>ENA-UENW01000005-UENW01000005.1-marine-metagenome-genome-assembly--contig:-NODE-5-length-202772-cov-4.345069_pt1 | contig 202772 bp, 170 predicted proteins | sample MGYA00237876_ERZ529329 | MGnify/ENA primary metagenome ERZ529329 (study PRJEB26372, sample SAMN05368346) | marine metagenome | biome: cultured habitat; feature: ocean water; material: water; isolation... | reverse complement strand
AAGTGCGCTACCAAGCTGCGCCACTCACCGACTATCGTACCGACCTTAAAGCGTTAGCCTCTGTGCCGTTACGGGGTGCGAATATTACTGACATCCCCCCACCTCGTCAAACACTTTTTTAAATAAAATCATCAACCGCTCACAAAGCATCCATTCTCACGTTTTTTTGAACAATTACCCTTGTATTTACCTATTTTTAGCCTAGGTTTGCGCTTCTTTTAAGGGTAAGCATCAGGCTTTCCATTAACGGTTGTTTACGTTGAACATTTGTGGCGAATAATTGCAGAGCAATAACTACTAGAGTATTAGTCCTATTTTATGAAACAATATAGGGCACTTGTTGACCACCCAACCATATAAGAATCGTACAAGACTATGACCGCCCATCTTATTGACGGCAAACTAATTGCCAAACAAGTTCGCCAACACGTAACCTCCTATGTTGAATCGCTTACGCAAGCAGGTAAAAGACAACCAGGCCTAGCCGTTGTCCTTGTTGGCAGTGATGCAGCTTCTCAAGTTTATGTTTCCAATAAACGTAAAGCGTGCGAAGAAGTGGGGTTCGTTTCTCGCTCTTTCGACCTTCCTTCTGATACCACAGAAGAGACCTTGCTAAATTTAGTGGACGAGCTAAACGAAGATAAAGAGATAGACGGAATTCTGGTACAGCTTCCTTTACCTGCAGGGTTAAATGCAGAAAAGGTACTTGAACGTATTCACCCTCATAAAGATGTCGACGGATTTCATCCATACAATATTGGCCGCCTTGCACAGCGTATTCCTGCACTACGTCCCTGCACGCCAAAAGGCATCATGACCATGATAGAGTCAACCAAGCGCCCTGTAAAAGGTTTAGACGCGGTCATTGTAGGTGCGTCGAACATTGTGGGGCGCCCTATGAGCCTGGAACTGCTTCTAGCTGGCTGCACCGTTACTACCTGTCACAAGTTTACTCAAGACCTTAAAAGTCACGTTCAACGTGCAGACCTTCTGGTGGTCGCAGTAGGTAAACCGAACTTTATTCCTGGTGACTGGGTAAAACAGGGCGCGATTGTCATTGATGTAGGTATTAATCGCATTAATGATGGTTCACTTGTTGGCGATGTTGATTTCGAAAAAGCGAAAGAGCGCGCGGGCTGGATAACCCCCGTTCCAGGCGGAGTTGGGCCGATGACAGTAGCCAGTTTGATTGAGAATACGCTGGAAGCTTACGTAAAATATCATTCTTAAAGCACAAATAGTTCAACCAAAATGTTAGGCAGAAATCAAATTTCTGCCTTTTGGTTTTATACTCCCCTCACGTTGAACACAGACTCAAACTGACCTACACCTTTTATGGCAGAACCAACATCTCCTTTATGGGAACAGCACGTAATTGATGCAACGCTTAAATGGGTTGACGACATTGTGATAAAACACAACTTTTGTCCCTTTGCGCGCTATGTAAGAACACCTCATCAAATTCGGTGTGTGGTAATTGAGGGCGATGCGGGAAATGTCGTTCAATCGCTATACGATGAGTTGCGGCATTTAGAAGATAACGACACCACCGCTACAACACTAATTGCACTCACGCATTCAACCCTTGATGATTTCAACGAATATCTCGATGTATTGGCTATTAGCGATAATATGCTGCACGACTGGGGATACAGCGGCACTTACCAACTTGCCAGCTTCCACCCCAATTATGTATTCGACGGTAGCGACGTAGACGATGCTGAAAACTATACCAATCGTTCACCCTACCCGCTTTTGCATTTAATTCGTGAAGCTGATATCACACGCTACATGAAGAAAGAAGAAGATGCCGAAAAGATATTCAGCCATAACATTGCAAAAGCACGGACGCTTGGGTGCCCTTATTTTGAGGGTGTGTTAGACACGCTTAAAAAAGATAAGCCCGCTCGATAAAACACGGGAAGCTTACCTTTTTGTGCAATGTAAAAAACACGCACTAAAAAGAGAATAAGCTCGTGATGCGAGCAGGCCCAAAGTATTGGATTACTCCAGGGAACCCAAATAAGCAGCTCCTTATAACAAGCAGGATGTTTATTTGGCTCAAGCTTTCACTTGAAACGTCACTTTACCTGCAAATTATGTGAGTAATATGACAACGTTACACATTTTTGACTTCGTTAAGGCTAAAACGTGAATACCCACAATTCATTTTCTCTCGAGGCGATAGCGACCGTCGCTACGCCTTTCAAGCAAAAGTTTGCTATTCCAAGACAGCCCAACTTGGCTAACGCCGAAGGTGTTATTACCTTCGAAGAAGGCTTTAACGATATCAATTTGCTTAAAGGGATAGAGAATTACAGTCACCTGTGGCTGCTTTTTATCTTTCACCAGAACATTGAACGCGGTTGGAAAAATACGGTAAAAGCCCCTCGTCTAGGTGGTAATGCAACTATGGGCGTATTGGCAAGTCGCAGTACCCACCGACCTAATGGGATTGGCATGTCTGTGGTGAAAAACAAAGGTGTGGTTAGCAGTAATGGACAGACACAGTTAGTGGTTGAAGGGGTAGATTTAGTCGACGGCACACCACTTGTCGATATCAAGCCCTATATCGCGTACGCTGATAGTGTTCCTAGCGCCAGCGATAATCTTGATGACATTAACCCCATACCCAATCGCGACGTATCATTCGCCGATACAATCCAGCCCACGCTTGCTGAAATAGAGAAAAAGCACCGTGGTTTTTCTGCCTTGGTGACTGCGGTACTGTCCCAAGACCCTCGCCCAGCCTATAAACAGCATATTGAAAATGATGAGAAAACCTACCGCGTGACGCTATACGATATTGATGTAGGGTTTGAAATAAGAGATGCCGCCGTTAAGGTGACCGAACTGGTTCATTTAGGATAATTACACTATTAGTGTTAACAGTCTGTGGCGAAATAGCTCACAGTTAATTAGAATACGCCCAAACGTGTGACACCTTATCTCGGTTCAAGCATTTCGCAATGTTTTGTTTTGCGAATTGCCGTTTGCGAAAGAGCATCACACTAACCGTCATAAATACATTTATAACAGGATACCTGCTTTACATGCGCACTAGTCAATATTTGCTTGCCACGCAGAAAGAAACACCTGCAGATGCAGAGGTTATCAGCCACCAGCTTATGCTAAGAGCTGGTATGATCAGAAAGCTTGCCTCGGGTCTATACACATGGTTGCCATCTGGTCTTCGTGTACTTAATAAAGTAGCCAATATTGTTCGTGAAGAAATGAACAAAGCAGGCGCGATTGAAGTGCTAATGCCCGTTGTTCAGCCCGCAGATTTGTGGGAAGAATCTGGACGATGGGAAGAGTACGGTCCAGAGTTACTTCGTATTAAAGACCGCCACCAGCGTGATTTCGTATTAGGTCCAACGCACGAAGAAGTTATTACCGCGCTTGTGCGCAATGAAATTAGCAGCTATAAGCAGCTTCCGCTCAATCTATACCAGATTCAGACTAAATTCCGCGACGAAGTGCGCCCCCGTTTCGGCATTATGCGTGGTCGTGAATTTACCATGAAAGATGCGTACAGCTTCCACTTAGAAGACAGCTGTTTAGAAGAAACGTATCAAAAAATGTACGACGCTTACTGCAATATATTCTCGCGTATGGGCTTAGACTTCAGAGCAGTCATTGCCGACTCTGGCTCTATTGGTGGTAATCACTCTCACGAATTCCACGTACTTGCCGCATCAGGTGAAGACGATATCGCTTTCTCAAGCGACAGTGATTACGCAGCCAATGTTGAAATGGCTGAAGCTGTTGCGCCTGAAAAAGCTGTCGCATCGGGCGCTGCAGTTGAGACTAAAGATGCCAAAGGCAAAGATTTCAATGCCATCTTAAAAAGCGTAGAAGCCGAAGTGACAAACGCGGTCAAAGTCGTAGTAGTGAAAGCCGCTAATGAAGCAGACAGTAAAGGCGAAGAAGTAGTTTCTGACAAATGGGTAGCCCTTGTACTTCGTGCTGATCATGAGCTTAATGATGTAAAAGCAGAGAAGTTAGACGGCGTTGCAAGCCCGCTTGTTGAAGCATCATTTGAACAAGCAAAAGATATTCTTGGCGTGTCACCATTGTTTGCTGATGCAACCAACCTGCCCGTACCCGCTTTTATTGACGCCAGTGCAGCTGCCCTTGCTGACTTCACTACGGGCGCAGGCGCAGGCGGTAAGGTAAATATTAACGTAAACTGGTCTGAAGATATTACTGGCGTTGATATTCGCAACGTTGTAGCAGGCGATGCATCTCCTGACGGGAAAGGCACGCTAGATATTAAACGCGGCATCGAAGTGGGTCATATCTTCCAGCTTGGCAGCAAGTATTCAGAGGCCATGAACTGCGGCGTACTAAGCGAATCAGGTAAGCACCAAACCTTAACTATGGGTTGTTACGGTATAGGCGTATCTCGAATTGTTGCGGCAGCTATCGAGCAAAACCACGATAAATTTGGCATAAAGTGGCCAGATCCTATTGCACCGTTTAAAATTGCATTAATACCAATGAATATGCACAAGTCTCATCGTATTAAAGAAGCTGCGGAAGCGCTTTATGAAGAGCTTGTTGCCCTTGGCGTAGAAGTGTTGTTTGACGACAGAAAAGAGCGTCCGGGTGTCATGTTCAATGATATGGAATTAATTGGCATACCTCACAGCATTGTTATTGGTGAAAGAAACCTAGATAATCAACATGTTGAGTATAAGAATAGACGTACTGGTGAAAAACAGTTGTTAGATATTAGCGCAGCAAAGGACTTTGTAGCCGCACTCTAGCGCCTGATCTCGCCGATTAGATTAGAAAAGAGGGCGTATGCGGTTAACATTTTATGGCGTAAGAGGGTCAATCCCTACCCCGGGAGCAGCTTACGTCCGCTATGGTGGTAATACTGCATGCGTTCACATTGAGCTTGAGGATGGTACCGATATCATCCTCGACTCTGGCACAGGGATTCGCGTGCTTGGCGAGCGCCTTATTCAAAAAGATACACCCATTAATCTGCTGTTGAGCCACAACCATTGGGATCATATTCAAGGCTTCCCTTTTTTTGCGCCTATCTATCAGGCTTCACGCGAAATCAACATATACCCGGGTCAAACCCTCCTTGATGAACCTGATCAAATTTTAAAGCAAATGGAAGGGTCGTTATTTCCAGTCCCCCGAAGTGCGCTGAAAGCTAACATTTCTATTGTCGATATTCCCAAGTCTACAAGCCGATTTTCAGTAGGAAGCGCAACCATAACTCGCTTAGCCATGAACCACCCCGGTCGTGGCAGTGCTTATTGTATTGAAGCCGATGGCGCAAAGGTGGCTTACATAACAGATAATGAGCTTTACCCCCCCTACAAAAAAGAAACAGACTTTATCGATTTCGCAAAATTTGCACAAAATGCCGATCTGCTAATACACGATGCACAGTATATGTTGTCTGACATGCCAGCGAAGAACGGATGGGGTCATTCGGTCGCGGAAGAAGCGGTGAAACTAGCAATGGCATGTAACACAAAAAAATTAGCTTTATATAGTCATGATCCAGAACGGACTGATGACGATATAGATGATGTTGTAAACCATTGTAATGTATACGTCACAGTGGCAGAGTCTAATCTACAAGTATTTGCATCTTCAGAAGGCCAAGCACTGGACTTCAGTTAAGCATAACAACAACCCCACGTTACGGAGAATTAAAGGTGTCTGTGTTAAAGCCTTTTGTATTTTTGGCAGCATTTGCTGCTTGCACGCCTGTTTGCGCTCAACAATCACAAGAAGTGGTAAGCGAACAAGCGTCATCTTCAGAAAATAGTGAACAAGAGCGCACTGTTGAAAATGAAGAAAATCAATCGTCTCAGGAAGAAAGCGGTATTGAAGTTATCGATATCATCAAACGTGACACCATCACGGAAAGTGCACTGGATAACCGATTAGAAGGCGATAAAGAAGCACTGGATAATGTGTTTGCTATCACTCAGCATAGACAAAACTATCTACTTCCAATTACTTACGTTTCCAACCCAAGCTCTGTGGCAAGTGAAGAACTCACAAACGAGAACATAGACAATAAAGAAGCAAAATTTCAGGTAAGCGCAAAGCTGCCGCTTTATTTGGAAGATACAGGGTTCGACGGTGTTTACTTTGGCTTTACGCTAACCTCTTTCTGGCAGCTTTATAACAGCGAAGCGTCGAAGCCGTTTCGCGAGACCAATTACGAACCAGAAGTCTTTTGGCAAGAAACAGCCGATTATTCCGTGCTTGGCTACAAATTTAATACTTTTCAAGTTGGTTTCAATCATATGTCTAACGGTCAAAGCGGGCTGCGCTCTCGAAGCTGGAACCGTATATTTGCCTCTATTGTCTTTAGCGACGATGACGATATCTACTACCTAAAGACGTGGTACCGTATTCCTGAAGACGAGAAAACAGACCCGCTTGATCCTACCGGCGACGATAACCCTGATATACAAGACTATTACGGTAGAATGGAACTTGGTTATGGAAGGAAAATTGGCGCGTTTAAAGTACTGGCGCTTTTACGAAATAACCTCGACGTAGATGAGAACCGAGGCAGCATCCAGCTAGACTTCACCTACCCTATCTCTGACCGCTATGAAGTCTTGCTTCAATACTTCAATGGCTATGGCGATTCGCTTATCGACTATAACCGCTCACAAGAACGTATTGGTATCGGTTTTCAGCTGCACTTTTTGTAATAAATAACCACGTAGACACAGGATGGGCACGCCAAACCGCTTTTGCATGGCGTGCTCTTCTCATTTCGACATCACTGTTTGCTAATCAATCACGCCTGCCGCGCGATAAAGCTGAATATGCACCTCTACCAGCGCTGCAATATCTCTTTGGTAGCCTCCACCAATTACCGCAGCAATCGGAACGCCTAAACGCTCGGCTAACGCAAAGACTTGCGTATCTCTCTCGTACACGCCTTGCGTAGAAATATGTAAATGACCAAGGTCGTCGTTTACATGCACATCAACGCCTGCGTCATAGAAGATGGCATCGGGCTGAAATTGCCTCATTACCATCGTTAGCGCTTGTTCTAGCGTAGTTAGATACTCATCGTCTTCGGTGCCCTTATCGAGTCCTATATCAATATCGGAACGCTGCTTTCTGTGAGGGAAGTTCTTTTCACCATGAATAGATAAGGTAAAAATATCACGGTCGTTTTCGGCAAGTTTTGCTGTGCCATCGCCTTGATGCACATCTAAATCGACAATAAGCACATTTTCAACGGACGGGGTTTGCTGCATAGTTTTCGCTGCCAAATATAAATCGTTGAACAAGCAAAAACCTGAACCAAAATCAGCAAACGCGTGATGATACCCGCCTGTTAAATTCAATGCTTTTCCATGCTCTAGAGCTAGCTTGGCTGTTAAACAAGTTCCAGCAACGGCAGTACGGGTACGCTCAATCAGCTGCTGCGACCAGGGAAAGCCTATGCGGCGCATGGCTTTCTTATCTAATGCGCCAGTACTTAATGCATCAACATAGTCCGGATCGTAATAGGCAGTGAGAAAAGAAAGATCAACCGGTGATGGAGTAACAAAACGCGATGCTTCCACACCACGATTTAACAATTCATCGCGAATACCTACGTACTTCTCGATGGGAAATCGGTGTCGCTCAGGAAGATCTAACTGGCTATAAATAGGATGAAATACGAGTGGTGTTGTCATTATTATCAATACTAGTTTAGGACGCACGCATCTATAACAGATAAAAGAAAAGGAGCGTGAACATTGTTCAAACACTCCCTTTTAACGTGTTTATACTGACAAAGCACAGTTAGCGGGTCAAACTGTTCACCACCTTTTCAACGTTTTCTGACATACTTTTCATTGAGCGTGACATGTCATCACGCTGAGCAAGTTGATGATATTTTTCAGATGATGTGACCACATTACTGATAATTGTTTCCACCTGCTGAAGTACAGCCTCTTGCTCATCTGCGGCTTCGTTAAGCGCCACAACTACGCTCGCCGTTTCTTGAATATCCCTCACCACGTTATTGAGTGTTTCAAGCGCTGTCGCTGCTTCTGCTGCGTTTGTGTCTGACAGCTGCTTGCCTGACGACATCGCCGCAACAGCCCCTTTTGCTTCAGCTTCAAAACTACTTAAAATGTCGTTAATTTCCTTGGTCGACTGCTGTGTTTTAGCTGCAAGTGCTCGAACCTCGTCGGCTACCACAGCAAAACCACGGCCATGCTCACCTGCCCTAGCAGCTTCAATTGCTGCGTTTAGAGCCAGCAGGTTAGTCTGATCGGCAATTTCATTAATAACATTTACCACTTTTAGAATATTGGTACTGCGGCTTTGCAGTTCTGACACGATATTACTTGATTCGGTTACCGTTTTTGCTAGTTGCTTAAAGCCTGCATTGGCGCTTTCAAACGTGGCATAACAACTTGCCACGTTCTTTTCTGAGTTATTTGTCGCCACAGCAACTTGGTCGGTGATTGCCACTAAATTTTGCACAATCTCTTTAAGTTTATCCGTACTGCTATCAAGCGAGCGCGACGCATCCCGTTGTCCATTGGCGCCTTCCATAATGGATTGGCTGACGTTACCGAGGGTGCCAAACGCCTTTTCCATTTCGGTCTCCGCTTGTTGAAGCTGCGCAACCGAATCTTTTAATTTGTTTTGTAATGCCCTGGCTGATTCTGCCAGCATGCCCAATTCATGGTCGCTGGAATACGTTAACGCGTAGTCGTAACGGCTATGAGCCAAGTTGGATATACACGCCGCAACCTGCTTCGTTGGTTTAATAACCTGAGAGCGTAAACGAGCAATCACATAAGCAACAGAAAGCACAGAGAGCGCAATAGCCGCCAGTAGAATTATCCAGAGCATAGTGCGCGTATTGGCTTTAAGCTCAGCAATCGCGTTCGCTGAATCGGCTGCAATTTCCGCCGCGATACCTGAGAGGAGCTTAGCAGGCTCTCTATCAATACCTCGAACAAAGCTATCTCCAACCTTTGGATCAAACCCTGAGTTAATAAATGCGTCGTATCCTTCACGGTATTTCTCGGCCATGACTGCATGGGCTTTTTGAAATTGCCTGATATCTGACTTCACGTTTTCACTTATCACACTACTTGATAGCATCAGGTCAAACTGGCGAGTGATATCGGCCTCTCTCTGCTTGAATCGCTCCCAGTATTTTTCTCGGTCGTCTTTTTTGTGGCCACGCAACAATACGTTCTTCCACTCTTGCACTTGAGTTTTGAAAGTACTTAGCGTGGTATTGACGTCTCGTTCTGACTGAACAAGGGTGTTTTCTAACTCATCGAATGAATTAAGTAACGAGAAAGACTTTAGAATTGAGGCACCGTTTAATAGTACAAGAATTAAAAAGCTGGCGAGAACAGGCGTCATCACCAAACGGCTGATGCTTGTGTAATTGAACACGGCTTAACCTTTAGTATAAATTTAAAGAAGGACGTCGCCATTAAATGATATTTTTATGACGGTATGGTTACAAATTTGGTATGAATCAACATACCAATATATGCGAAAATATACACCCTTATAGTAACAGGCTTATTAACTTGTTCTTTTTTAAGTAGATAAAAAAAAGAGCCCGAAGGCTCTCTTTTCATTTCGGTAAATTTACACCCGTTTATTCCCACTCAATTGTAGCAGGTGGCTTACCAGAAATGTCGTATACTACGCGGCTAATGCCGTCAATTTCATTGATAATACGATTCGACACTTTACCTAGGAAGTCGTAGGGTAAATGTGCCCAGTGAGCTGTCATGAAATCGATGGTTTCTACTGCACGAAGGCTTACTACCCAGTCGTATTTACGCGCATCACCCATTACGCCAACTGAGCGCACTGGAAGGAATACGGTAAACGCTTGGCTTACTTTTTGGTATAGGTCAGCTGCATATAGCTCTTCAATGAAGATAGCGTCAGCACGACGTAGTAAGTCGCAATATTCTTTCTTAATTTCACCAAGTACACGAACACCTAGACCCGGACCAGGGAACGGGTGACGGTAAAGCATGTCGTACGGTAAACCTAGCTCTAGGCCGATTTTGCGTACTTCGTCTTTAAAGAGTTCACGCAGTGGCTCAACAAGACCCAGCTCCATATCTTCAGGAAGGCCGCCCACATTGTGGTGCGACTTAATTACGTGCGCTTTACCCGTTGCAGAACCCGCTGATTCAATAACGTCAGGGTAAATAGTACCTTGCGCTAACCACTTCGCGTTTTCACGCTTACCCGCTTCTTCGTCAAATACACGAACAAACTCATTACCGATAGCTTTACGTTTAAGCTCAGGATCTTCAATGCCTTTTAGGCGATCAAGGAAACGCTCTTCAGCGTCTACACGGATAATGTTAAGGCCGAAATGGTCACCAAACATTTCCATTACCTGATCAGCTTCATTTAAGCGAAGCAGGCCATTGTCTACAAACACACAAGTAAGTTTGTCACCTATCGCGCGGTGAAGCAGCATAGCTGTTACTGAAGAATCTACACCGCCTGAAAGGCCAAGAATAACTTCTTCATCGCCCACCTTCTCTTTTATGCGCTCAATGGCATCGTCAATAATAGCGCCAGCTGTCCAGAGTTTTTCACACTTACAGATGTCCATCACAAAGTGAGTTAATAGACGCATGCCTTGGCGAGTGTGAGTCACTTCAGGGTGGAACTGCACGCCATAGAATTGCTTCTCTGCGTTATACATTGCAGCATGTGGGCATGAAGCGGTTTGCGCGATGGTTTCAAAACCTTCGGGAATAGCTGCCACTTTATCGCCGTGGCTCATCCATACATCAAGCAGCGCCGCGCCGTTATCGCCTATCGCATCTTCAATTTTATCCAGCAGCGGGCTTGGCTTAATCACTTCTACTTGCGCATAACCAAATTCACGCTTGTCTGAACCCAGTACGCCACCACCTAGCTGTTGTGCCATGGTTTGCATGCCATAGCACACGCCTAGCACTGGCACGCCGGCTTCAAATACGTACTCGGGCGCGCGTGGTGAGCCTTCTTCGGTTACTGACTCTGGGCCACCTGACAGAATAATCCCTTGAGGATTAAATTCGCGGATTTGCTCTTCGGTCACATCCCAAGCCCAAAGCTCACAGTAAACGCCTATTTCGCGAACACGACGTGCTATCAACTGCGTGTATTGCGAGCCAAAATCCAAAATAAGTATGCGTTGGTCGTGGATATTTGTGGTCATGTTTTATTTTTACCCGTTAAATAAAAGAACAAAGGCTGGTGTAGTACCAGCCTCGCAGTCGTCGGTCGCCTTAACCTAAACGGTAGTTTGGCGCTTCTTTGGTAATGCTTACATCGTGAACGTGGCTCTCGCCCATTCCGGCTGAAGTTACGCGCACAAATTGTGCCTTGGTATTGAGCTCTTCAATCGTTGCGCAGCCCGTTAAGCCCATGGCTGAGCGCAAGCCGCCCATTTGCTGATGGATAATATTAGCAATTGGACCTTTGTACGCTACGCGGCCTTCAATACCTTCTGGTACTAATTTCTCAGCGTTATCAGAATCTTGGAAGTAACGGTCTGACGAACCGTGGCTTTGATCCATAGCGCCTAGTGAACCCATACCGCGATATGACTTGTAATAACGGCCTTGGAAAAGTTCTACTTCGCCTGGCGCTTCTTCAGTACCTGCTAGCATGCTGCCAACCATTACGCAGCTTGCGCCAGCAGCCAACGCCTTAGCAATGTCACCCGAAAAACGAATACCGCCGTCAGCGATTACTGGAATGTCAGTATCTTTAAGCGCTTCTACTGCATCTGATACCGCAGTAATTTGAGGCACACCGCAACCGGTTACGATACGGGTAGTACAAATTGAACCAGGGCCAATTCCCACTTTAACAGCATCTACGCCGGCATCGGCAAGTGCTTTCGCGCCATCGCCCGTCGCAACGTTACCCGCAATAATTTGTACATCTGGATAGTCTGCACGTACCTTTTTCACGCGGTCAATAACACCTTGCGAGTGACCGTGAGAGGTATCGATAAGTAGAACGTCAACGCCTGCATCTACAAGTAGTGCAATACGTTCGTCAGTACCTGGTCCAACGCTTACCGCAGCACCTACACGTAGGCGACCAAGCGAGTCTTTACATGCGTTAGGCTTGTTTTCTGCTTTCTGGAAGTCTTTAACAGTGATCAGGCCTGTAAGCTTAAACGCGTCGTCGACGACAAGAATTTTCTCAATGCGGTGTTCGTGCATTAGGTCTAACACCACATCAGAGCTTGCACCTTCTTTAACGGTAACCAGATCATCCTTACCGGTCATTACGTTTCTAATAGGCAAATTCAAACGCTTTTCAAAGCGAAGATCGCGGCCTGTCACAATACCAATTAGGTTATTATCTTTGTCAGTCACCGGGAAGCCAGAGTAACCAAGACGCTTAGAAAGCGCGATAACTTCACCGATGGTCGCATTCTCTTCAACCGTTACCGGATCAGATACCACACCACTTTCGTATTTCTTAACTTCACGTACGTGTTTGGCTTGCTCTTCGGGCTTCATGTTTTTATGAATGAAACCAATACCACCCTCTTGGGCTAGCGCAATAGCTAGACGGGCTTCAGAAACCGTGTCCATGGCAGCAGACACCATTGGAATATTTAACGTTACGCCACGCGTAAGGCGTGTTTGTAAGTTGGCTGTGTGAGGGAGGACGGTCGAGTGGCCGGGAACCAGCAACACATCGTCGAACGTCAGGGCTTCTTGGATGATACGTAGCATGCAACAACACCTATTCAGTTGAGGGTTAATTGCGGCGCAATTGTAGTGTTTTTTAGTTTTCAGGTAAACTCTAAATGTATTAAACCCAGTGATTTTTTTTATGTTTACAAATTCGCCATCTACGTCTCGACAAATTTTAACAGTTACCAAGCTAAATCGCTTAGCCAGAACCGTACTGGAAGGCGAAATTGGCCTTATTTGGCTATCTGCCGAAATATCCAACTTTGTGGCAGCCGCATCAGGGCATTGGTATTTCACGCTCAAAGACAACAAAGCCCAAGTTCGCGCGGCCATGTTTAAGGGATCAAACCGCAATGTTCGTATTCGCCCTAAAGAAGGCGACAAAATTTTAGTGCGAGCGTCGGTTGGCCTTTACGAAGCACGCGGCGACTATCAACTGGTTGTCGAACACATGGAAAGCGATGGCGAAGGTGCGCTTAAGCAAGCGTTCGAAGCCTTAAAGTTCAAACTCAACAATGAAGGCTTGTTCGATACTGCTAACAAGCGTGCGCTACCTGAACGTATCAATCGCATCGGCGTAATAACTTCATCAAGCGGTGCAGCGCTTCACGATGTATTAAGTGTATTAAAACGACGCAGCCCACAAACCGAAATCATTGTTTATCCGTCGATGGTTCAGGGTGAAACTGCACCTTTACAGTTAATTAATGCGTTGAGAACGGCTAACCACCGCGCAGAAGTGGATGTGCTGTTACTTACGCGAGGCGGCGGTTCATTAGAAGACTTGTGGTGTTTTAATGATGAAAGCTTAGCAAGAGAAGTCGCTGCAAGTGCCCTTCCAATAGTTAGCGCCGTAGGCCATGAGGTAGACTTCACCATTAGTGACTTCGTCGCCGATGTTCGCGCCCCTACCCCATCTGCTGCTGCCGAAATCTTAAGTCAGGATTCTGCCGCTCTTTACCAAACGCTAAGTCAGCAAAAACAACGCTTAGCAAGGGCAATACATCAGTACCTTCAAACGAGTAAACAACAGCTTGTTTTAAAGAAACAACGGCTAAATGCGTTGCATCCACAAAGCCGCATCCAATCGCAGTGGCAAACGTTAGACAGACTACAACTTCGTTTAGCGCATAAGATGCAAAACGACTTGGCAAAAGCAGAGAAGCGATTACAAGGTCTTGATTACAGGCTAAACAAACAATCGCCATCAGCAAACGTGGCGCGTGCAAAAGACAAATTAAACTATGCTAGCACCAAGCTCTTATCAAGCATGAACACACTTATTAGAAGCAAAAAAAATGAACTTGGTGGTAAAGTTAGCCTCTTACAATCCGTAAGTCCTCTTTCAACGCTCGCCCGTGGTTACAGCATTACTTTGTCCGACAAAGCAGCCATTAATAGCGTGAATAAAGTAAATGTAGGTGATGAGATAAAATCTCGGGTGACTGACGGAGAAATAACCAGTACAGTGACACACATTCAACGGCAATAGGTAGCCTTAAGTATTATGCCCGTTCATGTAAACGCGTTTTCCTTTTCCAGTATTTACCAGCGGGCCTGTGCATTTTGGAGCCTAAAGTCACAGCGGTTCGCTGTACCAAAAATTTTGACACCTTTGTGCGTTTTTGTTCTGTTACTAGTGCCTGACTTCACCTTTGCTTCTATGGTCAATCAACCTGTCTCTGTTTTTTCTACCTACCCGAGCGAGACGTTACTCAGGGCTTGTGGAGCCCAGCGAGCATTAAGCGAAGCTAATGCTTCTCAATCCACTAATTTGTGTTTTGAAGATGCTATTTCGCCCGACAGCTTTATTAAACTCCTAAGCGAATCAGGAGAGTTCAGTCATTTGTTCCCTTATGGCGAAGGAAACGACTACGAACTATTGATTGCTAATGTTGGCGCAGCGCCTGGCATGCATCGACAGCACGCAAAACAATTTGCAGAATTCACTTTACAATGGCGAGGGATAGAAATTGACTCATCTTCATTTGATGCGAGTGCTCTAGAAAACACAGATGTGAAAACGGAAACCGCTTTAGCCGAAGAAGAAGCTCAATCGTTGATTACCCGCTGGATTCAACATGCCAAACATTCTGGATTATTTACCAGCCAGTTTTTGTTCGATGCGCTAGAAGCTAGCGACTATAAGGGTGGATTACAGGTACCAAACGCCATTGGCGACTTCACTAAATTAGATACTCAGTTATATCCAGACCCGTTTAACGGTGCAATTACTCGCTATATACACCCTGAGTTTGAAGATGCGCTCGTTGACGTCACCGTATATCCCTTTTTAGATCAGCTTTCTTCAGATGAAAACGAGCTACTTCCTGAGCAACTAGAAAGTGATCTGCAAAGAGCTAGTGCTACAGCCGATTTACAGCAGTTAACTTTGTCTCAAATCAGTCCAGCCTCACGCTACGAGGTTAACAGCGCATTAAGAGGATGGAGGTTGGGGCTAAGCGCGACATCTGAAACATCACCAACAATTTACGCGACAACCTATGTCTTTAAGCTACAAGATAAAATCGTAAAAGTGTCTACGACTTTTCCTCCTGACTTTTCAGACAATATTGTCAATCAATTGATTGTTAACGTAGAAGTTCCGCAAGAGTCTGAAATGATGAAAAAGGTTCGCTCTCTGCTTTTAGAAAGCGCCAATTGATACCATAGAAAAGATTAGTTGTATCACTAGTTGCTAAACTTTGGCCAATGGGTAAGAGCGAACCGTTGCTGTTTTTATTTTTCAATAAATCGCATTACAGGATTAATTGACTTACGTTTCACGTCACTGCTTAAAATGTGAACTTTCGCCTGTTCTCTCGGTTTATACCTATCAAACCAATTGTAAACCTGGTCTTTTTGAAGCGGCTGCTTCGCTGAGTGTAATTTTTCCACTGACATCATTCTTCCTTTGTCTGGATTATAAACGGTCGAAATTGTAATAATCGATAGACGTTACACTCATTTTTTGATTACTTTTCTTCTGTTTGATAATAAGAACAAAAGCCCTGCGCCAAATAAGCTAAATGCCGCTGGCTCAGAAACACTAGTGGCTGTCGGGGCGTAATCGAACTCTACGAATACTTTACCCCAAGAACCCGTTGAGAATTCATTTGTAAAGCTACCCGTTCCCCCGTCTACTTGATTAAATACGTTCGTTCTCGCATCCGTTGAAAACAAAAATTCGATTGGAGTTCCGGCTAGAAAGGCCGACAAGTCTACGTTTGCTAGCATCCCCGACCGTTCGCCTGTTGTCACATCAAACTCAAATTCGGCAGAATCTTCACCTGGAATCATTGTGAATGTCCCCTCTGGTGAGCTTTGTGCAGAGACAAGCGGATTAACGAAATTTGCTTGTTCAAATACAAATGTGTCAGCTACGCTACTGGATACTTGCCAGTTCGACGCTAGAAAGATATCTACGTCAGTGCGACCTGCTTCAGAGCTTCCATTAACGGATCTTCCTTCGCTGTCTATCTGTCCATAGACCGTTATATTTACAGCGTTCAGTGTACCCAGTGTTTGATCAAATGCGTCAATAAACACACTTTCCGATAGCGGCGATACTTCTGCCACGTCGAAAGGACTTCCTTGTTCACCAAAGGATACTTCTTGCGTAATAATTGCTGCTTTTATTGGCATTGTAGTCGCTGCGATGATGGCAGCGGCAATAATTCGCTTATTCATAAATTCATCCTGCTCATATAGTTAGAATTACCCCGACGGTCGAAGGGGCTCCCTGTGACTGCAAGAAAGAAACCATAGATTAATTTATGTGCAATACCGCATGTAGCATGGGTTAACAAAATTTAAGGTTATATAATGAAAGCTAAAAATTATTCACTGATAGAAAATATTACACTTTAGTTGTAATTATGACCGACAGAATATAGTTTGGCACGGCTGATGCTTTAGTAAAATCAGCAAAGGAGGGTTGAAACTTAGGTAGGCTGATGCAATGCATGCAGTACACTGATAACGCTATAGATACTTGGGTCTGTTAACGCGGCAAAAACTAGCGTGGTAAGAAAGAGACATTAATACTTTTTATAATAGCGGACTTGTACATCACTACGCTAATAAGCGCAGCGATGTACTTAACAAGGCTACTTTTTATCTTTGTAATAAGACATCATACGACGGCGCTTGCGCTGCTGCGCCAAGGTCAAATTAGCCTTCTTACCTTCAAACGGGTTGTTGCCTTCTCTGAACTCTATCTTGATAGGCGTGCCCATAATTTCTAGCGCTTTTCTAAAGTAATTCATCAAGAAACGCTTATAAGAGCTTGGTAAGTCATCCACTTGATTACCGTGAATAACAATAACCGGTGGGTTGTAACCACCTGCGTGAGCATACTTCATTTTAACTCGGCGCCCACGCACCAGCGGAGGTTGATGGTCATCCTGAGCCATTTCCATAATTTGTGTAAGCAGCGCGGTATTAATACGCTTGGTCGCGCTCATATACGCTTCTTGTACAGACTCAAATAAATTACCAACACCCGAACCATGAAGCGCAGAAATAAAATGAATTCGAGCAAAGTCGATAAAGCCTAAACGACGGTCCATCTCGCGCTTTATGTCGTCTTTCACGTCAGTACTTAATCCGTCCCACTTGTTCACGGCAACTACTAATGAACGACCTGAATTAAGCACAAAGCCTAATAAGCTAAGATCTTGGTCGGTAATACCTTCTCTGGCATCAATAACCAATAGCACTACGTTAGCTTCTTCAATTGCCTGAAGAGTTTTAACAATAGAGAACTTCTCTACGGCTTCACTAATTTTCTTGCGCTTTCTCACGCCCGCGGTATCGATTAGGATATATTCACGCTCATCCCTTTCCATTGGAATGTACACGCTGTCACGGGTGGTGCCTGGCATGTCGAACACCACCACGCGCTCTTCACCTAAAATGCGGTTTGTCAGTGTCGACTTACCCACGTTGGGCTTACCTACGATAGCAAGTTTGATAGGTAACTCTTGCAGGCGTTGACGCTGCGTTTCAGCATCCTCTTCTTCTTCAGGCTCCTCATCGATAATTTCCATGTCCGGGAAATCAGATTCAAGTGGCTTTAAGGCGTCCTGCAGCAATTGGCTAACACCGCGACCGTGCGCCGCAGCTATTTGCTTAATATCACCTAAGCCTAAGGAATAAAATTCCGCACTTTCGCTATCGCCGTCAATTCCATCAACCTTGTTCGCCACAACAAACACTTTTTTGTTTATGCGTCGAAGATGATCAGCAATACCTTGGTCGGCTGGCAGCATACCTGCTCTGGCGTCAACCAAAAACAATACGACATCAGCCTCTTCTATAGCTAACAAAGACTGTTGTGCCATTTCAGCATCAATGCCCTCTTCATCGCCCGTAATACCGCCGGTATCCACTACTATGAACTGGCGCTTTTCAAATTTCGCTTGGCCGTATTTACGGTCGCGAGTTAGCCCCGGGTAGTCAGCAACTAGTGCATCACGGGTATTTGTAAGGCGATTAAACAAGGTTGACTTACCAACATTAGGGCGGCCAACCAAAGCAACAACGGGTAACATTTATCAGATCCTAGGGGTCATGAAAGCTAAAAAAGCACAAGCCGCATACACCATCTATTACAACTAACGTTCGGGAGCTGTATTCTCTAACGAGAGGTGAATTACTATGAGGCTTTTGAGAATGGGCGCATTATACCTTGTTCACTACCTAATACCAATGGCGTTCAATAACACGAAGAGAAACCGTCTACCCATTGGTAATTCCCAAGTTTAGGCCCGAAAAAACCGCGGGGTATAAAAAAAGGCGCTTTAAGCACCTTTTCTGTTTAAATATTAGCGAAACGTTCCTGTTACTTTGGAACTTGCACCGACGCTATTACGCCATTACGTGTTACCGCTATAATCTTATCATCAACCTTCAACGGCGCAGCATAGATTGAATCATCTTCGTCATCGCCGCCAACATCTAGGCGTGCAACAACTTCACCTGTTTCTTGTTCAATCCAGTGTAGAAAGCCCCAGTTATCACCAACAACCACATGGTCGCCTACTGGAGTAGCAGCCGTTAATGAGCGATGCTTAAGTGAACCTTGAGACCAAAGCTCTACGCCGTTTCGTCTATCAAGGGCATAAACGTTAGAGTTGTTGTCTACAACAAAAATTTTATTGCCGTCGATATTCAAATTGCGAAACGATGCATATTCACGTTTCCAAATTACACGACCTGAACGTAACTCTACAGCAGCTAATGTTCCGTTGTAAGAAACCGTATAAACCGTGCCGCCAAATAAAACAGGCGTTGTGTCGATATCAACAATACGCTCTAACTCTGTTGCACCAGAAGGCGTTGCAATTACCGTTTCCCAAGCAAGTACACCTGTTTCGATAAGATTAACCTGAATTTTACCTGTAGGTGTGCCGATGATAGCACCACCGTTAGATGCTATTGGGCCAGAAATACCACGTAATGTTAGCGGAGGAGTATCACCTTCGTGTCTCCACAACTGTTCACCAGTGCGGGTATTAAAACCAAATAAGCTACCAGCACCCGTGTTAACCACTAAGATACCTGCATCAGCTGCCGGAGCCGCTAAAATCTCACCGGGAACAGACGCATCCCAAACTAACTCTCCGGTTTCTGCATCCATTGCAGCTACATAGCCGTTTTCTGTACCAATGAATACGTGTCTGTCTGCTACGGCGATACCACCAATACGTGCAGTCTCACCGCTACGCCACAAATTAGTGACTGAGCTTAGCATGCCCTCAGAGCGAAACTGTGCGAAATCTTTCTCCCACAACACTTTACCCGACTCAGGGTCCATCGCGACAACGGCGCCATGGCGATCGGCAGCATAAAGCTTGTCATAGGCATAAACAGGGCGAAGACGAGAGAAGTAATGATTAACGCCATCACCAATATCGCGATCCCACACTAATTTAGGTGTGAATTTAGCCTCAATAGGCTTTAAACGACGAATCTCTAATTCTTCATCATCTGCAAACCAGTCTGAAATAGTTGAGCAGCCAGACATTGTGATAGACACCGCGAGTGCCATACCTATCGTGCGAGCAAATCGACCTTTACGGCCACACGTGTTGTGAAACAAATTGCGTACCTCTTTATTATTTATACCAGCCCTAAGGCTTTCGCTTATTGCGCAGCAGATACCGATAGGTTATCTAACTTCATTTGTAAAAGCGGATTGTTGGCATTTTTTTCTAACGCATTTGAATAAGCTAAGCGAGCATCATCAAACTTGCCTTGTTTTTGATACACATCGCCTTTTAATTCAGAAACTTCTGCTGCAAATGCGTCGTTTGTTACATTGCTAAGCGTAGACAACGCCGCGTCCAGCTGGTTCATTTCAATTTGCACACGCGACAAACGAAGTGAGGCAAGTACTTTCAATTCGTCATTTTCGGCAAAGGTTACTACGCTATTTAGGTGAGAAGCTGCAGCGTCTAAATCACCGGCATCTACCGCTTGCTTAGCAGCAAGAAGACTAGCGATGCTTGCATAACCACTGTCTTTGTTCTCTTCGATAAAAGCTTTAACTTTTGCGTCACTGCCTTCGGTACCAAAAGTCTCTACGGCATTTTGATAGGCAACCGATGCCGCTTCTTTAGTTTCAATTTGCGCTTCTGAATACGCTCTCCAGCCCCAAAGGCCACCTAGACCAAGCGCTGCACCGACAATAATTGCAGTACCGTGCTCTTTCCAAAAACGTTTAATCGCTTCTACTTGTTGTTCTTCTGTTGCGAACTGTTCCATGATGTCCTCTTTTTATTTTGCGCTCAGCATCTCTGCAACCTTATCAGATAAGGTATCGAAGCTGACTGTAACTTGTTCTTGACCATCGCGCAGTGGTTTAACACCTACTTCGCGAGACTGCATTTCGTCATTGCCTAAAAGCAGCGCTAAACGTGCACCTGTTTTATCTGCACGCTTTAATTGTTTTTTAAAGTTGCCGCCGCCACAGTGCATCATTATGCGTGTATTAGGAAGCGTATTTCGAAGATGTTCTGCTACCTCAATAGCGTATGACTGTGCCTCTTCGCCCATCGCCGTTACGTAAACATCCGCGAAACTTGAGTCCTGACCTTCTTCGGTTAACGTGGTTAGCAACAGTACCAAACGTTCAATACCCATAGCAAAACCAACCGCAGGCGTTGCTTTGCCCCCGAGTTGCTCTACCAAGCCATCGTAACGGCCTCCAGCGCACACTGTACCTTGGGCTCCCAAGCTATCTGTCACCCATTCAAACACAGTACGGTTGTAGTAATCTAATCCGCGCACTAGTCGAGGATTTATTTCAAACTCAATGCCTGCTTGCGTTAAGCGCGAACACAAGGTTTCAAAATGTACTTTAGATTCTTCATCAAGATGATCGATTAGCGCTGGCGCATCGGCAATAGCAGCTTGAACATCAGGGTTCTTTGAATCGAGTACGCGAAGTGGATTCGTTTCAAGTCGACGCAGTGAATCTTCGTCGAGCTGGTCTGCACGCTGTTTTAAGAATTCAACCAGCGTATCGCGATATGCAGCGCGAGCTTCGTTTGAACCTAAGGTATTGATTTGAAGTTTTACGTGCTGCTCAATACCAAAAGCTTTCCAAAAGCGTGCACTAAGAAGAATCACTTCTAAGTCGATGTCAGGGCCGTCCATACCGTAGGTCTCTACACCGAACTGATGGAACTGGCGATAACGCCCTTTTTGTGGACGTTCATGACGGAACATTGGCCCCATGTACCACAGGCGTTGCTGCTGGTTGTACAATAAGCCGTGCTCGTTTCCTGCGCGCACGCAACTTGCCGTACCTTCTGGACGTAGCGTTAAGCTGTCGCCATTTCTATCTTCGAAGGTATACATTTCTTTTTCAACGATATCGGTAACCTCACCGATAGAGCGCTTGAACAAGTCGGTGCTTTCAACGATGGGAGTACGTATTTCTTGGTAACCATAACTCGCCACAACCTGACGAAGTACAGATTCTACCTTCTGCCATGTACCGGAAATCTCCGGTAGGCAGTCATTCATGCCTCGAATTGCCTGAATAGTCTTAGCCACGTGAAATTCTCATACTGCTAAATAGTGAAAAGCCCCGCATTATAGGGGCTTTGGGAATAAACAACAATGAACAAAAAATGTCTCAGTCTTTAACCGAGACCTGAATTTTATTTTGTTCACTCATACGCGATGCTTTGGCGCGAATCTTAGCTTCAAGCTTATCCACTAGATCGTCGTTAGGAAGACGTTCTTTAACGCGCTTACCGTCTTCATATAGGCCGCTCATGTTACGTGCGCCAGTGAGGCCCAAATCAGACACTTCTGCTTCGCCTGGGCCGTTAACCACGCAACCGATGATAGAGACATCCATTGGCGTAAGAATATCTTCCAATCGCTGCTCAAGAGCATTCACTGTGCCGATTACATCGAATTCTTGTCGTGAACAACTCGGGCAAGCAATAAAGTTTATACCGCGCGAGCGAATACGCAGTGACTTCAGAATATCAAAGCCTACCTTGATTTCTTCCACCGGATCAGCGGCTAACGATACGCGCAACGTATCACCAATACCTTCAGCCAATAGCATACCTAAGCCAACGGCACTCTTCACGGCGCCGGCGCGCTGACCACCGGCTTCGGTAATACCTAAGTGAAGCGGCTGGTCTATTTTTTGTGCCAATAAACGATAGGCGCCAACAGCTAAGAAAACATCTGACGCTTTAACGCTGACTTTGAATTGATCAAAGTTAAGTTTATCGAGAATATCCACATGACGCATTGCGGATTCAACCAGCGCTTCTGGCGTTGGCTCACCGTACTTCTCTTGTAAGTCTTTTTCTAACGAGCCACCGTTCACACCAATGCGAATAGGAATGTTCTTGTCTTTTGCACAATCGACCACAGAGCGCACACGCTCCATATTACCTATGTTACCTGGGTTAATACGCAGACAATCTACGCCGTATTCAGCAACCTTAAGTGCGATACGGTAGTCGAAATGAATGTCTGCAACGAGTGGCACACTCACCTGCTTTTTAATTTCTTTAAATGCTTCAGCCGCTTCCATCGTGGGCACAGATACTCGAACGATCTCCCCACCCACTGCAACAATACGGTTTATTTGATCGACGGTCGCTGCCACATCAGTGGTCCGCGTATTCGTCATAGATTGAACAGCAATGGGAGCGCCATCACCAATGGGGACGTTACCTACATTAATACGCGTAGACTTTCTGCGCTTAATAGGGCTTTCTGCAAACATCTAATTACCTATAAAGGAAGTGCGAAGCGAGCTGTTTTACCGTTTTGGTATGAAGAAATATCAACAGACTCGCCGTTAACTGATATGCGCACATTATCCGGTGCACCGAGCGTAACTTCAACAGGAGGAACGCCTTGAATTTCCATAACTCGTCCTTTTAGCTTTACCCCATAGGCAATAGCTTCTCCAGACGCGTCTTTTATATTAACCCAACAGTCATCGTCGAAAGTGAAAACCATAGCAATTGGCGCTGCATCAGACTGACTATTCACATTAAGGTTGGGTTGGGGTTCGTTACTATTCGCAGAATCAACCAGAGCGGTTAGGTTATTGCTATCATTCACCTCTGTATCGGGTGCTGAGATTGCACCATCATTCAAGCTACCGTCTTGGTTAAAACCGCTATCTTGGTCGCTGAACGCACCGCTGGTTTCTGAGTTTGAACTATTGCTCACGCCCGTGTCTAGCTGATTGTTTCCAGCCGTATCACCCTGCGACGACGAGGCGTCAGTAGTTACATTGTCGGTATCTGTGCCCGCCGATGGGACAGGCGTATTAGCGGCTTCTCGCTTAACAGCCTCACTAAGTGGCAGTTCAGCTACCGTGTCGTCACTAGGCTGTTGATACCACCACACGACAACGGCGGCAATGATAAGAAGTAAAATAACATAAGTTACCATCATCCACCTGTCATCGTGTGTCTGTTTTGCGACACGCTTTGAAAAGCTCTGTAATTTCTCGGAAGACGGTACAGATGTTTGATTGTGGAAGCGTTCGAATGCCTCTATAACTTCTTGAGAATTCATGCCTAATTGCTTGGCATAATTTCTCACGTATCCTTTTGTAAAAGTCACCGAAGACTTTTCATCAATGACATCATTTTCTAAATCATTGATTTGTTTAGCTTTCAAAAATAATTTATCAGCAATATCTTGTTGAGACAAACCTAGCGTTTCACGGCGCGCTTTTAGCATTGCCCCTGGACTTGGCGTGTTTTCTTGTTGTTGCGAAGTAACTTCTTGATTCGCTTTTTCTTCCGACACCATTAAACCTTATTCCTCCTGCATACTCGGTGGTACTAACCAAAGCGTCTGACCAGCAATAATAGCGCCAGTATTTTCAAGGTTATTCCACTCTTGCAGTGTTGCCATTTTGATATTGTGCAATAAAGAAATACGATATAAGTTTTCACCTTCTTTTACTACATGGAATTTATCACTTTGCACAGATAATTCAGTATTTTGTGCTTTTTCTGGTGTGTTAGCTGTGGCTGTAGGAGCGTTGTCGGTGTTATTGCTCTGAGATTGACGCTGAGCGTCGTTGTCTTGGGCGACGCTCTTTTCATTTTCTTTATCATTTGATGATGTTTGTGCAAGCCCATCGGTATTTGCTTGGTTTTCGCTTATTTGTGTTTCAGAATCGTTTGGCTGTGTAGATTTAACGGTTTTAACCACTTTGTTTTGCATACTTTCACGTTGCACTAAGTAACGTTTAGTAAGCTCACTTTCAGGGAACAATGACATCATCATTTCGCCATAACCCTTTGCAGTCTCTAGATCCCCTTTCCCTTTGGCTATTTCATAAGCTAACCACAATGAATCTGGCGTAACTTTGGCAACACGTTCGTATTTTCGTAACGTAGATTCAGCAAGTTCCCACTGTTCTGAAACCGTGTAAAGTTCACTGAGTAAGAACAGACTTTTGCCCCGGGCAGGCTGATGTTTTAATGCGTCTTGAAAATAGCCGATCGCTTCATCTAGCTTACCTTGACTTTGCGCGCACAATGCCAAGTTCTCGTAGGTTTGCGCTGCGTTAGCGTAAAGCCTGTTATTTATAGCATCAAAGAAATACGCTTTGGCTTTTTCGTATTCGCCGTTTTGGCACTTAAACGCGCCATAACTGTTGGCAATATCACCATTGTTAGGCGCAAGGTCGATAGCAGTTTCATAGTACTCTTCCGCTCGAAGGTTATCCCCCACCAGCTGATAGTAATATGCCATCGCAAACTGAACCTCTGCAGAGCGTGGATTAAACTCAAGCGCTTTGTCGAGGTTCTTTTTTGCCTGCGTGTAGTTGTTATTTTGAAGGTAGGTAAGACCAAGGGACATGCGTGTTTTGGCGGCTTCTTCGTGATCGAAGTTACCGCCATACAACCCTGACTGGCTATTACTGACACAGCCAGAAGTGAAAATAATCGCGCTTAAAAAGCCAATTTTAAGTGACGTTCGCAATCCCGCAACCATAGTCTTACCCTAATATCTTAATGATTATTGGGCCATTTTTACTGAAATTGCTTCGCCCTTCACCTGTTTTTTTAACATTCTTTTCGTTCTGTCTACCACATCACCCACTAATTGACCGCATGCTGCGTCTATATCATCACCTCGCGTTTTACGCACAACGGTTGTAAACCCATATTCCATAAGCACTTTTGCGAATCTATCAATACGCGAATTGCTTGAACATGTATAAGGCGAACCTGGGTAAGGGTTAAATGGTATTAAGTTTATTTTACTAGGTGTGTCTTTCAATACCTTTGCCAACTGGTGCGCTTGTTCAGTGCTGTCATTGATGTTTGAAAGCATAACGTATTCTACCGTTACACGGCCTTGGTTCGCTTTAGATTTGGCCAGATAACGACGTACGCCCGCTAAGAAGGCTTCGATATTGTACTTCTTATTGATAGGCACGATTTCGTTGCGCAACTCATCGGTGGGTGCGTGTAATGAAATAGCTAAAGCTACGTCTATTTGGTCACCCAACATATCTAGCGCTGGAACCACGCCCGATGTACTTAGCGTAACGCGGCGTTTAGACAGGCCGAAACCGAAATCGTCCAGCATAATATCCATTGCTGGTACAACGTTTTTAAGGTTAAGCAGTGGCTCACCCATACCCATCATTACTACGTTAGTGATAGGGCGTTTGCTTGAGTCTTTTGAAAGACCAAGGAAAGTAGCTACACGCCATACCTGACCAATAATTTCACTTACACTTAGGTTACGGTTAAACCCCTGCTGCGCGGTTGAACAGAAAGTACACTCTAGCGCGCAACCTACCTGTGATGACACGCAAAGCGTTGCACGGTCAGTTTCTGGGATCCAAACAGATTCAACTTCCTGACCACCTTCAAGGGTAAGTGCAAACTTAATAGTTCCGTCGCTCGCTTCTTGAAAGTATGCAATTTCAGGCGCTTTAATTTCGCAATTTTCAATGAGCATCGCGCGAAGGTTTTTATTGAGGTTACTCATTTCCTCGAAATCGCTGATACCGTGCTGGTAAATCCATTTCATTACCTGATCGGCACGAAACGGTTTCTCGCCCATTTCTTTGAAGAAATTGCGCAAGCCTTCGCGATTTAAGTTTAATAAGTTAGTTTTTGCCATGAATAAGATGACCCTTTTACCTTCGAGGGATGCCCCTCTTACTACTGAATACGGTGTAAAAACCAGCGATTCGACTATGTCTTGAACGACATTTAAGAAAAAGAAAAGCGCTGATTAAAATTTGCGCGGATTTTACCACAGATGAGATTTGAGAAAAAGCCGATTTAACGCAGAGAAACGTTAAGTTTGGCGATGCGCGAGAAGCGTGGTTTAGCTTGCCTTAATGAGCGCCGAGCAAAGCGGCATAAAGCGTGAATCTTTCTTCTGAGTGACTGAGCGCGCTTTAGGCAATGCGCGAGAAGCGTGGTTTAGCTTGCCTAAATGAGCGCCGAGCAAAGCAGCATAAAGCGTGTTCAGGCGCTCAGAAACAAAAAACGGGGCCTTAGGGCCCCGTTCTTTCTACCTACGTAATCTTAGCGAGTACGTGGGCAGATTTCTTCTTCAGAGAAGAAGTAAGCAATTTCACGTGCTGCTGACTCAGGTGCGTCAGAACCGTGAACTGCGTTTTCGTCGATTGACGCAGCGTAGTCTGAACGTAGTGTACCTGCAGCTGCATCAGCTGGGTTAGTTGCGCCCATGATTTCACGGTTAGCTAGAACTGCGTTTTCGCCTTCTAGTACTTGAACCATAACAGGACCAGACGTCATGAAGTCTACAAGTGCGCCGAAGAAAGGACGCTCTTTGTGTTCTGCATAGAAGCCTTCTGCTTGCTCTTTGCTCATGTGGATCATCTTAGATGCCACGATGCGAAGACCTGCAGATTCGAAACGGTTGTAAATTGCACCGATTACGTTTTTAGCTACCGCATCAGGCTTGATAATCGAAAAAGTACGCTCAAGAGCCATGTTCTCTCTCCAAACAAATAGTGTGTGTATCTTTAAAATTTTGGCCGCGAATTATAGGCAATAAATAGCAGCTTGACCAGAGCCTTTATCAAATCAGATATAAAGTACTGTTTTTATGCGCAAATGTAGAGAAAGGTTAGCCTGTTGGCGATGACAATATGATGACAGCGTACAGATTATTTTGCACAGAACTAATTATCGAGGACTCACCTGCCCCACTGCCTTTACTATGGAACCCTAAAACGGCTTAAAGAAACCAACGCTTAAAAAATTAAGCGTTGGCTTTTGCTAATTCTTGGATTTTACCCACAATGGCGCGTAAGCCATTACCGCGAGTTGGCGTGATATGACGCTCTAGGTCTAGTGCTTCAAAATAGCCGTCGATATCAAACGCTAAAATATCTGTTGGCGTTTTGTCATTATAAGCGGCAAGTACTAACGCAAGCAGTCCTTGAACGATAACTGCATCGCTGTCTACGTCAAAGTTGATTTTATTGCCGTCGTAAGACTCCACCAGCCAAACGCTGCTCTGACATCCTTTGACCAAACGCTCAGGTGTTTTGGCATCTTCAGGCAAGCCCGGAATAGATTTCCCTAAATCAATGATGTACTGATAACGCTGTTCCCAATCGTCGAAGAACGCTAAATCATCAATAATTTCGTCACTGCTAGGTAGTTGCATTGCTATTTCCGCTTAATTTGTTTGAAAAATTGTGTGATTAAATTTCACTGCGTGAATGACTAGAAGAACAGACCCGCTTCAAGCTGTGCTTCTTCACTCATCATATCACGGGACCATGCAGGGTCGAATACAAGCTCTACGTTGACGTTTTTAACATGGGGAACCATGGCAACGCGGTATTCAACGTCGCCAACCAATACTGGGCCCATGCCACAGCCTGGTGCGGTCAGGGTCATATCAATATTGACGCTGCTAGTATCTTGATCAATTTCCACTTTGTAGATAAGACCAAGGGATACGAGATTGATAGGGATCTCAGGGTCAAAGATAGTTTCTAACGCGTCCCACACTTGCTGTTCGCTTATGTTTCCGTCTTCTGGCGCGTCAAAGCTCAGAGTCATCGCTTTTCGGCCAATAGCACCTGCATCAGTACCATCGATGCGGTACATGTTGCCACGCCACGTTACCGTATAGTTACCACCGAGCTCTTGGGTGATATTCACAAACTCGCCTTCAGGGATCACGGTAGGATTGCCCGCTGGAACTAAGCGCGCTTTACAGTCGCGCTCGGTGGTCACCATTTTTTGCTTCATAAACTACTTAGTACTCTTTGTTCTACCACTGTTGGCCTTTGACGTGGCGCTTAGCCTACGTTAAAGCTTTCACCGCATCCGCACTCATCAACCACGTTCGGGTTGTTGTATTTAATGACGCCGTTCACACCTTCTGTAACGTAATCAATTTCAGTATTACGCAGTAGGTCGGTGGCATCTGCAGCAACGGCTACGTTAAGTAGTGGCGAAATTTCAACAATTTCGTCATCGGCTTGCGCACTATCTGCGAAATCAAGCACGTAGGCGTAACCTGTACAGCCGCTTACTTTTGTCGATAAACGAATTAACTGACCAGGCTTGTCTTTAAGCTTACTTTCGAAATGCTTAACGGCACTGTCAGTTAGCGAAATGAGCTTTGTACTAGGTACGAAAGTTTCAACACTCATAATGCCTCCTTAGGCCAACATCATTTTTGCTTTTTTAAGCGCAGCAAATAGGCTGTCTACTTCTTCAAGCGTATTGTAAATTGAGAACGACGCACGGGCAGTACCCGGTATACCGAAGCGCTTCATTAGCGGCTGTGCACAGTTGTCACCGGTGCGGATCGCAACGCCTTGTCTATCGAGAATGAAGCCCACGTCCGCCGGGTGCGCACCTTCAAGTAGAAAGCTCAGCACGCCTACCTTATTAGGTGCCGTACCGATTATCCGCATACCGTCAAACGCTTCGGCCTGCTCTGTAGCATAGGCAAGCAGCTTTTGTTCATGTTCATGCAAAGCATTGACATCAAGAGCACTAAACCAATCTACTGCAGCGCCCATACCAATGGCACCTGCGATGTTTGGCGTACCGGCTTCTAATCGATTTGGCAATGCTCCCCATGTGGCTTCATGGTAGGTCACATCTTTGATCATCTCGCCGCCTACCTGCCAAACAGGCCAGGTTTCTAGCACCTCTTTTTTGCCCCACAGACAGCCAATGCCTGTTGGACCGAATAGCTTGTGGCCTGAAAACGCGTAAAAATCACAGCCAATGTCTTGTACGTCAACACCGCCATGAGCAATACCCTGTGCGCCATCAACCAGCACCCATGCGCCTACCGCTTTCGCTTTTTCAGTAAGCAGTTTAATTGGGTTCACCGTACCTAGTGCATTCGATACGTGAGGAAACGCCACTAGCTTTGTGTTTTCAGACAGCAGTCTATCGAAAGCGTCTACGTCTAACTCTCCGCTGTCGAAAATAGGTACAACATTTAGCGTTGCACCAGAACGGCGACACGCTTGTTGCCAAGTAACCAAGTTTGCGTGGTGCTCAAGCTCAGTCACCATCACTTCGTCACCTTCGCTTAGTAGCTGTCCAAGACCATTGGCGACTATATTGATGGCTTCTGTGGTGCCCGACGTCCAAATAACTTCTTCACGCGCTTTCGCGTTAATGAACTTTGCAACGCTGGTACGTGCATTCTCGTAACGGCGCGTGGCTTCATCCGATAAATGGTGCGCACCGCGGTGCACGTTTGCATTCGTCCCCGTGTAAAAATCTACTAAGGCGTCGATAACGGCCTGAGGTTTTTGTGTTGTTGCCGCGTTATCTAGGTAGACCAGCGGCTTGCCGTCTACCGTTTTAGATAAAATAGGAAACTGGGCACGAAGTGCTGCAACGTCTAAGCTCATTTCACCTCCATTTGGGCGAAGCGCTCACTTAAAATTGGTGCTAGCCATTCACGGACTGCCGCATTAGGCACGTCATTTATAAGCTCTTGAATGAAGCCAAAGTTGAGCATTACAAGTGCCTTACTGCGAGAAACGCCGCGGGTAAGCATGTAATACAAGGCTTCTTCTTCAATTTCAGCAACCGTTGCACCGTGAGCACATTTTACGTCATCAGCATAAATTTCAAGCTCAGGCTTGGTGTTGATAACGCCACGGCGAGATAGCAACAAGTTGCGGTTATTAAGTTCAGCCAATGTCTTTTGCGCATCACGATGAATATGAATGCGACCATTGAACACGGCACGTGCTTTATCGCCTACAATCCCACGCGCGTTTTCTTCTGTCGTACCATTAGGCATGGCGTGCTCAATGGTAGAGTGAAGGTCAAATAACTCGCCTTCCGCGAGAAGATAAATGGCGTTCATTTTCGCATCGGCAAATTCGCCGGCGTGATGAATATCTACATCTAAACGGGAAAGCTCACTTCCATAGCCCACCATGGTGCTGTTAAGCGTAGTGCGGTTATGTAGCTTAAAGTGGCTACCACCTAATTGCTTAGCTTTGCCGGTAAACATAGCAAAACGATAGTGCTCTAGGTGTGCATCATCAGCCAAGTCATATTCAGCAAACGCTGTGGTTAAACTTTCAGTATCGCCAAAACCTTGCTCGATAACAGTAGCACTTGCGCCTTCAGCGACCTTCACCACCACACGCGTATGAGCATCAACATTTTGCGACGCCATGTTCACAATGCGCACTGGCGTGTCGATTTTCGCGCCTGCTTCAACATTAATAAATATACCGTGTTGGCACAGCGCATCGTTAACTAGGCCAAACATATGACGGGTAGGTTTAACCTGACCGTATACACTGCTGATCGCTTGCTGCGTGGCAGTATCATCATTATTAAGTGACGTGATGCTCATGCCAGCTGGCACATTTAGCGTGTTAACCTGCGTGACCAAGACACCGTCTACAAATACTAGGTCGATAGCATTTAGGTTATCGATAGCGGGTACCGGTAAACTGTCTGCCTGAACCGCTTGCTTAGCTTCACGCTTTTCAACGGGTGTTAGCGGCGTAAAACGCCAGCTTTCGTTTCTACGGGCTGGCCAACCATCAGCTTTTAACTTTTCTAAGGCCTGCTGACGCACGGGCGCTAAGTAATCGGAGATTTGCGCCGCATCAATGACCTGTTCTAGCCATTGACTCATGCTTCAGCCTCCTCGTACGCTTTACCTAGGAATGCGTATCCGCTCTTCTCAACTTCTAGCGCTAGTGACGCGTCACCGCTTTTCACAATTTTGCCGTCGGCAAGAATGTGAACAAAGTCAGGCTTGATGTAGTCTAGAAGACGCTGGTAGTGGGTAACAACGATGAAGCTACGCTCACCGTCGCGCTGGCTATTAACACCATCGGCAACAACCTGAAGTGCATCAACGTCAAGGCCTGAGTCTGATTCATCTAGAATACAAAGCTTTGGCTCTAGCAAAATCATTTGCATGATTTCGTTACGCTTCTTCTCACCACCAGAGAAACCTTCGTTTACACCGCGCTTCAAGAAATCCAATGGAAGCTGTACCTGCTTGCACGCTTCTTTTGCTTTCTTTAAAAACTCAGCAGCTGTTAATGGCGCTTCGCCGCGCTGTTCGCGCATAGCGTTAACTGACTCTTTCATGAATTCCATATTGCTTACGCCAGGAATTTCAACTGGGTATTGGAACGCAAGGAAAAGGCCTTCACGGGCACGCTCTTCTACTTCAAGCTCTAATAGGTCTTTACCGTTAAGCGTGGCTTCGCCTTCGCTTACTTCGTAGCCGTCACGACCAGATAGGACGTAGCCTAGTGTACTTTTACCGGCTCCGTTGGGGCCCATGATAGCGTGTACTTCACCAGGTTTAACTTCAAGGTTAAGACCTTTTATGATGTTTTTCTCTTCCACGCTGGCATGTAAATTCTTGATACTAAGCATTGATTACCCCACTGAACCTTCAAGACTAATTTCGAGCAGCTTGCCGGCTTCTACGGCAAATTCCATTGGCAGCTCTTTGAATACTTCTTTACAGAAACCGTTAACAATCATAGAAACGGCCTTTTCTGTGTCTAAGCCACGTTGCTGACACAGGAATAATTGTTCGTCGCTCACCTTCGATGTTGTTGCTTCGTGCTCAACAATGGCTGAAGGGTTACGGCTTTCGATATACGGGAATGTGTGCGCGCCACATTTGTCACCGATAAGTAGCGAGTCACACTCGGTGAAGTTACGTGCTCCGTCGGCGCGAGGGCCCATTTGAACCAGCCCGCGATAGGCATTGTTACTGTTACCCGCTGAAATACCTTTAGAGATGATGGTCGACTTGGTGTTTTTACCAACGTGGATCATCTTAGTACCGGTATCAGCCTGCTGGCGACCGCGCGTTAGCGCTACTGAATAGAATTCACCTACACTGTTGTCGCCTTTAAGTACACAGCTTGGGTACTTCCACGTAACCGCAGAGCCGGTTTCAACCTGCGTCCACGAGATTTTCGCATTGGTATGCGCTACACCACGTTTTGTCACGAAGTTGTAGATACCGCCTTTACCGTTCTCGTCACCTGGGTACCAGTTCTGTACCGTTGAGTATTTAATCTGCGCATCATCCATTGCCACTAGTTCAACCACTGCCGCATGCAGCTGGTTTTCATCTCGCTGTGGTGCAGTACAACCTTCAAGGTAGCTTACGTAGCTGCCTTCATCAGCAACAATCAAGGTACGCTCGAACTGACCGGTGTTCATTTCGTTAATACGAAAATAAGTAGAAAGCTCCATTGGGCAACGTGTGCCTTTTGGAATATAGACAAATGAACCGTCAGTAAATACAGCGCTGTTAAGCGCAGCAAAATAGTTATCTGTGCGCGGCACTACCGAACCAATGTATTTCTTTACAAGGTCTGGGTACTTCTGTACTGCCTCAGAAATTGGGCAAAAGATCACTCCCGCTTCTTCAAGCTTATCGCGGAACGTAGTTACAACCGATACCGAGTCGAATACCGCATCTACCGCGACGCCTGCCAGCATTTCCTGCTCGTGTAGAGGAATGCCCAGCTTTTCATAGGTGCGAAGTAGCTCAGGGTCAACTTCATCTAGCGACTTAGGTTTATCTTTCATACTCTTTGGTGCCGAGTAATAAGAAATGGCCTGATAATCGATTTTCGGATAGTCGACATGCGCCCAATCAGGCTCTTCCATTTCTAGCCATGCATGATAAGACTTCAAACGCCATTCAAGCATCCATTCAGGCTCGTTTTTCATTGCTGATATGCGGCGGATAACCGACTCGTCCAGGCCGCTTTCAAACGTTTCCGATTCGATTTCTGAATAGAAACCCGCATCGTACTTTCTTTCTAACGCCTGTTCGATCTGTTCACTCATGTTGGGATCTCACTTGTTTGCCTGCATTTGCTGCCACTAACCTTTCTATTTAACTGGCAAATAAATCACCCCACGGTCTTGGTAATTTATATCGACTTTCAACTTCAACAACGTCATTTATTTGGGTTTACGCCCAAAAGAGTTGCCAAAACTGCCAGTTACATTGCGGACAGCCTAAAATTTTGGTGCCGTAGTATATAATACCCGACTATTTCACTCAAATATTCAGCCATTAATTTATGGCCACTTACGCGTTTTAAACGCTGCTTAAAGGTCAATTTCCTTCAAACGCGCATTAATTTTCTTCCACATTCACTGAAATAAAAAAGAATGCGCTAACACTAACTACGCTTTGTCTACTACAAAAACCCGCGCTCAACGACGGTATAGGCGTTTATGCTGAAACCGCTTGGCGTAGTCTTGTGGTTACATCCACTACTTTTTGTATTACGTAATCGATGTCTTCTTGGGTCGTAAAACGCCCCACGCTGAATCTAATTCCTGCATGCGCCAATTTGTTGCTGCGGCCAATCGCTTTCAGCACATACGAGGGCTCTAGACTCGCTGATGTACATGCCGACCCTGAAGATACAGCAATATCATTTAAGCCCATCATCAAGCTTTCACCGTCTACACCCGCAAAGCTCACATTTAAAATACCCGGGATACGCTGTGTTGCGTGCCCATTTAAATAGATATCGTCGAGCTGTTGAAGGCCTTGCCACAGCGATTCACGCAGCGCTAATATGCGCGCACTGTCCTCTTCCATTTTTGAAGAAGCTAGCGCGATGGCTTCACCCATTCCAACAATTTGGTGGGTGGCTAATGTACCCGACCGCATGCCGCGCTCGTGGCCCCCGCCATGAATTTGTGCAACCAGATTGATTTTAGGACGGCGACGCACATATAGTGCCCCCATACCTTTCGGGCCGTATATCTTGTGCGCCGATATAGACAGCAAATCTATAGGAAGCTCAGCTAAATCAATGGCAATTTTGCCCACACTTTGCGCACCATCCACATGAAAAAGAATGCCTTTGTCACGACAAAGCTGGCCAATAGCTTGAATGTCTTGGATAACGCCAAGTTCATTGTTCACATGCATCACCGACACCAGAATAGTGTCGTCGCGCAACGCGTTTTCGAGATCATTTAAATCAATTAAACCGTTTGGCAATACTTCAAGATAGGTAACCTCAAAGCCTTGGCTTTGTAAGAACTCACAGGTATCCAACACCGCTTTATGTTCGGTGTTAACGGTAATGATATGTTTGCCTTTATTGGCATAACCTTCGGCGACGCCTTTTATAGCAAGATTGTTCGATTCAGTGGCCCCCGAAGTAAAAACAATTTCTCTAGGGTCGCAATTAATCGCGTCGCTGATTTGATTTCTAGCAACATCAACCGCTTCTTCTGCCATCCAGCCGAAGCGATAACTACGAGAAGCTGGGTTACCAAAGTTGCCATCCAGCGTTAGGCATTTTGCCATTGCCTCGGCCACACTTGGGTCTACCGGTGTTGTTGCTGCGTAATCTAAATAAATGGGTGTTGATAAAGCCATGCGTTACTCAATACCAATTTAAAGTTGAATACTAACTTCGATATCTTTGGTGATATGACGAAGTGATGCATTACCGTCTTGGCGGTCGGCTACTTCTTGCACATCACGCTTTGCCATTAACTCGCCCAACGTAATTGAATTCAAAAACGCCGCAATGCGATCACTTAGGTCTTGCCACAAGCTGTGCGTTAGGCAGCGATCGCCGCCTTGACAGTCTGCTTGTCCTTGGCAACGTGTCGCATCAATGGACTCGTCGACGGCGCGAATGACTTCGCCTATCGCAATTTTGCTTGCTTCACGGCCTAACAAATAGCCGCCGCCAGGCCCACGAACACTGTCTACTAATTGCTCTTTACGCAATCGAGAAAAAAGCTGTTCAAGGTAAGATAAAGAAATTTCTTGTCGTTCTGAAATGTCGGCAAGAGGCACTGGACCACGCTTTGAATGCAAAGCGACATCAAGCATTGCGGTAACCGCATAGCGCCCTTTCGAAGTGAGTTTCATTGGATTCTCCCGCCGTTTTATAGTGCGGGAATTTTCACATACCCGACTAAAATGGTCAAGTATAAGACCCAGTAAATTAGTCAGGTATTATTGATTCGATTCATCGCTTTTTTGTATCAGGACTTTCGTTTCGTTTAAGCACCATCCTATTAAGCACTATTAGGCGCAAAATTTGCGCGGAAAGGTCTGCTAATAAAAGGCGATGAATGGCTTATTTGAAGGGTAAATAATATTGGCGACCATAAGCGCTATTTGTTTGCATTTAAGTGAATATGAGCAAGAATACTGTCTGCTATCCGATGTGATTGAACGGTATCTATTTGATGGCGCAACCCGCGCAATATTTGATGTTTAGCACCTGATATAGCCCTGGCTGTCGCAACACCGCCACTGGGATGCACCATGTGATCAACATCTCCGTGTATCACTAATGTTGGGGCTTTGACATTTTGAAGCATTGGCGTTCGGTCCCCAGATTTCATAATAGCACCGATTTGCCGGAACATCGCTTTTGCATCACTTTTGCCACCATTTCGCTGCCATGCCAAACGCGCGTACTGATGCCATTGATTTACGGCTCCGTTTGCAGCTACATCGCCAATATGCGTCATCATTGCCTGATAGTTTTTTACTGCGTCTTTTTCGTTCATTGGCGCTTTAGCTCTTGCCATTCGCCATAGCGTTGAATAAGAGGGTTGCCCTACGCGGCGATTCCCTGTCGTCGAGAAAATAGACGTCATAGATATCACTTTTTCAGGATGCAGACTTGCAAGAGTCTGTGCAATCATCCCTCCCATAGACATTCCTGCGATATGTGCGCTTGATATATTTAGCGCCTCTAACAACTGTGCAGTATCTTCAGCCATCCGTTCAAGTCCATATGCACCTTTCGGCGACCTTCCTCTTAACTGCTGTAATAGGCTGGGATGCGGTGTGTCGCTGCGTACTGACCTTCCTGCATCACGATTGTCAAAGCAAATAACGCGAAATCCACTAGAAACTAAACGCTCAATAAGCGCGTTTGGCCAATAAACTAACTGAAGACCTAAACCCACAATGAGTACAATGGTGTCGGTATTTCCGACACCATGTTCGGCATAGCAAAACCTATCACCGCTTTTAAGCGTTACGTATTGCTCATGATGCTGGGCTAAACTCATTTAAAGCTCTCGTGATTTAATAAAAGTAAGTGTGCGTCTATTAAAATTTCTATTCAAACTTAAGCGCTGGATCGTCTACACGACCTTTCCGAAAAATCTTCACGTCTTGTGCATAATTGAACGACATAGACCAAGGAAACTGCATGCCTTGACGTGGCAATTGTTCTAAAGAGCGTTGGATGTAGCCAGCGCCAAAGTTTAGCAACGGTTGTGTTTCCATATTTGGGTCTGCTATAGGTGTACACTGTGTAAAGCCGTGCTCTTCCATATGATTGAGCAATCGCGTGAAATGTTCACATAGAAGGCCAATTTTTAGTGTCCACGATGAAGCTGTATAACCCACCGCGATAGCAAAATTAGGCACGCCACTGAGTAACATACCTTTATACGTAACACATTCTGGAAGCGAAACAGCTTCACCATCAATTTTTGGCACTATCCCTCCTAGAGGCAGAAGGTTTAATCCAGTGGCTGTTACTATAATATCTGCTTCAATATGCTGGCCCGAATCAAGTTTAATGCCCGTTTCAGTAAACGTTTCTATAGTATCTGTTGCAACCGACGCCTTACCTTTCGAAATTGACTCGAATAAATCTCCACCCGGAACTGCACACAGTCGCTGCTCCCAAGGATTGTAAGGAGGGTTAAAGTGTATATCTACTGGATACCCTTCGGGTAACATTTTTGCATTAAGACTGCGTATTATTTTGCGCGCACGATGTGGAAAGCGCTGACAAAACGCGTACACCCAACGCTGTTTCGCTATGTTAAACCAACGCGCAGCTTTAAACGCTGTATCCTCGCTAAACCACGCGCGTAAATGTTTTGCGATTGGGTCATCTACGGGAACAGGCAATACGTAGGATGGCGTTCTTTGCAGCATAGTCACGTGCGATGCGCTTTTCGCTAGTGCGGGAACCAGCGTTACCGCCGTTGCACCGCTTCCGATTACCACGACGCGTTTGTTTTCGTATTCCAGATCTTCGGGCCAATGCTGTGGATGTACAACCTGGCCGTTAAATTGTGATTGCCCTTTGAAATGTGGTGCATAACCTTTATCGTATCGATAATAACCCGAAGCGTTAAATATCCATCTGGCGGCAATGTGCTCATGCTGCCCACTCTCTTCTGACTTTAACGTAACCAGCCAATAGTGTTTATCGCTTTGCCAATTTATATCTACCACACGAGTTAAAAAACGTATGCGCTCTTTAATACCGTTTTCAGCCGCGGTTTCTTCGACGTAAGCCTTTATTGAACGACCATCAGCAATGGCCTTTTTCTCTTTCCAAGGTTTGAATTCGTAGCCAAAGGTGAATAAATCAGAATCTGAGCGTATTCCCGGGTATTTGAATAAATCCCATGTGCCGCCCAAATCACTGCGGGCTTCTATAATAGAATATGAAAGGTCAGGACATTTTTTTTGAATATGGTAGGCGCAGCCGATACCCGAAATTCCGGCTCCAACAATTAGTACGTCGAGTAATGGCGCTGTTTCTTGCATAACGTCCCTGAAAAGTGATGATCAACCTTTCATCTCAATGTATGTTGGAGTTATGCATGAGTCAATGTGCTTGTTAATGTTTTGTAAAAACAAGCTTTTGTGAATTTTTACTATATAAGGGTGAAGGTTCTCCGCCTTAGCACCCGAAAATAGTATGCGGAATTAGAGTTAAATAGCGGGGTCGAAAGAAGAATGAGCCTTCTCTCGCTCTTGGGTTTCCGTTAGGTCGAAACCCGTTTCTGCGAAATCTTCAGCGCTAATATTGTGTAAATTATCGGTACACACATCGCCACCTAGTGACTGAATGACCTTGCACATCTCTTCCACTTTGGTGTCCATTTGGTGCATGTGCTCTAGCATTATGCCCATCGCATTGGCCACAGGATCAGGGTTATCTGGCGCGACAGCATAGGCATCAAAACCATATTTCTGGGCAATTTTATCTCGCTCGGGGTTTACCGACGCATTCATCTCTTTTTGCTTCGAGATAATGATACGCCCGGGGATCCCCACTGCCGTAGCGCCATCAGGAATATCTTTTACGACCACAGAGTTAGACCCTACTTTAGCGTTTTCACCTATAATAATAGGCCCCAACACTTTGGCACCAGCCCCAACTACAGCGCCTTTTTTAAGGGTTGGGTGGCGCTTACCTGCTCTCCAGCTAGTGCCTCCAAGAGTAACGCCGTGGTAAAGGGTAACATCATCGCCAATTTCTGCTGTTTCACCAATGACCACACCCATACCGTGGTCGATAAATACCCGTCGTCCTAACGTGGCACCAGGATGAATTTCAATCCCCGTAAGCCAGCGGCTAAAGGTTGATAAACTGCGTGCCAACCATTTCCATTCAGCCTTCCATAGTTTGTGACTAATGCGATGCAGCCACACCGCATGAAGGCCAGGATAGTTGGTGAGCACTTCAAAGGTGTTTCTGGCCGCTGGGTCGCGATGAAATACACCTTGAATATCATCTTTTATACGGGCGAACATAGTGTTTACTCTTTTTCTTCTATCGCTGGTGCAGGGTCTGCATCGCCAGAGTTAGCATTCTTCACCGATTTATCGATAGACGCCAATATACCGCGCAATATATTAAGCTCTTGAGACTCAGGGCGTGCTCGGTTAAACAAGCGGCGCAGCTTAGTCATAACCACACCCGGGTGACTTTTGCGAATGAATGACGTGCCTTCTAGCGTGGTTTCCAAATGCGTATAAAAACGCTCTAAATCGTCATTCAGTGGATATTCTTCCTCAACACTTGGATAGGTTTCGCGATTTAGATAGGCCATGCGAATCTCATAACAAAGGGTTTGCACTGCTGCAGCTAAATTAAGTGAGCTATATTCAGGGTTGGCTGGAATACACATATGGAAGTGACACTGCTGCAGCTCTTCATTAGTTAAACCACTGTTCTCACGCCCAAACACCAAGGCTACCGGGTACTTTTCTACTTCTTGGACCAGCTTCTCTCCACAGTCGCGCGGGCCTAACATAGGCCATGAATGAGTGCGAGAGCGTGCTGACGTCCCTACTACCAAGCCACAGTCTTTAACTGCCTCTTCCAGCGTGCTTACAATTTTCGCGTTAGCAAGCACATCACCAGCCCCTGCCGCCAATGCACTGGCTTGGCCGTCTGGCTCATTTACTGGGTCGACAAGATATAAGCTGCTCAGCCCCATGGTTTTCATAGCTCTTGCTGTCGAGCCGATGTTTCCCGTGTGAGACGTGTTAACTAAAATAATGCGAATATTCTCGAGCATGCGTGTAATACCTACGTACTTATTTGGATAGCGTCTTTAATTCGATAATACGCGCTTTTGGCGTGCTATCTTACAGACCTTAATAGCGTGAAGTTTAACACAGCGGCAGTATAGATGGCTATTCACGCTATTGTGCTGGGATTTCATTTGCATCGCGCATAGATTCTGGTAGACTCCGCCCGTTTTCGAAAACAACTAGCTATTTTTTGTACAGTTAGTTTGTTTCATTGGTCTTTTACAATTGGTGGTTTATCTATGCATCCTATGCTGAATATTGCGGTGCGCGCTGCGCGTGCGGCTGGAACAGTTATTGTTCGTGGTTTTGAAAAACATAATGAAGTAGCAACAGAGTCAAAAGGCTTAAACGACTTCGTTACTCAAGTTGATAAAGAAGCAGAACAAGCAATTATTGCCAAAATTCAGCAGTCTTACCCGAACCATTGCTTCCTAGGTGAAGAATCGGGTGAAGTTTTGGGCACAGAAACTGATTATCAGTGGATCATCGATCCACTAGATGGCACCACTAACTTTGTAAAAGGCATTCCTCACTTTGCCGTTTCAATTGCACTTCTTCACAAAGGTCGCTTAGATCAAGCGGTTGTTTTCGACCCAATTCGCAGCGAACTATTCACCGCGAGCCGTGGTCAAGGCGCGCAGCTTAACGGTTATCGTATTCGTGCTTCTAAGCCTCGTGACCTTTCTGAAACCATTATTGCTACTGGCTTACCGTTTAAGAACAAATCTCAGTTTGGCGAGTATGCACTAAGCTTAAACAAGATTTTCCACGAAGTGGGTGACATTCGCCGCGCAGGTAGTGCTGCGCTAGACCTTGCTTACGTTGCAGCCGGCCGCCACGACGGTTACTGGGAGCGCGGCATTAAATCTTGGGATATCGCAGCAGGTGAGCTTATTGTTCGTGAAGCTGGCGGCTTGGTAACTGACTTTAAAGGCGGAAACGACCCGCTTCACAAAGGCGAAATTGTTGCTGGTAGCGTGAAGGTTGTTCAAGGCTTAGTGAAGCATCTTAAGTAAGAAGCATCTTAAATAAGAAGCATCTTAAATAAATCGCTCGTAAGCACATAAACTGAGCCGATAAACCAAGCACAGTTAAACAGTAAAGGCGCTATGACACGAATGACGTGACATAGCGCCTTTTTCTTTTTCTCACTTATTGGTTTCGTTATACCTGCGGTAACACACCGCGATTACGAACACTTTACCTCTCGCTAAGTGGCTAATGAGCTATGCGGACTGGTGTTTAACTTTAGGCCAAATAAAAATCTAAGTATTAAAAAGCGCTTGGCGACTTCGTATGTCAGTGCGCACCCCACAACGGTTATTAGCGTTATTAAAATAAATTCTCCGAGTGTCGACGATACACGGGAGCTCAAAAAGAACGCCGCCACCACAATTATCGTTTGATGCACCATATAGTATGGCAACACGCCTTTGTTCAAATAGCTCACCACCTTACTCGGGTTAGACAAATATTTTCGACCGAACCCCAATATTGCTGCCAACCATGCCCAGTGATTAAGTACAACGATTACACCAACCAAAACACGAAACCCAGGCGACGACTCCATTAACTGCCCTGTAGGGCCTAGCAAGTCGTGACGGTCTAAAATTATGACGCTGTAAAGTACTATCGCAATGGTTAAGCTTACGTAACGGGACCTCATAATTGCAGCATACAATGCGGGTCTAAGCGCGACCACAATACCTACCAGCATCACAAAAAAGTACTTTGCATGACTATACCAATCATTAAGCAAGTCGTGCGACGTGGGATATGCTACTCGTAGTTCCAGCCATATGGCAGTCATGATCGTAACCACTAACACGCTAAACAGCGCCAAACTATCGAGTACTCTCAACGCCCTTACTTCCACAAATCTGATAAGCGGGAAAAACAGCAATATGAAAGCGCTATACACAAAAAGGTAAGGTAAAAACCAAAGGTGATTCCATGTCAGTAAGCCAATTACCGATTGTTTGTCGATAAACAAGTCAGTATTTGGATTAATGTAAGCAACGTAGAACTCGCTAAACGGCATGGCTAGTGCTCCGCTGACTGGCCACTCTACATAAACTTGTGGCGCGACGATAACAAACATACCGAATACAAGAGGAATTAATATCCGCAACGCCCTCTTCCCCAGTAGTGAAAGAGATACACGCCAGCGAGAGGTCGTTTGGCCATAAGCGCGGCGCAGCACGACGGTAAATACCATGGCAGAGATCAAAAATAATAAAGACATACGCCATTGGTTGGTCAATATCATCACGTCTTGTAGTAGTGGAAATTGCACGTCGCTTTTTATATGCCAGCCCCACTCTAAAACGTAATACATTCCGATGTGATAAAAAATGAGTACACCAAACGCGATGACACGCAGTGCATCCAACTCGAAATAACGCTGAGTGACAGGACTCTCGACAACGGCCTTCTCTCTCGCCTCCCCCTTTGAAGTTCTATTAACAAACGTTGCTTCCTGATCAACATATGCTTGCGTCAATGTCCTCACTCCTATTCAATAGTGCTTAACTAACGTGTTGCATCTAATGTGATAGACGTCCGACAGCAAACGCCTAAGTGACGAGAATTAAGGGAAAAAGGGTTAAGCGGTGAATAACTGGGATGAAAAATGGAGTCAGTTTCTTAGGGATTCTGAATCAAAACATAAGTACGCTGCATTCGTTTTGCTTGCAGCCTATTTGTTTATAAACAATTCGATCAATGCTGCGTCTAGTTGGACTGAATTTTCTCGAAGCGACAATAACAGCGTAGCACTTTGGGAGCCTTACGTTTGGGAATACTCGAGTGCTTTGAGCACCGCTTTGCTCGTCATCCCATTAATTATCGCTATACGTACACTCGATCAGAAAGTAAAAGTGGGAGCGACATGGCTTGGGTGGCATTTTGCCTTCGCCAGTTTATTTTCGGTAGCCCATGTATCATTAATGGTAGCATTTCGGAAGCTCGTCTATTTATTCTCTGAACGCAATTATGACTTTGGGATATGGCTCAATGAGTTCATCTACGAATATCGAAAGGATGTATGGGGCTATATTACTCTGATTACTTTTTACTATATTGCACGGTTTGGCTATCAACGCTTAATTGGTGAAGCATCACCTATTACACGCGACACATCACAGGTAACGAATGACAACGTGGCCAGCACCTTACCTGACTATTTATTGGTGAAAAAGCTCAATAAGGAGTTTTTGGTTCAAGTCACCGACATACAGCGAGTAGAAGCCTCAGGAAACTACATTAACCTTCATACTCACGTGGGCGTTTACCCCTTGCGTTATACCCTTGGCCGGTTTTGTGAAGAAGGAGCGCATCAAGGCTTTATGCGAGTGCACCGATCGCACGCAGTGCGAATACCTGCCATTGTGTCTATAAGTTATGAAGAAACGGGGGATGGAACAATAATGCTCAATAACGGTCAATCAGTAGCGCTTTCCAGGCGATATAAAGATGATCTGAAACAAGCATTAGCCCCCAATCAATAGTAAATTCCACTTTTGATAAAGCATAAAAAAACCGCATCGTAGATGCGGTTTTTGTACGTTTCAAGCGTGTAAAACTAAGGCATAGGATCTAAATCTGCGCCTTCCTTTTCCACTTGTGGTGGCATTAGGTCTTCTTTACTAATACCCAATGCAAGTGCCACTGAACTTGCGATATACACCGATGAGTAAGTACCAACCACTACACCGAACAACAAGGCGGTTGCAAATCCGTGAATAAGCGCCCCACCCTTGTAGAATAGTGCAACCAATACCAACACCGTGGTTAATGATGTGATGATAGTACGGTTTAGGGTTTGCGTTAGCGAGATGTTGATAATCTCAACAGGCTCACCTTTACGAATTTTGCGGAAGTTCTCACGAATACGGTCACACACAACGATGGTATCGTTAAGTGAATAACCAATTACCGCTAGTACTGCTGCAAGTACCGTAAGGTCAAACTCGATTTGAAGTACTGAAAACAAACCCAGCGTAAGTATAACGTCGTGAGCTAGTGCCGACACTGACCCTAGAGCGAATCGCCATTCAAATCGCATCGCGACATAAACTAGAATACACAAGAGTGCGACTAGCATCGCAAGGCCGCCCTGTTCGGTAAGCTCTTCACCTACGTTAGGACCTACGAACTCGATACGACGCATATCAACCTCAGTACCGTCAGCGCGCAAGGCAGCTAGTACCTGTTCACCAATAGTCACGGCTTTAACGCCATCACGAGGAGCAATGCGGATAAGTACATCTTGGCTGCTGCCAAAGTTTTGCACTATAGCATCTTCAAAGTTCGCTTCGTTTAGCTGGGCGCGAATGCCTTCTAAGTTAGCAGCGTCCTCATAGCCAACTTCAATTAGCGTACCGCCAGTGAAGTCTAGCCCCCAGTTAAGGCTATTAACGCCTAGCGACACGAACGAACCTAAAATGAGTACCGTTGATAACACCATCGCAGGAATGCGAAGGCGCATAAAATTGACGGTATCGGATAGTTTTAATAATTGCATGTTACTTCCTTAAATCGCCAATTTCTCTACGCGTCGACCGCCCCATACTGCGTTAACAATAACGCGCGTAACAAGGATTGCGGTAAACATCGAGGTTGCTATACCAATCATCAGTGTAATCGAGAAGCCTTTAATTGGGCCTGTGCCCACGGCAAACAGGATTAAGCCTGCAATGAAGGTGGTAATGTTAGCATCTAGAATGGTAGAAAAAGCACTGTCGTAACCTTGATGAATGGCATGCTGTGGGCTGCGGCCATCACGTATCTCTTCTCGTATACGCTCAAAGATAAGCACGTTTGCATCTACCGCCATACCAACGGTCAGTACAATACCTGCCATACCCGGTAGCGTAAGCGTTGCACCAGGGATCATCGACATAATGCCCACAATCATAACTAGGTTTGTAATCAGAGCGATGTTCGCTACCACACCAAAGGCTTTGTAGTAAATCAACATGAAAACAAGTACCGCTGCCAGACCATACATAATAGCCTGCATGCCCAGCTCAATGTTTTCTTTACCCAAGCTTGGTCCAACCGTACGCTCTTCAACAATTTGAATTGGCGCAATCAGTGCACCTGCGCGAAGTAGCAACGCTAAGTCACGGGCTTCTTTCGGTGAATCAAGACCTGTGATTTGGAACTTGCTACCCAGCTGCGCACGAATAGTCGCAACCGAGATAACTTGCTCGTGTTTTTCAAACACTAGCTTGCCGTCTTTGTTACGTTCGCCAGTCGACTTGTATTCGATAAACACCGTAGCCATTGGTTTACCAATGTTCCCACGAGTTGAGCGAGACATCTTATTACCGCCTTCAGAATCAAGCGAGATGTTTACGTTCGGAAGTCCGTACTCATCAACACCGCTATTCGCATCAATAATATGGCTACCGGTAAGCATAATACGCTTTTCAAGTAGCTGAGGAATGCCTTGCTGATCTTCAATCACTTGAGAGCCAGGAGGAACGCGGCCGTTCAATGCATCACGGATATCGTTCTTCTGATCTACCATGCGAAATTCTAGTGTTGCTGTGGCATTAAGAATTTCTTTCGCACGAGCAGTGTCTTGAATACCTGGAAGCTGTACGACTATGCGATCAGCACCTTGCTTTTGTACAAGCGGCTCAGCCACACCAAGTTGGTTTACACGATTACGAATAATGGTAATGTTTTGCTTAACCGCGTTGTCGCGAATTTCCTGAAGCTTGCTTTCAGCAAAAATAGCGCGAAGTGTTAAGTCGTCCACCTGGTTAAAGGTTAGGTCGCGACTTTGGTTGCGCAAAAAGAACTCTGCCTTGTCTAGCGCATCTTCATCACGGAACGTAATGTCGATATGATCGTCAACCTGTTTTACACCGCGATAACGAATGCCCTCTTCACGCAGAGAAGTACGGAAACCACCCTCTGCGTCTTCTAGCGACTTAGCAATCACTTCGGTCATATCCACTTCCATCAAGAAGTGAACACCACCGCGAAGGTCAAGACCTAGCTTCATTGGCGCGCCACCTAGGCCTTCAAGCCATTCTGGCGTGTCAGGGGCAAGGTTCATAGCCACGTAGTAGTCATCACCAAGCGCCTTTTCAAGCGTTTCGCGCGTTACAAGCTGGGTGTCAGAATCCGAAACGCGAACTAATATTTGTTCGTTCTCAAACTCAACACGTTTTGGAGAGATATTCTTTTCACTTAGCGCGGCTTTTACCTGTTCCACAGTGGCGTCAGTTACCACAGCGTCACGGCCTGCTGAGATTTGTACGGCGTGATCTTCACCGTAAATGTTAGGAAGCGCATAAAGTGCACACATTGCAACCACAATGAGTGCACTCAGTACTTTCCAAATAGAGTTTTTGTTTAGCACTGGATAATCCTTTCGTGCCAGTACCGGGAAGCGTCCCGGCCCCGGCTTTTGTTACTTACAGTGACTTCATCGTGCCTTTAGGCAGCACAGCAGTTACTGAAGACTTCTGAACAACGATGTTGTTTGAATCGTTAAGTGCAACTTCAATGAAGTCTTTTTCTTCTGACACTTTAGTGATTTTTCCTACCAAACCACCTTGTGTTAACACTTCATCGCCTTTGCTAAGTGACGATACTAGGTTTTTATGCTCTTTTACACGCTTAGCCTGTGGACGGTAAAGCAAGAAGTAAAAGATTAAACCAAATACAGCTAGCATGATGATCATTTCCATGCCGCCACCTTGCGGCGCACCAGCAGACTGTGCGTAAGCGTTAGAGATAAATAGGCTCATAAAATTCCCCAAATATTATCGTTGTTATAGTGCCGGAACCGGCAACCCTTTTTGTTCATAAAATTCTTGTACAAACTCATCAAGCGTACCTGCGTCAATCGCATCGCGAAGACCCTGCATCACACGCTGATAGTAGCGAAGGTTATGGATGGTATTTAAGCGCGCACCCAGGATTTCGTTACACTTGTCCAAATGATGTAGATAAGAGCGAGAATAGTTTTTACAAGTGTAGCAATCACAATTCTCATCTAATGGCGAGGTGTCGTTTCTGTGTTTCGCATTGCGAATCTTCACTACGCCTTCAGTCACAAACAGGTGACCGTTTCGGGCGTTACGCGTTGGCATTACACAGTCAAACATATCGATGCCGCGACGCACAGACTCTACCAAATCTTCAGGTTTACCCACGCCCATTAAATAGCGAGGTTTATCTTCCGGAATTTTAGGCGCGGTATGATCGATAATGCGGATCATATCTTCTTTCGGCTCACCTACTGAAAGACCACCAATGGCGTAACCGTCGAAGCCAATAGCTTCAAGGCCAGCAAGTGAAACGTCGCGCAGACCTTCGTACATACCGCCTTGAATGATACCAAACAGTGCTGCTGGGTTATCGCCATGGGCTTCTTTACTACGTTTGGCCCAACGTAGCGACATTTCCATTGAAACGCGCGCTTCTTGTTCAGTAGCGGGGTACGGCGTGCACTCATCAAAAATCATCACGATGTCAGAGCCCAAATCGCGCTGAACTTCCATCGATTTTTCAGGCGTAAGTAAGATCTTTTCGCCGTTTATCGGAGAGCGGAATGTTACACCTTCTTCGGTAATTTTACGCAAATCACCCAAGCTAAACACTTGGAAGCCACCCGAATCCGTAAGGATTGGCTTGTCCCAATTCATGAAGTCGTGCAGGTCGCCATGCTGGCGAATAATGCCTGTACCAGGACGAAGCATCAGGTGAAACGTGTTTCCAAGACAGATGTGTGCACCGCTGTCTTTTAATTCTTCAGGGGTCATTCCCTTAACAGTACCGTATGTACCTACGGGCATGAACGCTGGGGTTTCAACAACACCGCGTTCAAACACCAAACGACCGCGTCGTGCTCGGCCTTCGGTTTTTAACAACTCAAATTGCATGTGAAAGCATTCCCACTTTGTTGCGCTTTTGCGCTGGGTATAAAAATAAATTGGCGGCGATTATACCAGTAATTCGGCTGAGATCATGCCCCGTATCTATGTTTATCTGTAACTAAGCTAGAAAGGCCCGCAAAACACCGATTTAAACGCCTAATGTCCTTGGGCGAATGTGCTTAGGCGCGTTCAATAAACATAGAATCACCGTAGCTAAAGAATCGATATTCTTTCTCTATCGCTTCTTGATACGCCTTCATGACATTCTCTTTGCCAGCAAATGCGCTAATTAACATCATTAGCGTGGACTCTGGAAGGTGAAAATTGGTGAACATTGCGTCTACCACTTTAAACTCAAAACCAGGGTAGATAAAAATCTCAGTATCTTCGTTAAATGGCGCAATAACTTCCTCGTCACCGCGCTCTGCACTTGCCTTTGCCGCTGACTCCAAAGAGCGTACAGAGGTTGTACCCACTGCAATAACGCGTTTACCGTTGGCCTTTGTGGTTAGAACAGCGTCAACAACGTCTTGTGGTACTTCGGCGAACTCTGCGTGCATTTTGTGCTCTTGAATATTATCAACGCGCACAGGCTGGAATGTACCCGCGCCAACGTGCAAAGTTACAAAGGCCAAATTAACGCCTTTTTCTTTTAACGCAGCCAGTATTGCATCGTCAAAGTGTAGCCCTGCAGTAGGCGCCGCAACCGCGCCCGGCTTTTGATTGTAAACGGTTTGATAGCGCTCTTTGTCTGAACTTTCATCGGGACGGTCGATGTAAGGAGGTAGCGGCATGTGGCCATGGGCTTCTAGCAGCGTTAATACGGTCTCATCGTGGTCAAACTGTAAAATAAATAGCGCATCGTCTCGCCCTGTCACCGTAACATTCACTTTTTCTTCAAGAATCAGCTTAGATCCAGGCTTAGGCGCCTTGCTCGCGCGAACATGCGCTAACGCTGTATTGTCTGATGTGATGCGCTCGATCAGCACCTCAACCTGACCACCCGTTTCCTTTTTGCCCAGTAAACGTGCAGGAATAACCCGCGTATTGTTGAACACCAAGAGGTCGCCTGGCTCTACAAATTTCAGCATGTCAGCGAACATCGTGTGCGCTACATTGCCAGTCTTCCCATCTAAATGTAACAAGCGACTCGCTGTACGTTGCTGAGTTGGGTATTTGGCGATAAGTTTTTCGGGTAGCTCGAAGCTAAAATCTGATAGTTTCATAAATACGACTAAATTACGGCATAAAAGTTAGACAAAAGTAGAGTGTTAAGTGCTATTTAAGTTGCAACTAAAGGCTAATAAAAATAGATTTATAGATTAAACCAAAGTCAAAACAAAAACAAAAAATCTTACTTATCAAAAACTTAAAAAATAACGTATATTATAAAATAACTTTATATTGAACAATATACGTACAATTCAATTTATTAAATAGCACTTAACTCCTTAAACGGTTAAGATACCTGCAGATAGTGATGATGTTCTCCCATAAACATTCCTTATCATTCGTACCCAGCACTTGCTGGGTATTTTTTTATCTGCTTATTTTCCCTGCCTACCTTCACTCATCGCAACGTTATTGCGAAGCTTCGATTCCTCTGCGCGACAGGTTAGTTGAATATCGATATCTTATAAACGGCGGTATTTTACGCTGTTTATTGCTGAAGATCAGTTAAGATTTCCTCTAAAAGCGCCGCATCTAATGGACGCGCCTTCAACACGTACAAAATCTGCAGAAGTAAATCGGCGCCCATAATACCTTTATTTACCTTATTTCTAAGGTTATCTGCGCTTTGCTCCACGCCAATCTCTTCCAGCCTTTGACTTAACGCTTGATATTTTACGCCGCGCACAGACATCTCAGATTTCACGACTCTTGCTACCGTTTGCCGCCACGCATTTTTAGCACCTTGCGTATTTCCAGTGTTCACACAGCCTCCAAAAACCACACAAATGTGATATATATTTTACAAAAACACACTTTTTTACACTTATAGCATGTATTTAATGTTGACGATTATGGCACAAAAGGTCTACACTGCAAGTCTAGATATTGGCGAAGATGAAAATAGTCGTTACAGTAACTTCGGTGGTTAATACAGCAAAGTATCTGTTTTCAATAAAGTGCAGTTGTATAACACACCACTTACACGACATTCATTTTCACAACTATCGCTTCAATAATTAAAGGAGAAAGGTATGAGCTGGGAACTGGAAAGCATCGAAGCCTTATTTAAAGAGCATGATGACTTTGTGGTAACACGTGAGGAAAACTGCTTACTTATTGCTAATCAAGACGGCATAGATGCCTGGCTTGCTATCAGCGGAGAGCAGATCTTAGTAGAGAGTCTTTTGTTTGCAGCGTCGGAAGTAAAAGATAAGCCAGCGCTAGATCATGAAATATTGTCTACTCATATGGTGTTCCCTTTGACCACGGTAGGCATTTCAAACATTGGTGGTGAAGAGTACTACACTGCCTTTGGTGCGCTAAGTGCCCAGTCAAAAGCCGAAAGTATCGTTATTGAAGTGGAAACCCTGTTTCAGAATGTTGCATCTTTCTTAGATGCCTACGAAACACACCTTAACTAAAATTTACTTCTAAGGAGAAGCGAATGTCAGTGTGGAAAAAATTAGTAACTGCAGTAAAAGGTGGTGCAACCGAAGCTGCTCAATCTGTCGTAGACAGTCAGGCTATTCGAATTCTGGAACAAGAAATTAGAGAAGCCAAAGAAGAATTGCGTAAGTCAGACCATGCACGTACCCAAATCTTGGCAAAGTGTAAACTTTCTCAGCAAAAAGTGGATAGCTTCAATTCGTCAATTGCGGAATACGAAGCTCACGCGCGCAAGGCCATCGATAGCGACCGCCAACTCGCGCTAGACTGTGCGCAAAAGGTGTCTGAACTTAAAGAAGAACGAGACCAAGAACAAACATATCTTGATCAGTTCCAGCAGTCAGAAAAGCAGCTGGCACAAAATATCCAACAGGCGAAAGCGAATTTACGTCGCTTAGAGCAGCAAGTGGATATGGTAAAAGCCACTGAAAGCGTTCAGAAGGCGCAAGTAGCGGTTTCTTCACGCCACATGGGTGCGAATAGCAAAATGAAAACGGCGACAGAGTCACTGTCACGTATTCAAGATAAGCAAAAGATGCGCAATGCTGAACTACAAGCTGCAGAAGAGTTAGCAAATAATGAATCGAGCAGCGATCTAGAAAAACGTCTAGCCGAAGCGGGCATTAAAGGTGGTAAAACCTCGGCCGATGACGAGCTAGCGCGAATTCTAGGCAAGTAAGTTAGAAAAATGGGAGCTACGCGCTCCCATTTTTAATTCTTGTTACAATAATTTCCTGCGTAAATTACCGTTAAGTAAAGCGCTAACCTAGACAAATCAAGTACTTCAAGGCAGAGTAAGGGCACGCATAACAAGGGCTGTTTCTTTTATGTCTCCATGGATAAAACTGCGAAAAATCATGCTGCAATATTTTGCAGAATCACGCTGGTACACTATTGTCGGTGCCACCGCCTTTTACGCAGTAACAAGCTATTGGCTACTTTACGCTGCAGACGAGCACGATTTAATTACCAACGCCGACTTTATTTACTGGCTGGCGGTCACCGCCTCTACAGTGGGCTATGGTGATTTATCTCCCGTCACGCCAGCGGGAAAACTGGTTGTAGCGCTTTACGTCATACCGCTTGGTTTGAGTATCTTCGCCATGGTAATTGGCCGGATTGCAGCTTGGGTTTCATTAACGTGGAAGAAAGGATTGTTGGGTATGAACAGCTTGATGCTAGATGAACATATCTTAGTAATTGGGTGGAATGAGCAGCGTACTATGCTGCTGCTTGATTTAATACTTCAAGAACGCGATGCCATGCCAGAGCGCCCCGATATTGTGCTGTGCGTGAAGGCCGATATCACTAATCCCATGCCTGGCGTGATTGAGTTCGTGAAGGTAGATTCGTTTAACAAAGACGAAGATATGGATCGCGCCTGCGTGTCCACCGCCCGAACTATTCTTATCGATAACCCACAAGACGATGTCACCATGACTACCGCGCTGTATTGTACTAAGCGTAATCCTGATGCACATCAGGTGGCTTATTTTGATGATGATAGCCTAGTCAGCTTACTTCAGGATCACTGTCCTAAAGTGGAGTGTACACCGAGCGTGGCAATAGAAATGTTAGTTAAAGCCGCTTTTGATCCTGGTTCAAGTATGCTTCATCACGACTTGCTGAGTATTGAAGAAGGCCAGGCGCAATTTTCAGTAAAAATCCCAGAAAGTAGCCACGCCATCTCTGTTGCTAAGTTATTCATTAATTTGAAACGTAAACACGATGCCATCTTTATTGGTTATGCGCCAAATGGCCTTGTGAAAGAAATGGTGGTAAACCCACCGTTGGACGTTACGTTAAACCCGGGTGACACTTTGTTCTACATTGCTGAGCGCCGCATTAACGCAATTAACTGGTCTTCCCTAGACGCTGATTAAGAGGCGTAAACATGTTTAGTAAATTATTTAAAAAATCAGAACCTAAAAAACCTAAGTCGCCAGAAATAATGGGGCTTTATTTAGGTGGCTCTTTCGAGTTAGATAACTTGAAACTTTCGCTATTAGAACCTGAGCTCACTATTGAAGGCGCAGCCCGTTCTCAATTAATTCAAGCGGTAGGTGAAGCCCCCTTAGATACAGGTGGCACTCTGCTTCGCTTTTACACCGACGACGATGGATTTTTACAGGTGGTCACCGACGGCGGCTTGTCTGAGAATCACATTACCGATGTTAAGCTGTGGCACTTTTATGAAACGAAAACCATTGGTAATACTGCTCAGTGGAACGAATGCTTGAAAAACGTTATCAGCCAGCCCACCTATGAGCTTGACGGCAAGGTCTATACCCGCGTGTGGGGGGCAGTGGGCGATGAGTCACCGCCTGTTGCCGTCACTGAAACTACCTATGAAGAAGATGGTGATGTGAGTACCACCGATCAGTTTATGATGCTGTATGAACGCCCAATCAGTAATGACAGAGTTGAAACCCTGCTTGTTGTGGGTGAAGAAAAGCAAGTAGGTAATAATTTAGATAGATGTTTGGTGATTTCAACGGGGTTTGATGTTGAACCTGCAGATATCACTATAAACGGTTAATAAAAAGGGAATAACTATGGATACGATCATGCAATCTTTGGCTGGCCTGGATAACTTTGCGCTTTACTTCGGCTTGTCGATTGTCTTTTTGTTTATCTTCAAATTGGTGTACGCATTAGTCACACCTCACGATGAATGGAAGCTGGTAAAAGAAGAGAAAAACGTCGCTGCTGCCATCGGCTTTGGTGGCGCTATAATCGGTTTTGCTATCGCTCTTGGCAGCGCAGCTTCAAACTCGGTTGCTGTAGTAGATTTTGCTATTTGGGCGCTTGTTGCTGTGATTGCACAATCCCTAGCGTTTGCCATTTTGCGTTTCAGCTTTATGCCGAAAATCGCTGAGCGCATAAACAATAACGAAGTTTCTGCGGGTGTTATGCTTGCCAGCATGTCTATTGCCGTAGGCTTACTCAATGCCGCTTGCATGACCTATTAAGGGGGCAGCGATGACTGATAAACGAAACACTCAGCTTGATGTTGTTGATAGCGTGCAAGGTGAGAAGCCCGCATTAAAACGCACCAAACATATTGACCTTGGTCGCATGCGCAAAGGTTTTAGCGTGAAGCCTTTAGCATTGGGTGTGGCCAGCGTTATTTTAAGTGGTTGTGGCGGCGAAAAAGAAGACGCCACCATTTACACCTCGCTAGAAGACTGTAAACAGGATTTTCCTGATGCAGTAGAGCGTTGTGAAGCTGCCTACCAGACAGCGGTCGACGAGGCCATGCGCACCAGTCCGCGCTTTAGCTCTGAGTACGACTGCGAACATGAATTTGGCCCTAACCAGTGCCAATATGTGAATAATAGTAGCGGCAGCTTTTTCATGCCGTTCATGGCAGGCTACATGGTGAGCTCTCTGCTATCGACAAATCGCTATTACTCTCAGCCCTTATATACTTCCTATTCATATAATTCACCGTTTCGCTCACGCTGGATAACGGCAGACGGCTATGTGTTCGACGGCGACATTCGCAAAAGAAAATATCGCGTAAACAAAGACGTTTATAAGCCTAAGCCTACCGTGAACCGTACAATGAAACGTGGCGGGTTTGGTAGCAGCGTTCGTGCAAAATCGTCTTGGGGTAGCAGCAGCCGTAAAGGCGGCTGGGGCGGATAACTATGTTTAGAATGCCTTGCCAGCCTCGCAAGGGCTGGCAGCAGTTGGCTAACGAGTTTGGTTTTCATTTCCACACCATGTATGGCGAGCCGTATTGGGATGAAAGTGCCTACTACCAATTCACGCTAGCGCAAATTGAAAACGACATTGAAGACCCCACAGCCGAACTACATCAAATGTGCTTAGCAGTGACCGAAGATGTGGTTAATAGTGAGGAATTACTTACTCGTTTTCGAATCCCAGAGCAACATTGGGACTTAGTAAGAGACAGCTGGCAGGAAAGAGCCCCCAGTTTGTATTCACGCCTTGACCTTGTCTACAGCGGCAAAGGGCCAGCTAAGCTGCTAGAAAATAATGCAGATACACCTACCAGCTTATATGAGTCTGGTTTCTGGCAGTGGCTGTGGCTTTCACAAAATGTGGATGCCGGCAAACTCGCCCTGCACGCTGATCAGTTCAATAGCTTGCAAGAAAAACTAGTTCATCGCTTTCGTGAAATAGCATTGCACTACAACATTAATCAACTGCACATGGCGTGTTGTAAAGATACCGTAGAAGACCGCGGAACAGTGCAGTACTTACAAGACTGCGCTACAGAGGCCGGGCTTCTAGCTGACTTCGTTTTTATTGAAGACATTGGGTTAGCGGACACGGGCGTTTTTACCGATCTTCAAGACGCGCCAATTACAGACTGCTTCAAGCTTTATCCTTGGGAGTTTATGCTGCGCGAAGAGTTTGGCGATGTGTTAGAAGATGCCCAAGTTAATTGGATAGAGCCCCCGTGGAAATCGATTATTTCCAATAAAGCCTTGCTTCCTCAGCTTTGGAAGAAATTTGAAGGCCACCCTAACCTGCTTCCCGCTTATTTTTCAGATGAAATAAACACAAACACACTATCAGGAAAGTGGATTAAAAAGCCTCTGTTTTCTAGGGAAGGCGCGAATGTTTCTATCATTGAAGGTGGAATTGAGAATAGGCTTAGCGATGGTCCTTACGGCGAAGAAGGCTATATTGTTCAAGCATTTGAACCTTTACCCGTTTTTGAAGGTAACCATACACTCATAGGTAGTTGGTTGGTAGATGACATGCCAGCAGGTATTTCAGTAAGAGAAGATGCATCTGCTATTACCCAAGATCTCTCTCGCTACCTTCCTCATATTATTTTGTAATCTACTTTAGGGGCATTCGATGAAGCCGCTTTCTTTCCAAATTCGCGTTCTGCTGACGCTAGGTGCATTGTTAATAGTCATAGAAGTAGCAAACTTACTCACCGGCAATGCACTTAATCAGTTTGGTGTAGTGCCTCGTACACTTTCAACCTTGCCATATATATTCACAGCCCCTTTCCTTCACGGTACACCCACGCATTTGATGGCTAACTTGGTGCCTCTTTTGCTGTTCATGTGGCTTACTATGCAGTGGGGAAAACGCACGTTTCTTATCGCTACGCTAAGCGCACTGCTTATAGGTGGTTTGGGCGTGTGGCTGTTCGGTAGAAGCGCTACGCATATTGGCGCGAGCGGCATGGTATATGGCTACTTCGGCTTCCTCGTGCTAGCAGGGTTTAGAAGTAACAAAGTGCGGTATTTGCTTATTTCACTAGTAGTTGCAGCGCTATACGGAGGAATGCTGGTTGGTGTGCTTCCCACATCCAAATTTATTTCCTTTGAATATCATCTGTTTGGCTTTATTGGCGGCTTATTTGCCGCATGGCACTGGGCACGCTAATTAGTTTACGTATAATTAGCCTCAAGATAAGACGTTGTAATTAGATATGTCAGCAGTACAAGAACCTACACAAAAAAACCAAGGCTTTTTCGGCAACCTCGCGTTTAACATTGTTATTCCTGTGGTGCTAATGAGCTATGCAAGTTCGGAAGATTACCTAGGCCCTGCGTGGAGCATTGTGGCGGCACTCAGCTTTCCTATTGGTTATGGCCTATGGGATTTAAAAGAGTCGGGAAAGGTCAACGGCTTTTCCATTTTAGGCATTATCAGCGTACTACTTACCGGCGGGTTTAGCTTACTTAAACTGCCTGCAGAGTATATTGCGATAAAAGAAGCCGCTATCCCAGGCATTATCGGTATTGCTGTACTGGTAACCCAATACTCTAATAAACCCTTGGTCAAAATGCTTATTTTGAACGACCAAATTATAAACTGGCCACACCTAAACCAAGTTCTTGATGCGAAAGGAAAGCAGAGCGAGTTTAAAAAGAAAATCGCGGTTAGCTCTTACATCGTAGCCAGTTCGTTTTTCCTCTCTTCTGCACTTAACTATATTTTAGCTAAAATGATTTTGGTCAGTGAGCCGGGCACTACGGCCTACACTGAAGAGCTTGGCCGAATGACTGCGCTTAGCTATCCAGTCATTGTGATCCCGAGCATGATTTTGCTTATTGCAGCGCTCTGGTATTTATTCGCTCAAATCAAAAAAATTACTGGCGAAGAACTCGATAACTTTATTAATCAGTAAAAAGACAATCGATAAGGGGCTTAACGCCCCTTTAACATGCCCTTCCCTACGACTGAAGCTATTACATATTTTGTAATTTAGGCGACTAAAGCATTTTCCTGAAACGCAGAAGCATACTAGCCATCAAATTTCCGCACCGCTTTTAACCAAAAAGCGTGGGTATTACGTATACTCTCAAATATAAAAATAACCCGTTCTATTAGAACATGTAGGCGCTAATTGAAGGCGCGCAAAGCACCTCTAGCATTACGCCATAAGCACTGAATATTGCGTATTGCATATTGCATGCATGCTCGCGCCTTCATGTTCACACTAAGACGGTTCAATACGAAACGGCAAATTATGCTGACCATAAAAGACTTAAAGAAATCCTTTACACAGACAGGGGCTCCGCTCATCAACAACCTTAACCTTACCGTAAAGACTGGTGAATCGGTGAGTATTCAGGGCGCTTCAGGCTGCGGTAAATCTACCTTGCTGTCGCTTATTGCTGGATTTGAGACGCCCGACGGAGGAGATATTTCGGTAAATGGATTGTCGATTGCTGGCAATAGCAAACTCGATAATACATTTAAAGCGAAGGATATTGATAGTTTTCGCAAACAGCATTTAGGTATTGTGTTTCAAAGCTTCAATTTATTCGACTGCTTTAATGCATGGGACAACATTGCCTTTACTGCGAGGCTAAAAGGTAATGTAGATAACGACTACCAATTAGCGTTAATGGAGCAGCTTGGGATATTACCCCTAGCGCAAAAGCCGCTAAGTCAGTTATCTGGCGGTGAACAGCAGCGCTGTGCCATTGCTAGAGCACTTGTACATCGCCCCTCGCTTATCTTGGCCGACGAACCCACCGGCAATTTAGACGAAACCACTAGCGAAACCGTGTCTGACTTACTCTTTAAGACTTGTAAAGAGGCCAATACTTCTCTTGTTGTGGTAACTCATAGCCAAGACGTCGCAGTAAAAGCAGACGCCGCTTTGCGACTACATAAAGGGGTATTAGAGAGTGTGAAATATAAGACTAACGAACAAACCTTATATTCACCAGTAGCTGCAAGCTAATTACAGGTGAAAAACGTTAGCGATATGCGCCCTGTGAAAAAGACACCGAAAACAGCAAGTAGGAAAATAACGTGCAACGCACTTTACTGTTAGCGCTCTCTAGCTTACTTGCAATGGCAAGGCACAGGCCGTGGGAGCCTTTGCTCATTATGGCCGCAATTATACTGGCCAATGCTGGCTTGGTTACCGTTTTGCTTATAAACGAAGGCGCCACACAAGGTGAACTGCTACAGTCGAAGCAAGGGCTTACCTTGGGCAGTATCATCACCCCAGCAGACAGCAGAACTCGCTTTGCACAAAGTGATTATGCCACGCTTCGCAAGCAGGGTTTTACCCAGCTTGTTGCGATAACTGAAAGAGACATCACCCTATCGTGCAATGGCAGCGAGCCCACAGCAACAACTCTCACATTAATCGGTGTTGATACTCAGCCTCTTTTAGGAAACGCATTTAGAAAGAGAGGTTTTGAAGCGCCTGCCCAAAACGATAGCGCTCTTTCGCTTTCCTATTTATCGCCAAATGCGAAGAAATTTAGTGAAATGGAAAACCAGCAGACGCCAGCGGGACGCGAATTGCGCTCAAATTCTGGGGGCGACTTCGCTGTAAATGGGCTTATTCACCCCTTAACGAACGCAAAACTGGCCTGTCACGACACGCTCAATGAAATCGATAGAAAATCCGCGCCAAGTCCCTATTGGCCTGCAACGGTAAGCGCGTATGTGAGCAGCTTTGCTCCGCAAAATACAATTTTAATCTCTATCGATGAATTTTACAGAGGCGGGGTAACGATTGAGAATGATGAATCTGTTAAGCCTGTTATTCCTGACAATGCTAAACGCGCGCAAGAGAAACAAGCAAAGCAACAGAAAGCTTACGTCCCACTTTCCGGGCTTATTGCACTTTCACCGCTATCACATCAACATTTAACCCAAATAGAAACCCTACTTGGAATACCTGTAAAGCAAACCACTAGCAATACAGACAATGACACCGGTTCGTTGCCAGATAGTTTTAGGCTAAATCTTTGGGCGACGAGCGGACTGATGGGCGTTGTGGCGCTTTTTATAGTACTTAACGCGCTAAACTTGATGTACCGCACGCGGCTACCCAATATCATTCGTTTAAGGCAGCTGGGCATATCTCAGCGAATTTTAAGCATTGCCCTATTCACCGAGTTGCTTGTTTACTGCGTAATAAGTATTCCAATTGGCATGTTCATCGGTTTTCAAGCGGCGTCATGGTTGTCACCTGTGATAAACGGTACATTTACGTCATTGTTTAACGCCGTATTTGTTAACCCAGACGTTAATCTGCTTTTCACCTTCGGCTTCGCATTAACAACGACCTTTATATCGCTGGTTGTTTTTTCGTTAGTTTCTATAGTTAAGCTTTCAAATGCCCTAACCGTAGCGCCTGTCAAAAAAGAAAATGCGTTAGGCCAATTTGCCGTAGGTCTTATCTCATTATGTGCCCTACTACTGTTATTTATCGCTGAGGGGTTCGTATCTTCTACTGCTTCAGCACTTTTCTTTGTTGCACTGTTACTCCTTACCAGCTGCGCGCTTATTCTTCTTTGGTTACCTATTTTCTCTAAGCTACTGACTAGATTTGTACCAAGACAGTGGCCCGTGTTTCACTACGTCATTGCTAATATGCATTTACTGTCTAGCAAAACCCGTCTCGCCGTTTGTGCATTCTTTATAGCGCTAACCGCAAATATTGGTATGAATACCATGACGGACAGCTTTAGAGACGCCACTGAACAATGGTTAACGCAAAGGCTTTACGCGCCTTTCTATCTGTACACCGACGCGCCACTTAGTCGTATCGAAACGTTATCTACCAAATCGTTACCTCCGCTTGCTTTAACTCCTTTACTTAAGGCCGAGGGAGCTGTCATTAGCTCACGTGCTCAAGAAGAGACACATAAAGAAACACATGAAGTCAGTAACAGCCCACCCACTTACGTTTCTATCAGTAGCTACCCCGTTCACCAAAACGGTAAAAAGGCGCTTGTCCTCGATGATGTAATAAACAACGACCTCAGCACAGCGTGGCGTGAGTTTACAGAAGGGAAAGGGGTATTCATCAATCAGCAATTAGCGTTTGCCCTTAACGCAAAGTTAGGACACACGCTAGATATAGAAAATATTCGCCTTCGTAAAACTGCGAATTCAAGTTCTTCGGCGGTTAATACATCTAACGAGGCGTATAGCTCGCCACAAGATAAAACTACTGACCCAACACAAGGCTCACAAAGCAGTTCGTCGAACTCAAAGGTATTTGCAGCGACGCCTCAATGGAAAGTACTGGGTATTTATCCTGACTACGGTAACCTGAACGGGCAAATATTAGTGCCTCTTCCCTCGTTTAATCGAAACGATGTCCTTATCAGGGATCAACTTTTTCCCGGTGTAGTAGCTATTTACCCAGAGCCGCCTATTGAGACGAACGTGATAGGCGATAACAAACAAAGCACCTATGGAAAGGACATCCTCGAACAGCAGCTAAAATCACAGTTAGGGGAACACCGCGAAATTGCCCTTTATACCCGACAAGCGCTGTTAGATACCTCTATGCAGACCTTTGATCGTACCTTTGTATTAACCGACGGCCTTAACATTACCACCCTATTGGTGGCGGGCGTCGCCTTCGCTGTTTCGCTGACGGTGCTAACCATAGGCAGCACAGCGCAGTTATCTGTATTGCGTGCCATTGGCGTTAGTCAGCTTAAAGTAAAAGCATCTCTGTTTGCGCAATATCTGCTGCTTTGTTTTATCTCAGCCTTGCTCGCCATTCCTTTTGGCGTGTACTTGGCCTATGTCTTTATTCAACAAGTAAACCGGCATGCATTTAACTGGGTGTACCCGCTTTCACTTAATGCAGAGGTTATTCTCTCTAGCGTGGGGTTATCGCTGCTTATCGTTTCACTGGTGCTGTTGTTACCTTTAGGAAAACTTAAGCCGAAAGTTGATTTAAGGCAGGAAGTTCAGCTATGAAAAACCATTTAGGTAGTGCCAACACCACGTTTTTGCAATTTAAAGCCAATACTTTTTTAGTACTTATAGCTATTTGTTTCACGTTGAGTGCATGTACTGAAAACCCAAAAGATGAAAACGAAACTCTGGGAACCTCCACGCCAAACGGCTTTTTTGGAAACATGCAGTCGAGCGACGCCTTTACGCCAGTAAAGCGGGGCTATACTGTTGCGATACCGCGCGATCACATGAGTCATCCCGATTTTCAGTTAGAGTGGTGGTACCTCACGTTTGTGTTAAGCGCTGAAGACGGGCAAGAGTTCGGCCTTCAATATACGCTTTTTCGTTTCAATACTGAGCTAAATGCCCCTCCAAGCGTTAAGGTTAATGCTGAAAATAGTGCTGAAGTTAACGCCAACAACCATATCGCAAAAAACTGGACCAATGGCCAGCAGTGGATGGGACATGCTTCGCTACACACCGCTGAACAGCATTATTTCGAAGAACGATTTGCAAGCGGCGGTGTAGGTAATGCCTATGTGAATCAACAACCCTTTACGACAGTGATTGACGATTGGGCTTGGAAAGCGGCACAGGCGGAGGTTCAAACAGGTGCAGAAAGCAAAGCCATGTTCCCGTCCGTGTTAAAAGTCGCTTTTGGGCAAAGCAGCACGCATCATCCGGTCAGAATAAATGGAAAAATCCCCACTACCGCTGCAGACAGCTTATCAGAATTAAATGACGCGCCGAGCGTTAGCGCCGTCAAAGTCTCGCTTAATCTAGATACCTATGGGCCTTTCATCAAACAGGGTGATAACGGCTACAGTAAAAAAACACAAGACGAACGCCTTCGCTCTTACTATTACAGCCAACCATTTATTAACGCGAAAGGTACGTTAAACATAGAGGGCAATAGCGTAAGAGTTACGGGTAAAGGCTGGTTTGATCACGAATGGACGAGCCACCTAGCCAACAGTGAAGCCATGGGATGGGATTGGTTCTCGCTGCATTTAGACGATGGAAGTAAATTGATGGCGTTTCGCATGCACGCCATGAATGAAAACATGAAAAATAGTACAAGCAAACACAGCGAAATATTCACAACGGCTAGCTATATAGCGAAAAATGGCACGAAAGAAACCATCGACCAAGCCAACGTATCAATTACGCCAATATCCTATGAAACAATCAACGAGGGAGAGTCACCTCGCTCTGTTCCCACCGCTTGGCGTATTCAAATACCAGAAAAAGATATTGACCTATCCATTCGTCCATTCAAGGAAAGCCAATGGAATAACAGCTTATTTCCCTATTACGAAGGGCGAGTGGAAATAAAAGGCTCCCATTCAGGGAACGGCTTTATGGAATTGACAGGCTACTAAGGCCTGTTGACCTTTGATATGCAGCGAAGCGCAATAGCCCCTAATAAATAGACCAATTGATGCGTTCACTTAGCGATGTCAAAGCCGCCACACCTAGCTGAGAATTACCCACGCTATTAAGCGCTGGCGAAAATACGCATATTGAAAAGCGTCCTGGTACAACAGCCACTATGCCTCCACCTACGCCACTTTTACCCGGCAAGCCTACTTTAAAAGCAAAGCTCCCAGCTTCGTCATACATCCCACTAGTCGCCAGAAGAGCGTTCACTTGTTTAGTTTGATAAGGCGTTAGCACCTTTTCATTTGCGCAAGTAGAAAAACCTGCGTTAGCAAGAAAGCTCGTTGAGCGTGCCAAGTCCTCACAACTCATTTCTAGCGCACAGTTGTGAAAATAATTACGAAGCACATCTTCCACTTCGTTTTCAAAATTTCCGTAGGCTTTCATCAAATATGCCATTGCTGCATTGCGAGAGCGGTGCTCGTATTCAGACTCCGCCACCACCTTATTTACCACGATGTCGCCGTTACAGCTTAAACGTCTTACGAAATCTCGCATGGCAATATAAGGGGAAGCAAACCGAGATTGCACCATGTCACTAACCACCAGCGCACCGGCATTAATGAAGGGGTTGCGGGGAATACCGTTTTCATATTCCAACTGTACAAGAGAATTAAACGGCAGGCCGGATGGCTCGCATCCAACTCGCTCCCACATAGTTTCACCGTAGTGATTGATCGCTAAAACAAGATTAAAGACTTTTGAGATACTTTGAATAGAAAAAGGAACGCTCGCATCGCCTATCGACGTTATTTGACCGTTTGTATCGCAAATTGAAATGCCAAATTGCCGTGGATTAACCGTGGCCAACGCAGGGATGTAGTCGGCAACTTTTCCCATGCCCAACATGGGCTCAACTTCATCATAGATATCTTGAAGTAGTGCCAGCATTTCGTTTTTCATAGTTCCCCTTTCCTGCTTACCACAGATAAAAATAAAGCGCCTTGTTATAAAAACGCTGGCGCTTTAATTTCTATACAAACAATGTAGCGATTAGTTACAGCGCCAATCTTCCTTAAAGTCACACAAGCCATCATCATCTTCGTCTGACGTAAGCTGAATGTTGGTCGATACCTTTTCTGATACTTTATTTGAATCGGAATCGATTATTACTGGCTGTTTTTTATCGATAAAACTGAAGATTGTTTTTGCAATATCCGTGTTATCAATTTGCCCCATAAGCGATTGATAACCAGCACCAAAAGCAAATACTTCAACATCTACACCAGTGTGACCGCCTGTTGTCCACCCCGTGTTTGTTTTGGTGTCTAAGAAGGTTTTTACTGCCATGAAGCGAGTTTCATCATCTTGGTTTGATACGCTATCTAGCGTGGCAAGCTCTTCTTCACTCAACGACAAGCCAAGCTTCTGCGCCACAAATTCGCCAGGGTTCTCTTCATTTGCCATCTCTAAAGCAATTGTCATTACCGAGGCTGACATAGACTTAAGATGTTCAGGGCTCCAGCGGTAGTCGCCGTTTGCGCCAATGGTTAAGCCACCTGTGCTGTGATCCGCCGTCAAGATAACAAGAGTGTCAGGGTGTGCTTTTACATAATCTCGCAAATATTCCATGGTTTGCGCTAAATCGTGCATCTCAGCCATGGCAGACGCGATATCGTTTGCGTGACCAGCCCAATCTACTTGGCTTGCTTCAACGAGAAGAAAGAACCCATTGTCGTTTTCTAAGTGTTTAATAGCATGTTGAGTTAGGTACTCAAGACGATTTTTGCGCTTGTCATCTAATACCGCAGGCAGCGCTACTGGAGCAAACAGACCGAGAACATTACTTCCCGCAGGCACTGAAGCCAGACGGTTATATGAATCGGCATATTCGTAGCCAGCATCAATAAACTGCGCCAAAATATCTCTGTCATCGCGTTCAAAGTAAGACGTTCCACCGCCTAGCATCACGTCAGCGACAAACTTACCGTCCACGCGAACATCAAAGAAATCTTCAGCTATTTCGTTGTAGTTCTTACGGCTTTCGTTATGCGCAATGTATGACGCAGGTGTCGCATGAACAATTTGAGACGTTACTGCCAAACCAGTACGCATGCCTTTACTCTTAGCATGGTACATAACAGAGTTTACTGGTTGTTTATTTACATCAACACCAATTGCACCGTTGTATGACTTAACGCCAGTAGCAAGAGCGGTTGCAGCAGCGGCTGAATCAGTAACGTAACCAGATACTTGCGCAGGATACGTGGAAGCATTGCCCACTAAAATATCGTCAAACACAACCGATTCGATTTTCGGTGTTGACGGGTCATCTACATAATTACGATAAGCCGTGGTATAGGCAGGCCCCATACCGTCAGCTACAACCATTATTATATTTTTCGGTACACCTTTAGTTTGCGTACCGGTTGCACTTGCTGATTCGGTCATAGATTCAGTGATACCACAACCCGCAAGAACAGCAATAGACGCACAACTTAGTAGTGATGTGCGAACAAATTGTTTAATCATTTAAACTTCCCTGAGTAAGTAAGGTACCTACTGGCCTGGATACCCGCAGATACAACAATAACGACACTATCGCGAATGATTCTTTGGTGATCATAATGGTGTTAGCAAAGCGATAAGATGCAATAGTGTAAAGCAGGCTGGCAAGATGCTCAAAGCTTTTGGACAAAATAACGCAAGCATGAGATGACCAGATGGTCATCTCATTAAATTAGCAACTTTTAAGAAGGAAGCGACTACTTATTTTGTGATGAGAGGTATTCGCGCATGCGCTGTTGTGCCACGTCAACGAGCATGTCGGGCTGGAATTTGGAGATAAATCTGTCACATCCAACTTTTTCTACCATGGCGTCGTTGAAGCTTCCGCTTAATGATGTGTTGAGTGCTATAAATAAATTGCTCATACGAGGATCGTTACGCACTTCAGAAGTAAGCCGATAGCCGTCCATTTCTGGCATTTCTGCGTCGGTAAACATTAGCAAAATTTCGTCGGTTGGGTTCTTCCCCTCATCGGCCCACTTCTTCAGCAGCGCTAACGCTTCAGCGCCGTTTTTACGTTCGATGATTGTTATACCTAGCTGCTCTAACGTATCTTTAATCTGTTTTCTTGCTGTGCTTGAGTCATCTACTATCAACACTTTCTTGCCTAAGAAGTGGTTAACAATGTCTTTATCTAGCACTTCTTCAGAGATAGATGTGTCGTAATCGATGATTTCCGCGAGTACTTTTTCAACATCGATGATTTCTACCAGCTCTTGTTTACCCTCAACATTCACCTGAGTTATGGCGGTTAAATAATTGGATTTTCCAATGCCGCTAGGGGGTGGCTGAATGGTTCCCCACGATGTATTCACTATGTTTTTCACTTCACCAATAATGAAGCCCTGCACGCTTCTGTTATATTCAGTGATAATGACATTCTTCGCTGTTGCTTGTGTAGCTGCACCGCGCATTTTGATTGCCTGACGCAAGTCTATAATTGGAATGGAGCTTCCTCGGTAGTTCATCACGCCTTTCAGGTTGTGATGTGAACCAGGCATTATATTGAGCTTAGGTACGTTTATAACTTCTTTAATTTTAAAGACGTTCATGGCAAAAATGTGTCGCGTTCCCAGTTGAAACATCAAAAGCTCAAGCCTGTTCTCGCCAACAAGCTTGGTTCTTTGGTCAACTGACGACAATACACTACTACTCATAACACCCACTTTTCATATTATATATCAACAAGCTAAAACAAAAGCGCCCTCGTATCGGACAAGATTATTTAGCGTGAAGCTTTACGCCTAAATTTACCTTGCTCACACCGGCAAAGCTATTACCCTTTTAGCTAATAGACAGACGAAATAGTCAACACCAGCAAGCGTTTGCAACCTACGTAAGTTATTTTTTACCGACCACTTCTTGCCCCACTGCTGCCCCATTGCCTTAAAACCATCAAACACAGGTGTTAAAGATTTACAGCATCTAGACTTCTCTCTGCGCCAGACATTCACAAAATAAATGACCGCAATGCAAAATATATATTTCTATTATTCCAAATCCGGCACTAGGATGAAATGGAATCAACGGGAACGCCCTACAGCGTAAACATAAACAACGTTAAGTATTTTAATTATAGTCGGGAGAGACGCTCATGTCGCAATATCAACAAGACATTGATAACTTCGCCACATTAAAGGCAGCACAAAACGGAACTTGGGAAGGTATCAACCCAGAATTCGCTGCACGCATGAAGGTTCAAAACCGTTTTAAAACAGGTTTAGACATTGCTCGCTACACTGCAAGCATTATGCGCAAAGACATGGCTGAATACGACGCAGATTCGTCTCAGTACACACAGTCACTAGGCTGCTGGCATGGCTTCGTAGGCCAACAAAAAATGCTTTCAGTTAAAAAGCATCAAGGCACAACTAACAAAAGCTACCTTTACCTTTCAGGCTGGATGGTAGCAGCACTTCGCTCTGAATTTGGTCCTCTTCCTGACCAATCAATGCATGAAAAAACATCAGTGTCTGCGCTTATCGAAGAACTTTATACTTTCCTTCGCCAAGCAGATGCGCGTGAATTAGGCGACCTTTTCCACAAGCTAGACGACGCTAAGAAAAACGGTGGTGATGTAGTTGCGATTCAAGCTGAAATCGACAATTACGAAACTCACGTAGTTCCAATTATCGCAGATATCGATGCGGGCTTTGGTAACGAAGAAGCAACCTACCTACTTGCAAAGCAAATGATTGAAGCAGGTGCATGCTGTATCCAAATTGAGAACCAAGTATCGGACGCGAAGCAATGTGGTCACCAAGACGGTAAAGTAACCGTGCCACACGAAGACTTCCTAGCGAAAATCAATGCAGTACGCTATGCATTCCTTGAACTAGGTGTTGATGAAGGTGTAATTGTTGCACGTACTGACTCACTAGGTGCTGGTCTTACTCAGAAGATCCCAGTATCTACATCAGAAGGCGACTTAGCTGCTCAGTACAATGCGTTCCTTAAAACTACCGAAGTTGCGGGTGTTGAAGACCTAACTGAAGGTGATTTGGTGCTTAAACAAGGTGGCAAGCTGGTTAAACCTGAGCGCCTACCAAACGGCTTGTTCCGCTTTAAAGACAACACAGGTTTTGACCGTGTAGTACTTGACTGCGTAACGTCACTTAAGCACGGCGCTGACTTGCTTTGGATTGAAACTGAAAAGCCTCACGTTGGCCAAATTGCTGAAATGGTTAACGCTATTCGCGAACAAGTACCAAACGCAAAGCTGGTTTATAACAACTCTCCATCATTCAACTGGACGCTTAACTTCCGTCAGCAAGTGTTTGATGCTTGGACAGAAGAAGGCAAAGACGTATCTGGCTACGACCGCGCGAAACTTATGTCTGCTGACTATGATGACAGCGAACTTGCAGCAGCAGCGGACGAGAAGATTAAGAGCTTCCAGGCTGACGCAGCACGCGAAGCGGGTATCTTCCACCACCTTATCACGCTACCGACTTACCACACTGCAGCGCTGTCTACTGACAACCTTGCAAAAGGTTACTTCGGTGAAGAAGGTATGCTTGCTTATGTTCGCGGTGTTCAGCGTCAAGAAATTCGCCAAGGTCTAGCGTGCGTTAAGCACCAAGCGATGGCAGGTTCTGACCTAGGTGATACACACAAAGAGTACTTCTCTGGTGAAGGTGCACTTAAAGCGTCTGGTGAAGATAACACCATGAACCAGTTTGACGTATAACGTAAACAGGCAATGAGTTAAACGGAAAGCATCCCAACCTTTCCTACAGGGCACCTTCGGGTGCCCTTTTTTGTGCGCGTCATTCACTTCACTTATGCTTTTTGCATAAAACAAAAAAAGCCATATTTTCCTAAATTTCATAAAAAAACAATATAACAATTATATTTCAATACCTTATAGGTATAACGGCGGCTAATTTAAGACTAAACGCTTATCTGACATTGAAATAAAAAAGCTTTATAATAGCTATGTTTAATTAGGTTTAAAAAGAGCATTAGAATAATGAATATAGCGAAGGTCGACCTGAATTTATTGGTTTATTTAGATGTGCTGTTGCGCGAAGGAAGTGTAACGAAAGCTGCAAACCAGCTAAGCATTACTCAGCCAGCAATGAGTAACGGCCTGAAGCGCCTTCGCGATCTATTTAAAGATCCACTTTTAGTTCGTACCAGCGATGGGATGACCCCCACTAAGCGCGCGCTTGAACTACAACCCATTATTCGCGATGTGCTTAGTCGATTGGAAAGCTCTATTCAGCCCGAGACTGATTTCGATCCGTTAACCAGCGACAGAACCTTCCGCATTATGACCAGTGACTATGCAGAGAGTACCTTGTTACTTGAACTTGTTGGAAGACTGGCGGATTTAGCGCCCAATATTACGCTTGACCTTATTACGCCGAGTGACGTGACGTTTCACGATGTCGAGCAAGGTAAAGTGGACATGGCAATTAACCGCTTCGATGAATTGCCTTTGTCGTTTCACCAAAAAGTTATCTGGTATGACACCTTTAGCTGCGTAATGAGTTCCGACCATCCGCTAGTAGAAAAATGCAACCTAGAAGGCTATTTGAGTGCCCAGCATATTTGGGTAAGTAAAACTGGGTTTGGCGTGGGTGTAGGTATTGATCCAAATGAAGTACAAAAATTGGGTTGGGTTGACGCAGAGCTTACAAAAATTGGCAAACAGCGTGCTATTCGCGTATTTACTCGTCATTACCATGCAGCGCTTCAGATTGCGAAAAAGCAAAAACTCATTGCTACCTTACCAAGCAAAGCGGCACGTTTATTCAAACACGACCCTGATGTGGTGATTAAAGAGCCGCCTTTCGACATACCACCTATTGCGCTAAAAATGGCGTGGAGTGCCCTACTTCACCACGACGCAGGTCACATTTGGTTGCGCCGCTTAATCAGCGATGTAGCTAGCGAAATGAATGCGGGTTAAACATTCACAAAATATATGGCAGAAATACAAACCATAAATTAAAAAACTATCTCTATACACACTACACTGGGTGAACAGACAAATGTATAGAGGTAGTTATGCAAGGATATATTACTAGAGGCCGATTACAGGTTGCCGAACAACTCGATAACTTTATTAATGAACAGGCACTTCCTGGCACAGGCGTAGATAAAGACACCTTTTGGCAAGGTGCAGAAACCCTCTTCGAAAAATTCATTCCTCAAAATCGCGCACTATTAGAAAAGCGAGAACAGCTTCAGCGCGCTATCGACGATTATCATAAAGCTGGTAACCCAGTAAACGGAAACGAATATACCGACTTCCTAAAAAGCATTGGTTACCTTGTTGAGCAGCCGTCACAAGTAAGTGCACAAACACAAAATGTAGACGCCGAAATAGCAACAATGGCAGGCCCTCAGCTAGTCGTGCCAATCAATAACGCTCGCTATGCACTTAACGCGGTAAATGCCCGTTGGGGAAGCCTTTACGACGCACTATACGGCACTGATGTCATCAGCAATGAAGGTGGAGCAGAAGCGGGAAAAAGCTACAACCCCGTACGCGGCGCCAAAGTAGTTGCGAAAGCGAAAGACTATCTAGATAGCATGATACCGCTTGCGAAAGGCAGCCACGCTGACGTTACTGAGTATAAGATTGAATCGGGTAAATTGGCGATCACTCTTGTCGACGGCGATGAAACCACCTTAGCAAACACAGAGCAATGGCAAGGATACCAAGGTGACATTAGCGCACCGTCAAGCCTGCTATTTGCACACAACGGTCTGCATTTTGAAATTCAACTAGACCCGACTCATCCTATTGGCGAGAGCGATGCCGCAAACGTAAAAGACGTACTGGTTGAAGCTGCATTAACCACCATTATGGACTGCGAAGATTCCGTTGCTGCTGTTGACGCTGAAGACAAAACCTTGGTGTATAGCAACTGGTTAGGCTTAATGAAAGGCTCGCTAAGCATTGAAATGACAAAGGGCGGCAAGCAGCTTGTTCGCGCTATGCATGACGATAGAAGCTACCAGCCGTCTAAACACGCTTCACAAGACAAGCTAAAAGACGGCGAACTAGTACTTTCTGGTCGAAGCCTTATGTTTGTTAGAAACGTGGGCCACCTTATGACTAACAATGCTATGCTCTTTGACGGCGAAGAAGTGCCAGAAGGGATCATGGACGGTTTAGTCACTTCACTTATCGCAAAGCATGATCTTTTAGGAAACAGCAAATTTAAAAACAGCCGCGAAGGCAGTATTTATATTGTTAAACCTAAAATGCACGGGCCAGAAGAAGTGGCATTCTCTAACGCATTGTTTGGTGCTATCGAAGCGATTATCGATGTTCCAGCTAACACCCTTAAAATGGGCATAATGGATGAAGAACGCCGCACAAGTATCAATTTACAAGCATGTATTGCCGAGGCTACTTCACGCGTTGTGTTCATTAACACGGGTTTCTTAGACAGAACCGGTGATGAAATTCATACCTCAATGCTTGCCGGCCCTTTTGCAGAAAAAGCCGCGCTCAAGTCTATGGCGTGGATTAAGGCTTATGAAACTGCAAACGTCGCAGTAGGCCTTCGCTGCGGCCTTTCTGGCAAAGCGCAAATTGGTAAGGGCATGTGGCCAATACCTGACGAAATGCAAAATATGATGACCGCCAAAATAGGTCACCCTAAGGCCGGCGCTAATACTGCTTGGGTACCCTCACCTACTGCTGCAACACTGCACGCGCTTCATTATCACGATGTAAATGTGTTTGACGTTCAAAAGTCGCTAGATGAAAACTTTAGTGGCCTTGCTGACATACTTACCATTCCATTGTTAGAAGATGCCTCTACTTTGACGCGTGAGAGTATTAAGCGTGAAATCGACAATAACGTTCAGGGCATTTTAGGCTACGTTGTACGCTGGGTTCACCAAGGCGTAGGCTGCTCGAAAGTTCCTGACATCAACAATGTAGGCTTGATGGAAGACCGCGCGACGTTGCGAATTTCATCGCAGCATATCGCTAACTGGCTAGAGCACGGCATTGTAAGTGTAGATCAGGTAAAAGAGTCTTTGGCTCGTATGGCTGTCTTAGTAGATGAGCAAAATACGGGGGATCCTGAGTATATCCCTATGGCACCTGATTTAGACAGCTCAATTGGCTTCTTAGCCGCAAGCGATCTAATCTTCAAAGGTAAAGAGCAGCCTAGCGGTTACACAGAACCTTTACTGCACGCCCGTCGCCGCGAAATGAAGGCAAAATTTGCGGCGAGCTAGCACAAAATATGAGGGCTAAGAATTGGAAACTAAAAGCTATATTCCAAACGGTAAAATATCAAAGAATTAGCTAGCTAGTTTCAAGCCTCATCAGACGCATTTGAATAAGGCTCACTCTGTTAGTAAACAGCAGTGAGCCTTTTTATTTATTGCTGGTGTATTACTAATGCGTTTGCATTTATTGTCGCGACACGTGAAATCAATTCGCAAACACACTCAAAGCGAATTGTGTAGCAATATGGCAACACTTTAGACTAAAGATATCGCTTATCTCCCCCTTGATACTTTGCTGATAATGCATGAGTAAACTACGCTTTTATAGTGTGGGGCGCAGCGTTTGTTATTCCGTTGGAACTAAACACTTAGCGCAAAGCCTCCTTAGTTTGGAGTATGCACATGCAGATAGCCTCGGCAGCAATACCGAATAATTTATTACAGGCGAACGTCACGCAAATTGTGCCCATCTTTTCAGGTGGAGGAACAAGATTGAGCGCCCATATCGGCATCATGAAAGCGCTGCAGGACATGAACGTAGGCTTCGACACTTTAGTGGGTGTATCAGGTGGCTCGATTATCGCTTCGCTTTATGCCAAAGGTTACACAGTGGAGCAAATGCGAGAGCTCGCACTGGTTACTGATTTCAAGCAATTCACTGAATTTTCACTCGTAAGATTACTCCGGGAAGGCGGACTTTCTTCTGGCGACGTATTTCAACGATGGATTGACGAACAGTTGGAAGGCGCAGTGTTTGCCGACCTCCCACTCAACCTGCATATTCTCGCTACCGACGTAAACGGCGGCGGACCAGTTTTGTTCAACAAACAAACCTCTCCAGATATGAAGGTGTCAGAAGCAGTGCGGTACTCTATGTCGATACCGCTCATCTTCTCGTTCAAACCCTTTAAAGAGCACTTGCTAGTAGACGGCGCTATATTGTCTGAAGATGCGCTGTTTGAAGATTGGCGAGGCGATGGCACGCCATCAGTATGCTTCAGACTGCAAAGCACCGAACAAAAACGCAAAGCCATTAAAAAGAACTTACTTCAACTGCCGCAATACGTCAGCATGCTTATTCGCACGTTTATGACGGCAATATCCAGGGAGTACGTCAATGCGAAGTATTGGCACAATACGGTGGTGGTGAATACCGGGGAGATTTCCGCGGTAGATTTTTCGCTTACACCTGAAATTAAGAACACACTTTTTGAGCTCGGTTATGCAACCACGAAAGAGTTCTTGCCCAAAAAGTGTGCGGGATTTATGAGAAGCAGTGCACTTTAACGGTTTCAGAAAGTAATTATAAGTCGCTAGCGCTTACACGTTATAAAAGTCGCGATACCAGTCGACAAACGCTTTTACGCCTGTTTCAACATCGGTAGATGGCTGGTACCCAGTATCTTCAACGAGCGACGACACATCAGCATAGGTGTCAGGCACATCGCCAGGCTGCATAGGAAGAAGTTCTTTCTTCGCCTCAATGCCCAATGCACTCTCAAGGGTTTCAATAAACTTCAAAAGGTGCACTGGTGTTTGCGCACCAATATTGTAAACCTTATAGGGCGCCTTACTCGTACTTGGATCTGGATTGCTGCCGTCCCAATTCTCGTTAGGTTTAGCCACATTATCCAATGAGCGAATTACGCCTTCAACGATATCATCGATATAAGTGAAGTCACGACGGGGGTTACCATAGTTGTAAACCTGTATTGTTTTACCTTCCAAAATAGCCTTAGTGAACTTGAAAAGCGCCATGTCTGGACGGCCCCAAGGTCCGTAAACAGTGAAAAAGCGCAGCCCTGTTGTAGGCAAGTTATACAGGTGACTATAAGTATGAGCCATTAGCTCGTTAGCTTTTTTAGAAGCCGCATACAAGCTAACTTGATGATCTACGTTATGCTGTTCTGAAAACGGCATAGTTTCATTCGCACCGTAGACTGAGCTAGATGACGCGTACACCAAATGCTCGACGTTATTATGGCGACACCCTTCTAGAATATTCACAAAGCCAACAATATTTGAGTCGACGTAAGCGTTAGGATTTTCAAGTGAATAACGCACACCAGCTTGAGCAGCCAAATGCACCACTCTATCAAATTTGTGCTCTTCAAAAAGCGCAGCCATTTTGTCGCGTTCTTCTACCCCCATCTCGATAAATGAAAATAAATCAGCAGCAGTAGATGATCTAATCTCGTCTAGACGAGCGTGCTTTAAATTCACATCGTAATAATCGTTAATGTTGTCAATCCCGACAACTTGGTCACCACGATTGATAAGGTATTGCGATACAGCTGCACCAATGAAACCAGCTGCTCCGGTGACTAAGATTTTCATTTATTAATCCCTTGGATTTCGTATTTTAAATTAAAGTATCACTGATACGCTCGTGCTTTATTCTAGTTCAAACGAGCGACAGAATTCTTGTACAACCTACTTCTATAAAACTAGCCTTGTCAGTTAACTATGCTACATAAAGCTCAGCTCTTGGTCGGCAAAGTTTTTATAGTTTGAATTAAGAAAATAAAAAACAGTTAGCAAATAATGCACCATAAAATATCTAATTACTGTTCTAGAGTTAATTTGTAGCTCCCCTCAACAGGGTGGTTACAAACCGAATAGGTACTGCATATGAAATACCAGTTGGTGAAGCAAGTGCACTTTCTTTTGTATCTTTTACTAGAACTTTGTTTATTACACCAATTACCTCTCCTGTTCGAGGGTCGTACAAGGGACTGCCACTGTTGCCTGGATAAGCAATTGCATCCAGTTGATAAATTAGGCTTACGTTCTTTAAGCGTGCCATCATGGTATTAGTTAATTGGTTGCTATTTAACGCTGGGATTGCGTCTGGCGTTATTGCAGAAATATACCCTCTGTGTGTAGCAGGATATAAACCCAAAATAGCGCCAATTGGGAAGCCCGTTAACGCGATTTCTGACCCAGGTTCTAACAATTCATCATCTCCAAGTTTCAATGCAGGTAAGGGGGAGTCCAACTTTAACAATGCTAAATCATGCTTAGGATCAATCTTTAAGACTTCTGCTTTAATTTTTTTTACTACTGTACCTTTACCACTTAGGACTACGTAACTTTCAACTATTGTGGGGTCTAAATCTTCAGATACCACGTGATAATTTGTAATTGCGAAAAAACCGTTTGCTACAATAAACCCCGTCCCTAATACCCTTGGTGCACTGTGCTTAATTGGCGCATCGACAGCTACGGCAACAGTTCCTTTGGAGACTGATTTCACAATAGAAGTAAAAGGGGTTACATCATTATCTGCTGCTACACTCTGAGTCAGTAATCCCAACAGCACTAAAATCCAAATAATTAAAGTTTTCATGTATTTTTTCCCAGTTGAGCGTTAGCTTAATAACTTTAACCAAAGTACACCGTAAGATAACAATGGATTTTTTAAAACAAATAATTCTGCTTTTAATATCCCCCCTAACTATCAGCGTATTGCTAATACTTATGTCATATGCTTTCAAACGGGCAAATTATTTGAACACTGGGAAGAAAATTTTGTTAATGGGTGTACTCATGTTGATGGTTTGCTCTCAACCATGGGTGGCAAACGTTTTACTTTATCCGTTAGAGTACAACAGCAAACGCTATCATTCATCCGATTTAACTAGAAGTGACGCTATATTTGTTCCTGCATGCTATTATCAAACGCAATACGATCTACCAGAAGTTTCGCGTTGGCACGAGTGTTCAATCCAACGGTTGATTCAAGCTAAGATTTTTTCTGATGAATTGAAAATCCCAATTATAGTTACGGGGGGAAGCTTTCTTGCTGATAAAGATGTTAAATATTCAGAAAAAGCAAAGCAATTTCTTGAAACATTAGGGGTAACTCCTGATAAAGTGATTTCAATACCTGAAGGTATCGACTCACTATCAGAGGTTGAAGCATTAAAAACTAGATTTGGCCACATGACCCTAGTAACCGTAACAAGCGCCACTCACCAATATCGATTAGCTCAGATACTAAAAAACGCTGATATAAACTCAGAGATTTTTCAAGTTGATTTTCAAAGCTCTGGGGAATTAAATCCTTTTCTTTCACTTCCTTCAATTCTAGCATTAGAGCGCACTAGAAGAGCGATATACGAATACTTGGCAATAGTGAAGTACCATGTTTTGGAAAAATAGTATAAAAGGATTAGGCAAATTATCGAAAAGATTTGCTAGACTGTTTTGAAGGACGTTTTTTGTGTGGACCAAAGTTTAGTGGCTAATAAAACAATAATAGGACGCGTGAAGTCAATTGTCGGCCGGGACAGTAAATTGGGAAAGGCTCTTGGGGGGTTGGAAAAACTCCAAGAAGCCAAGTTCATCTCAAAACACTTTTCCGAGTTCTTAGAGCCAGTAGTTGCGCAGTCCGAAAATACACGTACTGAGAGCTTTAATATTAGACATAAAGTTTATTGTGAAGAGCTCGAGTTTGAACCACTAAAAAACAATTGTCTTGAAACTGACGAATTCGATAAATTCTCGAGCCCTTGTTTAATAAGACATAAAGGCTCAGGTCACTATGCTGGGACAGTACGTTTGGTTAGACCCCAGATAGAAAACCAACTTCTCCCTATTGAGAAATACTGCATTAATTCAATTACTCATGAAACTCTGAACCCACGTAACTTTGCACGGAAAGACATTTGCGAGATATCTCGACTCGCAGTTCCACTTGAGTTTCGGAAGCGTCAGATGGACCGGTTTTCTGGTGCTGCGACAGGTGTAATTAATGAACATACGTACTCTGAAAATGAATTAAGGTGTTTCCCCTTTATCGCCATCGGGCTTTACTTCTCTGCTGCTGCTTTAGTTATGCACAATAATATAAAACATACGTATGTTATGATGGAACCACGTCTTGCCCGAAGTATGAGGTTTGTGGGCATTCAGTTTGAGCAGGTTGGTCCCGTTATTGACTATCATGGTAGGCGTGCACCCTATTATATCAATCCATCACTGCTCTACGCTAATTTAAGGCCTAGCTTTAAAATAATGTTGAAAAACATACAGCATCAAGTTGAGAAGTATCCTCGAGACTAGAGAAGCGTCTAAACACTCTAATTACTTTTGCCGAGCCTGGTGCTCTTTACCAAATACATTGCATTCCAGTTTTCAGGCGCGTTAGGAACTATTTATGAGAACATTAGACTTTGGGTTTGAGCAACTGAAAAACCTTCTACTAACTTCTGGCTTTCGGTCATCACAGATATTATTTGTCGACACTAACGATGCGTACATCACGTATCCAGAAAAAAATTCAGCTATATTGGTCGTTAAACCATACCCTTCCGAATCCGATGGCTCTTCGCGATATATGGAAATAATTAAGATAATAGAACTTGCAAAATGCAATGGATTTGCTGTTCACCCCTACAGTAGAGGCGCCAACTTAGGTTATGGAGGTAAAGAGCCCTACGCTTCAAATTGTATTGCCTTGGATTTAAGTGAGTTTAAAAGAATAAGTTACTACAAGAAATCAAGTGGACACATAACAGTAGAACCAGGAGTATCACAAGAAGCCATTAGTGAATTTTTAATAAAAAACGGTGATATCCATATACATGACACTACTGGAGCGCCAAAATTTGCAAGCGTCACCGGAAACTATCTTGAACGGGGTTTTGGTCATACTCCACTCGCTGAGCACGCTAAGAATATTCTGCATGCAGAAATTATCACTCCCAACAATAAAGAAGAAGCACCTACACATTTTGTGACATCAACCGATGGTACATCATTTGAAATTGACGGGAAAATAGCAACCAGAACCTATAGCATCGGCCCTGACCTGACAGGTCTCGTGATTCAAAATAATGTTTCAATTGTAACAAGCCTTACAATTAAGCTTTTGAAAAAACCTGATTGTTTCGTTGCTTACTTCATACCATTCAAAGAAGAAGATATTGATCAAATGATTGATACTTGTGCAATCCTGAGAAAACAAAACACCATACACAGTGCTGCACATATTGGAAACAACATGAAGACACTCCAATTACTTGCTGTAGAATTTCCAAATCTAATTAAATCGTATGATTACGAAGAGTTAAACAAATTGATCCGCAAATTCGGTTTAGATGATTGGACGCTTTCAGGAGGGATGTACGGAACCAAAAACCAAGTCAAAGCGCATATTAAAGATCTTAAGACCGCGATGAAAAAACTAGGTGTAAAACCTTTATTCATTGACAAAGAAAAGCTCAGCTTTATTAAGAAAACGCTGTCTATTACTCCTAAATATAATAGAGCTTTAGTTAAAAAACTAGTATCCAGTAATAGTGGTATAGCCAGAAAAATAGGCGCTAAACTTGCTCTGAGAAAGAGCCTAATAGAATTATGTAAAATAAAACAAGGGACTCCTAGCAATGAATTTCTTCGAACCATTTATTGGAGAAACCTTCAGAAGTTAACAGATAACGTGCCCAATCCAAGTCAAGACAAAGTAGGTTTGCTATGGGGCGCGCCCTGCTCTGAAATATCGAGCAAAGATTTTAAATTAATTACTTCTATCATGAGTGAAACATGTAAGAAGTATAGTTTAGAAAGTCCAATCTCAGTAACCCTTATAAATGAAAGAACAATGGAGTGTGTATTATCTCTTTCATGGGATAGACAAAAAGAGAAGGAAGAAGAACAAGCTTTAGCTTGCTATCAAGAAATAATGCTTAAGTGTGCTTCCATGGGCTTCCTTCAGTATAGAATGTCTACGCTTTCCAATCACTTTCTCAATCGACAGCATCTACCGCTACCTTTTGAGCTCCCTGAACTTAAATCTTATTTTGATCCTTGTAATGTCATCTCTCCTTCAAAATATCAATTAGTGTCTAAAAATTTTACAACACGCAAATGCGAATGAAATAAAACCATAATAATCAAATACTTAAAAAATGGCACGTTGCATGCTTATGTTAACAACGTATAACAGACCTACTGTTCAAAACAACGGAGCGTGGAAAATGAAATTTGCAACAACTATCAAATATGCAGCGATTGCGGGAGCTCTTGTTACAGCTTCAAATGCGACTGCTGGGGTATCTGCAACAGCTTATTTAGAATTAAATGATCTTGTTGTTCAAATCGATACTGATGGCGACTTGGTACCTGATCCAGTTAATCCTCTTGACTTTATTTCTATCCTTCCGGGTGGTTCACGATCAACAAGCACTTTCACTGACAACAATGGTGCTTCAGACTCAGACTTAGATTCACAAGCTTCTGCCACAGCAGATTCTGATGCAGACTTACTTTGCCTAGGTTCATCTTGCGGAGTTTTAGGTCTTACCAATAATGGCCAATCTGTTGATGGTGGCAATTTGGTTGCGAGTGACGCGTTTTACTACTCAGTGGCTGACGCTCAAGTTTCAGGCAGTGCGATTGGTTCTGGTGCTACCGGATTTACATATGCGGATGCGGGTATTGCTGCTGGTAACAATGAAAGCGCGGGTGCCAATAGTAATATCGCGAATGATATTCTTACCACGTTTACACTCAATATGTTGACAGATATTAATGTGCGATTCAGTGCACTGATGGATTATCTGGTTGATGCATTTATCTCGCCGGATATCGCTAATGATAGTTTAAGAACAGCTACATCTACAGCTAAAGCGACATTTGGAATTGAGTTAGTGAGCTTTAACACTGGAAACACAGTATCTCTTACAGGTGGTCCATCAAGCGTGACATTTAACGATATCGCAATTGACCAACCTGGACTAGGCGACCTAATCGTTCGTTCAGGTAACAACGTAGATTTCACGTCAGGCTGGGCAAATGTTAGTGCTGGTACTTATCAGTTAACAATTTCTCAATCATCAACTGTTCAATCAACGCTTGTTCCAGCGCCTACTACGTTAGCGATGGCTGCATTCGGCTTGCTGGGCTTGGGCTTAACAGCTCGCCGTAGAAAGCAAAAGTAATCATTGTCTTTATAAGAAAAGCCGGATTTTAATCCGGCTTTTTTTTATACTATCTTAATACTTCTTGTCACTTATTAAAAAGCACGATACCTTTATCAAGGTAAACTCACGGACGTTAGAAGTTTTAAAATGCTAAAAAAAAATATTCAATTTGCTGCGCTCGCTCTATTAACTTGTATTGGATGCACACCAAAGGCTCACCAAGATTACATTCAAGAAACCAAAGTTGCACTTGAGAACGGGCAATCAAGAGAGGCTGAAGTATTAATTAAACAAGCGATGAGTGAGGAGCCAACACCTGGCCTCAGGCTATTGCTTACAGAAGTTTACTTACTAAATGGCAACACAATTGGCGCCAAACAGCAACTCGAAAAAGTAGATATTGAAGCGCTAACCCCATCCGAACAGAGCAAAGCTGAGAGTTTAAACGCACAAATAGCTATCCTTAGTTTTGATAGTAGTTACCAAAGACTTATAGATAAAAACAGTACTTGTCGCGATTGTATGTTGGCAGAAGCGTGGTCTAGCGTCGCACTATCAAACTCTATAGATTTAGAAAGAATAGAAGGCGTCACGGCCGTATTTAGCGTCTTTGAAGCATTTAATAGCAACACTCTTACAAGCTTAGATGTTTCACCACTAATTGACAATTCCACATCCGATATTGAACTGCTTGTGATGGGCGATCTATTAAGGCGGTCGAATAATATTGACGGAATGATAACAGTTTATAATGCGTATAAGAAAAATAACCCTAACGTATTGAACATCAATTTGCCATTAGCTCAAGCTTTGCTAGTTAATAATGACTTTAAAAAAGCGAAAGAACTTGTAACCCCTGTTCTTGCGAGATTTTCTAAAAACCCAATGGCTAATTACCTTAATAGTTTAATTTTATTAAGCGAAAATAAAAATGTTGAGGCATATAACGCCATATCCTTAGCTGATACCTACGGGATAAACTTACCTTCTGTTTCGTTAACAAAAGGGCTTTTAGAGTTTAACTCTCAGAATTACGAATCAGCATTAAGTAGCTTTGAAAAAGCAACAAATATGGACCCGGGCAATGAACTAGCAAATACGATGCTTGTTGCTACCAAAGTTAAATTAGGTATCACTGACGATGCTCTAGAAACCTTAGCAACTCAAGAAACACTTTCAGAACTGGATGTATCAACCATTGGACAACTTGTGGGAACTGAGAGTCATGCTAGAGAATGGGTGACTCTACAATCAAAGCTGGCACAGAGCGAATCTCCTAGAGCAAGGGTTCTTAGCGGGCTTATCGAGTTAGCACGTGAAGGAAGCTCTGAAACACTGAGTAAACCGGGCGACACTTCGGATAACACTTATAATCTCATTCAAGTCGCAATGATGATGAATAAAGCTCAATTTGGTGAAGCTCTAAATTATGTAGACAAGTGGTTAGAGAGAACAAATGATAAAGTAAAGGTCATGAACTACAAGGCTGCCATCTTTATTGCTAAAGGAGACCGAGATAGCGCTAGATCAGTTTATGAAGGCACTTTGGAACTTTTGCCCACAAACAGGGCTGCTCATATGTTTATGGCTCAGTCTGCAGCGAAGAATAAAGACTACGAAGGAGCTCTGAAATCTTTAGATAAGATATTAGAGAATAACCTCAACGATGTCATTGTGTTGAAGCTATACCTAGCCTTCCAAACACTTTCAAAAAATAAGAAATACGAATCAAAATTGCATAGCTATATTGATAACGCCATTTCTGAATTTGATGACAATGTTCTTTTCAAATTAATGAAAGCGGGCATTTTCGCTACTCAAGGAGCAAATGAACTTGCTCAAAGGGTTATGAATTCTGTAGATGCCGATAAGGCAAAACTAATCAATCAGTATTGGGAATTACAATTTTATCTAGCGGGTCGCTCGAATGACTTAAATCAAGCAAGGGAAGTGGTCAAGGCATGGAATATACAGTTCCCGGATAGCACTCGCCCGAACATTGCACTTGCAACTTATCTTGAGAAAGCAGGCCAAATTGAAGAAGCTATATCAGTGCTGGAGCAGGTCCCTCACTCTCTTGAGCGTCGAAAAGAAAGCCTTGCGCTGGATGCAAAGCTTGCTTCACTCTACATCTACGCTGGGAACTTATCTAAAGCGAAATATAAGATTGGACAGATTGAGAAAAAACCTAACCTGCCATCAGGGTTATTAGATTACCTTAGAGGTTCGTACGCTATTAAGCAAAATAATTTAGACGAAGCTGAATCGTTACTTGCAAAAGCTTACAGAGAGACTAGTAACTCCCACACGCTTAAATTACTTCATGTACTTAATCTAAAACGAGGTACCGTCGACAACAGTATTCTTATAGAGCACCTCAAACTACATCCTAACGATATATCGATAAAAGCGCTTTTAGCCGAGTCTTTGATAGGCAAAGATAACGATAAGTCGATAGCTATTTTTGAAGACATTGTAAGTCAATCAAGTGGCAACTCTGATTTATTAAACAACTATGCGTGGGTGTTACACCTTGAAGGGAAAGACGACAGAGCTTTCGAAGTTGCTAAGAGTGTAGTCAAGTCAAACGATTCAAACCAAGAGTATCTAGATACGCTATTTCGAATTTTAACCTCTTTGAATCGTTTCAATGAAATAACAAACTTCTCAAATAATGCGAGTTCTGACGCTAACACCCTCTTATTAGCAAACGCATATATGCATCTAAACGAGAAGACCCAAGCTCAAAAGGCATTAGCTAAAGTAGAGAAGTCGGGGTTAAATAAAGAAGATTTATCTTTGTACGAGCGTATTTCAAAAGACGTAAAAAATTAGTACATGGAAGAAACACAATGGCTAACAAATGTAACTTGGGAGCAACTATCCACTGTCTTACATGAAGTAAACTGTGATAACTTTTCGCCGTTTTTGAGTGAGGGGTTTCTCAAAGCATGGTTTTGCCAAAAGACATTTCCGGTTCATATGTTTTTGCTCTACGAACAAAGTACAGTGAGTCACTTTGCGTTAATCGGTGAGAGCTTTAAAAAGAAATATGGGCTGACTTTTAAGTTAGCCCATATTAACCAAACTGGTTGTTCTGATAACGACCAAGTGTGGATAGAGTACAACACGTCATTTGGCTTACCTGAAAATCAAAACCGTTTCTTTGATTTACTCTTAAAAGAACTAAAAAGCCAAAATTTCGATATTCTTAATGTTTCAATGACATGTGAATTTCTTTTTCCCAAAAAATACTTGAGCGACTTACGCAATGACGCTCATATTTCATATGGTTTTCGTCGTTCCCTTTCACCAGAACTTAATATAGAGCAGCTAATCTCTCGCCTTTCAGCTAATAGTAGAAGCAAGTTAAGAAGGAGTATAAAAGAAGTACATCTTCGCTTTGGTCCAATTAAAGTGACAATTGCTGAATGTTTAGAACAAAAACTCTCATTTCTAGAGCAATTAGAAATACTTCACATAAAGCGGTGGGGAGACTCTACCTTTGGGAGCGGATTTGAAAATAAGGTCTTCAAAGGCACGCTTAAGAACTTTTTGATAAGTAATGGCAAGCTTTGTGAAATAGCAAAAGTTACAGCAGGAGATGCTTTGCTAGGGTATACACTCAACTTCGTACAAAAAGACGCGGTCTTTTTTTACTGTTCTGGAGTAAACCTTGAGTTTGCATCTAAGCATATTAAGCCTGGTTATATTCTGCATCTTGCTTTAATGGAGTATTATGCACAACAAGGGTTAAGTTGGTACGATTTTATGGGAGGAGCAAGTCAATACAAACAAACTTTGTCCAATGACACTGTTGTATTTCACTCGTTACAAATTCCAACGATGACATTCAAAGGTGTTCTCACACGATTGAGAAATTATTTGGCAAATGCAGCAGTTACTCTCGCAAAGCACGCAAGACCTTCGCAGGGTTCCCACCTACTATAACCCCCGCAGGCACATCATCAATAACTACAGAACCTGCTGCTACCACACTTCCTCTGCCAATATTGGCCATAACCAGTGCACCGTTGCCCAACCAACAGTTCTCTCCTACAGAGACTTTGGTGAAAACGCCGCCCTGATCTTTAATCGGCTTTTCTGGGTCAGAAAAATTGTGTTGTCCTTTGCCACTCATAATGTGCACACCGCTTCCCAACAAAGTATTTTTCCCAATAGCGCATTTACCAATGTTACATTGCGGCCCTATGTACACCCCCTCGTCAATCTCAGTATCTTGTTGTGAAAACAACGTGGCGAAACCGATGAGAACGTTTGGCGCACACGAGGTCATGACAAACCGATAAAAGCCCGAACGTAAATAACACCCTAGTTTACCGGGTATAAGCGATAGCAGCTGGCTAAAAGAGGAAAGCAGCGAGTCTTTGTTTACCACAATAGACAGCATTAAATACAAAAGCGTGAAAGGAAACATTACAAGTGCACAAAGGGCAAAAAAACTCTTCTTTATTATTGATTTCATATTCGTGCCATTGCCACTTTCAATGGGCTCAGTTGTTGTTCCCAGCTATATTCGCTAACTATTGCTTGATAGCTACGTTGAGCTTTATGTTGTGATAGCTCAAAGTTCTCAATACTTTCCACGCATGCAGCTACAAAGCTGTCCACGTCATCTACTATCCACATGCTGTCGGCGTTGGCAAACGAGATCCCTTCAGCTCCCATAGACGTGGTTATTATCGGTAATTTACATGCTGCCGCTTGAAGCACTTTGTTCTGCACGCCCCTTGCCAACCTAAATGGCGCCACAAACGCATGAGCTTGGTGAAAATAAGGCAATATATCATCGACAAAGCCCGTGACATCTATGCCATCGCGGTCTGACAACGCCTTTATTTCTTCAACAGGGTTCATACCACCCACGGTAAATTTTGCATTCGGCGCTTTTTCACGAATGAGTGGCCAGCAATTTTTAACAAACCAAAGAACTGCGTCTACATTAGGTTTGTAGTCCATCACGCCCGTGAACAAGAAATGCGGCCCAGTGCTTATTGTAGCCGCGCAAGGCTGTGTTTTCGCTGGATAAAACGCATCGAAGTCTAATCCGTTTCCAAGCACGGTTATCGCTTTCGATGAGTCTACTGAAGAATTAAATAGCTGCGCCTCTTCCCTTGCAATCAAAAAGCACTCATCAAACCGTTGGTTTGTTTTCGCCTCAAGCTTTTTTATACCTTTGCTTTCACGCTGGTATACGTAGCGCATTAAGAAGGAAGAAGAATCTGCGTATTGCGCCCACTTATCTGAATCAACGTCCATAAAGTCCATAAACAAGCGACAATGGGTATTGTTGTAATAAGGCGAGCTGAAGATGTAATAGCTTAAACTCGACGCGGTTAACAGCAGCGCATCCTTACCCTCTTTCAGTTTTTCATCAATAACATGTTGAAGTGCTTTTGAGTAAAACGCCCCAACACTTATGGGCAAACCTTGCAGTAAGGCCGAAGCATAACGCGTGAATTTACTACCTAACTGATAAGAATTAACCGAAATTCCAAGATGCTTGGCTAACGCTTCGGCATTTTTCTTATCTTCTGCAGTTTCTATGAGAGAAAAAACTTCGACTTCGTACCCTAAGCGATTTAGAAATTCAATTTGATGATATGTTCTAAGTTTTTCGCCCTTATTTGGGGGATACGGTACTCGTTGCGACAACACGCAAACTTTCGACATCAGCGCCTTCCAAGCTATCTTTAGTGTTTTTATTTGTCCTGTAGTCATACTACTTCGAAGCAAATATAAGGTCAAAGTAACAAATTAGTGATGAAGGCTACACAAGTGGCAATTCCATTGGCATACTAGAGTCATTATGCATATGTTCATCAAGAACATTGCTCACGGAAGAAATAAAGAAAGCAGTAATGACACAAACGGTTGGAACTATCCAGGTTGCCTCTTTAGCCAAAGAGACGTACGGACATTTTAAAACAGGGTTGCCCTGCCCTAAGGGAATGTGGCCCGCCGTCACTCAATTTCGGCTTGCCGCAAACGGAATACTCTTAACTGATACTTTTATCAAAACCTCGCAGCTATGGCCAGATGGTTCAATAAAGTGGTTGTTATGTGAAGGCTTGATTGATTTACAGCATCATTCAGTAAGCGATGAAATAGTTCTGACGTTAGAAGCGGTGGAGATCGACTCACCATCGAACAAGCTTGTCTCACCTGTAAACAATAACGATGAGGCGCTTTCACTGTCTCTGGGCAGTGGCAAAACATTCACAATTAACAAAGCCAAGCCTTTTGAGTTTGTAACCGACAAGCACTTATCCAGCTCTTTCGATATTGTTGATATTACTCCTCAATCGATAACCCCTATTGCATTCTCTTATGCTCTTCATTGCAATAACAACGAATACAGCGCATTAACCGTTGAACAAAAATACGAGATTAGGCTTGGCAGCGATAAAAAGCTGATTGTTGAAACAGAGGCGTCAATCTTCCTTAGAACCGGAACGGTTTGTGCTCATTTAACAATGCGAAACCCAAGTGCTGCGTCACACCCAAATGGGAAGTGGGACTTGGGAGACCCAAACAGTATTTATTTAAAAGAATGCTGTATCTCGCTCACAGGTCAATCGCTTACGTCGACGCTAACGCTAAATTCTGAAGTATTTAGTTCATCTGAACATGAAGAGCTGACACTTCATCAGGCTTCCAGTGGTTTTGAAAACTGGCAAAGTCCAGTTCATGTAAATCAAGACAACGTTAACTCGCTTCCGTTTCGCGGTTTTAAACTTTACCAACCAGAGCACTTATTGCTTTCGGGTGACCAAGCAAAACCACAAATTAAGATTTCGAACAGCGGTAGCACTTTTTTTATTGATGTTGATAAGTTTTGGCAAAATTTTCCTTCTTCAGCACATCTATCAGCAGATAGTTTGAGCGTTAGCTTGTTAGGCTCTAGGCATAGTGAGAATACTGAACTCCAGCCCGGTGAACAAAAAACAAGACGCATTTCAATCGCAACTTTTAACATACAATCGCTGCAGGTAGTCATTGATAGCGCTTGGTTAAAAAACGCATCTGTTTTGCCTTTTCTCCCTTCTAAATCATGTGAGTTTGACTCACTTATAAAAAATGGCATTGAAGGTTCGTCTTCTTTTTATCAAAAGCGGCTCGATATCGACGAATTTGGCTGGCGACATTTTGGTGAGCTGTATGCGGATCACGAAAAGGCACTCGTACCTGACGAGCCCTTTTTCGTGTCACATTACAACAATCAATACGACCCTATATTTGGAATGCTGATGCAGTGGTTGTTAAGCGGCGATCCTCGTTGGTTTGAACTAGCCGATGATCTTGCCAAGCACGTTGCAGATATTGATGTTTATCACACCAGTGACGATAAGCCCGAGTATAGCGGCGGACTGTTTTGGCATACCGACCATTATGTTCAGGCATATACAGCTTCTCATAGAACGTACTCTAAACATCAGCCGTCTGGTGTTTACGATGATCATGCTGGAGGCGGCGGTCCGGGTGGGCAACATTGTTATACCAATGGTCTCACTTTGCATCATTTGCTTACTGGCTACACACCGTCTCGAGACGCCGCATTATCCATAACGCAATGGGTAACCAATTATTATGAAGGCGACGGTACGTTTGTAGGCGCCCTGCTTGCGTTTAAAAATAGCGATATTCCTGGTGTTAAAAATGTAAAAACAGGAAAGTATCCTCTAGACAGAGGTACGGGTAACTACCTGCAAGCAAGGCTAGATAGATACGAACTACAAGGTTGTGATAGTGACATTGAAGCAGCGTCCTATATTATAGCGAATACGGTCTCCCCCACCGATGACTTCGACCAATTGCAATTGGATAATGTCGAAGCAACGTGGTTTTATACTGTATTCCTACAAGCAGTTTGCCGATTTATATCACTTAAAGAACAGCGCTGTGAATATGACTCGAGCTATCAATACGCAGTAGACTCACTTACTCACTATGCCAATTGGATGACTGTGAACGAATATGCTTATCTGGACAAGCCTGACATTCTTGAGTTTCCGAATCAAACGTGGAGTGGGCAAGACCTAAGAAAACTATGCGTACTGCATTTTGCATCTAACTATTTAACTGAAGCCCAACGTACACTTGCTGAGCAAAAAGCCGAGCAACTAGCAGATACAATTTTTCAACGCCTTAGTACGAGTACAGAAACGAGTACCACGCGCGTACTTTGTTTAATGATGCAAAACGGTCATTACTCCGGTTTTAAGCAGGCTGCCCGCCCTCTTTCATCGACTTCTACACAAAAAGGTCAGGCATTAACAGAAAAATCCAATTCATTGAGTTTTCTTTTGTCCAACCTTATCGATTTATCTCCGTCAAGAGAGAGAAAACAGCTAGTGAAACGTTTTCCACAACTTCAAAAATGGTTAGGTAAACCATGAGTATTAATACGTCTTTTATCATTCCTCATAAGGGGCGTGAAGACATGCTCATTGAAACACTAACAAGTATTGCGGGCCTAACAACACCTAAAGAACAATACGAAGTTGTTTTGGTAAGTCAGAATAAAGAAATTTCAAATACGCTCAGCGCATTTATCGAAACAGTAAATTTGCGAGTTGTATATAACGACGAAAATAACACGATTTCACATTCTAGGAATCTGGGCGCCGGCTTGGCGACAGGTGAATACTTGGCATTTTTAGACGCAGATGTTGCACTTGCCTCGAATTGGCTAGACGTGATGATTGATACTCTCAAAACACGAGACAATACGGCTCTAGTCAGCGCCATGCAGGTAAACAGCCCTAACGCGCCGCCTTTAGAGATAATAAGAACGGCGTTAAGCAATGCTGAACTTGATGTGCCTGTCAGTTTTTTACCTGGCCGCAACTTATTTCTTTTAAAGGAAACATTTGAAGCAGCTGGTAAGTTTCCTGAACACCTTCTTACTTGTGAAGATTATTTCTTTACCGATAAGGTTAGTAAATTAGGTGAGTTGTTTTATACCTCACAAACCCAGTATATTCACATTGGCGAAGACAAAGCTTACGCACCGATGTATAAAAAAGAAATATGGCGTGGCCAGTCCAATATTGCATCTTTAAAAGGAAGGCGCATTCCGCTCAGAGAGTGGCCAAGTTTTGTTGTTCCTTTTGCATTTACAGGTGGTCTTTTACTGGCTTTTCTCGCGATAATATTCTCGCAACCTATTGTCGCTATAGTTATGTTAGTAGGCGCTTTACTGCCTTTTACAGCGTACACGTGGCGACTAAAAAGGCTTGTTAAGCAGCAAGTAACTTGGTGGCATTGCTCACTTTTTTATCTGCTTTATTTTCCGGCTAGAGCACTTGGAACATTAATAGGAGTACGCGGCGCTGTTAGTACCAGCTCGCATAAATAACAATGAAAGTTTTACAGTTTATTTGTTCAACCGGTTTTTACGGTGCAGAAAGATGGGTGTTAGCGTTATCAAAGCATTTGCCAGATAGTGTTTCGAGTGAACTTGTTGTTACCTTAGAGCCCGGTACAGAAGAGCTAGAGCTTGTAAAACAGTTCAAAGCGATAGGAAAAACTCACCACATTCCTATGCAGGGTCGTTTTGACCTGCGTGCCGTTTCGAAATTGGCGGATTTAATTCAAGAACAAGATATCGATATTATCCATACTCACGGTTACAAGTCAGATATTTTGGGCGTAATGGCGGCTAGAAAAGCAGGTATTCCGTGTGTTGTAACACCCCACGGCTTTGAAAATGCTGCCGACTTGAAACTCCGTCTCTTTATTTGGTTAGGATGTCAGTCGATGCGCTTTGCCGACAAAGTTGTTCCACTTTCTAAACAACTAATGAGTGATGTGGAGAAGTTTAATATATCGCCTGACAAGCTTGAGTATATCCAAAATGGCGTAGATTTGTCTGAAGTAGAAGCCGTTAGACAAACAAAAACAGACAAGCCAAAAGAAAAGAAGACCATTGGCTTTGTGGGCCAAATGATCAGCCGGAAAAATATAAAAGCCATTTTAGACTGCTTCGAGTCTTTATATAAAAAGCGTCAAGATATTGAATTAGTACTGCTGGGTGACGGCGAAGACCGCCCCAGTTTAGAGGCGTATTCAAAAACACTGGCTAGTGCCAGCGACATTCATTTTTTAGGCTTTAGAAATGACAGGTTACAGCTGCTGCGCGACTTTGACTTGTTCGTAATGACGTCGACGCTTGAAGGCATCCCTCGCTGCTTAATGGAAGCATGCGCCATGGAAATTCCGGTGTCTGCTTATGACATTGCGGGTATTGACCAGCTAATAACACACAACGAGTCTGGTTTATTGGCTCCTCTTCACAACAGCAAGCAGCTTGAGAAAGATTGGGAGAGACTGCTAGATGACAAAGCACTCGCCACCTCACTAGCTCAAAACTCAAAGTCGTTTGTAGAATCCAATTTCTCTGCTAAGAGAATGGCTGATGAATACCTTGAATTATTCAAAGGAATCCTGAAAGAGAGTGTAAATGCATAAACAGGACGTGTTATTTGTTTTAACTATTGATACTGAAGAAGAATGGCAGTGGGACGAAGAGTTTCCGCAGCATAACTGTTCAGTTGAAAACGTTGAAAAGCTTCCTGCATTTCAAACTTTCTGTGAAAGTCTTGGTATCCGTCCTACGTATTTTGTTGATTACGCCGTTGCAAGCAATAATGTTGGCAGTCAAACTCTGCGAACCTTTGCTAAGTCTAACAGCGCGGAAATTGGAGCACATCTACACCCTTGGTGTAACCCTCCCTATTTCGGTAAGACAACCGAAGCGGAATCTCACGTAATAAACCTTCCTTTAGAGCAAGTAGAGCAAAAACTCGATGCACTAAACGCCCTTTTACACGACGAAATAGGCGTTCGCCCACAGTCCTTTAGAAGCGGGCGATGGGGCGTAAGTGCCAAAATGCTTAGATTACTTGCATCAAGAGGCTATGTAGTAGATTCAAGCGTTTATCCTTTTTACAGGAACGACTATTTTAGCTGCCTAGGTGCACCAGAATCGCCATATTGGCCTTCGTTTGACAACGCACTGGCTCCTGGAGAGCAGCGTCAACTGCTTGAGGTCCCTGTTACCGCAGGGTTTAATATTCAAAACTTCTCTCTTGGTGAACGCATTCATAATCGACTATCTAAACCGCCCTTTAATTGGGTTAAATCTGTCGGTCTGCTTTGGCACAGTAAACTTTTAAGAAAGATTTATTTGAGTCCAGAGCTTACCGAAATCGAAGACATGCTTGCGTTAGTCGATCAAAGCATTCAGAAAAAACAACCCGTTATTCATATGTACTTACACAGCTCTAGTTTAATCGACGGAGCAACGGGCCTTTTAGATGGGCCAAATGCATTTGAAACAATATGCCAGCGCATTGAGGTTGTTACTCAACACTTAGCGAAAAATGCCAATGTTAAATTTTGCACTATCTCAGAAGCCAAGGTGCATTTAAGTAACCGCAGCGCTTCAAGCGGTGTTATTAAAGGTGAGCAAAATTAATGACGGCACAACAAAATACAAAGTTACGAATAGCGTCAGCCAGCGACAAACCTTTGTGGGATGCCTATGTATCACAACACAAAAATGCTTCCGCTTATCACAAGTTTGCGTGGCTTGAAGCGGTAAAGGCCGCTTACGGTCATTCAATGCTTGGCGTTATTGCCACATGTGCTAATACGGGGCAAGTTGTTGGTGTTTTCCCTGCTGTTTTAATGAATATACCTTTACTGGGCAAACAAATATGTTCTTTACCTTATTGCGATGTAGGCTATGGCTTAGCCGACAACGACAAGGTGTTAAATGACATGCATGCGCTTCTTGTTGCGCAGATGCGAAACGTAACAGGAAAAAAATTGGAAATTAGAGGTATAGAACAATCACCTTTAGACAAAATCCAGTTTGAAAACAAAAAAGTACGTATGCTTTTGCCACTGCCTGAGTCAAGTGAAATACTGTTATCAAGTTTCAAATCTAAATTACGCAGCCAAATAAGGAAGGCGGAAAAAAATGGGCTTACCTTTGAGTTAGGCACATCGAACGTCCTAGTAAGTGATTTCTACAACGTATATGCTCAAAACATGAGAGATCTCGGCTCTCCTGTTCATGCCGAAAAATGGTTTAAGGCAATTATAAAAAGTTACGGCCAAAGTAGTTTAATTAGCGTGGTTTATCACGATGGCCAGCCTATTGGTGGTGGCGTTATCATAAAATCGGGTGACAACGTTTCTATTCCATGGGCCTCAACACTTCGTGACTTCAATCGCCTTGCTCCTAATATGTTGTTGTATTGGTCTTTGCTTTCCCATTGCGCCGACAATGGCGTGAAAGTTTTTGACTTTGGCCGCTCAACCTTTGAAGAAGGTACATATAAATTTAAAAAACAATGGGGCGCAGAACCTCAACTGCTTAACTGGCAGAGTTTTGATAAAAATAATGAGTTGATAGACGCTAAAAGCGACGCTGAGTCAGGCTCAAGCAGGGTTAGAGAAATGGCCGAAAACATTTGGCGTGAACTTCCCTTAAAATTTACCATTGTAACTGGGTCAATTCTTCGACCTTATATCAGTTTGTAGGGATAACCATTCATGTGTGGCATTGCAGGATTTAGCCTTTTTAATTTCAACGAAGGCGGTGAAACTTCATTAGAAGCTATGCACAAGGCTATTCATCACAGAGGCCCAGATGCCAGCGGCATGTATATCGATGAACATATCGGCCTTTGTCATAGGCGGCTAAGTATTCTTGATCTTTCAGAAGCAGGCAATCAGCCCATGTACTCAAAAGAGGGTGACTTGGTTATTGTTTTTAATGGCGAGATCTACAACTTCCTTGAATTGCGAGCCGAGCTTGAAAACGACGGTGTTATATTTAAAAGTCATACAGATACCGAAGTTATATTAGAGCTATACGCACGCGAAGGAACCAAGTGTTTAGATAAACTAAACGGAATGTTTGCCTTTGCTCTGTGGGACAAAAACAAGCAAGAACTGTTTATTGCACGAGATCGATTGGGTAAAAAACCCCTGTACTATTTTAATGATAATGGTCGATTTGCGTTTGGTTCTGAGATTAAAGCTATATTGGCGTTGGAGAACATTCCAAGAGAAATTCGCTTAGACGCCGTATATGACTTCTTTGCATATCAATACGTTCCCGACCCAAAGAGTATTTTTAAGCACATTCACAAGTTACCACCTGCTCATTATTTAATTCTTAATAAAGACGGTTTCAGCATTCATGAATATTGGGATTTGAGCTTTAAAAACACCACAAATGCCAGTGAAGATGCCAATAAAGCGCAGTTAAAGACCTTACTTGAAAAAGTCACTAAACAAAGAATGATCAGTGATGTTCCGCTTGGCGCTTTCTTAAGCGGCGGTGTGGATAGCTCGGGTGTTGTCGCTATGATGGCACAAGCCAGCGAAACTCCAGTAAAAACCTGTACCATAGGATTTGATGATAAAGCATTTAACGAAGCGGATTTCGCTCGTGAAATAGCTGAAAAATACGAAACAGAGCACCATGAATTTACCGTTCACCAAAACGTTAGCGACAGACTAGAACATATCGTGAGCTTTTTTGATGAACCTTTTGCTGACCCCTCGTTAGTGCCGACCTTCTTCGTTTCGGAACTGGCAAGAAAGGCTGTAACCGTTGCGCTCGCGGGAGACGGCGGCGATGAGATGTTCGCTGGCTACGAAAAGTACTCGATTGACGATGTTGAAAACAAGCTAAGAAACAAGTTTCCCGAAGCGGTCCGAAAGTCTGTTTTTCCACACTTAGCGAAATTAGCTGGAAAAGTGCCAGGCACAGTCGGTAAAAAAGCGAAATCATTACTCACAAGCTTATCTCACGAGCCTGCTATGGGCTTTTACATCACTAACAGTATGATGACAGATGAAATGTGGCAAAGCTTAGTTAAGCCTGAGGTTGCACAGCAGCTCGCCGATTACCATCCTAGTCAATATACCTTAGACATGTATAACAAAGCCGACGGTCCGGATCATTTAAGCAAAATTCTTTACACCGACATCAAGACCTACATGACAGGCGACATCTTGGTAAAAGTCGACCGCATGAGTATGGCAAATTCGTTAGAAGTACGAGCGCCTATTCTGGATTACCAAGTTGCAGAGTTCGCCGCGACCCTGCCCTCTTCACAGAAATATCGCGACGGTGAGAAAAAATACTTACTTAAAGAAGTCTTTAAGCCTTTTATCCCCGATTCACTGCTGTATAGAAAGAAAATGGGCTTTAGCACGCCGCTGGATGAGTGGTTTAGAGGTGAATTGAAATCACTGTCCGAATCTCAAATCATTGATACACAGCGTGGGCTTAACGACGTATTCGATAGCGGTGTTATAAAGAAACTTTGGGAAGAACATCAAACGCGTAAAGCTGACCACGGCATAGTACTGTGGAGCATGTTGATGTATCAAATGTGGTTTGAACGTTATGCCTTAACACAAGAGGTTACGCAGCAATGAGAGTCATGCACGTAACTTTTGACATGCGCATTGGTGGTACTGAAATGGTGATTAAAAACATCATTGAGGGAAATAGTGATGCGAATATCGAAATGTCGATTTATTGCATTGAAGCGCCACTGGGCCCTTGGGGCGAAGACTTAAAAGCATCTGGCACGCCAATAGCGGTTGAAGAACGTCAACCTGGCTTTGACAGATCGCTAATTAGTAAAATAAGAAAACATATCAAAGACAACGATATCGATATTTTGCATTGTCATCAGTATACGCCCTGGGTTTACGGCACTTTAGCCGCGGCTTTTACAAAAACTAAGGTCATATTCACCGAGCATGGCAGGTTTTACCCAGATTCCTCAAGTTGGAAACGAAAGCTAGTAAATCCTATTCTAAATAAGTTTACGTCAGCTGTTACGGCAATATCAGAAGCAACAAAAACTGCACTTGAAGAGTTTGAAGCTATTCCAAAAAGCGATGTAAAGGTGATTTACAACGGGATAAAGCCTTTGGACAGTGATAATGAGGCGAAGAACGCATTGAAGGAGCGTTTGAAACTACCAGACGACTGTATCATTCTTGGCACTGTAGCGCGCTTCGATCCAATTAAAAACCAAGAGATGATGATAAAAGCGTTTTCAAAGGCGCTACGTGACAGAAACAACCTGATACTTTTGCTTGTGGGTGATGGTGAGTTACGGCCTACTCTTGAGACAATCGTTAAAGAAGAAGGCATTTCAAACAAAGTTCGGTTTACCGGTTATATTAAAGACCCTTCACAGATTATAGATTTAATGGATGTTTTTCTGCTTTCCTCGCTTAGTGAAGGAACGTCGATGACGCTGCTGGAGGCAATGTCACTCTCTAAACCGTGTATTGTTACAGATGCTGGCGGCAACCCTGAAATTATAATAGACCAACAGAATGGATTGGTAACACCTAACGGTTGCTGCTCTTCTTTCTCACATGCAATTGAAACACTGAGCTCTTCACCCCTAAAATTAAAGGCGATGGGTGAAAACGGCTATAATATTTTTTGTGAGAAGTTCTCCGCTAACACTATGGTCTCGCACTACACTTCAATTTATTTTGAGACGATGGAAAACTAACAATGGCTTCATCACATCGCTTTTTAGATTCATTAATTTTGATTGCCATGTTGTCTTTTGGCGCACCAACTTTTGCCGAAGAAGATTGTACAGAAAAAAAGCGAACTGTATTTCAAGAACTGGGATTAAAGGACAGTAAAAGTAAACCACAACTGCTTGATTGTAGTTGGATACGCGACGCTTTCACAATGCTCAAATCCCCTAGAATTCCTATTTCATCCTGGGAATATGAAGGAGGATTCAGATTAACAACAAAAGCCACGAGCGATAACGCGAAAGCAACGATCGACTTCTCACTTGGTATATTTAGTTTAAGCGCTTCGAAAAAGTCAATATTTGTCGCCAGTCACCCTCAGTTTGGCGGTGTTGGTGAAATATCAATCCCTCCAATAGTTGCCTCCAAAGATATAGAAGACTTTGAGGTTGGAACCTACGTTTTACAGGGTTTTCAATCTATCAATAATACGCCCCGTGTTTCGACGGGAATTGCCGGTTACTTTCGCATTACCGGTATCAAGCAGATTGATGATGCTCTTATGGTCAACTACATAAATTGGTATGACGCTAATGGCACCGAAACAGATACCAGCATAATGATTTGGCAGGCAAGCAACCTAGCGAGCAGCAAAATGTACGGCCCTTATCAATTGGAAGGCGCCGCTCACGCTGCAGGATGGTTAAGTGAAATACCGCAAGAGTTACAGGCACTTTTTGAGGCTACGCACATAACTGGCTCTCAATCAAATGCTTCGATAGCTTCTCGGCTATCCATTGGCCCCACTGCGTTTGCATTTAACCCAAGAAAAAGCGTTGTTTATGGTCCATCCGGTTCGGTGGAGACTGAGGCCTTACTAGATTTTTCTATGAGACAGCCTCTCTTTGATCAGAGTGTTTATAAAATTCAACCTGATTATCGTTCCTTGAGCCTCAACAGCGATGGCCGTAACAAAATGTGGACCCTGTCATCTGGTGCTTCATTTGGTTTCATCGTGCCTGGAACGCGTACCTACCTGACGCTTGGGAAATCGGCAGGCCACGAGAGCGGAATAGGCTATAAAATAAAGCAAAGCAATGGCCACCAATGCGGCGGACCTTGTCCATTCGACGCGGACGACTACTACAGCTATTACTGGGCATGGGATATTGCAGACCTACTACGGGTGAAGCTCGGTTTAGCGCTGCCTCATTCGCTGCAACCATATGAACATGGAAAATTTCCATTACCCACCAGCTTCAAAGGGCTAGCAATTGGCGGAGCTGATTACGATGAAGAACAAAGAAAGTTGTACATTTCACTAACAAAAGGGGACACTTTAGGGAAATATGCAAGGCCTCCTCTTTTTCTGACTTATAAACTCAAAGCAACTACAGAAAATGCTGAATCAAAATAACAAAAAAGTTAGTGTCATTATGCCCGCTTATAATTCTTCGTCTTTTATAGGGGAATCTATTAGCAGTATTTTGGATCAAACGTTTGAAAATCTTGAGCTTATTATAATAGATGATGGCTCGACTGATGAAACACTCATTATTGCGAAAAGATGGGCTGAGACAGACAATCGTCTTGTTGTATTATCTCAGAAAAACAAAGGTGTTTCGGCAGCTCGAAATACAGCGATATCAAAAGCCTCAGGAGAGATATTAGCCTTTTGTGACTCGGACGACGTCTGGTATCCCAATAAGCTAGAAAAGCAACTCATTTCGCTTGGAGAGGCCGATTGGTCTCACTGCGACTCTCGCTACGTAGGAATCGGCTTTGACGATAAAACCGTTTACCGTTCTACATACAGCCGTTTATTTAGCGGTTTAATATTCAAGCAGCTTGCGATTGAAAACTTTCTCACAACGTCTTCTTTAGTAATCAGAAAAAGCGTGTATGAAAAATACAACGGCTTTGATGAGGCACTTCAAGCGCTGGAAGACTGGAAACTATGGCTTCAAATTGCTAAAGAGCATCCAATCGTTCTATGTAACGAAGTGCTTTTAGATTATAGGGTACAACCACAATCTACGTCTCGCAATGCACGCTCATTATTACCTGTACATCTCGAAATTCTTGATGAAACCTTCAACGACGAAGAATTGAGAAACAGCACGTTAAAAAAAGAAGCTAAATGCCGTGCTTATCTTATTTTTTCTTATATCGCTGAAGAGAAAAACGATCACCTTTTCTCTTTGCAATGTTCGTTAAATCTTTTTCTATGTAAAGGGAATGCTATGAGCGTTAAGCGCATATTGCGAACTTTTGTTAACTTAATCACCCAAAAGAAGCGATAAATATGAAGTTGGGACATAGTAAGGATCGATTAATAGAGTTTATTAAGTTCGATCACAACAGCAAAAAAGGGCTACTTGTTGCGTGTGTAAGGTTATGTGCATTTGCACTATGGAAACTTGGTTCTAGAAGTAAGGCGTTCGCTCTGGTTTCAGCAGTTTTCAGAACGGGGTGGTCTGGCAGTTACTCACTAGGTGTAGAGTACGCTAAACGGTATTTCGTTAACGGTCAGCAATATGAAAACGAAATACAGGACGCATTTATTAATGCCGTTGAGCCTCTATCAAATACGGCGGAATTCTTTACCGAACCTGAAAAGATGCTAAATGGAATTATCACCGTACTGAAAAAGCCAAATGGGTCTGAGAAAGGCGTAATTATTATTAACTATAGTTACTACTTCCCTTTGTTCCTACGCTTTTTCAAAGCAGAAGAAATTTTAGAAAATTATCATCTCATTCTAGAGCCTAGTTGGGCAGGGTTTTGCGAGTCGAATATTCTTATTTACACGCAGCTAAAGTTTCCAATTTTCATTCAAACCTATGAAGAAAGAGACTACAACTTCGTTAAAGCACTCAATTCAAATCTTATTCCAATTAAGGTCGGCCCAAGCTGGTTTATAAATTATAAGAATTTCGCTCCCCCCCTTAAAGATGAAGAAAGAGACATAGATTTAATTGTTGTGGCTGCATGGGCGAAGTACAAGCGTCACAGAGCACTTTTCCAAGCTTTGAAGGGCGTAGTGTCAAGAAAGCCCGACTTCAAGATTGTATTAGTCGGATACCCTGGTGACATATCACAATCTGATATCCTTTCGTATGCAGATGAAATGGGGCTTGCTGACAATGTAAAGATTTACGAATGGATAACACCTCAAGAAGTCGCTGAATTATATAAGCGGGCAAAAATAAACGTCTTGTGGTCAAAGTTTGAGGGTAACAACAGGGCTATTATTGAAGGAATGCTGTGTGATACACCGGTAATAATGAGAGAAAACCATAATTATGGTGAAAAATACGATTTTATAAATGCACAAACAGGTTTCTTTGCAAACGAGCAAGATCTTGAAATTAAGATATTGAGTTTATTAAACAGTGAGGGAACCTTCTCTCCAAGAGAGTATATTTTAAACAACAGGAATTGCGACGTAGCCACTCAAATGATGCAAGACGTGATAAGAGACTACGAGATAGAACAAAATAGCGACGTAAAATGGCACTCAAACCTCGCAGTAAAAGTGAATGACTTACATGGCATGCATTATCTTTATGAAGAGCAGGATGCATTTGACGATTGTTATAGCTGGATTGAAAAGAAACTAAAATGAATAAAGAGAAAGATGATGAGTTGGTAGTGTTAATCCAACAGCTTGGTGGAAAGGTAAACTACCTTCCCAATCCTGGCAATGCAGGTGACTCACTTATCGCATGTGCAACGTATCAATTTTTTGAAAGAAACAATATAGAGTACAAATGCTGCCAGTCAGAAAAAGATATTTCAGACAATGATATTCTTGTTTATGGTGGAGGCGGCAATTTTGGTGGTGAAAATAGCCGTGTTGGTTATTACATCAAAAAATACGCTTCTCGCGTGAAAGCCTTTATATTGTTACCTCACACGCTTTTTGGTGCAGAAGAGTTATTGCAATCGCTTCCTGAAACCGTTCATCTCTTTTGTCGAGAACGAGTGTCTTATGAATTTGCTAGCAAAATGGTAACAAGAGCCAACGTATACCTTCACGATGACATGGTGTTAAGCGCAGATGTGGAAAAGATGCTATCAAAACCTTCCAGCCAATCGGAGTTGGGTAGTGTTGGATCAGAATTGAAGCGCCGCGCACTCTTTAAAAATGAAGATTTTGGTATATCGCTGAAGCACTACCTTGCCTACACTTTAAAATCACTGTTTGGTCATTCCTACCCGAGCAAACCTCAATGCGGTGAACTCAATGCATTTAGAATAGACGTTGAAAAAACTGACATTCCCATTCCCTCAGACAACGTTGACGTATCGGCACTGTATGAATTGAGTTCATGCGAACCTAAGCTGGCCAAGCTGTCTACATTTCGTTTTTTATCACACATTAACGCCTTTGAAACGGTGAACACCAACAGGCTGCACGTAGCCATTGCGGCGGCTAAGTTAGGTAAAAAAGTAAATCTATACGGTAATAACTACTTTAAAATACGCGCTATTTACGAGTACTCACTTAAAGGGAAATTCGCAAACGTAGTGTGGAAAGAGTAATTTTCGAGCAAAATAAATTGCAGATCAACACACTTTGTGGTTAAAGTAATGTGCGACTTTGAAATGGACTCTGAAGCTTGGTCATAAGGAAAAGACATGCAGTTTGATTATATAATTGAAAAAATTAACAATACCGAATTATCGACATCACCTTTTTTACACCTTGAGCTGAACAATCTTTTCACTCCAGAACATTTTGAACAGCTTGTCAGGGCAAAAGAGCTAAACATAAGCGACTGTAAAAACGATAAAGATTTGTTTGAAAAGCTGTTTAATAATGGCTATAAAATAATCGACTTCCCAGGCTGTATAAATGACCACGAAGAATACATAAAATGGCATGAACATAAACATGCTTCTCAAAAAATTAATACAGCATGTGAAGGTTTCGGAATTGTACTTAGGCTCAAACAGCCAGAGTCAACGATAGTTCGAGAATTGACTAGCTTTCTCGAAAGTGATGAATTCATTCAATGTATTTCAAGAAAATTTGGTGTGCAAGCTGACGAATGCAATTACGACAGTGGCATTCAAAAATACTTGGATGGTTATGAAATAAGCCCTCATCCAGATATTAGAAGAAAAGCACTAACATACATGGTAAACCTAAACCCATCGATAAACTCTGAGTTGAGTGACCATCATACCTACTACATGAAATTCAAACCTGAATATACCTACATCAGGGAGTATTGGAAAGGGAATAAGAATGTAGACACGTGCTGGGTGCCATGGGAGTGGTGCAATACAGTTAAACAGCAAACTAAAAACAATAGCATAGTGATCTTTTCTCCTAATAACGAAACTCTACACGCAGTTAAAGCAAAATATGACCACCTGCAATACCAGCGTACGCAATTGTATGGAAACCTATGGTACAAAGAAAATCCATGTGATGTGCTGGGAAGAGCTTGGGAGTCACTTGTGATAGATCAAAGCACACAACGTGATGAGAGTGGTATTTCTCGCCTGATACCCTGGAGAATTAAGAATTACATTGAAGCTAAAAAAGCCTCGAAGACAGACAAAAAAAACCACGCGAGTAGGGACTATTAAAGCAGTAATAGTCCAAGACACAGGCTTGGCTTGCCACCGTTGTGGCATGTCTAGGCCCTCGCTATAAAACCATTTGGAGCCAATGTAAAAGAAGGGATACTTGATCAGAAGTTGCATCCAGGAAAACTTTGTCTCAACCAAGTTCGAAAACCCACACATGCATTAGACAGTCACTTCTGAAACGGAGAAAATAGGAAAAATCCTTCTCCATATTCTCAATCAAATGCTTATCATTTGACTGTCTAGAGGTATAAATCGCTCAAATTCAACGTACACAAGATACGTTTTCGAAGACCAACCGATATCATTAACTATACTATCAATGCGAAACTCTTACGCTAGCAGGTTTTCAGCGACTCCTTCTAGAGCTAATAAACCGCGAGGCCAAAGAGGTGACTTCTTTGAGCACCTTGTGCTTTTTAAACAAAAATAGGAAAAATAAACACGCGACAAAATAAACTCCAAAGTACAGAGCACTCCCCAATACAAGGTAGACTATACCCTGCCCCGTCAACATTTGTGCTGATAAGACAGCAGAAAAACACGCCGTGGTCAAAAGCGAACAAATAAACAGTAAGCTAACTACAGGTAGGCCAAACCGCATAAAACAAAACACCAGCAAGATGCCCATCACAGTGAAAGCGAATACTATCCTTGCGATAATAAATTCTTCCATGCTGCCTGAGAAGAAAAACGTAAACAGGGCTAATAATAAGCTCAATGTTACCATTTCATAAACCGACAATAGCTTAACATCTCCATTTGCAATAAGCCCTTGCTGAACAAAAGTGGATACGGCAAATGTAATGGTGAACATGGCTAATAGCGGTAATAAGTGCGCAAAAGGCAGCCACTGCTGTCCTAAAAACAGCGAAACAAGCTCCTGATTAAAAACGTGTAAATAGCCAATAACGGGAAATATTGCACATAGCAATATGGTAAGCACAACCACGATGTGCTCTCCAATTGGATCGCCCCTTCTTTTAATTTCAGAAAAGCTTGCTAGGAATACATTAGATACAGGAGCGATTATTTCTCTACTTGGCAAGAATGAAAGGTTTCTCATTAAGCTAAAACCACCAAGCTGATCTGCACCGTACATTTTACTAATGAAAATCACGTCGAACTCGGCGCGCACGTACCCCAAAATAGAGCGAATGAGCATCCACAATGAAAAACTCATTTGCTCCTTTATGCGGCTCAATGAAAACTTCAAAGGATAAGGCGCATACCAATGAGAGAGCAGTGTTTTGCTGGTGTATGCTGCCAGCACGCCTATTATCATGGCCCAATAGTTCTTTAAAATGAAAGCCAGTACCACTGTAACTAAGAAACTCACAACTCTCTCAATCAAGAGTATTTTAGAAATGATGCCGTATTCCAAATCTCTTCTATGCATAAAGAGTTGGGGGCTTGCAAAGGCAGAAATTGGTAACACAAGTGCCATAGCGCGTATCGCAGATTCAGCTTCTGGTGCGTTCAAAAAGTTGGCCAGTACAGGCGTAAGTGCAAGCAGCGCAACAAACAGCGCGAGTTTAGACAATATTGAAATCGTCCATGCCGTTACAATGTCGCTATCATCCAGGGTCTTCTTCTGAATGATATATTGCTGAGTGCCTCCCTCAGACAATGTATCGAAAAGAAAGACAAGCATTGTAGCTATTGCAACTACGCCAAAATCTTGGGGCGTTAATAAACGCGCAAGAATCAGCAAGCTAATAATACCTATGCCGCGTTGGAATAATCGAACAATAAGGATCAGCGACGTACTGCTGGCCACTTTTCTCGCTAAGTTCAAACTTTTAAATCCTTATCGACTGTGTTCCACACAAAGCACACATCAAGAAGCCTTGATGTAGAACGCACAACAGTTTTCATTTATCAACATTCCTTGAGTCAGTGAAATATTCAGTCAAACACGGCATGCGTGAAGTTTTTTTCAGCGTCATTCTCGCAACGCTTTATACTTTGCGAAAAGTCGTGCCCTTCCAGCATTTTTTCAACAATACTAACCAAACTATCAGGCGACACTTCAAAATCCCCTACCCGAAATTTCTCTGGCCAATCAATATCACTAAGAAAGTTGCTGGCTTTTTCATGCACCTCGGCTAATAAAAAAGGAACGTGAGCCATAAACGCGTAAATTGCGCCATGTAGTCTAAAACTTAAAAATGCATCACACTCACCAATCTGATGCCACATACTCATAGGATTGGTGACATACTCGAACAGCTCAACGCTCACAGACGGGTCCAGAAGTCGAATAAACTTCTGTGTTGCAGCCATATCACCATGTATTTCATGTCCGTTGAATACAAAAAGTCGAAGCGCAACGCCACCGTCTCTTTTAGCATTCAGTGCATTGATTGCTGAGGCCAGAATTTGAAGCCGTTCACTATTTTCGTGACGCACTACTCCCGTTTCCCCACTAAACCATGACAGTGCTAAACCTATGGTCGATTTAGAGCTCTCTTGCCTTTCTTTAGGCTTCAACTTTTCAACCTTCGGCAACAGCCCTGCAAGATCGAAAGCATGTGTGCAAGGTAAGTCTAAATTGTAACTCTGCACCAATTCATAAGACTTTAGGTCTCTAACACAAAGAAAAGACATGCGTTTCATAAACTCGATAACTTTCTTTTCGTGTGCCACCGAATCAAAGGGACCTACAGAAACCCCAATAGCCCCAATCTTTAAGTCATACTTTTCAAAGTTTTTATTGGCATATTCCATTTCCCACCAGTCTTTGCCGTGGAAGATGGAACCACCAGAATACACTAGATGCTTATTTTTCTTAAAATGCCTATCTAACAATAACTCGTTAATGAACTGCAGACGATATGGCAATGTTTTCATAATCGGCTTTGCATTGTTGGATAGCTTAGGAATTTTTTTAGAAAAGAAATAACTGGTATCAGCGCCCCAGTAATGCTGCGCTCCCCACTCTGCGACTTTGCAAAAGCAATCGTCGCCCGTATTTTTCATACCGTAGAAGCCACTAAAGGTAACATTCATACCTATCCCTTATTTTGTTCAATGCGCGCAATTCCACAAACTATTTTTTGCATTAACACCATGGCTTGCTGCTTTATTGCATTTATGATTAATCTTTGGCGATTTTTGACGCTAGGCTATTTATGTAACTACCCGCTTCTGCATTTTCAGCAAGCTTCACATCAAGCTTACTTCGGTCGCTGCTACATTCAGCTAGAAGCGACTCAACTCTATGCTTCAAAACAGATGCGTCTTCTGCTTGCTTAACATCAACCCCGTCAACTTCCGTGTGTGATGTCAAGAATGCTTTCATTTTGTCATCGCACAGTAACGGCAAGAAAGGAATTCCCATACCGAAACCCATTATACAGCCGTGCAGACGACTACTCACAATAACGCGAGCATTACTTACCTTTTTCAACATTCGAACATGAGAAGAATCCATATTAGTATGCTCTTGATATTCCAACCCCAAAGCTTCAGCTACAGCCATCAGATTTTTTGATATTGTATCTAGGTCAGCGCCTGCCAACCTTACATCTGACGGATGGATTAGATGCAAAAAAACGTTTGAAGAACGTACTTGTGATTGCCAGTAACGTGGAACCAGATAGTTTATTGAGGGGCAAGCGGTAAGAACTAGTTTATTTGGTGCAAATTGCTCTAAAAAGTTGAAGGTATATACATCTCTCACGCCTAAATGGTCGGCGCCTTTCGCGATTTTAGGAAATAAATCACCTTTCATTTCCCCTCTTCCAGACATCTTATTAATACCAATACCATGCGCGGTGAAACGCAAGCCACTTTGTAGTACAACGTGCCAAAAAGGTTCAAAGACTGGCTGTAAAAGGCCTCCTCCACCAATTACCAGCAGCACATTTGGGTTATGCTGTTTTAAGTAGTCAATGTGCGCTTTAAACTCTTTTAACCATACAGGAGAACAAAAGAGGTCGGGGCCGTCTTTACCCACTATTTCTTTTAAACCAAGATGGGAAATATAGTCCCCAACGTTTCTTTTGTTTGCATAAATGTAAACGACAGGAGCGGTTTTTAAGTATTTTTTCCTCGTGAACTTTTGCTTTAAGTAGAATGAAAGTGAACCATAAAGATCAAATTTTTCAGCAAAATACAGTTCAAAACGCCATCGCAAAGGTTCCACCAACTTGAATATCAAGAAATATATTCCTTTTGTTATTTTCATTTCAATAATGTCAAATATGTAGACGCAATATGTTCGGCGGTATGCTCCCAAGTAAACTTGGATGAAATCGTTAGGCCTTTTTTTACTTTTTCATTGTAAAGCTGTTCGTCTGTAAGGAGGCTGCCTACAGCACTACTCAACGCAAGAAAGTCTTCAGCTTTTGCGCTACAAATCGCATCTTGCCCAATTTCTATAAGCACGTCAGCTTCAGAAGTTACTACTGGTGTTCCAGAAGCCATTGATTGCACAAGAGGAAACCCAAAGCCCTCTTCGCGCGATGCAAAAATAAACACCTTTGAGGTTTGCATTGCTTGAATAAGCTCGTCTTCGGTAACCCAGCCTTTTATAACAATGTCATTTTCAATTCCCAATGCTCGAATGGTTTTGGAAATGATAGAGTCTTCCCCTCCAACAAACCCTAAAATAGTGAGGGGATGTGCTTTCTGCAACTCTTCAGGTAACTGCGCCCATGCTTTTAACATGTTCTCTGGGTTCTTTTGATGACTGTCGCCGCCAAGCATGAGAACGCCTTGTTTAGATGTGTCGTTAAGTGGAGGTTTAAACCCCCTGGGGATACCATGATAAACGTACGAGCTCTTATTCTTTAATTTTGGAAAGCTCTGCGTTATATCACGCTTTGAATATTGCGATATTGTTAAAACATGGTCTGAAAATGAAAGACCAAGTCGATATACAGCCCACAAATAAGCTTTTTGTCTAAAAAAATAAAAATTCTCTTTCAAACTGCGGTTTTTATAGTACCGAAATATTTTGAGTGAGTGCCACTCCATTAAATCATGGGTTGTGGTTATTTGTTTAACTCGAGTGAATAAACAAACCCTATTTCCCGGCATATGCAGAAGGTCGACTTTATGAGTTTTTAACAATTTCGGAAGAATTAACTGCTCCCAACTAATTTCGTCCTCAGCATCTGCATTTACAATTTCGACATTATCTAACTTACAGATCTCATCGAGTCTTACTTGATATTTTTCTGCTGAATCGTTGTGCTCAAACCCTTTGTTAATAAATAAAACAAACTGGTGCTGATACAGAATCTTCGGAATTAGCTTGCATAACATAAAGGTATATAGGGGCATTCCTCTTTGTTTTCGCAATACGAATCTAGCATCAATAGCGACTTTCTTTTTCTTCATTAACTTGCTTGCTGCTTATGGAGTTTTTGGCGACAGAGAGGGTATAGAGTATATAAATCCAAGGGTAAAAGGCAACATTAATAAACATTCCACCCGCACAGTATAATAGAGTGAAAGTTTTTATCGCTTTCGATGATTCTGTACTCCAAGGGTCGTTAGGATTCGGCTTTTTAGAATTTAATAGCAGTGTATGAACTATAATGCCCAAGAAAATTAATAGCCCTCCATAGCCAGTCTCGGCCAACACTTCTATATAGATATTATGGTATGCTTTTGCACCACCTTGCGATATTACTACCTCTCCTTCCTGGCCGTACTGGTCTAGTTTTCCAGCATTTGCTAGATAAGCATAAAATCCACCGCCCAAGATAGGGCGATCAGCAACATAGTCAAATGCCCACCTCCAGACAACAATCCTTCCTACTGCCGATTTCTCTGTTGTTGTCCCTTGGTCAATTGTTTCCATTCTTTTCAACCAACCATCTGTAACGAATTGACTACCAATCACCGCTAACACCATTAAAAATGCAACGCCTTTTAGCTTTTTCTTGGTGTAATATAGATGCAACAAAACATACACTCCCAAAACAACTACCCCAGTTCTGGCCTGCGTGCCGACCTGTGTTGTAAGAGCACAAAAAACTACCAGATAACAATAATACCTGAATATTTTCTTATTTGAGAGAAAGCTATAGTGAGCCAAGTACAACGAAAGTGGTATCAAGCAAACAGCAAGAGTCGCCAGCATACTGCCTTCTGAGTACATAAAGCCAGAGCCTTGGAGGCCAATAAGAGATATACCATATCCGCCACCACCCATGGCAGACTTTATCCCGCCTATTGTGATAAACAGAGAAGAGGCCGCATATAAAATTGAAAGGACAAAGTCAAAGTCTTTTTTGGTGGAAATAGTAAATGGAATAAAAAACAATATAAAAAGAGTCTTTATTGCTGTGTCATACTTTATCGCAGAATATAGAGGAAATTCAGCGTTTAAATGAGAAAGCGTTATCCATAACATAAACCCAAAAAATAAAACATAAAATGCACCATTATTTACTTTTCGAAGCTTCTTAGCATTAACCAGCAGAGTTAATAAGAAAAAAGCGGTCAAAATTAGCGATAACGGCTTACCTGACAAAAAAGAAAAAGAGGTATTTTGCGGTTTAACTGTATCAATCCAGAGTACCGCGGCTAACGCGACATATGGCCTTGAGAATCCAAACACTATAAAAGTAATTATAATGAACGAATAAAATATATCTGTTATCATTCGTTGTTTTCCGAGTCAGCAAAAAAACTTTTAATAACAAAAAGAATTATAAATACGTGTATAAGGAGTGCGCCTGAATCTACACCTATGTCCATAAACCTTTTACTCCACCACTTAAAATCAAAAACAACTAAAATCTCTACTGATCCCCCCCCCCAAAGCTCTTCGACAGAGTCATGGAGAAAACAAAGATTTGCTTGCTAAACCTTTTTATGTATTGTTGGCATTGTATTATCTAAGCTAAAGCTGTTTAACAACATGACCTCTATTAATGCATTAAGCGAAGATTCCATTTTTAAAATAATTCAAATCTAATGTGCGAGAAATTTACTCTTGCCCGTAAAAAAATAGAAAACTTTTATATACCTTCGTTTCTAATTTCACATGAAAAGCACGAACATAGTTGTGACAAAACGAATTCATATCGCTCACCTGTCTAAAACCTAACGCAAACTTCCGTATAATATCCAATCTAGTCAAGTTTGACTTTCGAGAGCGCTACGAGCTCTCGCAACTTCTCGTTTAACCCAGGCCCCTGTTGCTTGGTCGCCACCAACCAAATATGCCCTTTATAGGGCTTTGAAAGAAGTTTATTTATCACTTGGTTAATTTTCACTTTTTCCTTGGAAGCATAAACTTTTGAATTAATGACATACCATTTATAAATAAACAGCTGCTCTCCGGAGGGAGTCACAACCTCCGACATCAACAAATCGTGACCATCCAATTCGATGTTACGTGACGTCTCCAATGAGAAGTAGGAAGGATCGAAGTCGCGATTTTGGTAACTCGCTAACTCCCCATTCACCTCGTCGAAAAAAGCAATGAACGCGCTGGCATTACACTGTGTTCCTTGTAACGTCACCTGTATTTCATAATTAGGACTATCCACAACAGGAAACTTTATGAAAGGCGCACACGATTTGTCAGCGAACAGTGATAGGTCAACCATACTACTTGAATCGTTTGCAGTGTTTGTTTCTACGTTGGTATACGCAAAGTGACCTATTGCCAATATCAGCGAACATGAAACAATGGTTGCGACAGATAAGGTAGGCTTTAGCGCAGAGACTTCCTGATAATCGGAAGGCTTGGCCTCGCTATCTCTCATCAGCTCTCCAATACCCAACAAGCAAACAATAACAAATGCAAAGAAGAACCAACCATAGATAAGATGGTCGGCACCGGCGGCATGCTCCATGTCTGTCCAGTAAGCGATTAGGATAATGCCATACACGCGAACGATATTAGCCAAAATGGGAAATACTAGCGATATTGCCACAAAGGCCAGTCTGCGCTTAGCAGATACCAAATTTAAGTAAGCATAAAGACTACCAATTACAAAGCTTGCGATGAAAAAACTCACGCCGGAACAAGCTTCTGCCACTAAGAAGCGCCCTTGGGGGATTTCTATATATAAACCACTTCGAAACAATGGCACTCCAGTCAAGCGCAGAAGTGCTACCGAACCATTGGCGGCAATCTCTTGAAGATAAGGAATAAGTTGTTCGCCTACTGGAATACTAAAAAGCATGAAAACCAGCGGAAACAAAATGGTTTTAGCTGCTCTTGTGCCCACCATTAACCATATAATTGCGGGTAACAATGTAAAAGTAGCTGTATGTAAAAACAATTGAATGTCGCCTGCAATACCAACTATGTAAAGTGCCACCGCAGGAACAATTACGATAAATGCTAAAGGAGTTGTTTTAATTGGCTGCTCAAATAGCGTATAGCGCTTCAAGTAAATTAGGTAGATAGCACCTGGTACGATAAAAAAGCCATGGTTAAATATTTCGTTTCCATACCATATTTGGACTACGCTACTTAATCCACGCCAACAAAATAATACCCACAAGCAAAGCATTGTAAAACCTGAAACAAAGAACGCTTTGTTCTTCGCAAAAGATAGGTTTACCGCTTTCCGCTGGTTATTGTCTCTCGCGCCAGTATTACCCAGATGCATTTCCCTGCCCCTTTATTCTTACTTTAATAGTTACAGCCTATTTTATCTCGTAAGCTTGCTGCATTGTTACCCAGTTAAAGTCTTTAAGCAGCTTTTCTACTTTGCCTTCCATTCTTGACAAGTTGATGTAGTGACGAGCTTTAGACTTCCATGGAGCAGAATTAAATTTTGGTTGATCAGCATCTATCTCCCAAGGATGAAAATAGAAACTGTATGGCGCACTTTCAGATTGCATGAACTCAGTAATACGGCGTTTAGATAACCAATAAGGATAAAGACGAAAATAACCGCCACCACCAATCCCAATATTTGTTCCTTTCTTACGAACTGTTGGTATTGGAATCTCTATCAGACCATTCTCACGTTTGTATTTAAAGCGCGGCCAATCTGGTACACCATAGAGATCGTGGTTGATTGGATAAGTACTAGAAGAATAAACAAAGCCAAGCTCCTTTAGGATATCGTACGCCCACGTGTTCGAATCGTTAATTGAAAAACTCGGCGCTCTATAGCCTTTTAACGCCACACCGCCTATATCTTCAAGAATCTCTTTGCTTTGCTTAATATCATCGAAAAGCTCTTGCTCGGACATCGTTGTAGCGCGCTGATGCGCTAGTCCGTGGCTCGCAAGCTCATGACCTTCACTTACTATCCGTTTAATTACGTCCGGACAGCGCTGCGCCACCCAGCCTAACGTAAAAAATGTCGATTTAACGTTATTTTGAGCAAACAAATCTAGAAGGCGATGGGTATTATCTCCCACTCTCAAGCCAATCGAATCCCAATCACTTTTGTTTACTACGCCTTCAAAAGCAGAAACTTGAAAGTAGTCTTCCACATCTACTGTCATGGCATTGAGTCGATTATCTAGCTTCATGATTATCGCCCTTTGCCAAACAGTACAATTTCAACCGTACGGATAAGTATCAAAATATCTAACAGCAAACTTTGGTGTTTTACATAATAAAGATCGAACTTAAGCTTTTCCATAGAGTCTTCTACGCTGGCGCCATAAGGGTAATTGAGCTGTGCCCAGCCAGCTAAACCTGGTTTAACGTTATGACGCTGATTGTAATAGGGCACTTCGCGTACAAGCTGCTCTACAAACTGAGGTCTCTCTGGACGAGGTCCGATAAATGCCATTTCACCTTTAAACACATTTAAAAGCTGTGGTAATTCGTCTACGCGGTACTTTCTAATAAAGTGGCCAATACGAGTAACGCGATCATCATTCTTGCTTGCCCATTTAGCGCCATCTTTTTCTGCATCAGGTCGCATACTTCTGAATTTAATTATTTTGAAAAGCTTTCCGTTTAACCCCACTCGCTCTTGTTTATAGAAAACGGACACACCTGTACGTCTGCCATCATCGCAATAAATAATGAATGCGGTAATCAGCATAATTGGCCAAACAAAGAGGAATATGATGAACGCTAGGAACGCGTTGAGGGTGTAATCTAGCGCGTCTCGCAAATAATTCTGGCTCTGAAATCCATTGGAATAAATGACCCAACTCGGGTACATCAGGTTTACCACTATTTGCCCTGTTTCTCGCTCCATGAAATCTAAAAGCTCGGTAACTTCAATCCCTCTAAGCCTGCAGTCAAAAAGCACTTCTACAGGAAGCGTTCCACGACGTTGGTCGCAAGCGATGACTATTTCTTCTATTTCATTATCTGCAATGAACTGTTGAAAACTCTCGTCTACCTTAAGATGAATAATCTTCTCTTTTCGAATTCCGTCTTCGCGATTGTCTCCTGGAATTGGGATGAACCCTACAAGCTCAAACCCAATTCTATCCACATCTCTGCGCATACGCTTTTCAATAATTGAAGCTCTTTCCCCTGCCCCAAGGACTAATATGCGCACTTTCCCTAGGCCTAACAAGCCAAGACGGTTTGTGAAATATCTGAAAACAACTAAGGTTATAATAATTGAACAAACCGATGCCGGCAGGAAATAAGAATCCATAACCAAGTCATCAAAAAATGCTCGACTTAGCACTTCGACTAAAAAATAACTCAGTCCCACGCTTACGAATATGCGACGGATGATACCCCGAAAAGTTTCTCTTAACTTCGCTTCATACAACCCAACGGATAACGAACACAACAATATTGAAACTGTAAGCATTCCTACGTTGATTATCAGTTTTTCCACCGCCACATTTGGCGACATTCCAATTTGCGTAAGGATAAAGTGAGAAATATAACCCATGTAAGCAATGAGCAACGCTTCTGTTATTACTAGTATATTTGAGCGTTTATTTTGATTGCGCTTGTTTACTGCCACCCCTGGCCCCCTAAAACTGCGGCGTTTTTCCCATCATAAAGGGATTTATTCCAATAGACTACAATTGTTATTGGCATTATAGTGACATTTACCGTAGGGTAAACGGCAAAAGCCATAAATTAACCATAATGAGTGTAGGATGATCTCTTATGTTCCGCTTTAAAAAACTAATAACGTGCTGTGCTCCACTTTTACTTATCGGTCTTAATGGTTGCAGTAACACTGGCACTCTGCCTGAAGCAACTACCCGACCTTCACTAACTACCAATGTTAATGATTACCAATATTTAATTGGCCCAGGTGATTCCCTAACTATTTTTGTTTGGAGAAACCCAGAGGTTTCTGGCAATTTTATTGTTCGACCGGACGGAAAGGTGACCACTTCTCTAGTGGAAGATATTGATGTGGCTGGTAGAACGCCAACAATGCTTGCAAGGGAAATAGAAGAACAGCTTTCTACCTACATAAACAACCCGAGAGTGACGGTAAGTGTGAACAATTTCACTGGTCCTTTGAGTGAACAGGTTCGCGTGATTGGTGAAGCTACAAATCCAAGTGCTGTAAGTTACTCAGAGCACATGACGTTACTGGATTTAATGATAGCCGTAGGTGGTTTAACGGAATTTGCAGACGGAAATAACGCGAAACTGGTTCGAGTAATCGCCGGAAAACAAAAAACGTTCGAAATAAACATTGACGATTTGATTAGAGATGGTGATATCTCAAAAAATGTCGATATGCTACCTGGTGATATTGTAATTATTCCAGAAGCTTGGTTCTAGTTGTAAAGCAGTAAACGGAACAAATAATAAAATGCAGGACTTACAACAAACGCTAATCCAAATTCTTGATTACATTAAAGGGGTTTGGATTAAAAAGCGTTACGTGATTATTTTTTCATGGCTTATCTGCCCTATTGGCTTTTTATATGTTGCCAGCCTTCCCGATGTCTACTCTTCAAAAGCCCAAGTGTTCGTAGATACTCGCTCGGTTTTACAGCCATTACTGAAAGGATTAGCAATTCAGACTAATCCTGACCAAGAGATTCAAATGATGGCCAAAACATTACTCAGTAGAAGTAATGTAGAGAAAATTGCTCGAGAGAGTGACCTTGATATAACGACGCAAAATGAAGATGAGTTTGATGACTTGGTCAACAGGCTATCCAATAGCATACAGTTGAATAAAACTGGTAGAGATAATATTTACAATATAACGTATTCCAACCAATCTCCCAACACAGCTCAACGTGTGGTTCAAGAAACGCTAGACTTATTTGTCGAAGGCGCACTGGGTAATAACAGGAAGGATACAGACACCGCTGGTAGGTTTTTAGATGAACAAATTGCGGAGTATGAATCGAGACTATCAGAATCGGAACAGCGTCTGGCTAATTTTAAGAGACAATATAATGATATTCTCCCGCTAGCCGGGACATATTATTCAAACCTACAGACTTTAAATAATGAACTTGAAGCTACTCGATTGCAGATAAGGCAAACTCAGCAACAAGTTGATTCACTTAAAAATCAAATCGGTAATGTAAAACGAGCTGACAGTTTTAGTGTTACCAATCAGAATGACTCAGTTTTACAGACACGATATGACGAAAGAATAAAAGCGCTAGAGGAAGAACTAGATAGACTATCTCTTCGATTTACAGATCTTCACCCTGACGTCGTTGAATCACGAGCTTTATTAGAAAGTCTTGAGAAGTCTAGGCAAAAAGAGATAGATGCCTTCCTAAACGCTGATGAAAGTAATAATACTCAACCTTTGACGGAACTGAACCGAGAGATTAAGCTCGAAGCCAGCCGTCTAGAGAGCCAAATTGCATCCCTTCGTGTTAAAGATAGTGATTTGCAAAGAAAAATTGCAGAACTCGAAAGTAAAGTAGACCTGATTCCTCAGATTGAAGCAGAATCCTCTGCATTGAATAGAGATTACGATGTTACAAAACGAAAATATGAAGAACTTTTGTCACGAAAAGAATCAGCAGACTTATCTCGAAGAGCTGATGTGTCAGCAGAAGACCTTCAATTCAGAATTATAGAGCCCCCGCTTCTTCCCAAGCGCCCTTCAGGCCCCAACAGGCTAATTTTTTACACTGCAGTGTTAATTTTGGGTTTCGGTACAGGAATTGGCATCGCATTTCTTATAAGCCAACTTAATCCTATTTTGATTAGGCCTAAGCAGTTACTCAATGTGTCAGATTATCCTATATGGGGTACTGTAACCCACTTGAACATTGAGCAAATAAATAAAACAAACAGAAACCGTCTTTTAGTGTTTCTGCTTTCCAGTGGTACTATTTTGGCAATGTACGGCGCCTTGGTCGCCGCTGAAATTATGAATATAGATTTGTTTGGAGGGCTTCTTTAATGAAAAATACAATTGAGAAGGCACTTCAAAAACAAAAAGAGGCGAAAGCAGCAAGTCATAAGACTTCGTCTACAGAAAAAATTGAAGACGCTAGTCATTCAAACGCGCCTGAAGAGTCGAAGGTATCAATTGACAAACCTGCACCCGCAGAGCTTCCTGTTGAAACCGTAATTGCTGAAGAAAAGGAATTTATCAATAAAAAAACTCCACTTGACGAGTTTGTTATTGATTTCGTGCGACTTGATAAGAACGGACATATTTCGCTTAACGGTGAGAGAAAACAAATTAATGAAGAGTACCGAGAAATAAAGCGTAAGCTTTTAGCAAATGCTTTTGGTTCACTAGCGAAAACCCTTCACAACCCGAACATTATTATGGTTACCAGTAGTCGCCCTTCTGAAGGGAAGACATTCACTGCAACCAACCTGGCGATGAGTATCGCATCGGAGCAGGATAAAACCGTACTTCTTGTGGACGCCGACGTACTTAAGCCTAATGTATTAAACACTTTAGGGTTAGAGCGTCGTAAAGGGCTAATGGAATACTTGACCGGGGACGTTGACGATATTTCAGATGTGCTGTACCCAACCAACATCGATAAGCTGAAAATTATTCCTGCTGGAAAATCGCACCATTTGTCTACCGAACTGCTAGCAAGCCAGAAAATGCATGACACTGTTAATGAATTTGCAAATAGATACCCAGATCGAATAGTTATTTTTGATACGCCTCCTCTCATTGGTATAAACGAGAGTGCTATTCTCGCTAATTTCGCTGGCCAAGCGGTTGTTGTCGTAGAAGAGGGCAAAGCGAAGATAGGCGATATTAAAATGTCTGTGGAGCGATTGAACCCAGAGATGGCCATAGGATTTGTAGTGAACAAGTCTGTACATAACGACACCGATGGAAGCGGATATTATGGGTATTATTACTCAGAGCGCAGCGAATAGGCGCAATACAATGCCTAAAAGAAGAATAATAAAGCCGACACTTGTTGCTGCAGCCGTCGCAACAAGTCTACCTGCTTTTGCAAAACTTGACGTGAATGCTGTTGCCACAGCCGAAACCATCTACCAAAGTGTCGATACTGAGGAAAATGGAAACCGTTCACTTACAACAGTGACTGTGGCACCAAAAGTAAACGCTACTTATCAAACAAGAACATTTCGAGGGTTATGGTCCGGTACATACACCCATCTGGAACGCGATAACGACGATGCTAGCCAGCGCCAAGATTATGCAGAGTACAGCTATTCTGCTCAGTGGGAACCTCTTGAAAATTTATTATCTTTTCAAGCCGCTGGGGCATTAAGCTATCAGAATACTAATGCTTCAAATTTTCTGGTAACAGATTTTATTGCTAATTCTGACAGCTTGGCAAAAACACGCTCCAACAGACTCTCATCAACGCTGACACTTGACCAAGGCGACTGGGTAAGAGGACAAGGCACAGCCTCCTACTCAGATACAGCTTCAGAACGGTCTTTGACTAACAGCAATGCTCTCGATAATGATAGTTATCAACTGAGCGGCAAGTTAATAAACGGTGATGAAGCCGAGTATTTCATTTGGTCAGTTACGGGCACTTATCAGAATACTGAGCGAGGTCAAGCAAACAATGGTGACTTTGAATCGAGAACTGGTGACGGTTATATAGATACTCGAATTTATGGTGACTGGGCCATTCGTTTGACTGCAAGGCACGAAGCTAACCAAATTTCAGACAGAGATGACACGAACAGTTTGGTTAGGGAGTTTAATTCTTATGGGGTGGGGTTAACTTACCGTCAAGCTGAGAATCGCTATATATCGTTAACGGCCAATAAGAGTGATTCCGATCTAGGGGAAGACGATGGTGAAACATTCGTAGGTGTTGATATGCAATGGGCACTGAGCACTCGCACACGGATTGCTGCTACTTACGGGCGTCGTTTCTATGGTGAATCGGCATCGGCAAATATTAGCTACAATTCCAAATACTTACGAACCTCGTTCAGCTATTCGGAAGACGTTACTAACACCTCTCGCTTGTTAGCTGACCCAGAGAACTTAGGCGTATTTGTTTGCCCAACTTCATCGACATCCATTGCTGACTGTTTTCAGCCCAATAGCTTAAGTTATACACCCTCCGCGGGAGAGCAATTGGTGCAGCTTACTTCACAAAATCTAGAGTTTGATGACAACATCATTCTGCGAAAAAGTGCAAATTTTCAAGCAGGTTATGACTTTTCTAGAATTACCCTCGCTTTTTCTTGGCGATATGCCGAAGATGATTACTTAGACGAAGATAGACTAAGACGCACCTACTCTTTCGGTACAAACGTAGCCTATAAAATTGGTAGCTATACCAACATAACTAGCAGTATTAACTACGCCAATATCACAGGTCAGGGTGCAGAAGACGTATTTAGAGGCGAAAGCGACAACTGGAATGCATCCATTGGTTTAGAAAGAGAGTTCGGTCGCCGGTTAAAAGCAAGTATTGATGCTAGGTACCTCAAGCAAGAGGGAGATTTGAATACAGGCATATCTCAGTTTGGTAACAACTATACCGACAGACGCTTAAGCGCATCTATTACCTACACCTATGACTAATTCACTGAATTTTTCAATCAACCGGTTGTAGTTTGTAGGCAGTACTAGTCAACTAAACTCAATAAAAAAGCGCCCGATTTTACGTTAGTAAAAAGGCGCTTTTTTTGTTTATCAAATGATGGTGGCTACAAAGAAAGTATCACTCTTTCTTATCATCACTTTTAAGTCGGACATACGTTTTGAACTTCTTTTTCATAAGCTTATCGACGTATTGCGTCATTTTCACTTTTTGTGAAATGGCGTCATCTAAGGCATCAACTAATTCAGCTAACATATCCAAGTAGTATTTGGTGTCGCGAATAACATTGCCTTTAGGTGTCATGATAGTTTGGCTTTCCGGGTGGTCAGCAAAGCCCATATGCTCCGTCACTTCCGCGCCCGTTTTATCAGGCTCGAACATCTCTGCTTTTACTTCTTCAATTACTTCGTTTACCGCGTCCGCGTCAAAGCTCTCTAGTTCTTCTAAAAAGCCATAGAGCATTACCCTATCCATTAGGGTATTAATTTTACGAGGGATACCGCGAGAGAACATGTGAATTCGTTCAAACGCCTCTTCACTGAATAACTGTGAGCCGTTCCATCCCGCGTGGTGCAATCGGTACTCAATGTATTCTTTGCACTCTTCCAATGAAAGCGGAGCGAGATGGCAAGACGCCACAATACGTTGCCTAAATTGCTCCATATTCGGTGCGCGCAGAATAGGCTGCAGTTCTTCTTGCCCCAGCAAAAAGCTTTGAATCAACGGTTTGCCGTTCAGCTGAAAGTTACTCAGCATTCTTAATTCTTCAATGGTCTCTAACGGAAGGTTTTGCGCTTCATCAACCAATAGTAAGGCGCGGCGACCCGCTTTGTTTAGATCGTATAAGAAAATTTCAAGCGCTTTTAAAATATCGGCTTTTGAGCGACCTTCCGTAGGAATATCAAATTTAGACGCGACCATTTTTACCAGTTCGTCTGGCGACAGCTTTGGCGTAACAATTTGAGCTGCCGCAATGTCGTCTTCAATTTCTTCAAGCAAGCTGTTTGCTACGGTGGTTTTCCCGGTTCCAATTCCGCCGGTAATAACAATGAACCCTTCAGCTTGAGAAAGTCCATACTGTAGATAAGACATGGCGCGTTTGTGCCATTTACTTGCGAAGAAAAATTCTGGATCTGGGGTTAACTGAAACGGTTTCGAGTTAAGTCCATAATAACTTTCGTACATGCAATTTACCGTTTTTCCATTAAAAATGTGCGTTCGAAAACATGAGTGCGAACACGTGAATTCGAAACAGCGCGCTTATTCTCGTATATATGGTAACCAACATCGCGCGATTATCGAAGTAATATATTCACGCCGAGTCTTAAGGGCTGGTTGATCTATGTTGTACAGCAAAGGTCAACAAGCACTAGTTAATTCTGCTAATATAAAGCTACGAGAAATTTCTATACATTGAATTACATTGGCACAAAGTATACCAGCCAACGAAGGCAATACCCACCAGGGAAGTACAAAAGCTACGTGGTATCTCTACTTAGTTGAAAATAAGCTTGGCCAACTTTACACAGGAATTACCACTAACCCCAAGCGTCGCATAGCGCAACACCGAGGAGAGTTAAAAGGGGGCGCCAAGGCCTTAAAAGGTAAGGCACCACTGACCTTTAAAGCCATATTCGAAATGATTGACAAGTCACATGCCTCAAAGCTTGAATATGAGGTAAAGAGAATGAGCCGCCCTCAAAAAAACGGGATTATTCGTAAAGGGCAACTCAATGAGCTAATGTGTATGAAAACCCAATTTGAAGATTAAGACATTGGGTTGCGTTAGGTTCGTTATCCAGAAAAGAGTATTCCCCTACCCGCCTAAGACACCGTTAATGATCATGGCGTTTCCTATGCTAAGGGTAAACCCAAGTGCAGCTACACCAACGTTATGCTGTTGGTCGACTTCCTGCCGGAAATTCATGCCAAACAAAATAATTTTTTTGCTCGCTAGTACCAAAATATGAAGTGCGATTGCTAGGCCAACACTAACAATCAGCCAACCTGTTATATTGCTCACGTAGCCTGATGGGTTATAAATGAGTAAATTCTTCGCTGCCGACACAATCATAGCAGTTCCAAGTAAATTACCAGTGTGCTCGATAGCGAGTGCTAACTGCCCCTTCTCTAGCGCCCCTTGAAATGAGTCGTTTTGATTATCTCTTGCATATCTAAACTCTAAAATACGCGTCATAACAAGCAACATGGTCAGAACCACGGTAAAGCCGGTCACAATAGCAATGATTGCGTTCATGTCGCTGCCATCAACCCACACCATAATATTGCGTAAAACAATTGCGCTTGCCACCAAACTAGCCGCATCAACCAGCGCCACACTCACACTCCTTTCGGCAATCATCGCATGCGTATCAACTTTATTAAGTACTAATTTATCGTGAGCGAAGCGTCCGAACTTCACCAATATAATGCCCACAATGCCGAAAGTTACCATTCCAATCGCCGCTTCTTTATAACCCACGCCAATATGACGGCCAACAACCGAGCTCAATACTATGCACAACGACAGCATGCCTCCCGCAATGCTTATCCCAAATGCGAAATTATCTTTAACACCCAGTTCTTCTGTTACCGAGTATTTCCTAAATGCGCCTGTCAGCCACTTCATAATCATTAGCAGTACTAACGCAATTGCGACATCCATAGCGAGATATATCAGCAGTTCTTGCGTTAGAGGTACTAGTTTTACTAAGGCTTCCACGTTATCTTTGCTCCTTGAACACACAAAGTTCTTCTGATTAGTTTTTGATGTAGTTTCGAAAAATCAGTGATGGCTAATTGAATAGCGTTCATCTAATACAAACTTGTACAACGATGACATCGAACTTGTTCAGATTTATTTTAGTTAGGGCTAAATGACCTGTAGATCACACCCTGGGTTAGCAGGCACTTAACCACATTGAATGCAGAGCTGCACGTTAGCGCACTTAGCAGACCTTGTTTTGAGTACTTGCAATGGCAATTGTGAGTATTCAACCGTAAAACACGAGCGATATCTCATAAGACGCGAGCATTATGCCAACAGACAACGAAAATAGCATGACAAACGTAGAACTTGCCGAAAAATTTTGGCAGCAGTTGTTAACAGCGCCAGCAATTAGCGAAAGTGACAGAGCCGTAATTGAGGCTCATTGTGAAAAACTAATTCTCTCCTTCACGCGCTCCTCTTTCTTGGCTGAGACATTGATTCAAAATCCTTCATTTGTTTCTCGCATCGTTGAGCATTATCAAACCCTTGAGAAAAGTGAAACGCTTCAATCTCTTGGCAATACCATGTCATCTAGCTATCTCGCAAGCCTAAACAATGAATTGCACACCGTTGCTAGCGAAGATGACTTACTGCAAGTGTTGAGGGAATTTAGAAATAAAGAGATGGCGCGGATTACTTTCCTCGACGTTTTGAACAAGCAACCCATCGAAATATCACTTATGCAGGTTTCAGCATTAGCTGATGTACTTATTAACGGTGCGTACCACTGGCTTTATCAACATTTAGCAGTGCGCTATGGAAAACCGCAAAGCCATAACCAAGACATGCACATGTATATCTTGGGTATGGGGAAATTAGGAGGAAAGGAACTCAACTTTTCTTCTGATATCGATTTAATTTTTACGTACCCAGAAAAAGGCGAAACCCAAGGTGGTCGAAAAAGCGTTGAGCATCAGCAGTTTTTTACCAAACTCGCGCAAAAACTAATCCAAGCATTGAACAAAGTGACTAATGACGGTCAAGTATACCGCGTTGACATGCGTTTACGCCCCTTCGGCGATTCTGGCCCCCTTGTGATGCATTTCGCGGCACTTGAAGATTATTATCAAGACCAGGGGCGACACTGGGAGCGCTTTGCCATGGTAAAAGCGCGGGTGATTAACGATGATAATTCGCAAGATGTGAAATGGTTAAAGAGCATTTTACACCCATTTACTTTCCGTCGTTACTTAGACTTCACCACATTAGATGCCCTTCGTAACATGAAAAAGCTGATCGCCACAGAAATACGCAGACGCAGACTGAGTAACAATATAAAACTCGGCGCAGGTGGCATTCGTGAAGTGGAGTTTTTTGCCCAAAGTTTTCAGCTGATTCACGGAGGACGAGAGCCAGCATTACAAAGTAAGTCATTACTTCGCACGTTAGATGCATTAACTGAACTCGATATAGTCGAACGCGACGTAACGCAACAGCTAAAAAGTGACTATCTATTCCTAAGAAAAGTAGAACACACGCTTCAACAAGCACAAGATCGCCAGACCCAGACTCTTCCTGAGTTACCTTGGCAACAAGCTGCGCTTATTGAAGTCATGGGTTTTGATTCTTACAGTGAATTTTTAGTGCATTTAGATACTGTAATGGCGCGTATTCATGCCCATTTCAACGAGTTAGTAGAAGAGTCTCATGACACGCACTCAGAAGAAGACCAGCTTTTCACTGCCTGCCAAGATGCGTGGCGTCTTGCATTGCAAGAGGATGAGTTTACTGAAACCTTTGGCCAATACCTGTCTGCTAGCGATATTAAAGGCGTATATTCTATTCTTGTCGCCTTCAAGGATAAGCAACGCAATTATCGCATAGGCCAAAAAGGTGAAGACACGTTAAATAAGTTGCTTCCCGAAATTTTGTATGTGCTCATCAACCAACATCCAAACTACATCCCACAAGTACTCGACCGTTTACTCGGTGTTATTGAAGCGATTACAGGCCGAACCACTTACCTTGACTTGTTACTTGAAAATCCGGATGTACTAAAACAGTTAGTAAGGCTATGTGAACGAAGCGACTGGATTGCTCAAGAAATTAAGCGCTTCCCGTTACTATTAGACGAATTACTCACGCCGTTATACCTCGGTCAGCAAAATACCGATATCCATACCAGCAAGCAGGAATATCAGCTGGAACTGCGTGAAATCATGCTTCGTATTGAACAAGACGATGTTGAAATGCTTATGGATGGGTGGAGGCAGTTCAAACTTTGCCAACAGCTTCGCATAGCCGCCAGCGACATCAGTGAATCACTACCTATAAACAACGTGAGCGATAAGCTTACGGTACTAGCTGAAGTGATATTGGAGAACGTAGTAGATGCTGCCTGGATGCAAATGCAACAGCGCTATGGCGTTCCAGCACACCTAGAGGGAACTGACAAAGGATTTGCCGTTATCGGCTATGGAAAACTAGGCGGGTATGAATTAGGTTACGGCTCAGACTTAGATTTAGTGTTTTTGCATAATGCTCCTCGCGGCATAAGTACAGACGGCAAGAAGTCTATTGAAGCGCAACAGTTTTACATTAAGTTGGCGCAGCGCATCATGCATCTTCTCAATACGAAGACGTTGTTTGGACAATTATACGAAACCGACTTGCGTCTACGCCCTTCTGGAAATGCGGGATTGTTATGCTGCCATATCGATGGTTTCGAGAAATACCAGACCGAAGAAGCATGGACTTGGGAACATCAAGCGCTGGTTCGTGCAAGAGCCATTTGCGGAGCCCCTCGCCTTTTGAATGACTTCACGCAGGTAAGAAGTTCCATACTAACTCGCTCTAGAAACGCTAAAACGTTGGCTGACGATGTGTGCAAAATGCGTTTAAAAATGCGGGAGCACTTGCTTTCAAAGGAGAACGACAAGGTAGACTTAAAGCAGTGTGTAGGTGGTATTACCGATATTGAGTTCATGGCTCAATATCTTGTACTCGCTAATGCAAAGTCACAGGCTGCCATGACAGAATATCCTGACAATCTTCGCATTTTTGACGCCGCAGCTAAGAGCAACATTATTGATGTCGCCACTGCGCACAAACTGCAAAAGGCGTATTTAAAGCTGCGAGAGCAATACCACCATTTAACGTTAGCTGATACCAAGTACGCAGATCAGAGCGAAGAACTAGATGCCATACGAGAACAAGTAACCATTCACTGGAATGCACTATTTGGCACGTGTAGCGGCTAGGCGATGAAGCTTAACCTCTAACCAAACGACAGTTGGTGGTGAGAAATTCTGTTTCTTGAGCAGTCACCACCAGCGAGCGTTGCTCTGCACATAAATATGCTTTTACTTGCCCTTCAAAACTACTGTCTATGGCACTGGCAATTTTAGCAAGCGATCCTGCAACCGTGTTGTCCAATTGAAACTGGTGCTTAATAACAAAGTCTTGCTCCAGGTTCCATATCACCTGCATGCCTTCAGCTTGAGCGTATTGCGAAATAGCTTCGCGCAGTGTGTTCCCTTCCTGGAACGTGCGGTATTTATGTTCGCCGGTCCAATTCTTTTCAACCGGACGGGTTTGGCTAGACATTTGTGCAAGCTTGTTGTCTAAATTAGGATCAACGCCCGCAATATCCAGAACAAAATCTCCCTGCTCATCTTCTGCTGGGTCAGTAGCAGACATACGGAAGTCTCGATAGAACTCACTTAACCCACGTGATACAGACTTTTCTTCCGCTTGCCCTTGCGGAACAGGCTCTTGGTCCTGTGTTTGAAGCATGTAAATGAGTACGCCAGCAATGATCACAAGCACTGCTGCTATGCCAATTTGCTTTGCCCAAAACGATGAACTTGAATAACTTGTCTGTCCCATACCTTACCAATGTGTAGCCACTTTTAATCGAAAATCAGCTTATGCTATGTGTATGAACTTAAGCATAATTCTTCTATTTTAGTCTACCTTCGAACGGAAAGCCTATTATTCTATTTATCTAATTTTCATCGCTAGGTGTTTATTCATACTCAGCTATAGTGATTTATACAGCGATTCAGGGTTACCTTCCGGTCTGGTTTTAAATCGCTTGTGCATCCACAAATAGCTTTCTGGCTGTTCTTTAACCGCAGCGTCTACATGTTGATTCAGTAATGTTAGTGCTTCAGCGTCTTCCATATCGCCTAACTGAGAAAGCGGTGGATAGATTTTAATTTTGTAACCGCGTTTGGTGTATTGCGACGTGATGATCATTGGCTCAGAGTGACTACGTCGAATAAACATCAGCGTTGCTGTAGTTGTCGCGGTATCTTTCACCCCACCAAATGGCACAAAGATACTTTGTTTCGGGCCATAATCCTGGTCGGGCAAATACAAACAAAGTTCTTTATCGTCAAGTGCAGCAAGTAAGGCTTTTGCGTTGCGCTTATCAATCATGTATTTGTTCGAGCGGTTTCGCCCATGATACTGAAGGTAATCAACGAGAGGGTTGTTGTGTTTGCGATAAAACGCGATGCTTGGACGGAAGAAGCCAATACCTCTACAGGCAAATTCCAGATTCATATTGTGAAGTGCCATACCAAAGACACCTTTGCCATTTGCAAGGGCCGCTTCAACATGCTCAGTGCCTTCAATCTCAATGGCTCGTTTTACGCGCCAGCTAGGCCACCACCATCCCATAGCAGTTTCAAATAGCGCCATGCCTGTACGCCGCACATTTTCTTTGTAAAGCGCCTCTACTTCACTGGCGGAAAGTGTAGGGTTCCAGAGCGTCAAGTTACGCTTTGCGACTTTTGCCCGTTTAGGAACAATTAATGCGATAAGTTTACCGGTACCGCCACCGATAGCGCGTATCACGGGTAAAGGCAACCATGTAATCGTATAAAGAACGAAAACACCTAACCATACAGGCCAAAACTTAGGGCCTAAAAATGCTAGTTTAAATTTAGGAGCTTTAATTGCCGCCGCCAATGTCTGTATCCTTTGAACCGAAGTGGGCGGCATTGTAGCAGAAGGTTTTTGGTGGGGCTAATTGAGACAGACAGCCCACAGTGCCCTTGCGATAAATAGAAGCGCTTAAGCAGAGAGAGCCCATACTTGCTTTCTCTGCTTAAGAAACATATTGCTTGTTATCAATACAAACTGAAATCAGGTCACTAATATTCTTTATCGATTTGCTTCAACTTTTTCTCAAACGATTCATATTGTTCTTTTGAGTCATAGTCAAAATGGTATTGATTGTGAAAGCCGAACTGCAGCTTCACATTAACGTCTTCAATGTAAAGCGTATAGCCATCGTGATCTGTAAACGCAGTGATCCCATTAAGCTTATACTGTTCATCTTCTTTCGCGCCATGCTGGCGGATCTTGTCGAAAACCTGAAGTAAGAACTTGCTGTCTAATTCGTTTTTCATTGTAAATCCATTGTTGAGAATTTATCTATTTTTACACAATCAAACGATTTTTGGATTTATCTAGGGCCTATATTTAAAACGACTATGCGAGTTAATAACTACAACCTAAAAGTTGTAGCGAAAACCTAAATTTACAATATGCGCAGAAAAATCATCTTTGCCACCAAAGTAGGTGTATTCCACGCGTACCATCGACTGTAAGCCTAAGTAGTAATCGAAGCCTAACCCAGCTAATCCTGCGATAATTGTGTCATCGTATCCACACACAGCGGCTTCTGGGCCACAGGTAGAGCTATCTATCGACGCGTGCTCAATGTCAACGCTTGCCACGCCTAATTTATAATACAGCTCACCTTTCTGGCTACTCGCTTTACCTAGTAACGCCAAATAAGGGCCTTTAGATGAGATTGATTGTTCGTCGTTATCTGTATCAATAAAAGAGATATAGCCACCTTCTACATACCACTGACGGTGAAATTGATAGCCTAAAGCAGCTGAATAGCTAATATCAGACTCATTATCTATTTCAGTATCTACGTTGCCAAAGCCAATATTTGCCACTGCATATCCGTTGGCTGATGCTAGTCCAGAAAAACCCAAGCTTGTTATAGCTGCACTTCCAATAAGGAACTTAGCGAAAAATGATGAAAGACGGCGCATTTTAATTACTTCTCCATGTTAAAGAACGCTCACTATAAAAGACAATGCCTCTGATTAAAACGAACAAACAGAGTTTAGATGAATACAGTTAACTGATAGCTACACGAACAAGCGGTTTTATACCAGTCCGCATAGATAATTTCCCACACAGCGAGAGGTAAAATGTTCGTAATCGCGGCGTGTTACCGCAGGTATAGTACGTTTAACTAGAATTGTAATATTGTCTTAAAGCGTTAACATTTCCTAATTAACATAAAAGCGTGTCGTTTGCGTTTACTCAAATAAAGTACTCATCGTATTTATGTGTACAAAAAGTAACGGCCAACACGCAATCACAGTGCAGTGTGCCATCGAGTAATTCCGATGGCTCAAAAAAGGAATCTCTTATGCGAATGCTTCACACTATGCTTCGAGTTGAAAACTTAGAGGCCTCTCTTCACTTTTATACCTCACTCATGGGCATGCGCCTTCTTCGCCAGTCTGAAAACAAAGAGTATGAATACACGCTAGCTTTCGTGGGATATGGCGATGAAACCGAGAGTACCGTCTTAGAACTTACCTACAACTGGGGCGACAACACCTACGATAAGGGTTAAACCGGGGCCAGTAAAAGGCGGCTCCACAGTTATTGCTTTTGTTCGCGACCCCGATGGGTATGCAATAGAACTCATACAAAATAAATCCATTTCGCTATGAAATGGTTCAAAAACAAGAACTGAAGATACAGCCAGCGTAGTCAAAGCGATTTGAACGCTTAAGTCGCCAAACTATCAACTTGAAAACGTGCGGCACTGGAAAAAACCGATGAAAAACCACATGGAGTGACACGACATGCTACGTAACCGCTTATTATTTTCGCAAAATGATAAAAACAAAAGCCAAGCTAGAACAGCGATAAGTCGGAAACCTCGAGCAGCGCACAATATAAGCTTGCGCAGTAAGCCAAAAGCAAAACTGGCCGCTATTCTGCCAGCGTTGGTTGTCGCTTTTACCGGTACAGTTGCTGCTGGCAGTACGTTTTCGGCCATGGCTGCAAATAACGAGAATGGACAAATACACGCTGACACAAAAGAAAATGTTGAAACGCACTTTACCGTGATAGCCCATCGCGGCGCGTCGGGCTATTTACCTGAGCATACCCTTGAAGCAGCTACCCTCGCCTTTTCTCTGGGCCCCGATTTTATTGAGCAAGATGTTGTTATCACCAAAGACGACATACCCGTTGTGCTACACGACATCCACTTAGAAACGGTCACCAATGTAGAAGATGTGTTTCCTGCACGCCACCGCGATGACGGACGCTATTACCCGCGTGATTTTACTCTTGAAGAACTGCGACAACTGCGGGTACACGAGCGCGCTAACAGTGACGGGAAGCAAGTTTTTAAAGATAGGTACCGCGGCACACATGCTAATTTTAAAGTGGCCACGTTAAATGAACACTTTGAGCTAATCAGCGAGCTAAATCGCCAATTTGGAACGTCTGTCGGGGTTTATCCTGAAGTAAAGTCCCCTGCCTTTCACATTAAAGAAGGCGTTGATGCCAGTAAAATCGTTGTAGATGCTTTGAATGCTTACGGGTTTGGTGGAGAGAGCGGTAATAGCTACCTGCAATGCTTCGATTTTAACGAAGTTAAGCGCGTTCGTGAAACCCTGGGCTATAAAGGCAAAGTTGTGATGCTGATTGGCGAAAACGACTGGGGCGAAAGCGACACAGATTATAACTGGCTGCGCACTCAGGAAGGCATGCAGCAGGTTGCGTTGTATGCCGATGGCATAGGCCCTTGGTTAGGCCATTTACTCGATAATGAAGCGATGACTCAAGGAAAAATAGAAGCCGCGGCATGGATTGCCTACGCCCACGAAAATAACCTGACAATCCACCCCTACACCTACCGACATGATGCACTACCAGCAGGTATGAGTTCAGAACAAGTCTTGGAAGTTTTAGACAAGGTGGTAGGTGCTGACGGTGTTTTCACCGATCATTTAGTACCGGTATTAAGGTGGCGAGAAAAATTAAACTAACGCATTTTAAAGCGAGTGTAGGCGCGACAATTAGCGCCTAGGATTTTGAAAGTCGCACCACCACGCGTCTGTTTTGGGCGCGGCTTTCTCGTGTATCGTTTGGCGCAATATGGCGTTTCTCACCGTGGCCTGTCAACTGAATTCGATCTTCAGGTACACCTAGCGTAGTCAAATAGCTTTTTACTTCGTTAGCACGTCGAATAGACAACTGTTCATTATTATAGCGACCGCCGTAGCTATCGGTGTAACCATCAAGAAGCACAAGCTCAAGTTCGCTGTCTTCTTTTAAGTATTCACCTATCATGGTTAAGCGCTTCTGCGAATATTTGGTTAGCTCTGTACTGTTGTTTTGATACGACAATACCGTGTAGGCAATGTCATCAAAGCCGAAGGGCAATAAGTTCGATACACACTTCACAAATTCACGATACACACCAGAGAAGTTGCTAGCGTTTAATGCCACACTTACTTGGTCGTATTTGTTATACCAATCTTGGTAATAGATTGTGGGCCAAAAGCCTTTTTCTAATTCAGACAACATAGTCCAAGCCGCATCCTGCGGAAGGTCGCCATTGTACTGTTTACGAATAGACATGTCGGCAATGGTTTTAGGCGCAACGCCGGGCATCCATTTAGGTGGTACAGAATAAACAGCAGCCATATCAAATTTGCTTGGCAGCAAATACATGTCCAGTTCAAATTCCATATTAAGCTGCTTCGACGCTGAGCTCGTGAACATGGCTTCGCCATAACCGGGTAGTTCGTGGTTCAAGGTACACTGAAGTCGGGTGTCTTTGTCTATTCGCCAGTTGGAGCTTTCTATGGTTGCAGAATATTGCCGCATGGCAGCGTGGGAAGACAATGACCCCAGCATCCCCAATAAAGCGATGTATTTTAATTTCGACACCATTTCGACACCATAACGAAAATCAGACTAACACAGGTAAAAGACAACACTACGTGCACAAATTACCGAACATAATGAATCAAATTAGCTCACACAAAAAGAAGAAATGTGCCTAATGATTTTTTCACGCTTAATTTGATTATCGTCCAAATTGTAGAAAAGTTTAGCGTTTAATACCATTCGCGTTTTGTACTTTTGCTAGCCCCCTGATTTAACAGTTTATAAATTGCAACTGGCAACTCGAGAGTATCCTTGCGATAATTCTTTTACGCAATATGCTTCGCAGGTTGGTACGCATTTTAGTCACCAACCAATTAACGCAATCGAGTCTTACAAGAGTGTTTATGTCTGCCAACCCGCCCCTTCTCTCCCAGCGCTTTCGAGGTTACTTTCCCGTTGTTATCGACGTTGAAACAGCCGGATTTAATGCAGGCACTGACGCCCTGTTAGAATTAGCCGCGGTAACGGTGAAAATGGATGAAAACGGTATACTTCATCCTGATCAAACTTTTCATTATCACATTGACCCCTTTGAGGGCGCTAACCTAGAGCCAGCAGCCTTAGAATTTAATGGCATCGATCCTAATTGTGCATTGCGAGGGGCTATTGAAGAAAGCGAAGCCATGAAGGACTTATGTAAAGGCATCCGCAAGGCGCAAAAAAATGCAGACTGCCAACGTTCAGTTATTGTTGCTCACAATGCAACGTTCGATCAGAGTTTCGTCAATGCCGCGATAGAACGCTGCAATATAAAACGCACGCCGTTCCATCCGTTTGTTTCATTTGACACCACCAGCCTTGCTGGATTGGCCTTAGGCCAAACGGTTTTGGTAAAAGCATGCCGTGCAGCGGGGATCGCATTTGACCAAAGTGAAGCGCACAGTGCGCTGTATGACGCCCAAAAGACCACCGAGCTATTTTGCTATATGGTAAATCGCTATAAAGCGCTAGGCGGATGGCCTGTAGAAAATAAAGAGTAGTTTTATTCAAACTGATATAAACAAAAACAGCGCCAAAAGGCGCTGTTTTTTTATAATCTTTAAACAGTTTAGCTTATAGCTTGTCTGCTTCTTCAGATAGGTACTTAGCAACACCTTCAGGCGACGCATCCATACCAGCTTTACCTTCAGTCCAACCCGCTGGGCAAACTTCACCATGCTCTTGGTGGAATGCTAGTGCATCAACCATGCGTAGCATTTCATCAACGTTACGGCCAAGTGGAAGGTCATTGATTACCTGATGACGTACCATACCTTCTTCGTCGATTAGGAATGAACCACGGAACGCAACGCCATCTTCTGGGTGCTCAACATCGTATGCCTGGCAGATGTCGTGCTTAACGTCAGCAACAAGGGTGTACTTAACCGGACCAATACCACCTTGATTTACCGGAGTGTTTCTCCACGCATTGTGTGAGAACTGAGAGTCGATTGAAACACCGATCACTTCAACACCACGCTTTTTGAACTCGTCGAAACGCTTGTCAAAGGCGATAAGCTCTGACGGGCAAACAAACGTAAAATCTAGTGGGTAGAAGAATACAACAGCTTTCTTGCCCTTGATTGCTTCACTTAGTGTGAAAGTGTCAACAATTTCACCACTACCAAGTACCGCTGCTGCAGTAAAGTCAGGTGCTGGACGGCCAACTAATACACTCATGAGTCTCTCCATTTATATTTGGATTGTAATAATAGAAGTGATTACGTTGCGTAACCACTTTGATAAGAAATTTCTTTCAAAGAAAATAGGTACGAATATGGAAATAACAATATTAAACAACGAGTTTTTTTACTGATCATACCAATAACCGCTTAACATCCCCCCACACTGTTCAGTCTTTCTTCAATTACCTTGTATTAAATTTGTCATTATCCACTTGCTAAAGCAAAGAATAACAATTATTATCATTTACAGATTCATTTGGAGTACGTTTAATGTTTGTTTGCATGTGCTATGGGGTAACTGATAAAAGCATTCGTGCAGCGGTTGAAGAAAACGGTGTGGGAAATATGCGAGAGTTACGTCAACATTTAGAGCTTGGCTCACAATGCGGTAAGTGTATCAACATGGCGCAACAGATCATTGACCAAACTATCGTCGATGAGTCCCTATTCAAAGACGTTGGCTAGACAATTAGCCAACCCGCGTATTCTTAACACGCAACGTCATCGCTCTTAGCATCCTTGGCTAGACTTAAAACACCATATTTATTATCACGATTATTTCTTTAAGTGACCTAAGTCATATCCTAGTTTAAATACCTAAGTAATATTTACATCGTCACCTAAAACGATAGGTTGTTGTCCTTTCAAACTCAGAGCTAGGCTCATTTTCTTACTTTCAATGAGTGCAGCGCGCCATTTAACTACGTAGCTTTGCTAAAGCATGCCCTAGTTAAAGGTGTACTCAATGCCTGCATAATAGAAAGCCCCATTGATACCGCTAGGCGATGTAGGTGGGTAGAGTGCGCCAACTTCACCTTGAAAAGGGTTTTCATTAGGCAGCGAATCAAACAGATTTTGGGCGCCAAGGGTAACTTGTGTTTGAGGCAGTACTTTCCATGCAACTTGGGCATCGAATGTGGTTAACGCATTGCCGTATATGTCCATCCCTGCGGACGCATCAAGATGGTCTTCATAAAACTCACCGTAATAGTTAAGCCGCCAAGTAAATGCCCAATTTCCTTTCGATTGCTCCAGCGTGATACTGCCTCGATGAGCAGGCAAGTTATCTTCCAGCATACGAATTCTTGCCTGTGTTAGATTAGGTAGAAGCCGTATTTCGTCCCCCACTTGCGCAGGATAAAGCGTAACCCGCTCTACTTGTGTGTCTGTCCAGTTGAAGGCAAGAAGTAAAGAATTTGACCAATCAGCTAGCGCAAAATTGTAGTTAACGACTAAATCAACACCCTGAGTTTTTGTGTCAAAGTCATTTGTAAAATACTTTGCAGCATTATATTTCGCCGCATCTGGACGCCCTTGGGCAATAAGCGCACTAATGTCGTCGTCGGTTAACGGGATTGCAGATGTCGTACTAATGCGATCAGAAAGGCGAATATTGAAATAGTCGAGCGTCGCAAAAAAGTTCTCGCTTGCCTGCATAACAAGCCCGAGGCTAAAGTTCACCGATTCTTCAGGCGTAAGTGGAGTTGCGCCTAGTTGCAGTGAGATAAGATCAGTTGGAGGCAGCGTTGCTTGGTCTTCCAAACCGTTAACACCGTAGGCGGTAGTTACGTTGATAACATTACTCTGCCCTACTGTTGGCGCCTTAAAACCGGTGTTTACAGATCCGCGTAATGCAAAAATATCATTTAATTTATAGCGAGTACTCAATTTCCCATCGAATGTCGAGCCGAAATCACTGAAATGCTCTACACGAGTGGCCACGCCAAACTGCCATGCTTCGGTAACATAAAATTCCAAATCGGCGTACACAGCCCAATTGCTTCTGCTCCAGTGCCCAGCACTTTGAGGCTGATACCCCGGAAAACCGTTGGAACCGATGGAAAAGCCTTGGTTCAACCCAAGTGGCGGCTCTAGAGCGAAAGGGCCTGCAATATATGACGCTTCATCGCCGGACTTTTGAAAATAGGTTTCTTTGCGCCATTCTAAGCCCACGGCAATGCTAACCGGATCGTCGAAAATAGTTTGAATGAGTTTGTTAAAATCTAAGTTAAGCGTTCGCTCTACTTGCGACACACCACCGGGCGAAAACGACGTTGGCGTTTGTGGCCCTAACGATGGATTAACCGTATTGGAGATGGTGTACTCAATGTCACTGTAGCCCAATGTCGCACTGGCATCCATCGCCCAGCCATTAGGTAACTCATGTTTAACGCCCATCGCAACAGAAGCGTCCGTTATCGTACCCCCAAATTTTGGTGTGAAACCGCCAGGGAACCACTCATTGAAAGCAAAACAGTTGGCACCAAGCGCCGTTGTGTTATCTGCAATTAGTTGATACGAGGGGTCCAGCAATACACTATTGCTGGACAAAGTTATAGAAGGGCAAGCAATTCCACTTTCCAATCCATCGAGATCGGCTACAATCAGACGACTTTCCCCTGTATTTGGGTCGGTACGGCTGAACACCCCTTCTCGAGTTTGCGGATTTCGAAAGTAAAAACCACCGTTTATTTCTCTTCTTGCTGCAGTGGCAAAGCTGTAAAATTGTGATTTAGACGAAATGTCTGCGCCTGCATTTAGCGCAAGTTTAATATCTTCGTTAACATCAAGCGCTCCCCATACTTGGGACGGTGACGCGATGAACACATTCCCTTGGTCAATCAAGTTCTGCGCATCAATCCGCTGTACAGAGCGCGACGTGCCATTTTGCTGACGATACTCTGCCGTTGCATTTAAAAAGCCGTTTTCTCCAATAGCAAAGCCTTTATTCAACTGCACTTGAAACAGTTCGCCGTCGCCTTCACTGTATCCGCCAACTTTCAGCGCAACATGCCCTCCTTCACGAGCATCCTTAAGTACGAAGTTAATCACGCCTGCAATGGCGTCTGAGCCGTACTGGGCTGCTGCACCATCTCGCAATACTTCGACTTGCTTTAACGCATAGGCAGGAATAACCGATATATCAGGCCCTTGTGCACCGTCAGATAAACCTCCGCCTAAAAACGTGATTACCGCAGAGCGATGGCGTCGCTTTCCGTTAAGCAGCAAAAGCGTGTGATCCGAGGACATGCCTCTAAGGTTCGCCGGCCTTACCAGGCTACTGGCATCATTGATGGGCTGATCGTTTACGTTTAACGAAGGAACCATCACGCTTAACATAGAAAGCACGTCTGAATTTCCCTGTGAGTTAAGGGTTTCAGAACCAATCACATCCAAAGGAACTGGTGAGTCAACAGCACTTCGAGGCGAGTTACGAGTACCGACGACCGCAATTTTTTCAAGTCCATTGCCTCCCTCGTCTGTTTTCTTTTCGGTATCTTGTGTCTGTGTTTCCTTCGCCACTAACGATGAACGAGAACGAATACTTACCGCACCGCTTTCATCAGTCACTACCGCCAATTCTGTTCCTTCAAGAAGCTGTGCCAGCGCTTCATTCAGTGTGAACGTACCTTCCAATGCGTTTGTTTTCACTTTTTTTGCTAAATCAAAAGGAAAAAGCAATGTGGTATTTGCCTGTTTAGCTAGTTCGGTTAGCGCTTCATTAGCATTTTGTGCGGGTATTGAAAAGCTGTAAGCACCCAATTTTGGTTCGGTTTGGTCGGGTGATTGCGAAGGGCTGTCTGTTTGTGCATGAAGCGTTGGCGCTGGTGCTATGAAAAGAAAAAAGCCGGACGCTATGTGTAGTGCCGAGAGGGACAAAATACGGGAGAATTTGCACATTCTTTTTTGCGAAAGGCATTGGGCCGAACACGCTAGGGCATGCAGCTTTTCTATTGCCTTTTTGGTTTGCCTGCTTATCGCAAAATTGCTGTATTGCAAGATATAAAATCGATGTGCTTATTATTTTAATTATATTGTCACATTAAAGAAATTGATGCCAACTACGAATAGTAGAAAGCACCTATCTTTCAGAAATATTTAACTTTTCGCTAGCTTAAGCTCAATACTTGTTTCTGTGACTTTCTCGTAGTTGATGTTAAAGCTGCTCTTAAGTGCAGACAACAAACCGTCTATATCGCCTACCTTAAAGTAGCCCGCTACACGTCGCTTGCGCAGACTTTCGTCCGAAATGTTAAAGCGAACGGGTGTATAGCGGCCAATCTCAGCTAATACGGCCTCTAGCGGTTCACCTTTAAATACAATCATACCTTGTTGCCACGCTAAATCGTCATCAATGTCATTTTGAGACATGCTTTCACGGGCTTCCACTTTACCTTGTACAGTGGCTTTTTCACCCGCGAACATAAGAAGCCCTTCTTCAGCAACAGGACGTTTAGTGAAGAGCGATTCATTTGAGGATGAAGCCTTAAAGCGGTCTTTCACCAATACCTTTCCGTCGGTAACCACTAACTCAAACGCATTATCATCCACATATTGCATATTAAAGGCAGTTCCAACAGCGGTAACGGTGTTGTTGCCTGCGGTCACAGAGAAAGGGCGAGACGTGTCGTGAGCCACTTCAAAGTGTGCCTCCCCTTTCAATAAAACGATATTGCGCGCCGTTGATGAGAAATCTACGGTAACTACAGAGTTTGTATTTAGATGAAGTTTAGAGCCATCGGCTAGCGTCACGTTTTTCTGTTCGCCAACACCGGTTTGTACCTTTTGCGTTACCGCTGCGAATTCAGGGGTGCTATTTAGCCACGTGCGCTGAACCACTACCCCAACAGCAATTGCCATCACTAAAAATGTGGCCGCAATGCCCCAAACCGCTGTTTTAGGCATATTGCGTTTTTTCGACGACTGACGAGAGGTTGGCTGCGGGAATAAACCGCTCAATTCATTTAATACCGACATGTCGTCCCACAAGCTAGCGGCGTCGAGCAAAGCTTGACGATGCGCATTACTTTCCGACAACCAAGCATCTAGCTCCGTCTTTTCGTCACTGTTTAAGCCGCGATCGAGACGGCTTATCCATAAGCACGCTTGCTCTTGGATATCTTCTTTGCTTGAAAACTGGCAAATATTATTCATGTTAACTACGGCTTATGTCCTGAGTCGCGTTAGCAGTGGCACGGGGGGATGCACTGTCCTTTGACAGCTCGGCTAAGTACCTAGAGCACATCATTAAACCTTTGGCGACATGCTTCTCAACGGTGCTTTCGCTTAGCCCCACAAGCTCTGCAATCTCTTTTTGTCGCATGCCATATACTTTTTTCAGCAAAAATACGCGTTTTACATCAGCAGACAATGTATCTGTCGCTCGGCAAAAATGAATAAAACGCTCTTTGCTTTCTACATTTTTTTCTAAACTGTGCCCTACAAGTTCATAAGGCAAAATATCCATGTCATCGAGCTGCTGCTTATTTTTGTTTTCAGCTTTCGCAACATGGTTCAGCGCTAGATTACGCGCTGTCTTGAGCATATAGGTACGCTCATACTGTATTTCTTGTTTTAACTCTGCTTCGTAGCTTTTAATAAAAGCTTCTTGCACGATGTCTTCAATGTCGTCGGCGCCAACAATAGAACCTACCGCACGCATTAGCTTTGAGCGGTATTTTAAAAAGGTTTCAGCTACTGTCGACTTTCTCGTCATAATATTAAATGTTGTGTGTTTCGATTTGCTTACATTGGCATCAATAATGCCTGCTTTTTCGTTCTTTTTCACCTAATAAAATAAAAGGGGGCTAATGCCCCCTTAACTTTGAAACATTAAGTGAAAGTTTGGTTTATAGGTAATTGCTTACCTATTAAAAAGTGTAAACACCTCTTAGGTAGTAGAAGCCACCGTTAATACCAATTGGAGATGTTGTCGGATACGCTGAACCGGCAATCTGTGCGTAGGTGATACCACCTGCATCAGTATTGTTTTCGTCAGGGTATTCATCAAACGCGTTCTTAGCACCAACAGTTACTGTGAAATCTTCAGTGAAGTTATATGCCACTTCAAAGTCGAACGTAATTTCAGAACCTACTTTGTCAATCGGCAATGCAGAGTCTAGGTGATCTTCGAAGATGCTACCGTAGTAGTTCATTCTCGCAAGGAAGCGCCAGTCGCCATTAGTGTGGTTAGCTGTTGCACTGTAACGTACCGCTGGAAGGTTATCTTCTAGCATGCGAATACGAAAATCAGAGATATTGTCCGACGCGCGGTCAACTTCTGTAGACGTCCAGTTATATGCAAGTGAGAACTTAGTTTCACCGCCCATCATATCCATCGAATAGTTCGCTACTACGTCTACACCTTCAGTGGTGGTGTCGAAGTCATTAGTAAAGAAGCTGATTTCAGAGAAGCTAGACGCATCGTTGATACCTTGCTCAAGCAGCGTGGCAATGTCTTCTTCAGTCAGCGCAATACCAGAGGCAGTACTGATACGGTCAGTCAGTTCGATGTTGTAGTAGTCTGCGGTAATGAATAGACCATTATCGAAATCGGCTACCACACCAAACGTGATACTTTCTGACTCTTCAGGCGTTAACTGCTCACCACCTTTAAGTTGAGACACTGGATCTGTCGGAGGCAGTGTTGCACGGTCAATAAGTTCACCACCTGTACCAAACGCGGTAGTTACGTTACGCACGTTGCTTTGACCAAGGGTAGGTGCTTTAAAGCCTGTTGAGAACGCACCACGGAAAGCAATGTTCTCAAGTGCTTGCCAACGGAAAGCAATCTTACCTTTCGTTGTGTCACCGAAATCAGAGAAGTCTTCATAACGTAGCGCACCGGCTAACATGAAGTTTTCAGTGATATACGCTTCTGCGTCAATGTACAGTGCGATGTTGTTGCGGGACACACGACCTTGGCTATTGGCCGCCAAGCCAGGGAAACCATTTGAGCCAATGCCAAAGCCTTGTGTCGCCAGCGGACCTATTTCATAAGAGGCAGTATCACCTGCAAAGCTCTCATAACTTTCGTTGCGATATTGGAAACCAGTTGCCACGAATAGTGGTTCATATAAACCAACATCGAACGGCTTAGTGAAATCAATATCAAGGGTTTGCTCAGACTGCGTATAGCGACCTGGGCTAAATTCTGTAGGTGTTTCTGGACCTAAAGACGGGTTGATGGTGTTGCTAATAGCAAAGTCAACTTCGTTTTGGCCAAGGTTCAAGCTCACGTCATACGTGATATCGTGGTCAAGTTCGCCTTTCGTACCAAAGACAAGTGACATATCTGTAACCGTACCACCGAAACGAGGTGTGAAACCACCTGGCAGCATTTCGTTGAACGCCCAACAGTCAGGATTGTTCTGAACTTCGTTAATATAACGCGGGTTCTCTAGTACGTTATCACCAACTACGATGTCGGTTGGACAGTTACCTGACATATCGCCGGTTAAATCACCAACAAGCAGTAGTTGCTCGCCATCGTCATTTGTACCACCATCGTTCACACCACCACGATTGTGTGGGTTACGGAAGTAGAAACCACCTTCAACTTCACGCTCGGCGTAGTTACCAAACATGTAAGCTTCTGAGGTAGCAGAAAGCTCTATACCTGCATTAGCGAAAAGTTTGATGTCGTGTTTGATCTCAGGTGAGCCCCAAATTTGCGCAGGATCTGCTACAAAAGTGTTCCCAGCCGCTATCAATGCAGCAGCGTCTGCACGCTGTACACTTCGAGATGTGTCGTCTGCAGTACGGTATTCAGCTGAAAGGTTAATAAAGCCTTTGTCAGATAGAGGAAGACCTACGTTACCCGACATCTGAATCATGTCGCCGTCGCCTTCGTAGAAAGAGCCGTAACGGGCTTCAAACGAACCGCCTTCTGATGCATCGTTAAGTACGAAGTTAATTACGCCCGCAATCGCATCAGAACCGTATTGTGCTGCTGCACCATCGCGAAGTACTTCCACTTGCTTTAATGCCGCTGCTGGGATAACAGAAATATCAGGACCTTGTGCACCGTCAGAAAGACCACCACCAAGGAAAGTGATAACCGCAGAACGGTGACGACGTTTACCATTTACAAGCACAAGCGTGTGGTCTGATGCCATACCGCGAAGGTTAGCAGGACGAACAAGCGTTGAAGCATCGTTGATCGGCTGGTCGTTTACGTTAAAAGACGGAACAACAGTCTGCATCATAGATACCATATCAGTGGCACCCTGCTGCTTAAACTCTTCGTCAGAAATAATATCAATTGGCACCGCTGAGTCAGCGACCGAGCGAGGCGCTGCACGTGAACCAACTACCGCAATTTGTTCAAAATCTTCGGCCTTAGCACTCTCTTCAGCTTCTTGCGCATAAACAGGTGCAGCGGCCATTACTGAAAACGCAGCTGATGCAGCTAATACGCCACGCACGTTTTTGGTCAATAAAGACAAGGTTGTATTCATGGTGGTTTCCCGGAGTTTCTCTAAGACACCTTCAGCGTTTTAAACACATTAAAAAAATGCTCAGAGTAGTTGTTATTTTTTACCTTCAACACTGACTCATTTGCGGTCAGATGGTGTTTTTTATAGAACGCAAGATATTAAAAAACAAACCTTTTTCGACAAAATAAAAATATTTTTTCACTCCGTAGAGGATTTTAATTTCTGACCTGTCTATATAATTTTTACGGGAATAAAAGTGCGGGATTTTTGGCGGGTTTTAATAAAAAAAGCCGACTATAAGCCGGCTTTTAAATCGTTTTTTACAAACCTAAAAATTTGTACATGGAAACAAGATTTACTCTGCTTCTTTGTACTTTGCAGCCGTTTCTTTAATAAGCGGTTGAAGCTCGTTTTGTTGGAACATTTCAATAATGATATCGCAACCGCCTACAAGCTCACCTTCAACCCATAGTTGCGGGAATGTCGGCCAGTTTGCATATTTTGGTAGTTCTGCGCGGATGTCTGGGTTTTGAAGAATATCTACATAAGCAAATGGTTCGCCACATGACATCAACGCTTGCGATGCTTGTGAAGAAAAGCCACAGCTAGGTAGTTTAGGAGAACCCTTCATATACAACAAAATTGGGTTTTCTTCGATTTGCAGCTTGATTCTATCTAGCGTTGATTGATTTTCAGTATTATCCATTTGATTCCTCTGAGCACAAAAGTGTATTCCCAGTTAGATGGGAATGCATGAATGATTTATCAAGGGAAAGGGTATCATAATTTTATGTTTAATTACCCATAGCTAAATTGATCTTTTCAACTTCTGAATCGTTATCTACCCATACATTGCAATACAAATTAGTGTCACATTTTAACTTTTGAAAAAAAATTCACATTTTTGTCATTGAGTTATAGGACTTTATCCCCACATTTGGGATATGCTTTAGCGTCTAGAGCAGTATATTGAACATAGAATTAATATGCACTTATTGAACAGGCGAAGATAAGTGGGCTTTAGACTACAATACTAAACCAACATGGAGACCGTCATGGCTTTTGAATTACCAGCATTACCATACGAACAAAATGCACTAGAACCGCATATTTCTGCTGAAACGCTTGAGTACCACTATGGCAAGCACCACGCTACTTATGTAACTAAGCTTAACGGCCTAGTTGAAGGTACTGACATGGAAAACAAAAGCCTAGAAGAAATCATCAAATCTTCTGACGGCGGTGTTTTCAATAACGCAGCGCAGGTATGGAACCACACGTTCTACTGGCACTGTCTAAGCCCGAATGGCGGCGGTGAGCCAACAGGCGCGCTAGCAGAAGCTATCAACGCGAAGTGGGGCTCATTCGCAGACTTCCAAGCAGCATTTAACGATAAAGCTGTTAACAACTTCGGTTCAAGCTGGACGTGGTTAGTTAAAACTGCAGACGGCAGCCTAGATATCGTTAACACAAGCAACGCGCAAACGCCTATTTCTGGCGACGACCTTACGCCAGTGCTTACTGTTGACCTTTGGGAACACGCTTACTACATCGACTACCGCAATGCGCGTCCTAAGTACCTAGAAAATTTCTGGGCGCTGGTTAACTGGGAATTCGCAAGCAGCAACTTTGCATAAGCAAAAGACTGAAGCGTTAAGCGCCTTGCGCTCTTAACAGCGTAAAGTATCAGTTATAAAAAGCCCCGCTTCCAAGCGGGGCTTTTTTTATGCACTGTTGTTCATTAAGTGACACTAAATTCTTATTAAAGTTGCATTTTTCATTAGACGAAAAGATTAAAAACTATACACAATAATTACTATCGTTTTCCCAAATACCTACTAAGCTGAAATTACGGGGTTCCGTATTTAAGGGGTATTCATGGGTATTTTTGAACACTATCAAAGTCGCTATGAAGAGCGAAAACAGGAAGAGTTCACCATTGGGGAGTTCCTTGAAATTTGTAAAGAGGATCAAACCGCTTATGCAAATGCAGCAGAACGTTTGCTACAAGCTATTGGTGAGCCTGAATTAATCGACACTGCCAACGACCCGGCACTTAGCCGCATTTTCTCAAACCGCGTTATTTCTCGTTATCCAGCTTTTTCAGAATTCTATGGCATGGAAGAAGCCATAGAACAAATCGTTTCTTACCTTAAACACGCCGCACAAGGTCTTGAAGAGAAGAAACAAATTCTCTATTTGCTCGGCCCAGTGGGTGGCGGTAAATCGTCTCTGGCAGAGAGACTTAAAGAACTTATGCAGCACGTACCTATTTACATGCTGAAAGGCTCGCCTGTTAACGACCATCCATTCTGTCTGTTTGATGTCAAAGAAGATGGCGACATTTTACAAAAAGAGTACGGCATTCCTAAGCGCTACTTAAAAACCATTATGTCGCCGTGGGCACGCAAACGCCTGCATGAATTCAATGGCGATATTACCCAGTTCAAGGTGGTTCGCGTTTATCCATCAGTGCTCGACCAGGTGGGTATCGCTAAAACCGAACCCGGTGACGAAAACAACCAAGATATTTCATCTTTGGTGGGTAAAGTTGATATTCGCCGCTTAGAACAATATGCACAAAACGACCCTGATGCTTACAGTTATTCAGGTTCACTATGTAAGGCCAATCAGGGCTTAATGGAATTTGTGGAGATGTTCAAAGCACCGATTAAAGTGCTGCATCCACTTTTAACTGCTACACAAGAGGGTAACTACAACCCAACAGAGGGCTTCTCTGCGCTTCCCTTCGATGGGCTTATACTTGCGCATTCAAATGAGTCTGAGTGGCAATCGTTTAGAAACAATAAGAATAACGAAGCCTTCCTAGACCGTGTCTATATTGTAAAAGTACCGTACTGTTTGCGAGTACGTGAAGAAATTAAGATCTACAAAAAGTTACTAGACAGCAGCGAGCTTAACGGCGCGCCCTGTGCGCCAGACACGCTAGAGTGTTTAGCGCAGTTTACTGTGTTATCGCGCTTGAAAGAGCCAGAGAACTCCAGTCTATTTTCTAAAATGCGCGTGTATGATGGCGAGAGCCTGAAAGACACCGACCCGAAAGCCAAGTCTTATCAAGAGTACCGCGACTACGCCGGTGTCGATGAAGGCATGGAAGGGTTATCCACCCGCTTTGCATTTAAGATTCTCTCCAGGGTTTTTAACTTCGATCATCAAGAAGTGGCGGCAAACCCAGTCCATTTGTTTTATGTACTGGAGCGTCAAATTGAACGGGAGCAGTTCCCTCAAGAAACCGCTGATAAGTATTTGGAGTTTTTGAAAGGCTACCTCATTCCTCGCTACGTGGAATTCATTGGTAAAGAGATTCAAACGGCTTACTTAGAATCGTATTCTGAATATGGGCAAAACCTGTTTGACCGCTATGTAACCTATGCTGATTTCTGGATCCAAGACCAAGAGTATCGCGACCCAGAAACCGGACAGCTGTTCGACAGAGCGTCACTGAATGCTGAGCTAGAAAAAACAGAGAAGCCTGCAGGAATAAGTAATCCGAAAGACTTCCGTAACGAAATCGTTAACTTTGTTTTGAGAGCCCGTGCAAATAACGGCGGCAAAAACCCAGCATGGACCAGTTACGAGAAACTTCGCACCGTGATTGAGAAGAAAATGTTCTCTAACACGGAAGACTTACTGCCGGTTATTTCTTTTAACACCAAAGGCTCTGCAGAGGAGCAGAAAAAACACGACGACTTTGTAAATCGTATGACCGAGAAGGGATATACGCAAAAACAAGTTCGGTTGCTGTGTGAATGGTACCTGCGCGTACGTAAAGCGTCTTAGCGCTAAACGCATGTGGTGCTGAAGCGCGTGTAATGCGTGCTTCAGCACGGGTATTTGTAGTTCACAACAAGACAAGCAGGTGTGTATGGCGCATTTTATTGACCGAAGGTTAAACAGCAAAGGTAAGAGTACGGTAAACCGCCAGCGCTTTATTAAGCGTTACAAACAGCAGATAAAGCGCGCTGTTTCTGATGCAGTGGGTAAACGTTCTGTTACCGATTTAGATTCTGGCGAGCAAATTAGCATTCCAGCCAGAGATATCTCTGAACCTATTTTTCATACCGGCCGCGGCGGCAGTAGAGATATTGTCCACCCCGGCAACGACCAATTCACAGCGGGTGATAAAATTGATAGGCCGCCAGGCGGCGGTGGCAAGGGCGCAGGCGAAGGCGACGCTAGCAATGAAGGCGAAGGCCAAGATGAGTTCGTATTTTCTATATCCAAAGACGAATATTTAGACCTACTTTTTGAAGATTTAGCGCTTCCCAACTTAAAGAAAAATCAATTTGATAAAGTCACCCAATACGAAACCTATCGCGCAGGTTATCAGACCGATGGCGTGCCAAGTAATTTAGATATCGTTCGCTCGCTTAAAGGCTCTGTGGCAAGGCGTATCGCCTTAAGCGGAAGTGATAGAAAGAAACTAAGAGAACTTGAAGAAAAACTTGCCCTGCTTGTAGAAGACAAGCACGACAATACGTTAGCCATAAATGCATTAAAAGAAGAAATTGAAGCACTTAAAGCCAAAATAGCCCGAGTGCCTTTTATTGATACTTTCGATTTGCGCTTTAAGAACTATGACAAACGCCCGCTTCCCTCAAGCAAAGCCGTAATGTTTTGTTTAATGGATGTATCTGGCTCTATGGACCAAGCCACCAAAGATATGGCTAAACGGTTTTATATCTTGCTGTATCTCTTTTTGACGCGAACCTACGAAAACGTAGACGTGGTGTACATTCGTCATCACACGCAAGCGAAAGAAGTAGACGAGCACGAGTTTTTCTACTCTCAAGAAACCGGCGGCACTATTGTTTCAAGTGCATTGAAGCTAATGGATGAAGTCGTTCGCGAGCGCTACAGCGATGGAAATTGGAATATCTATGCAGCACAAGCGTCAGATGGCGATAATTGGGCTGATGACTCGCCGCAGTGTCGTGACTTGCTTACCGCTAAACTGCTACCCGCAACCCGTTACTATGCCTATATTGAAATAACCGAGAGGCAGCACCAAAGTTTGTGGCGAGAATACGAGAAAGTGGCCGCCACTCACGACAACTTTGTATGTAAGCACATACAAACACAGGCCGACATCTATCCTGTGTTCAGAGAGCTATTCAAACGCTCTGAACAAGATGCGCAGCAAGGAGCCTAATATGACAACCGACGCTATGGCAAAAGAAAACAGCAAGCCTGAAACATCAAAACGCCACTTATTAAGCGATGGGCCCGACTGGACGTTTCCACTTATCGAAGAGTATGAGCAACACATCGACCGCATCGCCAAAAAATTTAAGTTAGACACCTATCCCAATCAAATTGAGGTGATCACCGCAGAGCAGATGATGGATGCTTACGCCAGCATCGGCATGCCGCTTAACTACACGCACTGGAGCTTTGGCAAAAAGTTTATTCAAACTGAGCAACAATACCGTCGTGGACAAATGGGGCTGGCTTACGAAATCGTCATTAACTCTGACCCCTGCATTGCGTATTTAATGGAAGAGAACACCATTACCATGCAAGCGCTCGTTATGGCACATGCGTGCTACGGTCACAACTCATTCTTCAAAGGCAACTACTTATTTAAAACCTGGACCGATGCCAGCTCTATCATCGACTACCTAGTATTTGCTAAAAACTACATTGCTAAATGCGAACAAAAATATGGATTTGATGAAGTCGAAAATATGCTCGACTCGTGCCACGCGTTAATGAATTACGGCGTTGACAGATACAAACGCCCGCAGAAAATTTCGTTACAAGAAGAGAAAAACAGACAAGAAGAGCGCGAGGCCTACCTGCAATCGCAAGTGAACGAGCTTTGGCGCACCCTGCCAAATAGCCCGCATAGCAAACACAAAGAAAAAATTCGTTTTCCACAAGAACCGCAAGAAAACCTGCTTTATTTTATTGAAAAAAACGCACCTTTACTTGAACCTTGGCAACGTGAAATTGTGCGTATTGTTCGGAAAGTTTCGCAGTATTTTTATCCGCAGAAGCAGACTCAAGTAATGAATGAAGGATGGGCCTGTTTTTGGCACTATCACATTCTAAATGAGATGTATGACGAGGGTTTGGTCAGCGACCGCTTCATGATGGAGTTTTTGCACAGTCATTCAAGCGTCGTTATGCAGCCAGAGTACAACAGCCCTTATTACTCTGGCATCAATCCGTATGCGTTAGGCTTTTCCATGTTCATGGATATTAAACGGGTGTGTCAGTCTCCCACTGAAGAAGACTATAAATATCTTCCAAGTATTGCGGGAAAAGACTGGCTTGAGACCGTGCATTTCGCCATGGAAAATTTTAAAGACGAAAGTTTTATCAGTCAGTTTTTATCGCCTAAAGTTATTCGCGACTTTAAGTTATTCGCCCTTGAAGATGACACCACCAAGCCCTTTATTGCGGTGAGCGCTATTCATGACGAAATGGGTTATCAAATTATTAAAGAGAAGCTGTCTGCTCAATACAATTTGAGTAATTTAGAACCCAACATTCAGGTACATAACGTTGATGTGAGGGGCGATCGTTCGCTAACTCTTCGCTATATTCCTCAGCGAGGAATTCCGCTAGGCGATTCAAAAGATGAAGTTATGCGCCACCTGCACAGGCTGTGGAAATTTGATGTACGTTTAGAGCAAGACAATGGTGATGATGGTATTGACGTGATATCAGAGTGTAAACGTGCACCGCAGGCGTGAGCCTGCGGTCAGCCCTCAGAACAAGATTTTAAGCCGCCTTTGCACTTTCCATTTCTTTTCTGGAACACAGTAACAATGACAGTGCGCCTATTGCTGCAAAAACGGCTGCGGTAACGAAAGTCTCATAGGCGTTAGTGCCTTGCTGCCACTGCTGCCCTGCCATGTAGTTTCCAAATGCGCCACCTAATCCAAACGCTATACTGATGTATACCGCTTGCCCTCGGCTTTGATACGCCTTCGGCAGGAACTGGTGGATAAAATGCACCGATACTGCGTGCGTTAAACCAAAGCTTAACGCATGAATAAGCTGACTCAACACAATCACCATAAAGGAATCAGCGAATGCCGCCATGACATACCAGCGAAGCCCTGTCAGTGCGATGCTCACAAACAATAAATTCCACACTCCAAACTGGCTAATCAGACGGCGGGCAATAAGAAATATCCCCACCTCGGCAAGTACCCCAAGCGCGATAAAGATGCCAGTTTGTTGGCCGCTGTAATGAAGGTCGCACATGTAAAGTGCGAAAAATCCGTAATACGCACCAAAGCTAATTTGCAAGCACGCTGAAGCGAATATAAAGATGGCGAAAGGTTTTTGTTTGGCGTATTTCCAAATACTTCCCGCCGTAGACGTTTCAGGTGCAGCTTCTTTGGGCGCACGTATGAACAAGGTACTGATGAACAGTAACGCGAGTACGCCAATACTGGCGTGCACTGGCGTGTCGGTAGAAAAAATATCTAGGGCTTTACCCACACCTACCGTCAAACAAATAAAGCCAACGCTCCCCCATAGCCTTACCTGCCCATACGTGGCATTGGTTTTCGCCACCGTATTCATCGTGATAACTTCAAGTTGAGGCAACACCGCTGTCCAGAACATCATCATTAACCCAAAAGCCAGCGTAAGCCCCCAAAAACTGGTGAAGTAAAACACCGAACTAAAAGTCAGTACAGTGAGCAAGCAGCCTAAACGCATTACGCCAATGGCATTACCCGTTTTATCGGCCACGCCAGCCCACAGGCCAGGCCCTAAAATACGCGCTAGCGTTATAACCGCAAAGAGTTCACCGATTTCGGCAGAGGAAAATCCCCGCCCATCAAGGAAGATACCTAAATAAGGCACAAGCACGCCAAGCTGACCGAAGTAAAGCCAGTAGGTGATAGCAAGAATAAAGAGGCCGGTTTTGCTGCTTGCTGGGCTCGCCGCAGTATTGTTGGCATCGTTTAGGCCATTTGGTGACAATTCACATCTCCATATGCAAAAACGCCACTAGCGCAGAACCGGCAGTGGCGAATGATAAAATTAATTAGCGCAACATGCGCTCATGCTGCGTGTATCTTTAATCCGCGTTAACGTCGCAGTCTTGGCATTGCGGTCTTGCGATTTAAAAAACTGCTATGCCTGACCCGCAATTGGTTTCGTGGTCGACTGCACACCGGCATTTTGCGCGCGGTGGCGTAGCAGATGATCCATCAATACCAGTGCCAGCATGGCTTCAGCAATAGGTACAGCACGGATACCCACACACGGGTCGTGACGACCTTTGGTGACGATATCGATTTCTTCATTGTCTTTATTGATAGTTTTACCGGGAACCGAAATACTTGAGGTCGGCTTAAGCGCCATGTGTACTTCAATATCCTGACCGGTAGAGATGCCGCCTAGCACGCCACCTGCATGATTAGATGTAAATCCTTCAGGAGTAAGCGTATCGCGGTGTTCACTGCCTTTTTGATTAATAACATCAAAACCATCACCAATTTCCACGCCTTTCACGGCGTTAATTCCCATCATGGCGTGGGCGATTTCAGCATCTAGCCTATCGAAAACAGGCTCGCCTAGGCCTACAGGCACATTCTTCGCAACAACCGATACTTTCGCGCCAATGCTGTCGCCTGACTTTTTAAGGTCTCGCATGTACTCGTCCAGCGCGTCTAGCTTAGACTCATCAGGACAGAAAAACGGGTTAGTGTTGGTTACGCTGTGATCAACCTTATCTACTGTTACCGGCCCAAGCTGAGACAAATAGCCTAATACCTCAATACCGTGCACTTCTTTAAGGTACTTTTTCGCAATACCACCTGCGGCTACGCGAATAGCCGTTTCACGTGCAGACGAACGACCACCACCGCGATAGTCACGGCTTCCGTACTTTTGATCGTAGGTATAGTCAGCGTGGCCTGGACGAAAGCGGTCCTTGATATTGCCGTAATCTTGGCTTCGCTGATCTTTATTTTTAATTAATAAACCAATACTGGTGCCAGTAGTTTTACCTTCAAATACGCCAGATAAAATTTGTACTTCATCGTCTTCTCTTCGCGCCGTAGTATAACGAGAGGTGCCGGGCTTACGTCTGTCTAAATCAACCTGAAGATCTTCTTCAGTGATCTCAAGTCCTGGAGGGCAACCGTCTACTACACCGCCAATTGCAATGCCGTGGCTTTCACCAAACGTGGTTACAGTGAAAAGTTTTCCGAAGCTGTTACCTGACATAATTAACTATTAATCCTTACTACTAAAATACTGTACTAGTGTGTCTTTGCGCACGGCGAAAATACCTGAACCACCGTTATCGAATTCAAGCCAAATCACTTCTAACCCGGGGAACCTTTCGCTCATGTGCACTTCGCTATTTCCAACTTCAACGAATAACCAGCCACCGTCATTAAGGTAAGTTGGCGCCTCTTTAAGCATGATATCAACCAGTTCCAGACCGTCTTCACCTGCGGCAAGGGCAAGCTCAGGCTCGTGGTGATACTCTTCAGGCAAGTCAGCCATGTCCTCTGCGTCAACATAAGGCGGATTAGACACGATAAGGTCGTATTTCTGCCCTTCTAAACTTGAAAACAGGTCAGACTGAATGGGATAAACACGGTGACTAAGACCATGCTCCTGAATATTAATATCGGCCACTTCCAATGCATCTGTGCTGATATCTACGGCATCTACCTGCGCCTCTGGGTATGCATGAGCAAGCGCAATAGCGATACACGCACCGCCCGTGCACATGTCGAGGATAGTGTTAGGCGTCGATTCTACAAATGGCGCAAACTCTTTTTGAATAAGTTCAGCAAATGGAGAGCGAGGAATGAGCACTCGCTCGTCTACGTAGAACGGCATACCGCAGAACCAGGCTCCGTTTGTGATATAAGGTAATGGCATGCGAGTTTGCACGCGCTTTAAAACAAGCTCTGCAATCTTCTCTCGCTCGCTTTTCGTTAAGCGAGACGTCATTACGCTGTCCCCAACTTGTTCCAATATAGGATGAGGCAAATGTAAGGCTTGCATAACTAGGCTTGTCGCTTCATCCCATGCATTGTCAGTACCATGACCAAAATACAAAGCCGCATCGTTAAAACGGCTGGTTGCCCATCGTGTCATATCTAACAGGGTATGCAGATCTTCAATGGCTTCTTCGAGGTAAAACTTATCGGTCATGGCGTTTGGGTACATCAAAAATTTCAAAGCTGGTATCATACCCAAACTTCATACCGATTCACATAATTAACTACGTACCGAATCTTTCTATTCGTTATAATTTAGGCGTTTTGAATCGTTAAACTCGAGTGTATTTACCCAAGCTATCGTTGATGAAAACCTTTAAAAAAGAACTCAAAGCATTGAAGAAGCAACTTTCTGAACCTCATCGCCATAACAGTCAGGCGAGACAGGAAGGCGCCCGTAATGGAAATATGTCTACGAATACCGAGGAAGAGACCTTTTCATTTGCCGATGCAATGCAGGGAGTGACGCCTTTATCACAAGATAAAGTTGAGCCCGATAAGCAAGTTGAGTTATTTAAGAAGTCACAGCAGGTAAAAGGTAAACACCTAAAACACAGTAAGCAATTAGCGGCAAGCTTCGACTTTTCTGATATGTACCAGGCAGCGTTGCCGCAAGAAGGGCCCATGCGCTTTTGCCAAGAAGGTGAGTCTACGCATATTTTGAAGCAGCTGCGCCGTGGCGACTACTCGCCAGAAATGACTTTAGATTTACATGGCCTTACCCGAGAGATGGCAAAAGCCGAGCTTGCCGCACTTATTCACACGGCAAGAAAAGAACTGATAGATTGCGTGTGTGTAATGCATGGTTTTGGTCAGGGCGTGCTAAAAGCCGCCCTGCCCCATTACTTAGTTCAGCACCCACACGTACGTGCATTTCATCAAGCGCCCCTCGAATACGGTGGACAAGCAGCACTATTGGTACTCATCGACATACCGCTTCAAAACAACAAGCGTTAATTTGCACCTAGACAGCCATACATGGTGACTTATTTGTCTTCATCTGCACTGTTGTGCATAAACAAATAAGTGTAATACATCATCATCGCTACAATAATGCCTATACCGAGTAGTGAGCCCCATACTACGGGGTCTTTCATCATAGTCCACAACATAAGTAATCTCCTCTTCAACTAAGTAAATAGTAGAAGAGGCGTTAGATAGAGGATGTGATCCAGATCAAATTCGATTTCTAGTCGTTAGCTGTCGGCCTAATTATTTGATCCAGGTCAACATACAGTTAATACCAATCCGCATATTTGTCGCGCCATCACAATTGGGGCTTTGCCATACTTAGTTGTAACGATTGAATATGTTCAGGTTTCCCTCATAACCAAGCAACGCCTCCGCATTACGGCACAGCTGCTCCATCGACTCACTAACTTGTATATCAAAATTGGGGGGTGTTGCTCGAAGACTGTGTTGAAAGATTTTGGCGTTTACATGGTTCGCAAGCAAAAGAAAACCCAAACACCCATACGTTCTCAGAAAGGGAAGCCGTGAGCAAAGTTGAGATGCGGCAGTATGTGTAATCGTTAAACTTTTGTCGGGAATAGATAGAATTACCCACTTATCAAGTTTCTGACCCTCTCTTGCGATATTCCTAAACCATCCGTCGACAACGCTATCGTCGTATACATTGCTTGGTATATCAAATAAAACATTGTTGACGTTGAAAAAACGGTATTGATGCTGACTACCTACCATGGCTACCTCCTGTTATGCCTTCATTCAATTGGTAGAGTGGAGCACTGAGCAAAGATCAGTTTAGACAGGGCGAGTTCGCCTAGTTAGGACTGTTATGGCTATCGTCTGGCATTATTGAACTGATTAACATTGTGGGCCTGCAGACAAGCAAGTACTTTTTCACTCAACCACAGTGTTGCCTGAGCAGTGTCGTCAAAGTATTCGAATGCTAGTGTTGAAGATTCATAAACACGAGACCAAAACTTCTTTTGCATTGCCACACCTTCTGGTTCATGAAGCACCACTGCCGTGGCAATTAGCCCCAATGCTACGGCTTTACTAACAATTTCTTGCCCAGCGTTAGTAGCCTCCATGGGCGCAAGTGCCAGACCATGCACATTTACTAAGCTTCCCCAACACGGTGTATCAATATTCTTTCTTTGTGCGCCAACCACACGCTCATACTTTTGCATGAACTCAAGATTAAACGGACCTACTAAGTCTATATGTAGAATATTTTGCTCTGCTTGAAAATGAGCGTGAACTTCTCCATGCGCACTAAACTTGTCTATATCCATACGTTCCTCCACTTGAAAAGTATAGAACAAGATTAGGGCCAGATAAATTTGTTGCATATTGAGGGATAAAATTAATTCACAAAAAGGTATTGCAAATCATTCTCATTTACACTATCTTGTAAATGCCTGTTCGACGTTGGGTAAAAAACGGTCTTGGCTTAGCGTCGCTGAGGGATAGACGCCCGTCTATCCCTCAATTTTTTTCTTCAATATATTTTTCTACTTATCTTAATCAACGTTCATAGACGCATAAAAAAAGCGACTATAACGTCGCTTTTTCTCGCTTCTTTAATTTAGCTAAACAGCTTCATAAACCAACCTTTTTGAAGATCTTCCTCGCAGGTTTTAAGTTGCGTAGCATAGCGCAGCGAGCGCGCTTTAACTTTTGACGCCACTTTCTTCAGCCACGGCTTTCTATCATAGCTTCTGCGTTTGTACCCGCCCCATCCTTCGTGATAGTTAAGGTATTGCGCGTAGGCGTCCCATTTAGAAATACCGTTCACTTTTTGCGACTTGTAAATAAACCATCCCATAAAGTCGATAGCGTCCTCGAAATCATCACGATCCGCACCACTGTTATCTGTTTCCCTCATATAGTCAGACCAGGTAGGTGTTTTCGCTTGTGAATAGCCATAAGCCGAACTAACACGCCCCCAAGGAATAAGCCCGAAGAAAACGTAATCACGCGGTGGAAGCGCATCGTGGCGGAAGGAACTTTCTTGATACATCATGGCCATTGGAACATGTATTGGCACACCCCATTTATCGCGGGCATCAGCAGCTGCATCATACCAATCGTCCTTTTCGTAGAATATTTCGCACAAATTACTGATGTCTTTAGGGGGCGTAGTTGCACACCCAGCGATAAACAGCGGAAAAAGAACGATGAGAGTTGATAAAAAAACAACCAATTTTTTGAACTTTTGGTTCATAGCTTGTCTTAACTAATGTTCTAGTAAAATGTGTGTTTCCCTGGAACCCTTCGATGCCTGACCTATGTCAGGCATTTTTTTTTGCTGGGGCCTCAGCGAAATAATCACGAATAAATGTATCAAAGTCTTTAACATCAGCAGCTTCTATTTCTTTTTGAGCAGCAAACGACACGTCAGCTTGGGCAGCAAAACCAGAAGCATCCGTATCCGTGTATTCAAAAGACTTCATCTCAGCTTGATAAGCTTGTGCCAGTTCTAAGCCCAACACGCCATTATCTTTGTCGCTTTCTAGCAAAGTAGCAAGTAGTTTACCTGACGGTGTTAGCGCCGGATCCGCCACTTTTTCAGCCTCGACGTTCACCGCTTGTGTATAACGCGACGTATCATTGGCTAAATCGAGTAATTCGGCCGCTTGCTCGAAGGACTTAAACAGCGAGGCACACCATTTAGGTAGTGAAATATTTTCTCCGCCATTTTGCAGGAGCAAATCAGGGTTTCGCCCTTCTAACACTACTTTATTCATATTCTCTTTAGCTTCTTTAAGCTGCGCTTCGTCGAGTTCTGCACTTGGCATTAGTAAGCACGCAACTAAGAAAACATCTAAGAAATCGAATTGCGTCTGTGAAATACCAATTGCCGAAAATGGATTTACATCTAGAGCGCGCACTTCAATGTAGCTGATACCGCGTCTAACCAAAGCGTCTGTTGGCTTTTCCATTGACTGAGTGGGCTGCTTAGGGCGTATAGGCGAGTACAGTTCATTTTCAATTTGAATGATGTTGCGACTTAACTGTTGATAATTGCCCCCTTCGCCTGCAGCAAACTGGCTGAACCGGGATGACGGCGTATTCATCGCATCGCGCAGCAAAGTGACATAGTTGTCTAGCTTGTTGTAACAAATCTTAAGCGACGATTGCTCTGCACTTGTGTAGCCTAAATCACTCATGCGAAGTGATGTCGCGTATGGCATGTATACCGTGCCCTTACCTACCTTTTTAAAAGGTAACGCATGCTGCTTTCCTTTTAAAAACGATCCACATAATGCAGGGGATGCACCGTACAAATAAGGAATAAGCCAACACAACCTGCGGTAGTTGCGGATAAGCCCAAAATAATCGGCTGAAGTCTGCTCTTGAGAATGTTCTTTTCCGTTCAGTTCAGCCCATAGCTTCCAAAACGTTTCGGGAAGAGAAAAGTTGAAATGCACGCCGGCAATTGCCTGCATCATACTGCCGTAGCGGTTTTTAAGACCAATGCGATATACACGCTTCATCTTGCCCACATTTGACTCACCAAAATAGGCGATGGGAATGTGCGCTTCATCATCTATAAAGCATGGCATACTTAGCGGCCATATTTGCTCTTCACCAATATTATCAATAACGAATTTATGGATATCTTTTAACTGAGAAATCGTTTTGGCAGCACTGTTTTCTGGCGGCGTAATGAATTCAAGCAACGATTCAGAAAAGTCTGTTGTGATTGAGTCATGGGTTAGCGCAGATCCCAGCGGTTTAGGATGGGGTGTTTGTGCCAACGTACCGTTCGGGTTTATACGAAGGGCTTCGCGCTCAACGCCGCGCTTAATATCTTTTAGCGCAGCGAGAAATTCGGGTGACTTAAGCGCAGCAATGCGCGCATCAAAACGGGATGAGTCTACAGTCAAAATGGTGGTCCGTTATGTCAATATAGCCCCCTGTTATGGGGGGCAATAATGTAAATTCAACAAAAATCAATCTATCAGTTTAACGTTTCTCGGGTATTACTCTCTACTGATAACTCGATAATTGGCATCGATAGCGCGTTTAACTGAGGCAAAATTTTAGCTTTATCGCCTACTACAATAATTTGCATCTTATCAAGATTCAAATATTGCTTTGCCAAGGTATCCATCGTTTTCTTATCAATATTGTTGATAATAGCAAGCTGCTCTTCACGATAGCCTTTATCAAGACCATAGCTAAGCAATTGCCTTAAAAAGCGCGCTTTACTGGTAGGTGTTTCAAATTCAAGTGCGTCGCTTAACGTAAAGGCATTGCGCATGAACGCAATTTCTTCCTCGGTTACACCTTCAGTGCGGTAGCGATTAATCTCTTTTAAAATTTCAGCGATACCTTCACCTGTGTTAGCAGCAGTGAGGTCGGTACTTGCTTCAAACCAGCCAAGGGTTTTGCCACCAACGAAACCACTATTTGCTCCATAGGTGAAGCCTTTATCTTCTCGAAGGTTCAGATTTATGCGGCTATTAAATGCTCCCCCTAATGGGAAGTTCATAAGGCGAGACTTAAAGTGATCGCCTGTCGCATCAAAAGGTAAGCTTCTATCAACAATAAATACTACCGACTGAACCGCTTCTGGGCTATCCACTAGGAAGATTTGGTTTTCTTCGTACTTGGGAAAATCGCTGTAATCAGCAAATTCATAGGAATTCCCCTTCCACTGACCAATAAAGTCTAGTGTATTCACCATGTCTTTTTTCGGTAAGTTACCAACAACGACGATACTCGCTTTATCTGGCGAATAGTAATTGGCATAAAACGTTTTAACATCTTCCAACGTGATATTCTGCACAGTTTGCAGCGTGCCTTCATCCGGCAGGCTGACACGGTTCTCTTCACCAAACAAAACGAGGTCACGCGCGCGGCGGGCTAAGCTAGACGGCGTTTTCGCTTGTTGCTGCAAGCCTTGTACAACACGCTCTTTCATGCGGTCAAAATCTTCTTGAGTGAACGCAGGGTTGAACAGCTTTTCTTTTAACAGCGCTAGGGTTTCATCTAAATGCTTGGTTAAAGTAGACACGTAAACCTGTGAGTATCTACCTGCAGTACTAAATCGGATAGCGCTACCCAGTTTTGCAAGTTCGCTAGCTAATTCTTCATTACTGTAATGCTTTGTAGTTTCATTCATAAGTAACGCGGTTAAGTAGGCCGTACCCGCTTTCCCCTCAGGGTCTAGCAACATGCCTCCATCCATACCTAATGTAAGCGTTACCGTTGGCGTTTCGGTGCTGGTTACGCCAAGTATTTCAATGCCGTTAGCAAGTTCAGACTCCCAATAATCAGGAACTTCCACAACCGGTGCCTCACCGGCTTTCGGCATTACGCTTCTGTCAAAGCTAGGGGCGGTATTGGTAGATAGGGCACTGGTAACGGCTTCATTTTCAGACACTTCTACCGTATCGATTTGAATATTTCTCACCGGACGTTCAAAGGTCTGCTCAGCCGCAGCGAGCTGAACCTGCCCTTTGGGCACCACGCTTAATACAACGCTGTTGGCGTCTTTAATATATTTATTGTAAACACGCATAACGTCTTCAGCAGTTACGGCGTTATAACGCGCAATATCTTCGGCAATCAAATCTGGCGCTTGGTAAAAGGTTTCGTTAGCGGCGAGGGCTGACACTTTGCCAGACACACTTTGTAAGCCAAATACCGTACGCGCTTCAATTTGTCCTTTTGTACGCGCTAAATCATCTGCCGTTACACCACGTGCCTCAAACTCTTTTAGGGTTTCATTCAGTACGTTCTGGAGAGTAGAAAGTGAGGTAATTTTTGCAGGATTAGCCAAAGCGAGTAGCTGGAATTCACAGGCAAGTTCGCGGCAAGGGTGAGACACCACGGCTTGCACCGCCATGCCTTCTTTCACTAGGTTTTTGTAAAACAGTGAGGTTTTTCCACCGCCTAAAATATCGGCCAATACGTCCAGTGGCGCTTCGTCTTCATGGCGACCATACACTGTAGGATAAGTTATTTGCAGAAGCGGAAGATGAACTTTATCTTCTAACGTTACATAACGGGTTTCGTCTAGCGTTACTGGCTGAGGCTCAGGCTCTTCTACTTTAGGTCCTGATGGGATTTCCCCAAAGTACTTGTTCACCCACGCTTTGGTTTTGGCTACGTCGATATCGCCACCAATAGTTAGGACCGCATTGTTCGGGCCATACCAGCGCTTAAAAAAGGCTTTTAGGTCATTGACGTCAACCCGGTCTAAATCTTCTACATAGCCGATAGTCATCCACGAGTATGGATGCCCTTCAGGATATAGCGCTTCACCATTAAGCTCGAAACGCAATCCATACGGCTGATTGTCCACACGCTGCGCACGCTCGTTTTTAACCGTTTCTCTTTGGTTTTCAAACTTAGTTTGGTCTACGGCCTCTAAAAGATAGCCCATTCTGTCAGACTCTAACCAAAGGACTTTTTCTAATTGGTTGGCAGGCACTGTTTCAAAATAGTTAGTGCGATCGGTATTGGTTGTGCCATTTAAGTTACCGCCCGATTCTGTAATAACCTTAAAATGCTGCTCATCGGCAACGTGTTTTGAGCCTTGAAACATCATGTGCTCAAAAAAGTGAGCAAAACCCGATTTACCTACCTCTTCTCGCGCAGAGCCAACGTGATAGGTAACGTCAACATGAACCAGTGGGTCAGAATGGTCTTCGTGGAGAATGACGGTAAGTCCGTTTTCTAATGTGTACTTTTCGTAAGGAATAGACACGGTGTTCGACGAATCAGCTACTGTGTTTAGTTGGTTATTCGTCTTCTCTTCCTGTACGTGCTGACACGCTGTTACTGCAATGACGCCTATGGTCATAACGAAGGTACGTAGGGTCAGTTTTCCTGACATGATGATTCCTTTTAAATTACTACACATTCTTCACTCTGCCTTTTCACTCTGTATTCACTAAGTGGTACTTGGCTTATTGGGTGAAAACAGAGGTTGCTATCTCTATAGCGCAAGCGAATTTTCGAAGACTACCAGACTTTTTAGCGCTTTACTTGCTTCGACTTTGCTATGATTGTATTAATTTGTGTATTTCTGAAATACACTTACACTTCATAGTCTTTTGTAAAATAGGCTTTAGCCAGTTGAATTCGCTAAGTGGTACGAATGAACTGACAAACGGTTTCCATTTGGAATAGAAATAGCCCAATAGAAGTTGCGAAATAAAAAGGATAGTTGCATGGATCAGTCAACAACAGTAGTCGATATTGATTTTGGAATGTCACAGCTAAGTGGTAACAAAAAACTGTTGTTCACCCTACTTGGTAAGTTTACGGACGAATACCGTTCTCTTGATGCTGACTTGCAGGCGCATGTTGCTAAGGGTGATTTTAATGAGGCTTACTCTCTTGTTCACACACTAAAAGGCGTGACAGGAAACCTAGGGCTTTTTGCTTTGCACAATGCGAGCAAGCCTGTAGAAAGCGGCTTTAGAAACGACAAACGCGTTGCTGAACAATACCCTGCTTTTATCGCAGTACTAGATGAAACCATTGCTGCGGTTGATGCGTTGATCAAAGAGCCAGAAGTCACAGCTTCTGCCCCGGCACCGGCGAATGGAGCAGCAGCTGAGCAAGCGCGAAAACAGTTAATGACAGCGCTGAAAGCGAGCGAGTTTATCGCCCAGGACAAACTGGATGAATGGCTAGATGCCCTTGCCCTACCACAAGAAAAGCGCTCGGCTATTATCGATGCGGTAGACGAACTTGACTATGAAGAAGCCATTTCAGAGTTAGAAAATAGCTAGTGCAGCCGATCCCCGTTCTCTTTGAAAATACAGACCTCATTATTGTTAACAAGCCTATTGGCATTGCTATGCACGATGCCACTAATGAGGCAGATGTTAGAGAAAATATTGCCGAAAACGGCGAACCAGAAAAAATAGACGGCATTGTCACCCGATTAAAAAAGCAGTTAGCCGTAACAGAACTGCATCTTTGCCACCGCTTAGATACGGGCACGTCGGGCTGCTTGTGTCTTGCTAAAAATGCAGCTGTAGCCGGAGAAATTGGCGAGCTTTTCTCATCACGACGTGTGAGCAAATACTACTTGGCGCTAAGTGATCACAAGCCTAAAAAGAAACAAGGCATGATAATGGGCGATATGAAAAATCGTCGAGGCGGCCAGCGGATTTTGCTAAAAACCACAGAAAACCCGGCTATCACTCAGTTTTTCAGTAGCGCGGCTAAGCCCGGTACCCGAGGGTTTATCGTTAAGCCTCACTCGGGGAAAACCCATCAAATTCGTGTTGCGCTTAAAAGCATTGGCGCACCTATTTTGGGTGATACACTTTATGGGGGTGAGGCATCAGACAGGCTGTATCTTCATGCATGGCATTTACAGCTTCCTTTATCTTCTGGTGAATTAGCAGTTACTGCACCTTTCGATAAAGGTGAAGTCATAAACGAAGCCGATGTGCAGACTTGGTACAACGGGCTTAATGCGCCTGAGACTTATCCATGGCCTTCCCTGCCCGCACGCTTTCTGCCGGCGTGCTAGGGGAAAACGCGAACGGCCTAATAGGTGCTAACCTAATAGGTGCTAATAGTCATAAGAAAATAGAAGCTACTTTGAATGTTTAATAGGTGCTAATGGGTAAACTACATATAGTTGGCGGCGGTGCCATAGGAAGCCTCATTGCTGCAAGCTCCCAGAAAAATGGCGTGCCGTATGACTGCTACCCCAGAGACATGAAAACCATGCCCTCTTGCGCACACTGGCAAAACGGCCAAACCACTGCGCTAAAACCTGCGAAGCCTTCACCTATCGTGTTACCTAAAAGTGATGTGCTGATAATCCCCTTAAAAGTATATCAACTTAAAGCAGCCCTATTGCAATGGCTTCCCTATCTCACACAACAACCTACCGTTGTGCTGCTTCACAACGGTATGGGCGGACTTGAGATCGCAAGAGATTTACTAGGCGGCGATTATCCGTTGCTTCTTGCTACAACCAGTCATGGCGCGTTAAAAGTAAGCGCGTCGAGCGGCGATTTTCATGTTAAGTATACTGGCGTTGGCGCAACGCAAATTGGCGCGCCTAATGTAGATAAGCCATCACCTCAAACATTGGCCGCCCTCTCACAAATAGCGCCACAGCTAGCCAGCGCAATTGCGACGTTAGATAAGGCTCTTCCGCCAGTGCAATACCAAAATAATATTCTAAGAGCATTGTGGACGAAGCTTTCCGTTAATGCTGTGATTAACCCACTAACGGCGCTTCACAATATCCAAAATAAGCACATTGCTAAGCCTGAATTTGAACAAAGCCGTATTTCAATTTGCAATGAGTTTACTCAGGTAGCGGATGCTTACGGGCTAGATTTTGATGCACTGTCAGTTCATGAAAATGTGCTGTCTGTAGCCAAGGCGACCGGAGAAAACTACTCAAGTATGCATCAGGATGTTGCTCACGGTAGACAAACAGAAATAGACGCCATCAACGGTTACATTGTAGATATGGCAACAAAAAAGGGTATTCCCGTTCCCGAGAATACCCTTTTAGTAGAGCGTGTTAAGGCGCTGAAGCTTTAACAGCGCCGAGCACCTAAATCACGCTATTTGAGGATTAAGATTATTCTTGTTCACCCGCTTCTTGCGCGTCTTTTGGCGCCTGAGGCTTCATGTGTGGGAACAAGATAACATCTTTAATGGTAGAGCTATCAGTAAATAGCATAGCTAGACGGTCAATCCCGATACCTTCACCCGCCGTTGGCGGCAAGCCATATTCAAGGGCGCGGATGTAGTCATCGTCAAAGTGCATGGCTTCATCATCGCCTGCATCTTTTTCTTCAACTTGCTTCGCAAAACGTTCTGCCTGATCTTCCGGGTCGTTAAGCTCGCTAAAGCCATTCGCTAATTCACGTCCACCTACAAAGAACTCGAAGCGGTCGGTAATGAATGGGTTGTTGTCGTTACGGCGCGCAAGCGGCGATACTTCCCACGGATATTCTGTAATGAACGTAGGTTGAATAAGCTTCTCTTCCGCGGTTGCTTCGAAGATTTCGCAAAGGTACTTACCCGCACCCCAAATGCCATCAACTTCAGGCTCTTTAATGTGAAGCTGTTTTGCCATTGCTTTAAGCGCGTCAAGGTTCGCCTCTGGGTCGCGAATAGCTTCTTCGTTAGCTTCTGGCCAGTACTTAAGAATAGCTTCGCCCATGCTTAAGCGGTCAAACGGCTTACCAAAATCGTATTCAACTTCAGACGTTACGTTACCTTCAGCGTCTTTAGTTGTGTTTTTGATAATGCTTGTACCAAGAATATCTTCTGCCAGCGTGCGCAGCATATCTTCGGTAAGGTTCATCAGGTCGTTGTAGTCTGCATACGCTTGGTAGAACTCAAGCATAGTAAACTCTGGGTTGTGACGAGTTGATAAGCCTTCGTTACGGAAGTTACGGTTAATTTCGAACACACGCTCAAAACCACCAACCACTAGGCGCTTAAGGTAAAGCTCTGGTGCAATACGCAGGTACATATCGATGTCTAGCGCATTGTGGTGAGTCACAAACGGCTTCGCTGTCGCGCCACCAGGAATAACCTGTAGCATTGGCGTTTCTACTTCAAGGTAGTCACGTTCGGTAAGATAATTGCGAATACCGTTTACGATCTTGCTACGGATCATGAACGTTTTGCGCGTTTGTTCACTTGTGATCAAATCAACGTAGCGCTGGCGATATTTCGTTTCCTGGTCACTCAAACCGTGGAATTTTTCTGGCAATGGACGAAGTGCTTTGGTTAGCAACTCGTATTGCTCCATGTTCACGTAAAGGTCGCCTTTACCTGACTTATGTAGGTCACCCGCCACGCCAATAATGTCACCAATATCTAGTGCACCATATTTTGCTTTAAGGGCTTTTTGCGTGTCTTTATCTGCGTATGCCTGAATACGGCCAGTCATATCTTGAAGCAACATGAAAGGACCACGCTTTGCCATAATACGGCCAGCAATGCTTACTTTGTTACCCTGCTCTTGTAGCGTTTCTTTGTCGAATTCACCGAACTTAGCTTGAAGCTCATCCGCATAGTTTTCGCGACGGAAGCTGTTTGGGAAACCGTTTGCACGGCACTGCTCGCGAATAGCGCTTAGCTTAGCACGGCGCTCTGCAATCAATTTGTTATCGTCTGTTTGTTGGTCAGTCATAACCTTTCACTTCGTTGTTCGGTTTACAGCCCGGATTTCAGGCTGGCTTCAATAAATTTGTCCAAGTCGCCATCCAGCACGGCTTGAGTGTTGCGTGTTTCCACGCCAGTACGCAAATCTTTAATGCGGGAGTCGTCCAAAACGTAAGAGCGTATTTGGCTTCCCCAGCCGATATCAGACTTGCTGTCTTCCATCGCTTGTTTTTCAGCGTTTTGTTTTTGCAGTTCAAACTCATAAAGTTTGGCTTTTAACTGCTTCATCGCCTGATCTTTGTTTTTGTGCTGCGAGCGGTCGTTCTGACACTGCACCACAATGCCCGTAGGTTCATGGGTAATACGTACCGCTGAATCTGTTCTGTTTACGTGCTGGCCACCCGCGCCCGATGCGCGATAGGTGTCTATACGTAAATCAGACGGGTTGATTTCAATATCGATGTCGTCATCAATTTCAGGATATACAAACGCAGATGAAAACGACGTATGACGGCGGTTGCCCGAGTCAAACGGCGATTTACGTACTAAGCGGTGTACGCCTGTTTCTGTGCGTAGCCAGCCAAACGCATATTCGCCCTGAACGCGCAGCGTAGCACTTTTAATGCCCGCGACTTCACCTTCCGACACTTCAATAAGTTCCGTTTTGAAACCGTGCGCTTCGCCCCAACGCAAATACATGCGCAGCAGCATATTGGCCCAATCTTGTGCTTCTGTACCACCAGAGCCCGACTGAATATCAATATAGCAGTCGTTTTCGTCGTTAGGGCCAGAAAACATGCGGCGAAACTCAAGCACTTCTAGCTGCTCAATTAAGCCTTCAAGCTCACTTTGGGCCTCAACGAAGGTATCTTCATCTTCGGCTTCAACAGCCAATTCAACAAGACCTTCAACGTCTTCAGTTCCCTGATCGAGCTTGTGGATCGTCTCTACGATTTGCTCCAAGGCCACTTTTTCTTTGCCAAGGGCCTGCGCTCTGTCTGGCTCGTTCCAAACGTCAGGACTTTCTAACTCTCGGCTAACTTCTTCTAAACGCTCTGACTTTGCATCAAAGTCAAAGATACCCCCTAAGCGCTTCAGTGCGCTCGCGGATATCTTTTATCGCATTCATAACGGGGTTTATTTCAAACATAGTCCGCTTATTTCGTTAAAAATTTAAGACCGCGGATAGTACCGAATTTGAAGGAATTTTGATAGGGGTTGGCGCAAATATTGCGACACTGAGCTTGTGCTAATTTTCGTATGGATTTTAAGCACCTTCGTTGAAGCGAGTATTTTCACCGTTCAATGGCGCGCACATACTGTTGGGTAGGCTGTCTTAGCCCATACAAATAGAGTAAATGTTTGAAAAAGCAGCCTTCAGCTGCACTAGTTTGGAGCATTGCTACTTAGTGTCGCGTGCGTTTAGTGTGCGAATTGATTGGAAAATCTTTTAGGAAAAGTATGTCGTTCAATAATTTGTCTTATGCCGTTATCGGCGTACTTCTCGGTCTTTTTGTATTGGCCTTGGGCCAACTCGTCGATTGCCAGAACCTTGCGGGGGCAACGATGGCGTTGCAGTGCCCCAACGGCACACCCATTTCTAAATTGTGGCTTGCCACGTCAATGTTAATAGCGGGAAGCGGAATTTTCACTTGGCTATATCGCAATCGTAAATATTAACCGTAAAGTGCAGAAATGACTCGGTGAGTATCAACGGTGTTAACACATCACTGCGTATAACTGTTACGTAATGAGTCTAACTGCTGACTGACGAAAGTAAGATTTAGAACGAACAACATGTTTTAAGTGCTGTTCGTTCTGGTAAAAAAGAGCCATGCTCATTTTTAATGGATTGCCCCTTTTTCCTGAGCAAAGTGTTTTTTACACACCCGCTGGAATTTCCGGCTATTTAGCAAAAGAATAATCTGTGTAGCCCTTCTCACCACCGCCAAATAACGTATCGGGGTTGTGCTCATTCAGGGGTACATTATTCGCTAGTCTGTAGGGTAAATCTGGGTTCGCCACGAAAGGTCGACCAAAACCAATCATATCTGCCCACCCTTCAGTTAAAGCTTGTTCGGCACGCTCTGTGTCGTACTTTCCGGCATAAATGAGCAGACCGCTATAGGCTTCACGAATAGCCATCTTGAATGATATTGGCATTTGCGGCGCATCATCCCAGTCGGCTTCGGCAATATGCATATAGCCAATCTTGAAACTATTAAGCATGGAAGCAATCGCAAGATATGTCTCTTCGGGATTGTCGTCGACTGTCCCGTTTAATGTTGTTAGGGGCGCCAAACGTACACCTACTTTATCAGCGCCAATTTCCTCAGACACAGCCTGCACCACTTCTTTCAAGAATCGAATACGGTTCTGTACACTTCCGCCGTATTCATCAGTTCTTGTATTACTTTGAGAATCGATAAACTGGTTAAGCAAGTAACCATTAGCCGAATGCAACTCAATGCCATCAAATCCGGCATCTACGGCATTGCGCGCCGCAACGCGATACTCTTCTACCACGGCTTTTATATCTTCAAAGCTCATTTCTCGGGGCATGACCGACTCAACAAAGCCAGGGTTGCCGCCTTCATCAACAAATACTTTTACGCCTTTTGCTTGAATCGCCGATGCGCTAATAGGCTGCTTCCCCTCTGTATTTGAAGGATGGGATACGCGACCCACATGCCAAAGTTGCGCAAACATCACACCACCCGCTTCATGGACTTTATCTGTTACCAACTTCCAGCCATCGATTTGCGCCTTGGTATAAATCCCCGGCGTCCACGCATAACCCTTACCGAGTGCCGAAATTTGTGTGCCTTCACTCACAATAAGCCCTGCACTTGCGCGCTGAGCGTAATATTCAGCCATAAGGTTGTTGGGCACATCTCCCGGCTGTGTTGAGCGGGAGCGGGTCATTGGCGGCATAACAACCCGATTGTTCAGCGTTTTTCCAGCCAGCGATAGGGTTTCAAATAGTTTCATAATACAGTCCTTTAAACTTTATTCTTGCAATTTACACGTTTGGATAACGGTAGATATAAGGCCCTAAAGCTGGGTTAGAACCCGTATTTTTAACAAAGCACTTTTGCATTTTTCACAAAAGTACCGGTGTATTTCGACGACGTTATCCCAAATTTCATGCATCTCCTCTTGACGCAGAAAAAATTAAGCTTACACTTGTGCGCTGAATTAGCGTACAAGTGTAAGCTAAAATATTTTCATCCTTTTTGTATTTAAGATATTCCGACGAAATACAGGTGTGATTTCTACATTGAGACTATTACTAGATAAATTCACTGATCGCATTTTTCACCATGCCTCTTGGAAGGGCTACTGGGAAGTGCTGATGCAGCAAGTTAAACCCGCGTGGCGCGATGGGTATTTCAGAGCCAAAGTTGTGGCAGTAAAAAAACTAAGCGCTGATATGCTCGAGGTGTTACTTATGCCAGAGAGGTCTTGGCCAACGCATGTTGCAGGGCAGCATATCGCATTAACCATAGAAATTAATGGCAGGCTCACCACTCGCGTGTTTACCATAGCGAGTGGTGCTAACACCCGACAAAAAGAAAAGCAGATTCGCCTTGTAACCAAGGTTAAAGCTCAGGGCGCATTAACACCTTATCTTCACTCTTGTGTGCCTAATCAATGGGTAAATATCTCAGCCCCTATGGGGGAATTTAACTGGCCGAAGGTTGAAAAGCCCCTACTTATGATAGCGGGCGGCTCGGGTATAACTCCTTTCATTGCCATGCTTGACGATGCCATCAACAACGCGCAGCTAAACCATACACCGGTACACTTACTTTATTTTGCTAAGCCGGACGAGCATGTATTACTCAATGAATTATCAGCGTTCAGTCAGCGCTGTGAGCACTTCACCTATGATATTTTGAGCAAGCAAAAAGACGGAGACGTAGAAGCGCATCTGTGTAACTTTGCCAATGCACACTGGTTAGTGTGTGGTCCACATGCCATGTTCGAGCAAGTTGAAAGTTATGCAAATACGATCAACGTCCCTGTTTCGAGCGAGCACTTCGCTGCGCTTCCTGTCCTAAGCAGTTCTAGTCTTAGCCAAAGTGAAACCTTTTCCTTGATACACAACGGCCAATCTTTAACTGTCGACAATCAGCAAACCCTACTTATACAACTTCAGCAAGCAGAACAACCTGTGACTTATGGCTGTGGCATGGGAATTTGTCATCAATGCCAATGTGTTAAGAAACGGGGCGTAGTGAGAGATATCCGCACGGGTGAGCTTTCAGATAGCGCAGAGCAACTTATTCAGCTGTGTGTATCACAAGCCGTTACTGATTTGGAGATTCAACTATGAACACCAGCGTTGCAATAGACAACCAACACCGTGAAGAAGCCATCGAACAGGCGCATTCTCCGATAAGTGAAACCAAAGCTATTCGGTCAACGAGTACTAAAGAGAAACCGAACTACGAGTTACTTGCCGCTCAGCTTGATGAAATTAAAGCTGACATTAAACGAAAAGTGGGTGCTGAAGATGCGGCCTATATCCGACGTATTATTCTTGTTCAGCGAATTTGCGAGTGGAGCGGACGGATACTTTTAATGTTGGGGTTCATTCAACCGCTGCTCTGGGTTGCCGGCGTATTGAGTTTAGCTACAGCAAAAATTCTCGATAATATGGAAATAGGCCACAACGTAATGCACGGCCAGTACGATTGGATGAACGACAAACACATTAATTCGAAAGGCTATGAGTGGGATATTGCCTGCGATGGTGCGAGCTGGAATCGCGTTCATAATTACGAGCATCACACGTATACCAATATTATTGGGAAAGACAGAGACTTTGGCTACGGCTTGCTTCGCCTGTCTAACGATTTTAGATGGCGTGTAAAAAACCTATGGCAGTTTGCGACTTACATCGTACTTAGTGTTTTATTTCAGTGGGGTGTGTCGTATCACGAAATGGCCGCTGAACGGGTCTTTTTTGGAAAAAAGAAGGACAACCGTAAGAATCAGATTACCCATAATGAACTTAAGAAACGCTTTTTTAGTAAAGGCGCACGTCAGTTAGTAAAAGATTATGTACTATTTCCTTTGTTAGCTGGGCCGTTATTTTTATGGGTATTTACCGGCAACCTTATCGCCAATTTACTACGCAATTTATGGACATCTACTATTATCTTTTGCGGCCATTTCACTGGCGACGTGGAAACGTTTAAACAAGAAGATTGTGTTAATGAAACCCGAGGGCAATGGTACTACCGACAAGCGCTGGGCTCGTCGAACATAAAGGGCGGAAACCTGTTTCACGTGCTTACTGGGCATTTAAGCTTTCAAATTGAGCACCACCTGTTTCCAGATATCCCAGCCAGACGCTACCGAGAGATGGCACCCAAGGTAAAAGCCGTATTCGAAGAACACGGCATGCACTACAACACTGGCGGCTTTTTAAAACAATACGCCAGCGTGTTAAAACGCATTATTCGCTACTCTTTCCCTTAACCAGTTGAAACCCTAACCAGCCGGCCATGGCGCTTGCGCTGGTTAGGCACGTGCCCCACGCCCAATCAATCAACATGATAAACAAAGTAAAACCTTCAATTATGCTGTACGCCGTTAAATTGTAGGCGCCATAACTGGCCAACCCTAGAAGCGCGCCATCGATCCCTGCATAAAGTAACGACTTATCTCTGTTCGCCACCACAGCAAGTACAAACACCACACATCCATACATGAGGTAAAAAACCACCCAAGGCCACGTGATAAATTGACTTCTAAGCAGAGGAGCCATTTCACTTTGATACCAGCCATCCGCAATAACGCCAAGCCACAAGAAGTCGAGCACACCAAAACACACAAAGATTGCAATTAACGACACGACGATGTTTTTCGCAAAGCGAATGATGTTGGAAAGCATGGAACCTATCCCTGTAAATAAGCAAATTGCGGATGCAAGTGATTTAAAATATGAATACGCAAGTGTTGCACAATAAGCGCATCACTTGAATGATAATTCAAGGTAATGCGCATGGGATGGTAATTCACTTAGCTTTCAAATACTCAGCTTTTCATTTTCGCAGCAAGTGTTGCACGCAGAGTTGCAGTTGGACGACCAAGTAGTGATGATAAGGTGCCGCTGTTATCTTGGAGCCACCCCGAGGCGGCGTAATGCTCTGAATCTGCTAACGCTGCTGCCATACCTTCAGGCAGCCCAGCTTTAATGAGTGCTTCTCTATAAGCGCTCTCATCCATGTCTAAAAAACCAATATCTTCGCCGGTAATTTCAGATAGGGTGGAAGCATACTCCATTAGCGTAAAGCCCGTGTCGCCAGCAAGCTCATAAATTTTGCCTGTTTGATTTTGCGATGATAGAAGAACGGCCACTGCGGCGTCTGCATAATCTTGTCGGCTAGCGGTAGACAAAACTCCCTGCTTTGCAGCGCCTGCCACCGCTCCCATCTGCAGTACGCTGTCTACATTATCGGTGTAATTTTCCGTGTACCACCCATTTCGAAGAAACACGAAAGGCGCTGACACATTTTTAAAGTAAGCCTCGGTTTGTTTATGTTCTTGCGCTAACAGCAAAGGAGACGTATCTGCTTTCAACAAACTGGTATAAGCAATGAGGCTAACGTTTTGTGCCATAGCTGCATCTATTACCGCTTTGTGCTGCTCAAAGCGTTTCCCAAACTCTGTACCTGATATTAGCAACAACTTCTCAACACCCTCAAAAGCTGACTTAAGCGTTTCCGGGTTATTATAGTCGGCCTGTCGTACTACTACTCCCAACTGCTTTAATGCGTGTGCGTTATCAGGGTTGCGCACTAGTGCAACAATTGTGTTTGCCTTCTCTGTATTAAGCAGTGTTTGAATAACTTTTTGACCTAATTGTCCGTTAGCGCCGGTTACTGCAATCATAATCTATCCTCTATCAATTAAATGAGTACTGGTTGAACACAGAGGTGATTATGTGCGTGAAACACTGTTATGATAAGTAGACATATACAGAACAAATTGTCACGAATATGAGTACAATTAACTATTCACATCTTAAGGCACTCGCCATATTTGCCAGCGTAGTAGAATGTGGAAGCTTTGCGGAAGCTGCCCGCCGTTTAGGCACCAGTCGATCTAGAGTTAGCGAGCAAGTGGCAGGTTTAGAAGCATCTCTTGACGTGCGATTACTGCAAAGAACTACTCGACAGCTCATGCTTACTGACGAGGGAAATGCTGTATTTTCCCATGCGAAAAAGTGCCACGAGATTTTGCATGGTATTGATGAAGAGCTGCGTCAAACAGCGCCAAAAGGAAGAGTATCAATAACAGTCACCAACGACATTGCACACAAGTTTTTATTACCGTTGCTGCCTGAGTTCAAGCGCCGCTATCCTGAAATAGATTTACACATAGTGAGCAGCGACGATAAGCTCGACCTTATCGCTCAGAATATTGATGTAGGACTTCGAATTGGTTTGCCACGAGACGACTCGCTCGTCGGTAGGGTCTTATATCAAGAACAATTCGCCTTATATGCTAGCCCTGATTATCTCAAGAAATATGGTGAACCTAAGACTATTGCAGAACTGAATAATCATACCTGGATTTTGCTATCTCAGTTAAATTCACGAATCATGCATTACCTAATGCTGGACAACACACCAATCGACATTACACCCAAACATTACGAGCTGTGTAATTCTCCTCACCTTGTTCAAGAAATGGTCAAAGCAGGGTTAGGAATATCTACGCTGCTACCTTCAACTGTGCAAAAAGAAGTCGCATCTAACGAACTTATACGAATTTTCCCGTCACTTGGAAGTGAAACCCTGTTGTTTACCTTGGTTTATCCTTCTCGTAAGCATGTGCCAAGCCGTACCCGAGCACTTATTGACTATCTGGTTGAGACTTGTCGCTTCGGCAATGCCGCTTCTTTTTGACGTAAAATGCATAACGTATTGAGTGTTGCTTGTAACGATACGCTCTCTATGACGTTTGCATACCGAAATGCTTTACTTAAAACTTACACTGGGTGCTGCAACTAAAGAGGCGTTTGAATCTCAAAGTGACGTGGTTCAAATAAGCGTTAAATAAAATGAATAAAACACTATTAGTAATAACGACCTCTTTGATTGTCAGTGCGTGCGCTCATAGGCCACCACCTTTAGACATGGATGAAATATTTTTTGAAACGAAGATCAAGCAAGACGGTACCAAGCTCTTCGCCTTTAGCATTCCGTTAATGCAGCATCGTGACGGTGCCAAAGGTGGCGGTAAAGGCGGCCGTGGTCAGGGAGGCGAACGAAGTGGTCGTGGCGGTCGCCAAGGACAGGAAAGTCGCGAAGGCTCGTCACATAGCAGCGATAGAATGACTGAGCAACTTTATACATCTCTAGATGAAAAACTGGATGAGACCGGTTACTGCCAAACGGGCTTTCTAGAAATAGATACACACCAAACCGAAGATAGGCTTCACCTATTAGGTGAGTGCAATGAAACGGCGAGCGAACTGGACAAAATCGAGTTCCCCAACGTTAATTAACCCGCGTTGTTGTGAAGCGCATTGCCGATGGCGTGCGCTTCATTCAACGTTCGTTTGCTAAACAACCTCTTAGTCAACACACAAGGTATGCTCCACAACGCCGTTAGACACATAGGCTCTACAGCCGAATAAGTCCGTACTTTCTAAACACACGCCGCGCGCCTTTTCTCCCGCTTCCATATTATTGTTTTCCGTAACACAAGCCACTTCGCACTCGCTGCTGTCATTACACGCATTACCGGCATCGTTTGCTGGGAGCACACAAGCATGCGCCTGCTGTCGGCCTACTTTCTTCCAGTTACCACCGTGTTTATCGCACACTTTTTCGGACTCAATGGAATAGGCCTGCTGTACCAAAGGCAATGAGGTATCAACAACTTGCTCTAATCTTTCGACGTCTTCAACACTCGCGATTGGCTCATCAATAGGTTCTGGGGGCTGAGCGCCACAAGCAGACAACGCTGCACACACGCCTGCTATTAACCAGATCCTAAAACGCTTCTGTGCTCTACTGCTTGCTTGTTTCATTTTTTCTCTCAATTTATTTTACTTTTTAAACCACTACTATTTAAGCCCCACATTACTTAAGACCTAATTTATTTAAGACCGCTGCTACTTATGACAACCGCTATTAGATAAGTTCTTATTTTGTCGATAAATCCTTATTTGCTTATTGCGCTATGCCTAATAAATTATCAAACCTATGAAATTTTAGTGCTACCTCGACGGGTCTCTACATACACTTCGCAAAACTAGCAGTATTTACGGACGCTTTATGACACTAAACCAAACCGAAAACATGGTCACCGCATTGCTCACTTTTAGCTTCGCAGTTCTTGGCCTAACATTTTTATTGGGTGCAAACCCCAATGCACTTATCGCTACATTTAATTTCTACTCGTTAGACACTGTGTTGAGCGAGAGTGCCCTTGGTGCTTTTTCAGGTATCGCATTGCTGTTACTACCGTTAATGACCATTGCAGCACGTTTTAGCCTTGTTTCAGCAAAAGCAGTAACAATATATGCCGCTTTTGTAACTGCCATTCCATTGCTGACGTTATTATCACCAACAAGATGGATGGCCGATTTAGGGGGCTTCCCGATTATTGGCAGCGGTCAAGGCATCATCAAGTACTTCGCAGTATTACCGCTTTTCCTATTCTTGTTTTATCGCGAAAAATTTTCGCACAGGCAACTGACATACCTCAACTTTGCTCCTGTAGCCATGGTCTTATTATGGATAGGAGGCATGAAGTTTTTCGAGTTTGAAGCTAATGCAATTGTGGGGCTAGTTGAAACATCACCGTTTATGTCGTGGCTATATGCTGTGTTTAGCATTCAAGGGGCATCGAATGTAATTGGTGGGTTTGATGTCCTCTTTGCATTGCTATTGGGTGCGGGCATCTTTTCTAAGAACAAGCCGGTGATCATTGCGAGCGGACTGGCTTGTTTATCGGTTTTTCTGATGACACAAACGTTTTTGTTTACTGTGCCGGATACCTTTAACAGCACGACTATCGTCAACCGCCTAGGTCAGTTCGTTATTAAAGACCTTTGGTTTGTCGCTAATCTTGCTGTGGTGGCTTACTTTACGCTGTTCGAGGCAGTTTCACGAGATCGCGAAGAAGCGCAGTTGGGCCAATCGCCACAGTAAGGCTTTACGGCAAAGTCAGGTTAAAGATGTTGTAGTAATTAACCACTACCCCACTTATCGTTTATTCGAAAATGGTCACTTGGTTGCGGCCATTTTCTTTTGCAGTGTAAAGTGCTTGGTCGGCATGGGTTAACATTCTGTCGTGATCTCTCGCGCCATCTGCACTTGCTACACCAATACTGATTGTGACTTTCAGCGTTTGCGCTATAAAACTGAAATCATGTGCTGCCACGATTTTTCGAACATGATCCATAGCTACCCTTGCATTTATCAAGTCATATTCGGGTAACAACACAGTAAACTCTTCGCCGCCCCACCTTGCACATTTAGCATAATGCGGAACTTCGCGATTTAATATACGGGCCACCTCAGTAATGACTTTATCCCCTACTAAGTGAGAGTACTGATCATTTACCTGTTTGAAATGGTCAATATCGATAACGGCAAGACATAGAGGAGATTGTTTCGCTTTAGCCTCTTCAAAATATTGTACAAGCCAGCGGTCGAATGCTCGTCTATTTGCAATGCCGGTTAGATCATCGTGAGTTGCTTGGAACTCGAACCGCTTGGTTTGTAATTCTAGTGATCTAGTTTGTTCATCGACTCTTTGTTTTAAAATCATTTCTGATTTTTTCAAGTGATGAAAACGTACTTTATAAAGTGCATAGATAACAAAACAGAAGAAAAGAAAAACCGAGAATTTAAAAGCAAATGTCTGATAAATGCTTGGTAGCACGCGAATAGAAAATGGTGACGTAATCTCTTGCCAGGTGCCTCCAATGTAACGAGCACGTACTTTAAACTGATAACGACCAGGTGCTAAATTAGTGTATTCAGTCATTCTAAATTGATGACGGTTAACCCAATCTTGGTCATATCCTACTAACATAGCCTGATACTCTATACGCGAAGGCATAGCGAAACCCAACCCTGCATACTGAAACGCAACTCGCGTGGTTAACGGCGTTACGTCTACTTCCCTTTTATCCGTATCAAATTGCTGGTCAGCACCGTCCAGTAGTACCGCCTCTATACTTACCGGAATAGGGAATTCACTCAACATGGCAAGGTTTGCAGGCGTCACTGTGGCGAGCCCTTTCGCAGTAGGAAGCCAAACATTTCCGTCTACATCGACAATCTGAGATGGCTGTGATCCACCATTGATTTGAATACTCGCCAGGCCATTTTCTTCCTTAAAATGCTCAAATTCCAATAATGCACTTGGATGTGTCAGACACTCCTTAAGACTTAATAGCGAAGTGAGAATGACCCCTTGGTTTGAACTTAGCCATACACCGCTGTTGTGATCTATACCGATTGAAAACAGTTTATCTACGGGAAGCCCCTGCGACTTTTCGATTACACTAAGTGCCTGAGTAGCATTGTCAAAATACGCAAGTCCTCGATCGGTTGTAATCCAAGTTCCCTTTTCAACAACGCTAAAACTGAACGCGTGCTGCGCATCTGAATGTTCAGGAAACGAAACTACGTGCACAATACCCTGTTGGATAAAGGCTAGCCCTATCCCTGTAGCAATCCAGATTCGTCCTTCACGATCTTCTGCCAAGCCCATCGAAAAATGGGCAGGTAGCCCATTTTGTTCATTAAAATGGCTTAGCTTTCCATCTGGTGTTTGTTGAACTACACCTTGCGCCGTGGCATACCAAACACTGTTATCACTCGCTAAAAGAATGGCCCTTACTTCATTACTCGGTAACCCTAAATGTCTATTGAGGTACGGAGTAAGTTGGTCGTTTTCATATCGCAGTACACCTTTTGTGTAGGTGCCAACTAACGTTACCTCTTCAGTTACCGCTGCCAAACTGAGTACAGAAAAAGCTTCACCCGTAGTAAGCGATGCGCTGGAAAACGCATCATTGGAAAATATATCTAATCCAGCACTTCCACCTGATAAAAGTTTGCCATCAGACGTTTGCAAAACAGTTCGCAAAAAGTCTCCACTCATTCCTTGGCTTTGCGAGAATGTGGTAAATAGCGCACGACGCAGCCTAAACAAACCACCATTAGTGCCAATCCAGATATTTTTTTCCAAATCTTCAAGCAGTGAAAAAACGCGGTTATTGGGAAGACCTGCAGTTGCATCCAGTTTTTCTAGGCCTAAGTCACTTAGACGATAAAGGCCATGATTGATGGTGCCTACCCAAATGCTATTTTGATGATCAAGCAAAATACTACTAATTGATTTGTCGGCAAGTGAGCTGTGAAGTAGCGCGAAGGTACCGTTTCTTTGCTGCCAAACACCGTGTTCCGTGCCAACTAAAACACGTTTTTTGCTATCAAGAGCGAGAGTAAATGATGGACCAGAGAGTATGTTGTGGTCGGGTACAGCTAGCTGAAATTTATCGTTTATGTATTTGAATAACCCTTGGTTTGTTGCAAACCAGATTACGCCAAATCCGTCTTCGATTATGCGGTAAGCACTCGAATTTACAATGTATTCTTTTTGCGTACCGTCAGGCGTTCTCATTGCAATCCCCGTGTCTTCCAGCGCAAACCACAACACGTTATTACTGTCTCTGAATGCATGATTAACCATTGAAGACAGGGGCGCTTGAGCATGCCACTGCTCGGCAATAAGCGACGTTATACCGCCTCGGTTTCCTGCCACAAGTAGCTCGTCGCGGGGCTTGTTGTAATACAAGCTTCGAATGCCGGAGTCTGGTAATCCTGTTTGCGCGCCGCGGGTAAATACAGTGAACTGCTGACCATTAAACCGAGCAACACCTTCCCAAGTACCCGCCCATAGATACCCATTGGACGTTTGTGCTAATGCGTGAATACTGTTGTGAGGAAGCCCGTCTTTCGTTCCCCACGATTGAGGGAAATACCGGTTGAGCGGCATGAGCTGAGAAGACTCTACCGAAAAGCCATCTATGGGTATCACCCACAGCAAACACATCACAAAAGTGAGAGACACAAACTTCAATGGCTTCTCGGTACATTATTAGATAGACGGTGTAATAATACCTCTATCTATTAACTAACACAAAAATTGTGGTTTTTAGTTATCGTCGGTCAACGACAAGCTAATCCAAACTAACCTGTGATCTGAGCTGGCTTCGCGGTCTTTAACTAATCGATATAGGTCACTGGTTTTTGCAGGCCAGAAAACGCCAGCATCGTTCACATCGAAGCCAAATCGAGATGGCAAAACATAGTCAGCTCTGGCTCCCCAATAGGCAGTAAAGCGGTTACTAAACTCTGCACCTGACGCGCCTGCACCACCTGCGCTTGTTGGAATGATGTCGTTATTAACTAACGGGTGCTCGGTCAACTGTTCAATAACACCCTCGCGATGTTTATCTCCAATATCCGCCGCGTTAAAATCACCAACAAGTACAAAACGCGCGTTCTCTGACAGGCTGACTTTCTCGCCATTATCATCGTAAATGTAGGCCCCTTTATCCGGAGAAAGGTAATCTGCCATAAGCCTAATTTCGTCAAAGTTGCGCTTGCCGTTGCGATCCTCGCTTCCATCGAAATTAGGTGGTGTTGGATGCATAGCAAGTATGTGTACGGTTTTGCCCGCTACTTTCACCGGCACATCCCAGTGAGACTTAGAACTCAACCTTAGCGCAGCCCACTCTTCTACGTCGTACCATGGCTTGCCCTTATCAGTACTTCCGCTCTCATCGGGAATAATAGGAACCTGTGGATGAGGCATGTGATGCCATTTAAACGTCTGAAAGGTGCGAATACCATCAACATCAATAGGGTATTTCGACAAAAGCGCCATGCCATATTGCCCGGGATAAAGCCCAAAGCCATATGCATCGCCACCAAAACCTTCTGCTTTGCCATTGTTATCTAAGTCGAATTTCGTGGGCTCCCCTGTGTTGACTGTGGTCACATACGTATATGGGTAATCCACAGGCTCAAGGCCGCCTTGTGAAACATTCAGGTAGTTCTTAACAAATGCATCTACCCCTTTACGCTTATCTGCAATGTAGTCAAATTCATTCAACATCAAGATATCGGGGTTAACGCGTTGAATAATTTCAGCAATGTTTTTAACTTGGCTATGCTCACCCGTTGAAAGAACGTATTGAAGTACCTGATCGCTCGGCTTCATACCCAACGCTTTGTAGTTAGTGGCTTCCATACTTACATTAAATGTTGCAACTTTAAGCATTTGCTCTTCTTGCGAGCTAGCTAGCGTAGATACGAATAATGCGGGTAGAAGAGCTATCGCACAGAAAAGCGCCCTATTTTTCATGTTGTTACCTGTAAGTAAAAGCGAAATGCAAAGATAGCAACTTTAGCGACTTATCTGAACTTTTTTGTTTTATTAAAGACCGTTGTATCAACAAGACAAACATGCTCTCGCTCTTACACAAAAACGGAATTTATTTTCATAAATGAGACCTATGAAAGAAATATTTTTTACTATAAAGCCCTAATACTAAAATAATAGAATCAAATACTCGTTCTTAACTGGTATTCTATTTTTGTTTTATACAGCTAGCATTAAGCGAACTACGCTTAACGTTTCGCATTTTGGGTGAATGAGAGAAGGTTATGAAAAGCTGGGTTTCAAAAGCGATCAATATTATCAATGCAGATTATCAACGTTCGGCTGATACGCACTTAATCAAATTAGAGCAGATCGCCTTTAGAGATATTGATATCTACCTTAAAGATGAAAGCACCCATCCAACAGGCAGCCTAAAGCACCGTCTAGCCCGGTCCCTTTTTCTATACGCCCTTTGTAATGGAAAAATTGTAGAAGGAACTACTGTGGTTGAAGCCTCGTCAGGCAGTACAGCGGTGTCTGAAGCTTATTTTGCTAAAATGATTGGCGTTCCGTTTGTTGCGGTTATGCCTAAATCTACCGCCCAAAGTAAAATCGCGCTTATTGAGCGATATGGCGGGCAGTGTCACTTTGTAGATTGCCCTACGCAAATGCACAGCGAAGCAACCAAAGTAGCTCACGAGCTTAATGGTTATTTTATGGATCAGTTCCTTTTCGCAGAGCGCGCTACAGACTGGCGAGGCAATAACAATATTGCTGAGAGTATCTTTGAGCAAATGAAAGCCGAGCCCCACCCTATTCCACACACCGTGGTTATGAGTGCAGGTACAGGTGGAACATCAGCCACCATAGGGCGTTACATTCGCTACAAAGGTCTCTCTTCTCAGCTTGTCGTGGTAGATCCAGAATTCAGTGTGTTTTTTGATAGCTTCAAAAACAACGATCATACACTTACTGCTACCCGTGGTAGCCGCATAGAAGGGATAGGACGCCCTAAAGTGGAAGCCTCTTTTCAACATGACGTTATAGATGACATGATTGCCGTTCCCGATGCCGCCAGTATTGCAACCATGCATTGGTTAAACAACACCATGGGGATTAAAGCCGGCCCATCTACCGGCACAAACCTATGGGGCGCATTAAGTATTGCTGAACAAATGAAGCAGCGAGGAGAAATGGGATCGATCGTAACGCTTATGTGCGACAGCGGAGAGCGGTATAGTGAAACTTACTATAATGCTGGTTGGGTAGAAAAGACCATTGGCTCTTTCGCTGAATACACCACCAAACTAGAGGCCATCGGGGCCCCTGCTTAAATAGCCTGTTTCTGCTGTTTAAAGTGCTGGGGCGTTATGTATCGCGCAGCACTTTATTCAAAGCGTTTATCTCTATACATTGGCGATATACTTCTCATTGATAAAGCGCGCAAAATTATGATCAAAATAAAAAACGTTGTTAGCTGTACAGTTGCATTTGCCACAGCGTTTGCTGCACACACTGCCTTTGCTACCAGTACATCGACTGTTGAAATTGCGAACACAAGCAACACTAGTATTAACCAAACCGCAGACGCGACCGCCAACGCTGACGTCCCTAACAACAATTACGAAAGCGTTTTTGCTAACCTCGCGCTTCATTGTATTCATCAAGAGTTTCCAAATGTAGTGAAACACATGATGAATAACGGCGATGACGTTAAGGCACCAAATCAACTATACCCTTCATTTTATGGTTGTTTAGACTGGCACTCGTCGGTTCATGGCCATTGGCTTTTAGTAAGAATGCTAAACACTGCGCAAGATGCAGTGGATAAGGATGAGATCATTGAAAAGCTCAACATCAGCTTCACGCCTAAAAATATCCAAGGTGAATTGACGAGCCTTAAGCGTGAAAACAATGCCTCATTTGAACGCCCCTATGGTCTTGCTTGGTTCCTGCAGCTAACCGCTGAACTACGTCAATCTTCCCTTCCTGAAGCAACAAAATGGCTAAATACTTTACGTCCTCTCGAGGACGAAATTGTAGCCAGAGTAAGCGCATGGTTACCCAAATTAGCTTACCCAATCCGTACGGGTGAGCATAGCCAAACCGCCTTTGCTTTTGGCTTAATGTTGGATTGGGCGAAAACAGCAGGTAATAAGGAGTTTGAAGCGCTGTTAACGTCCAGGGTGAAAGACTACTATCAAGACGATACACAGTGCCCTCTTGCCTACGAGCCTTCGGGACAAGATTTCTTATCACCGTGTTTGGCCGAAGCTGATTTAATGCGAAGAGTAATGTCTAAAAAGGACTATAGCCAATGGCTTTCAGCGTTCTTTCCAAGCCTCACAGCTAGAACATCAAATTGGCTAGCTCCCGCTACAGTGACTGACAAGACGGATGGTAAACTCGCTCACCTAGACGGGCTGAACATCAGCCGAGCGTGGATGATAGAAGGCATAATGCAAGCTTTGCCTGAAGGTGACAAACGCTTACCTGTGCTTAAGAAAGCATTAAGTTCACATCGTGAGGCCGGGCTCAACGCGGTGTTTGGTGACATGCACTATATGGGCAGCCATTGGCTTGGCAGCTTTGCCAGCTACTTAGAAACACAGCGCGGTTTGAATTAACTTATATCCTACTAAAGTGTGAGATGAATGAGCACTAAAGTGCTATTCGTCTCACACGCCTACCGTGGCATGCTCATTCTATGGTGATATGAATAAAGCGCAGCTATGGAAATTTTACTTGTTGATGATCACGCAATAGTGAGAGAAGGCTTTTCTACACTGTTATCTTCGGTACTCGAAGGCGCTGTCGTCACCAATGCAAAAAATGCGCAGCAAGCCACAAATGCACTTCGTGCCAACCACTTCGACCTCATTATTTTAGACATTAATTTAGGAACCACCAGCGGACTAACGCTAGCGGAATATATTGTTCAGCGCTGGGAGCACGCAAAAGTACTTATGTTCAGCATGTTCGATGATATTTCCATCATCGATAGAGCTATGAAACTAGGGGCAATGGGCTATGTTAGTAAACAAAGTGAACCTGATGTACTGATAAGCGCGGTGACATCTATCATTAAAGGCCGCCGTTATTTAGAACACAATACTGCCATTGAGCTCGCTACATTCAACCTGTCACATTCCGGAGGCAACTTAACAGATCTGACACAAAGAGAGTTGGATATATTCCTTGGTATAGCGAACGGGCTTTGCCGAAAACAGGTCGCTGAAAGCCTCAACATTTCTGAAAAGACGGTCTCAAACGTTATCACCCAGCTCAAGCGAAAACTTGAGCTACAGACAAATGCCGAGTTTGTTCACCTTGCCATAAAGCAGGGTTATATCAAAATTGCCAGCTAAACAAGCGCCACTAAACAAGGTCGGGAAAACTTCCCTGTACTTTCGTATCTTTTTTATACCCCTTTGGTACTAACTTTGTCTCATGATAAAGATACCTCATGTAAATCAATATATTAGCGTTTTCATTACACTTCAATCTAAGGGAATTTTTCCCGTATTTTGAAGGACGGAATCCGTTTATCAGGGCCTCTACTTAGTTACATACTGTTAACACAACATCAAGGTAACAGTGGAAATAAAACTATGGCTAAGTTCTATTCAAAGGCTTCATTGGCCTTAAGCGTAATTATTGGTTTAGGTACGAGTTCACATTTATTTGCGGACGATGGCGTGACATGGGCAGACATTGAAAATGATGCCAAGACGCCTGAGAACGTACTGATGTATGGTATGGGTCCAGAAGCTCAGCGTTACAGCGGACTTGATCAAATCAACAAAGAAAATGTACACATGCTATCTCCGGCTTGGGTGATGAGTTTTGGTGATGAAAAGCAACGGGGTCAAGAGTCCCAGGCAATCGTGTACGACGGTATTGTCTATGTAACCGGTAGCTACTCCCGTATCTACGCCTATGAAGCAAAAACAGGTAAGAAGTTGTGGGACTACGCCCACCGCCTTCCAGAAGGTATTCGACCGTGTTGTGACGTGGTAAATCGCGGCGCAGCAATTTATGGTGACTTAGTCTTTTTCGGTACGCTGGATGCTGGCGTTGTTGCCCTTGACCGGCTAACAGGCAAAGTAAAATGGAAGAAGCGCTTTGAAGACTATCGTGCAGGCTACACCATGACGGGGGCACCTACGATTGTTAAAGACCAAAAGTCAGGAAAGGTCATGCTTATTCACGGTTCATCAGGTGATGAGTTTGGTGTTGTAGGAAAACTGTTTGCACGCGATCCTGAAACCGGTGAAGAGATTTGGATGCGTCCATTTGTTGAAGGGCACATGGGCAGATTAAATGGAAAAGACAGCACGCCTACTGGTGGTTCATACGAAGTGACAACGTGGCCAAAGGATGAAAACGGCGAAATGGTTGAGGCTTGGCACCACGGTGGTGGCGCACCATGGCAGAGTGCAAGCTTCGATGTTGAAACTAACACTATCATCATAGGTGCAGGTAACCCCGCTCCTTGGAATACATGGAAACGCACCGCCAAAGGCGGCGATCCACGAGATTGGGATAACCTTTATACTTCCGGACAAGTGGGTGTAGATGCAACCACTGGTGAGGTTAAATGGTTCTATCAACATACACCTAACGACGCATGGGATTTCTCTGGCAACAATGAACTTGTTCTATTCGACTATTACGATAATGGAAAGCTCATAAAAGCGACGGCTCATGCAGACAGAAATGGCTTTTTCTATGTAGTTAACAGACAAAACGGTGAATTCATCAGAGGCTTTCCCTTTGTAGATAATATTACGTGGGCCACACATATAGACCCTGACACGGGTCGCCCAGTTGAAGTAGACGGACAGCGCCCGCCACTGCCTGAGCCGGGTGAAAAACGAGGAAAGTCAATAGAGGTATCGCCTCCATTCTTGGGCGGAAAGAACTGGAACCCGATGGCCTACAGCCAGAATACCGGCTGGTTCTATATGGGCGCAAACCACTGGAAAGAAGACTACTGGACGGAAGAAGTGACCTATAAAAAAGGTGCCGCTTACCTAGGACAGGGTTTTAGAATTAAGCGCATGTATGACGACCACGTGGGCGTACTTCGTGCCGTAGACCCCATTTCAGGTGAAATTAAATGGACGCACAAAGAGAAACTTCCTATATGGGCTGGGGTACTGGCGACGAAAGGCGGACTCATTATTACCGGAACGGGCGATGGCTATGTCAAAGCTTTCGATGAGGAAACCGGTGAAGAACTTTGGAAGTTCCAAACGGGCTCGGGCATCATTTCATGCCCTATCACCTGGGAAGAGGATGGTGAGCAATACATCGGCTTAGCGTCAGGGTATGGTGGTGCAGTACCTCTATGGGGAGGAGATATGGCTGAACTCACCAAACCTGTCGCGCAAGGTGGTTCGTTCTGGGTATTTAAACTTCCTAATCACAATAAAAAGCAAAACGTAGCTAAACAATAGCTTTACCTTTGCAACAAACCCAACCGAGAGGCGGTGAAAACGCCTCTCGGCATTAAGGAGCTCTTATGCGCTTACGTTTTCAAGCAACCAAACAACTCACCATATTATTAGTTGTCCTACATTCAGCAACTGCCAGTGCCATTCCCGATTTCGAAGATGACGTGAAAATTATCAACGGATGTGAAATAAAACCAAAGACAGTGTGTAGCGATACAGACTTAAGCGGTGCTGATTTGAGCCATGCAAATTTGCACGGGGCAGTATTCACCAACGTTAACTTCAACAAAACAGATTTAAGGCACGCCAACTTAAGCTATGCGACGTTTAAGAAAAGTAACCTAGATCACGCTGATTTAGCTACCGCCAATTTAAAACACGCAGATTTACGCAGCTCAAGAGTTCGCAACGCTAACTTAGAAGGCGTAGATGGCTGGGCGCTTTTCGGTCAAGGGGTTGATTTTACTAACTCTAACTTTTCAGGTGCTAACCTGGACCAAGCGCGTTTATCAGGTGCGACAATGGTAAACACCAACTTACGTGCCGCACGCTTAGAGCGGGTTTGGATGAACAAAGCAAACTTTGAAGGTGCTTCACTGATTAACGCCAATATTCAGGAAGCAAAACTGAACGATGCAAGTTTGTATCGAGCGAACCTAACCGGCACGCGCATCCACTACGCAACATTTCAGGGCACTTTCATGGACGAATGTATAAACTGTCCTATTAACTGGTAACTGTGATTGGGTGGAAAGAAAACATTGAGCCGTTCGATGTAGCCAGCGCCCATTACCTTCACTAACACCCATTCATACTTACTTTCTTAACATCCCCACTTTTGCTCCCATTCATCTAAAAGAGGGGGACATTCAGAGAAAAGCGTTGGGTAGTTCTCATACTTTTGCATTGAAGACTTATACACTGGTTGACTAACTTGATAGTAGCTCGGTGTTTGGAACAAAGGCGAACTATTACTTTCTAAGGTCTTAGTCTCCCCTTCTGTCAGCCCTGAAAACTGATATATGGATGCTATAGAAGATTCAGGGTCAGCAACAACATCTTCATATTTAATGCTTATTGCTCTGTCCCTTAAGATTGGTTCCATTTTTTCCCAGCACGTGAAGACTTTATTATAAGCCTCAGCGAATTGCTCAACGGTGTACAAGTTTATTTCCTCGAACTGTAAACAACTCAACGCAACTGCCTTCGGGTTACGTAGGCAACAAAGTACTTTTGCGTTAGGAAATAAGGTCAACATTGCAGGTAAATAAGGGAAGTTAAGCGGCATCTTATCTACGATGAGTTTATTGCTGTCAACACTAGGAGAATAAGCCGTTAAATGCTCAAGATAGTCATTTGCCAAAGCGTCTAGTTCACTTTGGTTTGTCCGCTTTATATCACCCGTCTCAGGGTCAACAATCTCGCGTTCAACCATCTGGTTATAAAAGGTTTCGACAGCATCTGTTTCTTCTAATAACTCAACATTCGCATTTTTAAGTAACAAACTTTCTATCAATGTCGTTCCCGAACGAGGAAATCCAACAATAAAGAGAATGTTTGTGCTGTTACTTGACGTGTTAACGATAGGAGAAGGTGATACATCAAAACCATTGAGCATGACGCCAGAGGACAAATCTGCGAATTTACTGGAATGAAGGTTATTCACGTTATGTGCGATAAACCTGATGACCTCTTCGGCATCGCTAAAACGCTTGAGCTTTTCAAGGGTTCTAATCTTCTGGTAAAGATGAGGAAGGCTTTTGGGTTGTTTTACTAAGAAGTGCTCGTTAATTCGCAGCCCCTCTTCAAACTCTCCTTTTGCGAAGGCCAACAGCGAACGTTTTAACTCGTGTTGCTCCTTGTCGCCCTCAGCTTGAATTAATTGAATTTTGCCAAGAAACTTCTCAGCTTCAGCTAGCTCACGCCTGTTTTCGTTAATATTAAAGGCCAGCTCTAGTAACTGAATGTTATCGGTGTTTTCAAACTTTCTATTGAGGACATCAAGGTTGTCTTTAGTGGCATTGAGTAGCCAAGAAACATAGTCTAAGTACGTCAGTAACTCTTCTTTATCCGATGAATCAGCGAGGGAAAGTGATTTTTCAAGATGACGCTTTGCATGAACGTAACGCTTCGACTCCAATGCTGACAACGCCAAAAAATAGTGGATCGAATAAGAATCTGAGTACGTTGAACTTAGCATATTACTCTGCTTAGCTAATTCTCCTCTCGAATGAATTCTGTAACATGCTTCTGTATACAGTTCAGCGCTAAGTTTATCGCTTAGATGAAGACCCTCTCTTTTAATATGCGCGACCAACTGAGACCATTTTTCCTGCTGATAAAGACACTTACTCAGGCTTTGTCCGTACTGAATATTTTTAGGATTTTTTGCTATTGCTTTTTCATATACTAACTGTGCTTCTTCATATCGGCCAAGCTCAGACATTAAATTTCCAAGTGCATGAAAAGCAACGTGGTAGTTTGGGTTAATTGCTATCGCTTTTGAAAGCTGCTTTTGTGCGTCATCAAACCGCTCAGCTTCTTTTAGCAATAGACCATAATTATACGCCACATCAGTGTTTTGAGGATAATCAGACTGAAGGCTTTCAAATATTTCAAACGACGTAGCAAATTCAGCAACCTTTCCTAGTGCCGTAGCATATACCATTTTTGCCATTGGATGCTGCTCATAGACAGGAGAAAGCGTCGATATGACTCGGCTAAATTCACCGGCACCGAACGCCTGCATTGCTTGATTTATTATTTCTTGAGTAAGTTTCATGAATATTTTATTTTTGGAGATATGTGCGTCTGTAGCAGATTTTGCAGTAATGATTTGTCTATAGTAACACGCTAAAAGTTGAATTTAAGCACCCTCAACTAACCGTGCACAAAACTAAAACCTCGAACATTCACCGAAGACTAGCCACGTGTAGATACTGCAATTACAAGGTGGCCAGTCTTTATTTAGTAGGCTTCAAATTTGATTACCTACTTTCAGCTATTTTACTTTGGCGGCAAGCTCGGCAGTTTCTTTACCCAAATTTTTAAGCTGCTTAATCGTCTTTTCATCCGTAATTGCGCCATCTTCCATAAGCGTATTTACCTTCGCAATAGCCTTTTGGTTCGGCAGCACCATAGTACCTAGATTTTCAAGTAACATTCTCAGTACCACCAGCACGCGCATGCCGCCTAGCCCACCAGCAGACGCAGCCATAATTCCAGCCACCTTACCGCGATATGCTTGTAATGGCTTTTCGCCTTCCCCCATGCGCGATGCCCAGTCGATGGCATTCTTTAGCAGTGCGGGATAGCTTGAGTTGTATTCTGGTGAAGCAATAAGAAAACCATCATGGCTCATTAGCAATTCTTTGAACGCCTGTGCTTTTTCAGGCATACCAAACTCGGCTTCCTCATCTTCATTAAACAACGGCATTTGAAAGTCAGCGAGGTCTATAACGGTAACCTCTGCGCCAGCTTCACGTGCGCCCTCTGCGGCAACTTTCATAATAGCTTGGTTGAATGAACCTTTACGGGTACTACCTGCAAATGCAAGGATCTTAGTCATTTGAGTTTCCTGTCGTTAATTTAAGTAGTGTTCTAATTGTCTGATTTATAGGAAGCTATCGCCCTTTTGGTTCTAATCGAAATGTAATACCACTGTACCTGCGGTTACTCGCCGCGATTACGAACATTTAAAATCTCGCTGAGTACGCAATAATCTATGCCCACTGGTATAAGGATCACGATTAGCGCAAACGAGCGTTGTAGGGTTGACGCTTATGTTTCGCATAAAAAAAGGCTGACAATCAATGTCAGCCTCTTTGTTATCAATATGTATGTTGTACCGCGAACACTACATTTTTTCTAGTGTTTCGATGCCAAGTAGGGTTAATCCTTGCTCTAGCGTCTTGGCAACCAGAGCTGACAACGCTAGACGGCTATCGCGTACGGCTGGCTCAATACCGTCTTTTAACATCGGGCACGCTTCGTAGAATGACATAAATGCTGAAGCCACATCATAGAGGTAAGTACACAGTACATGAGGCGTGGCTTCACGAGATACTGTACCAATCACCTCTTCAAACTGCATAAGTAATACAGCTAGCGCGTGCTCTTGTTTCTCAGCAATATTGATATCTACTGGCATGGTGGCCATATCCACACCCGCTTTTCTGAACAAGCTTTTCACACGGGTATAAGCATACTGAAGGTAAGGCGCGGTGTTACCTTCAAAGCTTAGCATGGAGTCCCAGTTAAACATGTAATCAGTTGTGCGGTTTTTAGATAGGTCAGCGTATTTCACAGCGCCAATACCCACCTTGTGAGCGACTTCTTTAAGCTCGTCTTCGCTTAAATCGTTGTCGCGCTCGGCGATAAGTTTGCCCGCACGCTCAACGGCTTCATCAAGCAATTCGACCAGTTTAACTGTACCGCCAGTACGCGTTTTAAATGGCTTACCGTCACTGCCTAGCATCATTCCAAATGGGCAATGCTCGTAAGTTTGCTCTTCTTTCATAAAGCCCGCTTTACGGCCCACAATTTCAGTTTGCTTGAAGTGCAGTGCTTGGCGAGCATCGGTAAGAATCAGCGTACGGTCAGCGTTTAACTTGCCGCTGCGATAGCGCATTGCCGCAAGGTCTGTCGTTGCGTATAAATAGCCGCCACCCGACTTTTGAACGATGTAAACCGCAGGGTTACCTTCTTTATCAGCAAGCTCAGGTATAAACACCACCTGCGCACCTTGGTCTTCTACTGCAAGGCCTTTCGCTTTAAGGTCACTGATTACGTTGGCTAAATCGTCGTTGTAAGCCGACTCACCCATAATATCTTTACGGGTCAGGCTTACGTTTAGCTTGTCGTACACTTCATCTGAGTGGGCAATAGACACGTCAATGAACTTTTCCCATAGCGCCAGACACTGAGCGTCACCGCCCTGCAGCTTAACTACGTATTCGCGGGCGCGGTCGGCAAAACCTTCTTCTTCGTCAAAGCGTACTTTGGCTTCGCGGTAAAAGTCTTCAAGATCAGAGAGTGCAGTTTCAGCCACTTCATCTTGTAGCTTGTCTGAAAGGTGCGCAAGCAACATGCCGAACTGTGTGCCCCAGTCGCCCATGTGATTTTGACGAATAACGTTGTGGCCCAAGAACTCAAGCACTTTAACCACAGCATCGCCGATGATAGTAGTACGCAGGTGGCCCACGTGCATTTCTTTGGCCAGGTTAGGCGATGAGTAATCAACAACAATGTTTTGTTCTTTTGACTTAGCAATACCTAAACGTGGGTCGGTTAGCGACAACTCACACTGATTAGACAGCCATTCGTCATTTAAATGAACGTTGATAAAACCAGGGCCCGCCACTTCTAGCTTGCTGGCAATATCGTCGAGCTTTACAGTCTCAACAATTTTCTCTGCAATATCGCGCGGCTTTTGCTTAAGCTGCTTGGCTAGCGCCATCGCGCCGTTAAACTGATATTCACCAAATTCAGGTCGAGCGCTGCGCGAAACTGGCACTGGCGCATTTTCTACGCCCATTTCTTGTAGAGCTTCAGTGAAACGGTTAACTAATAGTGCATGTATATTCATAATATATTGTGTCTTTGTTTAATCTTTATTAGCTTAATTTTCGCGCGTGTTCTTGAACTGAATATCAGGGTAGCGCTCTTGCGCTAGCTGTAAATTCACCATAGTAGGTGCGATGTACGTCAAGTTATCGCCGCCATCTAGTGCAAGGTTTTGCTCACCTTTACGGCGGAATTCATCAAGCTTCTTCTCATTGTCAGAGTAAACCCAGCGGGCAGTGCTCACGTTAATATGCTCATAAAGCGCGTCTACGTTGTATTCGGCTTTTAATCGCGCGACTACCACGTCAAACTGAAGCACACCTACTGCGCCCACAATCAAATCGTTGTTGGCAAGCGGTCTAAACACCTGTACCGCCCCTTCCTCAGAAAGCTGGATCAGCCCTTTCAGCAGTTGCTTTTGCTTAAGCGGATCTTTCAAGCGGATGCGTTTAAATAGCTCAGGCGCAAAGTTTGGAATACCCGTAAAGCGGTAGTTATCGCCTGACGTGAAGGTGTCCCCTATGCGAATGGTACCGTGGTTGTGCAAGCCGATGATATCGCCGGCATAGGCTTCTTCTAGCAATGAACGGTCACCAGCCAAGAAGGTTAATGCATCAGAAATACGCACATCTTTACCTAAACGGCTGTTGCGCATTTTCATGCCTTTTTCGTACTTGCCCGACACAATACGACAAAACGCGATGCGGTCACGGTGTTTCGGGTCCATGTTGGCCTGAATTTTAAATACGAAGCCACTGAACTTACCATCGGTACTTTCGATAGTCCCCTCTTCGGTTTCGCGTCCAAGTGGCGCAGGTGCCCACTCAACCAAACCGTCAAGCATATGATCAACACCGAAGTTACCTAATGCTGTACCGAAAAATACTGGCGTTAACTGGCCTTCCAAGAAAAGCTCTTGTTCAAATTCGTTAGATGCACCGCGTACAAGCTCAAGCTCGTCACGCAAGGTTTCAGCGAGGTCACTTCCTACTGCAGTATCTAACTCAGGGTTATCTAACCCTTTGATGATGCGCACGTCTTGGATAGTGTGACCCTGGCCACTTTGATACAAAATAGTTTCGTCGCGGTGAAGGTGATATACACCTTTAAAGCTCTTACCACAGCCAATTGGCCAAGTAATTGGTGCACACAGGATATCAAGCTCGGTTTCTACTTCATCGAGCAGTTCCATAGGATCGCGAATATCACGGTCAAGCTTGTTCATGAAAGTCACAATCGGCGTATCGCGCAAACGGGTGACTTCCATAAGTTTACGGGTTCGGTCTTCTACACCTTTCGCTGCGTCGATAACCATAAGGCATGAGTCAACCGCCGTCAGTGTTCGATAGGTATCTTCAGAAAAGTCTTCGTGCCCCGGAGTATCCAGCAGGTTTACTAAGTGATCGCTATATGGAAACTGCATGACCGAGGTGGTTACCGAGATACCACGCTCTTTTTCCATTTCCATCCAGTCAGATTTAGCATGCTGACCTGACTTTTTACCTTTAACGGTACCGGCAGTTTGCAGGGCGCGTCCGAATAACAATACTTTTTCGGTAATCGTGGTTTTACCCGCATCCGGGTGCGATATGATTGCGAACGTACGTCGCTTTTTAATCTCTTCTAGAAGCTTCTTATCTGACATCAATACTTATCTTCGTTATCTATTATCCCTGTAAATCAATTACTTACAGGCGCGTTTCATAACGGATAAGCAATGCTTTTCCGCGCAAATTCAGTATTGCGGTAAAACGCTTGATACGGCTTGGTAATTAATTGCGCGGATTTTAGCATTTTACTGCACGTAACAGTAGAGCGAAATTACATACTCCCTACCGCTTAATTTGCTATGCGACCACTCACTGCTTTTTTTCATGCATACACACTTTCACATCGTTAACCTATTTCAAACATTGTTGTACACACCGTTTACAACACAAGTGACAGACCCTTTTTATAAACCCTATTTATAAAAATAAGGACAACGCCCTGTGATATTGTTTCTAACTTGCGTAGCCGCGCTTATTGCTGGCTACTTTATATATGGCGCCTTTGTTGAGAAGGTATTTGGCGTCACACCAGCACGCCCCACTCCTGCACATAGCCAAAAAGACGGCGTAGACTTTGTTCCCATGTCTACACCGAAGGTGTATCTCGTTCAGCTTCTGAACATTGCTGGCGTAGGCCCTATATTTGGTCCTATTATGGGTGCACTGTATGGCCCAGCTGCCATGCTTTGGATTGTATTAGGGTGCATTTTTGCCGGCGCTGTTCACGACTATTTCTCAGGCATGCTGTCAGTTCGCAACAATGGCGAATCTGTGCCTAGCTTATCTGGCCGTTATTTGGGCCGAGGCGCTAAGCACTTTATGAACTTGTTCGCTATTGTGCTGCTTCTACTGGTAGGTGTAGTTTTTGTCTCAGCGCCCGCAGGCATGATCACAAATCTCGTTAATGATCAGACATCATGGCATGTTGAAGTTGGCACTATGGTCGCCATTATTTTTGCCTACTATATTTTGGCTACCATTGTTCCCGTAGATAAAATTATTGGTCGTTTTTATCCGTTTTTCGGAGCCCTTCTTATTTTCATGTCGGTGGGATTATTAGCCGCGGCCAGCTATTCTGACCAGCACTCGATACTTAGCCAATTCACGGCAAGTGATATGCTGACGAATTTAAATCCTAACGATATGCCTCTTTGGCCAGCGCTCTTTATCACTATCGCTTGTGGCGCTATCTCTGGATTTCATGCCACCCAGTCCCCGCTTATGGCTCGCTGTATGGAGAACGAGAAGAACGGACGTTTTGTGTTTTTTGGTGCAATGATAGGTGAAGGTGTGATTGCCCTTATCTGGTGTGCCATTGCCCTTTCTTACTTCGACAATTTAGAAGGACTATCGGCAGCTATTACCAATGGTGGCCCTGGAAACGTTGTCTATGCCTCATCATTCGGTCTTTTAGGTGTTGTTGGTGGCGTACTGGCTTTTCTTGGCGTGGTTATTCTTCCTATTACGTCTGGCGACACCGCATTTCGCTCAAGTCGTCTTATCATGGCCGAGTACTTTAACGTTGAACAAAAAGGTATACGTAACCGCTTGTTCATGGCCGCCCCTTTGTTTGTGCTTGGCGGTATTCTTACCCAAGTCGATTTCGGCGTTATTTGGCGCTACTTCGGATTTGCCAACCAAGCAACAGCCGTCATGATGCTGTGGACCGCGTCTGCATACTTACTAAGACATAATAAACTGCACTGGATAACTACGGTACCAGCAATATTTATGACGGCCGTTTGCGTTACCTTTATTCTAAACAACGACACCTTGGGTTTCGGTATGGCGATGAATGTATCGACAACCATCGGGCTTATCGCATCGCTAATAACCACGGTTTACGTCATTCGAATTTCCAAGGGGAAAGGTGAAGCGCCGCTTGAGCCATCATCTGTGAATGTTGAAAAGCCCTCCCAACCGGTAGACGCGTAACTACCTACACTAAACACGTGTAATATGATGAGCCGCCCTTTATATAGGGCGGCTATTTATTTTGTACTTTTGACAAGGGTTATAATGAGGCTCATTTTTAACCGGCGGTAATATTGGCAAGCATGGAACTCATACTTTCGCTACTTCAACAAATGTGTGTGTATCTTGTGCTCGCATATATGCTGAGTAAAACACCGCTTTTTCTTCCTATTCTCAGCATTTCTTCTCATCGCAAACACCGCTACTTGGTGTATGTAGTTTTTTCTTCCTTTTGTATTCTGGGCACGTATTTTGGTCTGCAAATAGACGACGCCATTGCCAATACCAGAGCCATTGGGGCAGTTATAGGAGGATTACTAGGCGGTCCAATAGTTGGGTTTGCCGTAGGGTTGACCGGCGGCCTCCATCGTTATTCATTGGGTGGTTTTACTGATGTTGCCTGCGCTATTTCCACCACGCTGGAAGGTCTTATCGGCGGCCTCATGCACGTTTACTATGTTCGCCAGAACAAAAGTCTAGATCTTTTCAACCCATGGAAAGTTGGTGTCATTACCTTTGTAGCAGAGTTGTTTCAGATGGCTATCCTGCTTACCGTTGCTGAGCCTTTTGAAAAGTCTTACGCACTGGTCAGCGCTATAGCCGCACCTATGGTTATTGCAAATTCTGTGGGGGCCGCACTTTTTATCAGTATCTTATCTGACAAAAAAACGATTTTTGAAAAGTACTCTGCCACTTTTTCACGACGTGCACTATCCATAGCAGATCGCTCAGTGGGCGTGCTCACATCTGGATTCACCCCAGTTAATGCAGAAAAAGTAGCACGTATTATCTATGAAGAAACGAATGTGGGTGCGGTAGCGATTACTGATAAAGAAAAGATTCTGGCGTTTATCGGAACGGGTGCCGATCATCACCTACCAAACACCCCCATATCGTCATCAAGTACGATGGAGTCACTGAACAATAACAAAATAGTCCATTTAGATGGCGCTGAGCGCCCTTATCAGTGCACATTAAACACAAATTGTCCGCTGGGTTCAGTGTTGATTATTCCACTTCACTCAGGCTCTGAGGTGGTAGGTACCATTAAGCTTTACGAACCCAAACGGAAGTTTATGTCGACGGTTACCCTGTCAATGGCAGAAGGTATCGCTCAATTACTGTCTAGTCAGATTGTTTACGGCGCGTATCAGCAGCAAAAAGATCTGCTCTCACAGTCTGAAATCAAGCTGCTGCATGCACAGGTCAACCCTCATTTCCTATTTAACGCGCTCAATACGATTAGCGCTATTATTCGTCGCGATCCCAAAAGGGCCAGAGAGCTCGTGCTAAGCTTGTCACGCTTTTTTAGAATAAACTTAAAGCAAAACACCGCGGTGGTGACACTAAAAGAAGAGATTGACCACGTTAATGCTTATCTGGCAATCGAGAAGGCGCGTTTTGCCGAACGCCTGCAGGTTACCATCAAGTGTGACGATGCTGCCATGTCAGCGCTTCTACCAAGTTTTACGTTGCAGCCACTGGTTGAGAACGCGGTTAAACACGGTATCGCCCAACGAATAGAGGGTGGGCATCTAACTTTGAATGTACGATGCACAACAGATAACCACATTCACATTCTCGTTGAAGATAATGCTGGCTTGTACAAACCCAAAAAAGAACAACACGCAGGTTTAGGGATGGATATTGTAGATAAACGGCTTATTCATCAGTTTGGTCAACAAGCAGGCCTGGTGATCGAGTGTCGAACTAACCAGTTCACTCGGATGTCCTTTTCCATTCCACACACTCATCACCATTCTCATCAGGGCTAACAATGACTAAGAACTCAGCATTTCGCGCGCTTGTTATTGACGATGAACCGCTCGCCAGAGAGGAGCTTTGCCAGTTACTCAACGAAACCAATGAAGTACAAGTCTTAGCCGAGGCCGCAAATGCCATAGAGGGGTTGGCATTAATTAAACAACACTGTCCGGATGTTATATTTCTTGATATAGAAATGCCCCAGCTCTCTGGACTCGATATGCTGGCTATGCTTGATTTAGACACCATGCCTTATGTTGTGCTGGTCACCGCATTTGAACAGTATGCCCTTCAGGCATTTGAAGATAACGCGTTTGATTACTTGCTCAAACCTGTGGAACCAGAGCGGCTTGATAAAACACTCGCCAGGCTTAAAAAGAGAACTCAGCCCCAAACTGACATTGACGCCGTTGCCTCCCCCACATTAGTACATATTCCTTGCGTAGGTCATCAGCGCATATTACTGCTGCCCGAATCTGATATTCAGTTTGCTTACAGCGATGTGGCGGGCGTACATGTTAGATCGCTAGAACAACAAGCAGACACGCAGCTCACATTGAAAACCTTAGAAGAGAGAACCGCGCTTGTTCGGTGTCACCGGCAATACTTGGTGAGGTTATCATGCGTTGCGGAAATTAAACTCTTGGATAATGGCCTTGCTACGCTCCTAATGAAGACGGGAGATTCAGTTCCCGTGAGCCGTCGATATCTCAAAAAGCTAAAGTCGTTATTAACGCTTTAATCACACCACAAAGGCTGTATTAACTTAAAAAGGACTGAGAGAGTATGCCTGATTTTCAGGCACCGTAAGACAAATAGCCCCATTTTCCTGCTCGATGGAGAGCCTTCACCCGTTCAATTCACGCTCAACTTGCAAAATCTCTTTCTCATCTCAATGGCATTTACTTAGCATGCTAAACAAATAAAATAGTTAGCATGCTAAATAAATCAACGGTTTTTACATGTCATTTTCAGAACCTATGCCACTTCAACTTATTGCGCTTTTTGCCCGCACTGCGCAAAAGTGCAGAAGAACTGTCACTGAATCGGTCGCTCATCTCGATCTTACAGAGTCTAGATGGCGCGTAATGATTCACATGTCATTACTTGGTGAGGGCTGTACGCAACAGATGGTGGCTGAAAGCTTGGAAATAGAAATGCCTAGCTTAACTCGCACAATTAAACAGCTCGAAACTACCGGGTTAATCAAACGCGTTACCGATACTAACGACAAACGAAGTCGCTTACTTTACTTCACAGATATGGGCAAAGGTCGAATGAATGATATCGAAAGTACATTGATGGCGCTGCGAGATGAAGTGTACGCAGGAGTATCTGAAGAAGAGTTACGCATTATGGCTAAATGTGTTCAAAAAATTGAAGTTAATGCCGCAAAATTATTGGAGTCACTTAAGTGAGTCAACGAACCCCAGATCAGGAATTTGCTAGGTACATAAAGCTGGCTTTGGTCGCTTTTGCCATCTGCTTTATCTACTTTATTATTGCAGATATACGCATGCCAATGACACCACAGGCGAGAGTCTATCATCAGGTCACGCAAATCTCTCCTCAGATAAATGGGCCGATAAATGAGGTGCTTGTCAAAAATAACCAAACCGTAAAGGAAGGGCAGGTTTTATTTGTCATTGATGAGACACCTTACCTAATTGCCCTTGAAAAGGCGCAAATTGATTTGGCAAATGTAGAGTTAGAGAATGCTCAGATAGATGCGAAAGCGGAAGCAATTAGAGCCAAAATAGAGGCTGCATCGGCGGTTTACGACGAACGCAACAGTGAATTTCAACGACTCAATTCCTTAGTTCAAACTAAAGCGGTATCTCAACAAAACGTGGACAAAGCGTATGCGCAACTTAAAAGCGCTGAAGCTGAAATTAGTGCGCTTGAAGCCGATCTAAACCAGCAAGTTGTTGCAAGAGGTAAGCAAGGTGACAAAAACCTAAAATATCTAGAAGCGGTAAATGCGGTTAAACGGGCAGAGTTGAACTTAGCCTATACCAAAATTAAAGCACCGCATGACGGCATAATGGCAAACATGCAGGTAACTCAAGGCACTTATGCTAAACAAAGTACGCCCCTTGCCTCAGTTGTCGATAACACGCTAGATGTGGTTGCAGATTTTCGAGAGAAATCACTCGCCAATGTAAAAGAAGGCATTCGCGCTAACGTCGTTTTTGATGCACTACCGGGTAAAGTATTTGAAGCTAAAGTGGAAGAATTTGAAGCTGGTGTAAGCGACGGCCAACTTGCCGCCAACGGCACCCTTGCAAGCGTTGAAAAGTCGAATCGATGGGTACGAGATGCACAGCGCCAACGTGTCCACATTAAGCTTGTAGAACAAGAAATATCGTTAAGCCACCTCACCAGTGGCGCTCGCGCTACCGTGCAGATAGTTCCAGACAACCCTATTGAAAGTGTGGCAGCGAACATTCAAATTCACTTTATAAGCCTGCTGCACTTCATTTACTAGACTTAAATTATGGATTCACAGCTAAGTAAAAATGATGTCCAGCAGATGCTTAGGATCGCCTCCGGCGCCACGTTGGGCTTTGCTATATCGAAAGCGCTGGATTGGCCTAATCCGATATTTTTTACCTTGTACCCTATTTTGTTGCTTGGACTGGTAGCCGTTTTAAATGGTCACATTATTCGACAATTTCTTGCCGCAACTATCTTTCCGGCGGCGGCTGTTTTAGTGGTATACGGCTTGTTCGGAAGCCACCCATTGCTGATCACGCCGCTAATCGCCATCACTTTCGCTTTTCTGTTTTGGCAAATGAGTAAAGGTACGCTGTATTTATTCGGTGCGTTTTCCCTTGTAGGACTTTCGCTGCAGCTACACTTTGCCAGCTACAGCAGCGATGGAATAGATATCTACGCATTAGTGATATCAAACATCGGTGCAATTCTGTTGGCATTGATAATTGCATTCGCTTTGCATATTGTTTTTCCCGATGAGGAGCCGCGCACGCCTTTACCCAAAGCGGCAAAAGATAAAGCAAGTATTCGCCACGAAGTCATATTATGCACCACTGTCGCCACGCTATCGTTTGCTGTATTTCAAACCTTCGACTTAGTAGATTCGATATCAGCACAAGCAGCAAGTGTATTGATTCTTTTTCCACTGTGTTGGAAAGGAGCCACATTGAGTGGCTGGCAGCGAGCGCTGGGCACGCTAATTGGATGTAATCTTGCCCTGCTCGCCCAGCTCATTTTGCTCAACTACAGTGACACGTTGTTTTTCGCAAGTTTCAGCTTATGGATATTGGTATTTTTCATCAGCCGCCAGCATGTGCTTAGCGGTGGTGGTGCTGGCACGGGCTTTGGCGTACTTACCACGTTTGGCATTTTGTACGGCCAGTCACTCTCTCCACAACAGGATATTATTTATAGTGCGCTGTATCGCTTTTCATCGGTAGTCGTAGCTATTGCACTTAGCCTGTGCGTTATTTATGTCGTACACAGTCTACTTAACAAATTCCAGCCTACACGACACCACACGTTTACTTAAAAGGCCTGTAGTTATAACGCATACTGGTTAAAATTTGTGGACGAAAAGTTGATTTGCTACTTCTAGGGCCTGTTGACCTTGAAATGTACTGACCCAATAAAAAAGGCTTCGACGATATCGTCGAAGCCTTTAGGCGAGCAGAGGAAGTCCTTTAGATCGCTAAGGATAGAGAAGGACCTTAATCATTCCGGCTTTATGAAACCGCAACCACTGCCTTTCGCTTGTCTTCTTTTGAAAATTGCAGCGCGTTGTTCAAATTATCGAATTCAAACATGTTAGGTATTTCGACAACCAACGTTTGCGCAGCAACTTGCTCAAGTAGAGCCTCACCGTCTTTCACCAAACGCTGCCACTGTGACAAATCGCCGTAATCATGCAGCGCACCTAGCGCTATCTCATGATAAGAAATAGTACGCGTGAAAGGCGCATCAACAGGCACTTCAATACGACCTAGAATACTCACTACGTGACCATTAGCTTCAAGAAGCGGTACCAGTGACGCCGCATAGTCTGGACCATTCGCGTCAAAAAGCGCGTAAAAGGTCTGTCCTTCAGGTTTACCGCGATGGATGGCTTTTACACCCATCTCATCGGCTTGCTCTTGCGTAAAGCTTCCTGAGATAACATGTACATTAAAACCAGCCTGAGAAAGCATTTGCGCCAGCAATTTGTTAACGGCGCCCATACCGCTTACTAACACGTTAGCTCCCTCTCGAACCGGCACTTTACTGAACGCTTGCCAGGCAGTAAGCATTGGACATGGCAACGCAGCAGCTAGTGCAAAATCAACGCTTTCTGGCACAACCATTACACGGCTTGCGTACACTTCACTATGATCGGCAAAGCTTCCGTTTTCACCCAGGCTATGATGGTAAGCCACCCGCTTACCCAGAAGGCTGTTATCAACGCCCTCACCTACAGCGACAACAACTCCAGCACCGTCCACACCGGGGATATGCCCTTTTTCCCAGTCGCGCGGGTTATCATCAATAAACTTCCAGTCAACTGGGTTAATGCCAATAGCATAGTTGCGCACGACAATACGCCCTGCCTTCGGCTCAGAAAACTCACGTACCTGCTTTACCAGCGATGCGCCAGCTTGTTCAAATTGCCAAACGTTAGCTTGCATAAAAGCTCCTTAACAAGGTGATTTTTCCGATTAGTCCCACGCAGGTGAAAAATCTGGGTTAGCTTGACGGTCACCACAGTCTAGCGCGTCAATCTTTGCGATATCGTCAGCGTCTAAGGTAAGTTCAAGGGCTTTAAAATTGGTTTCCAGATTTTTGCGCTTGGTCGACGATGGAATAGTGACTAAACCATGAGCCAGCTCCCAGGCTACAACTACCTCAGCAGTGCTCACGCCATGCTTATCTGCAATCGCAATGATGGTCTCGTCTTTTAGCACTTTACCAACAGCAAACGGCATATATCCTGTCACTGTGATACCGTGTTTCTCGCACGCTGCACGCACTTTTTCATTGGTAAGATAAGGGTGTACCTCTACTTGATTCGTGGAAATAACGCCCTCGCCCAAGATACTCACCGCTTCTTCAATTTGTGCCACGGTAAAGTTAGAAATACCTATTTCTTTTGTCAGGCCCAGTTCCTTAACGCGCAGCAATTCACCTAGGTACTCTTCCATGCTTTCACCGTTTTCCGGTGACGGCCAATGAATAAGTAGTAGGTCAACGTACGACAGTTGAAGCTTTTTCAAACTCTCTTTTACGCTATCCACAAAGCTTGCTTTATTCAGCTTGTCATTCCACACCTTAGTGGTGACGTAAAGGTCTTCGCGTGCAACAAGATTGTTTGCAATAGCGTCTTTAACAGCGCGACCTACCGCTTCTTCATTGCCGTAAATTTGCGCCGTATCAATATGACGGAAACCCACTTCAAGTGCCATTGTCACGCTGTTATAGGCTTCGTCATCTTTTAAGCGAAACGTGCCTACACCTAGCGAAGGAATTTTAGATTGTGACTGATTTACATTCGGCATGATGCCTCCTTGTTGGTTCCGTTATTTATGAAAGTGAGGTAATACGTTGTCAGCAATGCGCTGCATCGCGCCTTCTACTGGTTGCGTATTACGTCTGAAGTGCAGGCCAATATGATCAACCCCCGCATCTTTCATTGCATTGAGTTCTTTGATAAGCCCATTTACACCAGTTTCAACCCCGAATCGGTGGCGTTTTATGGGCGCTTCATCGTCTTCAACCAAATTAAGATGAATAAAACTAACGTAAGGCTTGTTGCTCGCGACATTTCGCCATAGTTCTACGCGCTTTGCATGGTCGTTCGGTGTACCTGGATACGCCAGCCAACCGTCCATATTTTCTCCAACCCACTGAGGGCTTTGCTGAGCAAGTCCTGCAACGTACAAAGGCGGCGTGGTTGAGCGCGGTAACAGGGACATGCCGGGCTTAAGGGAATTCTCACCGTGCTTTATAATTTCAAGTGACTGCCTGAATTGCTCGCCGCGACTGTCAAAATCGACATCGAACAACGGATACTCAACCGGTCTATCCCCACTGGCTACACCGAGTATGAGGCGGTCGTTACTTAGCTGCTGCACCGTTGCTGCAGCCTTTTTAACAAGCCATGGCTGCCTAAGAGGTAAAACAACAGCAGCTGTGCCTAATAGAATATTGTCTGTGATACCCGCTAAATAGCCCAGGTAAGTGAAGGTTTCGAAAACCTGAGCGGCGTCACCAAAGCTAGGGTCGTAAACCGGTACATCTCGTACCCACGCTGCTTTAAACCCTAGTTTGTCGGCTAGTTGAATACGGCTGTGATGCTCGGTCATATCAGGTACGCCGAATGGCGTACCTTTTGTGGCGTCGAAATGCGCCCAGTCGTTATCTAGCGGAAGCTCTACACCTACTGAGAACGTATGTTGTGCAAGCTTATCAAAGGTATTTGTCGTCATTATGATCTCCCTACGCGCTCGTTGTGTTATTCGCCGTATTCGCAGTACTGAGTGCGCGCTTGTCTAAGTAGCCGCTGTAACGTGTAACAAGTAACGCTGCAACAGAAATAATTGCGCCAATCCATGCGGTATCAGATAACTTCATGCCGTCTACAATTGCACCGCCCAGAATTGAACCCACTGCTATGCCGATGTTAAATGCCGCGATATTTAAACCTGACGCCACATCAACAGCATTAGGGGTAAACTTCTCTGCTAATTGAACAACGTACACCTGAAGTCCTGGAACATTGCCAAAGGCAAAGGCGCCCCACACTAAAACGGTGATCACTGCGGCAACTTTACTGCCCATGGTAAACGTCAGGGCAAACAAGATGACTGCAAGGGCTGAAAAGATGATAGTTAACGCGCGGATTGGGCTTTTTTGTCAGCAAGCTTGCCGCCATAAATATTGCCTACAGCGACAGATACACCGTAAACCAGCATAATTAAGCTGATGGCTGAGGGCGCAAACCCCGCCTCTTCCTGCAATATAGGAGCGAGATAGGTGAATGCCGTAAATGTGCCGCCATAGCCCAATATCGTCATTAGATACACTAATACCAGACGAGGTTGAACCAACACCTTCATTTGTTCACTCAAGGTGGCCGGTTTACTTTGTTTAAGGTTGTTCGGTACCAGCAACGCACTGCCTATTAGCGCAAGTGTGCCAAGCGCGGAAACCACAAGGAAGGTTGCTCTCCAACCGAAGTTTTGACCAATCCAGGTACCCAAAGGTACGCCAGTAACCAAGGCTACGGTTAAGCCCGTAAACATAATGGCAATAGCACTGGCTTCTTTTTCTTTAGCCACTAGCCCTGTAGCAATAGTTGACCCTATGGAAAAGAACACACCGTGCGCTAAGCCTGTCAAAATGCGAGCTAAAATTAAGCTCTCGTAGCTAGGCGCTTGCCAAGCGAGAATATTACCAGCCACAAATAGCGCCATTAGGCTAAGCAGAACATGCTTTCTATTCCACTTTCCCGTAAGGGCGGTAAGAACCGGTGCGCCAACGGCAACACCAACGGCGTACAAGCTTACAAGTAAGCCTGCGCTCGGTAACGTAACGCCAAGATCAGTAGCAATGGTGGGGACAAGCCCCACTATCACGAACTCTGTTGTGCCAATAGCAAACGCACTTAACGTTAACGCAAATAATGCAATAGGCATTTCAATTATCCTCAAAAAGTAATTAACGAGATGGCTTGATTAACAACGCCACCATTGGCTTCTAGAACGAATAACTACACCGTTTTTTGAAAGCCATTAATAAAGTGCGTACAGTTTGACGATAAATTTATTTGCAAAAAACAGCACTAATGACAAAATACTTTTGCGATATTTGAAAATATAAGGTGTGCGATGCCAGTCTCATCAAAAACTGAAGATTTAGAAGCGTTCCTAACCGTTGTGGATACAGGTAGTTTTTCCAGTGCTGCCAATCTACTCAATCAGCAGGTTGCAAAACTTAGTAGAGCAGTTACTCGTCTTGAAAATGGCTTAGATGTAACTCTATTGAATCGCACTACCAGAAGGCTGGAATTAACAGAAGAAGGTGAGCTTTTCCTGCAATATGCCAGAGACGGGCTAAATATATTAGAAAAAGGTGAAGAGGCATTACGGCTATTAAAGCGCGCTCCTTCTGGAAAACTTCGGGTTGATGCTGCGAGCCCCTTTGTGTTCCACCAGCTAGCGCCGTTAGTGGGTGAATTTCGAGAAGCATTTCCTGACATAACACTCGATATCACCAGTCACGACAGCATTATCGACCTGTTGGAACATAAAACCGATATCGCAATACGTATTGGTGATTTAAGCGACTCTAACTTGCACGCTCGACGTTTAGGAAAAAGTAAGCTGCATATTGTGGCAAGCCCACAGTATCTTGAAAAATATCCCATATCTGAAGGTGAGGATGGAATTAGCACGCTAAACAAACACAAACTGATTGGCTTTAGCGACTCACCAAGTCTAAATAAATGGCCGCTCAAGCAAGATATTAACTTGCAGTACAGTCTTCGTGCGTCAAGCGGCGAAACTATTCGCCAGCTGTGCTTGGCAGGTCAAGGTATCGCGTTACTTTCTCACTTTATGGTACACAAAGATATCAGTGCAGGCTCGCTGGTAGCGCTATTTCGCGACGATATCGTCAGTCCAAACCGTAGAGAGTCGGTACAAGCGGTATACTATAAAAATAGTGCAGTATCGTCTCGTATCTCTGCGTTTTTAGATTTTATACAGCCTCGACTAACTCTTTAACTTACCTTTATTTCGCGTGGCCTTTACCTAATATCTTTTTAAGTGTGCTTTGAGGAAGGCCATTTACTATTAGCGCGGCTATCATCAATATTGCACCGGCCATAACCATAGGCAGCAGCGTTTCTTTAAGCAATATCACAGAGCTTACATAACCCACTATCGGCGTGAGTGTACTAATAAGAACAATTTTATCTGGGGGTAATTTAGGCCCCGCCGCTACCATGAGGCCAAAACCGAGACCCGTTGCCACTGGCCCAATGTACGCCAATAGTAACCAATCGCTTATATCGTAAGCCCCAAAATTAGGTGTTGGTTCAACTATCAGTGCAATAGCAAGCATGGCGAAACCTGCGATGGTAAACTGCCAGAAGACAGCTTCAATGACGCTTCCCTTCCACTTATGAAAAGACACTCTTCGAATAGCGACCGCCCACAATGCAGATGCCAGCAACATACCAAAGAGCGGTAGCCATGCGCCCGGTTGTCCCGAAGCAAATAAAATCATTGCACAGCCAATGGTAGATATACCGGTTAGAATTAATCGCTTAGAAGGCGGACGCTGCCGATACCATAGAGTGTCGATAAGCAGCATCCAAAGCGGTGTAGTGTAAATAAGAATACTGGCCGTGCCGGCAGGAATAAACTGCAGTGAGACAGTAATAAGCCCCATTGATAGGATAAACTGGAAAAAGGCAACGACAAACACCACCGAGCGATCTTTACGATTGAGCACCGGTAAACGTTTTTTGGTGATAAGTACAAACAGCGCAAGTACAGGAAGACTTAACAAAAAGCGCAAGCACACCATCCATACAGGCCCTACAATCTCAAGCCCTAACTTCATGCCTGGCCAGTTAAGTCCTAAACACAACACCGCAACCAAAAGCATTTTAATGCCTTTTGATTGCTCTTTTTCCGCCACCGATGATGAAGACATGCGTTTTAAAAAATCCAATTACACGAACTGCGTTAAGAGAAGTTTCTACCGCCCGGTAAGCTGAATGTAGGCGGAGAATTTTAAGGGCGCAAATATAAGTGAATTAGCAAGGGATTAAAACCTTCCTGACCGTGTATACACGCCAATTTATCGACCAAATGGTCAACTTTTTAAAACCTTGTGGAAACTTTGCTATACGGGTGGTTAATCACTGATAAACACTTTGACCTACAGGTACAATGCAACTGACAGCAGCTTCCGCTCACCTCTTTCTATTTTGCTTACGCTGTGCATGTACTTATCTGGCCGAAAAAAGTAAATGCGGTTAAAGAGATTAAAGATGACTTTCTCTGCCCAAAATTGACCGCCGCGCTTCGGCTTTTTTAGTACTACATTAAATTTAAAGTAACGCCCGCTGCCCATAGGGTCATTATGCTCTAACACGCTATGACCCTCTTTGTAGGTAACCACATTAATAGCAAATCGCTTCGATGAGACTATCGCTTTGTTGAGCACTTTAGCCATGCTGATTCTACCTTAGGTGAAGAGAACGTGATGCGATTTAAACACGCGCTACTATAAGCTGGGAAGCGTATGCTGAGTTCAGATAGTGCTTTGATATACGCGAAACGTATATGCCTAGGAATACAAACACTAGGCCAAGGTGGGGTTTGTCCACTTCATGATTTTAGCGTTTTCTTTTTGTGCGCTGTTTCCATTACTCTTGTCATGCCCGTCATCATTATTTTTTACGGTGTAATAATTTTTGCGGGTTTCTATATGCTCAAACCCCGAGCTCTCATAAAGCGCAATAGCAGTATGGTTACTTTCACGCACTTCTAGCCACATTTCACGCATTGCATTTTTTACCGATGTCTCAATGACAAAATCAACTAAAGCGCGACCTACCCCCTTGCCTCTTGCGCCACTGTCTACCGCAATATCCATCAGCGTAGCTTCATCAACGACTTCAAGCATGATGGCATAGCCAACAATCTTGTCATTTTCAAAGGCAAACACCCCGTAATAGGGTTTGGTGAAACAATCCGCGAAGGTACTTAGTTTCCAAGGCGACACTTGTGCCTCTTGATGGATAGCATGCGCAAGTTCAATGTGCTCGTTAAAGCCTTGTGGCGGTACGATTGTTAACTTCATCGACGCGACTACTGGCCGTTAGCGGAGTGGTTTAATTCGCGTGCTGCGCTGATAAGCTGCGCCCACAGTTCCCGTTTCTGCACAGTTGAGAGTTTTAGCGGTGTGGCTGGCAATATAATGGCCGTTTCGGTTACCGATAGCGTACGGCCAATCATTATGGTGCTAGCCCACTGTGACGGTATACCCAACTGAACACAGGCTAGCTGCAAGTCCTTCAGCCATTGCTGTGATTTAGCTTTCTGTTCGGCACTTAACGGGATACCTTCAGGCGATACCGGCCCTTTTGCGCCAATAGACTTTGTTAAAGACTCTTGCGAGGTAACCGCATTGTCGAAAGACGGCGAAATGTTGTGTGACTGTGAAGCACCTGTTTCGGTTTGCCCTGCTTTCCCGTCATTGTGCGACCCGCCAGGTGTGGAAAGTTTTGCTGCCCCGCCGTCTTTAGGCTTAGCCTTATCTTTCGTGCTACTGCCAACATTTGCCCGCAACTGAGCAAGCCGTGATTGCTTTTCTTCTTGAGATATTGGCTTTGAAGGCGGCTTATTGGTTTGAGCGTTTTGGCTGTAGGGTAACTGTGTCGATGAACTATTTGTACTGCCGACGTTGCGTTGTGCTGCATTGGCGTTGTTTTGTTTCGCTTGGTCTTCCTGCTTTAGCTCAGTGTAGGCGTCTTTGGTGATCCAAACCGGGATCCCCATTTCCTGTAAAACCGCCTGCTGATATGAAGTAAGAGACATTGCGCAAAAACACCTAACGTGGATAGTTCATTGTATTTGTTTAGTTTACTAAAGTTGCAGGCTTGGTTGAATAACTATCGCGTTCTTTTGCTCGGATTGTACCTGCAGTTTAATGCTCAAGCGTTAATTCATAAGCGTTGATTCTTAAGTATTATTCGCGAATTTATAATGCCTAGCCCTTGGTATAAGAGGAAATAAAACAGCTGCAGCAAATTAAGCACTAGCAACAGAAACCAAAAAAATTTAAGAAGAATTTAACAAAGAAACGATTTAGAATTTGAACGTAAACGTTCACAAGAAGAGAAAGTGGCAGGGGTGGAGGGACTCGAACCCCCAACCA
>ENA-UENW01000004-UENW01000004.1-marine-metagenome-genome-assembly--contig:-NODE-4-length-215946-cov-4.565881_pt1 | contig 215946 bp, 182 predicted proteins | sample MGYA00237876_ERZ529329 | MGnify/ENA primary metagenome ERZ529329 (study PRJEB26372, sample SAMN05368346) | marine metagenome | biome: cultured habitat; feature: ocean water; material: water; isolation... | reverse complement strand
TTCGCCTTGTCTAGATGGCACACAGACCGCTGCCAAATGTACAACAAAGGTCAACAGGCCCTAGGTTAGTCTCTTAATCTTTTAGTATGAAATGGTAATGTTTAGCTATCGCAATGGTGAATATTAAACTAATGTGACGTAGTAAGCGTAGGTATTAGCAAGTGTCCAGCAACGCTAACTCACAGGAGATGCGCTATGATCGACCGTCCAGTTACATTGCCAACGCCATTAAACGTACTCGTGTCGAAGTCACTAAGCTTATGTGAGCTTATATTACCCGTATGCGATGTGTTTTACCCCTTTGCTGCCATCTATGAAAACGGCCGAGTAGGTTGTATTTTCAACGACGAAACACAAGGTCAAAAGCGAGAGTCACAGCTTATCGAGCAGCTTCAGTGGCGAATTATCGATACCACCACCGACACAAACAGCTACAGCGTATTGGTTTATGCTGCGGCGGTTAATACCCAAGACAGTAAAACCCTCGACGCCATTGCCATAGCCACTGCTACACCAAATCATGAAGAGCGTTTGATTCTTTACCCTTATTACAAAGTTGATGATAAGGTAGTCATATCGCCACCAATTGATACGGTTACCCGGTGAAATTCGAGCGACTTTATATTTTAAACCGAGCAGAATTGCAGACACGTTAGTAATTTTAAAAACGTGTCTGCTTTCGTATCAGCTCAAACTTCTATTGAACGACGTATCTCGGCGTAGACCATAAACGGTCAATAATGAGGCCTTGGAAAGGTAGGCCGCTAGTAGGTGTGCAATACCTTTTACATTCGTTGTTACGATTAAAATTTTTTGTACTGTCATGGGCTGTCTTTGCTTGCCAAATCCCATTGGTCTGCTAGCATTCAGCCCAAAATTCATTAGCAAAATTAGGGATTAGTTATTATGTCTCGCGTTTTAATTATTGGTGCTGGCGGTGTTGCGTCGGTAACTGTGAAAAAATGTGCACGTTTACCGCAACATTTCGACGAAATTTACTTAGCAAGCCGCACGGTATCTAAGTGTGAAGCGCTACAGCAAGAAGTAGGTGCAGATCGCGTTAAGGGTGTTTTCGCTGTTGATGCTGACAACGCAAAAGAAGTGGAAGCACTTATCAACGAAGTAAAGCCAGACCTAGTAATCAACCTTGCGTTGCCATATCAAGACCTTCCAATCATGGATGCATGTCTTGCAACTAATACTGATTACCTAGACACCGCCAATTACGAGCCTAAAGACGAAGCGAAGTTTGAATACTCGTGGCAGTGGGCTTACCAAGACAAGTTTAAAGACGCGGGCATTATGGCCCTTCTTGGCAGTGGCTTTGATCCAGGTGTAACTAACGTTTACACAGCATATGCAGCTAAGCATTACTTCGACGAAATCCACTATCTTGATATCGTAGACTGTAATGGCGGCGATCACGGCCAGGCTTTCGCGACTAACTTCAACCCTGAAATCAACATTCGTGAGATTACCCAACGCGGTCGCTATTGGGAAAACGGCGAGTGGAAAGAAACCGATCCGTTAAGCGTACGTGAAGATCTGGACTATCAAAACATTGGTGTTCGCGCATCTTACCTGATGTTCCACGAAGAGCTAGAGTCTATTGTTAAGCACTTCCCTACCCTTAAGCGTGCACGCTTCTGGATGACCTTTGGCGATGCTTACCTTAACCACCTGCGTGTACTTGAAGGTATTGGTATGACTAGCATTGAGCCAGTTGAATTCCAAGGCCAGAAGATTGTACCACTAGAGTTCTTGAAAGCAGTACTTCCTAACCCAGGCTCACTTGCTGAAGGTTATAGCGGTATGACGTGCATTGGCACTTACATCACAGGCATTAAAGACGGCAAAGAAAAAACTATCTTTATCTATAACAACTGTGACCACGCGAAATGTAACGAAGAGGTAGGCGCGCAAGCAGTATCTTACACCACAGGTGTTCCTGCGATGATTGGCGCAGCGCTTATGCTTAACGGCACATGGAAAGAAGCAGGTGTATGGAACATGGAACAATTCGATCCAGACCCATTCATGGATATGCTTAACGAGCATGGTCTGCCATGGCACGTACTCGAATGTGAAGGTAGCCCTTTCACTAAATAATTGAAACATCAGGGCGCTTAATTCAAGCGCCCTTTTTTATTAACGCCACTATTTAAATCTAGATCAGATTACTGGAATGTAGGATACAGAGTAGTTTTGAGCTACGACCTGTAATGTAATACATTAGGCGTTTGATAAATGTTGAAAGCCGTTTTATTTTTTGGAGCTTTATCCCATTGACCGATTTAACTCAACGTACTGATATTCCCTCTCCTTGCTACGTGCTGGAAGAAGCAAAATTAATTAAAAACCTTGAGCTGATGAAACGGGTTCAAGACGAATCTGGCGCGCGTATTATCTTGGCGCTTAAAGGCTTTTCTATGTGGTCTTGCTTCGACATCATCAAACAGTACTTACACGGAGCAACGGCCAGTTCGGTTTGGGAAGCGAAACTTGCTGCAGAGATGGGTAAAGAAGTTCACGCATATTCTCCTGCGTACAAGGTTAATGACGCAAAGGAATTGGCGGGTCTTGTTAATCACCTGTCTTTTAATAGTTTGACCCAGTGGAACGCGCATAAAGACGTGCTAGCAGGCGTGTCGTTAGGCCTTCGCATAAACCCTGAGCATCAAGAAGCAGATACGCCACTGTACGACCCAGCTGCACCAGGTTCGCGCTTAGGCATACGTGCTAGTGAGCTAGAAGGCGCAGACTTATCGGGTATTGAAGGATTTCACTGCCACAACCTTTGTGAGTGTGATTCTTTTGCTACTGCACGCACGCTTGAAGCCATTGAAAAGCGTTTTGGCAAATGGCTTGGTCAATTAAAGTGGTTAAACCTAGGTGGCGGACACCTGATGACCCGTGAAGGGTATGATGTTGAGCACCTCATCAACACATTAAAAGACTTTAAAGCCCGTTACCCACACCTAGACGTAATTCTTGAGCCAGGGTCTGCGGTAGCATGGCAGACAGGGCCATTAATTTGCGAAGTGGTTGATATGGTAGAAAATGACGGAGATATCGCTATTCTAGACATTTCAGCTACTGCACATATGCCAGATGTACTGGAAATGCCTTATCGACCTACAATTTTGAGCGCGGGTATGCCTGATGAAAAAGCATATAATGTGAAGCTAGGTGGCAATTCGTGCCTTGCTGGCGATGTCATTGATACCTACTCATTCGATGCGCCGCTTAAGGCCGGCGATCGATTACAGTTTGAGGATATGATGCATTACACCATGGTAAAAACCACCTTCTTCAACGGTGTAGAGCATCCTGCTATCGGCATCCTGCGTTCTAACGGCGATTTCGAACTAGTTCGCGAATTTAGCTACGAAGACTTTAAAGGTCGTTTGTCTTAATTAGCTTTTTTGTAATTGGCTAATTGTTCATAAGCCTTTTTACGGGCAAGCTGTTTGATTAAACAAACAGCTTGCTAATTTACACGGCTCACACAGTAAATTCCCTACTATCTGATTCACCTTAATCAATGAACCCCTCATTTTTCTCAGGTTAATATTAAACCCAAATATGAGTTAATAGTCACCAGAGAAGACTGATGCGAACACTAAGTAGTTTTAGATAACTACTTAAGAAAATAACGCCCTCTTCATCAGCTTAAAATTCACCTTCCAATTTGTCTTAATTTTATGCTTTAGCGCGCTTTTTCTACTGACTTTGGGATCTTCAACGTTTGCAATAACGTCTTCAAGGGCTGCAGGGTGTAAATTAAAATCTTCAACCCTTTCTTTTGGAACATTTCCATAGCCTTTATATTCATTCACCTTGTTTTCAAAATGAATAATCGACATCCACATTCGCTTTCCTCTGACAGGCGTCAGTTCTTTTACACCACTCCAATATCCGTGCCTTTCTTGACACCAGATGGTTTTAAAATCTTCACTTTTTTCAATTAAACTCATAAACGGATTATGCACATGTGAGTGCAGGCCTAGCCTTACACGAGGCGCTACCTGCAGCGTATATCCGTCAACAAAGTCAATTGCCATAAAAGATTGCTCTGAAAATTGATTCTGTACTTCTTTAACGAAGTCTTGGTGAAGGCTATCATCGTTATCAAGCCTCGTCGTAATAAGAAAGGGGGCTGTTAATCTGGACGCTATTTCTTTTTTTATAGACGGGTAAAAGTTTTCCATTCCGTCTGCGTAAATAGGGATAAAATTGGAGAATTTTGAAGCTAGCTCGTTTATTTTTTCGCGATAAATTTCTGGTGTATTCGTATCGAAAAATACTAGCCATTCAAAGTTTTTTACCGTTTGAGATTTTATAGACGAATAACAGTACTGCTCAAACAGCTTCAATCTGTTTTCCATCCAGCTATCAGTTAAAACTTTGGATTGAGATTTGGTCTCATCCCAACCTTTTTTTCGAAGATTAAAGCGCGTTAATATGAAATGCTGAAACATGATAATGCCGTTGAATATAAGAAAATGAATTTACAAAGAAAAAGAATGCAAAAGGAATATTGAAATAATACCAATAAAAACTATTCTTTTACGAAATTTTTTCTTTTTCTTTGTTAACTAAGACCCACAAAACGTTGATTCGCTCACATTATTTCCTGAAAAAGGAAAAACTGAATTGATTTCAGGTCAGAGCGAGGCCTTAGCATTCAAGTAAACAACGTAGGAATTCATCGCGCATTGATTTTTATGGCGGCGCGATGGGGTTAGTGGCTATACAACTCCACTTCCCGACGCCGCCTCAGATTTGTCTATCTCACCTTCAGCCAGTACTTCGTCATCTAACTCAATTTTAAATGACGTTCCTGCTTTTCCATGCAGGCTATAACGAAAGCCGTACATTTCGCCTTCATTAAGAGAAACTTCCGCAAAGGTATTAGGGTGGATTAAGTCGTAAACACCTGAGTCGTTAGCTTGAGAAAATATATCAACTAACCATTTTCCTTCTGACATGGTGATTTTGAGTGTTTTTGTCATATGAGCCTCCATAAACCTCAGTCCTTTTTGAACTGAGCAGTTGACGTGGATTACACTCTTTTGTATTTATTCCAAGGCCCTTAAGATCAACAACGTGTTTACGCTTTTGCGTCTAGCCCAGCTTGATAAAGCGCATTCTTTTTCAAGTCATAGTGAGTGGCGACCACCGCCGCGGCCTTTTTAAGCGGCATGTGCTCACACAAAACACTTAGCAACGACATTGCCTCACTGGGTATCGCCTGGTCACTTACCTTCGCGGGACCAATCATGACGACGAATTCGCCTTTCTGGTGCGCAACATCCGCATTGAGATAATCAATTACATCTTGCGCGCTGCCACTCACGTAGGTTTCGAAGGTTTTGGATAGCTCTTTCGCTACAACAATCTGGCGTTCGCCTAAAACGCGCTGTATATCAGTAACGGTGTCTAAAATTCGTCGTGGGGCTTCATAGTAAACTGTGGTGAACGTTCGATCTATTAGCGCTGACAACACGCTTTCACGTGCCTGCACTTTAACCGGTAGGAATCCTTCAAAAATAAACTTGTCTGTCGGCAGTCCCGACGCGCTTAATGCTGTTATTGCAGCACATGGGCCCGGCAGAGCGCTAACCGGAATACCTTGCTCACGGCACTTGCGTACCAAAACAAAGCCCGGGTCGCTGATTAACGGCGTTCCAGCATCACTTATTAATGCTACCGACTCGCCGCCCTTTAAACGCTCACAAAGCATTGCTGTGCGCTTATCTTCGTTATGCTCGTGCAGAGAAAGAGTTTTCGTTCCAATGCTAAAGTGCTGTAAGAGTCGAGCGCTGTGACGGGTGTCCTCGGCAGCGATCCAGCTTACTTCACTTAATACGCGTATTGCTCTGGCACTTATGTCGTCTAAATTACCGATAGGTGTTGGAACAATATATAAGGTGGCGGTGTCTGTCATAACAGTGATTAAGTCTTACGTTAATTTTGAAGAATATGCGATAAGTGTATCACGCCATTAGTCCAGATTATGCTGGCAAGCGTAGATTTTCACACTGGTTAAGATAAACTTGGCCTATAACGATGTAAAAGGAATGAAACTGTGCGTCATATTGGACAAGCTGGAAAAATCTTTACGCTATCAGCCGTCGCTTCTGTATTGGTGCTAACGGGCTGTGGAAGTACACCTAAAACCCAGTCAAAGCCTGTGGTAGTGGAACCTACCCCAATTGAAACCACACAGGTTGAAGATAACGTCACGCCTGAGCACAAACTCCTTGAAGCAAAAAAAGTATGGGAGCGCACCCGCAACAAAGAACAGCGCGATACGCTGTTGCTGCAAGCGGCTGACCTGTACCTTCAAAATCAACAGCCCGTTTTGGCTCAGCAAGTGTTATATGAGGTAAAAGAAGACGGAATTTCAGGGGTAAATCAATCTTATTACTCCCTTCTGGTAACCAAAGCCTATGCGGGAATGCCTGATGCCTCGGCAGAAGAATTGCTGGCTATGTTGGATGGCGTAACCGGTACAGGCGAAACCGCATTCCAAAAAGCGGAGCTTCAAACCCAGCTCTTCACGCAGCAAGGCAACCTGGCTGCGGCAGCGAATAGCGTATTAAAGACCAATCTTACTGACGATGAAAAAGTGCAACAAGTTTGGCAGTGGATTACCTCCATTCCTGCATCGTCACTAGATTCAGTAGGCAGTGCTTATCCCGACCTTTCTCCTTTCATTACTCTTCGCGAACTAACCGAAGAAAACGCGTCGTCACCGGAAAAATTAGCCAAAAGCCTGCAGCAATTTAAGCAGGTTTATCGCGGTCATGTATTAGAAAACGCTTTGCCTGAAAACGTAATTGAAGCAACCCAGCTTACCGATGCTGGTGCCAACGATATTGCGGTTTTACTACCACTTTCTGGCAGGTTAGCTCGCACAGGACAAGTCGTTAAAAATGGCATCATGGCGGCTTATTACACCGATGTTGAAAAGCGCCAAGATGAACACCTTCTACCTCGTCTTCGTTTTATCGACACCAACGAAGTAGATACACAGCAATTACTCAGCGAAATTGGCGATACCAAGTTCATCATTGGCCCTCTTTTAAAAGACACTGTTGAGCGTTTAATTCCCAGTTTGCCGCTTGGTGTGAACGTACTTGCATTAAACAGGCCTGACGAATTGCCAGACAATGCGTCTGCTAAAGGGTTGGCAACAGGATCATCTAATCCGGCGATAGCCGATGATGCTCTTGCCTCTGGTACAGGTCTCGCAGGTGATGACACACAAAATGAACTCCACTCATTAGGCTTGCCTACCTCGCTGAATTATTACGGGCTAGCACCAGAAGATGAAGCAAAGCAGCTTGCTGAATTTATCTTTAATAAAGGATATCGTGCGCCTATCGTTATTGCCGCACAAAGCAGTCTGTACCAGCGAATGGACGACACCTTTAAAAAACACTGGCGAATACTCAACAATCAGGAAAACAAGCAGCGCGCCAACATAACGTCGGTATCGTTTAACGACAGTAATTCACTTCGAGAGGGAATTACACAGGCGCTAGATGTGGCGCAAAGCAACGAGCGTATCAATCAAATTGAGTACATGACAAATGATGAAGTGTACAACATGCCTCGCAGTAGGCGTGATATTGATGCCATTGTTGCATTTGCCTCACCTCAAGACACAGAACTGCTTAACCCCATTATCGAAGCGAGCTTAAACCCATACGATGGCAAACAAGTCCCCGTGTATGCCACCTCTCGTTCAATGGATTACGACAGCGGGAAAAACCAATGGCGTGACCTGCAGAATGTGCACTTTATCGACATGCCTTGGTTAATGCCTTCACATAGTTGGCAACCTCTTCAGCAGGAGGTTGAACAGGCTTGGCAAAATCAAAATACTATGCAAAAACGTTTATTTGCGTTCGGTTTTGATGCCTATCAGTTGTTGCCTCAGCTAGGCATGCTTAACACGCTGAAGTATCTTTCACACGAAGGGTTAACGGGTACACTTTCCCTTAATCAACAAGGTGAAGTAATACGCAAACAGCCTCAGGCAATTATTCGTAACGAAAAAGTTCAAATGCTTTCGGAGTAAAATTATGTCAACACTGCAAGGGAGTGCAGCAGAAGACAAGGCCTGTAAATATCTGATGGAACAAGGCCTTATACTTCGATGTCGAAATTACCACACTCGGCGTGGCGAGCTCGACATTGTAATGCAAGACGGCAGCACCATAGTGTGCGTTGAAGTTAAATACCGAAGACGAAATCAGTTTGGCAGTGCTTTAGAGTTTGTGACTGCCAAAAAGCTCCAGCGAATTCAGGCTGCGTTTGATTTCTATTTGTTAGATAATGGCTTAAATCCAGCGTCTACTTCTCTGCGAATAGACGTTGTTGCCATAGACGGAGACAACCTTCAGTGGTTGAAGAACGTGGGCTAAAGACTGACAATATCCAGCTTTTAAACTGATGTTCCCCAAAGAGGACTAGAAGCGTGCGCCAACGATGAGCGCGGCCGATATTGATGAAAATGTCTTTATGTCAGAAGTATTCCGTTTGTTTTATCTTATGATTTGCAACCCTTCATCGGTTTGATGAAAGTTTCTTAGGTTCCCACAAATAATGAGTCATCCCAACAACAAGGTTTCGTCCAGCAGCGTTGATAACCAAGAAATAGAGCTAATAGTCGGCAACTCCAGCTCTAATTTTTCTGGCGTAACGTCTACGATGCTGCAAGTAACATCGCTACAGAAGCATATGATTAATTTGCGGATAATGGGCAAGCATTTTGTTCCAGACCCATCAATGACTATTACTTTTTGGGAGGTCGCCAAAATGTGTCGACGCCCGCTTAGTAATGGTAAGTGGCGAATTTTTCATGCACGTCGCGTTGACGAGATGATTCAGGGTGTGATCCTCAAATACGTGTTTCGCGCCAAGATAAAGCTTGTATTTAGCTCTGCCGCTCAGCGAAAGCGTTCGGCTTCTACTGTGTGGTTAAGTAATAAAATGGATGCGGTTATTGCAATGAGTAATCGCTCTGCAAAATATCTAAATAAGCCCCCCACCAAGATAAATCTACACGGTGTGCAAATAGACAACTACACGCCAGCAGAAAACAAGCAAGAAGCATGGCAAGCATTAGGCTACGGCGGCAAGTACGGCATTGGTATTCTGGGCAGAGTTAGAGAGCAAAAAGGCGTTCATCTATTTGTTGAAGCATGCATCAAAGTATTGCCCAAATACCCTGACGTGAACGCAGTAGTTGTAGGTGCCATATCCTCGAGTAACCAAGAATTTGTAAACGAGCTTAAAGAAAAAATTTCTAAAGCCGGGTTAACTGACCGAATTGTTTTCACCGGTGAATTGCCGTTTGAGCAAATTCCTAGAATCTTCAGTGCACTGTCATTAGTAAGTGCACTTAGCTATAACGAAGGGTTTGGATTAACTGTACCTGAAGCCATGAGTGCTGGGGCTGCGGTATTAGCTACTCAGGCGGGCGCATGGGAAGACATCATCAGGCCAGGCGTTGATGGGTATATTGTTCCTACCAAAGACCAGCAAGCTGTCACAGAAAAGATGGGTTTGCTGCTTTCGGATATGGACAAACTCGCAGAAATGGGCAAAGCCGGACGCGAACACGTTGTGAAAAATTTTAAGGTTGAAGATGAAGCTAGAAACCTGGTTGAGTTTTTTCGCACGCTTCAATAGTAAATGCGAGTTGATTATCGCGAGCGATAAACGTTAGGCCGTTTTTCTCTCGCGCTGCGGCCACAGTTTAAACCTCTGACTTTCAGATACTGGCCATTACAAAAATCAAGGCGCTGTAATGCAGCGCAAAAAATTTCACTAAATGGTCTGCCGTGTGGTGAAAACAAAGAGATGACACATGATTGAACAGATAAAAGCGAATTTTACCGAGAGCATACAAACCAAAATAGCGGCATCGGAAATATTGCCAGAGCATATTGAGAAAGCGGCGTACATGATCGTTGAAGCCTTAATTAGAGGTAATAAAGTACTGAGCTGTGGTAATGGCGGGTCTGCAGGTGATGCGCAACATTTTGCTTCCAACATGCTCAATCGCTACGAGCGCGACCGTCCCAGCTTACCGGCAATCGCATTAAGCACAGACACCTCAACCCTGACGTCTATTGCGAATGACTATAACTTCGAAGAAATATTTGCGAAGCAAGTACGGGCGCTCGGCCAACCCGGAGATATACTGTTGGCTATTTCAACCAGCGGTAACTCTCGTAACGTCATAGCAGCGATGGAAGCGGCATTATCTCGCGATATGACCATTGTCGCGCTTACTGGCAAAGACGGCGGTGAAATGGCGGGCTTTTTAAGTGAACATGATGTTGAAATTCGCGTGCCGTCAAACCGCACTTCGCGTATTCAAGAAGTTCATTTACTGGTAATTCACAATTTATGTGAATGTATTGACGACAGCTTATTCCCTGCCGATCACGGCGACGAGTAGTAAAGAGGACACAAGTGAAAAATTTGGGACTACTGGGTTCTTTATTAGCCCTAATTCTTACATTGCAAGGGTGTGTAGTGGCCGTTGGAGCTGCAGGCGCTATGGCTGCGAAAGTGGCTAATGACAGACGTACTGTGGGCACGCAGCTTGATGACCAAAATGCCGATGCTGCGGTGTCGTATCAATGGTCGAAAAGCGATGCGCTTAAAGAGCAGGCTAACCTGCAAGTGGATGTTTATAACGGTGTAGCGTTGCTAACCGGGCAAGCGCCAAACCAAGGCTTAGTTGACGAAGCTGTGCGCCGCGCCCAAGAAGTAAGCTATATCAAAAAAATTCACAACCAAATTAGAATTGGCGAGGCGATAGGTGCAGGCACACAAGCCAACGACCTGTGGTTAGCGTCAAAAGTGCGTACTAAAATTGTGGCAGACGAACGAGTGCCTGCTCTACAAGTTAAGGTAGTGGTTCAAGATTCAGAAGTATTCCTGATGGGTCGGTTAACCAATTTAGAAGCCACAGCCGCTGTAGATATTGCTCGTAATATTACGGGTGTCGCGCGCGTAGTTAGAGCCTTTGAAATTGTTCAATAGAGAGTTCGCCACTGCCCTTTTGGTTGCAGGGGCACTCTTTATGGAAATTTTAGACGCCACGGTTATCACCACGGCGTTACCTGTCATTGCTGCCGACTTCAATGTGCCGGCAGCCCACCTATCTATTGGTGTATCGGCATACTTAGTAGCCGTAACACTTTTTATTCCATTAAGTGGTTACGCCGCCGATAAATTTGGCGCTCGCACTATATTTGTAGCAGCGATTGCCGTATTTACTTTTGCCTCGGTGCTTTGTGGTCTGAGTACCAGCTTATTCGAATTTACCTTATCTCGAATTCTTCAAGGTTTAGGCGGGGCAATGATGGTTCCCGTGGGAAGATTAGTGGTTCTGCGGGATTTGCCAAAGGAAAAGCTGGTAAAAACCGTGGCCATTATAACCTGGCCTGCGTTAAGCGCACCGCTACTAGGTCCTGTGCTAGGCGGTTACATCGCCACTCATTTCAGCTGGCAGTGGATTTTTTATATGAATATTCCACTGGGCATTATCGCTATCATCGCGTCACTGTATCTCCTTAAAAACATTAAAGGCAATGTAGGTAAATTCGATATTAAAGGCTTTTTGCTCACCGGTATCGGCTTTGCGCTATTTATGGCGGGGATCGAGTTTTTAGCAAGTACCAGCAACAAGCTTATTCGACCACTTGGCATCATCGCTATTGGCTTAGTACTCATGGTATTGGCAGTCAAACACGTAAAAACGGCCAAGAATCCACTATTTTCTTTCGATGCGATGCAACACAAAACCTTCCGGCTTACTGTGTTTGGAGGCTCTGTTATGCGTGTCGCACTTGGCAGTGCACCGTTTCTTGTGCCACTCATGCTCCAGCTTGGATTAGGTTACTCACCTGTAGAAGCCGGCTCACTGTTGCTGTGGCTGTTTGCTGGAAACTTAGCGATAAAGCCAGCGACAACGTGGATCATGAATACCTTCGGCTTCAAACGCGTGCTTGTAATAAACGGCGTGCTCATAGCCCTTGGTTTTGTGGCGCTCGCGATGATAAATCACTCCACATCGTCATTTACTATTGCCGTTATTTTATTTGTTAACGGTATTACTCGCTCAATGCACTTAACGCTAATAAACACCATTGCTTTTGCCGACGTCCCCCCCAATAAAATGCGAGACGCAAACACGCTAGGCGCCATTTTAATGCAAATGAACCGCGGTCTTGGTATTACCCTTTCTGCGCTCGCTATCGCCGCTGCAGCATTCATTCTTGGACAAAGTGCCAATATGCCAAACCTACAAACGTTTACGCTATCTATGATGTTTATGGCCGCAGTAGCACTTGTCAGCATTTACGATAGCTTAATGCTGTCGAAGGAAGATGGCGATTCAGTGTTAAACAAACGAAAAGCGAAAAAAGCACGACAGACTTAGTTAATAGGCTTCATTAAGTGAACTGATGACAATTGTCATACGCGATTGGTGACGTTTGTGACTAACGCAATCTGAGGTACCTCGGCATACTTTACCTATAGACATTACTACATCAGGTAAAGCTCATGGAACAAGTATCTCACGCTTCATCAATAACTCCCGTTCAAAATGCTTCCATCCCATTGGAACAGCAGCGGGAAGATTTTAAAAAGAACCGATTCATTGCCATGCCGCTGGCAGGCACTGTTGTTTGGGCTCTACTTGGTATCAGCGCTCCCTTTGTATCTGAATTAACCATAACCTGGTTGCTGTATATCGGCACAGGTGCCATCTTCTACCTCGGTGCAGGTCTCTCCTACCTCACCGGTGAGCGATTTTTTGCCAAAAAGCCGGCAAAGAACAGTTTTGACCGTCTTTTCTTCGTTGGCATGATCATGAGCCTAATGGTATTTGCCATTGCGCTTCCCGTTGCAGCCATCGACCACACCACCGTTCCATTGAGTATTGGCATTCTCGCAGGCCTGATGTGGATGCCTTTATCATGGGCTATCGAACACTGGATAGGCTACTTTCACACGCTAACCAGAACCTTCGGCATTGTCGCCGCCTGGTACTTGTTTCCCGATGCAAGGGTAGAGGCAATATCGGCTGTGATTGTCGCTGTCTACATTGTGTCATTAATTACCCTTGAACGTCGTTTTCAATCAATCAAATCTAACTAATTTCACTTTAATTAAGAAGGAATGCACTATGACTTATTTACTTTTGGCAGTTGCAGTTATCACCGAAGTTACCGCTACCATGCTGCTTAAAATGTCGAACGGATGGGAGAAGTGGGCTTTTGGGTACGGCGCTATCTTTTTCTACGCGATATCTGGGATGCTGTTTGCCATGGTCTTAAAGAATATGGGAATTGGGGTCGCCTACGCCATTTGGTCGGGTATGGGAATCGCACTTATCACTGCTGCTTCGGTGGTATTTTGGAAACAAACTTTCGACATTTATGCCGTGCTGGGTATTATGTTGATTATCTCTGGTACGCTGCTAATTACTAGCAAGTCTGCCGTTGTATTTCAGTAGGGACGAAGTACTCACAATGCTCAGCAATAAAAGCATACAAGATAGTTACAGCGCGGTGCCTGCCGTCAAAAACGAGAGCACCGCGCCTGACATGCCCCTTTTGGCAAGTGGACGGAAAAAGCGCTGGTCTCACGGAAGCTTGTTTTTTTCACTGTTCTTCTTTGTTCCACTCATTATTTCCCGTCCTCTTCCCATCGAAACATGGGTACTTCAAACCCTGGGATACCTTAGCTTTGTCATTCTTTACATTAAAGCCATAAACCAGCCTGTTAAAACACTGCCCACTTATTTGCTACTCATGTTTCTACTTTCGGTAGCATGCAGCTTTCAAAACCCTGGTGGCGCAACCATTATCGGCTTTATTGCTTTTATCGTAGGTTATTACAATTCGCTCAAGACAGGCATAATGAGCATAGGCGTGATGATGCTGGTACTCGTGTCACTGCACATTACCGTATTTAATAACGCACATTTTCTTTTAAGTGCTTCGTTGCTCAACAGCTTAGTGCTATTCGGGTTTGGTGTTATGGAGCGCAAAGAAACGCTCCATAGTCTGAAAGAGAGCCAGCAAGCCGAAGCACTACGAGTATTGTCTGCGATCGCTGAACGTGAGCGAATAGGCAGAGACTTACATGATGTTGCGGGTCACGCACTCAGCTCTATTTCGTTAAAGGCACAACTGGCCGATAAACTCATAAGCAAAGATAAGATTGAAGACGCGCATCGCGAGGTGAAAGCGCTGGCACAGCTTTCTCAAGCGCTACTGAGTGATATTCGTCAAGCAGTGTCAGATATCAAGCAGCTTTCTCTTAGCGATGAAATAGCAAAAGACAAATCACTGTTAGAAGAAAACGGCTTTAATGTTACAACCGATATTGAAGGCGGCGCTGAAGCACGTTTAAGCGCTAAACAAGAAAGCCAGCTTGCGCTTATTATCAAAGAGCTGACAACCAATACCTTACGCTATTCAAACGGTAACGCGGTATCCCTTGATCTTGAAGTTAATGAGCAAACCGTGAAAATGACCTATAAAGATCATGGCGTAGTTGAGAACACCGCATCAATTAAAGAAGGAAACGGATTAATGGGAATTAGAGAACGCGCGGCGTCTATTCATGCGGATGTGGACATTTCTTTCCTTCCCCACCCTATTGTCAGGGTTCAGCTTACTGCCGAGCAAGCTTTGTCACATAAGGCTTCCCTATGAACTCAAAAGCGCCAACTACCATTTTGATTGTTGAAGATCAGTCGCTGGTTCGCGATGCCATTGCCATGCTTCTGTCATTAGAAGACGACTTAACCATTGTTGAAAAGTGCAGTAATGGAAAGGAAGCCATTGATTATTTAAATGATAACCCTGCACCACACATTATTTTAAGCGATATTGAAATGCCGCTGGTTTCAGGGCTAGATCTAGCCGCCCACATTGCAAAGCAAAATCTCAATACCAAGGTGGTATTAATGACTACCTTTTCTAAACCAGGCTACATCAAGCGTGCATTAAGTTTAGGGGTTAAGGGTTTTATATTGAAAGAGTCTGACAGCGACTACCTGATAGATGCCATTCACAAAGTCTCTGCGGGAGAAAAGGTAATTTCGACTGAGCTCGCCATCATGGCTCTTGACGACAACAATCCACTGTCGCAAAAAGAAATGTCCGCACTAAAACTTGCTTCAGAAGGGCTTAAAACCCAAGGCATTGCTCAATCACTGTTTTTATCTGAAGGTACGGTAAGAAACTACCTCTCTGAGGCTATTTCAAAGCTCGATGCGACCAACCGCGTAGATGCTGCTCGCATAGCTAAACAAAAAGGTTGGCTATAATAAAGGCTTAAAACCACGTCGTAGCAATTGCTGTAGACGTCGGTATATTTAGCTTTTCAGACAAACCGGTAAGCACGCGTTCGGGACCGTATACGATACCTTGCTGTTTAGCGGTCCATACGCAGGTTAAAATACTCGTACCTTTGCGTAATTCACACTGCCACTTAGCGGTCGTTTCAGCGAGCCGTTCGTAGTCATCTTCTATTTCCCAACCTCCGTCTACATGGTCTACGATAAGTTGTTCAAATTGAGCGAACGGAATAGGTTGAATGATTACCCATTCGTTTTTCTTAAACTTTTTTTCTAACCGCGATTTTTTAAAACTGGTAAACAATCCCACGCTCCATCTCCGTATGATTGAAAGGCCCTACTTACTACAAAAGCACGTCTTCTATTTCGACACCGTTCCCATAATCTGCCCTGAAGGTGTTGGACAAGAACACGATGTTCCAACCATTTCACTATTTGACGTTGGGCACGCGCCATACTCACCGTTTCCGCTATAACGACATTGGTTACCAAATTCAGGTTTAGCAACTACAACCTTGCCGTTTTTCTTCGCGTTTATATCTTCATCGTCGGGTAAATACACCGTGTAGGTACACCCTGACAAAAGCATATTAACAACAAGAAAACCAATACCGTAAAGTGCTTTCACTTTCATAAATAGTTGCTGGGCATTTTTAGAACAGTTTTAAAACTATGCTAATAATGAAGATAAAACAAGAAAAAATAAGCAAAAAAAAGCCAGTCTTTAGACTGGCTTTATAATTGTAACTCGTTGTAGCTATTAGAATTCAGTTGAGAATCTAACACCAAACTCGCTTGCGTCGTTGCTTAGAATTTGCAGGATGTAGTCACCTGTATTCAAGCGTGCATTGTCGTAACGCTCATCAAAAATATTGCGACCGTAAAGTGCAACAGTATACGCATCATTCGCTGGCGTATAAGCGATGTCGAAGTTAACAAGCTCACGGCTATCAAGTTTAGTCATACGCTCAGGTGCTGAAGTAGGCTCACCATACATTTCTGCACGATATGAGTAATCTGCACGTACGCGAATTGAATCACCACCATCAAGCTCAAAGGTATACTGCGGACCAATTGCAAGGGTTAGGTCTGGAGTAAGTGGCGCTACAGGATTGAATCCATCTTGCTCTTCAACATCAACATCCATATAACCAACGCTGGTCATCATGCTGAAGTTGCCATAGGTAAACGTAGCATCAGCTTCAACACCACGAGATGTTTGCTCTACCACAAGGTTTGCGGTGTCGAAGCCACCTTCGCTCACGCGACTTACTTGGTAAGGAAGATCTTCAAACTCAGTGTTAAATACTGCAACGCTAATGTCGAAGTAATCATTCACACGACCTTTAATACCTACTTCATAGTTAGTAGCAGTAATATTGTCAGACGCCGTAAAACAGTTATTTGCGCGAACCGCCGCTTGAGCGCCTTCGATATCATCAAAGCCACCTGCACCGAAGAACTCACCAATTAGGCAGTAAGGACGTGCTGGGAATTGACCCGACTGGTAGCCAGACTGAATTGTCGCATAGCCTGTCATGCCATTTTCAAATGTGTAGTTAGTGGCGAGTTCCCACGTCACTTCGTCCCAATCATTTGAATCATAGATAGTACCAAGTGCTGAAAATACGTTCGCTGATGCTTCTTTTTCATCTTTCGTGTAACGAAGGCCACCAGAAAGGCTAAGCTCATCAGTTAAGTCACGGCGAACGTTAACGTAAACCGCTTTTGAAGTGGTTTCTTGATCGAGCTCTAGCAGGTTAGCCCCACCGTCAAAACTAGAGTCGTCACCTTGACGGTTGCTACCTTCTTCATTGAAGTAGTAAACACCAGCAACAAAGTCAGTGTATTCGTTGATATAGCCGTTAAGCTGAAGTTCGATTGATGTTTGATCGGCTTCGCCACGCTCAGGGAACTGATCCAACGAGTAAATTGTACCGTCATCATCAAGACCTGCTTTGTACTTAGATGTACGCTGGCTTGCAACAACCTTTGCAGTGTAGTCTTCGTTAATGTCCCACTCCGTAGTGAGTGAAAGACCACGCGCTTCGTTCGACACGCCAGTTACTGCTTCAGTACCTGTTGCATTGTCGTAGATATCAGCGCCTTCAGGTGTCACATCTGTGTTTCGTAACGGTACGCCAACACCATTCTGACCACCGAAGTAGCGATCTGAACCCACTTCATCAATTAGCACAGTGTAAGGACGCAGACCGCCGTCACCATTGTTAGCATCTGCAGTTAATACCATGCGGAAGTCATTTGATGGCTCCCACTTAAGAGAAACGCGGCCAGAAACATCTTCAGTCTCACCAACATCGTACTCGGCGTTAGGCACGTTGATGAACTCACCAAGACCATCGCGCTTGTTAAATGACAGGTTCATGTTAAACGCTACGGTTTCTGAAAGACCGTGGTTAACAAAAAGATCAGCTTTAACGCGACCACGTGTACCAAATTCAGTGTTGATTTTGGTTACATCACCTTGGTCTGGCTCTTTTGTGATGATGTTAATTGCACCACCAATCGAGTTACGACCATATAGCGTACCTTGAGGGCCACGAAGTACCTCAATACGCTCAATATTATTTAGGCTCCAGTTTTGACCAACCTGACGGCCCAGATAAACACCGTCTACATAAACACTCACACCCGGATCGGTTGTGATTAGGTGATCTTGAAGACCAATACCACGAATAAATGGGTTTACAGACGATGTGTGGCCGGCAGAGAAACCAGTAACATTTAGGTTTGGAACGAATTTACCAACGTCAGTCAGGTCAGTAATACCTTGGTCAGCTAACTTGTCGCCATCGAAGGCGCTAATAGCAATTGGAACTTCATAGATAACTTGAGGGCGTTTTGTTGCGGTAACGGTAATGGCTTCAAATTGTTGCTCTTCAGTTGCTTCTGCTTCTTGGGCAACGGCAATATTTGAAATTGCTGGAACGGTCATCGCTACTGCTAGTGCGACAGGTGAAAGCTTACTGGCGAGTGCCTTAGACACGTCAGTATTGGTTTTCATGGTATAACCCCTTTGCGTGAGTGTTAGGTGTAATAATATTTTTAGGCCGCTTCAAGTTCTTCTTTGGAACTTTGAAAGACTAAACTCACTAATTTAAGAGGCGCACATAACCTTGTGCTTATACTGGATTACAGGCAATAAAAAAGTAAGTCGCAATAAAACATTACAAACTTACTTTCAATGAAAGTCTGCTTTAAAAGTAGAACTTACTTTTCCAGCCCTCTAAAATTCAGTACGAAGAATTTAGGCTTGAAGACTGGAACGATATGTTACCGTTAGATTACGATCTTGCAAAGTAAAATATTACACTTTTACTAAAATAAGACTTCAAAATTAGACTAATTGGTTAGGTTAAGCATCAAACAAAAAGTATGTATAAATTCCATAAAAACAATTAGATATAATAAAGATAATTTACTCTATCTCTTCACAACACCTAAGCGAATAAAGTAAAGAAGACCTAGACCAGATGGACAAACTTTAAACAAATCACCATTGGCTTGAATCATTCTTTAGCTCAGAACCTCTGTATGTAACTTTCGTTACCAAACTCCCTCCTCCGTCCGGGCAGTAGCTATCAATATGGTTGCGCAAGGTTCGCCTAATAGACGTAAGCTGACACATGGCTCTGTTTGCGTATCGCATTAAACCATTGCACAACTGTCAACACAGGCCTCTAAACAAGACTATCAGACTAATATCTTACTCTCGTTGTCGACAATCCTAACCTTTCAAGGTTGAAAAAACGCCAAAATGGGCATATATTGTCGACATTAGTCATTAAAAGATTCTATACAGTGTTAGCAAAAAGCGAACAAGCCATCACCAATGCCGACCGTACTTTCTTTCAGTTAAGGAAGGATATAGTTGAGGGTATCATTCCAGCAGGCAGTAAGCTGAGTGAAATGGAATTGTCGACAAAGTATGAAGTCAGTCGCGCCGTTATTCGTGAAGCCATCAATCGTCTCGCTACCTGTCACTTGGTGGAACGTAAAGCTAACGTGGGTGCTCGTGTGGTTGCACTGTCCCCCGAAGGCCTTATTCAGCTATACCAAGTGCGCGAAGCATTAGAGGGTATGGCCGCCCGCTTGGCTGCACGCTACATGAGCGATGAAGAAATTACCGACATGCAGGCGTTGCTTGATAGCCACTTCGATAAAGTAAAAGACGGTCAAAGCTATTATCAAGAAGCCGGCGATGTAGACTTTCACTACAGAATTGTAACCGGCAGTAAAAACGATCATCTCATCAGCGTACTTGTAGACGGGCTTTACCATCTTGTTCGTATGTATCGCGTACAGCTCGGTATGGCTGGCCCTCGCGTAAGTACTGCGTTTGATGAACACAGACACATCGTTAACGCTATTGCCAATCGCGACGAGGAACTGGCTGAAATGCTAATGCGTCGCCATATTCTTTATTCAAAAAATAATATTGAGAAGAAGCTTAATCATGGTTAACACCACTCAGTCTTCTTCATACCTAATTCACCTCTACCCTACTTTCAAATAAGCGAGTGATTATCATGAGTGCAGGAAAGAAATTCAGAACCGCATTAGAGAACAACAAACCGCTACAAATTGTCGGCACCATTAACGCCTATACTGCCATGATGGCAAAGGCCATTGGGCACCAAGCAATTTATCTTTCAGGTGGCGGCGTAGCGAATGCGTCTTACGGCCTACCGGACTTAGGCATGACGTCACTTAATGATGTGATTGCAGACGTTCAACGCATTACCAGCGCGTGCGATCTTCCGCTCATGGTAGACATCGACACCGGTTGGGGCGGCGCATTTAATATTGCCAAAACTATTCGCGACATGGAAAAAGCAGGCGCGGCGGCAGTTCATATGGAAGACCAGGTTGCGCAAAAGCGCTGTGGTCACCGTCCTAACAAAGAAATTGTTAGCACAGAAGAAATGGTAGACCGCATAAAAGCTGCAGTTGACGCCAGAACTGACCCAGACTTTTTTATTATGGCGCGCACCGACGCGTTCGCACAAGAAGGTTTAGACAAAGCCATTGAACGTGCAAAAGCCTATGTTGCAGCAGGTGCTGACGGTATTTTTGCCGAAGCAGTGCAAACCGAAGAACATTACCGTGCATTTGCTGAAGCGCTAGACGTTCCGATCCTTGCCAATATCACTGAGTTCGGCAAAACCGAACTATGGAATAAAGAAGAGCTTGGTGAATGGGGTGCCGACATGGTGCTTTACCCACTAAGTGCATTCCGTGCGATGAATAAAGCAGCAGAAATGGTTTACAAATCTATACTTGAAAACGGCGACCAAAAAGCCGTTGTCGACAGCATGCAGACACGCATGGAACTGTACGATTATCTTGGCTACCACGAGTACGAGCAAAAACTAGATGCTCTATTCGCAGAAGGTAAGAACTAACACGAATACGAAACAGCAGGAAGCGAGTGAGGTGCGAGGCACCATTGAAGTTGAAACGGTACACAGGGCGTTACCACGCCGTGACCCCATCCATGGGGGCTCCGTTTCGGCATCCATGCCTCAAAGGGGTAACGCCCCGTGCACCGCCCCCACTCTCTCGGTGCCTCGCACCCCACTCGCCTGATGAGTTCAATATAGTTTTTATTTCTAAATTTTTAAAAAAGTACCTTACAAATTTTACAAGACCGGAGACAACAAGATGGCTAAACAGTTAAGTGGCGCGGGTTTACGCGGCCAAGTTGCAGGCAAAACAGCATTATCAACCGTAGGTAAATCAGGTTCTGGTTTAACGTATCGTGGCTACGACGTAAAAGACTTAGCGCAAAACTGTCAATTTGAAGAAGTAGCGTACCTTATTCTAAAGGGCAAGCTACCTAACCAGTCTGAGCTAGACGCTTATAAAACAAAACTTCGCAGCATGCGCGGCCTTCCTACAGCGCTTAAAGAAGTGCTAGAGCGCATACCAAAAAATGCTCACCCAATGGACGTACTTCGCACGGGCTGCTCAATGCTAGGTAACCTTGAAATGGAAACCAGCTTCGACCAGCAACAAGATGTTACGGATCGTATGTTGGCATGCTTCCCAAGTATTATCTGTTACTGGTACCGCTTCTCGCACGACGGCGTGCGCGTAGACGTTGAAACCGATGACGATTCAATTGGTGGTCACTTCCTTCACATGCTTCACGGTGAAAAGCCACGTGAACTTCATGAACAGGTTATGCATGTATCGTTAATTCTTTATGCAGAGCATGAATTTAACGCGTCTACCTTCACTGCACGTGTTTGCGCTTCAACCTTATCTGATATGCATTCTTGTATAACGGGTGCTATCGGCTCACTGCGTGGTCCACTTCACGGTGGTGCTAACGAAGCCGCCATGGAAATGATCGAGGGCTTTACCTCTGCTGATGACGCAGAAGAAAAAATGATGGGCATGCTTGAGCGCAAAGAGAAGATCATGGGCTTTGGCCATGCTATTTACTCAGACTCTGACCCGCGTAACGAAATTATCAAGCAATGGTCTGAAAAACTGGCTGCTGATGTGGGTGACGACGTACTTTACCCTGTGTCTGTTCGCTGTGAAGAAGTGATGTGGCGCGAGAAGAAACTTTTCTGTAACGCCGATTTCTTCCATGCCTCTGCGTACAACTTCATGGGTATTCCTACGCCGTTGTTCACACCAATCTTCGTAATGTCTCGTCTAACTGGTTGGGCGGCACACGTTATGGAACAGCGCGCTGACAACCGTATTATTCGCCCGTCAGCAGAATACACAGGCGAAGAACTTCGCCCAGTGCCTGCTATCAGCGAACGCGCTTAAGATTAAGGTTGGGGTTTTATGAATATTGATTACCGTAAACCGCTTCCAAACGCGGGTATCGATTTTTTCGATACCCGTGAAGCGGTAGATGCTATTGAGCCTGGCGCCTACGCCAAGCTGCCTTACACCTCACGTGTACTGGCTGAGAACTTGGTGCGCAAATGCGCCCCTGAAATGCTTACCGACTCACTTAAACAGCTGATTTATCGTAAGCGCGACTTGGACTTTCCGTGGTTTCCTGCTCGCGTAGTGTGTCATGACATTTTAGGTCAAACGGCACTGGTAGACTTAGCGGGGCTTCGCGATGCTATTGCCGCAAAGGGCGGCGATCCGGCGAAGGTTAACCCCGTAGTTCCAACACAGTTGATTGTGGATCACTCATTAGCTGTAGAGCATGCTGGTTTTGAGAAAGACGCGTTTGAAAAAAACCGTGCAATTGAAGACAGACGTAACGACGACCGTTTCCACTTTATCAACTGGACAAAAACGGCATTTAAGAACGTGGATGTTATCCCCCCGGGTAACGGCATTATGCACCAAATCAACTTGGAGCGTATGTCGCCGGTTATTCAAGCTCGCGACGGCGTTGCCTTCCCTGATACGCTAGTGGGTACAGACAGCCATACGCCGCATGTTGATGCTCTTGGCGTTATTGCCGTAGGTGTGGGCGGTCTTGAAGCGGAAAGCGTAATGTTGGGCCGCGCGTCTTACATGCGTTTGCCCGACATTGTAGGTGTTGAACTTACCGGCAAACCACAGCCAGGTATTACGGCTACCGACATTGTATTAGCGCTTACTGAATTCTTGCGTAAAGAGCGCGTAGTCTCTGCTTATCTTGAATTCTATGGTGAAGGTGCATCGCACCTGACGCTGGGCGACCGTGCTACTATTTCGAACATGACACCGGAATACGGCGCCACTGCAGCCATGTTTTACATTGACCAGCAAACCATCGATTACTTACGCCTAACAGGGCGTGAGGAAAAGCAAATTGCGCTAGTTGAGCAATATGCTAAGCACACAGGTTTATGGGCTGATGATTTAGAAACTGCCGAGTATGAGCGGGTGCTTACGTTCGACCTTTCTGCTGTTGGCCGTAACATGGCTGGCCCTTCTAACCCACACGCACGTTTACCTACCAGCGATTTAGAAAGTCGCGGTATAGCAGCGAAGTGGACCGAGGAGGAAGGCAAAATGCCTGATGGCGCGGTTATTATCGCGGCAATCACAAGCTGTACTAATACATCGAACCCACGCAATGTAATTGCTGCAGGTTTACTTGCTCGAAATGCCAACGCGCGCGGTTTAACCCGTAAGCCGTGGGTTAAGAGCTCACTAGCACCAGGCTCTAAGGCCGTTAAGCTGTATCTTGAAGAAGCTAACCTGATGAGCGAGCTGGAAGATTTAGGCTTTGGCGTGGTTGCCTTTGCGTGTACTACCTGTAACGGTATGAGCGGCGCGCTAGACCCTAAAATTCAGCAAGAGATCATCGACCGCGATCTTTACTCAACAGCAGTATTGTCGGGTAACCGTAACTTCGACGGCCGTATTCACCCTTACGCAAAGCAAGCATTCTTAGCATCGCCACCACTGGTTGTAGCTTACGCCATCGCCGGTACCGTGCGCTTTGATATTGAAAAAGACGTATTGGGTACCGACAAAGAAGGCAACCCAGTAACGCTTAAAGACATTTGGCCAAGCGATGAAGAGATTGACGCTATTGTAGCGAAATCGGTTAAACCAGAGCACTTCAGAAAAGTGTACGAGCCAATGTTCGATTTAAGCGTGGACTACGGCAAAGACATTAACCCGCTTTATGACTGGCGTGAAATGAGCACCTACATTCGTCGCCCGCCCTATTGGGAAGGCGCAATGGATGCTGAGCGCACCATGAAAGGTATGCGTCCACTGGCTATTTTGGGAGATAACATCACCACCGATCACTTGTCGCCTTCAAACGCTATTTTAGCCAGCAGCGCGGCAGGTGAATACCTCCACAAAATGGGCTTACCGGAAGAAGACTTTAACTCGTATGCCACACACCGTGGTGACCACTTAACCGCACAGCGCGCTACCCTTGCGAACCCGAAAGTGTTCAACGAGATGGTGCTGGAAAACGGTGAAGTGAAGCAAGGTTCACTGGCGCGCGTTGAGCCAGAAGGACAAGTTATGCGCATGTGGGAAGCTATTGAAACCTACATGAACCGCAGACAGCCGCTGATTATTGTTGCTGGCGCTGACTACGGTCAGGGCTCGTCACGAGACTGGGCAGCCAAGGGCGTGCGCCTTGCGGGTGTTGAAGTGATTGTAGCTGAAGGTTTCGAACGTATTCACCGCACTAATCTAATTGGTATGGGCGTATTACCCCTTGAGTTTAAACCAGGCACAACACGTAAAACCCTTGAGCTAGATGGCACAGAAACGTACGACGTAAGCGGCGAACCGTCACCAGGGGCAACGCTTACGCTAGTAGTAAACCGCCAAAACGGTGAGCAGCTAGAAGTACCAGTAACCTGTCGCCTAGATACCGCAGAAGAAGTCTCTATTTACAGCGCAGGCGGTGTATTACAGCGCTTCGCCAAGGACTTCTTAGAAGCTGAAGCTAGCTGATTGTGATAGGAAGACCTTTCAGTGGGAGGAGGTGAACCAGTTACAGGGCACGCCGTGAATACGTCCCTATAGGCTCCCAACTCGCATCCTTGCGAGTTGAGGGCCCTGAAACTAATCCACCTCCTCCGTAGCTAGTATCAGCTAGTTTGGTTGGAAGCTGTTTGTGATTTGAAACCCTCCAGCCGCAAGGATGCGGCTGGGGAGCGCACATGGATGTGTTCACAGCGTGTTTCAAATCACGAACAACCTTACTTCTCTCCAGATAAAATAGTTTTTAGTTTAAGAGTGCGTTGAGGCACGGTTGAAACCTTCGGGGCGCATGGACGCGCCCCGAGAGCCTACAAGGATGTATTTACGGCGTGTTTCAACTGTGCCTCAACGCACTCATACCGACGAAAGGAAAAAACATGACAAAGTATGCGCCACAACTTCGAGTACCGGCTACCTACATGCGTGGCGGTACCAGTAAGGGTGTGTTTTTCAATTTAACCGATTTGCCAGAAGCCGCGCAAAAGCCAGGTCCGGCGCGCGATGCCCTGCTTCTGCGCGTAATTGGCAGCCCCGATCCGTACGGTAAACAAACCGACGGTATGGGCGGTGCTACATCAAGTACCAGCAAAACCGTTATCTTAAGCAAAAGTGAACGTGAAGGTTACGATGTCGACTATCTATTTGGTCAAGTAGCCATAGACAAGCCATTCGTAGACTGGAGTGGAAACTGCGGAAACCTAACGGCAGCCGTAGGCGCATTTGCGATAACCAATGGGCTAGTGAATAGAAGTAAATTACCAGAAAACGGCATTGCCACCGTCAACATTTGGCAAGCCAATATCAACAAAGCCATTATCGCTAAGGTGCCAATGACTAACGGGGAAGTACAGGAAACGGGCGACTTTGAACTAGACGGTGTCACCTTCCCTGCCGCAGAAGTAGAAGTGGCCTTTGTTGACCCAGCTGACGGTGAAGGGGCAATCTTCCCGACAGGACGATTAGTCGACACACTTGAAGTTCCAGGCGTAGGCTCACTTCAGGCGACCATGATAAACGCGGGTATTCCTACTATTTTCATCAACGCAGAAGATATTGGCTACACAGGCACTGAACTGCAGGATGATATAAACAGCGACTCCGAGGCGCTGTCCAAGTTCGAAGCAATTCGTGCACACGGCGCGGTTCAGATGGGGCTCATCAATGATGTGGGTGAAGCTGCAAACAGGCAGCACACACCAAAAGTCGCGTTCGTTGCACCTCCAAGAGGTTACCAAGCTTCCAGTGGCAAAGATATTTTGGGTTCAGACATTGATGTATTGGTTCGCGCACTGTCTATGGGGAAACTTCATCATGCTATGATGGGCACGGCAGCAGTCGCGATCGCAGCGGCTGCGGCGATACCCGGCACTCTTGTAAATATCGCAGCTGGCGGCGACGAAAGAGACTCGGTTACTTTTGGGCATCCATCTGGAACGCTTAGAGTAGGAGCAAAAGCTACGTTTGAAGATAACAAATGGCAAATTAAGCAAGCTGTAATGAGCAGAAGCGCACGTATTTTGATGGAAGGCTCCGTGCGTGTTCCCGCTGAACAAAGTTAGTACAACGCAATGTTATATAAGAATAAAATTATTTAGACATAAGTATAAAACGCCCTCTCTTTGAGGGCTTTTTTGTCTATAATTGGTTATTATCGAAGCCTAAGTGCCGAGAGTAGATCACATGTATAAAGTTCTTGTAGTAGAAGACAGTCTCACTGTCCGAAAGATTGTAAACAAACTTATTGAGGATAATCCTCACTTTACGTGTGATCTGTGCGAAGATCTTGCGGAAGCGAAAAGTGCTCTCGAGAGTGACACCGAATACTTGGCAGCCATCGTCGACTTAAACCTTCCCGACGCGCCCAACGGCGAGAGCGTTGAGCTTGCACTTTCCTACAACGTTCCAACCATCGTACTTACTGGAAATTTCGACGAATTTACCCGTGCTCAGTTACTCGATCAGGGCGTACTGGATTACATCACAAAAGAGTCTCGCTATTCATACCTTCAAGTGTCTAAACTTGTAGACCGTTTAAGAAAGAATCTCACTACCAAAGTGTTGGTGGTGGAAGATTCTAGAACGAGCCGAAATCACATTTGTTCATTACTTCGCAAATTCCAATTTCAGGTACATGAAGCGAACGATGGCTTAGAAGCGTTAGAAGAGCTTGATAATCACCGCGATATTAAAATGGTTATTGCCGATCACCGTATGCCCAATATGGACGGCTATGAACTAGTTAAAGCAATACGCCACGAAAAACGCATGCAAGACTTGGTATTTATCGGTTTATCGGCAAACGGCGACAGCGTGTTGACCTCGAAATTCATTAAGAGCGGCGCCAATGACTTCCTGTCCAAACCGTTTTATCACGAAGAATTCTACTGCAGAATTATGCAAAACCTTGAATCACAAGAAATGATTCAAACCATTAGAAATTCAGCAAACTTAGACCCGCTAACCAAGGTATACAATCGCCGTTTTCTCTACGAAAAAGCAGAGGAGTTATTTGCCAATAAAGCGTCGAGAAAGGATGTCATTGTGTCTATGATCGATGCTGACAACTTCAAAAGTGTAAACGATACCTACGGCCATAAAACGGGTGACATGTTATTGCAGGAATTTGCAGCATTGTTAAAAGATTACTTCCCCGACGATCTTATTGTGCGCTATGGGGGTGAAGAATTTACGGTGGTATCAGTAAGGCCGCCTAAAGTGTATCTATCTGCGCTTTCAGCGTTTATGGATGCAGTGCGCTCTACTATTTTTACCAATCACAAGTTCAATATCACGTGCAGTATCGGCGTATGTACCGAGGAACACAAGTGCTTGGAGTCGCAGTTAGAAGTGGCTGATGCGCGCTTATACGAAGCTAAGCACGCGGGCAAAGATCAGATTATTCTGAGAGACTCAGTCGCCAAAACAGTAGAGGCCTAAATCACTGAGTCTACTGCAGCCAACGCGGCATTAAGTAGCAAACCACGACCAATAAGCAAAAATAGCCAAGCAATAGGGTGGCAATCGGCTTATCAATCAGTAAGCGTCGTTGACCAGAGGTGGTGATCGTCGCTGTATCGTTTTCATCATTAGCTGACAAAACAGACAAGATAATAGCGGGTATCACTGTGCTCGCGAACCCCGTTACATTCCACCAAAACCAAAACACGTCCTCGACAAAAAATGCGAACGACAAATTAGTCAGCACGCCACACATCAGGCCGGTATTGACCTGTGTGGCATTTATCTTCTTCGTTAGCATGCCAAGTAGAAACACAGCCAAGACAGGACCAAAAAAAACAGAGCCCACTTTGTTCACCGCTTCTATTACGGTAGGCGCTATATCGCCAGCATTGAGCGAAAGCAGCAAAATAATCCCTCCCCAAAGCAAGCCCGCAAACTTAGCATGATTCAGGTAGCCTTCAGGTTTTGCGCGTTTCCGAGTGAGTTTGAAATAATCTTCAAGCGAAACAGCGGCAAGAGAGTTTATTGCTGAGCTCAGTGATGACATGGCTGCCGCAAGAATAGCGACCACAAGCAAGCCGATAAGCCCATGAGGTAAATAATTAAGAATAAAGACCGGCATAAGCCAGTCCGGATTATCTTTAGGAATTTGCGATAGCAAGTTGGCGTCGTTAAACGCTAGTGTGCCGACCACCAAGCCTGCTAAACAATATAGAAGTGTTATAGGGAACCTAAAAATGCCATTGGCTAACATCATCTTTTTAAGATCGCTTTCCGATTTCGCTGACAATGCCCTCTGTGCTTCTGATTGATCACAACCGTAGTATGAGGCGTAGAGGATCACGCCACCTAGCACCATAGGAAAAAAGCCGAAGCCGTCACCATCAAAACCCAGAGATGAAAAATTAAGGGTAGAGACCCGCTCGCTTGGAAGTAACTGTAAAAAGTGCTCCCAACCGCCTAATGCGTTAAGACCAAAAGCAATGCAGATAGCTGTGCCCAAAACGATGACAACCATTTGTACCGCGTCACCATATACAACTGCTTTCATGCCTCCTTGTAAGGAGTACAAAACGGTAATCACACCAATGAGTAATATTGCCTGCGTGGATGAAACCTGCATGGTTCCTTGCAATATAATGGATAGCGCGTAAACCATTATGCCGGTAGCGAAGGCTCTGCTAAATTGAAATACAACACTGATACAAATACGAGTAGAGGTAGAGAAACGTCGCTCAAGATAGTCATAAATACTCACCACACCGCTTCGGTATAATGTAGGCAACACGGTGGTAATGAGTAAAAGCATGGCTAACGGAACTGCCAGTTCATAAGAGAGCCAAATCAGCCCTCCACCCTCACGGAAGCCGACAAATGCAGGAGCGGAAATGAAACTGACCGCCGAGAGTTGCGTCGCCATCACTGAAAGTAACAGCGGTTTCCAACTTAAGCTTCTTCCAGCGAGAAAATAATCTTTCTTTGACTGCTGTCCACGCAAGCTAAAGCCGATGACGAGTAAAGTGATGAGGTAAATCGCGATGACACTGTAATCAAGAATATCCATATAAACGCAAGGTTAAGCAACTAAATACCTACCATTACATAAACTCGGTCTATTTGCATAAAAAACGTATAAAAAAGCAGCGCTCAAAGAAACAGTGTACGTTACATCCAAGACCTTCTGGTTGACTCCACCTCGAATAGCACACTATCAGCTAGTTTATTAACGTAGTCTTCTGGTAGAAACGGCACAGTCACCGCCCCCGAAGCCAGTACAAACTTAACGGTGGCCTGTTTTCTTCGCTTCATAAACACGCTTTGCTTAACGATAACTTGCTGCGCTTTATAGGGCTCAAAGCATTGATAGTCGATGCCTATTCTACCTCGCCTTATATAAACGTACTTACTGTCGTAGGCTATACCCCATCGCCACCACCTAAGCGTGAGTAACAGCGATACCGCACTAAAGACAACGAGTGAACCTAGCATAATATCTAGATGGGATGACACAGCGCCAATAGTGAAAAAGGTAATAAAAGGCAACGTCCAGCCCGCAAGCAACCAAAAAGTAATAAATCGCTTACTAATGGTTTGATAATCTTGACCTCGCAGGTCACATCCAGGCATCACTTCTTGACTAAGCGCGAAGGCTTCATCTTCGGTTACCGATGGCACAATAAGCTTATTTGGCGACATCAGTTCTTGCATTTGCTGCCCAGCCGTTGAGTTCTGCTCAAAATACAAATTCACCCGCTTTAGTATTTTATCCAGCCAGTCTTGCTTCGCCGTAATCATTTGGATGCGTGAAGCTCGCATGCTGACTTCCAGTTTATTAAGCAAGCCGCTGCGACGGATATAGCGATCACCTGTTCGTGAAAGTGTGTAGCCGTAAAAAGTGAAAAGCGCGCCACCAACACTCAGCAGTGCCACTAACGCCATAAGCATCATGAGAATGACAAAGGCATACAATCCAAATTGCCACCACGCAACCGTTTGTTCACCAACCAGCTGATTAAGCTGCAAGCCTTTATCGGCTAACCACTCTGAAACCAGACCGAACACATCGTCATAGAAAGGTGCCGCAGCACCCAGTATGATCCACACGCGATTGTTGGTGATACCGTGAATAATGATGTCTTTCACGGACCGTCGATTTAATACTTCTTCATTTGAATGGGAAGAATCTATCGCTTTAGTGCGCGTTCGTGGCGTGGGAAAAGACGAACTCTGCTCGTCGGATAAATCTTCATTTGGCAAACAATCCAGGTCACCCTCATCGTGCAGCGCTTTTTCATACAACACCTGCTTTTTGAGCGCTTCAGCATAATCTTCAGGAACCGCTACAATTTTAGCTTCTTCTTTCCCACTTCCTGCGGTATCAAGCACCACTAACGCGTACCCAAAAGGTCGGTAATAAAAAGGGCGTTCTATCTTAACGTTTTGAATACGCCACAAAGGCAAGTTGGTATAGCGGCGTTGGAACACGCCATGATGAATCTCAACGTGCTGGTTGTGCACGCGAAACTTGTACATTAAAAAGCTTATTACGCCGCTAACACTGGTAGATAGAAAAAGGATTCCAGCACCGATTAGTACTTCAGGCGACAGCAGGTTATCCCAAATATTGAACGATATGGCTAAGGCGGGAATGGTATAAATAAGCACTTGAGCCGAGTTGGTAAAATTGCGAATAGTAAAGTACAAAATAGAAATTAGAGAGAGGCGCTGCCACTCATCACCCGTTTCTACTTTAAGTTTCGGTTCTTCCATATTAGCATCTTGCCCATGGGATTTGAGCGCAGTATCTTCTTTCAGCTCTTTTGACTGATTAAGTGTAGGCGCTTGGTGTGAGGGCGTTTCTGATATCGTCATTAGCGTGCACCTATATCTTTATGAGCAAGAATGAACTCACGCAACTGCTCTGCCCTTTCAATGCTTAACCCAGGTATCTCAAACGTGTGCATTTCACCACCAGCCGAAAACACCTGAAGTGAGGCAAGACCCGCCCACCTGTCCAATGGACCGCGATTAACCTCTACATGCTGAACACGCAAAATAGGTTGGCACGAAAGTTTTCTAAAAATTAGCCCTGACTGCTTACTGATGTCTTGCTCTCGAATCGCATAAAATATGCGTACATCAGCAAAAAAGTGGTACAGAGCCCATAGAGAGCCTACCGCGACGATACCAGCAACAACATACGGGTAGGCTTGCAGCAGTCCTTCTGGCAATGACCAAAAGCTTTGGAATCGTAACGCAGAAGCAATACCGATTAGCACTAAGGCTATCAATCCAATGGAGAGGATATTTAGTGTCCGGTACTTTTTGGATATAGGAAGTAATGCGAGCGTTTGAAGTGAGGGAATTTCCTCAACACTGAGCTGATTATTTGAAAACACGGTTTCTTGTTGTGCGCTAATTGTCATCGCATTAATTCCTTTTACCACTGTATAAATAAGATCAGCCTGCCGCCTTTTTTTAAGGAGAGGCTTAGCTACTTAACTACTTAGCTACTTTGCTACTTTGCTACTTTGCTACTTAGCAACGCTGCTCTGAACGCTTTCTCTAGCGCAGTTTTTATAACAAAAAAGAGGGCAAGCCCTCTTTTTTACGTTTCCTATTAAAGAGCGCGTTATGCTAACTAGTCATCAACCTGCTGTTCATTCAGCCAATCGTGTAGTGCCTTCATGTCGTGCTGAACCGCCATTTGTAGCTCTTCCACCCAATCATGCACGTTCTCCCACCATGTAGGGTGGTCGCCCTGTTGAATTTGATTAGCAATACGCTGTACACGAGCCAAACCAACAGAGCCAGCGGCGCCTTTAATTTTGTGAGCCTGTGAGCACACTTCTGACTTTTCGTCCGCACTTAAGCTTAGCTGCAGTATTTCCATGTATTCAGGCATTTTTTCTTGGAATACTTTAACGCTAGCGCGCACCATTTCATCCCCTATGGTATCAACTAACATCTGTAACAAGTCCATATCTAAAATGTTACTTAATGTTTTGTTAGGTTCAGGGCGCTCTACTTCGCCATCAATTTCAAGCGGTGCAGGTGGTGCATGGAACAGCTCGTTAAACACCTCGATAACGCGAGATTTTTTAATCGGCTTCGCAATGACGTCATCCATACCGTTTTCTAAGTATTCATCACGCTTTTTAATGACGTTTGCCGTTAGCGCCACGATAGGCGTTTGCATAACCAGATCTTCTTCAATAATCGTACTTGCCACATCGAATCCTGTCATGTCAGGCAATTGAATATCAAGCAAGATAAGGTCGTATTGGTTTTCCCTGACTTTGTCTATGGCTTCTTGACCGGTCATTGCTACATCGACTTTCTGGCCAAGCTTCTCGAGCAAGGCTTTAGCGACCATTACGTTCAATTCAATATCTTCTACTAACAAGATATTGAGCCCTGTCACTTGAAGCTGCGCGACTTTCATCGGGCTATTAGAAATCTGAACAGGCAACACAATTTCAAAACGGGTGCCTTTACCCACTTTACTTGAAACGTGAATTTCACCTTTCATCAAGTCGACCATTTGCTTACAAATTGCCAATCCAATACCGGTACCTGTGGCCGATTGGTGGTCAGGGTGATCAACCTGATAGTACATGGCAAAAATCTTATCAATTTCGCTTTCAGGAATACCTACGCCCGTGTCTTCAATCACAAATGTTACATACGCCTTATCACCATCAGGTTTCGTCGATGAAACCGTTAGACTTACGTGACCTTTTTGTGTGAACTTCACTGCGTTAAACAGGATGTTCCATAATATCTGACGAAGGCGCGTACCATCTATTTCAACAAGACGGGGAAGCGGCTCGTTAATTGTCGTTTTAAGCTCTAGCTGTTTGTCGGCTGCAAGTAGACGAATAATGCTGCTAAGTTCTTCGGTAAAGTCTTTCAACGATATGGTTTTTAGACTCAGCTCAAGCTTATCTCTGTCTAACTTATCAAGGTCGATAATATCGTTAAAAATATTACCTAATGTTATAGCGCTGGCGTATATCGTACTTACCCAGTTAAATTGTTCTTCACTCAACTCGGTATCACGCAGCATACGGCTTAAGCCCACAATACCATTTAGCGGTGTGCGTAGCTCATGACTTATGGTTGCGATAAAGCGAGTTTTGTCGGTACTTGCTTTTGCAGCAGCATTTTCAGCCTGCTTACGCTCAGTCATGTCTCGACCGAACGACAACAAGCCGAGGCGATTACCGTCTTTATCGAAGAAAGGTACACGCTTCATTTCGAAGTAACGACGACGTCCATCAGCAAAGCGAAGCCACAGCTCTTCTGTGATACTGGCGTTGGTTTCTAGAACTTCGTGATCACTCGCTACAATTTGGCGGGCAAGCTCTTCCTCATATACGTCTTTTGGCGTTAAGCCAAGCAGCTCTTGCTCGGTTTTGCCCGTCATAAGCTCCGCTATACGGTTACAACCAGCAAACCTGCCTTCTTCATTTCGGTAATATATTAAGTCTGGTGAGGCATCGATGATTGAACGTAACAAGGTTGATAAGCGGCGTGCTTGTGCTTCTTGTTCTGATTTATCCTGAATTTCTTTTTCTAAGTCTTTAAACAGCGCCTCACGCTCTTCTTGTGCTTGCTTGCGCTGCTCTATCTCGTGATTAAGCTGTCTGATGTTGCTTTGAAGTTCGCGGTTAAGAAAGACATCTTCTTCACGCAAACTTTCCAACTGGCTTACCACTTCCTTTAAGTTGGTACGTGAGTTTTCTAATTGCTTGATTAACTCACTAAAGAAATAAAGAACCCAAGGCGCAGATAACATGGTCAGTACTACAGCACTGATGAAGTCATCGGGCTGAACCTGGCTTCCCATGCTCACGCGAATTACGTATGAGCCCCCTAGCGTAAACACAAGCGAAAGAACAACAAACAATATGCTGAGCTTTAGAGTGCCAAAACGCTGAACAAATTGGGCAAAGCGAATTGCCCAAGAATCGTTTGGTGAATCTGAATGCATGTACGTCTAATTTAAGCTTATTTTGCGGTTATCCTATCAGGCTTTCCTCTTTTCGGGAATGCGGTTTGTCAAAGCATAACTCTGTGGCCCTGCTCAGAATTAGGATTTGAAAGGCGACTTTTCAGTAATTTCATTAATGTATTTGGTATTCACCCATCCCACCTTCGTGTAAGACACTTTCGCCCACTCCCCTCGCTTTTCCAGTATTTTTAGCACTTCGCCCTTATTCAAACCGTTCTCGACAGTTGGGTACGAAACATCTGGCCCTTTTCTCACATTCAGCGAATTGGCACTTACATTGGCCACCCGCTTTACAGGGCTAGCGAGATCCCGCTGAATTTGATCATGCGCCTCTCGCTGTGAATTCGAATCACTTGACTCAGTTGCCCACGTTTCACTATCACTTTGCAAAACAGCGGCTTTGAGTCTTTGAAGGGGAAAAGCGGGGCCAGGATCGACCTTTCGTGACGGCGCTATTTCTTCGTGCCCGACGATAGTAGAGATGTTGTAGTGGCTACACAACGCTTTACACAGCGATAGCGTCCTAACAATTTGTACGTCGGTGTACTTGTGCCAATAGCCCATAGACTGTTGGTTAATGTGCTGGGCAGCTAATACTTCATTCTCGCCAAAAATTTCGCCAAACCAACTTTCAAAGGTGCCGTCTCCTCTAGCCTTAAGCTGGCCGGCATTGTCTAATTCAATGCCGATAGAGTACTGATTCAAGCCACTACGCCCCTCGTAATAACTTTCTCCTGCGTGCCACGCTATTTTATTAGTCGGAAGCATTTGAACAATGTCACCATTGCGTCCAACGGCAAAGTGAGCTGACACACCGCTATCGGCATTGGTCAAGACATTCACCGAAGATGAAAGGCTACTACCGGCGGTAAAATGAATAACAATAGTATCGGGAGAGCCAGATTGAAAACGCCCAGATGTGTTAGGAGAAAGCCTGAAGGTGATATTGTCGCCAGTTAGAATATGATCATCTATACTAAATAAAGGCAGTGGTGAAGCATGTAGTGTATTCATACAATAATCCTTATTGTCTTAACAGCACGCCACCACAGTGAATTTTTATTCTTCGCCTTCCACATAAGCGTACACTCAATTCACACACAGGGCTCTCTATCAACATCCTTCAGCGCACCACGAGCCTTACCTGTGGTTAATTTTCAACCAATATAGCAAACTACTTATATTAGTGGAACCATAGCTTTACAAATTAATAAAAATACACCGCAAACCGCTATTGACAACATAAAACATCAATTTCAAAGCATATTTATTCATTAATAAAACGCAAATGAGAAGTAATATCATTTATAAGGGGTGAGTTATTCACTTTGCAATACTGATAACATTTTTGTTACAAACATAAATGACGACACGTAAGAAACTGATTAATATATATTTAATTATATTTATACTAATTCACTATAAAGCTTATACTTTTAGCGTTTGATTTTAGTTTTTAATGTGGGTATTTTGTACGGCCCGCATCGCAATAATGCATAAAAATGCGGAAACGACTGGAATCCTCTAATAATAAAATAACGACAAGAAAGGCGCACGCCGCGAGCAATACCGCTCGCAGGCATAAAAGACGTCTAATAATGTTGTGATACGCAAACCTAGGCGCATCTACACGCAACGCATACCTTGCCCAGTCAAAAGGTTGAAGGAGTTAAGAGATGAGTTTATATAATCCCAATGATTCCCGGGACAACTGTGGGTTTGGCTTAATCGCTCACACTCATGGGGAAGCCAGTCATGAATTGGTAACTACTGCAATACACGGTCTTGACCGTATGCAGCATCGTGGCGGTATCGCCGCCGACGGGAAAACCGGTGACGGCTGTGGTTTATTACTACAGAAACCGGATGCGTTCTTCCATGCAATCGCCGAAGAAAATGGCTGGAAACTCAGCAAAAAATACGGCGTGGGCATGATTTTCTTAAGTCAGGACCCGGTACTTGCGCAAGCCGCGCGTGAAGTACTTAATGAAGAACTAGAAAAAGAAACACTTTCAGTAGTGGGTTGGCGCGAAGTGCCTGTCGACCACTCAGTACTGGGTGAATTAGCGCTAACGGGTGTTCCACAAATTGAACAGGTATTTGTGAACGCGCCAGCAGGTTGGAGAAAACGCGACCTTGAGCGTCGTTTGTATATGATCCGCCGCCGCGCTGAAAAACGTCTTGAGAAAGATCCCGATTTTTACGTAGCTTGTTTGTCGGGCTTGGTAACGATCTACAAAGGCTTGGTAATGCCAAAAGATTTACCCGCCTTTTATCACGATCTTGCCGATGAGCGTATGCAAAGCGCAATTTGCGTTTTTCACCAACGCTTTTCAACAAATACACTACCACGCTGGCCGCTTGCTCAGCCTTTCCGCTTCCTTGCGCACAACGGTGAGATTAACACCATTAAAGGAAACCGCGACTGGGCCATGGCACGTGCTGCTAAATTCGCAACGCCACTTATTCCAGATCTTAAAGATGCAGCACCTTTTGTTAATACTGAAGGTTCAGACTCATCATCGCTGGATAACATGCTGGAGCTATTCTTAGCCGGCGGTATGGATTTATTCCGTGCTATGCGGTTACTTGTTCCACCCGCCTATCAAAACAACAAGACCATGGACGATGATCTTCGTGCATTTTACGAGTTCAACTCTATGCACATGGAACCATGGGACGGCCCAGCGGGTATCGTTTTAACTAACGGTCGCCACGTTGCCTGTAACCTTGATAGAAATGGTCTACGTCCTGCTCGTTACGTTATTACTAAGAACGGTTTCATTACCCTAGCCTCAGAAGTAGGTATCTGGGATTACGAGCAAGCTGACGTAATTGAAAAAGGCCGTGTAGGCCCAGGTGAAATGCTTGCTGTAGACACATACACAGGCAAAATCTGGCGCTCTACTGAAATTGATGAAGACTTAAAAGCACGTCACCCTTATAAAGAGTGGCTAGATAAGCATATTCGTCGACTTACACCAATTGAAAAGCTTGATGCGTCATTAATTGGTAAACGCGTGTTTGACGACGATGCCATGGCGGTGTACCACAAGCTACACGCCTACAGCTATGAAGAAATTCAACAAGTTGTAAAAGTACTCGCGAAAGACGGTCAAGAAGCCGTTGGTTCAATGGGTGATGACACGCCAATGGCGGTTATGTCCTCGCGTCAACGTACGGTTTACGACTATTTCCGTCAGCAATTCGCACAGGTTACTAACCCGCCTATCGACCCGCTACGTGAAAACCACGTTATGTCGTTGGCAACCTGTATTGGCCGCGAGCAAAACGTATTTAGCGAAACCTCAGGTTACGCTGACCGCGTATTGTTTGACTCGCCAGTGCTAATGTATACCGACCTTAAGCAACTGCGCGAATTTAACCCAGACAACTACTACTCAGAAGTCGTGGAGCTTCAGTATGCGCCGCAAGAAGGTTTGAAGAAAGCCATCGAGCGCGTGTGTAACGAAGTCGAGATGCTGGTTAAAAACAAGCGTGCTGCGTTCGTTATTCTGTCTGACAGAAACATTAAACAAAATCGCTTGGTTATCCCTGCAGCAATGGCAGTTGGTGCGGTACAACGTCGCTTAGTTGAAAAGTCATTGCGCTGCGATGCTAACGTTGTTGTTGAGACAGCAAGTGCCCGCGATCCACACCATTTCGCGGTGTTGATTGGCTTAGGTGCCACTGCGGTTTACCCATTCCTAGCATATGAAACTATTGAGCAGCTTTGTGAAAAAGGCGAGCTAGATATTTCTCCTATGCAGGCCACGTTGAACTACCGTAAGGGTATCAACAAAGGCTTGTACAAAATCATGTCGAAAATGGGTATTAGCACTGTTGCTAGCTACCGTAGCTCTAAACTGTTTGAAGCAGTGGGTATTAACAACGAAGTGATGAAGTTATGCTTTAAAGGTGTGACCTCACGCATTCAAGGTGCGGGCTTCGATGATTTCCAGCAAGATCTTATCAACCTAAACCGTATTGCTTGGCTTAAGCGTAAGTCTGTCGATCACGGCGGCTTGCTTAAATACGTGCACGGTGGCGAATATCACGCCTATAACCCAGACGTAGTCAGTACGCTTCAAAAGGCTGTGGTGTCTGGTAACTACGACGACTACCAGCAATATGCAAAGCTTGTTAACGAGCGTGCGCCTGCGCACATTCGCGACTTGCTAGCTATAAACCCTGATTGCGACCCTATTGATATTAGTGAAGTAGAAGCACCGGAAAACTTATTCCCACGCTTTGATACTGCGGCAATGTCAATTGGTGCACTAAGCCCTGAAGCGCATGAAGCGCTAGCGATTGCCATGAACCGCCTGGGCGGTCAGTCTAACTCTGGGGAAGGTGGCGAACACCCTTCTCGCTTTGGAACTGAAAAGAACTCTAAAATTAAGCAGGTGGCTTCAGGTCGCTTTGGTGTAACGCCTCACTATTTGGTTAACGCAAACGTTATTCAAATTAAAGTGGCGCAGGGTGCAAAACCGGGTGAAGGCGGTCAGCTTCCTGGCGATAAGGTAAATAAATACATCGCACAGCTACGTTTCTCTGTGCCGGGTGTAACCCTTATTTCACCACCACCACACCACGATATTTACTCAATTGAAGATTTGGCACAGCTAATTTTCGATTTGAAACAGGTTAATCCAACGGCACTTATATCCGTTAAGCTAGTATCTGAGCCGGGTGTTGGCACCATTGCAACAGGTGTAGCGAAAGCCTATGCCGACCTTATCACCGTTTCAGGTTACGACGGCGGTACAGGTGCAAGCCCGCTAACATCAGTTAAATATGCGGGTAGTCCGTTCGAGCTTGGCTTATCTGAAACTCAGCAAGCACTTATTGAAAACGGCTTACGTCATAAAGTACGCGTTCAAACCGACGGCGGGTTGAAAACAGGCTTAGACGTAGTAAAAGCCGGTATTTTAGGTGCTGAGAGCTTTGGTTTTGGTACAGGTCCAATGGTTGCGTTAGGCTGTAAATATTTGCGTATTTGCCACTTGAACAACTGTGCGACCGGTGTTGCGACGCAGGATCAAAAACTGCGTGACGACCACTTCATTGGCTTACCTGATATGGTAATGAACTACTTCAAGTTTATTGCTCAAGAAGTGCGTGAAATCATGGCGTCTATGGGTATTGCTAAGTTCGACGACCTTGTTGGTCGCACAGAGCTACTTAAAGTTTTAGATGGCATTACCGCTAAGCAAAACCGTTTAGATTTGTCTCCGTTGCTAGCGCAGCCTAAAGCAGGCGACCATACGCGCTTATTCTGCTCACAAACGACCAACGCACCTATCGATAAAGGTGAATTGAACGCGCAGATGCTTAAAGACGGCCAGCAAGCGGTTGTTGACGGTAAATCTATTACCCTTAAATACCCAATCCGCAATACGGATCGCTCTGTCGGCGCATTGCTATCAGGTGAAATCGCTAAACACCACGGTAACCACGACTTTGAAGATACACCTATCAAAGTTGAACTTACCGGTACAGCGGGTCAGAGCTTCGGTGTGTGGAACGCTGGCGGCCTGCATATGCACCTTGAAGGTGATGCCAACGATTATGTAGGTAAAGGGATGACCGGCGGTAAGCTTGTTATTCACCCACCACGCAATATCTCTTACGACGCCCACGACAGCGCCATTATGGGTAACACCTGCCTTTACGGTGCAACAGGCGGTAAGCTGTTTGCTGCTGGCCGTGCTGGCGAGCGCTTTGGCGTACGTAACTCTGGTGCTATTGCGGTAGTTGAAGGCATTGGCGATAACGGCTGTGAATATATGACAGGCGGTATCGTGGCTGTACTTGGTCCGGTTGGTGTTAACTTCGGTGCAGGTATGACTGGTGGTTTTGCTTATCTTATGGATGATGGCGACGACCTTGATAACCGTGTAAATGCGGAACTGGTCGATGTAATGCCAATTGAAGATAAAGCGATTCTTGCTGAGCACTTACGTGGCTTAATTAATCAGCATTACGAAGAAACAGGAAGCGAGCACTCGTTGTCGTTGCTTACTGACTTCGCCGCAACGCTGAAACGCTTCAAGCTTATTAAGCCAAAAACCAGTGATGTGAAAAACTTGCTTGGTCACATCAGTCGTTCAAGTGCTGAATTACGCATTCAGGCTCAGTAGGAGGATTTAGTTTATGGCAAAGAACGTATATCAATTTGTCGATGTTGAACGTATCGATCCGCCGAAAAAGCCGATCATGGTACGTAAACAAGAGTTCGCGGAAATTTATCAACCGCTGAGCCAATCTCAAACCGAAGGCCAAGCAGATCGCTGCTTGGACTGCGGTAACCCATACTGTGAATGGAAGTGTCCTGTACACAACTATATTCCACAATGGTTAAGCTTGGCGAACGAAGGCCGTATTTTGGAAGCTGCGGAACTCTCTCATAAAACCAACAGTTTGCCGGAAGTATGCGGCCGCGTATGTCCACAGGACAGACTGTGCGAAGGTGCATGTACACTGAATGACGATTTTGGCGCTGTGACTATCGGTAGTATTGAGAAGTACATTACCGATACAGCATTCAAAATGGGCTGGCGCCCAGATATGTCTGACGTGGTATGGACCGACAAGAAAGTGGCGATTGTAGGTGCAGGCCCAGCTGGTCTTGCATGTGCTGATATCCTGGTTCGTAACGGCGTTAAACCTGTTGTTTACGACAAATACGAAGAAATTGGTGGCCTACTTACATTTGGTATCCCGTCTTTTAAATTAGAGAAAGACGTGATCAAGCTACGCCGCCAAATCTTTACCGAGATGGGTGTTGAGTTCGTACTTAACACTGAAATTGGTAAAGACATACAGTTCCAGGATTTGCTTGATAAATACGATGCTGTTTTCTTAGGCATGGGTACGTACAAGTCGATGCAAGGTGGTTTCGATAACGAAGAAGTTGAAGGCGTTCACGAAGCCTTACCTTTCCTTATCGCCAACACCAATCGCGTAATGGGCCTTGAAAAAGATCCTGCTGATTACATTGATATGAAAGGCAAGCGCGTAGTAGTACTAGGTGGTGGTGATACCACGATGGACTGTGTTCGCACGTCAATCCGCCAAGGCGCTGCCCAAGTTACCTGTGCATACCGCCGTGACGAAGAAAGCATGCCAGGCTCTCGCCGCGAAGTTGTTAATGCGAAAGAAGAAGGGGTTGAGTTTAAATTCAATCTTCAGCCTCTAGACATTGCAGTAGATGAAAACGGTAATGCATGTGGTGTTAAGCTGGTTAAAACCGAAATGGGGCCACCGGATGCCAATGGTCGCCGCCGCCCTGTTGAAGTGGAAGGTTCAGAGCACGTACTAGAAGCAGACGCGGTAATTATCGCCTTCGGCTTCCAGCCCAGCCCTGCGCCATGGTTTGCTGACTTCGGCATTATGCTTGATGAAAAAGGTCGCGTACGCGCGCCATCTGCTGGCAAATTTGCTTACCAGACCTCTCACCCGCAAGTCTTTGCCGGTGGCGATATGGTACGTGGTAGTGACTTGGTTGTTACTGCTATCGACGAAGGCCGTAAAGCTGCCGAAGGTATTATGGATTACATAGGCGTTTAACCGTCGCTCTCAAGTCGCTTTATAAAAAGCTCGATAGTTCTGCTATCGAGCTTTTTTATTTAAAACTAAAGAGATACGATTTACATTAGATAGAATAATTGAATAAAGAGATGACATCATGAGATTGCGGACAGGGCTACTTTACGGGTTATTTTTAGTTTCCGTTTCATATTGCGCCCAGGCAGAGGAAAGTAACGCACTTACCACTCACTCGGCTAAAGCTGTGTTCGCAGACTACTTGGAATATCTCACGCTACCCAACGTTGCAACGCAATCAGCAACTGATATAGAAAAGGTTGCGCGTTGGACGGCAACGAAATACAGCGAGTATGGTTTTAATACTCAGCTGCTGGAAAACAACGGCATGCCGATGCTGTATGCTGATTACATGCTAGCTGGGAAAAATGCCCCTACCCTGCTTTTTTATGCACATATGGATGGTCAACCGGTTAACGCTGAGTTGTGGGAACAAGACAGCCCTTGGCAGCCCGTTCTAAAAATCGAAGAAAATGACAGCTGGGTTGAAAAACCACTCTCTTTACTCGATAAAGACTATGACCCTAATTGGCGTATTTTTGCGCGCTCGGCATCTGACGACAAAGCCCCAATTATGATGTTACTAGCAGCCATAAACTCACTTTCGACGAATAAGGTGACGCCATCAGTTAATATCAAAGTGCTCCTTGATTCAAACGAGGAAGGTGGCTCTCCTACCCTCGCAAAAGTGATAGAAAAAAACAAAGCGCAGCTTTCTGCAGATGCCGTAGTAATGTTAGACGGTCCCATGCATCCATCCAACGCTTCTACCGTAGTTTTCGGTCATCGCGGTGCGACACTGGTTAAGCTCACTGTTTTCGGACCAAACTCTGATAGCCATAGTGGGCACTTTGGCAACTACATTCAAAACCCCGCTTTTATGCTCTCAACACTCTTAGCAGGGATGAAAAATGAAAATGGCAAGGTGACTATTCCTAATTATTACGGAGACGCTCCTTTGTCAGAAGAAACAAAACAGGTGCTTCGAGACATTCCTATTGATGAAACTGCACTATTGGCACGCCTTGGGGTAGCAAAGTCAGAGTCTGTAGGTAGCAACTACTATGAATCCATTAGTCTTCCGTCTCTAAATATCAATGGATTGAGCGCTGCAAGCACAACAGCAGTAAGGACAATCATTCCGGCTAGCGCTACAGCGTCCATCGATATTAGAACTACAAAAGAGGCTCACTCGTCCAGACAAGTTAAGCTGTTAAAAGACTATATAACAGCTAAGGGATATCACATTGTGGACGAATTGCCATCAAAAGAAACCCGTCTAAAGCATGAAAAACTCATTCTTATAGAAGTTAGCCCCGGCACTGCAGCACTACAAACGTCCCTCGATGAGCCAGTTGGTCTATGGGCGCAAAAGGCACTAGAATCTGTAAGCGATGAGAAGGTTGTAGTTATTCCAATGATGGGGGGTACTGTTCCAACCGCACCGCTAGTAAACAGTATAGAGAAGCCGGTAATTCTTATTCCATTAGTCAATGCTGATAACAATCAACACGCCCCTAATGAAAACTTACGTATAGGGAACTTTTACAGTGGAACAAATGCGCTGTATCAATTACTGACCACGCCTTATGACCAGTAATAGAGTTGTAGTGATGAAGTGATGCTTTAAACCAAAACTTATACGAAAAACCTCACTAATATACGTTAATAGACCAAGGTTTAGTTGAAGCGCGAGAGTTACGACTCTACTATCGTTTAAGCAATTAAAGACATCGCACATCGGGTGAAGAATCTATCTATGCAGCATTTAAACATTAAGAAACTTACATTTTGTCTAACACTGGCGATAGCAGCGAGCAATGCCAGCTTAGCTGATACCATTGCTGTTGACGCTTCATTAAATGCGCAAGTTAACAACCAAACTAAGAAACAAAGCGTCAACTCTTCACCTAGTAAGCCAAGCATCAGGTCTTGCCCTTCTGATTTTCAGCAAGTTAAGATTTCTGATGATGCAAGACAATGCCAAGCATTTGACGAAAGCAAGACAGCAGTAATGGTTTACCACTCTCCTCGCTCCCCGAGTGAATTACTGAATGTTTACCAAACGGCGCACCCCGCTTTAAAAACTCACACGCCAGTTAGCGGCCGCACGTTGTTATCCTCAGAAGATAAAGGGGTCAGGGTAATAATCAGCCCAGATAATACTGGCTCTCAAGTGGATATTCTTGTTACATCCACAACAAAATAAGCCCTTTTAGCAAGACAACTACGAAATCTACTCATGTTGGCATCTGCTTTGCAAAATCATCAATAACTACTCCACGGTAACAGTGAGTGTCATTTTTATGACGCTCAAACTGCAAACGGAGCCCAAGCTTTTTTCGATATAAATACTTTAGCGGGCTTCTTTATTATGCATTCCGTGGGCTTTAACTATTGATATTTGCGAGGGTTACGATGGAATTGGCAATTATTCTAATGATGTTACTTATTGTCGTTGCACTGGGTGCCATAAAGTTGTCAGACGGCGGTGTCGCATTTCCATTTAGGCGAAAGCCGCAATTGTTCACCCCCGTTGAGCACTCTTTTTTAAACCTTATCGAACAGGCTATGGGAAGAGAGTTTCGCATAGTGTGCCGTGTGCGTCTTAACGATTTAGTGGCGGTTCGCCAGTCTGCAAATAAAAAGACGGCAAGCCAAGCCATCAGCAGAGCTTCTAGCAGACAGCTCGACTTTGTATTAGTAGATAAACACGACATGAGTCCTGTTCTTGCTATCGACTTAGTTCATAGCCAAGGCAAAGATGGTTATAAATCACAAAAAGACTGGTTTGTAACAGGAGCTCTTGATGCTGCTGGCCTTCCTCACGCAAGAATTAAAGTGAAGTCTGGTTATACCGTTGACGATATTCGCGAGTGTTTGGAAAACAAACTCATTCCATATCGCCGTTTACAGCAAAAAATGGCACAGCTGCCAACGCATAATCCAGAGCCACCAAAGCGCCCGACTCGCCCAGTGCGTTCAAGCAGACCAGCTGCAGCTTAAGACATAAGCCCACTTCCCCTGGCCTTTGTTGCTTTGCTATTTTCTTACTCTCAAATAGCGGTTACAGAGGCATTTTTCTGTCAGTTTGCCCGTTTTCCTTATACAATTAACGCATTCAACAGCGTATTCACGCGTTAAACTCCCTCAACACCGTCGGTAAAGTTATGAAAAAAATTGGTATTTTAGGTGCAATGGACGAAGAAGTTGCGCTACTTAAAGCGTCACTTTGGAATGTAAAAGAAACCCAGTGGAAGCACCTGACGTTTTACGAAGGTACACTTAACGACATAGAAGTGGTGCTAGTGAAATGCGGTATTGGTAAAGTGGCTGCAGCAATTGCTACTACTGTACTTATCGAACAGTACGCCCCTGATGCTGTTGTCAATACCGGTTCTGCCGGAGGTTTCGACAAGAATCTAAACATCGGTGACTTAGTGATCGCCAGTCACGTTATTCACCATGATGCCGATTTAACCCATTTTGGCTACAAGCTCGGTCAATGCGCAGGTATGCCTGAAGATTTCCGTTGCGATACAAGGTTAATGGAAGCCGCTCGTAGTGCTGCCACAGGCATTACGTCGCTTCAGTCGACAACAGGTTTAATCTGTACGGGCGATGCGTTTATCGGTAGCGACGAAGCTGTAGCAGAACTGCGTGAAAACTTCCCAGACATGAAAGCGGTTGAGATGGAAGGTGCAGCTATAGGTCAAACTTGCCATATGCTCGACACGCCTTTCCTTGTCATTCGTTCATTGTCGGATATTGCAGGAAAAACGTCGTCAGTGAGCTTTAAAGAGTATCTAGACACTGCCGCTAAACACTCAGCACAATTAGTTATGGCAATGATTAAGGCCCTCGCAAAATAAGATGACAGAGGTAATTAGCGACCCGCAATACCAGTCGCTATTCGTACTTTGGCTGGCTATCGCCGTTGACGCATTATGGCGCTGGCCCCAAAGTACTCATCCATTAACGCTCATGCGCTACCTCGTTCAGCAAATGGGGCGCAAAGTGGTGCCCTCTCGCGAATACGGTAGGTCTCAGCACTATATTTCAGGCTCATTAGCCGCCCTAGTTCTTCTTGCGCCATTGGTAGTATGTGTTGCCATCTTGGTGTACATGGCCCAATACCCCGTATTCTTTGAGGCGATTATTCTTGTCGCACTGCTCGATTACGGTTACCAGCGTCAACAGTACAAAAAAGTGCTGGCGAGTGTGGGAAGAAATAAAAAATCCCTCGCACGTGAAATGGCGCAAACCATTACCGCACGTCAATGCGCTTCACTTTCCGATATAGGAATTGCCAAAGCCGCGATAGAATCGCTTTGGCTGAAGTTTCTTTATCTTTATTGCGGCGTCATTTTCTACTTTGTAGTGGCAGGCCCCATAGGCGCACTCATTTATCGATTGCTTTTGCTCACAACTTGGCAGTGGCATTACCGAACCCCTGCAATGACTTTCTTTGCCAAACCCGTACGTAACCTTGTTTACTTACTTAATATGCCGCCCGCGGTCATTGGTGGTCTAGCAACACTACTGGTCAGCCATCCTATTAAAGGGTTTCGCGCCATAAAGCGCTCCCCAGTGAAAGATAAAACGTCGCTACTGCTTGCGCTTATGGGCGGTGTGCTTGATATTAAACTCGGCGGACCAGCAATTTATGCCAACAAGAAGATTCGATACACCCGCGTGGGAGGCGCTAACGAGGTAAAGTACTCTCACATGTTGACAGCCAAAAATACGGTCACTCATGCCATGATTGCGGTTAGCGCCTTTGCATCGTTAGCTATGCTGGCAATGGCCGTAGCCCAATGAAAACAGCAGTTATGATGAAAACCATTTTTTTTGTAATTTTAAGCTATTTACCTCTTCTCACATTTGCTAACTCAGAATCAGATGCCGAGACAAAGCACCTAGCTCATTCAGATCAATTTGCTTCTGCCGATGTTGCACCAAGCTCGGAATCAAGCGCCTTATCAAATTCCGTCGAGCTAAAGATAGTCAGCCTTGCGCCCCACCTTACCGAATGGGCATTTAGTTTGGGCTTAGGCCCTAACCTTGTAGGTGTAAGCGACTATAGCGACTATCCTGACGCCGCGAAAAATATTAAGCGGGTGGCGGATTTTCAAGGTGCCGATATCGCTACCATTGTGGCGTTAGAACCTGATTTAATTCTTGCATGGGATGGAGGCAATAAGCCGCAAGATATCCATAAGCTTTCCTCGATGGGTCTAAACGTATTTAGCAGCAAGGTCGAAAATATCACTGATATAGCCAGCGAAATTAAAAGGCTTGGGGCACTTACAAATACGCAAAAGCAGGCGACCCAGCTCTCCAATGATTTTCTCAACGAACTAGCCGAACTTCGAAGTAAATACGACAAATCCTCGCTTATACCAGTATTTTATTATTCGTGGACTGCTCCACTTATGACCATCGGTCCCAACGCGTGGGGTAACCAACTGCTGAATGTGTGTGGTGCTCAAACATTATTTGCAGACAGTCCTGTAGACTATCCTCAAGTCGCATTAAAAGATGTACTTACTCGCCAACCTCATGCACTCATTGCGGCATCTAAAAGTACGCATTCAGAACTTGAGGTATTCTGGCGTGATCATCGCTCTTTCCTCAAAGCCCCCTTAATTGTTGTTGATCCAGACGTCACCAGTCGGTTTTCATTGCGATTAATAAATGAACTAAAAGTACTCTGTAAAGGTATTAAAGAAAGCGCATAAGCGTTATACTTAAGTCTAGACCTGCTGGGCTGTTTTCAATTGATACACACCGACTTGGCTCAACTTAAGCGCCTTTGTGTAACAGAATAAGAGCAGGTTCTAATCTTCTATAAAAAGGTAAGAGTTTTTATTCATGCGGATTGTTGTTGCGGGTTTTCTAGTTGTTATCAGTGTTGCATTGTTTGTGTCGCTTCAGTGCACAGCGAAAGCGACCGCGCAAGCCTCTGTTGCCGCATCACCATATCTTATCGAGCGAGTTGCGAACAACGACTGGCTCCTTATTGATGTTCGCTCTCCGCAAGAATTCGCCGATGGTCACATTCCTGGCGCAGTAAATATGCCCCATGAAAATATCAATGACTACCTTAGCGAATTAGAAGGCCACAAAAACAAGCCTATTATCATTTATTGTCGTTCAGGCAGAAGAGCCAAACTGGCAATGAAAGTATTGGAAGAACTCGATTTTTCTGAAGTCATGCATTTAGAAGGCGATATGTTAGGCTGGAGTGCCGCTGGCATGACAGTTGACCGAATGTAGACTCAATATTCCGCCTTCTCCTTCGTATTAGTCTTTGGCACTAAAGATGTTGTAAGTTCAACCTCTTGGCTGATTACTGTGTGTAACTGAGCCCCTGTGATACACTCTTTTTACTCGACGATTGTATGAAACACCCATGAAAATAGATATTGCTACTCCGGCCATGTTATTTCCGGCGATTTCTTTATTGCTTCTAGCCTATACCAATCGCTTTTTGACGCTTGCAACTATTATCCGAAACTTTTCAAAAGAAGAGAGAGATGAGAATACTCAAGCACAAATAAAAAACCTTCGATTACGTATTCAACTTATTAAGCGAATGCAAATAGCAGGTGTGGGTAGTTTTTTTCTTTGTGTAGTATCCATGCTAGCGATATACCTCACCTATCAACAGGTAGGAAACTGGGTGTTTGCTGCAAGTTTAGTATCACTTCTATATTCACTATGGATGTCGGTAAGAGAAATATTGATATCAGTTGAAGCCTTGGATGTGCACCTTGACGGGATGAAAAACGCCCCGCGTAAAGAAAAAGTATGAAGCCCACAAATCATTTGAGCCACATAATTCAAAGTGATATCAGCTACGAGTCTCTAGCGCCTGAGTTTTTTGCAGGGGTGATTGCTCTTGGCAATCACGTGCACGGAGATAACTACCTAACCAACGAGCTACTTGCTGATTACTATGCAAAGAGCTTTGTTGGCAATACTAATGCTAGCTGGGTAGCCCTATACAAACAAAAAGTTGTTGGTTTCAGGCTCACCTTTGCGCATAAGCAATGGGAAGCAGATGAGTGGTGCAGCCCTTCCCTTTGGCCAGTAGATCCAAATACCGTATGTTATTTCAAATGTAATACGGTATACCCCGCAATGCAGGGCTGTGGAATTGGCAGCAGACTATTAAGTAAATCGATTGAATGTGCGCAAACTCAAGGCGCAGAAGCGGGTTTAGCACATATTTGGTTGGCAAGTCCGGGCAACAGCGCATTTAAGTACTTCACCAAAAATGGGGGGCAGCTTATCAAGAAACACCCCAATAAATGGCGCTACGCATCTATTCACGAAGGCTACGATTGCCCTGTATGCGAGGGTTTTTGCGAGTGTGAAGGTGCGGAAATGCTACTTCAATTTCAAGCCCCATAAGTACGCCAAAGGTAAAAACGTTTTTATTCTATGACCTACGACCCTCTTATTTCACGCGGCGTTTCATCAATGTTACCCGCGGCAAACAGCTACTGGCATGCCACACATAAACCACCGACAATACCGCCTTTAAACAAGAAGGTAAACACTGAGTACCTCGTCATTGGTGGTGGTTATACCGGTCTTTCAGCTGCCATCACTCTTGCTCAAGCGAAACAAGAAGTCACGCTACTTGATGCGAATTCACCGGGATTTGGCTGTGCGGGCCGCAACGGGGGCTTTATCCTCTCGGGTAGCGGCCGATTGAGCTTAAGCGCCATAGAGGACAAGTGGGGTCGCGACATCGCCAAAGCTATGCAGGAAGAGTTTGATGGCGCGGTACACCTGCTTAAACAACGTATTGCAGACTTTGATATGCAGGTCGATTTGGTAGAAGGACCCTATTTAAAACTGGCGCATAACCCAAAGCAAGCCGAACTACTCTGTGCCAGTGCTAAGCATCTTGAGTCACACTTCAATGTGCCGAGCTCTCCACTTAGTGAAAAAGACCTTATTGCGCGCTTTGGTATTGAAGGGGCGTATGGTGGCGTTGAGCTAAAGGGTGCATGCTTACACCCTTTAAAATTAGTGAGCGAATATGCAAGAGTAGCAAAGGAGCTTGGAGCAACGCTTTTTTACGACTCGCCAGCCATTCGCATTGAAAAGCACAAGACCGGATATGTTGTCGCAACACCCAGCGGGTCAGTTTCGGCCAAACACATACTCATTGCTACTAATGCTTATACCCCTAAGCGCTTTCATGACAGCGTAGACAATAAGCAATTTCCTGTTCAGTCGAGCATTTTTGTCACTGCGCCATTGAGTAGCGAACAGCGCGCAAAGTCTGGCCTAACCACGCCAATGAGCTTTATGGATACACGGATGATGAAATACTACTACCGTGTTTTGCCAGATGGCAGATTATTATTCGGCGGTCGTGGTGCCGTAAAAGGTAAAGATGCAGATAACGCGTCAGAGAAACAGCGACTATACCGCGCTATGGTAAAAAGTTTCCCTTCACTTAGCGGTATAGCCATGGATTATTTTTGGAGTGGTTGGGTAAGTGTATCGTTAGACAATATGCCGCGGATTTTCATCGACAATGAGGTAAGCGGCAACAATTTAAACCGCTCTAGCGGTAATATCGGTTACGCCATGGGGTATTGCGGTTCGGGCGTTTCTTTTGCCGCGTTTGCAGGGCAACGACTTGCTCAACGTATGATGGGTAGCAATGACGTCGATTTATCGCTTCCCCTTTATCGTTCTCCTTTGAAAACCTACCCCTTTGCAAAAGCAAGAAGGCTAGCACTGCATGGCTTGTACCAATGGGCGAAAATAGCAGAACGCTAGTAATGGTTATAAATTACGATTCACCTTAAAGTTAAGCATTGCATGCTGTCTATAAATTAGGCTATTTTAGGTATCTATTCTTTGACGGAGTCACCTCATGTCATATATCGATGCCTTTGCTGTAGCCGTTCCCACTGAAAATAAAGCGTTATACATTGAGCACGCCAAACTCGCCGGCGATATTTTTAAAGAGTATGGTGCGACTAAAATACTTGAAGCTTGGGGTGACGATGTCCCTGAAGGGGAAGTCACGTCTTTCCCGATGGCTGTTAAAGCCAAAGAAAATGAAACCGTGGTGTTTTCCATTGCATTTTGGCCTTCAAAAGAAGTACGAGATACTGCATGGAAAAAGGTGATGGAAGATCCCAGAATGCAGGAAAACGAAAACCCCATGCCTTTCGACGGTAAGCGCCTTATTTATGGGGGCTTCGTACCAATGCTGGAATTATAAGACTATTAGTTTCAGCTATTTCATATCTTCTATTTTCTTTAGCGCCGACGGCAAGTCGGCGGCTAACTTTTTGTACCGGCGGTATACAATAAAAACGACCACGCTGTTTATCAAAAGCTGTGTCCCCCACAGCGTGAAGGCATTAAACATCAGTACATTAAATACGGCGAGTGCCAGCAATCCACACCACAAAGCTAAGCATCCATAGAGGCTAATTTTCCAGTAATGTAATTGCTGTCTTAATTGGTTTTGTTTAAACGCCAACATTGACTGAACGTCTAACGTCTGGACCTTCCACTGTTTTTGCCTTACCCAATATCCCCATGCCCCGAAAGCGGCGGGAATAGGTGTGAGTACCATGAAAAGCAAAAATTGATACGTGCTAAGTGGCTCGAACAACACCAAAGTTAAACACCACACAGAAACCGCTAGCCCGAGCACCAAATCAACGGCACCTTTTAGTTTAAGTTTAAATCTTGCGCTCTTGGTTTCCTTTATCAGTGCATCTGTATCTACTGAAGGGGTTGCATCCTTGTAGGCACTTTGCCACTGAGCGAGTTGCTTATCTAATTCGTTCATTTGCGTGCTGCTCTCGGCCATACTTAATTTTTCTTCGCTCAAGGCTCTTTTGTTATCGCTCAAGGCTTTTTTATCTTCGCTCAAGGCTTTTTTGTTATCGCTCAAGGCTGTTGCTCCATTATCTGCGTTAGCTGTTGGCGGGCGCGGCTTACTCGCTTAGCAACGGCACTCTCTTTGATACCTAACATATTGGCTATTTCCAGCTGACTAAAACCTTCTAATAACAAAGCCAGTACCTGTCTGTACTTTATTTCTAGTTGACGTAAGCCTGTCAAAAGATCCATCGCATTCTCTTGTAACGTGGCATCCCGAGATGAGCTGGCGCTGGTTGTGTGAGAAGAATCAAATTCGCCGTCATGGTTAAACTCTTGACGCCGCTGCTCTTTAATCACGTGATCGACCGCCTTGTTATGCGCTACTTTGGCCACAAACGTTTTCACACTTGCCTCACCGCGAAAGCCACTACCACTGTCTTTTGAAGCTCCTTCAAAAGCGCGCCAAACCGCCAGTGACATTTCTTGTATCAGCTCATCTTGAAGTGATTTATTAGCCTCAAATGTTGTCGCAATACGCGCCATGAGCGGCGCGTATTCACTAAGCAGTTTTTCTATTTGAATGGTTTCTTTCACTGCATTTCCATTTTTATTATTTTTTAATTCCACGCTTTAAGTGAGCTGTTGAATTACGCTTCCTAGCTGATTAGCGAAATAAGCGCTGGTAAGCAACAAAGCACATACATGAAACAATAGGGCCAAACACTAATCCCGACAATGCGAAAGTATAGGGCGCAAGTGCAACTGTTAAGAAAATCAGGGCACCTATTATCAACATCGGCTTATAAGCGCCCACTACTGCAGCAATACTATTTGTAAAAGATGCTGGGATTGAGCGATGTTTTAAAATAAGCAACATAGGTACAAATAAAAGCAGTAAATTTATTGGTGTTGCCGAGCCCATCATTAGCCCGACCTTCCAAGCGGGTACATCTACTACAACACCATTTGCTAACGCCGCCACTGAATCTGCGCCCATTAACATAGCGCCAATTTGAAATTGTATCCACGCGATCACTGGCCCGGTCAAACTCCACAAAGCAACATTTGTCCATGAGCGCAGGGTTCCGCCCGACAATCTCACCTTGTTATTTTCTGCTAAGTTGGCAATGGCCAGCCACATCACGGCAGCCAGAAGCGGACCTACCCATTTAGATATGCTTAAGCCAATTGGCCCTGCTAGCGCTTGAATGAGCCCCGCGGCTAATAAGGTAACAAAAGAAAGCCCCATTAATTTAAAAGGCGCTTTTACAAAAAGCTGCCAACCCTCTTTCAGCCATGTGAACGCTTCCTTCGCAGGAAGGCTCTTGTTAGCTTGATGGTATGTTGCACGAGTTGAAGTTACCGTTGTCATGTTTTTATCCTTTGCATTGCGTAAGCGTTAGTATTGAGTTTCACTGTTGTTTCATCCCAGCCTGCTACGCGTTAACTGCTTATCGTACAGTTGGGTTCATTGATTGATTTTTCCCCTATAGACGATAGCGATTGCAAAATCCTGACAAACTTTTTCAAAAAAAAGTAAGAAAAATAAAAAAACGTTTAACGACAATTACTTATAAACGTTAAAGCCAATATCCCCCACTTTCAAATTTGGCTTGATGCTTAACTTTGTATGAGTAGTTAGGGCCTTCTAAAAAAATGATCGCCCTACTATCCACTAGTACTTATATTTCAGGCAAAAAAAAGCCCGCTTAACTAAGCGGGCTTTCAAAAACTATCAGAAAAATATTAGGCTAGCGTAATACGCGCAAACTTGCGTTTACCCACCTGATACACGTTTTCACCTTTTTCGGTGATTACTAAGCGGGTGTCTTCCACTTTATCGCCGTTAATTTTAACTGCGCCTTGCTTAATCATGCGCATAGCATCTGAAGTCGAACCTACAAGGTTAGCTTCTTTCAACAAATTACCAATGGCAATACCTTCATCGCTCAATGCAATTTCAAGCTCGGGCATGTCGTCAGGAATAGCGTTCTTCTGGAAACGTTGAATAAAGTCCTGATGCGCGCCTTCTGCCGCTGCGTCGTCATGGAAACGTGCAATAATCTCTTTCGCCAGCATGATTTTGATATCACGTGGGTTTTCACCGTTCGCAACGCGAGTTTTAAGCTCAGCAATCTCTTCTAGCGGACGGAAGCTTAGAAGATCATAGTAACGCCACATCAAATCATCAGAAATAGACATCACTTTACCAAACATGTCGTTTGGCGCGTCTGTAATACCAATGTAGTTGTTCAAAGACTTAGACATCTTCTGAACGCCGTCTAGACCTTCTAGAAGCGGAACCATTACAATAGATTGCTGCTTTTGGCCTTGCTCTTTTTGAAGCTCACGACCCATTAGCAAGTTAAAGCGCTGATCAGTACCACCTAATTCAACGTCTGACTCTAGCGCAACAGAATCCCAACCTTGCACTAACGGATACAGAAACTCGTGAATAGCAATTGGCTGACCGTTGTTATAACGCTTTTTAAAGTCATCGCGCTCTAGCATACGAGCAACCGTCTGACTTGCAGCAAGTTTGATCATGCCCGCCGCACCAAGGTCGTCCATCCACTCTGAGTTAAAACGTATTTCCGTTTTATCTTCATCAAGGATCTTGAACACCTGTTCTTGATACGTTTTCGCGTTCTCTAATACCTGTTCTTTACTTAAAGGCTTGCGTGTTACATTTTTACCTGTAGGATCGCCAATTAGGCCAGTAAAATCGCCAATAAGAAAAACAACTTTGTGGCCTAGTTGCTGGAATGTACGCAACTTGTTGATCAACACAGTGTGACCAAGATGCAGATCAGGCGCAGTTGGATCAAAACCCGCTTTGATGGTTAGGGTTTTGCCGGATTTTAGTTTTTCAATTAAATCCTCTTCGGGGAGTATTTCATCAACGCCCCGTTTAATCTCAGCTAGCGCTGTTTGCCAATCTTTCATTTGTACGTCACACTCTTAAAAAAACTGTATATTCAATATTGGCGGGCATTTTACGCGTACAACGGAACCATTAAAAGGTTTGCGCGTCAAAAAACGGATTACAAACAGTCATGTTGTTAAACCCAACAGCTTTTAACGTGGAAATAGAGTGCTGAATTAACGTGGACTGTATTCAGTAAACTCAAGAAATAGTCTTCATGATAAGAGCTATTGGGTGTAACAATTTGCGCTAACAATATAATGAGAAAAGTTGCATTTTTAAGCAACGTATGTGAAATAGTGTTGTGCACATAACATTTCTCAGGTGGGCAGTAGTATGAGAAAGAAATTAGACGCTTCTAAAGCGCTCAATTTATTTAAAAAATTACCGAAACAGCACAGAACTGGGTTAGCAGTAGCTAGCTTATTTCTGGGTGGGCTTATTCTTTTTCCAAGTGAACCAGTAGAAGCCAGTCGCCATCAAGAAGCACACATTCTGGATGCGGGTGTCCGCTATCCGGTGGAGCTTCATATTGCGCCGTCAACCAACGTATTTTCTGGTGAAGAAGAATCTTCATGGCAGACGTACAAGGTGCGCAGTGGCGATACATTAGCAAAGCTTTTTAAGCGTGCTGGCTTCACTTCGCGTGACGTATATAACGTAACGCAGGCAGGAGAGCTAACAAAAACGCTGGTTACTTTATTGCCCGGCGATGAACTATCGTTTAAAGCGAATAAAGACGGCAGCTTCGGCGAGCTAAAGTACAAATTGTCTTCGACTGAAACCCTGTTTGTACGTCCAGAATCGTCGGATGAGAACAGCGCCTTAACCGCTGAGCTTGAAAAGCGGGATGTAGACATTCGCTACAACTTCGCCCAAGGTGAAATTCACTCAAGCTTTTGGAACGCTGCCAGTGATGCAGGCTTAACCAGCAACCAAATTATGAATTTGGCGGGTATTTTCGGCTGGGATATCGACTTCGCCATTGAGATCCGTTCTGGCGATACGTTCAACGTAGTATTCGAAGAGCAATACATCGACGGTGAATTTGTCGGTTACGGCGACATCGTAGCAGCGGAATTTACTAACCAAGGCGAGCATTTTAGCGCTATTCTTCACGAAGATGGCACATACTACACGCCTGAAGGGCGCAGTATGCGTAAGAGCTTCTTACGTGCGCCGGTGAATTTTAGATATGTAAGCTCTAACTTCACAAAAGCTCGCTTCCACCCCGTGCAAAAGCGTTGGAAAGCGCACCGCGGTACAGATTATGTTGCTGCGGTTGGTACGCCAATTATGGCTGCGGGTGACGGTAAGGTAATTAAAGCCGGATACGATAAATATAACGGTCACCATGTATTCATTCAGCATGGCGAGAAATACACAACCAAATATCTTCACTTTAAAAAGCGTGCAGTGAAGGTAGGAGATACGGTTAAGCAAGGCCAAACCGTGGGCTATTTAGGTAGTTCAGGTATGGTTACTGGCGCCCATCTTCACTACGAGTTCTTAGTGGATGGTGTTCACCGAAACCCTCGTACGGTAGAGCTACCGAAGGCGCTTCCTATTGCTAAGGAAGAGAGAGAAAGATTTATGGAAATTGCCGCAATACGCCAAGAGCAGCTAGATAATAACAAGCGCATTATGCTTGCAATGAAATAGCGACGACTAAATGGCAAAATATATTGGCCTGATGTCAGGTACTAGCATGGACGGCGTCGACGCCGTCCTGTGCGACATCTCGCAAACGTCTTGCACCACCCTCGCCGCCCATTCAATTCCTTATTCTGCCGAATTACTTACTGCACTCAATGCACTTTGTAGTGAAGGTCCTGATGAACTTAATAGTTTGGCCATCGCTGATAGACTGGTTGCTGAAACCTTTGCAAAGGTCACCTTAGCGCTGATTGAGAAAAACAACCTACATCCTTCGGATATTACGGCTATTGGCTCGCACGGCCAAACCATACGTCACCACCCAAATTCCGATGTATTGTCAGCACACTTTGCAGAATCATCCATACGCGGCTTCACCTGTCAGATAGGCGATCCTAATACCATCGCTGTTCTTACCGGCATTGATGTTATTGCCGACTTTAGGCGCAAAGATATAGCCCTTGGTGGTCAGGGTGCTCCCTTAGTGCCCGCTTTTCACAATGCAGTATTTGCCAGTGATGATAAACACCGGGCACTCGTTAACATTGGCGGCATAGCAAACGTTTCACTGCTTGCGCCAAAACAAGATGCTTCGCCACCTAAAGGGTTTGATACCGGACCCGGTAACACCTTGATGGATCAGTGGATAAGCCTTCATTTAAATAAAAGCTTTGATGAAGATGGAGCATGGGCTGCGTCAGGGCATTGTCACTCAGGTCTGTTAGACAGGCTCTTACTGGATGATTACTTCGCTTTGCCTGCGCCTAAAAGTACTGGCAGAGAGTATTTCAATATTAATTGGTTAAGCAATGCGCTCGCCGATTACTTCCCTTCTAGTGCAGAGCTGCAAAGCGAAGAAAAGAACAATAATTTAGCCCCTAAAGACGTGCAAGCATCCTTACTTTCGCTAACAGGTAGCACTATCGCTCAGGAAATTGTAAAGCATTTACCTAAAACGAATAGAGAAGGCGCAAAAAGCGAAGTTATAGTGTGTGGCGGTGGCGCATTCAATAAAGCATTAATGCATAACCTGAGCAATGCGTTAAGCGATTATGTAGTAACAGACAGCCATGCTCTGGGCATCCATCCACAGCACGTTGAAGGCGCAGCATTTGCGTGGTTTGCACATGCGTATGTGAATGATATTCCAGGCAATGTGCCTGCAGTCACAGGGGCTTCGAAAGCCACGGTACTCGGAGCGTTATATAAAAAAGCGTAAGGGCGACAGACTATCGCCCTCAAACGCTTTATTGGTTCTTTTTATAAAAGCAACGTCACCACCTTAACTTGCCGTAACAAACATATTCGCCATTACCAATACCAGCGCGTAACCCACGCTATACGCTGCAAGAAGAAGCAACACGAACTTGCCGTATTTGGCGAACGTCAGGCCCTTAACCTTACTCATGGTAACAATGCCTGCTGATGAGCCAATAATAAGTAACGAGCCCCCCACGCCTACTGCATACGTGAACGCCATCCACTCAGCTGTCGACATGGCAATGTCCGCTTTTAACAACGCAGCAGTTAATGGCACATTATCTATCATGGAAGACAACACCCCCATCACAAAGTTGGCCCCTGTTGAAGGCATTACGCTATATACATGTAAAAGTGCGCCCAATGCGTCAATGTGATCGAGCATTCCGACAAGCAGCAACACCCCAAGGAAAAACAGAAGCGTGTCGAATTCTATTAGGCGAATATAGTCCAAGATAGGATCATCATATTTTTCTTCTCCCATAAAGGTTGCCACTAAAAACATAACCGCCATACCCGCTAAAAACGAAAGCATAGGTGGAATAGCAAAAAGCACATTGGCAATTAACGTCAGTACAATAGTGGACAGGAATATTCCCGCAATTACGTAATCAACCGGCCTAAGTTCATGGCGTGTTTTTTTTATTTTAACCTCCCCCTTCATACCTATACTCAACAGTAACGCTAGAAATAGTACTGCTGTGAGTGAAGGAATAATAAGTAAGAGCAGCTGAGTTATAGTGACCTTATCATCCAAGAAAATCATAAGAGTGGTGACATCCCCGGTTATTAGCGACACGCCCCCAGAGTTCACCGCAAATACCACTAGCACGGCAAATCGCATGGTTTGGTTAAAGGGCAAACCCAAGGATAAAACCATGGCAATAGACACCAAGGTCGCTGTGATGTTGTCAGCTAGCGAGGAGAAGCAAAAACTAAAAATAGCGGTAAAGAATATGAGTTTTTTGAGGGTTATTTTTTGCGGCATGATAATGTTTAACATGTTTTCAATCATGCCTTTGCGGTTAAGGTAAGCAACGAAAGTCATTGCCGCTACAAGGAATAACCAGAGGGTGGATATTTCGTTTATGTTTTCTATGAGGTGTTCATTGAGCTCTGCTAGGTGAGGGCCCCTATTCGCATCTATGAAAAGAAGGATCCATGCGAATGTTCCGAAAAATAATGTGGTTTTGGCTTTATTCACGTGTAGCACTTCTTCAAATACCACACCCAATAATGCCATTACCGCTATGCCAATGAGCACATAGTCCAGCATACGTTTTACTCCCAAATTGTCAGGGGTGAATTATACGATTGCTGTTCATGCTTTAGCAGGTGTTCTGCGCTATACAAGGGGAAAAATCAGTTATATTCAACATGCACTAAACTGATGAAAATACGGTGAAAAAATGCTGTTAACTAATTGAGTGCATTCCTCAAAAAAGTGGAATACATAACGTATTCAATATACAAAAAAGGCCAGTGATAGAATCACTGGCCCCGTACACGTTTCTGAAGAAATACTATTTAGCTATTCCCATTTCCATCTTTTTAAGGGCATCTGCGTCTATTTCGGACTGAGGCTTAGCGCTGCTCTTTTTGGCGCGCATGTCGAAGTAGCCATAGCCACCTACTAGCAAGAAGCAAATAGCTGGAACAATATATGACACAACAACACCTGCGCTATCAATAATGGCGGCTTGGAACAGCGGCATAATAGCTCCACCAAGAATGGCCATTACAAGGCCTGCTGCGCCTAGCTTAGTGTCTTCCCCCAGACCTTCAAGCGCAATGCCGTAAATCGTTGGAAACATGAGTGACAAACAGGCAGAGATAGATACCAATGCGATTACGCCTGCTAAATTAGGAGACTGTGTCATGAAGATACATAGCGCCATGGCAATCAGTGACATGATCATTAGCAGTCTAGCTGGATAGAGGTACTGCATAACCCACGTCATCACGAAACGAGAAATTAGAAATACAATCATGCTGTATTGTAAAATTTCACCACCACTCACTTCATTGCCACCTGTCGCTTTCATTGCATATTGGATGGTGAAGGTCCACACGCACGTTTGTGCTCCGACATTAAAAAACTGAGCCAATACGCCAAACCGATAATGCTTGTTGGCTACTAACCGCTTAAGCGAAGCGCCCAACTGAACGTCTTCCACACTAGACTCAACCGATTCTTGAATTGGCGCTTTGATCAGGAAGATTGCAACCCAAACCAAAACGAGTACACATGCCATACCTACATAAGGAAGCATTACCGCATCAAGCTCAGCCCCTATCACGTTTTTAAGCTCGCTTACCGACATGGCGGCACGCTCTTGTGCAGATGCCTGATTCAGGTTTGGCAATATAAGTGTTGCAGCCAAAAACACACCTAAATTAGTACCAACGGGATTAAATGCTTGAGCTAGATTTAAACGGCGTGTCGCACTTTTTTGATTTCCCATCGCCATGACGTAAGGGTTCGCCGACGTTTCCAGAATGGATAATCCACCAGCCAATACAAAAAGTGCAGCAAGGAAAAAGCCGTAAGTCATGGTTTGGCTTGCAGGATAAAACAAGAATGCCCCCGCGGCCGCGCAGCCCAGTCCGGTCAATACACCTGTTTTATAAGAAAAGCGCTTGTTGATAAAAGCAGCAGGGATGGCTAAGCAAAAATACGCGCCATAATAGGCAAATTGAACCAATGCCGATTGCAAAGACGACATGGTAAATATTTTACTAAATACCTTTACCAAAGGGTCTGTCATGTTCGCAGCCACACCCCATGCAGCAAAGCAAATCGTTAACAATACAAAGGGAATCAATGTGTCTTTGGAAACCAAAGGGGCGTTGTTTTTCATAAGAACGGCCTTTCGCTTGTAAAAAATTAGTTAACCAATTTAAGCATTGCTCTTTACCCCTGTCAATAAATCAATTTGATTTACTTATTTCAGATTGCGTTAAAAATTAGACTTTATATGTAGACGACCGTTAACAGAAAATGCGTGACTATTATTAAACGGATAAAACCGCCTTTGAAAATTTCTTAATAGACAATGACATAACCTAGATAGCACGCCTCACTGAACGCTTTCTACTCACCTTGAAATACTGCCATCGCATCTCCCCACTATTAACGAAAAACACACAAATGTAGCAAAAGAAATAAATAAACAAGGTTGATTTAATAACAAAGGTTAGTTAGATTTCGTTCAAAACAAGCATATGTTAACGCGTTGTAACGTTAGCTAACTCTGATTTATCTTGCGTCAACAAGGAGTTAGCAACAAATGCGTAGATGTCATCAGTCACACGCTTATAACAAGCTGCGGTTGATAAACATTTTTAATTGAGAGAATAATGATGAAAACACCTACAGTTACCCGTCGCTTTTCTGGATGTAAGACAGGCTTGCAAACAGCGCTCCTCGCAAGCACCGCCATTGTTGCCGCCACTGCGTCAGCATCACAAAGTAAGTTTCAAGACGCGTTTGACTTTCAAGCAAGTTATACGGGTGAGTCAGCCACCAATATTGACGGTGGTGAACGCAGAGGCAGTGCCTATGCTGGTCAGCTCTTTGTAGGTGGGGAATTAGATTTAAATACGCTAGCGGGCTGGAAAGACACCAAAATCCATATTGCCATGACAAACCGACACGGCAAAAACTTAGCCGAGCACTACATTGGGAACAGTACGTCCGTACAAGAAATCTTTGGCGGCCAAAATACCCGTCTTGCACGGTTTACGATTTCTTCCTCGTTTTTAGATGGCGATTTAGAACTGGAAGGTGGCCGCACAGTAGCGAATATCAGCTTTTTAGGCTCTGAACTTTGTCAATATTTTCAAACCAATGCTGCTTGTGGGAACCCAACCTTTGTATTTAGAACCAGTAACTTTACTTGGTGGCCGGTTTCGAGTTGGGGTGGCCATGCGAAATACTGGCTTTCGCAAAAAACATACTTTCATACCGGCGTCTATGAAGATAACACCAGTCATCAAGACTTAGGCGATCACGGCTTCGATTGGGCGACTAATGAGGCTACAGGTGTTGTTGTGCCCTTCACTCTGGGATATCAAACTACGTGGGACAATGACGAACTTCCAAGACGCTACGAAATTGGCGGTTGGTACGATGGCGCAGACTACACCGACCCAGTCTTTGATGAGGAGGGCAACTATGCGGCGCAGTCAGGCAATGATTACGCTGTTAGAAACGGTCGCTCGGGTATATTCGCACGTTTTGAACAAACTGTTACTCGTCCTAACCCACTAACGAAAGAAGGGTTAACACTATTCGGTGCCGTGCTAACCGGTACATCGGGCGAGCTGATTGAAGACTACTATATAAAAGCGGGCTTTGTATTGCGAGGCACACTGGCCTCACGCCCTGACGATACCATTGGCTTCGTATTTACCCGTCAACAGTACAGTGACGAAGCGCTAGAGGATCAGCGTATATTAAGAAGCATAAACGGCGGGGTTGGTACACCAGCAAGCAGCCAAACCATGTTAGAGCTAAGTTATGGTTATCAACTCAATGACCACGTAAGAATTCAGCCGAACGTTCACTACATTATCAACCCCGACCAATTCGCACAGCGCGACAGAGCCATGGCACTTGATGATGCGATTGTTCTGGGCCTAAGGTTCGACGTAAACCTAGCGGCTTTGATACTTTAAATCTCCCTGCAATACACTTTACAGCGCCTTCGGGCGCTTTTTTTCAAACCGATGCCATTCCCTGCCGTTGAGTTTAATTAGTTTCAAGGACAACTTTCTACCAATCCAACTTCTCGCTATCTCTGTATTCACTACTATCTTATAGCGTTTTGAGCACCAATACGCTTAGCGCTTCAACATCAATCTATTCTACGTTGAATAAGGAATAAGAATGACAGACTCAGTACTTTTTAGCCCGTTTGATTGGGCAGAGAATACACTGCAAAACCGCATGGTCTTAGCCCCTATGACGAGAGGTAGAGCTGGCGCCGATCGCATACCCAATAAAATTATGGGCGATCACTATGTACAACGCGCAGATGCAGGGCTCATTATTACTGAAGCAACGGCCATTTCAGAAGAAGGCATTGGTTGGGTTGATACCCCTGGAATTTATACCGACAAAATGGTCGAGGGCTGGCGCTCGGTGGTCAATAGAGTGCACGAGGCAGGGGGAAAAATCGTTTTGCAGCTCTGGCATACTGGACGCGCATCACACAGCGATTTCCACAATGGAAATTTGCCCCTGTCTGCATCAGCAATAAAAATTGAAGGGGACGAAATTCACACGCCTAAAGGCAAGAAGCCCTACGAAGTGCCGAAGGCGATGACCTTTGACGATATAAAACGCACAGTACAAGACTACAAAAAAGCGGCCATTAACGCCAAGGCAGCCGGATTCGACGGTGTGGAAGTTCATGCTGCAAATGGCTATCTCATCAATCAATTTTTGGATAGCCGCAGCAATCAGCGCACCGATAATTATGGTGGTAGTGTCGATAACCGCTACCGCTTTTTGGCCGAGGTGATGGATGCAGTATTGAGCGTGTGGGATAAAGAGCACGTTGGCGTGAGATTATCGCCAAACGGGGTGTTTAACGATATGGGGGCCGATGATTTTCGTGAAACCTTTACCTTTGTTGCCCAACAGCTAAACAAATTGGAGATAGGTTATTTACACGTAATGGATGGCTTGGCCTTTGGCTTCCATGAACGAGGCGAAGCCATGACCCTTGCTGAATTTAGAGCACTATTCGACGGTATGATCATTGGAAACTGTGGCTACACCAAAGAAGAAGCCGAGAAACGTTTATCTGATGGCGATGGTGACATGATTGCGTTTGGAAGACCTTGGATCACGAATCCAGATCTTCCGACACGATTTAAGCATAATTACCCTCTCGAGTCCTTTGACGATCCATCATCGTGGTACGGAGGTGGTGTTGAAGGCTACAACGATTTTGAAACCTACCGCGAGAAGAGTGGGAAGGACGCGATGACTTCGCTGACCTGATTGTCTTTGGGCAGAGCCTAGCGCTCTGCCCTTTTCAAAAGCGTTATTTGAAATAACACGATGCGTAATGCTAACGCGTTCTCACTATTTTAGTATGGCCTTAGTTAAACGACTTTTTCTTAGCGGCTAATACGGCAAGTTTTTCTAGACACGACATCCACGCGTAGTTGTGCTGATCGCACTCTTGCTTATTGAGAAAGCCCTGCTGAATGAGCACCAACCTTACATTCCCCTCTTCGGTCTTTTCGAAGTGAATGTCTACTGATGTCATCACCGACTCTTCCATATCATCTTCCCACGCCCAGGAAAACGACAGCTGCTCGTTCGCTAAAATAGTCACATACTCACCAGTTAATGACATTTCAATACCGCTGGGATCCATCATCTTTATGCGATAGCGACCGCCTTCCTTGAAATCACTCATGATTTGTGTGACCGAACAATCGCCCGGTGCAAACCACTCACTAAGATATTCAGGCTCGTGAAATGCTGCAAAAACAAAGGGCAATGATGCATCTAGCGTTACATCAATTTTAAACTCGTGCATAAGGCTGCCTTAGATATTCTTTGACGTTAAAGATCTGTGTCTATCTTACCTTATAACAAAAGTTAGGCGCTCTAGCGTCATTTACCTTTGCTATAAATAAAAAAATCCCGAGCCCGCGTAAGGAAAGGCCCGGGAGAAGGAGAACATCCTCAATATTTTTTATCGACAGCTCAAAGCAACTTCTTGAGCTAAAAAATGAACCTATGCACCTTTCATCAGTGAATCCATACTGGCCTTGCTGCCAAAGTGCTGTGAACTTACTCTTTCACTTACCGACAAATACAGATTGTCGATGTCGGCATTTGCCATAAACTTCTCACAAAATCCAGGAGCATGAGGCTCGATAAAATGTTTGGCGGCTAGCATAAAGTGGGCAATGAGCTGTTTAACGTTGTCGGTACCCATGGCGATACGCATAGTGGTCAGTTCTATCCCTGCTTTCTTCTGCTCGTCTGAGCTAAGCTCAGAGTGAGAGGTCAGCGCTGGGCATAAAATTATCGTATTATTCTGGCCAATACTCACTTGGTGGCTGAATGCAGGCTCTAGGGCATCGAAGAACCGCACAAATACATCGCGAGGCAGGTTTGCCGGCGCCATATCAACCGTGAATAAAGTACACGGCCAGCCGTGTGTATGCTGCTTTTCACGCAAACCGGCATTACTGTGTTCAGGCAGTGCGTGACAGTTAACGCGAATTTGATCGTGGGCATTCAAAAATGCAGTAAACACTTGCGTATTGATGACCTTGGTCATCATACGCTGCTCCAATGTCTTCATGCCGTTTAGTACATCAAAGGCCTTTTCAGAATCTAAGAACGCGCCTTTAATGTAGTAAACATCCCAGAACATAGTCTGTGACCAATCAACACCATTTGCTGAACTGCCTTTTGGCTGGAACATACGGTGTCCTTCACCAATCACCACGCCCGCTGTAGTTGCGCCACTGCCACACAAATCTTTGGTGTAGCTGTGAATGACATAGTCTGGTCGCGCAGCTTTGTTTTTATGCTGAAGTGGCTGGTGCAGTACAGGTGTAGCAAGGGTGGAGTCCAACATTACCAACGCATCTTGTGCATGCGCTAATTCACAGATCCCAGGCACGTCCAGTACGTAGCCGTGTGGGTTGCAAGGCGATTCTAGATAGACATGCATTTTTGCGCCATTGCTTAAGCGTGATGCATGTTCAGTTTTAGTTTGCTGCATGAACTCTGCAAAGCTCAGTGCGTCATAACCGTCAAACCACGCAATCTGTATGTCCATTCGGTTGCTGCGGGCGAAATAATCATGAAGTAGCTGGTACACTCCGCCGTACACGTTCCTCGAAACAATCAGTACATCGCCATGACTAAGAACATTTGATAAACACGCATCAATGGCAGCCATGCCCGAGTTGAAGTTCCAGGCTAGATATTCGGCAGCGTAAGGACCCGCTTCCATATCCACAATGGCGTTAGCAAGGGAAATATTCGTTGGGTTCAACAGACGTGAATAAATTTGGTGAGTAAATTCTTTGCCTTGAAACGCGTCGTCGACCCATTCAGTACAGGCATACACATAAGTCGCTGTTCTTACCACCACCGGTGTTGCAGAAAAAAGTGCCGTGACATTGTCGAACAGTGGATAGTGCCCTTGCGAGCCATTGCCACTCGACAAACTTTGGTACGTGGCACGAAATGGGTTTTGCAACGTATCCAGTATCTTCGCAATTTGAAAAGACAGAAACTTTTTAGCGTTGAAATAAGCCAGTCTGTCTTCTTTATCAAGTCCTTGTAGCGTATTACTCGTAATATCCCATAGCTGCATAACGCTTGCTTGAGCACCATATAAGTGATGAGCGGTGTTGGCGAGTGCCCTACCGTAGTCGCTCTCAGCATTTATACCGAAATGAGATAATTGTTCCTCAACTAAAGCCTGCGTTGTTTCGGCTTGGGTCGTGTTACGCTTAGGTGAAAGCACCTTAGCGTGCGTTACATCAACATCTGTTGAGTTTTGGAATTTGTTTTCTGACTGCATAGCGATTCCGTTGCAAATTGACTTCAGGTGCATGTACATGACACCAACACTGTTTACAAAAATGTAAAACTTAAATCACATTTTTAGAACAATTGACATTACGATTGTGCAGTCAGACAGAGGAAAGAAAAGTTTACTTTAGGAGTGTTAAGCAAATGACAGCAAGGAGTTCAAAGAGGATTGAACTGACTATTTTGAGCGATGAGGCGAATGATATTGCCGAAGCGATTCGCCAAAGAATAGCAGATAATAACGACTTCATAGGCGCTGATGGTCTCCCGCTTTTAACGCTTAAACAAATTGCTCAATGCCCTGAAGATGTAAATTCAGAAACCGTTACGGTACTGCTTGCAGACCCCGACCTTGCGTCTCGAATTATTGATACATGTTCAGCACTCACCTGGTGTCAGTCTACCTGGGCAGGCAATGCTCCCCTTCTAAATGCTGACAAGAAGAACTACATACTTACCGGACTAAAGGGAATTTTCGGTAAACTCATGAGAGAGTATGTTTTTGCTTACTTGCTTGGGCATGCCAGAAACGTAAAGGCTTTTGAGCAAAACCAGCGTGCCGCTCAGCCAATATGGGAAGCATCAAAGCGAATGCCGCTAAATGGTCAAACGCTTGGCATTGCTGGACTGGGCAGTATTGGGCAAGCATTGATCCCCGTTGCTCACGCATTGGGTATGAGCGTTGTGGGTTTAACCCGAAGCGGGCAAGCAGTGGAAGGTGCCTATGCTGTTTATACACCCGACACTATCGAAGCGTTTGCCAGAGCATGTGACCACGTGGTGAATTTAATGCCCGACACGCCATCTACGCAAAACATGCTTTCTCACGAATTTTTTAGTGCGCTGAAACCCCACAGTGTATTTATTAACGCAGGGCGAGGCAGTGCGGTTGACGACGATGCGCTTTTGCAAGCCTTAGACAACGGCACATTGGCCCATGCAGTATTGGACGTATTTCGCAACGAGCCACTCGACTTCGCTCATCCATTTTGGCAGCACCCTCGTATTTCGGTGACCGCTCATACTGCCGCAGAATCTCAACCGAGCGATGTAGCTGACGTGTTTTTAGAAAATGTAATGCGTTACATCAACGGTGAATCGCTTAATTACCAGTTTGATTTTGCAAAGGGCTATTAGTGTTTAAATAGCCCTTCTCGTCATCCACTCAAGGCTAAAATACAGCCTGTCTGTAGCTGGTTACGCTGACGCTTAAATTCTAGGGTCAGTTGCCGTTACCTCAATGCGATCATGGTGCTTTTCATGAAACGATAACAGCTGAGGATAATCCTTCATGCTGTGTAGCTCACGGAAAAGTACCCAGTCAATCATGCTGTACAAACAGATTTCGGGATAAGTCCAACCACTAAATCCACCCGCATCAAGCTGGTTTGACAGCGCATCTAACACAGCTTCAATTCGCTCGTTTTGAAGACGGTAATACATTTTGTTTTCGCTAATATCAAAGTCTGAACGTTTCAGCAGCATAAGCTGAACAAAGGAATCGTTAGCTGCATCAATCAGGGTTAGTTGATTCTCTTCTTCCCAACTTAACCCTTCGTGATCAAGCTTATCGGCAAGGTAGTTATAAATAATGCGAGAGTCGAAAATCATTTGGCCGTCATCTTCAAGACAAGGCACTTTAAGCGTAGGGTTGCGAGAGGCGAGCAACTCGCGATCTTCACCTGAAAAAATTTGAAGATTAAGAAATTCATGTTCTGTAGACGCAAGTACGATGCGAATGCGGCGCACGTAGGGAGAAGTGGTGGAGCCATATAATTTCATAAACGCTGTCCTAAACCTTAGTCGTTCTATGAAATCAGTGTAGCCGGAATTTGAAAATAAAAGGAAGTGTTGAGAACAAGACAACCGACAGGCATACAAAATGATGCGATGTATGCCTATCGTATTAACATCAAGCGCTCAAAGCTGAACGTTCAACGCTTAAAAAGCGTAGTAGTGTATAGCTTAAGCCCTTAAACGCTAAAGCTTGCACCACAGCCACAAGTCGTCGTGGCATTTGGGTTTTGAACTAAAAACCGTGAACCTTCCAGACCATCTACATAATCGACAATGCCACCGACCAAGTATTGTAAGCTCATCGGGTCGACAACCATAGTTACGCTGTCTTTTTCAATGGTCATATCGCCTTCGTTCACCTTCTCATCGAACGTGAAACCATATTGGAAGCCAGAACAACCACCACCTGTTACGTATACACGTAATTTCAAATCAGGATTTTCTTCTTCTGAAACAAGGGCTTTCACTTTCGCTGCTGCAGCGTCTGAAAACTCAATTGGCAACGCCGTTTCTACAGACATACCCACCTCTACATTAACCTCGTGCTTTCGCACTTTGTGCTTGGTCGCAATTATCTAATACTTGCGGATAGTTAGCAATTATTGGGGCAAAACTTAACGATTCAAGTTACTGCACATTAACGGCATTTCTGTTAAGTGACACGTTGAGATAGAAAAGTTAAGTAAACTAGTTAACACTAACAGATAGAAAATAGCAGTGTGGTCAACATATCTAAAATATTGACGATACACGAATAAAGGGGCGGCATATGAGTACAACCGACAACTTCCAATTACCTTCTTCCACCCCAGTGCTGTTTGACGATTTCGGCCAGTCTCGCTTTACGAGCAAAGAAGAATACAAAGACGCGTTAGTAAAACAGCAAGAAAAACTCTTTCACGTTCAGCAATCTTACTTTCATCAGAAAAAACGAGCACTTATTGTGTTTGAAGGATGGGATGCGTCAGGGAAAGGCGGCGCTATAAGGCGTATTACTGAGAAATTAGACCCTCGTGGCGTGAGTGTATTTCCTGTGGCAAAGCCCGCAAAAGAAGACCAAGACAAACACTTTCTCTATCGCTTTTGGCAACACATCCCCTCCCCTGGCATACTTAAAATATTTGACCGCTCACACTACGGAAGAGTGCTTGTAGAAAGAGTAGATAAGTTGGTTGATGAAGAGGTATGGCAGCGCGGTTATGAAGAAATAAACGCATTTGAGAAAACGCTCAGTGACAGCGGGGTTCGTATTATCAAACTCTTTATGCATATTTCGTCAAGGGAACAGCGGGAGCGGTTTGAAGAGCGGCTGCACAATCCTTTCAAGCGCTGGAAGTTAACCGAAGAAGACTTGCATAACCGTAAGATGCGAAACGCCTACGTAGAAGCTACAAATGACATGTTCAAGTACACCCACACGCGTTGTGCGCCATGGCATGTAATTAACGGAGAGTTTAAGTGGCAAGCAAGGGTTAACGTACTTGACGCCGTTATCGACAAACTCAGTGAAGGCGTAGATATCTCTCCGCCTCCACTTGATGAGCGTTTAATCGCGCTAGCCTCCAAACAACTAGATGTCGATGAAGATCTAATGAGCGGCTAAGGTGAAAGAACGCTGGCAGGCAGCCATAACTAATTAAGCGATTAAGCCTTAGTTATTGCTGTCTGGCAAAGTCACGTTCAATTCAAGTACGCTGCAATCATCGTTATTGTCTAGCTGTACTGAAACTTGATCGTCAGCAATCGTCACGTATTTGCGAATTACCTGAATAATTTCCTGCTGCATCATTGGCAAGTAATCAGGCTCTGTTCGCTTTTTACGTTCGTGCGCAACAATGATTTGTAACCGCTCTTTGGCGACCGCTGCGGTACTTGGCTTTTGCTTCTTTTTGAGCAGGTCGAAAATTCCCATTACTTCCCTCCTAGCAGACGCTTAAAGAACCCTTTCTTCTCTGCTTCTAGGAAACGATGTGGAACAGTTTCGCCTAGCAGACGTTTTACAGCGTCAGCATAAGCTTGTCCTGCATTAGCTTCTTCGTCAAGAATAACCGGCTGACCTTGGTTAGATGCTTTCAGCACCGATTCAGATTCTGGAATAACACCCAATAGTGGAATCGCCAAAATTTCTTCAACGTCTGCAACACTTAGCATTTCAGCACTTTCAACACGACTTGGGTTGTATCGGGTTAATAAAAGGTGTTCTTTAACCGGTTCGCCCTTTTCTGCGCGCATCGATTTACTTTGAAGAATACCCAAAATACGATCTGAATCACGTACAGACGATACTTCAGGGTTAGTAACCACAATGGCTTCATCAGCAAAATACAACGCCATCTGTGCGCCTTGCTCAATCCCCGCTGGCGAATCACAGATAATAAACTCAAAGTCTTTCTTAAGCTCATCTAATACGGCCTGCACACCATCAACGGTAAGCGCGTCTTTATCGCGAGTTTGTGATGCCGGAAGAATGGAAAGGTTTTCCGTTCTTTTGTCTTTAATTAGTGCCTGTTTAAGTGAGGCCTCTTTATTAATGACGTTTACAAAATCGTAAACAACGCGGCGTTCACATCCCATGATAAGGTCAAGGTTTCGCAAGCCCACATCGAAGTCGATCACTACCGTTTTATGGCCTGCTAACGCAAGTCCCGTACTTATTGCTGCACTCGATGTAGTTTTGCCTACACCACCTTTTCCTGAGGTTACTACGATAATCTTTGCCATCTATTCTTTCCTATTAGTGCGTACAAAGCATTAAGCCAACGGCTCTATACGTAATGTTTCGTCTTCTAAATATACTTGTGCAGGTTTCTTCCAGCATTCACCTTTTACGGTTTCGTGCATAATGAATTGCCCTGCAATTGAAATAAGTTCCGCGTCTAACGACTGGCAAAATACACGGGCTCCCGTATTGCCTTTTACGCCTGCCAACGCGCGGCCGCGCAGGGTGCCGTAAACATGAATATTACCATCGGCAAGCAGCTCAGCCCCCTCGCTTACAGAAGCCGTTACCACCAAGTCTCCGCCTTCGGCATAGACTTGCTGACCAGAACGTACCGGACGGTTAATTACTTTGGCAGGTTTGAGCGTGGTTGCGGCTGCAGGAGCCGGTTCACTTTTTGGCGGCGCAGAAACGGTTTGATCTTGTTGTGCGGTTTGAGACTGGTTTTCGCCGCTTCCGTTATTGTTTTCACTACCATTCGCTTTGTGCGAACGAAGGGCGCTGTCTGTAAATTTGCTTTGGCTTACATCGGCTAACCCCAAATCATTGATGGTAGGCTTCAGCTCTGCCACCTCACCTTTCACGGCCATGGGCTGTAATTGCAATCGACGACATAGCGCCACCAGCAGCTCGAACTCTGTAGCAGATAAAGGCTTTATCAAATGTAAAATCAGTGAGGAACGGGTAAAGAACTGCGGCGCGCTCGCGACCTTCTGAGATAACTGAGCTTCAAAATTATCTGGCTCAAAATCTATTACTTCTAACACAATACTGGTGAGCGTAGTGCCCTTCATGCGAAAGCAAGTTTCTGTCATTTTTTCTTCCCGAAAAGGCGTCACTTTCCTCATAGCAATTAGCCATGACAATAAGCAAAACCTATTAGCGCTAGTGTCTGTTGCTGTCTTACGCAGCTATACAATTTATTTATTGTGTCACTGTATCAAAAATCCCGTTCGCATACAGCAACTGTATACCGGTTAAAACACGTTTTACCCTGATAATAACCCTAGAACAAGCCAAGAACGTGCCAATCATTGAGCAGTTTTTAATCAAGCGTGGATCATGCGAGTTTTTAGTGCGTCCTGTTTGTATAAAAACGTCTCTTTCACTACAAAAAAATGCGATCGTAGATCGCACTTTTTATCATCTTCGTTTTCTCACGGCGCTTAAGGTGTGGTAAGTTTTTTCGGGTCTAGTAGTGATTCTAGCTCGCCTCTGGGGATATCTGTCATCGCTTCAGCCACATCAATAACAGGCTTGTTTTCTTTGTAGGCTGTTTTTGCTATTTCTGCGGCTTTAGCATAGCCAATAACAGGGTTGAGCGCGGTGACGAGCACGGGGTTTCTGTAAAGCGCAGCTTCAATGTTATCTTGATTTACAGTAAAGCCCTCTATCGCCTGCTCGCCGATTAGCGTTGCACTGTTGGTCATTAGCGACAGACTTGAAAGCAAATTGCTGGCAATCATTGGTAGCATTACATTTAACTCAAAATTCCCAGACTGCCCACCTACAGTAATCGCCGTATCGTTACCTATTACCTGTGCTGAAGCCATTGCCACTGCTTCTGGAATAACCGGGTTTACCTTGCCGGGCATAATCGATGAACCTGGCTGTAGCGCAGGCAGCGCAATCTCACCTAAACCAGCCAAAGGCCCAGAATTCATCCAGCGCAAGTCATTAGCAATTTTCATAAGGGTGACGGCTAAACTTTTTGTCGCACCGGAAAGCGTCACTGCTGTGTCTTGAGAGCCAATCAATGCAAAGAAATTGTCTGCGGGCTTAAACGCAATGTCGGTCAGCTCCCCTAGCGCATCTGAAAATGTCGTAGCAAAATCCGCATGGGCGTTTACACCTGTTCCCACGGCAGTGCCTCCTTGGGCAAGGGTTTGAATAGCTGGCTGCACAGCGCGCAAGGTTTTAACCTGCTGCTTAAGCTGAGAGGCCCAAGCCAGTAAGCTCTGATCCATGCCTACAGGCATCGCGTCCATGAGATGAGTGCGTCCGGTTTTGCAGTATTGCGCTACCGACTTTGCTTTAACTTCAATAGTACGAACTAAACTTTCAACGGCCGGTATAAGCTCGTTTGACAATGCAATAGCCGCGCTAACGTGAATGGTGGTAGGGATCACATCATTTGAACTTTGCCCGTAATTTACATGATCATTCGGATGAACCTCTTCGCTAGAATAACGAGAGGCTAAGCGAGCAATGACCTCGTTGGCGTTCATGTTTGTGCTGGTGCCTGAACCAGTCTGAAATATATCAACGGGAAAATGCTGCATCACATCATCAAGTGCCAACAGCTCATCACAGGCTTTAACTACCGCTTGGCCGCGATCTTTATCCAGCACTTTGAGTTTCATGTTGGCTTGTGCTGCGGCTTTTTTTACTGTAATCAACGCGCGTACGAAGGCTTCGGGCATGCGCTGCCCGCTTACAGGGAAGTTTTGAATGGCACGCTGAGTTTGCGCGCCGTAGAGTGCATTTTCGGGGACCTGTAGCTCGCCCATACTGTCGCGTTCTGTGCGTGTTGCTGTCATGACTCGTATCCTTGTGTTGATATAGCTAGTTTTTCGGCGTGGTTGCCACGCTTTTATCAGAATCCTATTAGGGCTAGTGGCATTAGAAAACTAGGCCCTAGTAAGTGAATTATAAAAAATGGTGCACTAGCGCTTGCAGACCTTTGCTGTACATCAAAGATCAACAGGCTCTTTGGTGTTCATGTCTATTTTTATTCTCGCAAGCGCAATTCGATCACTCTCGTTACACGCGTAGCGCTCAGCTTTAAGTAACGGCTTGTACAAATGCTCTAAACAACTATGCCGCCATTGCTGACTGACCTGCGGATCGCACAGGGTTTCATAAAGCACCTCAACCGCATTTTTATAGATAGAAAATTTGTCTCTATCACTTGGCAATAAGTTGGCAACGAAAGTTACGCCATCGAGATAGTTTCTTAAAAGCGTTGAGTTCAGCTCATTGTCGTTGTATCCAAATCGAACGTGTTGAACTGCATTTCGTATCGAAGACATGTGCATCCCTTGTACGTGAAAAAACAAAAAGGCTCGATAAACATAAATAAGCTTTCTTTATATACCACTCAATATAAATGATAATCGTTAGCATTTACAATGATCCAGTGCTATTCTTTTTCGTAAAGAAAATTGAATCTTCCAATTCCACCGATAGGTGAAGTTAACCAAAATTCAAAGGACATTATTTATGATCAAGAAATTACTTGGTGGCACAGCCCTTTTTCTTATGGCCTCTGGTGCATTTGCTAACGAATGCGAAGTGACTGTGGAATCAAACGACGCCATGCAATTCAATACGTCGAACGTTGTTATCCCGGCGAGTTGTAGCGAGTTTACCGTGACTTTAAAGCACACAGGTCAGTTACCTAAACAAGCCATGGGCCATAACTGGGTGATGACAACAAAAGCCAACGGACAAGCAGTGGCAACAGACGGTATGAGTGCGGGTTTAGACAACAATTACGTTAAGCCAGACGATGAGCGCGTAATTGGCGCGACTGACATTATTGGCGGCGGTGAACAAACTTCTACGACCTTTTCTGTTGAAGGGTTAAGCAAAGATGAAGAATACATGTTTTTCTGCTCGTTCCCTGGTCACATCGGCATCATGAAAGGCACAGTTACGCTTTCGAGCTAAGGCGTTGCGAAAACTAGGCGTGCTTAACTAGGCACGCCTTAAACATGGATAACAATAGGTCGAGGGTGTAGTTGTAATGGATACGGCGTCTCACACATCAAAAAGCGCTAAGGCGGTGGTCCGGTATAAGCACTTACCTTCTTTTACTAGCGCCCTATTAAAAAACGTTTTTTTTCCTCACTTAACCAATAAACGGCTGTTGATGCCGCTGTTTATAGCCATTCTTCTTACTTATAACAGCACCCGTGCGGTTACCTTATCGGTGTTGTCAGATGCATTTTTTCAAGTGGCAGCGTTTGTATATGCATCGCTTGCGCTTTATTACGTCGCCACGTTGCGCGTTTCGGCCGAAGCCATTGGTAATTATATGAAAGCGCACCCTGTACATGAGGTAGGATTATCTGCCCTACTTGGTGCTCTGCCAGGCTGCGGCGGTGCTATTATCGTTGTTACTCAGTACACGCGAGGTGTGACAAGCTTTGGAGCTGTGGTAGCAGTGCTAACCAGCACTATGGGCGATGCCGCATTTCTGTTACTCGCCCAAGCACCGTTAGATGCCTTAACCGTAATGGCCGTCAGCGTCACGGTGGGTGCAATGACTGGGCTAGTGGTCAATAAATTTCATAATTACCAGGCTCCTGAAGCCGATGGTGCGCTCCAACAATCGCAAAACTGTGATAAACCCAAAACAGTAAGCCACAAAGCCATATCACTTTCTAAAGTATTCTGGATGATTGCGAGCTTACCCTCGTTGGCGATTGCGCTTGGTTTGGCCTTTCAACTTCCCGTACACAGTTACCTTGCTATCAGTGAAAGTACACTAACGCTGATTGGTGCCGCGTTATGTATTTCGAGCCTTGGACTATGGTCTTTGTGTGGTTCGGGAAGCGGATACGCTTCGATTACGAAAGAGGATTTAATTCCGCCTCCGCCTAAATGGCAAGAGAAAGCCGCACTAGACACGCAGTTTGTATTGGCATGGGTAGTACTCGCGTTTCTTATGTTCGAGCTGTCTGTTGTCTGGTTTGGGCTAGACATTGCAGGGCTGCTTCAATCCATGGGCCCCGGCTTAGTTGGCTTGGCGATCATCATCGGGTTCTTACCTGGCTGCGGCCCACAGATATTGGTAACCAGCTTATATCTTAATGGCGCAGTTCCGTTTTCAGCACAACTCGGCAATGCAATAAGTAATGACGGCGACGCGTTGTTTCCCGCCATTGCGCTCTCACCCAAAGCAGCGCTTATTGCCACAGTGTACTCTGCTATTCCTGCGTTTATTGTGGGTTATGGCTACTGGTATTTGTTTGAATAAAGCTTTCGATGCGTTAAAAGGTTGAATTAACGGATAGGCTAGCGCTGCCCCACAGCGATTACTCTATTTCGACAGAAAGCGCTTCATTCCACGGCACGCTTATCTCATAGCTGCCTTTACGGGTTTTGTATTGATAGACCGTTGTAGAAAAACTAATGGTTTCGGGATTTATATCTTCCTCAATAGTGAGAGTTACGTTAACGGCTTGGAAAAAGCGAAAGCGATATTTGATATCTTCTGCCAGCAGGCTCGATTCGCCCGATTTCAGCGTGATCACTTCACCGTTTCGCTGACCGACTACGGCAATATCTAAACTGCCATTTATCACTGCTTTTTGCTGTTTAGACTGCAGCAGAACCAACCTAAGTTGATAGGTATTGTCACTTAACTTAAAAACTTCTACCCCTTCAATGGCAAAACCTTCGTCGGTTTTCTCAGGCGCCACGACGCGTTCATAGAAACTCAGTAATTCTTGTTGTGCCTCTAGTTCTTTTTTCTGTTCGCTTAACGTATTGGTAATGCTCTCCGTCTCGAGCGTGGCAAGCTCCATGGCGACTTCCAGCTGATTCACTTTGGTAGTAAGCGCATGGTTTTCTTCAGACAAAATAGCAATAGTTTCTTGCTGAGCCTGTACTTTCTTGCTGTCGCCTTCGTCAATAATTCGCGCTAGCTTATAGCCGAACCCAACCATGGCAAACATAATAAGCGCCACTAACAGTGTCCACTTGTAGTTGCCTAAAACTTCTTTTAACTGATCTGTCGTCATGATATCTACATCAACAAAAAACACCGTGCGCTAAGGCGCTCTAAACATTATGAATTTTAGGTGTTTATGGTAAGCTTCTTTTTACGTTAATCTACTGTACCACAACATGCGCTTGCAGGCTTTAAGAGAGGAAGTAGCTCATCCACGCACATCCATTCAGTTGTGCATGCTGGGCATTGTAGGGGGAACCTGCGCGGCGCTTATCATTATACTGTTTCGGCTGTGCGTAGAATGGCTACAAGAAACAGGCGTTTCGTCGCTTCAGTCGGTGCTTACCTATGACTGGTTGGTTTGGCTTATCATGCCATTTATCAGTGTAGGGTTAATTCTATTTATCGCCTTTCTTACGGGCTTCAAGCACTACCGTTTAGGTATTCCCTTCGTTATTCATCGAGTGAAGTACTATTACGGTCATATTCCATTTAGAACCACCATTAACCAGTTCTTTGGGGGCATGCTAGCCCTGGCCGGCGGTTTCGTTGTTGGTCGAGAAGGCCCTTCCGTTCATTTAGGCGCGTCAGGCAGTAGTTTCTTAGGGCAATGGCTTCGCTTGCCTTATAACAGTATTCGAATACTTGCAGGCTGCGGCATTGCGGCAGGGATATCGGCATCATTCAACACCCCGTTTGCTGCCGTAATATTCGTGATGGAAGTGGTACTTAGGGAATACAAAATACATATTTTTGTTCCTGTCATGCTGGCTGCTGCCTGTGGCTCGGTGCTCACTCGCATTGTATTTGGGGAAGTAAACGAGCTTTCGTTTTTATCGTTTAATGCATTTAGCCAGTGGATGTATTTTTATTTGGTGCTACTAGGCATTCTGTTGGGCATGCTGGCCGTTTTATTCAATAGCCAGCTCATGCGGGTGATGACGTGGTTCAGGCCGGTTTCCATGGTGTGGCGTTTAATACTTGCTGCGCTAATTACCGGTACCATTGGTATGTTTATACCTGAAGCCCTTGGCGCCAACTTTATCGATGTTGAGCACTTATTTGATAGCTCCCCCGGCGCGCTGCTGTTGGTTTCTACTTTGGTGTTTAAAGTTATCTTAGCGGTATTTGCTATTGGCCTCGGTATTCCAGGAGGGATCATTGGCCCTGTGATGGTTATTGGCATGCTCGCTGGCGCCGTACTTTTATTGCCACTGTCGTACTTTATTGACGTACCCGAATTTACCAACAGCTTCGCCCTGTTAGGCATAGCAGGCATGTTGACCGCAGTATTGCACGCGCCTCTTGCAGCGCTTTCCGCGGTTATGGAACTATCGTACAGCCCGCAAATTATTCTACCAGCCATGTTGGTAATTGTGCCTGCTTACGTGACTTCTACGCAGTTCTTTGGCAACCGCTCTATTTTCATACGCCAGCTTGATTATCAAAATCTCCCTTACGCTATCTCGTCTATTCGTGAAGCGCTTGAGAAAACGGGCGTACTTGCAGCGATGAATACTGAGTACAAGCTATTTCACGATGCGCCGGAGCAAGCGTTAATTAACTACTTAGAAAGCGATCCAACAAAAATTGTCATTCAGAAGTTAAAATTTGAAATAGATGTGCAGTATAAGCTGGTCCAATACAATGTGAGTTTGGAACACGATGCAACAGCGTTAAACTATTACGAAATGGAAGGTATTAGCGCGCAGTCTACACTGCACGAAGTATACGAACACCTTAAAAATTCGCGCTCTGGCGCAGTTTATATTTACGATCAGGAGCTAAACGATATTATTGGCGTAGTAACGTGGAATATCTTACAAAGCTTCTTACAAAAGGCTCATTATTAGTATGTACATTTTATGGTTTAAAGCGCTGCACATCTTTTTCATGCTGGCTTGGATGGCAGGACTTTTCTATTTACCGCGACTTTTCGTGTATCACGCGACAACGAAATCTCAAGTGGTAAAAGACGAATTTAAGGTCATGGAGCGCCGCCTGTGGTTCTTTGTTACTCCATTCGCCTTGTTAACTCTGGCATTCGGCGTTGCGCTTATTGTCAGCTATGGTGGAACTTGGTTTAAAATGTCGGGGTGGCTTCATATAAAGTTGCTGCTGCTTCTTGCTATTTACGGCTATCACTTCTATTTGTTTAAGTTGATGAAGCAATTTGCACGCGACGAAAATAGACACTCTCCGCGCTTTTATCGCTTTTTAAATGAAGCGCCGGTGCTTATCATTCTCGCCATCGTTTGCCTAGCTGTGGTAAAACCTTTATAAAAGTTTAAGCCAAACTAAATAGTAAAGGCGCACGTACAAAGTTATTGAAAAGTCAGTACTCAAGGAACCAGTACTGCTGTGTAGTGTGAGAAGTAATTTTAAGCTTGTTGTTGAGAGTGTTGTAAGCATTGCACATAGTCGCCCAGAACCTGCTGTTTCTCGGGTTTAACAAATTGTTTTTATCGGAATGCTATACATGGATGACAGTAATCAACACCTCAAGCATTTGCTCAAACAGACAGACATTGCCTTTAAGGCGCTCATGAGGGAGCCTGCTTCAAGGCTTCTTAACGAGCAATACGAAAAGGCGAAGCTTGAATTAGACAGCTATACCGCTTCGCTTAAACACACGTTGAATCAACGGCATCAACAACAAAGACAGCGCTAATTTTGAATTAGCGTTTTTGTTTTTTGCTTCTCCTGCAGCTCCCAGTTATCAAATTTTCCCCTAGGTTACTTTGTTAAAGGTTTCAAATTGATTGGGTAACGCGCCTGCTAGCTCTCCTGACAACTTAGTGTAATCTGCCAGCACCGAAGGAAGCTGTTTAACAAGCATGTTTATATTACTTTCAAGCTGAGCAGCTTGTTTGTCGTTTCTGTAAGACAAGGCTAATTCAATATTAGCAAGCGTTGAGAAAAGCTTTAAACATCGAGACAGGCGAGCTTCTGCAGGTTCTGTTTTCTCAGGCTCGTTACTGTCACAGTCTTTCTTGTTCGCCTTACTTTTTTCTAAATGCTTTTCCCAATGGTTCCACGCATTTTGCCACACAGGTTCTAATTGCTTGTGCACGTGTAAAAGCCCACTTAGCCAGCTTTCGAGCTCTTTCGAAGGCCTCGTCGTTCCTTGCACCTCTATCGCAACGTTCAATTCACTAGGCATGGGCGACTTTTCCTGACGCATAAAATCCAAATGCGCCCGCAGGCCATTCATTAATGTATCAGCAAGCTTATCTACATCTTTGTCTACAAGGTGGCTGTCACTAGACTGTATGAGCCACGGCATCCACTGTTCGGGCATGGGAATTTCAGGCGCGGAAGCAACGGCAAAGATCATTCCATCTACATAATAAGCATTCGGAAGCACATTCTCGAAATTGGGAAGCGAAACAATATCGCTGATTGTGTTTATTGGAAACCCATCTTTCACCATTACCATCCTATTTTAATTTGCGTTCTCTTTTATGAAACGGTAGTCTGCGCGGCCACTTTGTAGAGGGCATGTTTTGTAACCTTTTATCTACCCAAAATAATGGGGAAATAAGGTAAAGAGTAAACAACAAACTTCTACACTGGGTACGCGACAATAGGTTTAAAACCAATCTGTTACTGTATTGGTTTAGCGGTACTGTTGCGTGCTCGCCTACCTATTGTCATGATAGCAAAACTTAACTAAGAGTCGTTGCAATGGCAAAAGATAAATCAGGATACATCATCGCGGCCGCCTTTATTGGCCCTGGAACAGTAACTACGGCAAGTCTGGCAGGTGCAAACTTTGGCTTTCACCTAGTATGGGCGCTCCTTTTCTCCATATTCGCAACCATAGTATTGCAAGACATGGCAGCGCGTTTAGGTGTGGCCAGCGGCCAAGGCCTAGCCAGTGCAATGAAAAATATGGCTTACAAGCTATGGCTAAAGAATCTTTTTATCGTGCTTATTGTCAGTGCTATCGGCATTGGCAACGCAGCCTATGAATCGGGCAACCTAACCGGCGCAGCAATCGGCCTAGACGCATTTATCAGTATAGGCATTGGCCCCTGGGCCAGTATTTTGGGCACGATCGCTATAGTTTTACTCTGGTCGGGCAGCTACAAGTGGATAGAGACAGTACTGGTTTATCTCGTCTTTATTATGGCTGGCGTGTTTCTTATCACGCTGTTGGTAGCCAAACCTGATATCGCCGCGATGTTTAGTCAGTTAATGTCTCCGCGGCTGGACGCTGACGCCATTACCACGGTGCTGGCGCTTATTGGTACCACCATCGTGCCTTACAACTTGTTTCTTCACGCGAGCCTAGTTGCAAAATCATCGAAAGGCCAAGATAAACAAGACGCGGTCGTTGCGTGCCGAAACCAGTCTGCTAGAGCTATTAGTATGGGTGGGCTTATTACGCTTATCGTAATGGCAACAGCAATGATGGCGTTCTTCAATCAAGCTGCCACTATGGACGCTTCAAACATGGGCGAACAGCTTAAACCGGTTTTAGGTGACAAAGCTCAGTGGTTCTTTGCACTAGGGTTATTCGCCGCAGGCTTAACCAGTGCTATCACTGCGCCGCTAGCAGCCGCTTATGCGGTAACAGGAGCACTAGGGCTTTCTGACGATATGCAAAGCAAGAGCTTTAAAGCGGTATGGTTTATCATCATTGTAGTGGGTGTCAGCGTTGCAGCACTTGGCTTTAAGCCCCTACCCGCCATCTTGTTTGCTCAAGCGACTAATGCTCTTTTACTGCCAATTATTGCCATATTCCTATTGGTCGTTATGAATAAAAGCACCGCACTGGGTGAATTTAGAAACACATGGAAAAGTAACCTGGCAGGCTTTCTGGTAGTGGGTACTGTGATTGGTTTAGGCCTGTATAAACTAATCGGCGTATTTAGCTAGCTGCAAAAATGGTAAAAATGGGGTCAGAGTAATTTAATCCCTTTGTATGTCATTATAGTGTGCACTCGCAGGTAGCAATGAAATTACGTGACTAACAAACTTACTGCATATGAGAAGGGCCAAAGTAATACTTTGGCCCTTTTTAATAGAAAGCGTAGCTGCAAAAAGTACTCTGACCCCATTTTGGGGCTGAAAAAGTACTCTGACCCCAATTTTTAGCTGGCGAGGCGTTGCAGAATATCTTGGAGCATCGCTTTGCTGCAGCCAAAGTTAATTCTGAAATGGTCCGCCTTGTGAAAATCGATGCCTGGTGACGGGCCTACGCCTTTCTCTTCGGCCCACTGCTGGACGTTCTCTACACCTAGTCCACTGGCGTCTACCCACGCAAGGAACGTCGCATCGGCTTTGAGCATTTTAAGCCCGTCAATGCTGTTTACTGTGTTAAACACCATATCTCTGTTTTCACGCAAGTAGGTAAGTTGCTGCTGATGCCACTCGTCACATTGAGTGAATGCTGCTTCTGTAGCCGCTAAGCCCAATACAGTAACCCAAGGTACGATGCCCGCTGCGGCATTGGTAAATGCCTGACGCAGTTGGCGATTAGGGATGATGGCAAAAGACGTTCCCAAACCAGCAATATTAAATGTTTTACTGGCAGCCATTAGCGTGACGCTATTTTCAGCAAGGTTGGACTCGCGGCCCGCCGGTATGTGCTGTTTGCCTTCTTCTAGAATAAGGTCGCAGTGGATTTCATCAGAACATAGCTTAACGTTGTTCGCGTTACAGATCTCAGCAATGCGATCTAATTCAGCTTTAGTAAGCACCGAACCTACCGGGTTCATTGGGTTACAAAGAATAAACAGCTTACATTTAGGATCAGCCGCTTCTCTTTCTAATGCTTCAAAATCTAACGTATAGCGCGCACCTTCAACACTCGAGATAGTTTCAGAACTTGTGCCGTCGTCATTTCGCACTACCGTGCCTATATCTACCCGTTCGAGACCATTTAGTTTTGGGGCAGCCAGTAGAGGCGGATAATTAGGTGTTTGAATAAGTACTTTATCACCGGGTTCACAATAGGCTTTACACGCTACGTTAAACGCTGGCACAACGCCTGGTGTCCACACTAGCCACTCGGGTTGAATTTCCCAATTATGCTTATCTTTAAGCCATCTCACTACAGCCTGAATGGCGCCTTCGTGATGTGCAGGCAGTATGTAACCCATGTTGCCATGCTCAACCTGACCCGAAATGGCGTCTAGAATTGGCTGCGCGCAACGAAACTCAGTATCGGCAACCCACGCAGGAATGATGTCTTTCCCTTTGTACTTTTGCCATTTAAACGAAAATGTGTCTTTTCTGGGAGGGGTATTATCGAATAAGGCGCTCACATTACATCCTGTTGCATAAAAACTTATGCCAACAGTGTAGAATTTTAGCGCCTCATAAACTAGGGGCGTGAGATGAATTAACCCGAATTTTCTATATCGAAATGTACTTTAATAGAGATAAATTAACACGTTAAAGCCAACGGTAAATTGCGCTTTGCTGTCCTAACCTGTTTTACATTGTCATCGTTAACCACGAAGTAGATTTTTGGCCCGCATGCACACCTTTAGCGTGCGATGCATAAAATGAAATACAACCTACAGGCTTAGCTGGCCTGCGACACCGCCTCTCTCGATTTTTGAACTAGCTCTTCCATATTGAGTGGCTTAGCAAGAAAACCGGTAACCTGAAGTTTACGCGCTTCTATCACTAACTCTTTGTTAGGGTCGGCAGTAATGAGTAAAAATGGAACGTCCAAACCCGAAGACTGGCAGGTTTTTAGAAGACTTAGTCCATCATAATCCGGCATTACTTGGTCACTGATGATCAAGCTGATAGATTCCGCAGTTTGTTGCAGCAAAAAATCCCTTGCAAATTTACTACGTGTAAATGGATACACGGTAGCGTCTAACTGCGTTTCCAACGCGTCAGTAATAAGGTCAAGCGTGATAGGATCATCTTCAACTACTGCTACAGAAAACACTACCCTTCCCCTTTTTTTTAGGTCATTAGCCGTAAATATTACAACGACTTAGCTCACGTGTTAAGACGTCAGTTTATTGTACCAATCCGCATAGATAAATGCTCGCTGGGTATTGACCTATGCGGACTGGTATTTTCAAGCATAGAATCTCTGAACGCTTTTGACCACTAACCTTTGGTCGATATTTAAACTTTTTCTAACGTTTTAGTGATAATGCTAGAAAGCAGCTTTTTTGATAGGAAGTGACGGTGTGTAAGTTGAGACACGAGTTGAAAGAGTGCAGGCCAAACTCATCGGCAAAATGGAAAAAAAATGCCAGCTGACGCTGGCATTTTCAAAATCAATGTAAGTTTTAGAAGCTATTAAGACTTAGGTGCACGTGATGCACGCTTACGCTCGTTTTCTGTAAGAAGCTTCTTACGAATACGGATAGATTCAGGCGTTACTTCTACTAGTTCGTCGTCATCGATGAACTCAAGCGCTTGCTCAAGTGACATTCTGATAGGCGGAACAAGTGTTTGCGCTTCATCAGTTCCCGATGCACGAACGTTAGTAAGCTGCTTACCTTTAAGCGCGTTAACAGTAAGGTCGTTGTCACGGCTGTGAATACCGATAACCATACCTTCGTACACTTCAACACCGTGACCGATGAATAGGCGACCGCGTTCTTGAAGGTTAAACAGGGCGTTAGTTAGTGCTTTACCGTTTGCGTTAGCGATTAGAACACCGTTCTTACGCTTACCAATGATACCGCCTTTGTACGGACCATAGTGATCGAACGTGTGATATAGCAAACCAGAACCCGACGTTAACGTCATGAATTCTGTTTGGAAACCAATTAGGCCACGGCTTGGAATGATAAAGTCGATACGTACACGACCTTTACCATCAGGAGACATGTCAGTCATTTCTGCTTTACGCAGACCAAGCTGTTCCATGATTGAACCCTGGTGCTGTTCTTCACAGTCGATAGTCAAGGTTTCGTATGGTTCTTGCGTTGCGCCGTCAACTTCTTTCAGAATTACTTCTGGACGTGACACTGCAAGCTCGTAACCTTCACGACGCATGTTTTCGATAAGAATACCTAGGTGAAGTTCACCACGACCAGATACGCGGAACTTGTCCGGATCAGGCATTTCTTCAACGCGCAGTGCAACGTTGTGTACTAGTTCGTCTTTAAGGCGCTCTAGAATGTTACGTGACGTTACATACTTACCTTCTTTACCTGCAAACGGCGAGGTGTTTACCTGGAACGTCATGGTTACTGTAGGCTCGTCAACCGTAAGTGGAGGAAGTGCTTCTACAGTGTTGATGTCACAAATGGTGTCAGAGATCTTAAGTTCGCCAAGACCTGTGATTGCAATGATGTCGCCCGCGTGAGCAGATTCAACTTCGTGACGAGCAAGGCCAAGGTAGCCGTAAACTAAGCCTACTTTGCCGTTGCGCTTTTTGCCATCAGCAGTAACAACCGTTACTTGTTGATTTGGCTTAACAGAACCACGCTTAACTCGACCTACGCCGATAACACCCACGTATGAGTTGTAGTCAAGCTGAGAGATCTGCATTTGGAATGCGCCGTCGATATCTGCATCAGGAGGAGAAACCTGGTCAACGATAGTTTGGAACAATGCCGTCATATCGTCTTCTTTAGTATCTGCATCTAGTGATGCCCAACCGTTAAGTGCAGACGCATAAACAACTTGGAAATCTAGCTGTTCGTCAGTTGCACCTAGGTTGTCGAATAGGTCGAAAACTTGATCCATAACCCAATCAGGACGCGCACCAGGCTTGTCGATTTTGTTGATAACAACAATTGGCTTAAGACCTTGAGCAAATGCCTTTTGCGTAACGAAACGGGTTTGTGGCATCGGGCCTTCTTGCGCATCTACAAGTAGAAGTACAGAGTCAGCCATCGACATTACACGCTCTACTTCACCACCGAAGTCAGCGTGTCCTGGAGTGTCTACGATGTTGATACGGTAGTCGTTCCAGTTAATCGCTGTGTTCTTAGCTAGGATGGTAATGCCACGTTCTTTCTCGATGTCGTTCGAGTCCATTACGCGCTCTTCTTGCTCGCCTCGAGATTCAAGGGTGCCAGACTGCTGTAACAGTTTGTCTACCAGGGTGGTCTTACCGTGGTCAACGTGGGCGATGATTGCGATGTTACGCAATTTATTAATATCAGTGGTATTCATGCTTATATAGAGCCTGTGTAAATCAACGTCTACTTCAATTCAGTGGAAAGGAGTATGCGTTAGATTTGTTGCAAAAAAATGCAGATAGAAAAATTTGCGCGGATTGTACAGAAAAACCACGACGTTTGCGCATCTTTTTTTTGATGGAAACGAGTTTTATTGGTTTTCAAACACTTGTTCAACAAATAACCAGCCCCGTTGCACCTAATTGATCATATTTGGTGGCTATACGCTACAAAGTAATCTAGGCTGATTGACGTATAAATGAGCACAAAACGCCATATTGGTGCAACATTGCACCAATATAATGCAATTTAATTCAAACGGAAGTGATAAATGCCCGTCTATGCCACAGAAATCGGTATACATATAGATGGCATGATAATCGCTTTCACTTTTTCCACTGTTGGAGTGAAGCTGATCATTCCGCATTTTTACATTAAACCTGGAGGACACGATGTCAGTAGAAAAGGCATTAGAGCTGATTAAAGAAAGTGAAGCGAAATTTGTAGATTTACGTTTTACCGATACAAAGGGTAAAGAACAACACGTATCTATTCCTGCGAGCGTTGTTGATGAAGAGTTTTTCGAAGAAGGTAAAATGTTCGATGGTTCTTCAATCGCTGGCTGGAAAGGCATCAACGAATCAGACATGGTTCTTCTTCCAGACGCAACAAGCTGCGTAGTTGACCCTTTCGCTGAAGAGACACAAGTAAACATCCGTTGTGACATCGTTGAACCTTCAACAATGGAAGGTTATGAGCGTGACCCTCGTTCAGTTGCTCGCCGTGCAGAAGAATTCCTAAAATCAACTGGCATCGGTGACACATGTTTCTTCGGCCCAGAGCCAGAGTTTTTCCTTTTTGATGACGTACGCTTCCACACTGACATGGCGGGTTCTTTCTACAAGATTGACTCTTCTGAAGCAAAGTGGAACTCTGGCGAAGAGTTTGAAGGCGGCAACATGGCACACCGCCCTGGCGTTAAAGGCGGTTACTTCCCAGTACCACCAGTGGACTCTGCTCACGATATCCGTGCTGCAATGTGTCTAGTTATGGAAGAGATGGGCCTTGTTATCGAAGCGCACCACCACGAAGTAGCAACTGCTGGCCAAAACGAAATTGCTTGCCAATTCAATACGCTAGTTAAGAAAGCTGACGAAATTCAAGTTTACAAGTATGTTGTTCACAACGTTGCACACGCATACGGTCAAACAGCTACCTTTATGCCTAAGCCGCTTGTTGGCGATAACGGTTCTGGTATGCACTGTCACCAATCTATCTCTAAAGATGGCGTAAACATCTTTGCAGGTGACAAGTACGCAGGTCTTTCTGAGGAAGCACTTTACTACATTGGTGGTATCATCAAGCACGCGCGCGCAATCAACGCGTTTGCTAACGCTTCTACTAACTCATACAAGCGTCTAGTTCCTGGATTCGAAGCACCGGTAATGCTTGCATACTCTGCACGTAACCGTTCTGCATCTATTCGTATTCCTCACGTAACTAGCGATAAAGCACGTCGTATTGAAGTACGTTTCCCTGACCCAACAGCTAACCCATACCTAGCGTTCACTGCTATGCTTATGGCGGGTATCGACGGTATTAAGAACAAGATCCACCCTGGTGATTCAATGGATAAAGACTTGTACGACCTACCGCCAGAAGAAGCTGCTGAAATTCCAACAGTTGCAAGCTCGCTAGAAATGGCACTTGAAGCTCTTGATAACGACCGTGACTTCCTTAAAGCTGGTGGCGTTATGACTGACGACATGATTGATGCATACATCGATCTTAAGTCTGAAGAAGTAACGAAACTTAACATGACTACTCACCCTGTTGAGTTCGACATGTACTACAGCGTGTAATTTCGCACTGTATAGCAATTTATACTAAAGCCCGCTCTGCGGGCTTTTTTTATGCGTACGATTTATCTACTATGTTTTTATAGCTATGCTAATGAATACTCTTTCATGCTGTATCAACTGCGCACAGGGCTTTGCCCGCTTGCATCTGCATACAACTAGAAAGGTTATCCATAAGCCAAACATAGCAAGCTATATGAATTAGCCAGCTAGCCAAAACCACATTGATTAGGTAACGACACGTGCACTACATGACGCGAGACATTTGCTTAATTTCGCTATTACTAAGTAGCGGCAATGGCTTACTGCCTGTGCAAGCGGAAATGCTGAGCCAAGAAAGTACCCAGCAAGAAGCACAAGAAAACGAAACCGGACAAAGCAGCAATGCAACATCAGCCGCAGCTACCTCTCCAATGACCATATACAAGGTGGTAGGTAAAGACGGCTCTGTGACTTACACCGACAAGCCGCAGCAAAACGCAGAACCCCTAGCTTTCGATGTAAAAACGCAAAACGTAGTAACCGCGGCAAAGGTTACCCCACCTCCCCCTGCGAAGCCGGCTGCCCCCAAGCCCAACTATCGCGTAGTCATTAAGTCACCTGCACCAGAAGCGACAATTCGCAATAACTTGGGTGAATTCACTATTTCTGCCGCACAACCTGGTGCACCCAAAGCGCCAATCTACCGATTAATCTTTGACGACGCCCCATTAGCTAGCAATAGTTCAGGCGTCTTTAAGCTTTCTGGTATCCATCGTGGGGCACATACTTATAAAGTTGAACTCACGAACAATACGGGCAAGACTCTTGCATCGTCTCCATTACAAACCCTTTACCTGCATCAGGCATCGGCGTTAATTAATAACTAATAGCGTGCAACCATTGTTATGTATGCGCACCATAGAGGTTCAGTGAACATTTCTTCTTGAGCTCTTTATTCGCGCAACGCATCATTGCAAGCTACAATGCACAATTATGGTGCAAAGGAGACGAGCTCGGATGCATTCCACCGAGTTAGAAACACAACAGCTAATCAATAGCCTAAATACCGCACTGGTAATGGTAGACAACAAACTTACGATTGTTTATGCCAACCACGCTGGTGAAGCTTTGTTTGAGACTGGATTAAAACAACTTATTGGGCATCCACTTCAAGATTTTTTCTTGCCGGGCACAATAGAAACCACCCGACTTAAAGCTGCCATCAGAAAAGGTGAAGATTTCACCGAAAACGAAATTAAGTTGGCTTTTCGAGATAACCGCTATGTATCTGCCGACCTAACCGTTACCAACTTGCACTTCGAAGACGGCCCACGACTGCTATTTGAAGTTAAAAAGATTGACCAGCAAAAGCGAATTTCTCGAGAAACTTTACAAAACGCGCAGCATTACGCAGCACGGGAATTGGTTCGCGGCCTTGCACACGAAATCAAAAATCCTCTTGGTGGTATTCGCGGTGCAGCACAGCTATTAGAAAAAGAGCTGATTGACGAGCATAAAGAATTTACAAGCATGATCATTGAGCAGTCTGACCGTCTGCGAAACTTAGTTGATCGATTGCTTGGACCAAATTCACTACCTCGATTTGAAGAAAGCAACGTGCATCAAGCGCTTGAAAAAATACGCAGCTTAATGCGCTTTGACTCAGACAATCCCATTACCATAGTTCGCGACTATGACCCCAGCATTCCACCGCTTATGTTAGACCCTGACATGATTCAGCAAGCGGTGCTCAATATTGTGCGCAACAGCGTTCAGGCATTAACCGAGAGCCAAACCCCCAACCCACAAATTAGGTTAATTACGCGAATAGAGCGCCAAATGACAATTCAAACGAAGCGTCACGCGCTGGTAGCTAAAATAAAAATTATTGATAACGGCCCGGGTATTCCGGCTGAAGTAAAAGACACACTTTTCTACCCCATGGTCACAAGCAAGCAAAATGGCTCTGGGTTGGGTTTGTCTATTTCACAGACCCTTATAAACCACCACGGCGGCAAAATAGATGTAGATAGCTACCCTGGTCACACTGAGTTCGTAATTTACATACCAATAGATCGTAAGGAGACAGACGATGACGAATGAGTCTGTGTGGATTGTCGATGATGACAGTTCTATTCGTTGGGTGCTGCAAAAGGCCTTACAAGCAGCAGATATCAGCTGCTTAAGTTTTGAAAACCCTGAAGATTTATTGCTTCAACTTCAAAGCGGCCAAGCCCCTGAAGTCATCATTTCAGACATAAGAATGCCACAAATGGACGGCATGACGTTACTGAACGAAGTGCATGCCTCGCACCCTATGCTCCCCGTTATCATTATGACGGCGCATTCGGATTTAGACAGCGCAGTTAACGCATATCAAAAAGGCGCCTTTGAATATTTGCCAAAGCCATTTGATATCGACGAGGCAGTAACCTTAACCCAGCGGGCGCTGGCACATGCCAGAGAGCAATCCACCGTATCTAAAGCGCAAGTTGAAGACGTAGTAACGGAAATAATTGGCGAAGCACCTGCCATGCAGGAAGTGTTTCGTGCCATAGGTCGCTTGTCTCGCTCTTCAATTAGCGTGCTAATTAACGGGCAATCAGGAACGGGTAAAGAACTTGTGGCGCACGCCCTTCATAGGCACAGCCCAAGAGCAAGTAAACCTTTCATCGCCCTTAATATGGCCGCCATTCCTGCCGACCTTGTAGAATCAGAACTATTTGGCCATGAGAAGGGCGCGTTTACCGGAGCCCAGGCAGCTCGCCAAGGCCGCTTCGAACAAGCCGACGGCGGAACATTGTTCTTAGATGAAATAGGCGATATGCCGTTAGATGTACAAACCCGCCTTTTACGTGTGCTTGCAGACGGCCAGTTTTATCGTGTCGGTGGCCATCAATCAGTGAGTGTGGACGTACGCATCATCGCTGCAACTCACCAGAATTTAGAACAAAGGGTTGCTGAAGGTAAGTTTAGGGAAGATTTGTTCCACCGCTTAAACGTTATCCGAGTGCACCTTCCTTCACTTAACGAGCGCCGCGAAGATATTCCATTACTAACCCGTCATTTCTTGCGCCGAGCAGCCAAAGAACTTGATGTAGAAGCTAAAAGCATATCGAAAGACGCTGAGCGCGTAATGTCTCAGCTACCATGGCCTGGAAACGTAAGACAGCTAGAAAACGTGTGTCGCTGGTTAACGGTAATGGCGAGTGGTCAAGAAGTGCTGCCCAGCGATCTGCCACCGGAAATTCACAGCGATAGCAGTATTGAAAAACCCAGCGCTGAATCGGGTGAGTGGCCAGATTTGTTGGCAAGCTGGACCGATAAACAGCTTCGCGACGGCCATCACAACATTCTTAACGACGCGATGCTGACGTTTGAGCGTATTATGCTTGAGCGAGCACTTCAGCACACTCATGGCCACAAACAAGATGCGGCTAAACGCTTGGGTTGGGGAAGAAATACCCTAACAAGAAAGTTAAAAGAATTAGGCGTGAACTAACCCTAGTGATTACGCCGTAAGCTAGCAGGGAACTCACTGCTAGCTTATGAGCGGCTTGCGACCTAATGTCCTTTCGTCAGTAGCGCCGTCATTCCCTGATTGAAATGCCTTACCCACTTCATACTAAACTGGCCTTTGGCGCTTCGATTTATTTCTATCACCGCCTCTTTTTTAGAAAGTACGTTATCTTCATTGTGCGCTCTTGGGTGTGTCATTGCATCGTAGGTATCAATAATGGCAAGTAACTTCGCACCTTCACAGATATCGTCTTCTTTTAGCCCCAATGGATAACCTGTTCCATCAGTGCGTTCATGGTGCTGCATCACGATTTTGCGCGCCATATCCCATTGGTCTAGGTGCTCTAACAAACGGGCGCTTTTATACACATGAGAGCGCATAAGATTAAATTCGATATCGCTTAGCGCATCGCCTTTGTGCAAAAGCTTCAATGGCATGAAGGCCATTCCGAAGTCATGTACATAGCTGGCTACGGCAAGCTGATCTTCGTCTATAGGGTTTTCGGCCACGTCGTTAATATACATAGCCAGTTTGGCAATGCGATCACCACGACCAGACCAGTAGTTTGAGCGGCGTTCAATGGTTTGCATTAAGTCGCGGAAAAATAGAATATCTTGCTTCTTTTCACTACTAATATCTTTAGGGATACCTGTAGCCGCTAACGTAGGGGGCTTTATCTGAACGTTTTGTGGGTCGTCTTCATCCGCAACAATATCTAACGCTGGGTTAAGTAATAAGACCGCTTCGGTAAGGCGTTTTTCATGCTCAGCAGTATTTTCAGGCGTCACACGACCGATAGCTAAAACCAGCTGATTGTGAAGATTGTCATCGTATTCGGCTTTGCCACTGGCCATTACAGCCTCTACGAAGGCTTTTACTCTGTCCATTGTAAGCAATACCAAGTCACTCATAGTACTCGTGTACGCCACCTGCCCTTTGCGCAAGTAATCTAGCAAGTCCTCTACATGCTGCAAAAGCGGGATCATGGGAGAGAAGTTAACCAGGCCTAAATCACCTTTAATGGTGTGGATTGAGCGAAACAGAGCACGCTGCAATTCGTTGTCTTCCGGACGAAGCTCTAATTCAATCAAGGTTTGTTCACTTGATTCATAGAGTTCGTTTATTTCCTCCATAAGGTCAGCAAGAATATCTTCTTCTAGGTCGTCTGGAGTAAATGTCTGCATATAGTGGTTACCGAGTTAGGTTCGATTGCGCTTTTTATTATTGTAATTGGGTATCGGCAAAATTTCCTCATACTAAAGGTGAGAAACATAGCCACTTTTCCAACTTATTGCTCAACTATACCTTCCGCACTGTAAAAACTCATCGGACAAGTGTACGCTGAAACTTCATCTATACTGCGCGCGTCAATTGTATCTAGGAGTTGTTTTGATCGCTTTATTCCGCATTCCGGCGCTTTTTATCGCTTTTTTACTCATTAACATCGTTCTGCTAATTGTTTGTATCGCACGACCTTTTCACAAAGATAACGTGCATATTGCGGGTAGTATGTATTCATTTATGGCTAAGGTCGTAGGTCTCAAAATTATTATAAAGAAAGATCCTGCGGTTAAAATAAACGAGCCCTACGTTTACATCGCCAATCATCAAAACAGTTTCGACGTTATCACTATCTGTAAAGCTGCACTGCCTGGCGTGGTAACCATTGGCAAAAAGAGCTTAAAGTGGATCCCTATTTTCGGCCAAATCTATTGGTTGTCGGGCAATATCATGATTGATAGAAAGAATTCCGGTAAAGCCCGTAATACACTCGATATTGCTGCAAAACGCATTGCGAAAAAGAAAACGTCGGTATGGCTATTCCCAGAAGGTACACGAAGCTATGGCAGAGGCATATTACCTTTTAAGCAAGGCGCGTTTCGCCTAGCTAAGACCACCAACGAACCGGTTGTTATGGTAACCGCCAGCAATTTGCACAATAAAGTAAAATGGAACCGTTGGAATAACGGCATTGTGCTTATTGATATAGCTGCCCCTCAGGCTTTGGGCGAAGACAAGACAATTAAAGAGTGGATGGTGCATTTTAACGATGAAATGAAACAAAAGTTTGATGCGCTTAATACACAGGTCGATGAACTGGAAAAAAGCAGGTAAACTTGCGTCAAAATTGCTAACGAGTGTTTATTATGACCCAGTTCGATGAAAGAGAAGAGTGGTACGAGTTTAACCAAGAAACTATTGATGCCCTTCTAGAAGACGGCAGCCAAGCCGATGCCGACTATACCATTGAGCACCACTTCGCCAGCACTGACTTCGACGTGCTAGAAAAGGCAGCTGTTGATGCGTTTAAAGCTGGTTTTGAAGTCACCGACGCAGAAGAGCTTATTCTTGATGATGGCGAAACCATTTTCTGCTTCGACGCAGTTGCAGAGCGAAAGCTAGATATTGAAAAGCTTAATGCGGACTCTGACACCTTGCTTAAAATTGCCGACAAGCATGATGTAACCTACGACGGTTGGGGTACTTACTTCGAGCCGCGTGAAGAAGGTGAATACGAAGAAGAAGATCACTACTTCGACGACTGATCTCTAAGGCACCCTCACCGTTTTAACTGAGAAGGCGTTAAGTTACCCTTCAGCTTTTGTTCATCTTTTTCCGTCAACAATGACACTGTCATTATCGATTGGAAAAGGATGGACAGATGAAAAAGCTACTTTTCTCACTTACTACATATTCTGCTATTGCAACATTACAGCTTGCGCTTATGTCACCTGTGCATGCCAGTACCGAAAATAGCGCACAAAACAAAAACGTTACCTCTAACGAATACCGTTACAACAAACCATTTGTTGCCGCTGAATCGCTGCTGCCTAAAACCTCAGGTGCATTGACAAGCGAAGAAACAATCTCTCAATCTGTTGATGACGTTGAGACTGATCAACAGTCCCTTGCCAAGGCGGGTAAGCATCAACAGCATTTAGCCGTGAGTAAGTCCTCTAGCGATATCGTAGTCAGCAGTATTAATGAGTTTTGGATTTATGAAAGCTGGGTAACGCTTGAGCAAGACATTGATTACGATGGTTATCACTCTACGTTTTCGATTGAGTTTGACGCCGACACCATTTTCACTCGCGCGCCAGTATACGCGGTCTTGTATTTGGGCAAAAACGACGTGTACGAGTCTATTCACGTGTCGTCTGAATTTTACATTTACTCAGAAGACTCAACAGATACCTTTACCATTGAAAGCACATTAGTTTCTGGCTATCCGCCGGGTGAGTACGACATTCTATTAGAGCTTTATGATGCAGATACCGAAATGCTTGTGGCGTATACCGATGCCTATGATGACAGTGCACTCGCCTATCTTCCCCTTGAAAGTGAAAATAATGAATATGTGGTTGAAGATACGGTAGTCATAGTAGAAGAGCATGGCGGAGCATGGTCTTTACTCCCACTGTGTCTATTAGGTGGCATTGTACTTGTTAGACGAACTGTTAGACGCCGACACTGCTAACTATCTTGGAAAGTTAATCAGCTAAAAGCTGCATGCACCTGCAGCTTTTGGCTATTTTTTATACTAAAGTCTATTATATAATATAAACCTTCTTTTCCAATTAACGTTGATTCGCCAATGTACCAAGGAAAACAGTACATACTGACGCTTTCAATTGGTGTAGTGCAATGAGCATCGACAATGTTAACTTGTTCAATCTATTAGAAAATACGCAAATTGGCGTAGTCATTCACAATGCTACTGGCGTTGTAGAGTATGCCAATCCCGCTGCGTTAACGCTACTTCGATTGAGTATAGGTAAACTTAAAGAGAAAAGCTTAGACGTGGACTCCTGGGAGTTCATTGACATGCGTACCTTACCACGAACTTCCCATTGCCCAGGTGCTTGCTACTAGCACCGCTATAAATAACCGAATATTGGGAACGATAAATAAAGATACCGATAAAATAACGTGGTTTAATGTCAACGCATATCCCGAAAAGTACAAGGTCAATGGCAGTTCACCGTCTTTTGTAGTGGTTTATTTCACTGATATCACGGCAAAGATTAGTGATTTCTCTTACAAAGATATTGTTCAACATTCACAAGATATGATTTTGGTAACGGAAGCTCAGAATATCGATGCCCCGCTTTCTCCTAAAATCATCTATGCAAATGAATCATTGTGTAAACATACTGAATATAGTCTTGAGGAGTTATTGGGTGAGACACCTCGCATTTTTCAAGGTGCCCTAACCGACAAAGCCTCTACGCTGCGTATTCGGCAGTCACTTATTGATCAACGCCCATGTACCGAAACACTTTTAAATTATACGAAGTCTGGCACACCTTTCTGGGTTCAAATGAACATATTCCCGCTTACCAATGAATTTGGTGAAGTAACCCATTTTGCAGCTGTTCAGCGTAACGTTAGCGAAATGAAGTTCCAATCTGAACAGCTAGATAAGCGCAATTCAGAACTTAAGAAAATAAAGCAGAACTTAGAAAGCCTGGTTAACCATCGAACCAGCGAGCTTCGTTCAGCCAATCATAAATTAGAGAAACTGGCATATTATGACGCGCTCACGAACATTCCAAATAGACGGGCATTTCTAGACGCATTTGCAAAGTCTTTAAACTTCGCAAAACGCAATGGATATGCAATGTTGATTGGCATCGCCGATGTAGATCACTTTAAGGCTATTAATGATAGTTATGGCCATGGATTTGGCGATGACGTATTAACCATCGTTGCTCAGACAATGCAGCAATTTTTCGTCAAGAAGATGCCATTGGGCGCATAGGTGGCGAAGAGTTTGCGTTCTGTATGGTACTAACAAGTCCAGTCTCCCCTCGCCAACTATTAGACAGATTTCGCGAGAAAGTCAGCATTCTCCATGAAACCCATCCTCCGTTGAAAGGAAGACAAGTTACCCTTAGTTTGGGAGCGGTATATGTAAGCGACTTAAAAGAGGTAAGCATAAAGCAACTACTTTGCGATGCAGATGAAGCCCTTTATAGAGCCAAAAATAAAGGTCGCAATACCATAGAGTGCGAATGTTATGACGATATCGATAACGAAGGGTTAGAACCCTGTGAAGATGGTAGAGCTGGCACAGAGTCTCATTCTAAACCTCATCATGTTACGTAAAAGCTAATATTGATTCGTGGTAACGCTACATGAGCATATTGTTCACTACGGCTCACCTTTAATAACCTAAATCGTTAGCTTATCAGCTCAGCATCGATTTGGCTGTCCAGCCACGTTGCTTAGTTTTCTCCCCCGTCAGGCGGCTCAATACCTTCAACCTCTACTACCACTTTTTCTACCAGCTTCACTCTTCCCTGCTTCACTAGCGCTTGTCTTAATACATACTCTATTTGCGCATTTACACTGCGCAAGTCATCGGCAGCCCATCGCTCCATGGCGGCAAGTACATTTTCATTTATCCTAAGTGGATACGCTTTTTTCTTTGCCAAAATTACAAACCTTATGTGCCGCAGTGCATTGCTGCGGCACTACAATTTCAAACTTAAATTAAAAAAACGAGCTAGTAGATTGTACCTGTATTAATAACCGGTTGCGTCGACTTATCACCACACAGCACAACTAATAAATTACTGATCATCGTCGCTTTACGCTCTTCATCAAGCTCTACTACACCCTTTTCATTTAATCGCTGAAGTGCCATTTCTACCGTTCCCACAGCACCATCTACAATTTGCTTCCGGGCAGCCACAATAGCTGATGCTTGTTGACGCTGTAGCATGGCGCTTGCGATTTCTTGCGCGTAGGCAAGGTGGCTGATACGAGACTCCAAAATTGTGATCCCAGCTTTCGCAAGGCGAGCTTGGATCTCTTCTTGTAAACGCGCTGATATCTCTATTGGGTGGCTACGAAGTGCGACTTCCGCTTGCTCGTCGTCACGTGGATCGTAAGGAAAGCTACTTGCCATATTGCGGATCGCGGACTCACTTTGAATTCGCACAAAACTTTCGTAATCGTCTACGTCAAACATTGCTTCAGCAGTATCGCTCACTTTCCACACGACAATAGAGGCGATTTCAATGGGGTTTCCTTGATTGTCGTTAACTTTAATTCTGGCACTTTCAAAGTTTCTTATGCGCAGAGAAATATTAGCTCTACGGAACAAAGGAATTGTCCAGCGTAATCCAACATCAGAGACAGTACCTACATAGCTGCCGAAAAACGTCATGACCTTAGCTTGGTTGGGTTGCACCATGAAATAGCCCAACCACAAACTTCCCACTAAAACGCTTAGAATTACACCAGCTTCGGGGTTACCCGACACTGCATAGAAAAACGTAGCAACCTGTGCGACTAGCAAAACACAGATCATCAAATAACCGTTTACCGAAAACCCTTTCCTTTCTTTCATATCACTCACCTTTGATATCATTTTGATATCTTTATAATACAAAATTTAACTACTCGCTAATTTTGATGTGTTACCAAATATGTCAAAGCAACATTTTATTTTTAACTATGGGGTAACATTTTTTGGTAACTCTATGAAATAGATGCCAGAATAATGGTGGGTCATCGTTTACTATGGACGTACGTTAATGCCTTCAAACTCAGATAAAAACGTCGCTTCTTCTTTCCAGCGCCGTACCTTGTTAAAGGGCGGTCTCGCCTTTGGTCTTACTGCGGGCATTACCCCTTTTTCAATCGGAAAAGAAAAACCGACGCTGCGCGTATTAGGCACTCATGTCACGCTTCAAGAAGCCATTCGTCAGCGCGCCATGGAAGACTTAGGCATTAATATTGAGTTCGAGCCGGGTGGCAGTGCAACCGTTCTTCAAAAGGCGTCGATGAACCCTACGTCATTCGACCTTTATGAGCAGTGGTCTAATAGCATTAATGTATTGTGGCGCGCTCATGCTATTCAGCCCATAGAGAAGAAACGCCTTCAGTATTGGGAAGAAATAAACGATTTAAGCAAAACCGGAAAGCTTACCGAGAACGCGCGAATGGGCGCTGGCGACGCACCGCATAAAATTATTAATGTTCAGGACGACGGCACACTAGGCGCCAACCATACTGACACAATTAGTTTTTTACCTTATGTGCACAATGTTGACTCTTTTGGCTATGACACATCAAAGTTACCCAAAGAACTGCAAGGGCAAGAAGAAAGCTGGGGCTGGCTTTTAGACAGTCGCTATTCAGGAAAAGTGGGCATAGTCAACGACCCCACTATCGGACTTTTCGATTTAGCACTTGCCGCACAAGCTAAAGGGTTCATTCAATTCCAAGATATCGGTGCCATGACCGAGTATGAACTTGATGATTTGTTTAGCTTACTTATAGAGTTGACTCAGTTAAACCATTTCAATGGGTTCTGGACCTCGGTCCCTGAGTCAGTTGAGTTCATGAAAAGTGGACGGGTTGCAATCGAAAGCATGTTCTCGCCTGCGGTCTCTGCGCTGAACGGTCAAGATATTCCGGTTACGTTTGCAGCACCGAAAGAAGGCTACCGCGGATGGCACGGTGTAATGTGCATGTCCTCTGCCACACAAGGTAGAATAAAGGACGTGGCTTATGAGTATATGAATTGGTGGCTGTCGGGGTGGCCTGGCGCATTTATTGCCAGACAAGGCTACTATATTTCCAACCCTAAACGTTCAGCTCAATATCTTTCAGACGCCGAATGGAATTACTGGTACAAAGGGCAAGTAGCATCAGAGCCGCTAAAAGGGCCCGACGGAAATATTAGTGTTAGACAAGGCGCCCAGCGCACTGGTGGGAGTTATGAAGAGCGTTTTAGTAATGTTGCCGTATGGAATACCGTTATGCCAACCTACGAATACAGTTTGCAGAAGTGGTACGAATTCATCACTGCATAATGTTGCGTTAAGTAAAAACCCATAACGTAAATGGAATAAGGCTTTTTTAGTTCACATGTTATCCTCAATTCGAATTCAGCTTATCACCGTGCTACTCGCTCTTATAGCGCTTATATTGGCACAGGGGTTTATTGCTAGAGAAAACCAAGAAGTCCTAAACAAAGGCGTGGCATCAGCGTCAAAGGCAGTAGTTGATGTTGCACTTGTTAAGGAACTTGAACGGGATGTGGTGGACTTACAGCGCAACGTGCTCATATTCAAAGAGAACGCGAGCAAATCAGCCATTACTCGCTTCAGTCGACTCATGGTGACTATTAACACCAAACTCGACAAGTTAGCCCTGGTAGACGAAGACAAGGAAATACAGGAAGACAACCATATCCTTTCAAGAATGAAGGAGCACCTTAACGCCTATCAGGAGAACTTTACTCAAGTTGTCGATGCGCGCTCTGAAAGGGATAACCTCATAGCAAGAGGCACCCTATCTGATATTACGTTACTGGAAAAGATACTGAGTGACGCTAAAACAAACGGCGATATCTCTGCTGCCTCTGAAGAGCAGGCAAAGACGCTTCTTATTCGGGCAGAAAATGCGATGTTGAAATATCTGATGAAACCCGACATGGGTTTTATTCGAGCATTCAACGAAGCCGCAGATTCACTACGCAAATTAACGCTAACGAAAAATACATCCCTTCAGGAAAGAGTGGAGCGATTGTCGGAAAAAATTAAAGCCGATTTCGTTAAGCTAACCCAGATAACCCAAGGTAATTTATTCTTGGTTAACGTAGTCATGGCGGGGTCTGCCAATGAATTTCTCTATTTAAGCGGTGAGCTGGCCAAAAAAGTAACCACAGACTCTGAAATTGCGACTCAACGCACCTACACACTAGCTGAAAGCACACAGCGTAACGGAGAGTTATTTTCTCTTGTTGCCATTCTACTCGCCCTCTCAGCCGCGCTGTTTGCCATGTTTCGCATATTGGGCCCTATCCGCTCTATCACTCAAGTTTTCAACAAACTTGCCCAAGGCGTACAAATTTCCAATATTCCTGGCAGCAGTCGAAAAGATGAGATTGGCAAGCTAGCAAAAGCGGCGCTTGTTTTTAGTGATAAAAACCGAGAGACAGAAAAACTGCTAGATGAAGCAAGAACCATGAACTCTCAGCTTGAAAGCTTAAATAAAGCGATTACTGAGGCGAAAATAAAAGCGGAGCAAGCAACCGCGTCAAAGAGTATGTTTTTAGCCAATATGAGTCATGAAATCCGCACGCCGATGAATGGCATTATCGGGCTAATAGAACTGGCGCAACAGCAAGAGCTGTCCACTACTGTTAAAGGGTATCTCGACAAGGCAGCGTATTCTGGGCAAATATTATTGAGCGTAATTAACGATATTCTCGACTTCTCAAAAATTGAAGCGGGTAAATTGAAGATTGAGGAAGTGAGCTTTTCTTTGCATTCACTGTTCGACAACCTCATTGCAGTCATTGCACTACGCGCAAAAGAAAAGAATTTATCGGTGCACTTTACGGTAAATCCAAAGATACCTCCGCAAGTAATTGGCGACCCACTGCGCATTGCCCAAATAATTATGAATATAGGCAACAATGCTGTGAAGTTCACCGAGCAAGGGCGTATAGATATTGAGTTTGATGGCAACTTGAACGAAAAAGGGAACGTGTTAAACCTTACCATGCGAATTACCGACTCCGGCATAGGTATGAGTGCAGCCCAGCTAGATAGAATATTTAAGCCTTTCACTCAAGCCGACGGTTCAACCAACAGAAAATACGGAGGTACCGGCCTAGGCCTTGCGATTGTAAGCCAGCTTACTGAACTTATGAACGGCCGCCTTGATGCCACTTCTACTATGGGAAAAGGCAGTACGTTTGAAGTTGAACTACCGCTGAAAGCATTTAAAAACCAACCAGGCGTGCTTGAACAAACACCTCAGCTACCTGTTGATAGCCTTTATATTACTGAAGCAGCATTGCTGCCTGTGGCTTATTGCAACCAGATACAGCTGCCAACTAAATCAACGCTATCAATAGAAGATGCCAAAAATACCGCCGCTTTACCTGAACATATCATTGTAGATATCCATGAGTTCAGTGAATTCAGACAGAATATTGCTTGGTTAAACACCTTGCTAGAACAAGGGAAGTCGGTAGGCCTGGTAATGGAAAGTGCAGGCAGCGCGCTACAAGCTAAATATGACACGCTATGGAAAGGCCCACTTATCATGCATCCATTCACACCTGCGCAATTTGAGCGTTTTGTTCATCAGGTGATATCTAAAGATGCAAGTTATGACGGACATCATTTTAGTGAAGAAGCGGAAGCAACATCGCTAGAAGGCCACGTGCTTTTAGTAGAAGACAATAATATAAATCAACTCGTCACCGGAGAAATGCTTACCAATCTTGGGCTTACTTTCGATATTGCAGAAGACGGCAAGCAAGCCGTGCAAAAAGTAGAAAATGCCCCGCAGTACGACCTAATATTGATGGATGTACAAATGCCAGTGATGGACGGTTATGAGGCAACCAAACAACTCCGCGAAAAAGGCTTTACTGGCGTACCTATTATCGGCCTTTCGGCCAATGCAATGAAGGAAGATAAACAAAGCGCGATAGACGCGGGTATGAACGACTACCTCACCAAGCCAATAAAGCAAAAATCATTGATAGGCATGTTAAAACAGTACTTAGGCAAACAGCGCTATGTTTAGGGCCTGTTCAATTGCTAATAAAAAAGGGTTACCTTTCGGTAACCCTTCTAATTTGTATCGACACAACCCGTTCTAGGGGCTGCACTTAAAGCGCTTTAATGGTCTCGAACTGCTCTTTAAGTTTGGCTAGGGCTTTTTCACCCTCTTCCAACTTAGCGCGTTCCTTTTCAATTACCGCTTCTGGCGCATTACTTACGAACTTCTCGTTACCCAATTTGCCGCGAGTACGAGATACATCTTTCTCGATTTTCTCCATGGCTTTAGTAATACGAGCAAGCTCTGCGTCTTTGTCGATAAGCCCTGCCATTGGGATAAGAATTTCCATCTCACCCACAAGTGCTGTTGCGCTGGCTGGCGCTTCTTCACCGTCTTTTAATATGGTTACGGTTTCAAGCTTAGAAAGCTTATCTAGGAATGCCTTAGCCGCATCAAGACGACGCGCGTCTTCGTCGCTTACGTTTTTAAGTAGCGCATTAAGTGGTTTGTTTGGCGAGATATCCATTTCACCACGGATATTACGAATACCCACGATAAACTTCTTCACCCACTCGATATCAGCTAGTACTTTGTCGTCTTGTTTCGCTGCATCAACTTCAGGGAATGCCTGAACCATAATGCTTGCGCCCTCTTCCACCTTAAGTGCACTTAGTGGCACAACGCGCTGCCAGATAGTGTCGGTGATAAATGGCATTAGTGGGTGCAACAAGCGAAGCAGGCTTTCAAGTACGTTAATAAGCGTATGACGTGTACCGCGCTTTTCAGCTTCGGTGCTGGCGTCATTGTTAAGCACTGGCTTAGTAAGCTCTAGATACCAGTCACAGAACTGGTTCCAGGTGAACTCGTAAACGGTTTGTGCTGCAATATCGAAACGGTAGTCTTCAAGCGCTTTTTCAAACTCAACCAGCGTTTGTTGGAACTTAGCCCAAATCCAGCGATCGGCCATGCTAAGCACCATTTCACCACCGTCGCGACCTGTATCGTGCTCTTCTGTGTTCATCAATACGAAACGCGATGCATTCCAAATTTTGTTACAGAAGTTGCGGTAGCCTTCAACACGGGCCATATCAAAGTTGATATCGCGGCTGGTTGACGCCATAGCGGCAAAGGTAAAGCGCAATGCGTCTGTACCGTAGGCCTGAATGCCGTCTGGGAATTGCTTGCGAGTACGCTTGGCAATCTTCTCAGCAAGCTGAGGCTGCATCATGCCAGCAGTGCGTTTAGTCACAAGCGATTCAATATCAATACCGTCAATCAAATCGATGGGGTCAAGCACGTTGCCCTTCGACTTTGACATTTTATCGCCATTCTCATCGCGGATAAGACCAGTAATGTAGATGTCTTTAAACGGAATTTTGCCCGTGAACTTCTTGGTCATCATGATCATTCTGGCAACCCAGAAGAAGATGATGTCAAAGCCGGTTACTAGCACTGAAGACGGTACAAAGGTTTCTAGATCTGGCGTTTCTTCTGGCCAGCCCATGGTCGCGAACGGCCATAGTGCGCTTGAGAACCAGGTATCTAGTACATCATCGTCTTGTGAAAGGGTTACGTCACTGCCAAGGCCGTGTTTTTCACGCACTTCTTCTTCGGTGCGGCCAACAAAAACGTTACCGTTTTCGTCGTACCACGCCGGAATGCGGTGTCCCCACCACAGCTGACGTGAAATACACCAGTCTTGAATGTTGTGCATCCACTGGTAGTAAGTCTTGTTCCAGTTCTCTGGCACAAAACGAATTTCGCCGCTTTCAACCGCTTCAATTGCAGGTTTAGCAAGAGACTCAACGGCTACATACCACTGGTCAGTTAGGTAGGGTTCAATTACCGCACCTGTTCTGTCGCCACGCGGCACTTTAAGCTTGTGCGGCTCAATCTTAACCAATGCGCCTTGTGCGTCTAAATCAGCAACAATTTGCTTACGGGCGTCGAAGCGATCTAAACCGCGATATGCTTCTGGCGCATCATCATTAATTTTCGCATCGTCGGTAAGAATGTTGATCATAGGCAAGTTATGACGCTTACCCATATCGTAGTCGTTGAAGTCGTGAGCAGGCGTAATTTTAACGCAGCCTGTACCGAATTCTTGATCGACATAGTCATCGGCGATAACCGGAATTAAACGGCCAGTAATCGGTAGCTTAATTTCTTTGCCGATAAAGCCTTGGTAACGCTCGTCATCTGGGTGTACCGCAACCGCGGTATCACCTAGCATAGTTTCAGGACGCGTTGTCGCAACCACTAGCTCACCGCTACCATCTGCAAGTGGGTAGCGCATGTGCCACATGTGGCCGTCTTCTTCTTCGTTCAGTACTTCAAGATCAGATACTGCAGTGTGAAGCACTGGATCCCAGTTAACCAAACGCTTACCGCGGTAAATAAGGCCTTCTTCGTGTAGCTTAACGAATACTTCAGTTACGGCTTTAGACAGGTCTTCGTCCATGGTAAACACTTCGCGAGACCAGTCAGGAGACGTACCTAGACGGCGCATTTGACCGGTGATCGTTCCGCCGCTGTGCTCTTTCCATTCCCACACTTTCTTAATGAAGTCTTCGCGACCTAAATCGTGGCGCGTCTTGCCTTGTGCGTTAAGTTGGCGTTCTACCACCATTTGGGTAGCAATACCGGCGTGGTCAGTACCCACTTGCCATAGCGTATTGTCGCCCTTCATGCGGTGATAACGGGTTAAGGCGTCCATAATGGTTTGCTGGAAACCATGGCCCATATGAAGGCTACCGGTAACGTTTGGTGGCGGAAGCAAAATACAATAAGGGTCGCCGCTACCTGAAGCTTTAAATAAACCCGCCTCTTCCCATGACTTGTAGCATTGCTGCTCGATGGACTGCGGTTCGAAGGTTTTATCCATTACACACTCTCAAATTGAAGCTAAACGCGAATGACTTATGCAGATTTGAACTGCATGTTGCATCCAGCTTGCTGATAGTTTTTGTATCTTACCCGCGCGGCCTGTTTGGCGTTCTCGTCCACGGGTACAAAATCGATGATTTGACGATGCTGGTTGGGTGTAGGCACCATACCGGACCCCACATTAACCACCATTTGTCGTCTGGCTACCTGCTCTGGCCGCCAACAAATTTCCACCGGCGTTCCCGATTGCGGCCCTTCACCATAAAGGTTATGGGGCACAAAGCGGTCAGCCGGCAGCTGCCACAACAATTCATCAACTTCTTCAGCCTGCGCCTGTGTATCGCACAGCACGCTAATTTTTTGCTTATTGGCAAACGCTGATGCAATAACTTCGCTGGCGCGGCCTGCCACACCATTGTCACTGCTGGTAAGTTGATAAAATATCACTTGTGGCATGAATGATTAGTCCTCTAACTTGATATCAGCGCGGTTCATTAGGAACTGAGACAGCATAGGCACTGGACGGCCTGTTGCGCCTTTGTTCTTACCACTGCGCCATGCCGTACCGGCAATATCAAGGTGAGCCCAGTTGTACTTCTTAGTGAAGCGCGACAAGAAACAACCCGCAGTAATTGACCCTGCTGGGCGACCACCAAGGTTCGTCATGTCGGCAAACGGGCTTTCAAGCTGCTCTTGGTAATCGTCCCATAGCGGTAGACGCCATGCGCGATCTGAGCTTTGCTCTGACGCATTAAGTAGTTCGTGAGCAAGCGGATTGTGCGTACTCATTACCGCTGTTGCATGGTGACCAAGTGCGATAATCGCTGCGCCAGTTAGCGTGGCTACGTCAATTACTAGCTCTGGGTCGAAGCGCTCTACATAGGTTAGCGCGTCGCATAATACTAAACGGCCTTCGGCATCAGTGTTTAGCACTTCAACGGTTTGACCCGACATAGTCGTTAGAATGTCACCCGGACGGTACGCTTTGCCATCTGGCATGTTTTCACAGCCTGCCAATACACCAATAACGTTAATGGGCAGATTCAGCGCCGCGATAGTGTGCATGGTACCCAGTACGCCTGCAGCACCACCCATGTCGTACTTCATTTCATCCATGGCTTCGCCTGGCTTAATTGAAATGCCGCCTGAATCGAACGTAAGGCCTTTACCTACAAGTACAATTGGGGCTTGATCAGCTGGGCCACCGCGATGATGCATAATACTCATCATACTTTCGTTGTCTGAACCACGACCTACAGCCAAATACGCTTGCATACCAAGCTCTGCCATTTGGGTTTCATCAACGACTTCAGCGGTTACGCTGTCGTACTGGCTGGCAAGCTCTTGCGCCTGCTGCCATAGGTACGCTGGGTTACAGATGTTTGGCGGCATGTTAGCCACATCTTTGGTCACTTTCGCACCACGAGCAACCGCTAAACCATGCTCAACTGCACGTTCACCCACAGTAAGTTCACGGCGTGTAGGTACGTTAAATACAATTTTACGCAGTGGGCGACGTGGTTCGCCTTTCTTGGTTTTAAGCTGCATAAAGGTGTAAAGCGTGTCTTCAGTTGCTTCTACTGCCTGACGTACTTTCCAGTAGGTATCGCGACCTTTAACGTGAAGTTCGGTAAGGAAACATACCGCTTCCATCGAGCCTGTTTCATTCAATGTTTGAATGGTTTTGGCGATTATGTTTTTGTACTGGCGCTCGTCTAATTCGCGCTCTTTACCACAACCGACTAGAAGCACGCGCTCGCTTAGTACATTTGGCACGTTGTGTAGCAACAACATTTGGCCGGCTTTACCTTCAAGGTCGCCACGGCGTAACAAGTTGCTGATATAACCTTCACTGATTTCGTCTAGCTGTTCAGCCACTGCCGTTAGGCGGCGCGGCTCGAAGACACCTACAACAATACATGCGCTGCGTTGCTTTTCAGGACTGCCACTTTTTACACTAAACTCCACGATATCACCTCGCTTTTCGTCGTTTATGGTTTGCACGATGACTAAAATCACGTAACGTTTCGCGCTGCTTTATGTTTTAATACGCAGCATAACTTTTTAGTTCGCTGCAATTCACGCTTAAAGACCTATTGAATATAGGTTAAATTTGCGTCAAAACACCATGCAAACGGTTTATGATTGCAGGCAAAACTTGTAAAAACGGTAAGTTTAAACAAAATTGTGCTTTCTTTCACTAAAATTCCTAATTTTCCGGAAGGGCTGAGATGCTGATATTCCGCTATTTACTTAAGGAAACGCTGAAATCTCAGTTAGCGATTTTCTTTATCCTAATGGCAATTTTTGTCACCTTGCGATTTGTGCGCGTTTTGGGCGACGCCTCGGACGGTGATATTCCCGCTGGGCTAGTGCTTGGCTTCCTAGGTTTATATGCCCCTATCCTCTCTTCATTAGTGCTGCCTATCAGCGCCTATTTGGGCATTATGCTGGCACATGGCAGGCTGTATGTAGACAGTGAAATGACCGTAATGCGAGCCTGTGGTATCAGTGAATGGTATGTAACGCGGGTAATGCTGTTCTTGTCTGTACTTATCATGATAGTCACAGGCGCAATTACCCTTTATTTCGCGCCATTGGCTGCAGAGAACGAGTATCAGCTGCGAGAAAAAGCCAGAAATGAGGCGGGAATATCGGCGCTAATGCCAGGTAGATTCCAGCAAACCGGTAACGAAAAAGCGGTTATTTTTGTTCACGATGTAGACAATAACGATAAGCTACAACGTGTGTTTTTATCGCAAAATCAAACAGACGATAGCGAAGGCGACGTGCGCGTTGTGTATGCACAAACTGGTGAAGTGGCAAATAACCCTGACGGCACGCGAAACCTTGTACTGAAAGAAGGGGTACAGTACGAAGGAAAGCAATCTGAAAAGGCTTTCCGCAAAGTAGAATTTGACGAATACCAAATTCAGATTGCCGATAAACCTGCCGACGAAACTCGTCGTAAGGTAAGCGTACTGCCTACTAACGAACTGTGGGAAGACGACAGTATTGAAGCTAGAGCAGAACTTCAGTGGCGTATTGCCATACCGCTTTCCATTCCGTTTTTAGTACTAATTGCTGTGCCGCTAAGCGCAGTCGACCCGCGTCAGGGGCGCTTTGGTAAAATGTTCCCTGCCATCCTGCTTTACTTGGGATACTTCTTGCTGCTGCTTGCGAGTAGACGAGTGTTAGAAGACGGCAAAATGCCACCTCAGCTTGGCTTATGGTGGGTGCATACCATCATGCTGATTATTGGTGTCATGTTGATTGTGCGAGACAGAAAAACCGGCACTGAGCTTCGCGCTTGGATATTGGGGAAAAAGTAGATGTTTAAGATCCTCGATTTATATATCGCCCGTACGCTGTTAGGCACTATTACCGTTACGCTTAGTGTACTAATTGGCTTAAGCGCGCTTATTAAATTTGTAGAACAGCTGCGAAAAATTGGCGAAGGCGACTATGACATGCTGGTCGCTTTTATCTACGTATTGCTAAGCTTGCCTCGCGACTTAGAGCAGTTCTTCCCTATGGCAACATTGCTGGGCGGCCTTATTGGCATGGGCGTACTGGCTAGCAATAGCGAATTGGTAGTGATGCAGGCCGCAGGTATGAGCCGCTGGAACATCATAAACTCAGCCATGAAGTCGACCCTTGTAATGATCTTATTAGTGATGGCCGTTGGCGAGTGGGTCACCCCGTACAGTGAAACCAAGGCAAAACAGATAAGAACTGAAGCCATTTCAGGCGGTAGTTTATTTTCTTCCGATAAGCTGGTGTGGGCAAAGGATGGCGACCGATTTGTAAGCATAGGTCAGGTGTTAAGCCAAGACTCTCTCAAAGATGTGAGCATATTTAGCTTTAACCCTGACTTGTCGCTAGAGAGCATTACTCACGCTAAAAATGGGGCCTTCGACGGCGACGGTTGGTGGCTAAGCGACGTTGAAGTAACCAAGTTTACTGAAACGAATGTTACAGTAGATGAAAATAACCGCATGCGTTGGAATTCAACACTGACACCAGACAAACTAGGCATTGTTGCGGTTAAGCCAGAGGCTTTATCTATTACTGGGCTGCTGGATTACGTGAACTACCTAGAAAATAACGATCAAGACCCTTCTCGTTATCAACTCGCCTTGTGGCGCAAGGTATTCCAACCTATTTCGGTAGGCGTAATGCTGTTAATGGCATTGTCGTTCATCTTTGGCCCGCTGCGTAGCGTTACAATGGGCGCTCGCGTGATCATGGGCGTACTGACAGGCTTCGGTTTCTTTATTCTCAATGAAGTATTTGGCCCAGTGAGTTTAGTCTATCAGCTGCCACCATTCCTTGGCGCCTTACTGCCTAGCTTACTGTTTGCGGCCATTGCAGGGGTAATGTTGAGGCGTTGATCAAGCTATCACATTCGTCTACTTCAACAGTCAAAACTAATAAAAAGAGCTTGCAGCCTCTTTTTTTGTTATTTTTTAGCGCCTTACAAAGCACGTTTACCAGCTCTTGTGGTCGTTCGCTTCTTTGGTCAACTTCAGCACTTCGGTCTTTGCCAGTCGGTCTTGCAGTGATTGTTTATTTTTAAAATCAAACAAAACAAGTAAGGTGCCTAGACCACCTAACGATGCTATTAGGCGAATGAACAAGCGTGGCCAGGTCATTGGCTCTTCAACCGTGCTGTAAATTCGCAAACGCCATGCACGCATGCCTAGGGTTTGCCCGCCCCTGCGCCAGAACCACAAGAAAAACCCAGCTATCCACAAGCCCACCCACGTTTGAATAAGCAGCTTATAACCAAAAGAGGCCTGAATCAGATCGGCAGGTTCAGCATAGCCTTGCAGGTCAAGGGCGCCATTTTTCAGCATGACCACCAGCGTTACGATCATGACCATGGCCGCACACATCCCTACGGCAGTAGCCACGAGCGTGTCGTAAATCATTGCCAACAAACGCCTAACGAATCCAGCTCGCTCAAGCGATGAACTGTCTGATTCTGAGTTGGGCGCGTTTTTATCATCCTTCGCCTTTAAGTGATTAGATGATGAGGACTTCTTCTTGGCTTTTTTGTCGTGTCTCGCCACGGGCTTCTCTTCGCTTCATTAACAACAGCGTTTATTTTGACACAAGCGCCACATCGCTTAAACAACATAAGCCTTAGTTAACGGCATTTAATAGTGCAATAAGCAAAGAAAAATGATTTCCACCTTTTTGCATCCATTAACCATTGTTAATCGTTATTGCTATTACAAACGGATAATGGACGTAAATACGGTGACAGCAAAAACTCTGGTAACAACACTTCTCGCTAGCTCATTTTCGCTTGGTATGGGCGCTGCAATGGCGTTAGACGACCCCGAAGGTAATATTGAGCATATTCGAGTACGTGGTGACTCATCTGTAAAAGACGGAGAGTTTATCTCGGCTTCGCAGGGATGGGTGTCTGGTGACACCTTGATTGAACGCCCAATGTTGCGCGCCGGTGAAATACTCGAATTCATCCCGGGCATGATGGTGACCCAACACAGTGGTTCGGGAAAAGCCAACCAGTACTTCCTGCGCGGTTTTAACCTCGACCATGGCACGGATTTCACGGTGAGTGTAGACGGTATGCCGGTGAACATGCGAAGCCACGGACATGGCCAAGGCTACAGTGACCTTAACTTTATTATTCCCGAATTTATCGACAATCTAAGCTACTTCAAAGGCACCTATTATGCCAACATCGGCGATTTTTCTAGCGCTGGCGGGGCATTCTTCAATTTAAGAGATTCACTTGAGCAAAACCAGTTGTTCTTAGGTTTAGGAGAATATGGGTTCAAGCGCGCTGTTGCATTAAATCACTTTGAAGCAGGAGAGAACCGCGTTGTTACAGCGTTGGAATATCAAACCTATGACGGCCCGTGGACTGACGTTGACGAAGATGTAAAAAAGAAAAACGCCCATATTCGTTATATTACGCCTTTGTTAGACGGCCAACTCACCATTACAGGAATGGCCTACGATAATAGCTGGAACGGTGCTGACCAAGTACCTGAGCGCGCTATTGAAAGCGGCATAATAGACCGTCTTGGCTCTATCGACACCCAAGTTGGCGGCGATTCGTCTCGCTATAGTCTCTCCGCAAACTATACCAGTGATACATGGAATGCTTCACTGTATGCCATAGATACAACGCTTAGCCTTTTTTCTAATTTCACTTACTTCCTTGATAACCCAGAGAGAGGCGATCAATTCGAACAGGCCGACGACCGAAAAATTTATGGTGGTGAAATATTCACTACCCTTCCCTTGGCGCTTACGGATGGAAGCAGTATTACCTTAGGCGGCCAGTGGCGTTTCGACGATATTGAAAACGTGGGTTTGTATCGCACCCAAAACTTAACCCGCTTTGGCACTATTCGAGAAGACGAAATAGACAGTAACAGCTATGCACTTTTTGCCCAGTCAAACATTGTGCTAAGTGACGCATTAAGCCTTTCATTAGGAGGCAGATACGATTACTTAGATGTGGACGTTACCAGTAATCTTGGTGCTAATTCAGGAAGCGAAAGTGACGGTTTATTTACCCTTAAAGCAGGCTTGAAGTACAGTGTATCAGACCAACTTACCGCATTTGCCAACGTTGGGCAGGGCTTTCATTCCAACGATGCACGGGGAGCCACCATTAATATAGACCCGGTAAGTGGTGACGCCACCGAAGCTGCTCCCTTGTTAGTAAAGAGCCTTGGCTATGAAGCGGGCGTTAACTATACCGATAACAAAACCTATAACCTGTCTGCTGCCTTGTGGCGCCTAGAGCTTGATAGCGAGCTGGTATATGTTGGTGATGCAGGCTTTACTGAAGCCAGTCGCCCCTCCGAGAGACACGGCATTGAAGTGAGTGCCTACTACTGGATAAGCCATCACCTAACAACAGACATTGAAGCTGCGTGGACCAAAGCCCGATTTAGCGACAGCGTTGAAGGCGAAGGTCGCCACATCGATGGCACCGTGCCAGGTGTGGTGAGTGCAGGGCTAACCTACTATCAAAGAAGTAACCAACTAGGGTTCAGCTATACCTTACGAAGCCGCTACCTAAGCTCTCGCACCGTAGAAAGCTTCGATGAAATTTCACCGCCGTCAACATTTTTAGTGAATGCTCAAGTTGCCTATCGCCAGCCAACTTGGGACGTAACGTTAGAAGTACTCAATGCCCTAGACAGTGACGATCACGATATTGATTATTTTTACGCATCTAGGCTGCCCGGAGAGCCAGAGGAAGGGATTGAGGATTTGCATTATCACCCTGTAGAGCCAAGAAATGTTCGCCTTACCTTTTCAGTAAAGTATTAATACATAAACGCTTTACTGTTTGGGGTCTGTCTATTGATTAGGTAACCATTCAGGCAGTTGTATATAAAACATGCTACTTTAAGAAGTAGCCGCCAAATAGTTAGAGCAATAAACAAATGGCCGCGCTACAACGATAAAAATAGGAGCAACAATGGAACACGAAACTCTGTTTCCTCTGCTGTGTAAAACCGCAGACGGCGACAAAAAAGCGTTCGCAGAGCTTTATAAGATAACCAGTCCACAGCTCTACGCTGTTGCTTTAAGGCTTTTGAAACGCCCTGAACTCGCTGACGAAGCCACACAAGACGCCTATATAAAAATTTGGCATAACGCCGGTAATTATCAACGAGGCAAAGGTACGGTACTTACCTGGATGGTCAGTATAGCTCGCTATCGTGCGCTCGATTTAATCCGCTATCACAACGTAAGAAATGAAGTCGAATTAAATGATGACGCACCGTCAGGTATGGAAACCACGCAATCAATAAAGTTAGAGGCAGAGCAAGCAAAATTGGCCTCTTGTTTAGATGAACTTGATGGACCGCAGCGTCAGGCTATCCATTTAGCCTATGTGAATGGTATGTCGCATCAAGAGGTGGTAACTCACTTGGCGTCACCACTTGGAACCATTAAAAGCTGGATAAGACGAGGCTTGCAAAGCTTGCAGAGGTGCCTATCACTATGAATTATTTAAAAGAAGAGCGATTAAACGCCCTCGCCGCTGAATATGTAGTTGGAACGCTGCGCGGCAAAGCGCGTACGCGCTATCAAAAGTTAATGATGCAGTATCAGGCTGTTAGCGATGCAACCGCACAATGGGAGCAATACCTTACTGGATTTGCTGAAACCTTGCCTCCGGTGACACCACCTGACAGCGTGTGGGAGAGCATACAAGTGAAGCTTGGCCACAAAGCGGCCAATGATACAGAGTTTGTCGGTCAGACTACTAATAGTATACCCAGTAGCGACAATGTAGTTGATCTTGAAAAAGAAAAGCAGAAACGCTGGAAGAACTTATCGTTCATATCCACAGCTGCTGCATTGGTGTTAGCCGTATTGCTTTTCCTGATGCAACCTGTGCCTACCCCAGAGGTTTCCCATATTGCCGTAGTCAATAATGCTGATAACACGCCATTGTGGGTAATAGAAGTATCTGACACAACCATGAATGTTAAGGTCACCGATGCATTTGTGGCGTTAGCAGACAAAGACTATGAGCTTTGGATGGTGCCGGCAAACGGCGAAGCACCAATTTCTCTCGGCTTGATGCCTGAAGTTAATGGCGACACGCGCGCGACACCAGATATCTTGCTAGATCAAAGTATCGCGGCGTTAGCAGTGAGCTTAGAAGCACCAGGCGGCTCGGTAACAGGCGCACCAACGGAAGTGCTATATATAGCGCCGATTGTTTCCGTGTAATTTTACGCACAAAGCAGCACACCAAAAGGCCACGAAACGTGGCCTTTTACTTTTTATAAAAACTTTATTTTAATTTTTTAAATATTTTTGCATCTAAGGTGAAACCTCAGTCGTTTGGTCTCTTGAACTCATAAAAAAGCAGAGAGACTCGACATGATCCAATTCAAACGCAAAACTTTGTCACTGGCTGTCGCCGTGACATGTGCAGCCGTAACTGCTGGCGCAATAGCGTCAAGTCACCGAGAAGCACCTAATATCACTCGCCACCCAGCGTTAGATAGCACCGACTTTTATGCTTTCAATAGCTATGAACAAGGCCGTGAAGATTATGTGACTTTCATAGCAAATTATATTCCACTGCAAGATGCCTATGGTGGCCCTAACTACTTTGCAATGGACCCGAATGCGCACTACGCGATTCATATTGATAGCGATGGCGACGCGGTTGAAGACTTAAGCTTTGTTTTTAAGTTTAACAATATGCTTGCTGCCGATAACGAAGGTATCGCCTTGCCTATAGGCCCTGAAGGCGAACAGAAAATGGTGAAAGTACCGCTTAAAAATGTAGGCGGTATCAGCGCAGACGATTCAAGCGCAGCAAACTTCTCGGAAATGTACAGCCTTACTATGGTGAGTGGCGACATGCAGACAGGCACGCGCACTACTCTTAATCCCGCCATGGGCGATATGTTTAAAAAGCCGCTTGATTACATTGGTAATAAAACCTTTACCAGTGAAGCGGAATACGTACGCTATGCTGAAAGCTTTATTTATTCGTTCAGCATCCCTGGGTGCGATGACATGGCCAAAGTGTTTGTTGGTCAGCGTAAAGACCCCTTCGTTGTTAACTTGGGCAAAACATTCGACCTGGTAAATTATGTACCTGTTGAGGGCGACAGCGCACCGGGCGCAGGCGATGGTGAAGGTTTTCCTGGCGGTATAACGCAAAGTGCCATGAATGATGACTTAGCCGATAAAAACGTGACAGCGTTATCTATTGAAGTACCTAAGGCGTGTGTTACAGGTGAAGGTAATGGCGTAATTGGTAGTTGGACCACGGCAAGCTTGCCGCAAGCGCGTATCCTAAACCCAGATGCTACTTTTGCGAAACCTGAGACTAATGGTGGTGCGATGACTCAAGTGTCTCGTTTAGGTAGCCCGCTAGTAAATGAGCTTGTTATCGGTATTGGCGATAAAGACAAATTCTCTACTTCTCATCCAAGTGCAGACGGTCAATTCGCTGATTATGTAACCCACCCTTCTTTACCAGAACTACTGAACATTCTGTTTAAAGATGCAGTGAATACTACGCTGGGTACGGATATTGAGACCCTTGCGCCGACGAATTTCCCGCGTATGGACTTAGTAACAGCGTTCCTTACAGGTTTCCCTGGCGTTAACCAGCAAGCAACTGTAACAGCATCAGAAATGCTGCGCCTAAACACAGGGATCCCAGCAACGCCAGCCGAATCGCAGTCAGCATTTGGTGTGGCAGGCGATGACTTAGCAGGATTCCCGAACGGTCGCCGCCCAGGTGATGACGTGGTTGATATTGCCCTTCGCGTTGTTATGGGCCGTTTGTGTTATCCCATCCCGGTAGCAGGTGAAGATACAGACCTTGGCCTTTGTACACCAGAGGACGCCAGCGTAGGTAATGTACCTTTCACTGATGGTGCACCTGTAGATGCAAGCATGATTGATTCATCGTTTCCTTACCTAAAAACACCACTTGCTGGCTCTGAATAAGGAGATCCATCATGTCTATGAAGATTAGGTTATTTAACAAGAATCCAAATGCCCCCGCGTTTGTTAAGTCGGGTCAAGCCCCTTTGCAGAAACATAAGTTGTGGGTCATTTCTGGATTGGTGCTAGCGCTAACTGGTTGTTTCGATAGTGATGACGATAACGATTATCAAGCGCCAGAAGAAAATGCAGCGCCCGTAGCCATTGATGAAATGCTAACGACGCAAGCAGATATTGCGTTTGATGGCACGTTGACAGCAACCGATGACGATGGTGATGCACTTACCTTCGGGCTTGGTGAAAACGGTACGTTAGGTAATGCAGAAGTTAATGCTGATGGCAGCTTTACCTACACACCTAACGCTCAGGTAACAGGTAGCGATAGCTTCACATTCACCGTTTCTGACGGCGTAAATCCAGAAGTTACCGCTACTGTTAGCGTTACGATTGAGGCACAGCAGGTATCGTTCTCTAGCTATACCCGTGACGCCTTTAATCAAGCACCAACCGATGAACCTCTGCCAATTAACGGGCGCGAGTTCACCCAAGATGCTGACGACACCACGTTCGATGATTTATTGATTGGTCAATAACGAGCGGTCAGTACACAGTGTCAACCGTAAAGCCAAGGACGGCTTTTATAAAGGAAGTTCTGATGAAGTTGATGAGAAGCAGTACTCTCATACTCCCTATAATGAGCGTATTGTCAGCCCTAACAGTCTGTTCGGTATCTGCTCAGTCTGAAAAATTCAATTATGATACCGTCATCGCAACGTGGCAGCCTAGGCAGCTATCCATAGCAAGTATCGACGAAGCGGAAAAAATTTTAACTTCAAGTAGATACCTTCAAGCAAAAGGTGATGAGAGAGAGCGTATTGTTAGGTTCACGAACATAATGCGACAAAAATTCGATTCGCTGAACGCAGGTCAAAAAGAGCGTTTAGTTGTTTTAGAAGCTCGACTACTTCAAGGCATTCATAAGTTCGAACAAGCCAAGCAACATCTCAATCAAATAGCCCGCTTTCGCTCTCCAGCTGCACAGTTATTGTTGGCAGATATAAACGTTCAGCAAGGTAACGCTAAAAAGGCGAAAGAAAACTGTGAAAAGCTGGTAGGGCAAACAAGTTTTTTAATCGCTTTCACGTGTATGGTTAACGCTGATTTTTCACAAAATAAAGACGTAAAATTTTTGAAAAAGCTTAGCGCTTTTGAGACCTACACGAGTACAGTGAGACCTGCGGAGCGCCAGTGGTTTTATGAAGTACTCGCAGACATGTCGCTTCAACTTGGTAACGCTGAAGCCGCGCTTGAGCATTTGTCACAAACAGAATTCAAAAAGCTACCTATAAGCGCAATGTTAGTTTGGGCCGACGCACATTTTGCGTTGAATAACTATAAGGCAGTGAGTTCTGGGTTTAGCAACTCCGTTCCCGATATATTGACAGCCGACGATGGCTTGCTACTTAAATGGGCCATTGCGGAACGAGCGCAAGGTATTGTGCGCTCTGAAGTACAAACTCAACTTGCTAAGAACATGGAAATTCGAGTGTGGCGAGAAGACAGTTCTCACGCCGCACAGGTCGCCACTTACTTTTTAGAGATTGAGCCCAATTACCCACTGGCGCTTAAATTTGCCGAAATAAACTGGCAATACGCACAGTCATTAGATGACAAAAACCTCCTAGAGCGCGCTCGCCGTGCTAATGAAGTATCGACCAATGCTTAAAGTTCTCCCGCCCTTCAGTAAACGAGTCATGATTAGATTTATCACACTTTTCATCTTTGCCGCCTTCAGCGTTTTCACGCATTCACACGAACTGAGTAACGGCTACTTAACGCTTAAAAACGATTCAAATAACACTTTGTCTGGCGAGCTTTTGCTAAAGCCTGAAGATATAGGACAAGCAGCAGGGCTAGATAGTAATAATGACGGTAATTTGACCTGGGGTGAAGTCAACAGAAACCACACTATGGCAAACGACTATATCCAAAACCACCTAGTGATTCGAGATAGCGAAACGCGATGTACGGTTAGTATTGCTCCCCCTTCTATACGAGATATATCTGCAGAGTCATTACTGGTATACCCGCTGTCGGTAAACTGCGTATATGTAAACGAAGTATCGATACAATACACTGGCATAGTTAGCGATTTTCCCACCCACAAGCTACTCACAACGGTAACGTTAAACGATCACACACGTGTTTATGTACTAAGCGATGAACGCTCTTTTATCACTGCTTCTGCTACAGGAAACAGCTGGATTTCGCAGTTTGGGGAGATGGTTTATCAGGGAATTTGGCACATTTTCATTGGGCTAGACCATATACTGTTTTTGGTTGCTACGTTGCTCACCGTTAATCTTTACAGGGAGAATAAGAGCTGGGTGAAAGAGCAAAGCAAAAGGCACATTATAAAAAGTACGGTGATATTAGTAAGCACGTTTACGTTAGCGCACTCGATTACATTAACTGCCACAGCACTGGATTTTATTACGCTAGATAGCCGTATTGTTGAGCTAGGCATTGCTATATCAGTGGCTATAACTGCGCTTAACAATGTGTACCCTATCATCATGCGTTTAGGATTTATTACCTTTGGGTTCGGCCTACTCCATGGAATGGGATTTGCGAGCGTGTTTGGCGACCTTAATGCCCAGTCGGGCAGCTTGGTAATGAATGTATTCGCTTTTAATATAGGGGTAGAGCTGGGTCAACTTGCCATAGTCACGCTGCTATTGCCCTTACTTATCTTACTTAGAAACGTAAGGTTATATTCAAAAGCCATAATGCCAATTGCATCGTCAGTAATCGCGGTAGTAGCGATTAATTGGACGCTTCAGCGTTGGTAAAAGTGTGCGTTCTGTTGATTAATAGGAAATAGATAAAGCAAAATACGCTTTTGAACAATCTTTCGGCACTTAATCACAAAAAGCTTAAAAAGTTGTTGTATAGGCGCGCCGCATCGCTATAATGCCATGCATCAACACCACGTTGATAACCATACACAATGCCAGTGTGATGGAATTGGTAGACATGACGGATTCAAAATCCGTTGCTAGCGATAGCGTGGCGGTTCAAGTCCGCCCACTGGTACCATCTTCTTCTAAAGAAGAAGATACTGAAACCGACTTTTAAGTCGGTTTTTATTTTTTGATTTCACTAGTTTCAATGAATGATAATTTATCAAACTCATCTCATAACTGAACCCAAGTTTTAAGTCCCTTTAGCTTTTTCGTTTGCATGCTCCTTTTGGCTCAGATATCTACCTTCTAGGACAAATGCTAATTTTAAGAGCAGTATTATTAGTGCATTGAATAAATGTAGTTGGAGTATTAGTGTACACCACTTCTACAAAGTCACACATGCATAACTTCATGTCTAAAAAAGCCAAGTTGGGAGTAAAGCCGTTTTTTTATCATTAAAGGCTGAACTTAAAAACAGTAACATTCTGAGGTTGCTCTAAGCTGTCCAGATATCTTACGGGTAGCTTCATTACTAGCCTTTTTCACGGCTTGTACATATATACTTTTTGCATTAACTGGGGTTTCCTTGCTGTTGCCCACCAAGCTAATAACAGTGCTTACCGAACCATCTAAACTAAAAATAGGTGCACTTACAACATTAATGTCTGGCAAGAAATCTTCTTTAAAACAACACAAGTTGCTTTTTTTTATTTCTTCTAGCAATTCGTAGAACATCGCTTTTTTTATAGGCTTACCCATGTAGCGTGGCATAGGTGCAGGGGAATCGTAGTAGTGTTCAACTAGCGTCTTGCATCGCAGTTTAGGTAGGTGGGATAAGAAAATACGCCCAGCGGCAGAGGTAAACGGCGACAGCTCTGAGCCCAAACGGATATTCACCGCCAAAAAGTGACTGGAGTCTAACCACTTTATCACTAGCGGTACATCACCATTCCAAATGGTTACAGTAATGGTTTTATCTAATTCTTGGTGAAGCTTATCTGCATATTCAAAGGCCACCTGAACGGGGTTTGAATGTTTTAGTGCCGACATACCTAAGCGAATACTGCTGTTTGAAAGCATGTATTTGGCATTGTCTAATTGCGACACATAACCAAGCTTGGTCAAGCTAACCAAGTATTTGTGAAGTCGACTGGGGCTCATTTCTGCCAGCTCAGATAACTTAGTTAGCGAGATAGGGCCGCTGTGCTCAGAGATTAACTCTAAAACCTCAAGCCCTAGTTCTAGAGAGCCAATACCCTTTCGGGTTGCAATTGCTTTGTCGTCATCCATTGTGTTGCTGCCTCTTCATCCAAGTGGGCGTCATGCTACCCCAGCTTCTCACCGCATTACAGCGTAATTAAACCGCAAGATTGGTTTCAATAAATGCGCGATTTTCCTCAAGGGCTTGCGAGTCACCGTAAAATTGCACTTTCCCTTTCACAATAAGAATGTGCTGATCGCACAGCGTCTGCAATACCTTAATGTTTTTATCCACAATAATGGTCGACACACCGGTTTCTTTAATTTTGCGAATAACATCCCAAATTTCTCTGCGAATAAGTGGTGCTAAGCCTTCTGTGGCTTCATCGAGTATCAGTAAATCTGGGTTGGTCAAAAGCGCCCTACCTATAGCTAGCATTTGCTGCTCACCGCCAGAGAGTTGAGTGCCTTTATTGGTTAAGCGCTCTTTTAAACGAGGGAACACCTCAAGCACCTTCGCATAAGTCCAATGCGCTTCACCTCGCGAGTTTTTTCGCGCGGCCATTTGTAAGTGCTCTTTCACAGTTAAGTTGTGAAACATGCCCCGTCCTTCTGGCACATAGGCAATATCGTTGCGCATGCGTTTCCACGTGGGAAGAGCACCAATTTCTTTGCCCTTGTACAAAACAGCGCCACTACGCGGCTTTACGATACCCAAAATAGATTTCAATGTTGTGGACTTACCCATGCCGTTGCGACCCATAATACTTACGGTCTGCCCTTTTTTAATGGCAAAAGATATTCCGTGCAGAATATGGCTTTCTCCGTATAAGGTATGAATGCCTTTTACCTCTAGAATGTTGTCTGTCACGTTAAAATACCTCGTCATCGTTGCCTAGATAGGCTTCTTGAACTAAAGGGTTTGCTCGAATGTTATCTACCACATCGGTGATCAAATGCTGCCCGTCCACCATCACGGTCATTAGGTCAGATAGCTCAAAAACGGCATCCATATCGTGCTCTACCAGCACAATGCAGTAGCGCTTTTTCAGCGACTTAAGCAGGTCAATAATGATAAGCGACTCTTCATGGCCCATACCCGCCATTGGTTCATCAAGTAAAAGTACTTGGGGGGCGGTCGCCAATACCATGGCAATTTCTAGCTGACGCTGCTCACCATAACTAATGGCGCTGGCTTTGATATTGGCTTGCTTCAATAGCCCTACCTGTTCAAGGGCATCTTGGGCAATCGCAGTTACATGCTTACTTGAATGCTTCGACTTAAACATATTAAAGCTGCTACCCACTCGTTGCTGGGCGGCAATGCAACAGTTTTCCAAGCATGTGGCATCTTTGAAAATATTGGTTTTCTGAAAACTTCGCCCTATTCCTTTGCGGCAGAACTGATAACTTTTCAGGCCCGTAATATTTTCACCTCGATACAAAATCACACCCTTAGTTGCCGGATACGTACCGCACAATATATTCAGCAGGGTGCTTTTTCCCGCGCCATTAGGGCCCACAATACTATGCAGCGATTTGTCGTAAAACTTAATATTAAATTCGTTGAGCGCTTTTAATCCGCCCCAGTGCTTTGAAAGGTTTTCAGCTTGTAAGATACATTCACTCATTTGCGTTTCCCTCCGACTAACTGCTCAATTAGCCCGGCAATACCACTTTTTAGTAGCAGTACCATTAAGATGATGAGCGAGCCCATCCAAAACATCCAATACTGGGTCATGTGTTCAATGCCGTAGTGCAAGCTCTCATAAACGAATACACCTAGAATTGCCCCAAAAATAGTGCCTAGACCACCTAAAATAGCCATTACTAATGCAGAAGCAGAGACTTCCCAACCCATCATGGTTGGATTAACAAAACCGTATTGAAGCGAGAACAAGTAGCCTGCGTAAGCGGCAAGTGATGAAGACAATACATACGACACTAAACGGAAGTGAAAGATGTTGTAGCCAAGTGCAGTGGCACGCTCAGGGTTTTCTTTTATTGCGTCAATCACACGCCCAAACCGAGAATGCAAACTAACTTTACAAAACACGTAGCAGTTAAATAGCGATAGCAAGCACAGGTAATAGAAGTGGTTCTCGTTATCTAAATCTAAGAAATTTAAACCAAAAATGCTGGTTTCGGGTTTTAGATAAATAAATAACCCGTCTAAGCCGCCGTATTCCGTTGAGTCGGCAAAGAAATAGAATGTCATTTGCGCCAATGCCAGCGTTATCATGATCATATAAATACCGCTAGTTCTTAGCACAATTAAGCCAACAATAAGTGCAATAGCACCACTAGCGGCCATGACATAAAAGGTATACAACCAAAAGTTAACCACTTCGTATTCGGGGAGCATAATGGCAAATAAGTATCCGCCTAAGCCGTAGAACATGGCGTGACCAAGGGTGATAAGGCCAGTTCTTCCCACCAAGTAGTCCAAAGACATAACAAAAATAGACAAAATCAGCATGGTGGAGATTTTGTTTACGTAAAACGTGTTCTCATTGAAAAATAAGGGGATACCCAAGGCAATAAAGAAAAACGCAAAAATAAATACTTTTTCAGCTTTGCTAGAAAATACAGACATCGTACAACCTTAACTTTTGAAAAGCCCTTGTGGTTTAAAAATAAGGATAAGTGCCATTAGCAAGTAAATTGTCATACTCGACATGCCGGGCAACAGCACAGATGCGAACGTATCAACAATGCCTACTAGCAAGGCCGCCACAAAAGCCCCTTTTATTGAGCCCATTCCCCCAATCACCACCACAACAAAGCATGAAATGAGTACGCGTTCGCCCATACCAGGTACTAAACTCACCACAGGCGCAGAAACAATACCGGCCAAGGCAGATAAGGTAACGCCAACGGCGAAAACGACGGTAAATAATGTGCCGATATTCACGCCCAAGTTCTCAACCATTTCTCGGTTAGACTCACCGGCGCGGATCATCATGCCAAGCTTAGTATTGTTGATGACGTAATACATGCCTATGGCAATACCCACACACAATACCGACAGGAACAAGCGATAAACCGGATATTCAACGATATCGGTAATTTGAATAGACGATGACAGCAGCTCAGGTACATCAACCCCCAGAGGGTCGTTACCCCAAATGAAGCTTTGTGCCGCGTTAAAAATAAAGATTAAACCAACCGTTAGCAGTACCTGATCAAGGTGGTCGCGCTTGTATAAATGCACTATTAGAAAGCGCTCAATAATTACGCCTATGACCATAGCAATACTGCAAGCAATGACCACAGCTAACCAAAAGCTGTCTGTCATGGCGGCAAAGTAATACACCAAATAAGCGCCAATCATATACATAGAGCCATGAGCAAGGTTCAAGATACCCATAACGCCAAAAACTAATGTGAGACCTGATGCAACCAAAAACAGTAACAGCCCATACTGAATACCGTTTAGTAATTGCACGAGGAAAAGCGACATTTCCATTTTTATACCTCTATGGGGAAGCCCGTGGGCTTCCCTACTTGCAATAACTTATAAACGACAACCACGTGCTGGGTCATTCAGGTTCGCTGCAGCGGTTTTAACCACCACGTTTTCTCCGTTCTCAACCTTTCTTAAATAGATGTTTTGAATTGGATTGTGCGCCTTAGAGAAATGGAAGCTGCCGCGCGGGCTATCAATTTCAATACCTTCCATTGCCTTTATCAGAGCTTTTTTGTCAGCGGTATTACCCTTGGTTGCTTCCACGGCTTGAATAATCAATTGACCGGCGTCATACCCTTGAACGGCGTATAAGTCAGCAGGCTTGTTGTACAATGACAAATACTCGGCTCTGAACGCTTTGTTCTTAGGGTTATCCAAGGTGTCGGCATAGTGTAGTGTGGTGAATAGGCCGTCAGCGGCTTCACCTTGCGCTTCAATGGTGCCTTCGGTTAGGAAACCAGAACCAATAAGTGGAATTTTGCTTTTAAGCCCCATGGCATCGTAGTCTTTAACAAACTTAACCGAGCCACCACCGGCAAAGAACACAAATACAGCATCAGGCTTTATTGAGGCAATTTCAGTTAGGTAAGACTGAAACTCTGTTTTTGGAAACGGTACGAAAATTTCCTTAACCACTTCGCCACCAGCTGCTTCAAATGATTCTGAAAACGCGGCAAGCGACTCTTTACCAAACCCGTAGTTCCAGCTTAGTGTCACCACCTTTTTATAGCCCATTTCAATGGCTTGGTTACCCATTGGATAAGCAGTTTGCCAAGACGAAAACGACGTGCGGAACACATTCGGCTGACAGAATGCTCCTGTTGCAGCGTTAGCACCTGCATTGGGAATGATCATGATAGAGTCTTTGTTTCTAACCGATTTGATCATGCCCATTGCTACCCCTGAGTGAACTGGGCCAATAATGAAATCGGCATCGTCTTTATCGGTCATTGCAGAGGTTAACTCTGGAGCGCGTGCTGGCTTTGCTTCAGTGTCGCTAATGATGAATTCAACAGGGCGACCGGCAATAGTATTGCCCTTTTCTTTTAGGGCTTGTTTCAGGCCGTTAGTAGCAGCCTCACCCAACCCAGCATAAACACCACTGTATGGCAGCATTACGCCAATTTTTATGGGCGATTCGTCGGCATGTGCAGACATACCTGACAACACACTTGTCGCCATCACACTACTGGCCAAGACGACTTTTCTGAGCGTTTTATTTTTAAATATCATGGTAAGTTACTCGTATTGTGGTAGGTGAATGTTAAAAAGCGTATTTCGCCATTGCTTGAACGCGGCTCATATCGCCGTCGAAACCGTCAACAGTTTCACGCTTTGCGTAGGTATATTCCAAGCCAACCGATAGCGGCTTAGTAATGTTGTAGATGTAGTTAATGCGCGTGCTGTAAACGTCATGTGTGCGCGAGCCCACCATGCCTTCGACGGTGTCTACATCTAATGAAGAGAAGATAAGATTGGTACGAGCGCTTTCGCTCCACAAGTGGCGATAAGCTACAGTAACCGCGGTTGCATCAATGGCATCAAAGTTACCTTCATCGTCTAGGAAGGCACCATTGGCAGCATTTACGCCAACATAACGACCTAAGCCCGAACCACTAGCTACTTGAATGCGAATATCATCGCCATTGCTCAAGTTAATGCGCGATGAAAGCGATAGTGCAATACCCGTGTCTGAGTAATCTTCGCCTTGTGTTTCATAAGCAAGCTGACGCAAGATACCGCCCACTTTCACATGACCCCAGCTGGCTTTCATCGTATAAGTACCAATGAGATCAGGTACAGAATTGTCATCTGTCGTAATTTGCGCGGTAGTGGTAGTGCCAACGGTTGTCTCAGGGTTTTCCAGCGCCACTTCAAAACCGTTATTTGAATAACGAATTTGTGGTTGACGAGTAAAAGCCACACCGTCTGTTGTACCAATAAAATCTACTGATTCAACCAAAGCGCCTAGGTCCATGATAGTTGACCAAGTTTGACCAATTAGCCAGTTGTTGTATTTCAAGTAAGCATGTCGCATACGTGGCGTATAGGAGTTGCTCACTCGCTCATCACCACCAGATGTCAATAGAAAGTCAAATTCAAACACACCGGTTATGACGTCTTCACCGTCTACTGGCGTATTGGTAGTAAATCTGAAACGAGACTGTTTCGCGTGCGCATCAAATCGGCCACCTAGCCCATCGTCTGTGGCGCCCGTTTGTACCAAAGACGGTACGTAAATATCACGTCCAGGGCCAACACCTTCACCGTTTGAGTAGTCGCTATACATTGCGTCAACTTTGATATAACCAGAGAATTTCACCTCGGTGTCAGCTAGGTTCGCTGCCTCTGCGCCATTAGCAAGCGCTAAACCAACCGATAGTGACGAGGCAAGTAGGGGCTTGATGAGTGTTTTTTGTTTTAAAGTATTCATTCAGTTCTCCGTTGTAAATGTGCCAAGCATGTGTGTGATAAACAGAAACAACTGACGTTAAGGCAACCCATCTTTGTAAATTTTGTGTTATGCAATTGTTTCTAAACAGGGAACTTACTGTGAAGATAAATCACAAACCAATACCAAATGAGTGGCTCGCAATACTTAACGGGTATGGCTTTGCGGTATATAGGTTGAACAACAATGCATTGAAAAACATATAAACCATTGTTATTAATTGATAATTACAAGCAGATTTGGAAGAGCATTGATAGCTCTTATAGACAAAAATTACACGCCACAACTTGTTCATTATTTATAAATTAATTCACCAATAATTAAAAATGAGCAAACATAAAGGAAAAAAAATAAATAAAAAACCCGCCATTAGGCGGGTCCAAATTGCTTGGGAGCGGTGTTACTTTTGTTGCTGGTGTTACTTTTTAAGATAGCGCTGAACAACAATGATAGTGCCGCCAATGACTAGCCCCCAAAACGCGGAGGAAAGCCCTAATAACGACAAATCCGATGCGGTAATAAGAAAGGTACACAACGCCGCTTCTCGATCTGCAGGTTGGCTTAATGCTGTAGAAAGTGACCCTTCCAGCGCCCCCAAAAGTGCAATACCGGCCACCATTGCGATAAACGCAGCAGGAAACGCTTGAATCACACTCACTAGCGCGGCACTAAATAGCCCAAACATAATGTACCACAGCATGGCGACAGCAGGGCCAAAATAGCGTTTTTTAGGGTCGGGGTTGGCATCTGGGCCAGTGCAAATGGCAGCGGTTATTGCAGATAAATTCACCCCATGACATGCCGTTGGCGCAAACAAGATACTCATAAGCCCACTACCTGCAACAATCTGATTTGACGGTGGTGAATACTTGTCTTGCTTTAGTATGGCGATACCAGTAATAAATTGGCCGCTCACAGCAACTAGCATAAGCGGTATTGAAATACTAAATAATGCAGTGAGTGAGAAGCTAGGCATGTACCAATTGGGTGTTGATATTTGCCAGTCAACTTGTTGAAATGACAAGTCATAGTTTAAGGCCAGTACCCCTACCCCAATAGCAACGGTAAGCATGATGGCGTAACGCGGCAGCAAGTGACGCAATAAAATATAGCCTGCGAACATCACTAGCCCCAGTAAAGGCGCTTGTGTCATTTTAGAGAAGAGATCCAGAGAGAAGTTAACCAGTATTCCTGCCAACAATGCCGCAGCTAAGGCCAAAGGCAATCGGTTCACTAGTCGCTCAAATGCCCCTGTTACTCCCAATAACAACAAAATGCCACCAGACATAATGTACGCGCCTATCACATCGCTCCACGGCATACCCGGCACTAAGGTGACGAGCAAGGCAGAACCCGGTGCATTCCATGCAAAAAGCAAGGGCATGCGATAGCGCAAGCTAAACCAACCACATAGTAAACCGCTAGCAATAGACATCCCCCAAATCCAAGAAGTCAGTACCTCACTGCTCAAATTCGCCGATTCGGCAACTTGAAACAAGATAACCAGTGGACCTGCATAGCCCATTGTCGAAGCAAGGATCCCCGCTACTGCGGCAGACAACGACCAGTCTTTTAACGGTGGAAAAGAAATGAAAGTAGGCTGATTTTGCATAAGTCACTCCATTGGTTGCCGTGCTACCCGCAAGAAATTGCCTGCGAATAGCACAGCTTGGGAACGCGGTTTACTTAAACTACATATTTCCGTTTGAGATGCGTGTAGTAGGTATAACAGAACGAGTAAACAGTGATGTTACACGCTTTGTAAATTAAGCGTTTTCAACAACGTTAGGTTGTACATCGCTTATATGTTTTGCGCTACTGGCGCGATGTTGGTGAAAATAAAATATCCCCATGGCAAGCGCACAAATAATGCCTGGAATAGCAAACACCATGAAATTAAGGTGTAGTTCAAGCTGTTCTGACAATAAATAGCCACCCAGTAAGGGTCCTACGATAGCGCCGTTTCTGCCAATCCCCGATGCCCAACCAAGGCCGGTAGAACGAATGTGTAACGGATAGTACTGCGCTGCACAGGCATATAAGAGTATTTGACTACCTATTGTTGCAGCACCCGCCACAGCAATAGCCAAATAGCGCACAAAGCTTGGTATATCTAAGCCCATAAGGGTGATTGATACCGCAGCAGCAATAAAGAAGAAGGTGAGTACTTTAGGCAAATTAGAACGATCGCCAAGCCACCCGCCATAAATAGCACCAGCAATAGCACCAACGTTAAGCACTAGTAAGAATTGTAAACTAGACCCCAACGAGAACCCTGCATTATTCATCAGTTTAGGTAACCAAGACGTTAATGCGTATACCATCAGTAAGCAGCAAAAGAACGCACACCACAACAAAATAGAAGGCAACGCATTTTGACCGTTAAAGAGTTGCTTAACGCCAAAATGGCTTGGTGCTACTACACTATCGTCTTCCTCGCCCTTGAGAGGCACATCTGTATTTGAAGGTGCAATTCGCGAGATGATTTTCTTGGCGGTGTCTCTTTTTCCCTGACGAATGAGAAACGCCAGTGATTCAGGTAAAAAGGCAAGAATTAAAGGAAGTAACACGAGGGGTAAAATAGCCACATAGAAAACCGATTGCCACCCCCACTGTGGAATCATTTGCATGCCTAACCAAGCCGCCATCATACCACCGACAGAATAGCCACTAAACATAATGGCCACCAGAGTTCCGCGCATTTTTTTAGGCGAATACTCGTTCATAAGCGCAACTACATTAGGCATAACTCCACCAATGCCTAGCCCGGCAATAAAGCGGCATATACCAAACTCGGTCACATTGGACGCAAAAGCATTGATGAAGGTAAAACCACTAAACAGTGCAATACAGATAGCAATAGACAAGCGACGCCCGATGCGATCTGCCAATTGTCCAAAAACAATTGCCCCAATCATCATTCCAAATAACGCATAGCTACCCAACGCGCCTGCCTGTACAGGTGTTAATGACCACTGTTCCATTAATACAGGTAGCACTACGCCGTACACAACTAAGTCGTAGCCGTCGAATATAATAATCAGTGCGCACAGCAGTAACGTGCGCAAATGAAAGCGGTTAAATTTTGCATTGTTTATTAATGCGGTTAATGCATTACTCATAACTCTTTTCTCATAAAGAAAGCCGCTTAAAAGCGGCTTTTTATTCTTGTTTTTTACCCACAATCTCCACCAGCAACAGGCAAAATAGTTCCTGTAATATAGCTGGCTTCATCTGAAGCTAAATACAAAATGGCAGATGCCTGTTCATCTAGGGTGCCGTAACGAGACATAAAACTGGTATCAATGGTCTGATCGACAATTTGCTGATACCAAATTTTTTCCTGCTCACTTTGTGTAGACTCGTTGCGCGGAATAATGCGCTGAGGCGCGTCGGTTCCACCTGGTGCCGTGGCATTCACACGAATATTGTGCTGCGCGTACTCAAAGGCAAGTGACACTGTCAGTGCATTCACGCCCCCTTTTGCCGCGGCATAAGGCGCGCGGTTTACACCACGAGTTGCAACCGAAGACACGTTCACTATGGCGCCTTTTCCGTTGTCTAACATGGCCGGTAATACTGCGCGACAACACCACAACGTGGGGAACAACGAGCGACGAACTTCTTTTTCAATTTCGTCAGCTTGATAATGCTCGTAGGGTTTGGCCCAAATGGTCCCCCCCACATTATTGATAAGCTTATCGATTCGCCCAAAATGCGCCGATGCCGTATTCATAGCATTAAGCGCACCTTCATAGGTTTCTAAATCAGCCTCTACAGCAATAACATCCGCACCGTTTTCATTGAGTGACTGGGCAATCTGTTGAACATGCGCTGAGCGGTCAACCAATACCAACTTAGCTCCCTCAATAGAGGCTCGTTGTGCAACGCGAAGGCCAATGCCTTGCGCTGCGCCAGTAACTACGATGACCTGCTCATCGAAGCGCAAACTCATGCGGCTTCCTCTTTAGGCTGGCTGGGGTTAAATTTTTCGTAGTGGAACGAATATGGATTTGTGCCCGCATCTTTAAAGTATTGACGCACGGCATCAACCATCGGCGGAGGTCCACATAAATATGCATCGGCATCAGCAAGTGCAAATGGAACACTTTCCATATGATCAGTAACAAAACCCAACTTCTCATGTGCGCTATCTGGGTTAACGACGACAGTGGCGTAGCTAAAGTTGTCTAATGCCTCGGCATATTCTTGTAAGGCTTCAAGCTTCACCAAGTCATCCACATTAGTCACACCGTAGAGTAAATACACAGGTTGACTTGTTGGAGCCTGCACAAGCGACGCAAGCATAGAAAGAATAGGTGCAAGCCCTGTTCCGCCTGCTAGCATAAGTACTGGGCGCTCTACTGCGCGCAAGTAAAAGCTACCTAGTGGACCGGTTACGGGAAGCACATCTCCAGCACTTGCGTCTTTGCTCAAGTAAGTACTCATTAGGCCATTAGGCACATTGCGGATAAGGAAGCTTGCATCTTTGCTTCCCGGGCAAGAGCTAAATGAATACGCTCGGGTCTCATCTGAGTTTGGCAGCCCCAAGTTAATATATTGACCAGGCAAGAAATCAAGTGGCGCAGACAAAGCGACATTTAATTCAATGGTGGTATCTGACAATGCATTTACACTGGTAATGGTGCTTGTAATGCTTTGCGGGCCTGATGCGCAGAGTGAAGAGGATGCAGGAATAGAAATCACCACATCTGATTGAGGTTGCATCTGACAGGTAAGAATTAGCCCATCAGCAGCTTCATCGTCGGTTAACGCTTCATCGATATATTCATCACCTAATTCGTAAGTACCTTGCTTGCAGCTACCTTTACAGGTTCCACAAACACCATCAGAGCAGTCCATTGGCAGTTTCACTTGATGGCGATAGGCGGCGTCGAGTACTGTCTCGCCATCATTACACTCGATAACACGCGTTACACCGTCTTCGAAATTAAGAGCTACTTTGAAAGACATAATAATTCTCCGCCTTTACAGGTGATATACATCAATAACCTGATTGATGTAATCATTATTCAAAATCACTTTTTTACGCGTAATAACTGGCGTTTCGCCACTGATATCCAACGAACAAAACACAGTTCCAAAAAAGTGTGATGTCTCGCGATAGCGATGGCTTAGCGTATTGAAGTTGTAGCGGATTTCCGCTGTTGTCTCGTCTTGGTTCAGTACTTCTAAATTACTACATTGATGCGTGGTTCTCGGCTCAGGCATACTCGCGCCAGAACGCTCAGTCTTGATGCGGTATACTCTGTCTTCCAAACCATTGCGATTGGGGTAATAAATGAGTGAAATTTCTTTATGAGGATCGTTGGTTAATTGATCATCATCATCCCATGCTGGCATCCAATATTCGCACTTTGGGTGATAACACATTAGCCAGTCATCCCATTGACGGTCGTCAAGTAACCGCGCCTCGCGAAATACAAAGGTCTGAATTTCGTGATAAGTCATAGCTTCCACCTCTTAATCTTTTTGTATAACTGGAATATGACTGGCTCTTTCTAGCTCAATCGCATTTAACATTTCTTCAATCCAGTGTTTGTGGTGATGAACATATAACCCTTCGTCTTCTGGTTTGACACCTGAAGCTATAGTGTCCATACCAACGCCTTTGGCATAGTCGTCTGGGCCTTCCATCCAATGAGCAGCACCGCGACTCATATCATTCCATCGCATATCACGCGCTTCGTAGCCCTGCTGACAACCTCTGAACTCTTCTAGATCATCCGGTGTTCCCATGCCAGATACGTTAAAGAAATCTTCATATTGACGAAGGCGCTTTTGACGATTTTCAGCAGATTCACTCTTAGGCGCGAAGCAGTAAATAGACACTTCCGTCTTATTCACAGAAATAGGTCGAAGTACGCGAATTTGCGTTGAAAATTGGTCCATCACGTAAACGTTAGGGTACAAACACAAATTGCGCGTTTGATTCACAATGGTGTCAGCTCTTGCCTCACCAACTTCTTGTTTTAGGCGTCCAAGTTGATTATAGATAGGACGTGCTGCTGGATTTGTTAAACGAGTCCATAACATCATATGACCGTTTTCAAAAGAATAGAAACCACCTTCGCCCGACCAGCTTTTTGCATCAACCGCTTCAGTCCCGCCGTCCTCATAGTTGCGGTGACTCATCGTTGATAAGTAGTTCCAGTGAACGGTTCCAACATGATAGCCATCGGCGCCGTTTTCAGCAGTTAGCTTCCAGTTTCCTTCGTAGGTGTACGTTGAAGTACCACGAATCACTTCGATACCTTCTGGGTCTTGATCCACAATGTTGTCGATAACCTTCGTGGTTTCACCTAAATATTGCTCCAACGGAAATACATCGGCATTCAAACTACCGAACAAAAAGCCGCGATAGGATTCGAAACGTGCAATGTGCTTAAGGTCATGAGAGCCATCTGTGTTGAACGACTCAGGGTAACCACCTTTCTTCTGATCACGCGCTTTTAAAAGCTTGCCTGAGTTGTTAAATGTCCAACCGTGGAAGGGGCAAGTAAAAGACGTTTTGTTACCGCGCTTACGACGACACAGTGTGGCACCGCGGTGCGAGCACGTATTTAAAATGGCATTTAGGTCGCCGTCTTTGTTGCGCGTAATAACAACCGGCTGGCGACCAATTGTAGTAGTGTAATAGTCACCGATTTCGGGAATTTGGCTTTCATGTGCCAAAAATACCCAGTTGCCTTCAAAGATGTGTTTAATTTCTAAGTCAAACAAGTCTTTGTCGGTAAAGATCCCACGGTCACAGCGATAATGCCCCGTCTCTTCATCGGCCTCAACGGCACCACGGATCTTCTGTTCTAGTTGATTCAATGTTGCTGACATAATTTATCTCCCGAAGTTAGCAGGCTTACGCCTGCTCCACAGTTGCACGGGCACGAGCATGCTTGTCTTGCTTCTCGTCGTTCTTCGTTGCCATTAATGTGATGTTGAATTCCACATCAAGGTAGTTGTCTTTGAAGCCCATGGCTTCAATTTGCTCTGGCTCAGATACACTTTTTGCTTCAACAACCAATTCGTCACGCGTTGCGAAAGCAAAATCGTCATAGGTGTATTCATCACCGGCTAAGTTAATTTGCGTAGTAAGGTGCTTAAAGCCGTCTTTGGCTACAAAGTAGTGAATATGTGCTGGGCGATTACCATGACGGCCAAGGCTTTCTAGCACTTTCATCGTTGAACCACCTGGAGGGCAACCGTAGCCGCTAGGTACAATACTGCGTGCGCGATAACAGCCTTGCTCATCAGCTATGATGCGGCGACGTAAATTAAACGGAGTTTGAGAAGGATCAAAATGTGAGTAAGCACCTGTCACGTCTGCATGCCAGATATCAACGACTGCGCCTGCAATCGGGTTGCCTTCTTCATCAACAACCTGACCGTGTAGCCACATTTCTTGGCCAGGAGACTGACCATCATCCATTCTTGCTTCGCCTTCACTTGTAGGCGCGCCTTCGACATACAACGGACCTTCAATAGTACGTGGAGTACCGCCTAGCTCACCAATAGCAGCGTCTTTGGCGTCTTCACGAACATCAAGAAAATGATCAAAACCTAAACCTGGAGCAAGCAGCACGGCTTCGCCATTAGCACCTAATTCATTTAGGTAGTTAACGCCTTGCCAAAACTCTTCTTGTGTAATGTCGAGGTCTTCAATCATCTTAAACACGTCAGTTAGCAAGCGGTGCATAATTTCTTTAGTGCGAGGATTGCCTTTGTCGTTGTCTAGGCCAGCGGCACGCTTAAGTAACGTTTGAACATGTTCAGTTTGTAAAGTATTGATAGTAGTCATAGTCTTAGTCTCCGCGCTGCAATGCAGCGAGTTTTTGCCTGTTAGTCTTTTATTTGATTGATGAAGGGTGCTGACACAAAGGCGTCACACTCATCGTCATAAAGGGATACAGCGGTAAGCCCATTAGTACGTCGTGTAAATGCTGGTTATCCTTCACCTCAAATATGCTCACATTGGCGTATTGACCAGCCACTCGCCAAAGGTGTACCCAAATGCCTTCTTCCTGCAGTCCTTCGGCATAGTTTTTTTCTTTCAACTTAATTGCATTAAATTCTTCTTCGCTCAGATGTGCTGGCGGTATCACAGTCATTTCAACTTTGAATAACATATTTGCTCCTTACTTCGCCTTGCGGGTGTATTGGCGTAATTTGTCCTCATCGATTTCGAGCCCTAGCCCGGCTGTCGTAGGAACTTCAACGCCAAAGTTGTGATAATTTAGAGGGGATTTAACGATGTCATCGCACTGCAGAAGTGGGCCAAACATCTCTGTTCCAAATTCAATAACAGGTAGAGTCGACCATGCATGTAACGCGGCAGTGGTACCCACAGTGCCTTCGAGCAGCGTACCGCCATATAGCCCAATACCTGCCGCGTTGCACACAGCAGCCACATCAAGTGCACCAAACAGTCCGCCTGCTTTGCCTATCTTAAGGGCCACTGAGCCTGTGAAGCCTTGCTGAGCCAACAAAAGGGTATCTGTGCTATCAGCAATAGATTCATCAGCCAAAATGCCGATGTTAAATTTCTTAGACAGACGGACAAGGCTGGCAAAATCTTTTGCAGGAGTCGGTTGCTCTACTAAATCAATACCGGCTTCTTGTAGTGCAGCCATACCATAAGTAGCTTGAGACTCGCTCCACGCTTGATTAACATCAACCCGAATGCTTACGTCATCGCCTAACGCTGCTTTGATCTTGCCCACATGTGCTACATCGTCACGTACCGAACGAGAGCCGATTTTCAGTTTGAAAATGTTATGGCGCTTTTCGGCTACCAGGCCTTTCGCTTCTTCAATGTCTTTTTCGGTATTGCCTGAGGCCAATACCCAAAGACAAGACAAATGATTATTGCAAGAACCACCGAGTAAGGTTGAAACTGGCACGCCAAGTTGTTTACCAAGTAAATCAAGCAGGGCCGTTTGCACCGCAGACTTGGCAATAGGGTTGCCTCTAAAAGCAAGTTGTAACTTGTTAATTAATGCTTTAGGGCTGGCAACTGACTGTCCAATCAAATAAGGTGCTAAATAAGTATCAATGTTGGTTTTGATACTTTCTGGGCTCTCAGCGCCGTACGCAAGACCACCTATTGTTGTACCTTCGCCAATACCTTCAAGGCCGTTGTCGTCGGTAATTCTTACGATAACCATCGACTGAACCGCCATAGATGTCATGGACAATTTGTGTGGTCGTATCGTAGGAATATCGACAATGTAAGTTTGAATTTGTGATATCATGAAAATGTTAATTTTGTGTTGCCAGTAAATGTCTGCGTGTAACCTACAAATATTTTTTGTTAACAACCAATATTGATTTAGTTAGTATCGATACCTAGGAGGTATGGTGGAGTTAAGGCATTTACGCTACTTTTGTGCGGTAGCGGAAGAAAAGAACATGACCAGAGCGGCCGAAAAGATATTCATGGCTCAGCCACCTTTAACAAGACAAATCAAACAGTTAGAGGAAGAAATTGGCGTTCAACTCATTCAGCGAGAAGCCCGTGGCATTACCCTAACCCCCGCTGGCGAATACTTCTGGAAACAGGCTCAACTCATACTTGAAAAGTTAGCTTCATGTGTTGAAGAAAGTCGGCGAATTGATGCAGGAAAAAAGCGAATTTTCAGAATTGGCTTTGTTCCATCCATTTTTTACGGGCAACTTCCTCAGCTTGTTAGGCGATTAAGACAGCAGCACAAAGTGGATGTTGAACTGCACGAAATGAAAACTGGTGAACAAATAGAAGCCCTCAAGTCAGGTAAAATTGATATGGGTTTTGGTCGGGTTGTGATGCCATCACTAGAAGCCGATGTGACACAGAAGTTGTTGTTCAGCGAGCCTATCCTTGCCGCTCTACCTATCCATCATCCACTTGCTAATGACGATGTTGATATGGCAGAGCTCGCAACACTGCCGTTAATTACTTACCCAGGTGGTAAGCCTCCAACGTTCGCTAACATCTGTTTGGATCTGTTTGCCAGTCGCGGGTTGAGAGTCAGAGTTGCCCAACAAGTTAATGATATAGGTACTGCACTGGGTCTTGTTGCCTCAGATATGGGCTTCACCCTTGTGCCTGAACAAGTGATGCGCATGAATAGAGATGGTGTAGCGTTTGTTCGGCTTAAAGACGACGGCATAAACAGCCCGGTGTTTCTCAGTAAACGTGAGGAAGCCGAAGATGACATTATGGCTGCGGCCATGGTGATATTAGATGAGTTGGTGCAAAACCGAATAGAAGGTCGCTACCCCTAAAAGGGGTTAGCGCAGATCTTGTTTTATTTGTTCAGCAGCATGCTTAAGTACTGGAATACAATGCTCGGTGATGGTCTCTAAGCTCACCCTTAATGCATTGGTACTTAAGTTCATCGCCCCCAGCAATTCACCTTTGCCACTAAATACAGGTACAGCAACCGAGCGCAACCCTGCTTCAAGCTCTTGATCAACAATACTAAAACCTTGTTGCTTAACCTTAATCAGTTCCTGTTCTAACGCCTGTGCAGTGGTAATACTCTTCTCAGTGTGTGGGTGTAACTGTGCTTCATTCACCCATGCTGTTAACTCTGAAGCGTCAAGATGTGCTGCAAGTACTCGTCCCATTGACGTATACGGTGCAGGCAGTCGAGTGCCCGTTGTTATGTTAATCGACATAAGACGATGTGATGCCGGAGAACGCGCCACGTACACCACTGACTGTCCATCTAACTTCCCAAGAGACGCCGACTCCCCTAATTCTGCAGTAATCGATTTAAGATAATGCTCAACCACTGCTATATAACCATTGCTGCTGGTATAAGCTTGCCCTAACGACAGCACTTTAGGTGCCAAGGCGAAGAGTCGCCCCTCGCGACGGATATAGCCAAGAGAATGCAATGTAAGCAAAAACCGACGGGCTTTAGCCCTATCAATTCCCATTTTTTCAGCTACTTGCGATAAGGTCATCTCTTTGTTTTGACCATCAAACGCCCCTAACACCTCTAGTCCGGTAGCAAGCGCGCTTATGTAATCGCGATGGGTTGACGGTATTTTTTCTTCACTCATGCACTTTGTCTCTTGTTGGTTCTTGCGAATTATTTCTTATTGTTTAACGAAGTGCCAGTTCTCTTATGAATTCAGCAACATAAATTGGTTTGACTGATCGTCCTAGCAATTTTTTAACATTTATTACTTGACCTAAACAATCAAAATTATTAATTTGTTCGCATTATGAATCAACATTCGTATTACGAACTTTCATTATGACACTATTTACAACACTTTCAAAAGCTATTGAAGATGGCGTTAAGGACGGCGACATCGTTGCATTAGAGGGATTTACTCACCTTATTCCTTTCGCCGCAGGGCATGAAATTATTCGCCAAGGACGCCGCAATCTCACATTGGTAAGAATGACCCCTGATCTTATCTACGATCAGCTAGTCGGTGCTGGGTGTGTGAGCAAACTTGTGTTTTCATGGGGAGGAAACCCAGGTGTAGGTTCTTTACACCGCGTACGTGACGCCATTGAGCACGGCTATCCGGCTCCGCTTGAAATTGAAGAGCACAGTCACGCAGCAATGGCGAATGCTTATGAAGCGGGCGCATCGGGCTTACCCATGGCGGTATTCAGAGGTTATGTAGGTAGTGATCTGCAGCACGTGAACCCCAACATCAAAACCGTTACTTGCCCATTTACTGGCGAAGCGCTTGCAGCGGTGCCATCTATTAAACCCGATGTGGGCATAGTCCATGCGCAAAAAGCAGACCGCGCAGGAAACGTACTCATTGAAGGTATTTTGGGGGTTCAAAAGGAAGTTGTGCTCTCTTCTCGCTACAGCATCGTCACCGTCGAAGAAATTGTGGACGACTTGGAAGCAAGTCCAAATAGCTGTGTACTTCCCGCTTGGACTATCAACGCCATTGCCACCGTACCGTTTGGCGCTAAACCGTCTTATACACATGGTTACTACCCGCGCGACAACAGTTACTACAAGAGGTGGGACAGCATAAGCCGAGAGCGCGAGCCATTTTTAAAGTGGCTAGATGAAGAAGTATTTCAAGCAGGAGAATAATCATGACCGAACAATATACTTCAGACGAAATGATGACGATTACCGCTGCCCGTGCCCTGAATAACAATTCGACTTGTTTTGTGGGCATTGGCTTACCAAGTGCTGCAGCGAACCTAGCACGCCTTACTCATGCCCCTGACATAACACTTATTTACGAGTCAGGTACCATAGAAACCAAACCGCAGGTTCTGCCCTTATCTATTGGTGATGGCGAACTTTGCGAGTCGGCACTTACCACCGTTTCGGTTCCCGAAATGTTCCGTTATTGGCTGCAAGGTGGTCATATTGATGTGGGCTTCCTTGGCACCGCACAAGTAGACCGATACGGCAACATTAACACCACAGTTATCGCTGCATCGCACAAAGACAGTGGCCCTGATGGCGCCCATAGTTATGCCAACCCTAAAGTTCGCCTTCCTGGCGGTGGCGGAGCACCAGAAATTTCAACCAATGCCAAAGAAGTGATCATCACCGTAAGGCATTCAAAGCGCACTTTTGTTAAAAATGTCGACTTCATTACCACATTGGGTTTTGGTCGAGACGGTCAAGGCCGCAAAGGCAAATCTACGCTGGGTAAAGGCCCAACTTTGGTGATTTCTGACCTTTGTATATTAAAGCCAGAAGATGAAACCAACGAACTTATTGTAGTGAGTTTGCACCCAGGCGTTACAAAGCAACAGGTAATTGATGCCAGTGGCTGGGACATTCGCTTTGCTGACACACTTCAAACCACTGACGAACCCACCAGCAGCGAAATCGAAGTATTAAGAGAACTAAAGCGCGTTACTGAAGCGGCGCACAGCCAAACGGAGACTGCGTAATGAACGTTTATTTATGTAACCCCAACCGCTCTGCCATTGGACGTTATGCTGGTGGGCTAGCCAACATTCGCCCTGATGATTTGCTTGCACAAGTTATTCGTACAGTACTGGCGCAGTGCCCTCAACTACCAGCAGAAAGCATTGATGATGCGTTTTTCGGCTGTGCCAACCAAGCCGGTGAAGACAACCGAAACGTTGCTAGAATGGCCACGTTACTTGCAGGCGTGCCATTTTCGGTACCAGCCACCACAATTAATCGTTTGTGTGGCTCTGGTATGGATGCCATTGGCCTTGCTTACCGTTCTATTGCAGCAGGTGAAGCAGACCTTATTCTTGCTGGCGGCGTTGAGTCTATGTCGCGAGCTCCATTTGTGATGGGCAAAGCCCAAAGCGGATTTGACCGCTCACAAATACTTGAAGATACCACCATGGGTTGGCGCTTCATTAACCCTGCGTTAAAGCAGCAGTACGGCACTGAAACCATGCCTGAGACTGCAGAAAATGTAGCAGCGAAATTCTCGATTAGCCGAGAAGCACAAGACAACTTTGCGTATCAATCTCAGCAAAAAGCGGCTGCAGCCCAAGCGTCTGGCCGTTTTGCTAAAGAAATAACTCCTGTGACCTTTCAGCCTAGAAGAGGCGATGCCATCGTCATCGACAAAGATGAACACATACGCCCTCAAACTACATTAGAGGCATTGGCAAAACTAAAAGCTCCGTTTCGTGAAAATGGCTCGGTTACCGCAGGTAATGCATCGGGCATTAACGATGGCGCATCTGCCATGCTTGTAGCAAGTGAAGCAGCCGTTGAACGCTATAACTTAACGCCTGTTGCTCAAATTAAAGGGATGGCTACCGCTGGCGTTGAACCCACTATCATGGGTATAGGCCCAGTACCTGCAATTAATAAATTGCTTGCAAAACAAAAGTTGACCCTAGACGATATTGGCACTATTGAACTTAATGAAGCATTTGCAGCGCAAGCATTAGCCTGTATGCAGGAACTTGGACTTAGTGCAGATGATCCAAGAGTGAACCCCAATGGCGGCGCCATTGCACTTGGCCATCCACTCGGTATGTCGGGGGCACGCCTGCTGCATACCGCCGCATTACAATTTGAACAAACCTCGGCCGATTATGCACTATGCAGTATGTGTATTGGTGTTGGCCAAGGTATAGCGACACTGCTAAAACGCATTTAGGAACTCAACATGGCGACAATTTCAGAGCAAGGTATTCACTACCAGTTCATTGAGACTAAGCACAAACCTGTTTTAGTGCTAGCTCACCCATTGGGTATGAATATGCGTGTATGGGACTACTTGGTACCAGACTTAATGGTGAACTTCAGTATTTTGCGGTATGACCTACCTGGACATGGTGACAGTGTAGCGTTCCCCGCCAATACGAAAAGCCTTGGCGAATCACAGTTAGTTGACGACTTATTAACCCTATGTAGCTCTCTAGGTATAGATAAGTTTCATTTCATGGGCACGTCAATTGGCGGAATGTTGGGGCAACAGCTATTAATTTCCCATCCAGAACGCTTGTTAAGCACCATGTTAACTAATACTGGTATGAAAATAGGTTCCACTGAAGCATGGCTGGAGCGCCAGAAAAATGTGACTCAGCAAGGGCTTGAAACCCTCGCAGCCAGCTTAGTTCCAAGATGGTTTAGCCCGGTTAGTACTAAACGTTTCCCCACGTTACTGTCTCAATGGGAAGGATCACTCGCGAACGTTGACGATCACTCTTACGGTTTATTGTGTGCGTGGTTAGGCGAAAGAGACACACATACACAGCTTAAACCTAATGGTGCACCTATTTTGCTTATTGCAGGTGAAGATGATGTCGCTACACCCACTTCATCATTACAAGCATTGGGAGAAACCCTTAGTGCACCTGTGACTGAATTAAAACAAACTGGACATGTACCTTCAGTTGAAGCTTGTCGCGAGTTTACTTCTTTGATAAAGGAGCACTTTTCAAAGAGAGATATCTAATGCTTTTAAATGTTTGGAACAGAGCGCGCGGCTAGTAACTAAAGAGCAATGTAAATTAGAAAATCTTATATTGAGAGTTTGCCCTGTGTATAACCGTGCACCGAACAAAGGTATACGTTGAGGTACGCAATTTAGCCCTAGTTCTATTCGTAATATTACGGGTATGGAGTAACTTTGATTCAAAAATTAAATTTCTTCTGCTAAATAGCCTACTCGAACAACTACTACTCCAGTGCAGTTCCCTCTATTAGCATAGTTATTCTTTAGTTAGCGATTCATGTCTCACGATTTTTTACGCTACTTGTTATCGAAATGTCGTTAAAAAAGTATAGGCGCGTTTATTCGGAGCTCATCTTTGTCTAGATCGTAAGGGACTACGTGTAAAAGTAAACCTGGTTTAAATTCAAATGATGGAAGAGATTCAAGAAAATTTTCATTTTTAGGATAAATAAGCACTAGAGAGCCCTGCCCTTTGAGATACTTCTCACCGTAAGCGAATAACTGATACATATCTGATTGTGCTAGATAATATTTGTCTTTCGATGTATTAAGATTTTCGTTAATTATCTTCCACTTAGTATCAGCAATAACAGCTATCTCACCATTGTCATAAATAGCGATATCTGGGCGCAAGTTGAACCAATTCTGTCCATTATGGCTTGTGAGTGACTCTCCTTTTATTTGGCCTTTGACTGAGAACCGACTCGGTAATAATTTGCTTAGTTTCTTCTCTACATATCGCTCAAACAAGACTTCCATAGGAAACAAAAATGATACCCCCTCCGTATTGCCCGACATGGTAAGCGGAGACTCGTTGAAAAGTATTAATTTGCACCAGGATTCTAAATTTCGATAGTGAATTAGATTTCTGTCCGTCGACCAACGCTTAAAATCTTCATTGTGGTTATTTGATTTATTAACACCATCAAAGGCAAAGATAAGTTCTCTCGCAAGACGCTGATTTTGTGAACTTCTTGTCCATCTCGAAACAATATAAACAGCAGACAAAATAAGCCTGTTTTCAGCTCTATTAACAGAAAAAGTATCGTAGGAAATTTGAAAGATATGATCTCTTCCGGGCCGTTGTCGCATCTGTTTGACTGTGTTCAACCGTCCTTTCAGAAAGCTTCTTTGAGCATCAACGCGTTGATATTCACTACGCAGACCTTTTTTTAGTAGAAGAGAAACTTGTGACAAAAACTGTGAAATCAGCACTTCAATTAATGGCTGATTTACTACTTGAAGATGGGCATTATTGAATTGCTCTAGCTTTAAGTTTTCAACAACTGCTAACATTTTCAGTAGCGTTTTTCTTGAGGCCTCCATTGACGTTTGGTCACTGTAGATTTTCGGCAGAATCTCTATACGTGTACCGCACGGAGTGTCAAGTACACCGACAAAGTTAACAACTTGCAACGCGAGCTTCTTACCCATTCGCTTTACACGAACAAGCTCTCTACCAGCTATGCTTAAGCCGTTACTCATCAACCAATTAAACGCCGAAGTCGAGACTTCTGCATGATTAGGGTTAGTATCGTCACCGGTTTCCACCAGTAATCCATACTCTTTTACCTGAACATAGGATTTAACGTGGTTCATAACACGCTATATAGGCATCTGGATTGGTTAAAGCGTAATCATTTCTTATAAATGCTTGCACTCCATTGGGCTCCCACTCACTTCCCATTAGTTCTGCAATTTCACTCGTAGAATATTTCTCGATAATGAATCTATTATCGCTTTCAGCTTTATTACTTGCGGCTTTGAGATGGTCTCCTAACACTTGCCCAACCCTTTCCCAGTCTTCAAAGAAATACTCTTCCAATAGAGGCAAGATTTGAAGTTCAAATATTTCCCCTAACTTCTCAATAGTCGGCTCACTAATAAGAGGAAGAAAGAAACTGTGTCCTATAGTGTGCTCGCGATCGAACAACAATTCGATTCGTTGATTAATTGCTTTAGCTAGGCGCGAAATATCAATTCCCTGAATTTTGGGGATTGATTTTAGTAGCTCATAGTCAGGCATCATTTCAACAAATTCAAACCGCCGCCGAAGTGCAATGTCTACCTGAGCTAACGACTTATCAGCTGTATTCATTGTTCCGAGTAGATAGAGGTTTGAAGGCACACTAAATGGCTTTTTGGTATACGGAAGAGTCACGGATAAAGCATCTGGTTCACCTGCTCTTTTACTCGGCTCAATCAAAGTAATTAACTCACCAAAAATGTTGGCTATATTCCCTCGATTAATTTCGTCGATAATCAGTACCCTATTGTCACTGGACACCCGATCACCAAAAGAAAGTCCATTATCAATAATATAGGCAACTAGTTGAGCCAATAAATTGCTGTAACCATTAACTAGGTATTTCTCTAAGTTCGTTTCTACTTTGTCGAATAACGTCTTATTTTTTATGTCTTCTATAGTACCTTTGCCATTTTTCACCAAGTCAACGAGCTCATTAATAATACTCATTGGTAACGGTAACCGAGAGCCATTAGGTTTCTTGAACTCAATGATTTCACTACTTATCGACGTAACTGCGTAACCAGAGATGTTTGATCCAACCGCTAAACTGCCTTTTTCTTCCCCCCCGGTCAGTAAAGCCTGTAGTTTTATTAAATCCAGAGTTGGGGGCTTTAAACTATAAATAGTTTGTTGCGAAAGATTTTTACTGAATAGCTCACTTGTTGGTAGAGACGGGGAATAAACTTTTAACCATCGTACTTTTCTTAGCTGGCAATAATGACCAGTTTCATTTTCTTCGAAGTAATATTCACTAGTCACTTCAGCTATGGCTCTAAACTTTTGGTTTCCATCTGAAACAATGACTAAATCGCCAACATTCATATGGTTTTTAAAGTAGTTGATAGAAGTGACGTTGTAATCGTAGCTTTCATTTTCTATCGTAAAGCCAGCATCACGGTATAGTTTAGTAATCTCTTTTCTGGAATCTGCTCCCGAAAAGTCTATCGTACCGCCATAACCCAAAGCGATATAATTATGTTCAATACAATGATCATAAACGTAAGCGTCTTCACCTAGGGTGTTGCCTAAGGACATTTTCCAAACGTTCCGACTTGAGACATCGATAGAGAGATCACTCTCTTCAGTCACAACACGCGACGACGCAGCATCGCACATTTGCTTAAAAATACCTTCTTCTATGTCATAGCTTATTTTGCCATTTTCATCGGTATTAGCTTTGATGCCTTCAACAAAATCTTCGTAGCTAAAGCTCTGGTGAAAAGTAACAAAACCTATTCGATTAGAATTTACAAGCTCATCAAATCGCTGTTTTAAAGCGGCTCTGTTTTTTATATTTGTAGCCCAGAACTTTGGTTCAATGATCTCAATTGCTTTGGTTATTGTGGAATAAGTTTTTCCCGTTCCTGGTGGCCCATAAAGAATTGTATTGAGCGCTGCGGAAGATTTACTTGTTTGATAATGCTTTTCGTCATCAACGTCATCGTCAACGAGTAACATTGCTTTATGCTGCTTATACACGTCAAAGCCATATTCGATAACGTTTTTGCTTCCACGCTCAGCCATCAGTAATCGATATGCTTCTGGAAAAGTTGCTTTGGGTTTATCACTTATCTGTCGTAACGATTCAAGTTTGAATATATTTAAGAGGGCTGGGGTTCCCTGATTTTGATAAAGAAAAGCAACTTTCCATTTGAGTGTATCCCCCAAATCAATATTATCAATACCTTCAAGATCATCTGCCCCTACTAGTCTAATAATATCGATTAATTTAGCTTTTACGTTTTCAAAAGCGTCTTCTTCTGAATTACCAAACCGGCTAACCCAAGAATAAAGCTCTCCGTGAGAGATGTGCTTCCTGTTACCTTTGGGCGGTTGTTTTCGCTTATAAATTCCAAATTTAGAAGCATCACCTCCTCTGATCGATCCTAATTCACGCGTTTTATGCTCTAACCAATAGGCAAAAGTGTCATTATTATCTACATCAATATATTCTTCTAACGTCAACTGGCTAATCTTTTCAACTGGCCAGCGCTCGAGGAATTGGTTTAGTAGGCTTTTTTGTTCTTCTAATGAAATTTCCATTACTGAGAAAAGTCCCTATTTTAATTGCAACATACTAACTTCGTTTCTTTGAACATAGCAATGCAGTACTTTCAGCTTAATCTATTGCAAGCTACTTTTTAATCTATATACAACCGCATTTCTTATATCCAGCTTCCCATTCTTTAAAGCGTTGTTCTAGAACTTTTTCGGCTCTCTTCTATGGCTAAAGGATCCAATCTTATGGTCACTCTTAAAGCCCTCAATCTCCTTAAACGAATGACTCTTTGTTATTTAACGCAGTAGTACTATAACGGCAACCCACTTTCTTTAATCACTTAACCAATTGATTTTAAGTCAATTTACACAATATTCCGTTAGTCCCAACATAGTTACCAAAACACCACTAGTTGCTTAAAGTTTAAAGGTAACTAAAATAAACCACCAGTAAGCAATAAGCTTTATTCAATTTTTTTGGAGTTTTGAGATGACCACCACAAAGACAGGCAATGTACTAATTATTAATGCACACCAGTATTACCCTTTTTCAGAAGGCAAGTTAAACGCGTCTTTCGTCGATAAAGCGGTAACGCTGCTTGAAGCTAAAGGCTATAACACTCGCGTAGTGACAATGGCCGAAGAGCACAACGTTGAAGAACAGTTGGCCCATCACCAGTGGGCTGACATCGTTCTTCTACAGGCACCAATCAATTGGATGGGTGTGCCATGGTCATTCAAAGAGTACATGGATGAAGTTTACACTGCGGGCATGGGTGGCGCCTTATGTGCTGGCGATGGTCGCGTTGCCGAATCACCGAAGAAAAACTACGGCACAGGCGGTACGCTTACCAACGTTAAATACATGATGTCTTTAACCTTCAATGCTCCAGAAGAGTCATTCAACGACAGCGAAGAGTTTTTTGAAGGTAAATCTGTAGACGATTTACTGTTTCCAATGCATATGAATTTTAAGTTCTTTGGCATGAAGCCAATGGAAACTTTCGCAAGCTTTGACGTGATGAAAAACGCCGATGTGGAAAACGATTTCAAACGTTTTGAAGCTCACATTCACAAGCATTTTTAAGGAACTATCATGGCTACTGAATACACCAATAAGTTACATGCAGGTTCTGCTTTTCCCGATATTTCGGCAAAGCTGTTAAATGGCGACACAAAAAAGTTAGCGACACCTGAGAACGGTCTTGACTGGAAAATGGTGGTGATTTACCGAGGGCAGCATTGTCCACTTTGCACTCGATACCTCAATCAACTCGAAAGTGTTAGAGGATATCTTGCCGAAACTGGTGTAGATCTCATTGCAGTGTCTGGCGACAGTAAAGCGCAGCTTGAAAGTCACCTGCCTAGATTGGATATCAACTTTCCTATTGCGTACGGCTTAACGGTGGAGCAAATGGAGGAGTTAGGCGTTTATATCTCTGATCCAAGATCGCCTCAAGAAACTGATCACCCGTTTTCTGAGCCCGCGCTGTTTATTGTGAACAATGAAGGTAATGTGCACGTCGCTGATATTTCTAACAACCCATTTGTTAGACCTGAGTTAGAGACATTAGTAAGTGGTTTGGGGTGGATTCGTAATCCTGATAACAACTACCCTATTCGCGGTATGCACAAATAAGCGCACTTATGAAGTTAGTGTCAGGGTTACTTGGCACTAACTTCATTATCTTGGCGCATACGCTTACTTATATTTGCCCTTTCCCACCAGCAGACCAATTTAGAAACAATCTTTATTTGATTTTTATAGCGTAAACATTATATTAACGCTCGTCGAAAATTCGACATTCAAAATCAGAAAGGGAAATATAATGAAAAAAATAATTGGACTAGCTGCTGCAAGCCTTATTCTTACCTCAGGTTGTGCCACCATTCTTACCGAAGAAACACACAAAATAAACGTTACAACAACTAGCGGTGAAACGACTACAGTTACTGTTGACGGCATGTCTCAAACAGTGCCTGGCGTGGTTACTGTTAAGAAAGAGAACAAAGATAAAGTGCTAGTTGCTGACGATGCAAAATGTACCGACGTTAACCTAAACAAAGAAGTTGAATCTGCGTTTTTCATCAACATTCTTAGTGGCGGTGTATTCGGTTCGTCTACCGATTACGGCTCAGACAAAATGTGGAAATACCAAGATTCAGTAAGCGTACCTTGTAAATAAGATATGTTTACACGAATTCTAAAAGGAAGCATTCTTGCTTCCTTTTTTTTGATTTTCGCAGCTAATTCCTCGGCCAGTGACGTTACTCAAACTAGCTACTCGAAAGTTGATAGCGCAACGTTACAGCAAATAGCTAACGACCCGTTGTGGCACCTATTGTTACAACTTAAAGATGGGAAGCCAATAACTAACGACACCTCTATTTATATATCAAAGTCGTTCATCAGCCCGTTAGCCGAAGCGCAAGCTACCGTTGACCTTTTTCAGCGTAATACCCAAAACATTTGCAACTACCCTGCCCGTTTACGGCTGCTCAAGCGCTACATACCCGAATTTAAATCTATTACCCCTGCCGAGCACTGCGCAGAATATCGCAAATTTGTAGAAAGTGTTCCGGCCGATAGTATCAAGTTAATTTACGCCTCAGAAAATGTTACATCTGCTAGCTCAATGATGGGACATATTATGCTTCGTCTAGATGGAACTAACGATAAAGGCATTCCCGTTAAGCACGGTATTACGTTTTTTACAGAACTAGATTCTTTAAACGTTCCGCACATCATGTACGAAACATTGATGACAGGAAAAGAAGGCGTATTTAAGGTTGCTCCTTACCACGAATTTGAGCAGTTTTATCTCTATGAAGAGCAAAGAAACATTTGGCGATACACGCTAGATTTCAACGAGCAACAGCGCCACTTTGTGCAAGACTACATATGGGAATTGGGACAGCAGAGCCCCGCTTATTTTTTTCATATATTCAACTGTGCCACCGTTACTCAGTTGTTGGTAAATATTGCTCGTCCTGCTCATCTAAATCAGGTAGCAAGCTGGCTGACCCCTCTTGATGTTGTTAAGTTTGCACAAGCAAACTCTCTCGTTGCATCAACCCAATTCGTACCTTCTAACAAATGGGAAATAACGACGTTAGAAGAAAGTATCGGGAGTAAACGTGCGTATGCCATATCTTCGCATTTAGCTCACGCTCAGCTAGATTCATTATCGCTTTCGTTTGTTGAAACCAAATACGCACTGGCGCTTAATCAGTACTTTAGGTCAGCACAAACAATTTCAGAACAGAAATATCAAAAGAACTCCGCTGAAATTGCAGCGTTTGATGCTAAATATAAGCACCTTTCTTTAGACGTGTCTGAGCTCCCCGTTCCTTCCTCTCGCCAGCAAGAAGGTTATGTTGCTGCCGGTTTCACTCATCAAGACAGCCGTTCGTTCATGGCGTTTCGTGCCTTTCCTGTTGCAAGAAGGCTAGCCGACGACAACAGGAGCATGATTGGTGAAACCGAGCTTATCTTGGCCGACGTTGAGTTCAGAGTTGGTTTAGAGCAAAGCAACTTAGGTGATATCTATGTGGACAAGGCCATGCTTTACCAAATGGTGTCGCGGGTACCTGTTACGCAAAATATAAGCAACTGGTCATCATCATTTAACATTGGAATAAATCGCGTGCTAACCGGCGAGCGAAAACGCAAACTCATTGTTCAATCGGAGTTTGGTTTAGGTTTTACACGTGAAGTAATGCAAGGTTTAGGGGTGTATAGCGACATCATTGTGGGTGCAGGCGCTAACAAGCACGAAGCATTTGTGTACGCCAAACCCGTTATTGGGCTATATGCATATACAAAACTGAATAGTAAGTTGGCGGTTAGCTTAAGTAGGACCTACAACCAATATGGAAGTGATGAGCCAATCGATGCAGTATCGTTTAGCTTGCACCAATATGGTTTCGAAAACATCGCGTTAGATTTTGAAGTGAATATACAGAAAGTTGCCGATGAATATGAATCTAGTGCAGCTTTTATGTTGGGGTATCGGTTTTAATCATTGAAGATAACATGGGAACGTTAACTGTCTCACTCTGCTACAGTGAGAACTCAAAACGAAATCAATACATTCACACAAAACTGTTTAAATATACAGTGCATTAATTTATCCTATTGAAGTGCTCTTCAATAGGATTTTTTATGCTCTCTCATTCTGAATTAAACCCGCAGCAGCAAGAAGCCGTGAATTACGGGTTGAGTTCCGTAGGAGCGGGCGAAACGGAGCTGAGCGATGAAACGCACCACCCGCTGTTAATTATTGCAGGCGCTGGTACAGGTAAAACTAACACCCTCGCCCACAAAACGGCACAGTTAATATTGCATGGTGTTGCGCCAGAACGAATTTTATTGATGACGTTTGCGCGAAGGGCTTCGTCAGAATTAAGTTCACGGGCGAACCGCATAATAGAGCGAACGTTACGTGAGAAACAAAAGGCGTATCATCCAGTCACACTTCCTTGGATGGGCACTTTTCATTCAATCGCATCGCGACTGCTACGAGAGCACGCTTCACTCATTGGTTTAGATCCCGACTTTACGGTTATGGATCGTAACGACAGCGCGGATATGCTTGACTTGCTTCGTCACGAACTTGGCTTTAGCGGTGTCAATCGGCGCTTTCCTAAAAAGAAAACGTGTTTAGACATTTACTCTCGTTGCGTGAACGCGCAAGCACCGCTTATCGACATACTCGATACTCATTTCCCCTATTGTAGCGAGTGGGAAGAAGAGCTGAACACGCTGTTTGCTCACTATGCGAAAACTAAAATTGAACAAGTGAGTTTAGACTATGACGACTTACTGCTTTACTGTTTTCACATGGCGCAGGTCGACGCTATTGCTCAAAAAGTAAGAGAACAATTCGACAATGTGTTGGTAGACGAATATCAGGATACCAACGTACTTCAAGCTGGCATTCTAAAAGGTTTCTTCCCAACCGGTGAAGGTCTTACCGTTGTAGGCGATGACGCCCAATCAATCTACTCATTTCGCTCAGCAACGGTAGACAATATCCTTAACTTTCCAACTGCATTTTCCTTGCCTGGCAAAGTGATAACGCTACAACAGAATTATCGGTCACATCCGAACATATTGAACTTGTCTAATACCCTTCTTTCAGAAAGTGATGAAGGCTATAAGGTATCGTTGTTCAGCGAGCGTAAAAGCGGCCCTATGCCTAAGTGGATAACCGTTGAAAACGACATGTTCCAAGCAGAATATATCGTTGAGCGAGTTTTGGCGGCTCGTGAAGAAGGGATTGATTTAAAACAGCAAGCCGTTCTGTTTCGTTCAAGTTATCACAGCGATCGTCTAGAGCTTGAACTTACTCGACGCAATATTCCTTTCGTAAAACACGGTGGCCTTAAATTCCTAGAGGCTTCTCACGTAAAAGACATGCTTTGCATTTTACGTTGGGCAGACAACCCCAAACACAAAATATCTGCTTTTAGAGTGCTTAAGTTGTTACCTGGTATAGGTCCAAAGATAGCTGAGAGAGTGTTTAACGATTTAGAAAAGCACGACTTTGCATTGGGTAAATTGCGCAGCTTCGCACTTTCAGAGTCCGCGAAGCCTTCATTTCTTTCTCTTGTTGATTTGCTAGATAACGTGCACCACAACAATATTCCATGGACCGAGCAAACAAGCGCCATTGCAGCGTTTTACAAAGATTTGTTGGAAGCTAATTATGACGATCATTTCACACGTTTCGGCGATATTGAACAGCTCACAATGATCTCTGGGCAGTATTCATCGAGAGAGCGATTTTTAACTGAACTCACACTAGATCCACCGCAGAGCACAGGTGATCTGGCGGGCAAACCTTTGCTTGATGACGACTTTCTTATCTTGTCGACGGTGCATAGCGCTAAAGGTCAAGAATGGAAGCATGTATTTGTGCTAAATGTGGCTGACGGCAATTTTCCTAATGAGTACGCAGCGGGCGATAAACGCGCCCTCGAAGAAGAACGACGTTTGCTTTACGTAGCCATAACACGAGCGAAAGATGAGCTTAGCTTAGTTCAGCCCCTGAAATATTGGGTGCCAGAGCAACAAAAGTTTGGTGACAAGCATGTATACGGTGCCAAGAGCCGTTTTTTTACCGATGCTGTTTGCGCTTGCATGGAACCCATTGCTTACCCTAAGCGCACTGCTTCAGCCAGTGAAAAGAAGATAGCCAAAGGCGCTATAGCCGATATAAAGAAAAATATTCTTGGGATGTGGAATAATACCAGTCCGCATAGATAATTCCCCCCTCAGCGAAAGTTACAATGTTCGTAATCAAGGCGTGTTAAGGCAGGTGAAGTGGTTCTACATCAAGGTGACACAACAAAGAGTACGGACATTTAAAGAAAAATGACGCGCCCCGTCATAACACTGAAATAAACTCCCTGTAGCGTGAAGTATTCAGTGAAAGAGTCTTCAACGGCTCAGCTTCAAAAACGCTAAATGCTCCAATACGAGTTTTCATGAAGAAATTGAAACGCTATCAATATGAAAGATATGCCATTCTCTGCCAACTCGCCTACCCTGATGCCGACGAGCAATACCAAAAAATCTTAGATCCTTTTTATGAACGCCAGCTAGTCGATAAGTACGGCAGAATGAGCGTAAGAATCTTGTGGGTCGAAAATAAAAAAGAGGTCATTATCGTTTTTCGCGGATCATTGGGGGTAAGAGATTGGCTAGCGAATTTATTCTTCATCCCAAACAAACTCAATCAGTTAAACAGAAAATTCTGGGTCCACTGGGGGTTTGCGCGGCTATTGGCTCAACCTATGTATTCCAGCACTAAGACATCCAATGAAGCATTACCACTTAGAGAGCTACTTGTAAAAGTGCTTGAACCACTTAGGCAGCAAGGCAAGCGCTTTACATTCATTGGCCATTCGTCCGGCGGCGCAGTAGCGGTATTAATGGCTGATTACTTTGAGCGTTTATACGCAAAGTCAGTAAAAAGGGTAGTGACTTTCGGACAGCCCGCAGTGGGTACGCGCTCTTGGTATAAGCACTACACGCTACACCATAGAACGTATCGCATTTGCTGCGATTTAGATGTAATAACCTTTATGCCGCCCTTCCCTTTTTACTTCTGGCACGTTGGCAAGATGCTGTGGCTGCACGATGATAAAATTTACGAAAACACGCCTACCCATAAACGCTTTTTGATGTCGCTTCACAGCTGGTTGTTACGCCCAATTACCTATCACTACATGCGAAAATATATCCGCAACAAGTCGCTTTTCGATGAGCATTAGAACGATCATTTTCGACCTACAGTGCGTAATTTAAAGGTACTTGATTATTCAATCCCGCACAGTACTGCGTAAGAGGTAGGCTTAAAGAAATGTCTTCACTGTCAATCAAACGAGCAAAAGCGGCACTCAAGAACGCGTTTATCGGCGACGCGTTGGCTATGCCGGTACATTGGTATTACAACCCAGCAGATATTTATAAGGCATTTCCGTTAGGGATAGAGCAATTTGAGGATGCGCCATCATTTCATCCGTCTTCAATAATGTCGCTACATTCCACGCAGCAAGGTGGGCGCGCGAATAAGGCATCTGCAAATCAAAAAGAGATAGTGGGCGACGTTATTCTCAAAGGTAAAAGGCAGTATTGGGGCAAGGACAACATTCATTACCATCATGGTATGAAAGCGGGAGAAAATACACTCAATGCACATTGCGCGCGTATCGTTTTATCATGCGCACTTAAAGGGTATGACGAAAACGAGTTTTTAACTCAATATATTAGCTTTATGCGCGCTGATGAACCTAAACATCCTGACACATACGCTGAGTCTTATCACAGAGGCTTTTTTGCGAACTTAGAACAAGGTACTCCAGCACACAAATGTGGGGCGGTTACACATGATACGGCTTCAATAGGCGCTTTTGTGTCGGTAACACCTTTGGCGGTAGTAGAAGCAAGCAAAAGCACAGCCCTTGAGGACGTCAAACGCCTGTGTCGTAGTCACCTTTATTTAACTCACCCAGATGAGTCTTTAGCATCGGTGTGCGATTTCTATGTGGAGTTAATCTACAAATTAGTGCATCGCGAAGGTGAATCAGCCAAGGCCATTTTAGAAGATATTGCCCGTAAATCTGCGCACATGAATTTGGCTGCGATAGCGGCAAAAAACAAAAGCGATATCGAAATTGTTGGGCGTATGTATTCGCCAGCGTGTTATATCTCAGACGCGTGGCCCGCCGTTTTGTACTTCGCTTACCGTTATGCTGATACGCCTAAAAAGGCGTTGATTGCGAACACCAACGTGGGGGGCGACAACGTGCACCGCGGTTTTGTATTGGGGGCCATAATGGGGCTAATTCAGGCAACGGAACTGTCCCAATGGTTTAGTGAATTAGCTGACAAAAAGGACTTGGAAGCGCTAATTAACCTTCTTGATGAACGGTAACTAAGACACAAAAGTCTGGTAGACCCAGTCGCAAAATGAGCAAATGGCATTCACTGTCCGGTAGCGTATTCGCGCAAAAGCGCCTTACAACGCTACCGTTTCCCCTGTTCTCGCCGCCTTAAATATAGCGTTCACAATGCGGATATCGGCCAGACCTTCATTGCCAGTCACCATGGGTTGTCGTCCATGTAATATGGCCAGTGCATCGTTATCCATTTGCAGCGTTTGCTGCATACCGTTTATAGGAGCCAGCGTTTTTCCATCAGACGTGGTGCCCGTTACCCCGCTGTAGCTCTGCATGGGTTTAAGTTGATACCAGCCCTTTTCACAATCAGCTTTAAAATGGTTAAACCCTTTCACTACACTGGTACCGCAATCGGCCACTAGTCCGTCGCCAAAATCCATCGTAAACAAGGTCGTTTCATCAACCTCAGTAAACTTCTCTGGAAAGCGCTGTGGTGGATGACTTCCCGTTACCGCTAATGGCTCACGGCCCGTTAAAAAGCGCGCGCCGTTTATCGCGTAAACGCCCATATCATAGAGTGCACCGCCGCCCATGTGCTTTTTCATTCGCCAGTTGTCAGGCGCTCTTCCTTGTCCTGCATAACCAGCGAAGCTCGATACCGCGGTCAAGTTTCCATACGGCTTAGTTTCAAGATACTGATGAAAAGTGCGGGTATTGGGTTCGTGCTGCATGCGATAGCCTATCGACAACTGCACGCCATTTTTGTCACACGCATCTATGATAGCTTGGCATTCCTCGCTATCCATGGCCATTGGCTTTTCACACCACACATGCTTTCCGGTATTTGCGGCTTGTACCGCAAAATCCTTGTGTGTGCCAGTAGGCGTTACAACGTAAATAACATCAATATCGTCATTATTCGCAATATCTGCCATGGTGCTGTACGTGTACACATTACTGTCTTTAATGCCGTACTTTTGCTGCCACTGCGGGATCTTCCTCTCGCTCCCCGTGATTATCCCCCGTAATTCACAGTGTTTAGTGTCCTGTAAGGCAGGGGCGAGTAAATTTGTGCTGTAATTGCCCAACCCTAACAGCGCCACGCCTATTTTCTTTTTCGAAGGCTGTGCCATTAAATAAGGACTGTGCGCAACCAGCAAACCTGAACCTGCCAATTGAAGGAAGTGACGACGAGTAATGCGGGGCATTAGTACTCTCCATTAAGAAATTAATCCGTGCATGGTTTTAGTAGTACCTTTCTTACTCAGAAAGATCACAACACCGTTGCGATATTATCGAATGTGTTACCTGTAACACCATCGAAGGTTTATAGCTGACAACCAACACAGCTTTAAAGCCCTATGGCGCATCGTGCCGTTTGGTAACGCGAAACGATTTACAACAAAATCAGACGAAAAGCAGCTCACTTTTATCGACAACATAATTTACTGTTTGCGCTTTGCTCGCCAAGCTTCTGCCACGATAGGTTCAAGGTCGCTCAAATCCAAAGGTTTAACAAGGTGATGGTCAAATCCAGCTTCTTTCGAACGCTGGATGTGCGATGGTTGTCCCCACCCCGTTTGCGCCACAAATACAGCGTCAGCTAACGCACGATTTTGACGAAGTGCCATACATAATTCGTAACCATTCATACCCGGCATGCCGATATCCAACAACACTAAATCGGGCGTGAAAGACGCGACAGCCTTTAATGCGGATGGCCCATCTTCCACTACTTGAACCTGACACCCTTTTGCCTCCAATATCCATCCCATGGTAATAGCGGCATCTTGATTATCATCGGCAATTAAAACGTTGAGCTTTTCAGCGGTAGCGTCTACTACGTCATGGGCCTTTTCCGGTTTACTGGCTAATTTGGGTACTTTACTTAAAACGGGTAAGGTAACGATAAACGTTGTGCCTTTATCAACGCCATCGCTTTGCACATTTACCGTTCCATCGTGCAATTCAGTGAGTTTCTTCACTAGAGTAAGGCCAATCCAACCCGCCTTGAGAACGTTCAAGGGCACCATCTACCTGAGTAAACATATCGAAAACCGATTTTAGTTTGTCTGCTGGAATGCCCTCTCCATTGTCTTTAACTGCAATGGTAACCTTACCATCGCAAGTACTGATGCAGACCTCGATATTGCCACCCGGCGGAGTGTACTTTGCAGCATTGTTGATAATATTCGAGAAAATCTGCGACAACCGGATAAGGTCTCCGTTTACCCAAACGGGCTCTGCTACTTTTTCCACCAGCAGCGTATGCTGTTTTTCATCAATCAGGGGCTGAATAGTCTCAATCGCCGTATCCAGAATCTCACACAAGTTCACAGGCTTTCGATGAATTCGAATTTTCCCTCGGGTAATTCGTGACACATCCATAAGGTCATCAACAAGCCGTATCATTTGCGTAACTTGTCGTTCGACTCGACCGAATGCCTCGCTCTTCTGATTCTGGCTGTAGTCGTCTGACTGCAGAATTTCCAATGCATTGCGAATTGGTGCAAGCGGATTACGTAATTCATGTGCCAACGTAGCAAGGAACTCATCTTTGCGGCGATCGGCCTCTTGAAGCGCGTCTATCGCATTTCGTTCTCTCGTGGTGTCTACACCTACTCCCGGAAAACGTTCCGGCTCACCAGAGCTGTTATAAATGACTCGTCCTCTGAATGAAGCCCAGCGGACAGTGCCGTCTTTTTGTAAGATACGGTATTCTTCATCAAATAGGGTGCGGTTATTAATACTTTCACAAATAGCAGCCTCACACGCTGCTAAATCGTCTGGGTGGATATATTGTTTGGGCACTTCAATGGCTACACCGTTTTCAGCCTCATCGCTACTGAGATTAAAGAGTTCTCCCAAACGCTCATCTGCCGTGAACAAGTTTTGCTTAATATCCCAATCCCAAATACCAAAGCTGTGTGATGCTTCCAGAGCTAAGCGTCTGCGAGACTCTGCTCGCTTAGCCATTTCTTCAGCGTGTTTACGCTCAGTAACATCTCGCGTCGAACCAGCAATGGCTTCAACGTTTCCGTCTTCACCAATAACAGGAACAAATATGTAGTCATATATACGGCGACCATGAGTACCGGTAAAAGGAACATCACTACGAATAGGTTGCTTTGTTTCAATTACCTGTCGAATCTCCTGCATGTGCATATCTGCATGCCAAGGTTCATACCCAAGCTCTAAACATGTTTTACCAATCGCTTCATCCCAACTCAGCCCCCACATTTGCAGTAACGCGTCGTTGGCATACGTAAAATGCCCCTCAAGGTCGAAGATATAAAGCAAATCGGGCGTATTCGACAGAGCCGTTTCGTAAAGCCTGCGCTGTTTATTAAAAGACTCAATGTTCTCTAGTAACGCCGACTCCGCAACCCGTCGAGCGCGATTTTCGTTGTTGCGCTCAATAATGATTGCAGCGGTTTTAGACAGTGCATTAATGACGTCAATGTCATCGGGTAATGGGGTAAATCGCTCGCGATGAAATAAACAGAAAGTGCCCAATACCGTGCGACTTTCTGCAGATAAAATGGGACGACACCAAAATGATTGAAGTCCTAATGCCTGAGTGGAGAGACTAAAATCACTCGAATCAGTTTGGGCGTTGATGTGAATATTCACCACATCACGAGTTTGACAACACTTTCCTAACGGCGTTAGATCATCGATTGTAATATTCTTGAAGTACCGCCTAGTTTCTTCTGGCATCGACGGTGCAGCCGCGCTAATGAGTGATAACCCATCTTCAGATACCAAGGATATTCCACTTACAGCTTGAAAATCTGTCACCTTCTCTACTGCATTGACTAAAACGGTCAACACATCTTCTAGTGTAGCGCCAGATAATGCGAGTCTCATGGCATCTCTTTGAGACTGAGAAATGATCTGTAGCCTGCGCTTCATAGAGAAGTCATGAAACGAAAACCCCACTACACCTGCCGCAACGGGGAAAATGGTGAGTTTGAACCAGGCGTGGTCAATACCAAACCGAATTTCCGTTGTTTTACCGGGTTCCTGTTTTACTGCCAGTTCGAACTGTTGAGTAATATTCGGTACTTGCGACTGAGGAAACAAACTAAACACCGAGCAGTCAAAGAGATCAGATTTGTCTACTCCACAGATGGAGCGGGCCTGATGGTTAGCGTAAATAACGTTGCCTTTAACATCGGCAAATATCACCGCATCAGTTATATTTTCTATAAGAGCTTGAAAGGGGATGTCGTCGGTAAAAGAAGATGAAGCCTTACTTATTGGCTCAGACATAATTTGCTCAAATAATGCAGAAAAAATTATACTAAAGTAGAAATCACTATTTAGCTAACGATTTACGTTAAGCAGTACAAAGCGACTTCTCTAGCGGTGCGGTAAGTGAACTTAAATGATTAAATTTTCGTAACACTTACGCTGTTACTAGTAAAAGTTCTAACAAGATCACTTTCTACCAAGGCTAAGACATGGATAACGCTGGCTCGAATCAAGATAAAGGGAACGGGAAGTATGCTGGGAAGTTCCCCAAAATAGCCCAACAAACCAGACTGCTAAATATTCTTGTGATTTTTGCTGTCATTTATACGTTGTACCTTGCCAAATCTTTACTTGTTCCTCTTTTCTTTTCCGCCTTTGTTGCTCTGCTTTTGAGCCCTCTTGTTGCATTCGCACGCAAGTTATTCATACCTCGTACCCTGTCAGCAGGAGCCCTGATTGTCTTGCTGGTCGCGCCGTTTACATTTTTAGGTATAGAGCTTGCTGAGCCGGCAGAACGCTGGATGCAATCTCTCCCCAAAATTGCTGCCGAGATATCCAAAGAAATTGAAGAGATAAGCAGCAACATCGACGCTTATGCAACGCCTCCAGCTAAACCCGTTGAAAAAGAACGTTCATTCTTTAGCTGGTTTGGTGACGATGAGAAGACACCTGAACTTTCTCCATCACAAGACAATACAAACTCTGTGACGGACAAAATTAAACAAAGCGGAATAGATATTGGGCTCACACTCTTCAGTAACGCGCCATTTTTACTGGCACAGGTGCTCGCCTGTATCGTTTTAATTTTCTTCTTGTTGGTTTTTGGCCCCAACCTATTCAATGTTTTTGTAAGAGACTTCCCCATTGTTACCAACAAGCGACGAACGCTGGTATTGGTAGATCAAATTCAACGGGAGCTGTCTTCGTATATCGTCACCATCAGCATCATAAACTCATGCTTAGGATTAGCTACAGCAGGCGTGTTTTACTATTTAGGAATAGACGATGCGTTACTTTGGGGAGCGCTGGTTGCGCTGATGAACTTTGTCCCCTACTTGGGTGGTGTGGCGAGCTGCGTGGTATTGCTGGTAGTTGGGCTTGTGCAGTTTGGGCTTACCAGCAGTGCGTTTCTGCCTGCGGGTCTGTTTTTAGTATTGAATATCATTGAATCACAACTCATCACGCCTGCGGTGCTAGGAAGAAGTATGCAGCTTAACCCGTTAATAATCATAATTTGGATAGCAATAACGGGTTGGCTATGGGGTGTGGTAGGCGTTTTACTCGCCGTGCCTATTCTAATGTGTTTTAAGATCATACTCGAGAATCTGGGCGTATTTGATCATTGGATAAGACTTCTCGAGTCAAAATAATTTCACTCTCTTCGCCCCATCAACCACGTTGCATGGATAGCAGCGTGGGCGGACTTTTACCTAAAATCTAGGCACAAAGCACGATAGCCCTCTTCAAATAAAAGACGAAATGCATATTTTAAAGGAACATATCCTGCCTTTTTAAAATGAAAATAGTTATCATATTCGTTGTCTTTTGATTTTTGGAGCTCCCATGAATTTGCTTAAAAGTGCCTTGGCCGTGATGATCGGCCTGTCGTGTGCAGGCGCGCCTGTATATGCACAAACAGAAAAAAATAATAATAATGATGACATTGAGCATATTACTGTTGATGCATCTCAGGTTGAATTACGAGATAGCTTTGCAGGAGGCCAAGTATCTCGCGGTGGTCGTGCGGGTATTTTAGGTAATCTCGACATGATGGACTCTCCATTCGCAAGCACCAACTTTACCGCAGACATCATAAGGGAACAGCAAGCAAGAAGTATCGCCGATGTATTGCAAAACGATCCGGTGGTTCGTGTGGCAAAAGGCTTCGGTAATTTTCAAGAACTTTACGTAATGCGCGGGTTTCCCGTTTATTCTGACGATATGACTTACAACGGATTGTACGGTGTTTTACCTCGCCAATATGTTGCTGCCGAGTTGTCAGAACGCGTTGAGGTTTTCCGTGGCGCCAGTGCATTTCTAAACGGCGCAGCACCGGGCGGGAGCGGCTTAGGTGGTTCGGTAAATATAGTGCCTAAGCGCGCGGGCGATGACCCATTAAACCGTGTAACGCTTGGATACGAGTCTCAAGGACATTGGTATGGCGCAGCAGATGTAAGCCGCAGATTTGGCGACGACAGTCAAAGTACCGGCGTAAGAGCAAACTTTGTACAACGAGGCGGCGAAACAAGTATCGATAACCAAGATCGTGAATTGAGCGTGGCCGCTATCGGCATTGATCACGATAGCGATAACTTCCGTCTTTCTTTGGATTTGGGCTACCAAGACCATCAGGTTGACTCACCACGCCCTGCAGTCACTCCTGGCAGTGCAATTCCAGAAGCGCCTGACAGCGACACCAATTTTGCCCAAGAGTGGACTTACACTAACGAGCGTCAATTTTTCGGTGCGGTTCGTGGAGAATACGATTTTACCGACAACATCACTGCATGGGCGGCGTATGGTTTCAGATCGGGTGAAGAAGATAATGTGTTTGCTAACCCTAGACAGGCAGAAGCAAATGGCGACTTTTCCGCTTACCGTTTTGATAACGTTCGAAATGATGAAATTCGCTCAGGTGAAGTGGGCCTAAATATCGAATTCAAAACCGCAAGCGTGGGACACACGATCATTACGTCTGCATCAACGTTTTCTCTAGAATCTGAAAATGCCTATGCGTTTTCTGATTTTAGCGGCTTTGCTGGAAATATTTATAATCCGGTAACAGCAACCATGCCCGATGCTGACTTCTTTATTGGTGGCGACCTTAGCAACCCACTAATCACAGAAAAAACAGACCTTTCAAGTTTTGCTCTTGCAGACATGATTTCGTTTAACGATGGAAAAGTTCTATTAACCCTTGGTGGCCGTGTACAAAACATTGAAACCCGCACCTTTGATTACAATACAGGTGATGAGTTGTCAGGCTACGACGAATCTCAATTCACGCCGGTTGTAGGCATTGTTTATAAATCGTCAGAACAGGTGTCTTATTACGCCAACTATATCGAGGGACTGCTTCCTGGTGAGGTAGCGCCTGCATCAAGCGGTGGTGAACCAATTGAAAACGCGGGTGAAGTTTTTGACCCATACAGCGCCGAGCAAATAGAAGTAGGTGTGAAATATGATGCTGGCCAATACGGTGGTTCATTGAGTGTTTTCAACACCTCAAAGCAAAGCTCAATTGTTGAAGACAATGTTTTCAGTACCGATGGTGAACAGCAAAACCAAGGGCTTGAGTTAAGCGTATTTGGCATGCCAACTTCAAATTTACGTGTTTTGGGCGGATTCACTTGGCTCGATGCGGAAATGACGAAAACTCAAGACGGTACACTAGATGGCAAAACGGCCATTGGTGTTCCTGATTTACAAGCTAACATTAATATTGAGTGGGATGTTGATGCCCTTCCAGGGCTTACTGTCGATGCGCGTGCGGCCTATACGTCGAAACAATATGCCAGTGCCGACAATAGCCTTGAAGTCGATGCATCTAATCGTTTCGATTTAGGCGTTCGTTACAGCTTCCTTGCAGGAATGACCGACATCACACTTCGCGCTCGTGTAGATAACGTCTTTGACAATAATTACTGGGCGTCGGTAGGAGGCTTCCCTGGCTCAAACTACCTTGTATTAAGTGAACCTCGGACATTCAGACTGTCTGCTTCATTCAATTTTTAACGGGTTAAGTTATGCTACTGTCAATCGCTGCCTTTTTAGGCAGCGCATTGGCGATAGGTTTGTTTTACCGCGCTTGGCAAAGCACACAGATCGCCTTTAAACGTATAGCTAAACTCTCGGCATTGTTGTTAATGCTGGCGAGTTTAAGCCTTTGGGTTACAGAGTACGGCCCTGAATTAGGTACCTGCTACGCAGTGGTCGCTTTCTCGTTACAAGCATGGAGTTGGATTTATCTCGCCCGACAACGAATAAGTAAAGATATAAAACGCGTCGATTTACCGTTCGCATCTGGATTGACAACCCCGTCTACCGCCATTGCTTTTAACGCTCTCGTAAAACTACTTGGCAGTGTGTTTTTAAGTGCTATTTGCGCCATGTTAGTTACCGTAGTGTGGACAACAGCGCTTAGCATGAGCAAAGTAAACCAGATTGCACTGGGAATTTACACCATGCCTCTATTATGGGGATGTGGCGCATACTGGCTTTGTGCAGACAGTAAACTATGGCGCCCGGTTGGGGTGTTGAGTGTACTAAGCGCGTTAAGTTACTTCTACTTGTATAGTATATAAAATGAGTATTTCTATTTCTCCCAGCGCAAATAAAAGCGCCTTAAAAAGTCACGCTTGGTTAGGACTAGCCGTTAGTGTGTTGATGTATTGGGTGTGCTTTTCAGGCACTTTATCTGTTTTCTCTCAAGAACTTCTGCGATGGGAACAACCCCATATTGCAGATAATCTAGATTACACCCCTGGCAGCATTCAAAATGCTTATGAACGCTTTCTCACAATGAAAGAGGGTCAAACACAGGGAAACATTGTCATTCGCTTGCCTACGCACGATTTGCCACGCGCACGCATTAGTGCAGACGGTGAGTATTGGAATATTTCTCCAACCGGTGAATTAAGTGAACCATCCACAACCCCTATTACTGATTTAATCGTTGATTTACACACCGCCCTGCATCTACCTGAAGACATCGGAATGATGGCTGTCAGTGTTTTGGGTGCTATTTTGAGTGCATTGATTATCTCTGGCATTGTTGCTCACAGACGTATATTTAAAGATGCCTTTCGCTTGCGAACAGGCAACAACGAGCAGCTTACACAAGGCGACTTACACAATAGAATGAGCGTGTGGGGCTTGCCTTTTCACTTGATGATTGCGCTAACCGGCGTTTATTTTGGTTTAGCGTCGTTTTTAACGTCCATTTATGCCGATACTTTATATGAAGGAAACAAGCTCGATCTGTTTGCCGACATTTATGGTTCATCAATTCAGCTTGAACATCAGCCAGCCATTGCGAATATAGAAAAAGCGCTGACCGACATAATGAAAATGGAGCCCAATACCCAGCCCATTTTTGTTACTTTGGAAAACGCGACCAAAGACAATCAGTATATTTTGCTCGGCTCTCAGCACTTGGATAAGCTCATTTATTCAGAACAATACCGCTTTGATGCCAGTGGACAATACATCGATAAAGTCGGTTATTCAGATGGTGATGCTGGCCAACAAGCGATATTTTCTGTATATCGCATACACTTCGGCCACTTTGGTCCAGAAGCAATGAAGATATTCTTCGGATTAATGGGGTTCGCGTTAACCATTATCTCTGTTACCGGCATAAATTTGTGGCTGGCAAAACGCGCTAAGCAAGATGCCTTAAACCAGCTTTGGCTCGGTTTTGTGTGGGGCACGCCTATCGCATTTATTTGGGCTGCATTGTTAGAGTTAACGCTGGCGCTGCCCACAAAACCTGTTTTCTGGGTAACATTGACAGCTATTCTTATCGCTTCACTAATGCAAAAAGTGCTTATGAAAACTCACTTGGTGCTGTTGAATTGTCTCGCCGCCTTGTTAGTTGTATTGGCCATTACTCACTTTGCTGTTCACTACCCTAGTTCGTTAGTCATGAACTCGCTCATTATAGACAGCGCGTTTATCGTTTTTGCCCTGTGCGTATGGCGCTACCTATATTCTAGGTTGAAGAAAGGCTGGAACATTTAGCTCAACCAGATGAAGGTTAAGTTTGAGTAAAAATTAGCATTTTTACATAGTCTAAGTCTGAGCATAATTGATATTAAAAAGCCTTCCGTGTGGAAGGCTTTTTGCTTTTGAAGTCTGTTGCGAAACACCGCTGGCACACTTAATCCATCATCATCATTTAATTCAAGTGGCTCCCTAACTGCCAATGATCCAGCTTTGACAAAGAAGTCTTGTTATCAATGCATCACTTGATTTGCAAACCATTAACTTTGATAGCGTCACAAACAATGCCAGAACTCTTAGATATCAATACAAATCTTGCCGAAGTGTTTGCCATTAACCTCATATTCAAACGCTTTAGCGAGTTCATCGAGTGAAAAACTTGTATCAATTACAGGCTTTATTCCGCTCGCCTCTAGGGCATTTACGAAGTCATTTTGATGCTCCCTGCTCCCAACAATAATCCCTTTAAGATTGATCTGCTTTGCCATCAGCGCTGCTGTTGGAACATCTCCTTTCACGCCGGTCAATACGCCAATAAGGACAATATTTCCATTCACACGACACGCATTGATTGACTGTGCTAAGGTAGCAGGCCCTCCCACTTCCACAACGTGGTCTACACCTTTCTCTCCGCTCCACGCGTTAACCGCACTCCCCCACTCGGGTTCTGCTTTATAGTTCACGATGAAATCAGCGCCAAGGGCTTTAGCCTTTTCAAGCTTTTCATCCGAGGAGGAAGTGATAGCAACGTATGCCCCCATCGCTTTGGCTATTTGAAGTGCGTATATTGAGACACCGCCAGTACCTAGCAACAGCACCTTGTCGCCAGCTTTAAGCTTACCCTCAACAACTAATGCTCTCCACGCTGTTAACCCTGCCGTTGTAATTGTGGCGGCCTCTGCATGGCTCCATCCTTGTGGAGCTTTAGTAAACCATGTGGCTGGTCGAACGACATATTCTGTTGCGTATCCGTCAAGGCCATCACCAGGCGTTCGACTGAAATCGCTACACCTAGGTTCACCGTTCAGCCAATCCGGAAAAAATGTCGACACAACATGATCGCCCTCCTCGAACTCATCAACGTCCTCACCAACTTGAGTAATGATGCCAGAGCAATCAGACAGGGGTACACGATTCTGCGCCGTAGGAATAGTGCCATTAGCAACACTAAGGTCATGGTAATTCAATGAACTCGCATGAACACGTACTTTAATTTCTTTACTTCCAACTGTTTGAGGCTCGTCAACGTCTGTCGTCTTTAATCTTTTAAGCCCTTCATCATGGGTTCCAATAACAACTTTTCTCATGTACGGATATCTCTTTAATTTTGATTAGTAATATACGTAAACGATTCAAATGAGATTACTGAAGGTTTTTATCTGAGATAAATAGTAAATGTAGCTCCTGACTTAAGGGAACATTTTGTACTCATTGTTAATTCCGTCTCTCCCTTTATCTTTAATTGTCTAGCACTGTTTCTAATTGAGCTGTGGTCGGAAGCCCCATTTGTAATTTCACAGCACCAGACTCATCCCTAAAATAAATGGCAGGCGTAGCGGAAAGGCTCAGTCGTCGCATAAGCCTGTGGTTGTCATCAAGCTCCTTTTTCACCTCTGGTGTCGGGTTATTCAAAGGCTTAAGCAGCGCTAATTGACCAGCTTCATGGTTGTGAAGAATCTCACTAGGGTTTTCTGCGCTAAGAATGGCTGCAGATTTTCCATAACTATCAGCCTTCAATATACCGACCAGGATATGCCGAATTTGAACATTACCGGCGTCAACCCACGGTCGGGCCTGCTGCCAAAACTTTTGACAATAAGGGCAGTTCGGATCGGTAAAGGCATAGACAACTCTACTAGCATTAGGGTTACCATCTAAAACCCAACTCGACTCACTCAACTGCTGCCATATTTTTTCGCTTTGCGCACCGTTTATGTAGTTATTTAATTCGTTAGCTCCAACATCTTGTCCGTTTGCGTCGAACATTTTTCCAGCCAACATATACTGACCATCTTCCGTGACATAAACCGTGATTGCATTACCTTTGAAGTCAATGACATAGCCTGTCATTTGGGATGGCGCATCAAAGCGACTTATCACCTCTCCGCCTTGCTTTTCAACGATGCTGAGAGGCTTTGGAAGCTCACTATCAGTGGCGAATGATGAGCTAGAGAAAGCTAACATCCAAGAGACTACTTTTAGCATTCTTATTCCTTGAGGTACTTAATTTACTTGAGAAGAGGACGGAGGTAATGCTGAAGGCTAGCCTCAGACAGCTCCCCCATGTGGCGGTCAACTAACTCGCCTTTTGCATTGAAAAATAACGTAGTTGGCAGGCCATATGCGCCAAAGCTTTTTGAGATATTGCCTGCAAAATCAAAGTAAGTATTTTCAAGGTCAACACCTTGGCTCATTAAGAAGCGTTCTGCTTTCGTGGGCGCTTCGCTTTGATTGATAAAAATAAATTTTACGTCTGACTGCGTTTGTTGTGCCCGCGCTAAAACGGGCATTTCGCGGCGACACGGAGGGCACCATGAAGCCCAAAAGTTGATGACGACAGGTTTACCGATATTTAGCTCTAGTGATTGATACTCGCCACTTGAAGTCTGAGCATTGATATTTAGCGGACTAGGAGAGGTATTATATAAGGTTTGAATTACAACTAGTGGAAACAACGCAGCCGCGGTGATAGCCCCAGATTTAAGATAAAACGACATAAGCTGACGATGCTTTTTTGCTCTAACCAAAAGAACCGTTAGGCCCGCAAACCATCCAGAATAGCTATTGAAACCACCATCTCTAATATTGAGTACGGAAAGCCAGTCTTTTTGATAAATCTCCCACAAATCTATGACGAAGATTAAACGTGCCACAACTAGCCCTGCTGCGATAGACCAGAATATAGTGTCAGTAACTTCGTTCTTCTGCTTACTGGCTCTTGCCAAATAGCCGACAAGGCTCCAGAAAATAATTACACCCGCAATAATTAATGCGGTGCTGGTCATCATAGCGAAAGGGCCTAAATTGATCGTATTCACGTTAAATGCACTTAGTAAGTTTGAGCTGGTAAACTAATTACCAAAGATTAATTTAATATTAATGTTCACCCATTAGCTTCTACGCATCAAACCGCTTTGTGAAAAACTATGAATATTCTTCTCGTTGAAGACGACCTCGTTATTGCAGACGCAGTATGTGTTTACCTTCAAAGCAAACTCATGCAAGTCACCCACGCCGTCACGTTAAGTGAGGCTAAGCACTATGTATCAATCAACCAGTTTGACGTGTGCTTGTTAGATATCGCACTACCCGATGGAAGCGGACTGGAATTGTTATCGTTAGTCAGGAAGAAAAAGCTGCCAATGGCAATCATTCTTTTAACGGCAAGAGATGCCATTGAAGATAAGGTGACGGGGCTCAACAAAGGCGCAGATGACTACGTGACAAAGCCTTTTGACTTTGAAGAGTTAATTGCGAGAATTTACAGCGTAACGAGAAGACAAGATCAGCATTTACACGAGATATTGAAGTTTGAAGAGCTTACGTTTGATGCTAAAGCCAAACGCGTAGAAGTGCGCGGCGAACAGTTATCCTTATCTGCATGTGAACTGAAACTTCTGTATTTATTCTTATCAAACCCAGGCAGAATTTTAAGTGAAGCACAGCTTAAAGACTACTTATATGGCGTCAACGATGATGTGAATAGCAACGCCTTAAACGTGCATTTGTTTAATCTTAGAAAAAAAGTAGGTAAACATATCATTATCACGGAACGTGGTCTGGGCTACCGCCTCGCTCATCAGCAGGAATAAGAAACATGAGTCTTCGACTAAAGCTCATCGCAATTATTGCTCCTGTATTTTTTGTCTTGTGGCTAACAGCCAGTTATTTCTCTATTACCCAGCTGAAAAGCGAGATAAACCAAGCCATGGATAGCCGCCTTGCCTCCACAGCAAGAATGATGAATAACCTTATGCTGTCCGACCAAAATTCAGTGGGCAACTTGGGGCTTTCCCCAAACGGTACGTTCAACGATGCGGGCACCTTAAAAGGCCTTGCCTGTAAGATAAGCGCGTTAAATGGTGAAATTATTGCTAATAGCCACCCTCAAGAGCTAACACTACCTGATACGCTACCATCGGGACTTGATACCGTTATTGTTGAAAACATCGAGTGGCGGGTATTTTCTTTAAAAACAGAAAAGCACACCATTTCTATCGCTGAAAAGCTTTCTGAGCGACATGCAATATTTGTCCAGATGGTAATCGTCAGCGCCCTTCCAACACTCATTTCCCTCGTGGTTTCGCTGCTTGTGATCTGGTTTGCCTTAGGAAGAGAGTTGAGGCCGCTTCAGCGACTAAAAGACGCCATCACCAATCGCTCACCAAACGATTTAAATCCAATTCGGTTAAGGCATAACCTGCAAGAAATTACTCCCCTAATTGATAGCCAGAATCAGTTGTTCACCAAGCTTGAAAACGCTATTGAAAGGGAAAAAGCGTTTACCGATAACGCTGCTCATGAATTAAGAACACCTTTGACGGGCATTATTAGTCAACTACAGGTAGCAAAAGTCACGCAAGGAGAAACGCAACAGCGTGCCATTGAGAAGAGTTTATTTAGTGCACGTCGCTTGCAAAGCTTATTAGAAAACTTGCTGTTGCTGGCAAGAGTAGACAAAGCGCCAATTGAGCAGCATGTGCAACCGTGGGAACTGTCTAAAGAACTTAGCAACCTGCTGACAGAGTTAGGCTGTGAAAACAACGACATTCAGGTTCATACCAATGTTTCAAAACGACTATCACACATCCCCGTATTCGCATTCACTATTGTCATGAAAAATCTAATAGATAACGCCCGTCAACATGGTGTTAAAGGAATGCCGATTTCAATAGTCATTGAAGAAGACGACAACGAGTTTGTTATTCGCGTTTCCAATCATGCAACGCTTAATACTGAAACGCTAGCGTACATGACAAGACGATTTTGGCGTGAAAGTCATTCACAAGGAAACGGGCTTGGATTAGCGATTGTGAACGCACTGGTAGAAGCGCTGAATGGAACATTTAACGTCAATTACGAAGGTGACCAGCTACACGTAATGATCACCTTCCCAACTTCGCCAAATACCGAGTAAGGCACACCGAATCTGTGATTGAGCGAAAGCTTCTTTTTAGCTCAACGAGCCCGTCTAGCCCAAACACGGTTCGGCTACATTTTGCTGCTGGGCATGTATTGTAAGCTAGTCGGCGCCAAGGATAGTCACTACCGCCGCGCCCCCCAGACCTATGTTATGCGCCAGAGCAAGCTTTGCATTTTCTACCTGTCTCTGCCCTGCTCTGTTAGTTAAATGCCACGATAGTTCAACACACTGCGCTATACCCGTCGCCCCGATGGGATGGCCTTTTGACATCAAACCACCTGACGGTCCAACAACGTATTTACCACCATAGGTATTGTCTCGGTCAATGACGAGCTTTTCAGCTTCACCTTCAAGGCACAACCCAAGTGCTTCATAAGTGATAATCTCATTCGTTGTGAAGCAATCGTGCAGCTCTATTACATCTATATCGTTTGGAGAGACCGCTGCAGCCTCGTATGCCTTGTGAGATGCTATTTTTGTCATCTCACTCCCCACCGCTGAAATGGGGTCACGCCAAGAATCAATAGTGTCCGTAGCCATTCCTTGTCCAAGAATAGACACCGCATTTGTTATGCCGTGTTTCTTGGTAAATATTTCACTACACAACACAACTGCTGCAGCGCCACAGGTAGGTGGACAAGCCATTGTTCGCGTTAAATAGCTATCGAAAATCACCTTGTCTGTTAGCACTTCTTGCACGCTAAGTGGAGAAGTAAACAAAGAAAAAGGGTTGTTGATAGCGTGCTGTCGAGACTTAACCGAAACTTCAGCAAAAAGGTTTGGGCTTACACCGAATTTTTCCATGTAGTGCTTGCCAGCTGAACCGAACGCTCTCAACGCGATAGGAGCTGGAGGCACATCAAACTCATCATAAACAGGCGTGAAACGGTCAAACGGACTTTCTCTGTCCTGCCAATGACTGCCCAAAGCTCCCGGCTGCATCTCCTCAAAACCAAAAGCTACAGCGCAGTCGACCTCTCCGGAAAGAATTGCTTGTCGGGCAAGATAAATAGCACTGGCTCCACTTGCACAATTATTATTTACATTGACAACTGGCACGCCAAGCTGTGCCACGTCGTAAAAAGCGTGTTGGCCACAGGTGCTGTCACCATAGATATAAGATGCGAAAACTTGCTGAATATGCTTTTTATCAATATCTGCATCTTTAAGGGCTGATTCCACGGCATTCGAAGCCATAATGCGATAGGGTAACTGGCTACCTGGCTTAACAAACTTCGTCATGCCGGCACCTATAATTTTAACGTTGTTCATGTCTGTCTCTGTCAATATTTGTCTCGGGCGACACTGATAATAAGACTTGAACAATTTAAAGCGTATTATTTCGTTCAACCTGCTACCAGAGGCCTTTGCTCAACACGTTAAGTATTGAGCACACGCCCTAAAAGTGCTCGCGATTCTCGTAATAATCTTTGCCGTTTAGGTCTTCAAAAAGTACGGTAATGTCCGTATGTTTTCCTACGAACGGACGAAGCGCTTCATCGATAAGGTTAGCTACCGCAGTTTTGGAATCTTGCCCGCGATCAAACCACAACACTTCTATGAAAGGATAGCCTGATGAGGCTCCACCAGCCGCAACAAACTGACTCGCAATATGCTCTACCGTGAAGTGATCGTTGGGGGTATCAGTGAGCTTCGCAAACTGCTCAACAATATCCACTGCGACTTTCTCTAATACAGTTTGCTGAATACCTCTTGCGCGTATATGTGGCATTTTCTTGGTCCTTCTTAAAGCGCTCAAATTGTTGTTTATCATGTCTTTACTGACATCATATCACGCATTTTAAATCGCGAAACTAAGGGCTTGTTTCAGCACGCTTAAAGACTCCGTATAACATCGACAGATATATTATTTTGGGAATTACGGATAGTTAAACCGATATGGAATCGCGTACCACTACCTCGCGCCATAAGTGAGCGCAGTCTTCTATGAATTTTTTATGGATAGGATGAAGCTGATACTCATCTTGTGCTTCAACGCTTTCAAAAAACATAAGCTCAGAGACGTCAAAGGAATTATCGATAACATCCCGCTTGAGTGTATTCGCAGGCACGCCAATGTGGAGCGAGTGAACCTGTGGAATGGCGCGCAACGATTGTAAACCGTCAATAAGCTTTTGCTTATCTTCTGTCGACGCTGGGTCTTTTAGCCAGAAGTAAACCATGTGAAGGATAGGTGGTAACTCAGCGCTAGCACGGGGGTTTGCCTGTGCAGAAGCCGGCAATGCAGATAGTGAAGCTAGCGCTCCTGCGGTTGCTAAAAATTGTCTTCTTTTTGTATCTGTCATTGCCTTCATCCTTTTTTTATAACGGGTAAAAAAACTGAATTTCTACAATGACACTGGACGCGCATTGAAGCAATAAGAATCCGTTGATGAGTCATCTGTCACCTAACATTGCGCAGCGACATAAATTGCCATCTATTAACAAGGTTTTTGAACGCAATAATTCGCATCTTGGCAAGCAACTTGAAAGACATTTAAAAGAAACGAAATTTAAACACGTAAACAACGAGATTTTGACGCTATGCGCTTACCTACTAAACAGCTTATTAATAAGATCGAGCACTTATCTAACGGCCTAACGCCAGAACAACTGTCGAGTTTCCTAGATATTATTGATGCCATGACGGCATTAGTTGAAGAGGCGGGTGAGTTAAAAGGTGATTGCGACGCCAAAAGCAACAATGGTAATTCGGAGATATCTATACTCCACTAAGAAGTGTATTTATACGCCCCTACCTTTACGCAATAACATATACAAAAAGCCACTAATATTCGATTTTGATCATTTGCAGTTCGTTTATGTTCGTTTTATGATGATTTTCTCTTAATTGTACATTGGAAGCAGTTTAGAAAAACGACTTACGACAAATGAGTTATTTAGCGTAATGATATAATCGCGCTCATTAGAAGCGGTATTCGCCTACATTTGCTAGCACGTAACTTTGTCCTCTTTTTTCTACTCATGCACTGTACGGGTTATAATAAAAAGGAAATCATATGTTACCTCTCTCGGAACCAACACTTGTCCGGCAGTGTATTGCTGAATTTGTAGGCACAGGCATTCTAATATTCTTCGGCGTTGGCGCAGTGGCAGCATTGGTATTAACAGGTGCTTCCTTCGGCCAGTGGGAAATGAGTATTCTTTGGGGCGTGGGCGTGTCCATTGCCATCTATTGTACTGCTGGCGTTTCGGGTGCCCACATCAACCCCGCGGTGACCATAGCACTCGCAATGTTCCACGGTTTTGAAAAACACAAAGTCGCGCCCTACATAGCGTCCCAGTTTTTGGGAGCATTTTGTTCTGCAGCTCTTATCTACAGCCTATATTATCAACTTTTTGTTGACTATGAACTTGCGCACAACCTATCAAGAGAAAGCATAGGGGCACTCGCTACTGCGGGCATTTTCGCAACGTATCCTCACGAAGCACTTTCATTCTGGGGTGCCTTCAGTGTTGAATTCGTTATCACAGCAGTTTTAATGTTCGCAATATTGGCGTTAGGGGACGAAAAAAACGGCGCTCCGCGAGGAGCTATGAATCCACTCCTCGTGGGTCTTCTAATCGCCGTTATCGGCGCTTCTTTAGGGCCATTGACCGGATTTGCTATGAATCCCGCAAGGGATTTTGGACCGCGACTCTTTACCTATTTCGCAGGATGGGAGTATTCACTTTCCGGTGCAAAGGATATCCCGTACTTCATTATTCCTATTTTTGCACCAATATTTGGCGCTTGCTTTGGTGCGTGGCTGTATCCAACATTAATAGGCCATTCTCTTTCTCAAGAAAGTCATGGCTGCACTATTCCTAACGATTGCGAAGCTCCCGTGATAAGAAATACGTCTGAAACACGTATTGAGAGGGGCTAGGTTTATGTTAACAGGGTGAAGGTATGGCAGAAGAAAAGGTAATGAGAACACCGTTGGAATAATAAACTCCGGGCATCCTTCTATTCACTAAAATTATCGGCAATGAAGAAGCTAACTGTTGATATAAAAGCGGCGATAACCTATTTTACGGCGCGGTTAATCTTTCAAAGAAGTGCAGCGTGTGATTTATTTAATAGCCGTTACTGTCCTATGGGCATTTTCCTTTTCGCTCATAGGCGAGTTCTTGGCAGGTTCGGTCGATAGTTATTTTGCAGTGTTAACACGGATCGTGCTCGCCACCGTAGTTTTCCTTCCTTTTCTAAAGCCGGCTCTATTGAGCACTAAACTAAAAGCGATTCTGGCAAGCTTAGGCGCTGTGCAGTTAGGGTTGATGTACATCTTCTTTTACCACGCGTTTTTGTTTTTAACTGTACCAGAAGTGCTACTTTTCACCATATTCACGCCGCTTTATGTAGCCATTTTAAATGACGCCCTGTTTAAGCGGTTTACCCCGTTTTATTTATTGTGTGCACTTATCGCCACCGCAGGTGCAGCAATAATTCGCTTCAATGGTGTTAGTGAAAATTTCTGGTTTGGTTTTGCTATTGTTCAAGGTGCTAACCTTTGTTTTGCTTTGGGACAAGTGGGTTATAAAAAGCTGACTTCAACGTTTGAAACCCAAATGCCCTATCACAACGTATTCGCGTGGTTTTATTTAGGTGCATTGGCCGTTGCTCTACCTGCGTTCTCCCTATTCGGCAACACGAGTCAGCTGCCACAAAACCCTGAACAATGGGGCGTGTTGCTATGGTTGGGTATTGTGGCGTCAGGGCTTGGGTATTATTTTTGGAATCAAGGTGCACTAAAAGTGTCTGGTGGTACGTTAGCCATTATGAATAACGCGCTTATTCCAGCAGGTCTTGTGGTTAATTTACTGCTTTGGCAAAAAGACACAGACTTCTCTCGGTTGTTTCTTGGCGGCGCCATCATCGCTTTAGCGCTTTGGATGTCTCATCAATACTCCAAAAAACAGGAACGCCCCTAAGCCTTAAGAGAGCGTCCACTACGCAGGGCTATACTTACTTATCATGGTGTAGTCTTTGCGAGGTCCAATGGCCTTCCATGTTGAGCGCCATACAGGCCACGTACTGAAGTCATAACGCACCACATAGTTATCGTCACCACATAAGTGCTCAGCGTTTGGGTTAGTAGCGCTAAATGAGTGAAAATAGCGCTTATCGTCGAATAACACCTCAAATAAACCCGTTTGAAGCTGCTGCCAGAAATAGCGACGCTCGGCAGGCATTACGTGGCCGTTTGGCGCAGTAACCTCACCATTTTCAAAATACGCTAACGCGCGACTTTCTTCGTGCTCACTGCCTTCCAGCCAGCTAAATTCAGCCTCGCCCATAAAGGCGAACACATCGCCATTTCGCTGGATGATTTTGCGCGTCAGCGTCCAACGTCCAGCAAAATCGTCCAAGGTATGAGGAGAATTAGCTATCATTGCGCCGTCCTTACCAAAAATAGGTTACGGTGGCAGAATATTGATCGCCACGGCCCGGTGTCCCGGGGATTTCTTCAAAGCGTTCATCCCACAAATTATCGACTGCCAACACCAGATTTAACCCTTCAATCTGCGCCGGTGAATACGTGAGGGCGACATGAGAAAAGAATGCAGAGTCACTCCCTTTTCTAAGGGCATTGTTTTCTTGTTTTCTCCATTCATTATCCACGCGAATTTCAATCGTATCAGTTGCAAACCACACTACCCCTAGGGTTGCGCGATGCGGCGGATAGTTAAGCGCGTAAAAGCTCGCGTCTACCTCGTCAATTCGGTAGTCTTCAGACTTATCTAAATAGGTATAGCTGGCAACTACATCTGCGCTATCAAAGCGTTTAATGGCAATTACCTCAACACCCAGGGTTTCGATATCAACGGGGTTTGCACTGCGTGCTGAAGTAGCGTCGAAGCTATATGTCCAATCTGTCAGCTCGTTATCCCAGCGATAGAATACAGCGGTATCAACTTTGAAAGACGTTTTATCAAATGACGCCCCAAACTCTAAGTTTTTGCTGACTTCTCGCTGTAACTGGTTGTTACTTCTAAACAGACCCCTTGTGGTGCTGCCGCCTACAGCAGTGTAGCCAGCCACCTGCGTCGCCTCTGCATACGAAAGATAGAGTGTACGCGAGGCATTGCCCCCTGTTTGGGTAAGCCAACTAATATCGCCCACAAAAGACAGTCGGTCGTCGTCGCGATTTGTATCGTCAAACGCCGCACCTAAACGAACGGTAAGCGATTCATTGCTGTTCAACTGAGTTCGATACTCGGGCACTAGGCTTATTTTGTAGTAGTCGCGAGAGGTGAAATTGTTCTCTAGCGTGGTTGATGTGATGTCGTCTGCAGTAAACTGTGCTGCGTAGTTGATACCAAATTCTTGCGATACATGATGAGTACCGGAAAACGCCAATGACTTCACTTTGGTTTCGTGAAACGCCTGAAACGCTTCAGGATTTTCACGTGAGTATACGTAATGGTCGTCATTTTCTCTGTAGTAAGCAGAAACTTCAAAGGTGTTTTTCATGCTCTCTTCGCCGTAGCGCTGTTTGTGATTTAGCATGACCAAACGGGTTTGAATGTCTTCTGTCTCGTTTACATTAAAAGGCGTGTACAAGTTAGGCCAGCCAAAAAACTTTTGCTGAAAGCCATAAAACACGTCGGTTTGTGAGTCTTTACTTGCCAGCCGAATACGCCCTGACGCGCGTTCGAAATTATGATCGCCATTAGCAATAGAGCCATCACTTTCCGAGCGAGAATACTCCCCTTCAACCCCAACAGACCAACCGGGTAAATCACTAAGTGCGTACTTTACTGCACCGTGTACACGCTGCAAATTGAAGTTGTTATTACCTACTCCCACTGACACACTGCCTGCTGTTTGGATGGGACGCCAGCCATAAGACACCGTACCTACAGAGCTATTTACGCCGTAAAGCGCATTATCGACGCCCGTGAAAATACTCGGCTTCGTCAACATTTCTGGCGCAATAGGAATCTCGGCGAAATAGTGCCCCGTTTGCGGGTCGATCAGCGTTGCGCTTCCTATGCGAAAACCCGTGTTTTCGAATATACCGCCGCGAATAGTCACGTCAGCCTGCGCTTCTGCCATGTTCCTTGATTGCAAATCGACTCGCGGATCGTACTCTAAGTTAGATATAGGTGAATTAAACGTCCCTACCGGCTTGTTGTTCGCCGTCGCCGCCCCTTCAATCGTAATTTTTTCTACGCCTTTTTCGCTGCGGTTCACGCCAGAGTTAACGTTTGATGAATCAACACTTTCAGCGGCCATGGCGGTAAAAGGTAAAGTACAAAAGAGCAAAGATAGGATTGTGTGACGCATTCAGTGTCCTAGTTAAAAATTAAGGTTCAGTCTGCAGGCAAGAGTAATAAAAACGCGAAGTGTATAGCATTAGCAGACCGAGGAAAACGCTGCGCAGGTGAGTTTAGACCAGTAAGTTTATGTTTACTTACAGCTCTGCACATTTCTATTTATCAATATAAACAGACTGTATGTATCTGTAGCAGCCCGCAATAATTATCAATCTCACCTTATTGTCTGCTTACCTTCCTTGCTAAAAGAAACGAGATAACATAACATTCGCGACCTCTACAAAACCTGCCAAAGACACGTAATACCTTGCTTATGCTTGACCTTAAAACACCGTTTATATTTTCTTTAGTTGCATTATCAGTAAGCGCCGCTGCGCAAAGTGATGAAAGCTCCCTTCAAGGTGCTCATGATGAACTTGAACACATTGAGGTAAAAAGACACTTTCAGCCATACCGTGGTAATGTACCGCTAATCGACACCCCACAAGCAATCGACCGAATTACTGCTGATACCTTAGCGAATGAAGGGATCACGCGCTTCATCGATGCGCTAGATTTTGCGCCCACCATTGTTAGACAAAACAACTCTGGCGGCATGTTCGATAGCTTTGCGATTCGAGGTTTTTCTGGCGATGAAAATAACCCATCGGGTTATTTAATAAACGGCTTCAACGTGCGTGGCTATAGCGGTAATAGAAGCACGGTTAACGTTCAAACTATAGAAGTAATGAAGGGTCCGGGATCAGCCTTATATGGTCAAGGTGAACCTGGCGGTACCATTAACGTTATTACCAAAAAACCTCAGTTCGAAGAGCAAGGCTACATCCAGGGTACCGTAGGTAATTTTGATAAAAAACAAGTAGAGTTCGATTACACGAACGGCATTAATTCAGACATGGCGTATCGCGTTAACGGTTCATACGAAGACTCTGATACTTATCGCGATAACGTATTTTTCAAGAATTTGAACCTTAACCCTTCATTCATTTGGAACATTTCTGATCACACCAGCTTAAGCTACCAGATGGAAATATTGGATCAGGAAAAGCCGCTTGATCGCGGTGTGTTCATATTAAATAACGACTTTGACGCCGTAGATGCCGAAGACTTTTATGGTGATGTTAGAGACGGAGCCCATGAAGTTAAAGCCTTCGGACATCAGCTAGTGTTAAATCACGAGTTGAATCACAACTGGCATTTACTCAGTGGCTTCGCCTACAGAGACTCTTCTTTTGAAGGGCAGTCTTCAGATACTGAACTGTCAGAAGGCCGTCAGCTTTTGTATACCGACCCATCTATACTTTCAAGGCAACGCAGAACCCGTGACTATCAAGCGCAAGACTTATCACTACGCTTTGAATTAAGTGGCGTGGTAGACGTGGCAGGCTTCGTAAATAACGTCTTGTTTGGTTTGGACTATTACAACTACCACATCGATACAGACTATCGTCGTTGGCGCACTGCGTGGGGTGCGGGTGATACCACTTATAGCATCGATCCTGAAAATCCAGACTATACTATTTTCAGACCTGACGTTACGCCCACTACACTCACGGCTGAAAAGCAAAAAGGGTTAGGTTTCTACGCACAAGATGTTATAGAACTTAGCGAAGCAACCAAGCTTTTAGTTGGCGTTCGCGTGGACCAATTCGAGCAAGACATTCTCAATAAATTAAGCAATGAAGGGCAAGAACAAGACCAAACGGAAGTGACGCCACGCTTTGGTTTCGTGTATGAAATCAATGATTCTGTAAGCCTTTACACTAGTTATGCAGAAGGTTTCAGACCCAACCCCGGACTTGACTCTGACCGCAACGCGTTTGACCCTGAAGAGACCACCTCTTTTGAGGTAGGAGCTAAATGGGAAAACATTGCTGATATGTTTTCTGGTAGCGTCGCTATTTTCGATGCTGAAAAGACCAACATGCTTACCGCTGAACCTAACACTGGCTTTTCAGCTACGCTCGGTGAAGTTGAAAGCCAAGGGGTAGAATTTCAGTTAACCACTGACCTTACTTCAGACATTCGCCTTGATATGGCATACGCATACATAGATGCTAAAACCGCTAACGAAGTCAATAACTTGGATTGGGGCGTGCCTATTCCAAAAGGGTCGCGCTTAATCAATATTGCCAAGCATTCGGGGTATATCTCGCTTAACCATTTCACCAGCGTATTTGAAAAAGAAGCGTTCTTTGGTGTGACCATGCGTTACGTGGGCGATCGCTTAGGACAAACCACCGATCCAACATTCATTTTGCCGTCTTATACCCTTGTGAACTTAGCAGGGTCAGTGAATATCAGCGATGCGCTTTCTATGAGATTTGACGTGAATAATCTGTTCGACAGAGATTATTTTGAGAACTCATACCATCAGCTTTGGACCATGCCGGGCTCACCGACCAACTATACGGTGAGCGTTAAGTACCAGTTCTAGTAATAAAATCAAACAAGCCGGTGGCTTCGATGTTCCGGCTTGTTTGGTATACATTTCTATTCGCCGTTTTGCACTGGCATTTTCCCTGAGTCACGGTTTTCCCACCCGTGCCCGTTGAACGGATCTACACCTAGCTGCTGCATAATGTAGGGGAAGTCAACGTTAACCCAGTTATCTACAATTTTACCGTCTACCACTTTCCAAAAATCCATATAGCGAATTTCAACTCTTTTACCGGTAGGCTCTATTCCCATAAAGGTTCCAGTGTGAACCGCTTCTTGGCGACCAAACGCAGCGCACCACTCACCTTGTGTGACGCGAGCTTCATCTATACAAACTTTATCAGAAAACGCAGCCTGAAACGGTCGCTGCCAGTTGTCTTGAAACTCTCTTAACCCTTGTTTGAAACCGCAACCTGCATTGCCCATCCAGCGAAAGTTCTCGCTGAAGAAACGGCCCATATTGTCGATATCATGATCATTTAATCCATCGACCATAGCGTCTATGGTATCAATGGTTTCCTGCGTTTTTGACAAGTCGTTGTCTTTTGTAAGAATGCCTTGTTCTGGACGTGAACCTTTCATCTCATATCTCCCAAAAAAAGTGTTGAGTACTGCATATTAAAAGCTCTGTTTAAAGAATGCGTAATTAGGGTTTTGAAACAGAGCGTAAAGTAGAGATTTAGCGCTAAGAACCAAAACTGGGCTCATCACCCTAGTGATTGCCCAGTTTGTTCAGCGTTTAAAATAGCGCACTGCGCTACACGTGTTAGTCGAACTTGTACTGTAAGCTTACGCCATATGTACGCGGGTTATTCCAGTTTGCCTGAATGGAGTTGATAGGCAGCCCATTAAGCACTTGAGACTGAACCACTGCACGAGTAAGCACTTCTTCATCCGTCAGGTTATTTGCAAAGAAATCGACGTTTAAGTTTTCATTTACTTCCCAAGAAATGCGAGCCGTTACCATGGCGTGAGCATCTACTTTTGTTTCAGGAATATTGATATCAAACGCGTAGTGATCGTCAACAAAGTTCACATGAAGATAAGGCGTTAAGTAACCGCCATTTGGCAATGAGTACTCATACCTTGCGCTTAGGCCCAGCGTATAATCTGGTGACATAGCTGGAGAGTAACCCGCAAAGCTAAACTGGCTATTTGGATCGTTTATATCCTGACGGCCATCAACATTGCCTAACCCAAGTAATGGCTGAAGTTGAGAATTACCTACAGCAAAGTCGTCAGCGAACTCGGCGTTAAGAAGCGCCAAGGTTGCATTTAACGTTAACTCGCTTAGTGGGCGCCATTCCAAATCAGCTTCTAACCCGTAGGTGTCAACCTGACCACCGTTTTCATAGTATTCAAAGGTTGTACTAACGCCAGTAGAAACGCACTGTGCCACGGTTAAGTCAGTTGTTGTGTCGTTACACGATACTGCAAACAGCTGCGCTTTCACGTCATCGTATTGGTTTGCAAAAGCAGAAACGTTAAACCGAACGGTGTTATCGAATAAAAAGCTCTTCAGGCCAATTTCGTAAGAAATAACTTCTTCATTGTCGTATAGCGGATCGGCACCACGCGCTACCACCCTCGCGTCGTTAGCACCACCAGTACGATAACCTGTTGCTGCACTGGCATACACCATCATGTCTTTTGCAACATCTAGCTCGTAAGCTAATTTCCACAATACCGCTGAGTCGTCCCAATCGGGAATTGAATCGCCTGTAAATGTCTTTTCGTCTTTGTTGTAGCGAAGGCCAACCAACAAGCGGTTGCTGTCGTTAAGTTGATAACGAGCTTGGCCAAATACGGCTACAGAGTCGACTTCATGCGGGTCGTGATTTGGATTTCCCCACGAAGGAACCGTAATAGAATCTGGCTCACCGTTACCGGTTGTATCCTCACGCCACAGCCATTCCCAATCCGCTTCTTGCGAGAACAAATAAACGCCTGCTATCCAAGAAAACGGGCTATCGCTTTCAACAGATGACAACTGTAGTTCGGTAGAAAACGCTTTTTGATCGTCCTGACGTCCAAAGCCCCCAACAAAGTCTAAGCCACCATCGCTGTAGTCGTTATCGTAGAATTGCTCGCCTGACAGTTCAGAATAATTGGTGGTCCACTTTGCGTTTGCCCAGTCCATCGCCCAGTCGAGGGTCAAGGTTGCCGACCACGCTTCTTGGTTATCAAAAGACACCGCATTTCTGTATACATCGTAAGGGCCTTCATCATCTCGCTCTGCATCAGCTGGCTGATAAATGTGGCCAGGTGTTACCGTAGCAATAGGGTTGTAAACGCCCGACCCCGGTGAGGTTTCAGAAATTTGATATCCCGCAATTTGTTGATAACCCCAAATTGCTTCTGAGTTTGCGTCTTTCTTACTATAATCGAGGCGAAGCAATGCAGTAACATCGTCTGAGAATTCGTATTTAGTCGTGTTACGTAAGTAGAATTGGTTTTTCTCGCGTAAATCGTCTGACGAGCCCGGCAAGAAATGGTTTTCGATCATGCCGTCATGACGGTCGTGACTCATGACAAAGCGCGTAGCGGCCTTATCACTAAGCGGCAGGTTTAAAATAGCTTCATAGGCCGAACGGTCATAGCTACCATGAGTAAGTTTCACAGAACCACTGGTATAGCCAAGTTCAGGCTGCTTTGAAATAACGTTGATACTACCTGCAAATGTATTTCTTCCATACAATGTTCCCTGCGGCCCGCGCAGTACTTCAATGCGCTCAATATCAACGTAAGCCCCTAAGCCACCGGTGGTCGTTGGCACATAAATACCATCCTGGAAAATACCAACAACTTGTTCAGCAATACCTGTACCGGCCACGCCGACTTCGTTGGTACGAGCACCACGCATAGCGGGACGAACTTCACCACCCGAGCTGCCTATTCTTAATCCGGGAACAACGTTTTCAAGACCGCTAATATTTTCAATGCCGTTACGCAAAATATCATCTGCACCTAACGCACTCACAGAAGACGACACTTCCTGCAAATCTTGAGATTGTCGGTTTGCTGTTACTTCAATACGTTCAACACCCGCTGCTTTAGCTTCGCTGTCAGGGGTTTCTTGTTGGGCGCTAGCGCAAAAACTAACGCTGATTAGAAGTGCACTTTGAATAGCGCGGGAGAGGTATGTTGTATGGTACTTTCGTTGGTCTTGCTTCATCGTGATAGTTCCCGGATTAATAAAACCTTATCTGCAGTAACCTGTTAGTGCCCTGCGTTTATCAAGCCTTTGATGACCCTGCCTGTGACAACATCATACTAGGTTGTTTAATTCTTGGTCTAAACAAACATACAACTCAATTTACTTCGAAGTCAATAAAAATGTTCAAAGATTGTTAATTCATGAATTTTAATTTTTTGTTTAAATACATTGAGAACAAATAAGATCATGTAATAAAAGGCTTTATTTGTAAACAATGAGCTTTAACAATGACAGTAAAAATAAGATTTCGAAGTATAAATATAGACTTCAAGTCAAAAATGACTGGTAGGATCTGCATAGAAAAATGGCACTCGAATGGATAGAAACCGAATGCTGATGCATGAGTTAAGCATTAGTGAAAAAAGGTAAGAAAGTGCACTTGAGATAGCTTGGCTTATCAGAAAGCCCACCTAGCAAAAACGGACGTTTTGCTAGGTAGCTTTGAGGGAAAATGACGTCAGTCAGTACACCTATTTCAGGTATAAAGCCTTTAGTATTGTTAGCTTAACTGTAGGTGGTAGTGCGCGACAAGATATCTAATCCTTGCTGTTTTAACCAATATGGAACATCCATCAACACCCAGTTTTCCAGTAATTTATCCCCTTTGCGATAGTACACATCGACCACTCGCATGTCGGCACGTATACCCGAAGCAGGCATGCCGAACAAGCCTCCCCCAGCCGTATTCGATAGGTTCGGCCAGCCAAAGAAACAGGCAAAACTGCCTTCACTGAAGCGCGCCACATGACCATTAAACACTTTATCTTTCAAACCTTTACGAAAAGGAAATTGATGTTGCTGCTGGTAACGCTCGATGGTGTATGTAGCCCCTATTCCCGCTGGGCCATACCACACCATATCTTCACTCCAGCATTTGGCGAGAAGCTCTGGAGGACAGTTGTCGTTACCCGATTTGTTTAAAGAATCTAGGTCTTTTACCATTTCCTCAACCAGCTCAATGGTCTTTTTAGACTCCTTAGGATCTTGCTCTTCAAACAATAAACCGTTGTGATCACATGGCCCTGGATAAACAAACGTATGGCCTGTTTCTACGGGCAAAGGGTTAAGCCCAACTTGTTGCATTAGTGCAATTAAGTCGAAGAAAATAGCGTGACTAACTATCTTATTTTCGCGTACTTCAAAAAACTCGGCATACCTTAAAAAAGCCAGTTTCCCCGTACTTCTTATGCGAAGAAATGGCTTGTCGAACAGTCCAGCAAAGTGACCCATCGACATAACCCACTTGCCTTCGCCGGCGCTGTTATCTCCCGCCATGAATACGTCCTCACGGCGCTTCATACGCGTAAAACTCTGTTTTAACGGCTCCCACAACTCTTTCACTAATTCTGCTGGAGTCGAACATTTATCAAACGGATAGCAGGCATAAATCTTTGCATTTTCATCAACATACGATTTCACTACGCCTTTAACATCACTTGCCTCACCTTTGTCAAAAGCGGCTTGATAGGATCTGACAACGGCTTTTTCGCTATTAAAACTCATGACTTACGCCTCTTTGTTTAAAAAATTGTTAATACTGGCCTGAAATAATTAATGACTTCGAAGTCATTATGTATTAGGTTGAATATTATTGTAAATAGAAAGCGCGCTTATTAAGCAGGCAGAGTAAAGAATATGACTGAAAATTTTGGCGTTTTAAACTGGTCTATCTTAGGCGGGTACATCATTGCGAACCTGTTGCTAGGTTTGGTGATTGGTAAAAATATAAAAAATTCCGACGATTTTTATCTCGGTCAAAAACAAACTCCGTGGTGGGCAATAGGCATTTCGGTTATTGCCACTTACGTTAGCGCCATGACATTTCTTGGGGCACCAGCCTGGGCTTATTCAGAGGGGTTATCCGTTATAGCACTTCATTTGAACTACCCTCTCGTCATCATGGCTGTAATCATATTCTTTTTCCCATTCTTCTATAACGCGGGTGTCGCGTCCATTTACGATTACCAAGAACGGCGTTTCGGCAAGCGTGCCCGCGCCATGGTATCCAGCATTTTTATGCTAAGCCAAATCATGAGCTCAGCAGCTATTCTTTATGCTACCTCTCTTGTGTTGTCGTTCATTACTGGCGTACCTGTAGTGTGGTCTATCGTTATAGTTACTGCCATAGCGCTTATCTACACCATGATGGGCGGCATTACTGCCGTAATTTGGACTGACGTTATTCAGTCAGTGATCTTATTTGTGGGCGCGGGCATTATTATGTACGCCCTGCTTGAAAGTGGCGACACTACGCTATCTTCATCAATGAGCGAGCTTAAAGCTCAGGGTAAATTGAACCCACTTAATTGGGATTTCGACTTTACTGAAGAAACTACAGTGTGGAGCGGCATTATTGCTATGACGCTGTACCACATCACCGTTTACGGCACCAACCAAATGATGGTGCAGCGAACGCTGGCTGCCAAGAATATTGGTGACGCCAAAAAATCTTATTTATTAATGGGTTTCTGCGCGTTCTTCATCTACTTCTTCTTCATTGTACTTGGCGTGTTGTTCTACGACTTTTATCAAGGCAAAACCTTCGAAAACAGCAACACAATCATTTTGCAGTTCGCAACCGATTACGGCTTGCCGGGTTTAATGGGCATTATTGCAGCCGCGGTTATGGCCGCTTCCATGTCTAGCCTAGACTCCTCATTTAACTCGCTATCGACAGTGGCGACTATCGATTTCTACATCAAATACTTCAAGAAAGACGCGTCGGACGCCCATTACCTTAAGGCTTCACGTATTTTTACCTTGTTTTTCGCTGTACTTATTATTTTTCCAGCAATTGGCTACCACCTATTCAGCGAAGGCTCAATTTTAGAAATTTTGTCTAAAGTAGGCTCCTATTTTGTAGGTGCGCAAATGGGCATGTTCTTCTTAGGGTTCTTCTCTAAGCAAACAACCGAAAATGGCCTGATCATTGGCACATTGAGCGGCTTTATTGTTGTGACTTTAGTGGCCTTAAATACAGATATCGCGTGGCCTTGGTACTGCATCATAGGTGCAAGTGCCAACATTGTGGTGTCTATGATTGCTAGTCGCCTTATCGATGGCGTTCAAACTGAATACAACGCTTATACCATTAAAGGGCAGCAGCAACACTTCGCGCGCGAAGGTCTCGATGAGAAAGAGCAAGGATGGTATCGCGTACCCGGCCGTGTAGACCCAATCAACTACATATTGTTTGGGTTCTTCTTACTCACACTCGTGTTCTTATTTTCAATTCAATTTATGTTTTAAAAGCCAAACTCAGCGCTTTTGAGGGAGATTCTATGAGCGAAACATCCATAGCAAAAACGGTGTATTGGCAGCCTCTGCATGACATGCTGGACCCTGCACGAAGTAAAACGCAAACCTTAGCGGGTTTCGATGAAGAGTTTGTCGACTTAGCAGACTATATTTTGCGCATTACCCATCGTATTTGGGAGCAGAAAAACATTGGCGCTTGCTACGATTATTATGCTGACTACTGCCCGGTACATACGCTTGGCGGTTATGCCGACAGTGTTGATGTGGTGGTTCAAAACACGTTAAAAACCATTGCCGCCTTCCCTGACAGGTCGCTTATAGGTGAAGACGTTATTTACCGTGAAGAAGCCAACGATGTGTATTATTCGTCGCACCGTATCACCAGTATTATGACCAATAAAGGCCCCTCTGAATTTGGCGCGCCAACAGGCAAAACCGGGCGTGTAACCACCATTGCAGACTGCATGTGCAGAGACAATAAGATTTTTTACGAATGGCTAATGCGAGACAATAGCTTTCTTATCGCTCAGCTTGGTATTGAGCTAGACGATGCTGCAGCGTTTCAAGCCAAGTTTCCTGTTTCAAGTACGTTTACCCAATGGCTAAATGAAGAGTACGCACGAACATGTGCTAACGAGGCATCGCGCTGGGAAGCATTGCCAGAACAAGACAAGCCGTGGGGCGACTTTGCCAAATCATGGGCCGACCAAATCTTCAATAAGCGCATGTTCAATAAGCTCTCTGACTTTTATAAACCTAATGCGTCAGTGCAGTGGCCGGGCGGACGCCAAGCCACTGGCAATGCAGCTATTGGCGGCATGTTCATTAAGTACTTGGCCAGTTGCCCAGACGCCAACATGGTAGTAGATCACATTTGCGTTACCCATTACGACGACAATCGCGTGAACATTGCGCTTAGGTGGGGACTGGCAGGTCATTACAATGCTACACAAAGCAAATATGCGCAGTTTAATCAGCAACCCCATTACATTTTAGGTGCAACTCATTTTGAGATTGAAGACGGTGTAATAGCCAAGGAGTTTACGGTGTTTGACGAAGTAGCAGCGTTGGCAAACCTTATGCGCAAACTACCACAAGCGACGGAGGCATAAGCATGTTAAGCACAATTCAGCAGTTGCTAGAAAAACAAGACACACAAACACTTACCGCTGCCTTGCTTCATTCAAGCCGCTGGCTTTTAGGAGAAAGACTGCACTACGGGCCAATTCAGCAACGGGGTTTAATGGCTAATTGGCTTGATATTACAACGCATTTTGAGACCGTTGAATTATGCGCGAAGGTGCAAAGTGGTGATGTTGAAGCAGGTGTATTTTGTCTTTCATCAGCATCGACCACCACATACTTTATTGCACAATGCGAACATCGCAATGGCGCTATCAAGCAATTGCTTCAATGGGTAGACAGTGCTTCACTTGCGGCACACTACAATACAAAAGAAGCCCCTGGCTATGACAACTCGATGTCGCTACCTTTTTGGCCCGAGCCAGACCCATTACAGCTGAGCGAATTTGACCCTCAACTTCATCTTAAGACAACCCATGCGGGCATTAACGATGTGGTTGCAAGTAACACTAGCGATAAGAGCAAGGCGCTACTGTCGCAATGGTGGCAAGTGTGGCAAGGCTTCGACACGGCTGGCATCAAAGAACTATACAGTGACGCTACCCATATTAGCGTAAATAGCCAAGTGTTAAACAAAGAAGGTTCCCCTTCTGTCTCGTCTTGGCTGACTCAACTTGAGGGAAAGTTACACCGCCGCTACTGCCAGTTGGAACAAGTAATAACTGATGAAAGTAACGCGCTAGTTAGATGGCGAATAGATGCAGACCTGAAGACTGATAACGGCCTAATACGCGTGCGCCTGCCCTTAGCAACCATGCTTACGTTTAAAGAGAATAAGATTGTGAGCGAGTACTGGGTAGTTGATTCTATCGCGTTTGAAAAACGCTTTGGTGCCCCCCTTCCCTTCTAACCACCCTTTTTAAGCTAACGTATCAGCTTCCAGTCACTAAAATTTGATACGTTAGAATTTTGCGCCTCTCCGTGTGTAGAGGCGTTTTTTTTGGCTTTCTATTAGTGGTGATTAGAGGTTGAGGGGTTAGTTTTTTTGTGGATGCTTTAGTTTTAAGGGACGGCTGTTGGCAAGGAGCGGATATTCAGAAAATTTCCTTGAACTTCGGTCCTGGTCTCAGATTCCTATATGGAAAACATTCATAAAAACGTAAAAAGTGATAATAAGTGATCTGAGGCTATAGCCCCTTGTATTACTGCTGATGACCGTTCAGTCAAGCGGACATCAACAAATTAATAATGCATTTAGACAAATTAGACTCTCCGATTACCGCCAATACTTGTCGAGCCCAGCAGGTTTTCGAACCCGCATAAACCTCAAGCTTTGACGACTACACCATCCAACGATGGTTTTGACTTTGATGCATAAGTTGCAAAACATGCGAGAGCTTGAGCATACAATATGTTGAGGCAAGAACTTCCACAAATCTCATTTCGAATTTTAGGATCACAGTTCAGTTCACTGAATTACCTTGGCGAAAACTCATTTCATATTTTCTTCAAAACACCTATTAGGAAAACCTACCAGAATCAAATACGGCTGCCATTGTACCTAGCCTATGGCGTTGATGTTTCTTACGCTCCGTCCTTAATCAGCGATGGCTCGTTGATGGCAGCCAGCAATGCCCTGGCGGATAGTTATCCATTAGCCAGCACGGGCCGTGGTGAGCTTCTGCCCTTTTGATCAAGAAAATCGCGTTCACAGTGAGTAAAGTCGCTATTACAATAAGGGGATCCCCCTACTTTAGTATTAATTATTATTAATGCTTAATAAAGTGCACGCAATGTTAGCATCTCATTAACATTTATTTAGCAATCTGCAAATACCTACGTTAAATAAACGAATTTTCTTAAGCTTAAGTTAACGATTGAAGGTCTTGACCTGAAACGGAGAATTTATGACAAAAAGCAACCATGCAGAACAAATAGAGACGATTACCTCCTCACAGAAACATGATCAATCCGGTAGTGATGACGAACACATTGTCGAGTTGGAAAACACCGGACGAAGAAAGTTTATTGGTTACATGCTTAAGGGGTCGAGTTTTGCTGTTGCGTTACATATAACAAGCGGTGCTATACGTCCTCAGGATGCCAACGCCCGGTTGTTAGGAATACCGGAACTTGCAGATGAACTGGATTTAACAGATCTGTTGCTTATCTCCGGTGACCCTTTCTACTACGATTATTTAATTAAGATAACGAGTGATAACCGTGTCCGTTTTGAGCTTCCAAGAATGGAAGTAGGGCAAGGTATATTAACTGCTGCAATGATGATTCTTGCTGAAGAGCTGGACGTTGAAATGTCCTCAATTGATGCGACCTTATCTCCGGCAGAGATCAGACGAGCGACTGGTCAAATAACAGGAGGCTCTCACGCGGTAACCTCTCTTTGGGACCCGTTGCGCAAGGTCGCGGCAGCGCTGTTACATAAGATAAAATTGTCAGCCGCAGTGCATTTCGGGATTTCTGTGAACGAAATTAGTACAGAAAATGGCTTTGCAGTTGGTAACGATGGCAGCCGCATTGCTTACTCTGAGCTCACCGCAGGTGTTGAGGGACGCAACGATGCAGCTCGACTGGCAAAGCCTAAAGATCCGTCACAATACAAAATTATCGGTACGCCGCAAAAGCGCGCTGACGCGCGCGATATTGTTACCGGCAAACTAGATTTCGCGATGGATCTCGACATACCAGACGCGATGCCCACTGTTGTCGCTAGGCCACCCAGCTTAGGTGGTTGCGTGATCACGTATGACGATTCTGAGGCAATAGGCCTGCCCGGTGTCCTTGCCATCAAAGAAGTTCCGTTGGATGTTGATGCAAATTCCTCTGGCGTGGCCGTTGTTGCGCGTTCCTTTGGCGAAGCATTTCGGGCGCGTGATGCACTTAATATTACATGGAGTGAGGGTGCTGCCGAACATCTATCTGACGCCGAGGTCATTGAGCAGTTACGTGCGATAAACCTGCCAACCTTACCTAAAATTCCTCTGGCTACCGATTCGGTTGGCGGCGAGTTCATCTTTCCTTATCTAGCGCATGCCCCTATGGAAACCATGACAGCAGTTGCCGATGCAACCGGCTCAAAGATCAGGGTATGGACTGGCGCCAAGACGCCACTTGCAGCACAAGCCAAAATTGCGCGTGAACTTGGAGTCTTACCCACTGACGTTGAGGTGAATGTAATTCAGAGCGGCGGCTCATTTGGTCGTCGCTTATTTTTTGATGCAGCAGTTGAAGGCGCGCGTATTTCACAAATTGTAAACCGCCCCATCAAACTTATGTTTACCCGACAGGACGACACAAAGTTTGGCCGCGCACGACCGCTCAGCTTGCATAACGTAAAAGCGACTTACACTAGAGGTTTTTTATTTGGCAAAAAAGTGTTGTCGTTTGACCATCGAGCTGCGACCGCTGAATTGGATCTCGAACATGGCTTTGGCGAGGGTATTACTGCATTGGGAGGAGAATTAGCTCCCGCTGCTTTCAGCCAGACAGTCTGGCACTCAACGCAACTAGTGCAATATAAGTTTGGTGTAACTTCCTTGCTGCTAAACGAAAAAAAATTCGTTGTGCCAACCTCCTCTTGGCGCGGCATCTACTCCGGCACAGCTGCCGTCGCAAACGAGATAGTTGTTGACGAATTGGCACGCGCAATGAACAAGGACGAATGCCAGTTCAGATTACAAATGCTTGATGATGAGCGCTCCAAAGCTGTTCTGCGGAAAGTTTCTCGAGAGGGCAAGTGGGGAAGGAGAATGAAAAAAGGACGTGCCCAGGGCCTCGGGTTACATAAAGAGTATAAGTCTCGAGCCGCAGTGCTTGTTGAATTACAAACGTTCAAAAATCCGGAGAAAGAATGTAAAGTCACTAAGATTGTTGTTGCGCTGGATGTGAACCGAGTATTGAATCCAACCGGCCTAGAGGCGCAAGTTATCGGTGCGGCAACCGATGCCATTACCTACATGATTCGCACCAGTTTACACCTCGACAATGGCGCAATACGCGAGAGCAGTTACGGCGATTTTGAAATTGCTCGAATGCGTAACACGCCACCGGATATTGAAGTGCACTTTATGCCGCCTAACGGAGAAACACCGGGAGGTGCAGGCGAGTTGGTAGTGCCTGCGGCGGCAGCGGCGATAGCCAACGCATTTGCCAGGGCGACGGGTATTGCACCACGTCGTTTTCCACTTCGTGACTTCTATCCAGAGGGTTAATTCATGCCACAAATTACATTTAATGTTAACAATAACCCGGTTTCTATCGACGCTGAAAACGACGATGAGCTCCTGTATCTCTTGCGTGATCGACTTGGTATTACTGGCCCAAAATATGGTTGCGGTGTTGGCGTGTGTGGCGCTTGCACTATCTTTAAAGACGGGGAACTAGCCCGCCCATGCATTGTTCCGATGGAAGAAGTGGAGGGTGCATCGCTAACCACTATTGAAGGGCTTGCGGTCGATGACATTCTGCATCCGGTGCAAGAAGCATGGATAAACGAAGATGTCGCTCAGTGTGGGTTTTGTCAGGCGGGACAAATTTTAACCGCCGTCAAACTATTGGAGTCTAATCCCAATCCCAACGATGATGACATTGATGATGCTATGAGCGACAACATCTGCCGCTGTGGTACCTATCATAGGATTCGAAAAGCCATTAAACATGCTGCAGCTTTGATTCAGCAGACGACATAAGAGGCTAATTTTTGGGGAAATGGGTTGGTCTGAGAAGAACACCTTAATTTATATAAGCTCAGAACTAATCTGTGTATTTCGCCTACAGGGTTGGTCGCCTTGTAGACTGCTTAAAGCGAATTGCATGAATTTCACTGCTTTTAATTGGAGGGCTGCTCTACGTACACACCTGCCACTCAAATACGTGCAAATTAAAACAGGGACTAGAGTATTCACTCCATCAAATCATAGGCTCTTTAAAAACAGTCAAGCATCTCTCACTGCCCCTCTACCGAGAAAATTGAGACAAGAGCCACACAAAAACTCGCAATGTTCATTAAAAAGGCAGCCAAAAGACTGCCCCAATCAAAACAAAAAGTATAACTCTGTATTTTTACGCCTTATCAAACGTCTCGCGCAGAGCTTTGGCGCCACTTAGCATAAAACCGTGGTCAGAACCTAGTAAGAACAGAGAAACGCCTTTTTCTTTCCAGTAGGCCAACTCTTCTAAATTACCCACGAACATGCCTGTAGCTTTTCCTGCCTTGTGACTTACTTCAACCAAGTGTTCAACCGCTTGTTTAACTTTTGGGGCGTCTGCACTGGTTTCGCCAAGTGCTACGGTTAAATCCATACGACCTATAAACAAGCAATCGACACCGTCAACGTGTGCAATGGCTTCTATGTTGTCAATTGCGTCTAAATCTTCAAGCTGGGCAACAATACTAACGTTTTTGCCCGCCTCTAAATTTTCACTCAGTGGCTTTGTTGTGTAGCCTGCAAATCGGCTTGAACCTGCATAGCCTCTTCCGCCTGCACCGTAGTGGCAATGTCTGACGATAGCACTTAACTGTTCCGCCGTTTTCACATGTGGCACAACCACACCGTCTGCGCCCATATCCAGCACATTTAGCAGTGTTTCTGGGGCATCGTTTGGTGTTCTTACTAGAACAGGCATGTTCCCTGCCCTTGCCGCAAGAATGCAGGTGTCTAAATCCTGTCTTGAAAATGGTGCATGCTCAGCATCTAAACACAATACATCCATGCTAGCGTGCGCCAATACTTCAATTACATTGTAATGGGGCGTTTTTATGAACGTACCCAAAAGGCTTTGCTTGTTTTTAAGCGCTTGTTTCAGCATGTGCTGCACCTCCGAAAAAGTTATACAAATGCAGGTTCACTTGTGCGCTTTGCTCAAGCATTGCGAAATGCCCCGCGTCTTCAACCAGCACCAATTCGCTATTTGCGGCCAGGTTATGCATTCTTTGCTGTTCTGAAGGCGGACAAAGCACATCGTTACAACCGCCAATTATCAGCATTGGATGTGCGCAATTAGCTAACAGTTCGCTAGCGTCCGGGCGTGTTGCAAGAATTTCGAGCTGGGCTTTATAGCGCTCAATCCCCGTATCCTGCGCCATCTGAGCAATTAGTTCCATTAGTTCTTCATTGGGTTTATGTAGGTATACATTGCTAAACTGATCGTGAATAAGCGTGTCTAGACCATGCGAAACGGCATAGTTTAGATGCTCGCTTCTGGCTAATCGCCCTTGGGGTTTGTCTGCATGTGCATTGCTGTCTAGCAATGCTATTTTTTCAATTCGCTCGGGAGCGCGCGCTAAAAGTTCAAACGCCACCATACCGCCCATTGAAAAGGCGCAAATGCTGAATGGCTCGCCTTCATCAAAAAGATGTAACGCGTGACTGGCAACATCGCTCAGGTTGTCATGCTGGTCATACTCTAAGGTAATGCACTGATGACCAGCATTGGTTAAGGTCGTTATTTGGTTGGTAAAAACATTTCCGGTACAAAGGGTTCCGGGTATAAATAATAGTTTACTCATTATCTCTTGGCGCAGCGGCCACTGAGTTTCCTTCAATGAGCTTGCCCGGCCAGTAACGTGTCTCTGGCGGTATATCTGGGCTCTCAATTAAGTTAACCAGGGTTTCTACTGCTGCTTTTGTCATAAAATAGGTTGGCTGACTTACGGTAGTCAGCTGGTAGCTGTGCCACGATGAAGCACTGATACCATCAAACCCAACAACTGAAATATCTTCAGGTACCCGCAAATTCAGGTTTTCCCGTATTTCGTCAATGGCACCAATTGCCATTGTGTCGTTGGCACAAATAATTGCAGTAGGAAGCGCATTTTTCTCGGCATAAGCACTTAAGCACTCTCTCGCCGAGTCATAGCTGTAGTCGCCATAAACCACGTTGGTGTCGGTAAACCCATGAGATAATAAGGCATTCCTTGCTCCACTTAACCTTGCGCGGGCCACATCAGAATCTTTTGGGCCAGCCATAATTAAGAAGTGCTGGTGATGATGGTTAACTAGAATATCCACCAACATGCGAAGGCCTTGGTCATGGTTACAACATACCGAGCTTACACTGTGATCAGGAAGCTCACGGTTATACAACACCACTGGAATATTGTGTTTAGCAAACTGCGTGACACTGTCGGGTTCGAAGTGCGCTGTAAGCGCAACTACGCCGTCGACCTGGTACGCTAATATTTGCTCAATAACCGTTTCTAGCTGCTCTGCGTCATCAAGTGTGAATAACAGCACCCGCTTGTTTTTCTCAGCGATGTGTTTATTTAGCTGTGCCAATACTTCAGGGAAGTTCACATTAGCTCGCGATGAAATAATTACCGCAATCATGCCCGTGCTTTGGTTTATCAACATGCGTGCAATGGCGTTAGGTTTGTAGCCTAACTCCTCTGCGGCTTTTAGCACTTTTTCACGGGTTTTCTTAGATACGCTAACGCCCGGGCGATATACCCGCGACACTGCCGACTGAGAGACTCCTGCTGCATGGGCAACGTCATATGACGTCACCCTATTTTTTTTATTCAATTATTTTTTTCCGTAACGACGTAATCGAATGTCAGCCTGTTCTTTGTGACCTGCAAAACCTTCAATTGCACATAAACGTGAACAATACTCGCCAACCATCACTGAGGCTTCTTCCGTAACACGCTGGTATGTACAGGTTTTTAAGAATTTACCAACCCATAGACCTCCAGTATAACGACCTGCGCCCTTCGTGGGTAGAGTGTGGTTTGTACCAATACATTTGTCGCCGTAAGACACATTGGTTTCAGGGCCTAAAAACAGTGCACCGAAGTTACGCATGTTCTTTTGAAAGTACGGCACGTCTTTCGTCATAATTTGAACGTGCTCAAATGCTAGGTCGTTAGCGACCTCTAACATTTCATCATAGGTGTCGCATACAATGACTTCACCGTAATCTCGCCATGCGACAGAGGCCACATCTGCAGTAGGTAAAATAGTTAACTGGCGCTCTACTTCGGCCATAGTATCTTTACCCAGTTGCTCGCTGTTGGTAAGCAACACGGCCGGAGAATTAAGCCCATGCTCAGCCTGCCCTAGCAAATCCGCCGCACATAATTCGCCATCAACACTGTCGTCAGCAATAACTAACGTTTCTGTTGGACCCGCAAAAAGATCAATACCGATGCGCCCGAACAATTGGCGTTTTGCTTCGGCCACAAAGGCATTGCCCGGCCCAACAATCATACTTACCGGTTCAATAGTATCAGTGCCCACAGCCATAGCGGCAATCGCCTGTACACCACCAAAGGTATATATTTCATCAGCACCGGCTAAGTCCATGGCTACAATTACCGCTGGTGCGGGTTTACCCTGAAACGGAGGAGTAGCAGCAATAACCCGTTTCACACCAGCCACCTTTGCCGTAACAATGCTCATGTGTGCTGAAGCCACCAGCGGATACTTACCACCGGGTACATAACAACCCACACTATCTACCGGAATATTTTTGTGGCCAAGCACTACACCGGGCAGCGTTTCAACTTCAACGTCTTTCATTGACTCACGCTGAATGGTCGCAAAGTTTCGAACTTGTTCCTGCGCCCATTTGATATCGCTAATCTCTTGTTCGGTTAACTGCTCATAACATGCGTCAATTTCTTCACGACCCAACCTAAAAGACTCCGGAGTCCATTTGTCAAACTGACCAGAGTATTGCGAAACAGCTTCGTCTCCGCGTTTTTCAATATCGCTAATTATATTTTCAACTATCTCTTTAACTTTCTGATTATCAATTGCTTTTTCTTCAGCCTGCTTGCCTTGCTTCAAGTACTTGATCACGGTCTATTCCTCTACAAAGGTGAATTAGATGTTACATTAATCGAACAAATATTTATCTTGATCTTCACCAAAAATTACATAAGAATGACTTCGAATGCAATTATTATTTTGAGGTGACATGTGGCTTTCTCTCAAGACCTATTAAAAGACAAGACAATTTTGGTTACAGGTGCGGGTAAAGGAATTGGTAAAGCGTGTGCTTTATTGGCTGACGCATGTGGTGCAAATGTTATTGCTGTGGCGCGTACCGAGAGTGACCTTGTGGCGCTTAAGAATGAGAGTTCAGAAAGGCTAAGCTTTTGGGTGGGAGATGTTCAAGATAAGGCGCTTTATGAAAAGATCCAAGCACTTCCCCTCCTCCATGGGTTAATCAATAACGCCGGAACGAACCGCGTTGCGCCAATGCAAAAACAGAGCGATGAGAATATTGACGATATTTTGAGTTTGAATATTCGCTCTGCATACAAAGTTGCGCAGGCTGCCATTACGCCAATGCTTAAAAGTCAGGCTCCATCCATTGTTCACATGTCATCACAAATGGGCTTTGTGGGCTCTCCTGGCCGCACGCTTTATTGCTTAAGCAAACACGCAATTGAAGGCTTAACGAAAGCCATGGCTGTGGAACTGGCGCCGAATAATATTCGCGTCAATAGCGTAGCGCCAACATTTATTAAAACACCAATGACTGAGCCGATGCTTCAAGAACCAGCGTTTGCTGAAATGGTGATGAACAACATTCCCTTACAACGCTTAGGCAGCGTCGAAGACGTTGCTAACGCGTGCATATTTCTACTTAGTGAATTGTCTATGACCACCACGGGTAGTTGTCTTAAAGTCGATGGCGGTTGGACCGCCCATTAAATACGAGGTATCACTGTGTCAGTATTATCCGAGCGTTTAGTCCGCTATGAAGAATTAATCCCATGCCGCAACGCGTTTATCGATACGCGCTCGCCAGGCAGTGATCAAAAAGAGAACTTCACCATAATTGGTCCAGGTGTCGCCGAAAACCCTGACCAGCACGTTCACATTGCTATTCCGCACGGCTTTAACATTGGCGGAGCTCGTCAGCCTCCCGGCTGCCTTAACTCGCAGCATAGCCACCTAACCGAAGAAGTATTTGTTGTGTCTCAAGGTAGCTGGCACTTTACTACTGGCGTTGAAGGCAACGATGCCGTAGTGCGTATGGAAGAAGGCGATATTATTTCTATTCCTATGGATTTGTTTCGCGGTTTTGAAAATGTAGGCGACGGCACGGGATACCTTTACGCAGTATTGGGACAAGACGATCCAGGTCGTGTACTTTGGGCTCCTCAAGTTTTTGATATGGCCAGCGACTACGGGCTTGTCTTGCTCGAAAACGGTGGTTTAGTTGATACTACTCTGGGACAAAAAATTCCTGAAGGCGTTGCGCCTATGCCAAAAACATCGGCAGAACAAATAGCGCAACACCGCGTAATTGATGATGAAGCGTTAGAGCAGTGCGTGGTGCGTTTAGCTGATTTCCCGTTTAGCAACAACACGGCATTAACCCAAGGAACCGACGTTTTAGAAGCACCGCTTATCGGCCCTGCAAGTGCCGATGAAAAACTTGGTGAAACAAAGCTAAACTGGTCTCATGGATTCTGCGTTCGCGCCCTTAAATTCAAGCCGGGTGCTTTTATTACTACGCATAAACGCTTCGAGGAAGAAGTAGTATATGTGCAAGAAGGCAGCATAAAAATGCTTGTTGACGGCGAAGCGCTCATTCTTAATAAAGGCGATACATTTACCACACCTATTGGCGCAGCTCGCAGTTTTGCGCAGCAAGGTGATGAGGTAGCATTAATTTATGTGACCCGACGTGGTGACACAGCCAAAGCCCCAGAATTTATTGATTAGAGGCCATTGCGATGTCTACTTTTTCAAATATAGCACTGAAAAAAGCGTTTCTTCCTTTTCGAGAAGCACAGTACGACTTTGACCTCGAAAAGCTAAAAACGCTGGGCGATACCCTTTTTTCACAGGATGCCGCCATTAAGTTTTGTGTGCCTTTTGATGACATGACAGGCCACCGCGAAATGCTAGATAAGGTGTATGCGCCACTGCTGGAGTCTGTCCCCGATCTTGAGCGCCGCGATACCATAATTATGGTTGGCGAGGACGACAAACAATTGCGCTGGTTAGGTTGCTGTGGTTACTACACTGGGCGTCTTGAAAAGCCTTGGTTAGACATCCCTGCGACTGGCGATCAAATTCATATGCGCTTTCATGAATTTTATCGTTTTGAAGGCGACACCATAGAAGAAGTTCAAGCCATTTGGGACTTGCCTGAAGTCATGATGCAGGCAAAGTGCTGGCCGTTTAGTCCAAGCTTAGGTACCGAGTGGCATGTGCCGGGGCCAACAACCCAAGACGGAATACACTTGTTTGAAGAAGACAAGTCGCTTACCGCACAGAGCCATCAGCTTGTGCTTGATATGCTAAATAGTTTAGGAAAATTCGCCGAAGGCGGTGTTGCTGCCATGAACCTAGACAAATACTGGCATCCTAAATCAAACTGGTATGGCCCATCTGGTATTGGTACCGGACGCGGTATTCAAGGCTTTCGCAATACCCATCAGGAAGCGTTTTTAAACGGGATGCCTAACCGCGTGGGCGACCCCGCAAACGGCCATTTGTTCTCCGAAAACAATTATGTGGGGTTCACTGGCTGGCCTGGCATGAGCATGACCATTTCAGGCGATGGTTGGCTTGGTATCGTGCCAAACGATAAGTCTATCACCATGCGCAGCTTAGATTTTTGGCGCAATGAGAACGGCATGATACGCGAGAACTGGGTGCTAATAGACTTACTTCACGTTTACCGTCAACTTGGTGTTGATGTATTCGCCCGAGTTAAACAGTTGACCCGTAACAAGTATCGATAACTCCCGTTAAAGATGCTTTTTGCCCCGTATTACTACTACGTAATACGGGGCTTTTTTATGGTTACCTCAATCCTATAAACTCTCTAAATCAAACGCGCCTTGCTTTGAGAGCTTTTCGTTTAATGGCTTCACTTCTTCACCAAATAAGGTTTCTAGCTGTACTTTATACTGCTGCCACTTTGCGTCTAAGTCTTCCAACCGTTTTAGTGCACCAGCTTGTGCAGGCGCGCCCGTTCTGTCGAAGTTATCCATCAAGAAACGTACTTGTCTGTCGAGCATATTCGGCCAGTTAATGTCATCTTCAAAAGTTTGATGTTTGGGCTGAATAACCAACGCTTCCCAGTCGTCGATTGCACTAACAATGCGCTCGATTGAAGCCGACACATCGCTTGCCAGCATTACGTTATCTTCAGACACACCGTCTAATTGTGCTCGCACATCACGGGCTTTTTGCAGGTGAGCAAACAAATCATTCAGTAAGGTTTCTGTAGCCTGAATGCTCTTTTCAACCACTTGTAGCTGCGCTTTATCTGCTTCTTCTCTTGGGTCTGGAAGTACTTTAAACACGCGGGTTTGTGCCTGTTCACCTACGGTAATTTTCGCTTTGTAGTCTCCAGGCATAACACGGGCGCCGTTCCAACCGCCAAACAGTTTTACATTCTCGATGCAGTTCAACGGCTCACGTCGAAGATCCCATACAAATTCGTTGTAACCCGCTTTTGTTGCAGGGTGTTTAAATTTAACAGGGCTGCGAACGTCTTCGTTACCCTTCGCGCACTTCTCAAATGCACTGGGTGCAGACGACAGTGTGCGAACCAGCTCGTTATCGGCATTAAATATATCAATGCGTAGCGTTTGCTCTTCTTCTAATGCGTCTTTCAGGTAATAACGGAAGGTAGCGCCACGTGGTGGGTTTTTCGCTTGAGGCTGGTCAGTCATGCCACCGCCAGATAGCAAGCGAATGCCATCTACGGGTTCAAACTGAAACAGCACTTCGCCATCTAGCGACTTGTGCACTTCACGTAGCGGACCCATGTCGTCTAATATCCAAAAGCCTCGCCCTTGGGTTGCAATGACCAGATCATCACCTTTAACCTGCATATCGGTAATCGCCACAGGCGGCAGGTTTAAGTCTAATTCTTGCCAGTGTTTACCGTCGTCGAAACTAATAAACATACCGCTTTCTGTACCCGCGAACAGCATACCTTCGCGCTCTGTATCTTCACGCACTACACGAACAAAGGCGTCCTCTGGTAGGCCTTCGTCAATACGGTTCCAGCGCTTGCCGTAGTTGTCGGTTTTGTAAATGTAAGGCCTGTAGTCATTTAATTTATAGCCTGCTACCGCAACGTAAGCTTTGCCTTGTGCATGAGGGCTAAGTTCTATGGCATTGACCTGCGCTTCTTTTTTATGAGGCGTAACATCTTTCCAGTTTTTGCCCTCATCACGGGTTATATGCAGCTTACCGTCATCGGCTCCAACCCAAAGCTCGCCTTTGTTAACTGCCGATTCGGCAATATAGAAAACCGTGTTGTAGTATTCAGCCCCAGCTTGCTCATTGGTAATGGGTCCACCGTTCAAGCCTTGCTTTTCAGGCTCGTTACGGGTTAAGTCTGGGCTGATTTCTTGCCAATTCACACCGCGATCTGTGGTTTTTAAGATCATCTGCGTGCCATAGTACACGGTGTCAGGATCATGCTTTGACACTATCACTGGAGCATTCCAGTTGGTACGGTACTTTTGATCCCGTGCGTTTCTGCCAAACACATATTCAGGGTATGGCATTATGGGGCGCGTAAGCCCGGTGTCGCGGTTATACTCTGTTAGCGTGCCATTGATGGTAGTGGCGTAAATAAGGGTTGGTTCGTCTGGGTTAAACGCAATATGCGCACTCTCGCCGCCGCCAACAGAAAACTGATCCTCTATTCCCATACCGTCGCCCCAAGTTTCAGACGGGGTTGCCATGGTTGTGTTATCTTGCTGTCCGCCATAAACATAGTAAGGGTTTAAGTTGTCGGTAATTACACGATAAAACTGCGCCGTTGGCTGGTTGTAAATGCTTGACCATGATTTACCACCGTCGAAGGTAACGGTTGCGCCACCGTCATTAGCGTTGATCATGTTTAAGCTGTTTTCCGGGTTTATCCACATATCGTGGGTATCTCCGTGGGGCAGAGATTTAATTTCGAAGGTTTTGCCGCCATCAATGGATTTATGCAGTTGCACATTCATCACATACAGGGTATTTTCGTCGTTAGGGTCAACCTTAATATGATTGTAGTACCACGCACGGGCTTTAAGAATATTGTCGCCGTTCATTAACGACCACGACTTGCCTGCATTGTCACTGCGATATAGACCGCCTTCTTCAGCCTCGATAATGGCGTAGAGGCGCTTTGGATTAGACGCGGCAATATCAACACCCACTTTACCGATAAGCTTAGGTAACCCTTTTTCTAGCTTGTCCCAGCTTTCGCCGCCGTCTGTTGACTTATAAAGGCCACCGCCCTCACCGCCCGATTTAATAAACCAAGGTGTTCTGCCGTGATGCCACATGCTGGCATAGAGAATTCTCGGGTTAGTAGGGTCGATAGCTAAGTCGGCAGCGCCCGTATCTGCGTTCACTTTTAACACATGCTGCCATGTTTCACCGCCGTCTGTCGTTTTGAATATACCGCGCTCTTCATTCGGCCCCCAGATATTGCCCTGCACTGCAGCCCAAGCTATATCAGGGTTAGTGGGATGTATGCGAATTTTAGGGATTTGACCCCGTTTATCTAAGCCTACCAGCTTCCAGGTTTCACCGCCGTCTGTAGATTTATAAACACCTTTTCCGTGGCTAGTAGTTACACCTCGAATAGGGCCTTCACCCGTACCTACATAAATAACGTTAGGGTCTGAAGGCGCAACGGCGATAGAACCTATGCTGCCTACCTTAAATGTTTTATCGGATATGGCTTTCCAGGATAAACCCGCGTTTTCGGTTTTCCAAACACCGCCACCTGCGGTGCCCATAAAATAAAGGTTGGTGTTACCTTCAACCCCAGTAACCGCCACCGAGCGCCCACCGCGATAAGGCCCAATAAAGCGATACTCCATTCTATCGAAAAGCTCAGGATTAACCGTATCTTCAAGTGCGAATGCAGAATACGAGAAACTAGAAAGTGCGCTCATGCAAATGGCTAGCGCAGCCACTATTTTCCCAGAAACTAGTCTCTGTGAAACCATAGAAAGTGCCTTGTCGTGTTTTTATTTTTAATAAGAAGAACTTCTTATACTGCTTTGTTAGAAGCGTGATGGCAAAAGTTTTTGTGGGTTATCTTTCTATGTTCATTAGAAGTAACCAAGACGACATCTCTCTACTCTTCTGGTAAATCAGAAGTAGGAAATCGTCTTATAGTGCAGCACCTTTAACTCAGCTATAGATAGGAACAGACATATAAAAGCAACCAATGAGAAGTTTCAACATGGATTATTACGTTTATATACTGTTTGATACCAAGACCAACGACGTTTTTTATGTAGGAAAAGGTAAGGGTTTTAGGATCGACCATCATGAAAATGACGCCATAGAAAGTGAAAAAACAGCCAAAATAAAAGCACTACAGGAGGCGGAACGTTTCGGCAAACGTGTTGTAGGGCGATACAATACAGAAAATGAAGCTCACGCTGTTGAAGCGATACTTATAAAGTGGGTTTACGGCTTCGATAACCTTACTAACAAAGTTCACGGTCGCTACTCTTCGCTTATACGAAGCGCGGGAGATTACGGAAAAATTCCTGGCATTGACGTAGAAAAAACACCAAGCCTCAACGATGGCTCTTTCACTAAAGCGCAGCAAGAGAAGTTTGTTAAAAACAACATTGAAGCTAAGCTACAGTCGATAAAAGAAAACATTGAGCCACTGTTGGAAGGCACAGAGTTCACCATGAGTGAAATCATTGGTAAATCTCCTGCTGACACCGGTTTATGGATAAGTAATCCGTCGATGGACGTATCTATAAGGTTGAAGCTACCACTGGCAGGAAGAACGATCAGCCCAGAGTTTGTAAGTACAAATACAGATAAAGAATCGAAAGCGCGCTTCGCGCAAGCGATGGCTCCACTAAAAATAAACAATGGCAGCGTAGGCAGCTATATTGGATTACAGAATTATCTTGAGCGGGCGGGGATTGATAAAGATATCGAAGTTCGCCCAAAAGCGGATGATATTGATGAAATTTTCGATGTTGTAATCTTTATGATTGAGCAGCTTCAAGCGAAACATAGTTAGTCGATTTAATGGGCAGGTCCATAAGGGTCCCTAGTATGGACCTGTACTCTTCTGGGCTTAGTTTGTACTAGCTAAGTCTGAATCAACACACGTTCAACTAGCCTTAAATACATCTGACACGATGGGTAGTACATAGCGTTAATATTTCTTATACACGCTAGCTGTCCTGACCATTCAGGCTAATACATCCGGCTTCCTTGCCGTGGGGATGCGCTCTGCGATGCAGATGTAAGTCTGTTAGGCACCTTGTTGATAGCTCTGCCAGGCTTGCATTGAACCAATAAAAACATCCACGTTTTCAAACCCCTGTGCCAGCAGATAACTGGCTGCTACGGTGGCGCGCTTACCGCTGCCACAGGCCAGTGTATAATGGCGGGATTTATCCAGTTGCTGGCACATTTCCGGCAGATAGCCTAAGTAGATATGCTTTGCCTGGTCAAATTCGTTGCTTTCAACCTCTTCCTGTTTGCGAACATCCAGCAGTTGCCAGTTAGCAAGTGGTGCTCTAATGCGCTCATCAACCTTATCTGCAGTAACGGCGTTCACATGCTGACGTTGGTAAGCCTCAATGGTATCTGGCTTTGGTACCATGGTCAGATAACCACTAATCTGCTGGTAGCCCATCCGCCAAAGCTGTTCGGCGCTTTCGGTTGCCTGTTGATGGGAATCTGCCACCAGTGCAATAGGTGTGGAGTAGTCCAGAAACCAACCACCATAAGCGCTGAGTAAGCCGCCCGGCAAATTGAGACTGCCGGGATAGTGACAGTCTCGAAACTGGGCATGACTTCTTACATCAATGAGCACGCCGGGACGTTCTGCGCGTTTCTGCCAGGCTGACTGAGCATCCTGTGCCAGCTTCTGGCACGCCACTGCCGGTAAAGGCGTATCCATCCCGGTAACGTTAGACTGCTCCATTTTGCTAAAGTAGGGAGCAATATAATGATTCTCTTTTAACTTACGCTCTATAAAGGCTTTTTTAGAGGTACATTGATAGCCCGGGTTTTGCCGTTTCTCAATGCCTATGGTGGTAAACTCACGTTCTGCCATGCCTGAGCCACACACCGACCCTGCGCCATGAGCCGGGTACACAATAATGTCATCACCCAGGTTGGCTAGCGTTTGCAGGCTGTCATAAAGCTGGCCAGCCATTTTTTCCATTTCCTCGGGGTAGAAGTCTGTGCGACCGACTTCACTGACAAATAAGGTATCGCCGGTAAATACGCCGATAGGCTGACCGTCCTGTTCGTTGTCGATAGCCAACACACAAATACTGTCTTTAGTATGGCCGGGCGTTGCAATAACTTCGAGTGTCCATTTGCCAATCTCAAATTTATCGCCATTACCGGCCTTGCGGGCATATTCGATAGGCTCGTCAGCGTATTTACCATGGTAAATATTAGCACCGGTCTGGTTGGCCAGCGCTACCGCGCCAGAGATAAAGTCTTCATTGCGGTGGGTTTCGATGATGGTGGTGATCCGGCATTCATGCTTTCCGGCAAGGGTGAGGTAATGATGCGTATCTAACTGAGGATCAATCACACAGGCTTCACCATCGCTGCCAATCAGGTAGGAAAGGTGCGCAATGCCCGGTGTTTTAACAGATTCTACAAACATAGGTTAGCTCCACTTTGGGGTTGTGCCGCGCACAACGTGAATGTATTCACTTCACTCTAAGCTTTCAAATGTCATGCCGAATAAAAAGTTCTTCTAAAACAAATAATTACATTTTCTACCCACAAGACTTCCCAGCAAATGAAGAAATATTCACTTAATCCTATATAAAATTTACATGCTATTGCGGGATAAGCGTGCCCGTTGCAGACGCTGTTTGAGGTATTGCAGTCTAGAAAGTAAAATCAGCAAGGCGATTGCCCAGTAAATTAACGGCTCCTGCAAGCCGGTTTTTCGAGACCAGCTAAAGTGTAACAGGGCCAGTAAAACAACCAGGTAAATGTTGTTATGCAGGGATTGCCAGCGTTTGCCAAGACGCTGCCTGACTTTATCAGGAGAGGCCTGAAGCGGACAAGCGCACGGGCTATACCCAATGTCCGCTTAACTTATAGCTGCCTGTTAGATAGAATATAAACCTATTCACCGAAACTGTCAGATCAGATATGACCTACTACTGCTAAGTCTTAAAAATAGTCCCTTAACACGCACTCACTATTAGAAAGTCTAGCGACAATTCGGTCACCAAAGCCGGGTAGGAACTCTATGGTAATAGAGACGCCTTCTCCTCGACTTTCCATAGGGAAGCCACTTAACCACGTTAGGTAGGTTTCTACTTCGCTATCTGTTAGCACCATCGACTTATTCAATTCCTCTTTGGTAGATTGAAGTGTATCTTCGTCAATATCACTGCTGCTTTCTCTTTTGTGTTCTGACGCTAAAGCGTCATTTGAATTCGTTTGTGGCTGGGTTTTCATGGTACTTCCTTAAAGTCGTTACTAACAGACCGAGTATCTCTTAGTTATCAATATGCAGAGTAAACAAAGAACAGGCTTGTCTGAATAAGCCGTTGTCTTAGCCACTAAACGATTTCGTTGTTCATCTGTTGCCCCAGCCATTACAATAAACCCATTCTGTTGTTACAGCGCTAGTAGTAATGGCTCACGCTGTGTAATTCGACACCTAATTACTAAAGAGACTTTTTATGAGACTTCTACTTACTGTTGCCTTTACGATAATGCTTGCAGGCTGCGCTACTTTTTCACAACTGGCGGTTTACACGGTTTCTAACGCCGAATTAGAGCAAGTACTTGATAGCCAAGTGAGTAAGCTACAAAAGAAAACCTCACTTGCTGGTATCCCGCTTTATTTAGATGTGGAAGATATGACAGCAACCATAGGCCCTGATGGCAGAGACGTGGTGCAGCTAGGCGCTATCGCCACGGCCCGTGTTAGCGCATTTGGGTTGAACTATCCCGCCAAGGTGAGCCTTTCATTAGAAGGCACGCCTTACTATGATAGCGAAGAAAAAGCGATATTTGTGCGCTCATTATCACTCCTTGATAGCACCATTGATGCAGGCGGCTTTAAGGGTAACTTGGCACCGGTAAGCGGCGAATTTATGCAGCTAATCAATGGCTATTTAGCATCGAACCCGGTTTATCGCTTAGACCCTACAAACAAAGCGGTAAGCATGCTTTCAACCGTGCCTTTACAGTTAACCGTTGAGCAAGGGCAGCTTGCACTTCGACCTAAACAATAATTATTGAGTAGCCGTATGAAATGTCGAGGTTGCTAAAAAGTAGAAAAGTAACCTGAGCCTCGACGCTCGTTATCAGATTTTCCCATTCAGTGAAATAGGCAAGCATAGTGACAGAACGAATCAAAACGCTAGATGAATTCGCAAAGCATGTAGATTACTCTTTGCTCAATACGCTCTCACCAGACCCTCAGTCAACGAGCGACGGCGATGATCACGATCCACGCCAAGTGTTCTCTGGCCACTATGTGCCGGTTACTCCGACCCCATTAACAGCACCCAAATATATTGCGCACAGCAAAATCTTATTTGACGAATTAGGTCTAGACGACAGCTTGGCAACTTCTAAAGCCTTCACCCAGCTGTTTGCAGGGGACATGTCTGAAGTACCAGCCTCAATGAAACCCTACGGCTGGGCGACCGGCTACGCGCTTTCTATATATGGTACGGAATATACACAACAGTGCCCGTTTAGAACGGGTAATGGCTACGGTGATGGCCGCGCAATATCTATCGTTGAAGGGGTGTTTAACGGTAAGCGTTGGGAAATGCAGTTAAAAGGCGCGGGGCGCACGCCTTATTGTCGCGATGCAGATGGTCGAGCGGTATTGCGCTCTAGCGTGCGCGAATTTTTAGTGCAAGAGCACATGCATGCGCTTGGCATCCCAACATCACGCTCACTTAGCTTGTTTATGTCTGAATCTGACACCGTAGACAGGCCGTGGTATCGCGAAGGGTCTCATTCCTATGAACCTGAAGTGATGGTAGAAAATATAACTGCTATTTCTACCCGCGTGGCGCCCTCCTTTTTGCGCGTAGGCCAAATAGAGCTTTTTGCTAGGCGAGCTCGCTGTAACGAACACAGCGAAGCGTTAAACGAACTAGAAGCCATTGTTAAGCACCTTATTGAGCGAGAGTACTCAAGTGAAATTGACATAACCACGCCGTTTGAAGAGCAAGTAGTAACGCTGGCTGCACTATTTCGAGACCGGCTAACGCGTCTAGTTTCTGGTTGGGTTCGCGTCGGTTATTGCCAGGGCAATTTTAATAGCGATAACTGCGCCGCAGGAGGCTTTACGCTGGATTATGGGCCATTCGGCTTTTGTGAATTTTTTGAAGCAGACTACCAACCTTGGACAGGCGGTGGTCGTCACTTCTCGTTTTTAAATCAGCCCATTGCTGCGCAAAAGAACTTTGATATGTTCTGTCGCTCACTGATGCCGCTACTTGAAGGCAACATTGAACAGCTCTCTAAGCTTAACGAGATCAACGACGGTTTTTCTGGCGTGATGGAACGCGCCATGGAGAGTATGTGGGCAACAAAGCTTGGCATTGCCAGCTACAACCACGACTTGCTGATTAAGCTGCTGCAATTAATGCTGCGCACAGGCGTGGACTACAATCTGTTTTTCCGAGAGCTATCGTCAATGCCTGAAGATATGGCGAGCTTGACGAAAAGCTTTTACTACCCGCCTAAAGCAGAGGTCATGACAGAATGGGAAGCATGGCTACAAACGTGGCGTGAGCGCATTGAAAAGGACGCCGAAACACAAGGTGATGTTACAAACGCTATTGCTGCTACCGCAGAGAATATGCGCAAAGCGAACCCTAAATTCACATGGCGCGAATGGTTAATTGTGCCTGCCTATAAAGCCGCAGAGAAAGGTGACTTTACGCCAATTCACGAACTTCAGAAGATACTTACTGCGCCTTATGATGAGCAATCAAAAGAGGTAGAGAATAAGTACTACCAGCTGCGCCCACTTGAATTTTTCAGTGCTGGCGGAGTCGCGCACTACAGCTGCTCTTCGTAATAGCACTTTGATAAACGTAAAAGGCTTGATAGCGTGAACTCAGTATTCACGCATCGCCTTTACAAATAATGAAAACGCAGGGGAATATTCAGCTCGATTGGGGTAATACAAATAGTAGCCGGGAAATTCATCACACCAATCATCGAGTACACGCTGAAGGTATCCAGCTTCTATATCTTGCTTAACCATATCTTCAGGTAGATAAGCGATACCAAACCCTTTCAATGCTGCGTCCCGAATAAAGAATGACTTGTTGACCGTTAACTGGCCCTCTACGCGTACGTTGACCTCCCTGCCTTCTTTTTCAAAATCCCAAACCAATAACCTTCCATAGGTCGGCAACCTTAAATTTATACATTTATGCGCGGACAAATCTTTTGGGCTTTGCGGAATACCGTGCTTTTCAAAATATTCTGGTGACGCAACAACCGACATTCTTAAAGGAGGAGAAATACTGACGGCAATCATATCTTTAGCCAAGCTTTCCCCTAAACGTACGCCAGCATCGAACTTGTCGGCAACGATATCTGTAAGTGAGTAGTCGACCGACATTTCAATATTTATGTCTGGGTATGCCTCCATGAATTTCACAATTTTGGGCCACAACACATTGCGAGCCGCATGTTCAGCAGAGGAAATTCGTATGGTGCCAGACGGGCTGTCTTTTAGCGCATTTAGCGAGTCGAGTTCGTTTTCAATGTCCTGCAGCCTTGGAGAAACAGACGTGTAGAGCTTACGACCAATTTCTGTCAGCGACACACTTCGCGTTGTGCGGGTAAGTAAACGTAAGCCTAACCGCTCTTCCATCCCTTTTATCGTATGACTTAAGGCCGACTGGGAAACGGAAAGCCGTGCTGCAGCTCGAGTAAAACTCTCTTCCTCTGCTACAGCCACGAAGGCAATCAGGTCATTCAAACGTGTTTTCATATGCAGTACGCCACTTCATGCGCTCCTTTAACCCACAACATTAACTTTATCTTTATTAGACACACCATCGGGAGGGTTAGTAACGACGCGATCCGTTTCATTTAGCCCTTGTGCTATTTCCACAGTTCTCCCCAAATCTCGGGACAGTGAAATAGGCTTTATGATTATCTCATTCTCTTCATTGACTGTAGCGACCGAAAGCCCTTGTGCATTAAAGATCAGTGCACTTGCAGGTATGGTAATAACAGGTGCAGGGCTCTCTAACGTTACTCTGATTTTCGCATAGCCTCCGGGCATCAATAAGCCCTCTTGATTACTTGCACTAAACTCTACGCGCGATGTGCCGCTAAGCGGGTTAACCGTTGAAGTGCGGCGCACAGCCTCTGCTACGAAAACTCTATCAGCATATTCCGGAACAGTAAGGTTTGCAGACGACCCCAACTCAACTACAGCGGCATATTTTTGTGGGATCTCCGCAAAGACTCTTAGCTTATCCGCTGAAACTATTCTGAATAAAGGCGGCATATCGCTTGAGCCAGCGTTAACTAAATCACCCACGTCCAAATTTCTCGCCACGATAGTGCCAGAAAAAGGAGCAATGACACGAGCAAGCTGCTTTTGCACCTTCCACTGCTGCAAACTTGCCTGTGCAGCTTTTACTGCCGATTGCGCAGCCAAATGCTCACTTCGCTTTTGCTCTACGTCTTGCTGGCTGACTACCTGTGTTTCAGCTAACCCTAACCACCGGTTTAACGTGCTTTGTGCCAGTGAAGCTTCAACCTTGCGGCGTTCTAACTCAGCTTTTGCCTGATACATTTGCTGGTCGATATCCGGCGTCTCCAGTTCAGCAAGCACAGCCCCTTTTTCAACACGACTGCCTATATCAAAGTACCAATTGCTAACATACCCATCAACTCTGGCGAATATCGCTGTCGCTTGTTGAGCTTCCAATCTTGCAGGCAGTTCAATGACTTTACTTGCTTGCTCAACCGCAGGCGTTACTACTGCGACAGTAGGTATTTGCCGCTGCTCTGTCCATGCTTTGACTTCTTCACTATGAGCTTGCCGGTATAGTGCCCCTTCTACCACGATGGCTACTACCAAAAGGGTAATTCCTACAGCGAAAATTTTCACCTTTTTGGTGTTATTGATGATTGCGTTAGACATTAGCGTCTCCTATCAAAGGGTGAACATAGTTTTTGTGGAGCAAACTAAACAAAACGGGAACAAAGAAAAGCGTGGCCAAGGTCGCTATTAATAGGCCACCTATTACGGCTCTACCCAATGGGGCGTTTTGCTCTCCGCCTTCCCCTAAGCCTATAGCCATAGGCAACATGCCTATTATCATTGCCGAGGCTGTCATCAAAACGGGGCGCAATCGGGCGAAACCAGCAGCGATGGCAGCTTCACGAGCGCAGCCCAATTCACGGATTTTTTCACGAGCAAAACTGATAACTAGCACACTATTGGCGGTTGCCACGCCCATACACATGATTGCGCCAGTAAGTGCGGGTACACTGAACGTGGTTTTAGTGGCAAAAAGCATCCATAAAATTCCAGCTATCGCAAAAGGCAAAGCACAAATAATGACAAACGGATCTCGCCAAGACTGAAAATTGATAACAATGACAAAATAGATAAGACCAACCGCGCCTAACAGCCCCCATAGCAAACCGTTATACGCTTGGTTCATGGTGGCTACTTGCCCTTCAAGTTCAACGGTAGCCCCTTTCGGCTTACTTTCGGCCAAAGAATCAATCACTGAGCGAATATCCTCGCTAACTGCACCTAAGTCTCGCCCTTGCGTTGTTGCAAATATTTGAACCATAGGTCGAATGTTGTATTCCGACACAACACCGCTAATATTCGAGCGAGACAAACTTGCTACAGTACTCAACGTTATTGGAATGTCGCTGGCATTACTGGATGGCTGACTCAGCTGCAAGTTCTCTAGGGCGGATAAAGAGTCCAGTGCTCTCTGAGGTGTTTGCATAACAATGGGATAGCTCACTCCATTTTCAGGATTCAACCAAAACGTGGGCGCAACTTGCGCTGAACCCGACAAATTCACCACTAACGATTGACTAATATCACGCTGAGTTAGGCCGCCATAGGCCGCTTGGGTTCTATCTACCTCTATGTCTAACGACGGTGACTGTCGACTTTGCTGCACTCTTACGTCAGCAATTCCTGGTATCGCTCTTAACGCTTTAATTAGCGTGTTGGCGTAGTCGAAGTTGGCATCAAGGTCGTTCCCTCTAATCTGAATATCAATTGGCGATGGCGCACCAAAATTCAGGACCTGACTGACCATATCAGCGGGCAAGAACGAAAACGTCATATCGGGGAAGCGCTCAGGCAACACTTCGCGCAGGCGTTTAATATAAACGTCTGTAGGCGCGTGATCTTGTGCGAGTGAAATTTGTATGTCGCCGTCTTGCGAACCTATCATTCCATTGTTCGCATAAATGGTATTCATGCTTGAAATATACGTCCCCACGTTGTCCACCATAGCCGCCAGCTCACGTTCTGGAATGACTTCCCTTATCACCTTTTGTATGTCGCCGAAACGCGCAGCGGTCTCCTCAACACGCAAGCCAACAGGTGCTCTGGCATGAATGGATATTTGACCGCTATCAACGGTAGGGAAGAAATTTCGACCAATAAACGGCATTAAGGCAAATGACACAATGGCAAAGCTAAGAAAACCCGCTAGGAATAATTTTCGACTCGCAATGGCTTTCGTAAGCACTTGCGAATAGCTATGTTGAAACGATTTGAAACCTTGTTCAAAGCGCTTGTGCCCCTTACTTAACCATAACGCCATTCCAGTTGGCGTGCGCACAGAATGATTGTTGTTTTCTACCAGAAGGTATTTGGCGAGTGTTGGAATGAGCGTTCGAGAAAGAAGAAAAGAAAACAGCATGGACAACATTACAGCTTCAGCCATGGGAACGAAGAGGTACTTCGGAATTCCCTGTAGAAAATACATAGGTACAAATACAATACATATACACAAAAGCGAAACAAAAGCAGGAGTTGCTATTTGCTGCGCTCCATCAATGATGGCGCTAACAACATCTTTCCCTTCTTCCAAATGAGCATTGATGCTTTCAATCGTAACGGTAGCCTCATCAACCAAAATACCTACTGCAAGAGCCAGCCCCCCTAGCGTCATAATATTTAACGTATGACCAAGAGCAGACATGACTGTCAGTGCTCCGAGGATAGAGAGCGGGATTGATACCGTTACAATGAGGGTTGAGCGCCAACTACCTAGAAACAGCAATATCATCAACGAGGTTAACAGCGCAGCAATAATACCCTCGAGCAAAACCGCGTTAACCGCGTTTTTCACGAAGAGAGATTGATCGCCAATTTGTTTAACTTCTAGCGTGTCAGGCATGGAGGTTTTAACTTCCTCTAAACGACGCTTAATGCCCTCTATGACATCTAATGTTGAGGTATTTCCATTTTTAAAGATGCTCATCAGCACCGAGCGACCGCCGTCTACGTGCACAATATTCGTTTGCACAGCGCTGCCGTCATACACGTCAGCAACGTCGCGAATATAGATAATGGTGCCATCTACTACGCGTATCGGTAAGTCTCCAATCTCTTCAATGGTTTTAGGAGCGTTATTTATTTGAATGGTATATTCATACTCACCAATCTTTTGCGTGCCAGCAGGAATAATGACGTTCTGCTCTGCCAGCGCATTTGCCACATCTTGACCTGACAACCCCCTCGCCTGCAACGCGTCGGGGTCGAGGTCTATTTGAATTTGTCGTGACTTTCCACCAAACGGCCAAGGAATAGCCGTTCCCTGAACAGTGACAAGACGAGAGCGCAGCTGATTCATTGCTAAATCAGCTAGCTGTTGCTCGGTTAACCCCTTCCCTGACAATGCCAGCTGAAGCACTGGTACAGTAGACGCACTGTAATTCATAATAAGCGGAGGCTGTGTTCCTGAAGGCATTTGACGAACCATGGTCTGCGCCACGGCCGTCACTTGTGCATTTGCCATATTAATGTCGACAGTGGGATGAAAATAAACTTTCACCACACCAAAACCGTTGTATGACGTCGCCTCCAGATGCTCAATATTATTAACCGTGCTGGTCAACGCCCTTTGAAATGGCGTGGTTATGCGCCCCGCCATTTCATCCGGAGGCAAACCTCGATATTGCCAAGCGATGGCGATGATAGGAATGTCTACATTAGGAAAGATATCCTTGGGCGTTTTTGCTGCCGTTATAGCTCCTAAAATCACGATTAATAGCGCCAACACCACGAAGGTGTACGGCTTATTCAGTGCAACTCTAACCAATGCGAGCATGGTTTTTCCTTAACAAAAAGTGACTAAGACAATGTCGACATATCAATCACAAACCGATACTTAACGTCACCTTTCGCTAGGCGTTCAAACGCTTGATTAACCTCTGATGCCTTAATTAATTCAATGTCTGCAGTAATGTTGTGTTTATCGCAAAAGCCTAACATTTCTTGTGTTTCAGCAATTCCGCCAATGTTTGATCCGGAAAAGCTTCGGCGCCCCATAACGATATTAAAGGCACCTATTTCTAGCGGTTCTGGCGGTAACCCCACCAATACAACGCTGCCGTCAATGGCGAGTAAGTTCAAATACTCGTTCACGTCATGTTTGGCTGAAACCGTGTCAATGATAAGGTCTACTTTTGATGCGTATTCGGCCATTTTGACCTTGTCTGTCGAGACCACTGCGTCGTGTGCTCCCAATCGTTTTGCATCAGCTGCTTTATTTTGTGATGTAGTAAAAACAATAACTTCAGCGCCCATCGCTTTGGCCATTTTTATCGCCATATGCCCTAAACCACCAAGACCGACAACACCAACTTTCTTGCCCTTGCCTGCGTTTCAGTGTCGCAACGGTGAATACACCGTAATACCTGCGCATAGCAATGGCGCAGCTGCCGCGAGGTCAAGTGATTCAGGCATTTTTAGTGTGTAAGCCTCTTTACACACATAGCTTTTTGAGAATCCACCGAACGTTTGGCCGCCTGAATATTTATCTGCCGAGTTAAACGAAAACGTTACGCCTTGCTCGCAGAATTGTTCTAACTTGCCATCACACGATGCGCAGCTGCCACACGAATCTACAATACATCCCACCGCAGCGAGATCACCTACTTTGAATTTGGTCACATCACTGCCAATTGCTGTGACTTTGCCTACGATTTCATGACCCGGTACCATTGGATATTGAGACATACCGAAGTCGTTTTGCATCTGATGGAGATCAGAGTGGCAAATCCCGCAATAGAGAACGTCAAACTGCACGTCGTCTGGCATAAGTTCTCGGCGAGAGATAGTAAGGGGACTTAACGTTGTTCCCGCTTTTTCTGCTACAAGTGCTTTTATTTCTGAAGCCATAACGCTCTCCGTAATCATCACTAGCCCCTGTGGCTAGTGCTCTAACTAAGTCATTTACAGATTACTCTGAGAGCGTCAGCTAATTAATTCGTTAAATACGCAAAGACTAATTAGTTTAATTCATGAATATCATTTATTTTCGAGAACAGAATCAGGATTTCGCACGCCGACTAGCGCTATAGCGTCTAGCTGGGTGCGAAATTCTGCTAATTCTTGTTGGCTAAATCTAACGTTCAATGCGCCCTGGTTTTCTCTTATATGATGTAATTTAGTGCTACCAGGGATTGGCACGATGAAGTCTCCCTGAGAAAGTACCCAAGCAAGTGAAAATTGAGCTGGCGTTAAGTTTCGTTCCGCTCCCCAGCTTCTCACTAGATCGAGGATTTTACGGTTATTAGCTAGTGCTTCAGGAGTAAAATAAGGCACTGACGATAGTCTTGATTCATCAGAAAATCGGCTGTATTCGTTAAACTTATCTGCCAAATAACCTCGGCACACAGCCCCCCAAGGAACAAAGCCAATGCCTAGCTCTTTGCAGGTGTCTAGTACCTGATTTTCCATCGCTCTTTCAATAATTGAATACTCGCTTTGCACGGCGCTTACAGGGAATTCCTTGTGAGCTTTACGGATCGTATCGGGCGATACCTCTGACAGCCCAAAGTGTCGGGCTTTCCCTTCTTTAACAAGTTCACTCACTGTGCCTGCAACGTCTTCAATGGGCACGTTTGGATCTGCTCTGTGAAGGTAGAGCAAATCGATACGATCAGTTTGCAGTCGGGATAACATCCCCTCCACAGCCTTTCTGATGGAGGCAGGCCTGGCGTCTCTTCCACTTCGCTGACTGTTGGAAAAATCAAAACCGAACTTACTGGCTAGGATCACGTTGTTTCTAATGGGCTTTAATGCTTCCCCCACCAAAGTTTCATTGGTAAAAGGGCCGTAAACTTCCGCTGTATCAAAAAAAGTAACGCCTTCATCGAAAGCGCCTCGAATTACAGGCTCCATTTCAGCAACGCTTCTCGGCGGGTTGTAGCTACCACTGCTCATGCTCATACACCCTAAACCTAATGGCGAAACTTCTAGCTCTCCAAGCTTTCGCGCTATGCGTTGATTAGCGCTTGAATGAACAGCCGATGGTGATTTAGCAATAGCGGACTCGTGAATTCCAGTGGCCATTCCTGCGCCAACCAGCGCAGATGCTTTAATGAAATAACGACGTCCCATAGCTGTAGCTGACTCGTCTTTTGCGTGTTGGTCTTTTTCAATCGACATAAAACCTTCCAAATTGAATTGCATAAACTAGGAAATAGAAAAATGGATGACATCAAACGCTTTTGGAGTTTTTTTGACTCAGATAGATAGCACGGTGCCTGTTGAAGGTAGGCTAATTTACTGGCGTAGAGCTGCGTCAAATGACTGTTTAACCCTACCGAGTCTTACAGGTACACACTATTGAAATTAATCGCTAAGAAAGATGAATTTTACTAATAAATGAGATGTTGAAGGTGTTGGTTGAGCTCACAAAGACTTGCTAGAAAACAGTCCTTGCGAGCTAAATGATGACGCTTTTCGCTCAGCAAAATCGGTTGGGGAAATTACTTCAAATATACGGTTTTACCGGTTTTGGCACTTTCTCTAGCCGCATCAAGAATTTCTACTACCACCATATTGTTTTCCAGCGCAGATAGGTCATAAGGTGATATAGAAATTTCCTCGTTGATGAGTGCTTTGAAATAGTGGAAAGGGTCGTTATATGGCGCAGCTCGTTCAGGCAGGGTAAGTGTTGTTTCTTCAAAGTCGTCGTACCCTTTCGCAATGCGCATTCGGTAGTTATGACGATTGTCGGCATATACTGCGCCTGTCTCACCGTAAATTTCCATATCCTTGCGCCCTATTGGCCAGTTCCAAGACCCTTGCACAATGGCATTGGCGTTTTCATAGCCTAGAATAATGATAGATTCGTCATCTACCTGAGGGTTGTTTTCTGCTTGAAGCTGTTGAGTGATTGCCGTTACGCTCTGCGGCTTTTTCCCTTCCATCAGCCAAGTCATAAGGTTTGCACCATAGCAACCGAAGTCGACAATCGCGCCGCCTCCGTTTTGCTTTGGATCAACAAGCCAGTCTAAAAACTCACTGTTAATGCCAAGTTTCGCTGGCCCCTTATGACCATCGCGTACTATGACTTTGCGAATGTCGCCAACTTCGTCATTCTTTATTGCTTCATACGCTTTGTGATTGGTGGGATACCACGTGGTTTCATAGTTGGTGAGTAGATGAATGTTGTGCTTTGTGGCGAGGGCTTCCATTTCCGATGCGTGTTCCATATTAATCGCAAGGGGCTTCTCAACCATAACGTGAACGCCGCGCGGCGCCGCCTTTTGCACGGCTTCTAAATGCTCGTAAATGGTACCAAACGCAGCGACCGCCTGAACGTCTTGTTCAGCGAACATGGCGTCCATCGAATCATACACTTTGTCCATGGAGTAGTTGTGCTGCGTGGCATAACGCTGAGCCAGATCTTTGTTTTGCTCAACAATGCCAACAATCTCAAATTGGCCTTGCTTTTCGCTTTCGAAAATCCAATGAACATGGGTGTGGGTTAACCCAACCACACCTATTTTTAGCTTATCCGAAGCGTGTGCACTGCCAAAAGACAACGCAACCAATAGCGCGCTTAAAAACCTGCCCACCGTTCTTCTCATCTTTATTCCTTTAAATGTTTTTTAGACGCTACTAAAGCGCGTCAATCGATTCGCTAGGCTCAGTAAACCACACAGGGCCATCTTCGGTCATATAAAAGTGATCTTCTAAGCGAATACCGAACTCGTTTGGTACTACGATCATAGGTTCGTTACTAAAACACATACCAGATGCTAGCGAGTGAGGATTGTCTTTCACCAAATAAGGCCATTCGTGAATATCCATACCGATGCCGTGCCCGGTTCGATGGGGCAAACCTGGTAAGTTATAGTCTGGTCCTAAGCCATCTTTAGCTAAGCTGTCTCGCGCGGCTTTATCAACATCGCCACAGGGAACACCAACTTTTGCAGCGTTAAATGCAGCAAGCTGCGCGCGCTTTTCGCTTTCCCATAATGCTCGTTGCTTATCGGTTGGCTCACCAAAACAATAGGTTCTCGTGATATCAGAGAGGTAGCCATGCACCTTACAGCCAGTATCAATCAATACTAAGTCGTTCTTCTTTAGTACTTGAGGGTCTTTAACGCCGTGGGGAAACGAGGTGGCTTTTCCAAAAAGTACAATGCAAAAATAGTTACCAGCGGCCCCCACTTTCTTATGTGCATCGTTAATAAATGCTTCAACTTCTGTCGTGGTAATACCTTCATAAAGCATACTGGCAGTCGCTTTGTGCACAGCTAGGGTCATGTCCATAGCGCGTTGAATAAGCGCGAGTTCACTTTCAGATTTGTGCATGCGACAGTGTGCTGTTACCTCTGCACCATTGATAATTTGCCAAGATTGGCCAAGCATCTTGTTCAAACCATCTACGATAAAAAACTGGGTCGACTCATCCACACCCAGTTTATCGCCTCCAGCGGTGTTCAGTTTTTCTAGCATAGCTATGACAAGCGCATATGGGCTCTCGTGCTCTTGCCAGCCAATTATGTCGCCTTCCACTAATTTGCGTTCGTTTAAAGAGTCGATTTCAAAGGTAGGAGCTAGATATACAAGGTCACCTTTTGCAGGCAAGAGCGCACCGACTAAACGCTCACTGGCGTACCACTGCATACCTGTAAAATACGCTAAGTTAGTACCAGCGTTTAAGTAGAGCGCACCAATGCCATTTTCCTGCATATAATGCTGCGCCTTGGCAATGCGGGCGTTGTATTCAGAGAGTTCTATGGGGCGAAGGTCGCCTGTCATGTTGACGAGTGCGTATTCTCATGCATCGCGATCACCTAATAC